>VOFG01000424.1_pt1 | contig 430001 bp, 472 predicted proteins | sample 5384171 | NCBI WGS metagenome assembly VOFG01 (sample SAMN12384726, study PRJNA508395) | human gut metagenome | isolation source: healthy gut F | host: Homo sapiens
AGTTGGATTGAGAGAAAGAAACATATAATAGTAAAAATAAGCAGATAGAGAATCGCATGGAAAAATGTGCGATGACACTTATAGGAGTCAGGGAACATGAACGATACAACATTGACAAAAGAGGAAAAACAGTATAAACGGCTCACCGGGGAACCGGTAGCACGGTTGGTCCTGGAACTGGGACTGCCGACTACCATCAGTATGCTGATCACGAATCTGTATAATATGGTGGATACCTGGTTCGTCAGCCAGTTAGGCACCAGTGCCACCGGAGCGGTAGGCGTGGTGTTCGGCTTGATGGCAATTATTCAGGCGTTCGGATTCATGTTCGGTCATGGCGCCGGAAGTAATATCAGCCGGTTGTTGGGAGCTCATGAAAAGGAGCGAGCGAAAGCTTTTTCCGCTACTGGATTTTATCTGGCGGTGGGAGCCGGAGTGTTGATCGCAATTATCGGTATTTTGGATCTGAACGGATTGTGCAGATTGCTTGGAAGTACGGAGACCATCCTTCCCTATGCGAGAATCTATGCTTTCTATATTCTGGTGTCGGCACCGGCAATGGCATCCAGCTGTGTGATGAACAATGTGCTCCGGTATGAAGGATATGCCAATCTTGCGATGGTGGGACTGGTCTCCGGCGGTATCTTAAATATGGCGGGAGATGCCATCCTTATGTGGGGCTTAAATCTTGGCATCCGGGGAGCGGCGCTTTCCACTATGATCTCTCAGTACATATCCTTCGGAATCCTGTTATTCTTTTTCCTGCGTGGAAAGACACAGAGCAGCCTGGCACCGAAATATTTTACCTGGGAATTTGCCGTGCATAAGAATATTCTTACAGCAGGCTTCCCCAGTATGATGCGGCAGGGACTGAATAGCGTGTCCACCATGGTGTTGAATGCACAGGCAGCTGTCTACGGAGATATTGCCATCGCCGCTATGAGCGTGGTGTCCCGTATTTTCAATTTCGTATTTAGTGTGGCACTGGGCATCGGCCAGGGATTCCAGCCGGTATCGTCCTTCAATTACGGGGCAAAGAAGTATTCCCGTGTGAAGAAAGCGTTCTGGTTCACACTGTGTACTAGTCTGGTGACCATGGCAGTGTTTGCAGGGGTGGTGTATGTGTTCCGCAGAGAGCTGTTGCTGGAATTCCTTACGGATATGGATGCCTATGAGATTGCATTTTATGCGTTGCAGATCCAATGTCTGACGCTACCGTTTATTCCGGTATGTATCTGCGGCAACATGCTGTTTCAGTCCATCGGAAAGGGCGGCAGGGCGACGATCTTAGCCTCCTTCCGAAGTGGCACTATCTATATCCCGGCTCTCCTGATCCTGACAGCCTTCTCGGAATTCGGGGCATCCAGTGGTCACAGCCGGTGTCCGATATTTTATCTGCGGTTTTGTCATTGCCGGTGGCAGTGGTGTTCTTAAGGGGACTGCCGGAAGATGGTACGTAAGTATAGAGAAGAATGAGATCCCTTCGTCATAAGACGGAGGGATTTTTTATGTACAGATGTATCCATACGCAGGAATAAGTATCTGCCTTGATCTGTGAAGCTGTTGACATTAAATAATCCACATGATACAATATATTTAACAATTAGGTTAAATGTTAAACGCTTGGATGAAAGGATGTGATTCATTTTTGGGAATACAGGATACATTGAAAGCGCTGGCAGATCCTATAAGGCGTGAAATACTAAATCTTCTGAAAAACGGTCGATTGTCGGCAGGAGAGATCTGCGAACATTTTCCGGTGACGGGGGCTTCCATATCGAGGCATTTGTCGGTGCTAAAGGAGGCAGATCTGATCCGGGACAAGCGGGAAGGAAAGTTTATTTATTATGAACTGAATGCTTCCGTGCTGGAAGAAATCATGTTATGGATCACAGATTTGAAAGGAGCATCGGATAATGAAGGAAATGATACAGAAAAATAAAGGCAGGCTGATCTGCTCGGCATTTGTTATGTGCGTGGGCATGATATTGGGATATACCTGTGAGAACAGTCTGTGGGTAAACGGCACTTTTGCAGTGACTTATGTGGTAATAATGGCAGTAACTTTTTACGACAACAGAAACAGGCAGCAGAGTGACAAGGTCATAAGAATGGTTACGTGGATCGTGCCGGGAATGACATTGCTCTATAACGGCATCGCCAGATGGATCGATATGGGTGTAACGAAAGAGAATCTGCTCATGGCAATTTTGTATGTCGGAATGGGATTGCTATTTGTTATTGTGGGCAATTATCTGCCCAAGGTGAAACCGAACCGCACCATCGGCATCCGCGTCGTATGGACATTGCAGGATGAGGAGAACTGGAATGCCACGCACCGCTTCAGTGGAAAAATATGGGTGGCAGCAGGACTATTGAGCATGAGCTGTGGATTGTTCAGTGACAGCATGGCTGCATTATTTCTGTTTATTGTCGCTATCACGGCAGCAGCTTTTGGCAGCATCCTGTATTCTTATCTCTATTATAGAAAGAAGTTGCGCACCGGAAAAGGGCTGGCAGTACACTACAACCATAAAGTGGTTGCGGTCTATGTGTTTATAATGCTCGCGTGTGTGCTATTTACAGTATGGACGTTATATACGGGAAAAATCGAGATCTGTTACGGAGAAAATGAATTTACTGTTCAGGCGGAAGGCTGGCAGGATTACACAGTGAAATATGACGCTATCGAAAGCATTGCTTACGAAGAGGATATGTTCGGGATACGAATACAATCCGGACGAACGGTTTTGGCAACTTGAAATACTCCATGGGACATTTTCGCGATGAAATCCACGCAGATTACATCCGCTATACTCATAACGACTGTGATACTTATGTAGTCATGGAAGTAGAGGGAGCACCGTTATTCTAAACGGTGCAGATGATGCGCAGACACCGGGAAATCTACAATAATATCAGAGAACGGATGGAAAAATAATATTTGTAAATATATTTCTCAATTGCTTTTATATTTTTTAAAAATGGTATACACTAAACTTATGTAAGTTAGTAAACGAGGATTTCGGGAAAGGGTGGTTACAGTATGCTGAAACAGTGGATCACGGCGGTGAAGCCGGAAAAAGAGGAACTGGAAAAACGACTGAATGCGGCGCAGGAGGAGCTTGGTAGACTCCAGATGCAGATCAAGGAGCATAAGCTCCCGGTGCTGGTGCTGATCGAGGGCTGGGGTGCGGCCGGCAAGGGCAGTACCATCGGCGGAATTATTAAAAATATCGATCCGCGATTTTTCAAGGTGGCTTCCATGTCTGCACCGACAGAGGAAGAGAAGCGGAAACCTTTCCTGTATCGTTACTTTGTAAAAATTCCGGAAGCCGGCAAGTTCGAATTTCTGGATTCCGGCTGGATGGATGAGGTGACGAAGGGAAGACTTCGGGGTGAATTGTCGGATAAGCAGTACGCGGAGCGTATCGAGAGCATTAAACGTTTCGAACGACAGTTGACGGACAACGGTTATCTGGTGTTGAAGCTCTTTTTCCAGATTGGAAAAAAGGAACAGAAGAAGCGGCTGGAAGAACTGGAAGGCAACAAGGACACTGCATGGCGTGTGGGCGAGAACGACTGGTGGCAGAACAAGCATTATGACAAATGTGAGGAAGTCTTCGACAAATATCTCACAGATACTAACGCTTCCGTAGCTCCGTGGTACATTATCGACTCCGGGGACAAAAAGTGGGCGGAATTACAAGTGTTGGAGACGCTATGCAGCGGTATCCATGTGGCCATGCAGAATGAGAGCCTTGCTGTGCCTATTTTGCAGAATGTATTCCCTCTGGTGAAGATGCCGAAGCTGTCCGAGGTGGAACTGGACAAGGAGATCTCCGAGGAAGAATATAAAAAAGAACTGCGTCATCTGCAGAAGAAGCTGAATGCCCTGCATTACCGCCTTTATCGCAAGAAGATTCCGGTAGTCATCGCCTACGAAGGCTGGGATGCCGCAGGCAAGGGCGGAAATATCAAGCGGATCGCGGGAGCACTGGATCCCAGAGGCTATGAGGTGCATCCTATCGCCAGCCCGGAACCCCACGAGAAAGCGAGACATTATCTTTGGCGCTTCTGGACGAGACTTCCTAAGACCGGACACATTGCCATTTTTGATCGTACCTGGTACGGACGCGTCATGGTAGAACGGCTGGAAGGCTTCTGTAGTACCAACGACTGGCAGCGGGCTTACAATGAGATCAATGAGTTCGAGAAGGAATTGTCCCAGTGGGGTGCGGTGATCATCAAATTCTGGGTGCAGATCGACAAGGACACCCAGCTGGAACGCTTACGGAACGGCAGAATACCCCGGAGAAGCAGTGGAAGATCACGGACGAAGACTGGCGCAACCGGGATAAATGGGATCAGTACGAAGAAGCTGTGAACGAAATGCTCCGGAAGACCAGCACGGAATATGCTCCCTGGCACATTCTGGAATCCGTAGACAAAAAATATGCCAGAATCAAAGCATTGAAGATTGTCATTGCCGAACTGGAAAAGGCTCTGGGATAGGAAAAGAAAGTAGAGAACGTAAACACCGTCTTGTAAAAGGCGGTGTTTCTATATGTGATGAAACCGTTGACAATGTAAGATTCATAAAATATAATTATTTCATCGAAACGGTGAAAAGGGGTGAATTGATGAAACAAAATTTATCACAAATACAATATGAGCAACTGGCCAGAGAACAATTTTGCAACCGGCTGAAAGAAATTCCGTTTGTTTCGGATATCGAGGTGTTATTGGAAAAGAAGAATGCACCGTTGGGGGATTTCAAGGCAAAGGTGTATTTGGAGGACAGCGATGAGCCTCTTTTATTTGTGATTGAAGTCAGGTCTAACGGAGAAAAGAGATTCGTTAATCATTTTATGGAAATCGTGATGCGGCAGGATGATAAAACGCATTATATTTTTATGGCACCATATATTTCGGAGCAGTCAGCCAGAGCGATGAAAGAGGAAAAATGCAGTTATATGGATCTGTCCGGAAATTGTTATATCTTAACGAAAAGATTTCTGCTCTATGTCAGTGGACAGGATAACAAGTTCATAACCCACAGGGAAAAGAAAAATTACTTATCCAAATCGTCAAGTGCTGCATCAGCAATTATTCGTACCATGCTGAATGAACCGGAGCGAAAATGGCAGGTGAAAACGCTGGCTCAGGAGAGCAATACAGCATTGGGAACAGTATCTAATGTGAAAAGTTTTTTGCTTGCCAGAGACTGGATAGATAAGAGTACTACGGAATTCCGTTTGCAGAACATTAGGGAACTGTTTTATACATGGGCAAAGGATTATCATCAAAAAGAAGCGAGAAAATTACAGTTTTATTCTTTGGATACGGTTCCGGAGATAGAACAATCAGCCGCTGAATGGAGTAAAACACATGATAATGGAGCTATATTAGGTGGCTTTTCGGCTGCGGCACGATATGCGCCGACAGTACGTTATCAAAAAGCCGAAATATATGTAGAACCTCAATTTGTTCAGGAATTTGTAAAAGATCTGGAATTGCAGCCGGTCAACACCGGAGGAAATGTTGTGATAACGATACCGCATGACGAAACCCCCTGTATGTACGCAAAACCTGTTCATGATACATTAGTAACTTCTCCGGCACAAACGGTAATTGATCTGCTGGGGGATGCCGGAAGAGGGGAAGAGGCTGCGGAGGCAATCCTGCGCAGAGAATACCCGGAGAGGACAGAGGATGAAAGAAGAACTGAAAAAGGCAACTGACTATTCAGAGGGACAAAAGACAGCCGCATACATGGTACTCGGAGAGATCGTAAATCTTTTGAATGAGTTTTCAGATAATATCAGAATCATAGGAGGATGGGTTCCGACACTTTTATACCCGGCCGGTGACCATATAGGTTCTATTGATGTAGATGTTCTGCTGAATCAACTGGAGATCAAAAAAGGCAGAAAGCTATCGGACGATTAAACGGATACTGACACAAAATGGGTATAGAAGACATGAAGAAAAATATTTTACATTTATAAAAACAATAGTTTTAGATGGAGTTTCCTATGACGTAGACGTGGATTTCCTGTCCGGAAAATATGGCGGCGATGGCGGAAATGTAAGCAAACATGTGGATGGTATTAAAACCTTACCGGCTACGGGAGGAAATTTTGCATTTGATTTTCCGCCAACGGATGTGAAAATAGAATATATGCGGGAGGATGGAGCAAAGGACAGTGGACATGTGAAAGTGATTTCTGTGGTGCCTTATCTGGTCATGAAGACAGCAGCACTGGGGAGGGGAAAACCGAAGGATGCGTATGATATATATTACATGGTTGACAAATATGAGGGAGGCGTAAGAACACTTGTTAAGGAATTTATGCCTTATACAGACAGAGAGTTGATCAGAGAAATGTGTCAGAAGCTGGATGAAAAATTTGCTTCGCCACAGCATGCCGGACCAACAGATGTAGTGACATTCATGGGAATAACAGAGGAAGAAGAAAAAGAACAGATCCGACAGGATGTTTACCAGAAGATACACTATTTAACAAATAAATTGAAAACAATGTAAGCAAAATCTTGTGTTGGCAGACAGGTCTGTTATAATGATACATAGTTGTATTTCCCAGATAGTATTTACAGAACGAGAGGAGAAATCATGGGCGAGAACCGTAAGATATATGCAGCATTATTGGGAGCAGGAACCGTTGGAAGCGGTGTGTACAAGCTGGCAGGGATGCAGGAAGAGGATATCTGCCTGAAGACAGGAGCACAGCTAGAGATCAAAAAGATCCTGGTGCGGAATCCGGGAAAGGTAAGAGAGGGAATCCCACAGGAACTATTCACAGATAGCTGGCAGGAGATTTTAGAAGATCCTGAGATTCAGATCGTCATCGAAGTCATGGGCGGCATCGAACCGGCCAGAACCTATGTGGAAGAAGCAATGAAGGCCGGCAAACAGGTGGTCACCGCCAACAAGGATCTGCTGGCGGAATATGGGGATCCGTTGTTTGAGATCGCCACGGAGAATAAATGCGACTTACAATTCGAGGCGGCAGTAGCAGGCGCCATTCCCATCATCCGCCCTTTGCGGCAGAGCCTGGCGGGAAGCCAATTGACGGAGATCATGGGAATCGTCAACGGTACGACAAACTATATTTTGACCAAAATGTCCGAGGAAGGTATGGGGTATCAAGAAGCTCTGGATATGGCTACGAGACTGGGCTATGCGGAAGCAGATCCCACAGCAGACGTGGAAGGCTATGATGCGGGACGCAAGATCGCCATTATGGCATCCATCGCTTTCAGCTCCCGCGTGACGTTCCCTCAGGTTTATACGGAAGGCATCACGAAGATTACAGCAGAGGATATCCGGTATGCGAAAGAATTCGGCTATGTGATTAAACTGTTGGGTATTACAAAGCTTACAGGTAAAGGAATTGAAGTAAAAGTACATCCCACATTGATCCCGGACAGCCATCCTCTTGCCACGGTCAGAGATTCCTTCAATGCCGTATTTGTTCATGGTCAGGCTTGTGATGATGCCATGTTCATGGGACGGGGCGCCGGACAGATGCCCACTGCCAGTGCGGTATTGGGAGATGTCATCGATGTGATGCGTAATATTATCCATGGAAGTTGCGGCAAGATTGGCAGTGACAGCCACAAGAAACTTCTCGTACTGGATGTGGAGGAGACGAAGAGCCGTTTCTTCCTGCGCTTCAGGTAGAGAACCGTGCCGGAGCATTGGCCAATATCGCCGGAGTTCTTGGTAACAACGATGTCAGCATCGCCCAGATGGTACAGAAACGCAGCCACGACGGTATTGCCGAGATCGTGGTCATCACCGATCTTGTGACCGAGAGACATTTCAACGACGCCATCCGCATCATGGAAGGCATGTCTGTTGTGAGAGAAATCTCAGGCATAATCCGGGTCTACTAAAGTTTGTAGAATTGAAAGTTAGTGAAACAAATCCACGAACGCCCATGGCGGACGGAATGTCCTTCCTCGATGTAAGGTCTCCCGGTGGGAATTTTCTGACGAAAAGTGAGTAGCGGTTCTAACCCGTACGGGCACGGCTCCAGTTGCCATCCATGGCAACGTCCGCCTGTCGCGAACGTCCTGTTCGCTCCACCCTGTTTTTCTACACTTTTCGAGAAAATATCACCACCTCCCGACAAACATCCTCGGAAGGACATTCCGTCCGCCATGGGCGTTCTGCATTTTGGAAAGTTTAAAAAAACAGTAGCCCCGGCTGGGTATAAGAATAAGCAGTGCCGTAAGCAGACGTCGGTACTTAGCGGTCGTATTATGACCGCTTATGTACCGCTACGCTCTGCGACAGAGCGCGAGCGTGCCGCGTTTCTTATACCCTGCCAAGGGCTACGGGGATTTGATAGCATTTCTTTACTAACTCTCAATTTACATAAAAAGGTGTAAAGAAAAAATACTTGACACCTATACTTTTCTATAGTATGATAGCCAAGGTGCATATCGCATGACCTATAGAAAGGCACTGGATAAGATGGACAGGATTTTGGAACAGAATCTGTTGTATGACTTCTACGGTGAACTTCTCACCGAGCATCAGCAGAGAGTGTATGAGGATGCAGTATATAATGATATGTCTCTCAGTGAGATCGCGGGAGAACAGGGCATCAGCAGACAGGGCGTCCATGATCTGATCAAGCGCTGTGACCGGATCCTGCAGGATTACGAGAGCAAGCTTCATCTGGTGGAACGCTTCATGGCAGCCAAGGAGAAGATCGGTGAGATCGAACAGCTGACGGCAGAGAATGATACGGATCCCGGAGAACGGATGGAACGCATCCGGGAATTGTCCAGATCCCTTTTAAAGGAATGGTAAGGAGCAGCAAATGGCATTTGAAAGTTTAACAGACAAACTCCAAAATGTTTTTAAAAACTTAAGAAGCAAAGGTCGTCTGACGGAAGAGGATGTTAAGTCCGCACTGAAGGAAGTCAAGATGGCGCTCCTGGAGGCAGATGTTAACTTCAAGGTAGTCAAGCAGTTCGTGAAGGCAGTGGAGGAACGTGCCATTGGCCAGGACGTCATGAACGGTCTGAATCCCGGACAGATGGTGATCAAGATCGTAAATGAAGAGATGGTAAGTCTCATGGGCAGTGAGACCACAGAGATTGCCATGCAGCCCGGCAAAGCCATTACCGTTATCATGATGGCAGGTCTTCAGGGTGCAGGTAAGACCACCGCAACGGCCAAGATCGCCGGTAAGCTGAAGCTCAAGGGCAAGAAGCCCTTGCTGGTAGCCTGCGATATTTACCGTCCCGCAGCCATTGAACAGTTACAGATCAACGGTAAGAAGCAGGAAGTTGATGTGTTCTCCATGGGAACGGATCATAAACCTGCCGAGATTGCGAAGGAAGCCATTGCGTATGCGGAGAAAAACGGTCATAATGTAGTGATCCTCGATACTGCCGGACGACTTCATGTGGATGAAGACATGATGGCGGAATTACAGGAGATTAAGGAGACCGTGACCGTGCATCAGACACTTTTGGTAGTCGATGCCATGACCGGTCAGGATGCCGTAAATGTGGCAAAAGAATTTGATGAAAAGGTAGGCGTCGACGGCGTAATCCTGTCCAAGATGGACGGTGATACCAGAGGCGGTGCGGCACTTTCCATCAAAGCAGTCACCGGCAAGCCGATCCTCTTCGTAAGTATGGGCGAGAAATTGTCCGATTTAGAGCAGTTCTATCCCGATCGTATGGCAAGCCGTATCCTTGGTATGGGTGATGTGTTATCCCTCATTGACAAGGCACAGGCCAGCATCGATATCGATGAGGAGAAGAGCCGTGATATGGCCGGCCGCATGAAGAAAGGTAAGTTCGACTTTGAGGATTACCTGGAGAGCATGAAGCAGATGCGTAATATGGGCGGTCTGTCCAGCATCTTAGGGATGCTTCCCGGAATGGGTATCAAGGCATCGGATCTGGAAGGTGCCATTGATGAGACGCAGATGAAGCGTACGGAAGCCATCGTATTATCCATGACAAAAGAGGAACGCAGGAATCCCAAGATCCTGACCCCTCAGAGAAAACACCGTATTGCAAAAGGTGCCGGTGTGGATATTGCAACGGTGAACCGTTTTATCAAACAGTTCGAGCAGACACAGAAGATGATGAAGCAGTTTGGCGGCGGCAAAAAAGGTCGCGGCGGCATGGGTGGTATGTTCGGCGGCGGAAAATTTCCCGGTATTGGCGGCAGATTTTTCTAGCACTGTTTACTTAACTTAAGTCCGATATGAACAATCAGTTCTTATCATATAAATTATTTTATTTTTAATTAATGGAGGAAAAAGAAATGGCAGTAAAGATCAGATTAAGAAGAATGGGACAGAAGAAGGCTCCTTTTTACAGAATTATCGTAGCAGATTCCCGTTCCCCCAGAGACGGTAGATTCATCGAGGAGATCGGTACCTACGATCCTTCCACCGATCCTTCCACTTTCAAGATCAATGAAGAGCTGGCTAAGAAGTGGTTACAGAACGGTGCTCAGCCTACCGAGCAGGTTGCTAAGCTTTTCAAGGTTGCAGGAATCGAGAAATAAGTTCTAAATATCTATTCATCGGAGGTGGATTATGAAGGAACTAGTAGAAGTAGTTGCAAAGGCACTCGTTGATAATCCGGATGAAGTAGTTGTAACTGAGAAGACAGAAGGAAAAAATATCGTCCTTGAACTTCATGTAGCTGCGTCCGATATGGGTAAGGTGATCGGTAAGCAGGGACGTATTGCAAAAGCAATCCGCTCCGTTGTGAAAGCAGCATCATCCAAAGACAACACAAGAGTGGACGTTGAGATCGTTTAATTTCGAATTGAGAGATCCCTGACGTTGAGCGGAGAAACATACAGGCGTGTGGTTCTCCGTTTTTTGGGCTAAAGCCGGAATGGAGTAAAACTATATGGAAGATCTGTTGCAGGTCGGCATTATCACTTCCACCCACGGGGTGAGAGGAGAAGTAAAGGTATATCCTACCACGGATGATCCCAGAAGATTCCGCAGATTAAAGGAAGTCGTTCTGGATACCGGCAAGGAAAAAATGAATCTGGAAATTGAGGGTGTCAAGTTCTTTAAGCAGTTTGTGATTTTGAAATTTAAAGGGCTGGACAACATTAATGATATAGAAAAATATCGTCAGAAGAGCCTGTACGTGACCCGCAAAAATGCAGTGCGTCTGCAAAGGGACGAGTATTTCATCGCCGATCTGATCGGACTGAAAGTGCAGGATGAAGACGGTAAGGAACTGGGCACGGTAAAAGATGTGATCGAGACCGGTGCCAATGATGTCTACGAGGTGGAAATGGCAGACGGTAAGAGCCTGCTTCTGCCCGCTATCAAACAGTGTATCCTGAATGTGGACGTGGAAAATGGCACAATGCAGGTACATGTACTGGAAGGACTGCTTGACTTATGATGAAGTTTCATATTCTGACCCTGTTCCCCGAAATGGTGCAGCAGGGGCTGGCAACCAGTATTTTAGGCCGGGCAGCGGAGAAGGATCTGATTTCCATAGATGCGGTGAATATCCGGGATTACACACAGGATAAGCACGGAAAAGTGGATGATTACACCTATGGCGGCGGGGCCGGAATGCTGATGCAGGCACAGCCGGTCTATGATGCTTACCGGGTGGTAGCAGGAGAACAGAAAGGTACGCTGCGTCTATCTGACACCACAGGGAGCCCCTTTTACCCAGAAAAAAGCAAGAGAACTGTCCGGGGAAGAGGAACTGGTATTGCTCTGCGGACATTATGAGGGAATCGATGAGAGAGTTCTGGAAGAGGTCGTGACGGATTATATTTCTATCGGCGATTATGTCCTCACCGGTGGGGAACTGGCAGCCATGGTCGTGGTGGACGCGGTGGCCAGACTGGTGCCCGGGGTACTCAATAACGACGAATCTGCCGAGACAGAGAGCTTCCATAACGATCTGCTGGAATATCCCCAGTATTCCCGCCCGGAGGAATGGCACGGAAAGAAAGTACCGGAGGTACTTCTGTCGGGCAATCATAAAAAGATCAATGCCTGGCGGCTGGAACAGTCCGAGAGACGGACGGAAGAACGCCGCCCGGATCTCTATGCGAAATATCAGGAAAAACAGAAAGTCATAAAAAAACTTTCCGCGAAGAAACGTATTTTTATTCATATGATGGAGACACTGTCCAGAGGATTGGGAGAAGTTCTCTATGCGGAGGGGAAAAATGTACTGATCTATCTGCCGGAGATCGGCAATGCCATGCTGAATGCGGAGGATGAGGAGCATTTGGAGAAAATGCTGCCGCTCATTCCGAAAGCCGTGTCGGGGCATAGTATCGTGACCGTGACAGACCGGTGGAATGAACGTGTCAGTGAAATTTTAGGGTATCATGGCAGTATGCTATGTTCCCAGGCGTGCTATACCAGAGGGGAACCACTTCCGGTGAGGCACAAGGACATCCGGCAGCTGACAGTGGAAGAGGTTCCTTATGTGGCGGAGCATTATCACCTGGGAGACGAGATTTATGTCCGGGAGAGGATTACAGCAGGAGATGTCTTCGGCATCTATATCGAGGGAAAACTCTGTGGTTTTATCGGATGTCACAATGACGGCAGCATGGGAATGCTGTATGTGGAGGATGCATACCGCAGACAAGGACTTGCAGCATCCCTGGAAGGTTATCTGATCAACAAACAGAGAGAACAGGGGATGATCCCCTACGCCCATATTGTGAATGGAAATGAAGCGTCCATACAACTGCAGGAACGGTTGGGGCTGAATCTGTCGGATCCCGCGATCTGGTGGCTGTATAATTAAAAAAGCTTGCTTTTTATATGGCCTTATGGTAAAATCTGAATGTTGTGAAAACGAGATGGTCCTCTGTTACCAATAAGGGTATTAAGAACATCCATTTTATGAAGGAGGCTCATTATGAGTAACATTATCAAAGAGATCGAAGCAGAACAGTTAAAAGCAACCGTTGATCAGTTTGAAGTCGGCGATACCGTTAAGGTATACGGCAAGATCAAAGAGGGTAACCGTGAGAGAATCCAGGTATTCGAAGGCGTTGTACTGAAGAGACAGGGCGGCAGCAACAGAGAGACTTTCACTGTTAGAAAGACTTCCAACGGTATCGGCGTAGAAGACTTGGCCTTTACATTCTCCCAACGTAGAGAAGATCGAAGTTGTAAGAAAAGGTAAAGTAAGACGTGCTAAGCTGAATTACTTAAGAGATCGTGTTGGTAAGAAGGCAAAGGTTAAGGAATTAGTTAAATAATTACATTGACCGGAAAGGGGCAGCTGTTTCTGACAGCTGCCTTTTATATTTATTTGAAAAAGGAATACGGATATGGTACACTGAGACTTGTAAACACTATGCGAGATAGGACAGAACATTGAGAAATAAGGGACTAAGTTTTTATAAAAAAAAGAAAAAGATCAGTCAGGAACTGCTCAGGGAAATTTTCAGCTGGATCTTCGGCATTGCACTGTCAGTCTTTCTGGCTGCAGTGGTGGTTATCTTTCTGGGAAAGTCCACCAGAGTTGTGGGCATGTCCATGGAACCGACACTGGAGAATGGACAGCAGATATTTATTGACCGTTTTCTGTATGTTTTATCTTCTCCGAAGGCGGGAGACGTAGTAGCATTTCTGCCGAATGGCAATGAAAATTCCCATTATTATGTCAAGCGTGTTGTGGCAGGGCCGGGAGACAAGGTAAGGATCGCGGACGGAACTCTGTATGTCAACGGGCAGGAAAGCAAATGGGTGACGGAACGGATCCTGGATGCGGGTATAGCGGAAAACGAGATTATCCTTGGGAACAAGGAGTATTTCTGCATCGGGGACAACCCGAATAACAGCGAAGACAGCAGATCCGCCAATATCGGACCGGTGGAGGAGGGCGATATGATCGGCAAAGCCTGGTTCCACTTAAAATCCGGGACGGATGGCATCGGCTTTATCAAATAGAAAGTATGGTAGGAGAATAGAAAAATGAATTATCAGTGGTATCCCGGTCATATGACCAAAGCAAGGCGTATGATGCAGGAAAATATCAAGCTGATCGATCTGGTGATTGAACTTGTAGATGCCAGAATCCCCATCAGCAGCAGGAATCCGGATATCGATGAACTGGGAAAAGGTAAATCCCGTATCATTTTGTTGAATAAATCAGATCTGGCAGATCCGGTGTGGAATAAGAAATGGGTCGAGTATTTTTCAAATCAGGGAATGGGTGTACTGGAAATCAATTCCCGTACCGGTATGGGAATCAAGTCGATCCAGGGGCTGGTACAGGAAGTCTGCAAGGAGAAGATTGAACGTGACAGAAAGCGAGGCATCGTAAATCGACCGGTACGTGCTATGGTAGTGGGAATCCCAAATGTGGGGAAATCCACTTTTATCAATTCCTTCATGCGGGAAAAGCCTGCGCCAAGACGGGAAATAAACCCGGTGTGACCAAGGGAAAACAGTGGATCCGTCTGAATAAAGGACTGGAACTTCTGGATACCCCGGTATCCTGTGGCCCAAATTCGAGGACCAGCAGGTAGGAATGCGTCTGGCATTTATCGGATCCATGAACGATGAGATCCTAATTCCAGATGAACTGGCCTGTGATCTGATCGGAGCCATCAAAGAGCTTTATCCGAAGGCTTTGCAGGAACGCTACGAGGCAGATCCTGCGGGCAAGCCCATAGAGATACTGGAAGCAGTGGCAGAGAGCCGCAAATGCTATGCAAAGGGAGAACAACTGGATCTGGGGAAAGCCGCCGGCATCCTGATCGATGATTTCCGGAGCGGCAAGCTGGGACGAATAACACTGGAGAGGATATAGACAGATGAACAGAATCATGAGAGAATTATTAAACACAGCGATCTACCTGCTCTGTGTACTGGGAGCGGTATGGCTGGTGATCACCTTTGTAGGACAGCGTACGGAAGTGGAGGGAGCCTCCATGGAGAATACCCTGCACAACGGGGATAATCTGATCGTGGATAAGTTAAGCTATCGTTTTCATGATCCGGAACGCTTTGACATCATTGTCTTCCCGTTTCAATTCCAGGACAACACCTATTATATCAAGCGTATCATCGGACTGCCGGGAGAGACGGTACAGATCATGGATGATGGCAGTATCTACATCAACGGGGAAAAAGCTGGAAGAGAACTACGGCATGGAAGTCATAAAACCGGAGACCATCGGCCGGGCGGCGGAACCCATTGAACTGGGGGATGATGAATATTTTGTCATGGGAGACAACCGCAACAATTCCAGCGACAGTCGTACGGATATGGTGGGTAACATAACAAGAGAAAATATCATCGGAAAAGCCTGGCTCCGGATCTGGCCGGTTTCTGATTTCGGTGTATTACAACATCAATAACCATAAATGGGGATAAACAAATGGAAAGTGCAGCAAAGATCAAGGAAATATTACAGGCAGCTTCAATGGAAAAGCTGCCTGAATTTATAGCAGAATATGAGAATGATCCCAGAAGCGGTGTGCAGAAGCTGGTGTCTGGCGCACTGAAAAAGATAGATGCTCTGGAAAAGGAACGTCAGCGGATCGAGAATCTGAAAAAATACGAGAAAGAATAGCACAATATACCTATATCTGCGGAATTGACGAAGTGGGAAGAGGTCCTCTGGCGGGACCGGTCGTGGCAGGAGCTGTGATTCTGCCGAAGGATTGTGATATATTATATATTAATGATTCCAAGCAGTTATCCGAAAAAAAGAGAGAAGAGCTGTACGATGATGATCACGAAGGAAGCGGTGGCCTGGGCAGTGGGCTATGCTTCTCCGGAGCGGATCGATGAGATCAATATTTTACAGGCAACCTATGAGGCCATGCGGGAGGCTGTCGGCAAACTGGATCCGGCACCGGATCTGTTGTTGAACGATGCTGTGACGATTCCCGGAGTGGAGATCCGACAGGTGCCGATCATCAAGGGCGATGCCAAGAGCATTTCTATCGGTGCGGCCAGTATTGTGGCCAAGGTGACCAGGGACCGTCTGATGGAGCAGTATGCCGATGTGTTTCCGGAGTATGATTTTGCATCCAACAAAGGGTACGGCAGTGCGGCACATATTGCGGCACTGAAGGAGTATGGACCGACTCCGATCCACAGACACAGCTTTATCAAAAATTTCGGATTTTAAGGCATTTTAGCGTGCCGGGAGAGAAAATATGAAGCTGACAGGATGGTTCTCACAGGATAAAATAGCGGATAACAGCAGAGTACAGACTCCAAATAATGCGAATACCGAACAGGTAAACCGGCAGATCCGTGCACTGGTTCCCGGGCAGACCCTCAGAGGAGAGGTGGTCTCCAGGGAGGGCAATAATGCGCAGATCCGTCTGCTGCAGGATGTCCTGGTGGATGCAAAAGTGGATGCGGATATCCGTCTGGAACTGGGGCAGAACATTACCTTTCAGGTAAAAAATAACGGGCAGACACTGAATCTGAGTCCTCTTTTTACCAATATGGCAACAGAAGGAACCGTACTGAAAGCGTTGGATATGGCATCGCTGCCGGTGAACGAGAATACGGTAGCCATGACAAAACAACTGATGGATGCGGGGCTTCCTATTGATAAGAATACGTTGCAGCAGATCTGGCATGAAAGTAATGCGTTCCCGGATGCGGAGATTCTGGATCTCGTGAATCTTCACAAAGTGGAACTTCCGGTGACGGAGGAAAATATCACACAGATGGCATCCTATCGCAATCTGACACATCAGCTGACAGCAGGAATCGCAGAGACCGGAGAAAGTCTGACAAATATGCTGCAGGGGCTGGTAGAGAGCGGAGACATAGAGCAGGCCGCCACAATCTACAGTGAGGTTCTGGAACTGTTGGCTTTCGAAGATGCGGCCGGAGAGACGGTAACAGGACAACAACAGACCGAGGGACCCCTGCCGGAGCCTGGCGTGGATGTGACAGTGACTCCGGAAGAGGCAGAACAGATGCCAGTAAAGCCTTCGGCAACAGCACCGGAAGCTGTGCCGGGGCAGAAGACCATCATAGAGGAACCGACGGAGACGGCACCGGACAACGGTCAGACGATAAAAGAAAATCCCGGTGCAGAAAAAACACAGGAGGCACCACAGCTGCAGAATCTGCAGAAACTGTTAAAGCAGGGGCTGGAGACGAAAGATATTCCCTTGCTGCGCAGTATTCTCCATAATTCCAAAGTGGCAGAGCTTCCGGCAAAACTTCTGGCGGATCGTTGGAGCATAAAACCAGAGGATGTGGAATCTCCGGAGAAGGTGGAGGAACTTTACCAGAAGCTGGGAAAACAGTTGAAGGGGTTGAGTAATCTTTTGGAAGAAAACGGACAGCGTGGTTCAAGTGCTTATCAGAACGTGACGAATTTAAGCCAGAACGTGGATTTCCTGCAACAGATCAACCAGACCTATGCCTATATCCAGCTGCCGCTGCATCTACGGCAGGGAGAGCATAAGACGGGAGAACTGTTCGTATATACCAACAAGAAAAATCTTGCCAGAAAAGACGGACAGGTCAGCGCACTGCTGCATCTGGATATGGAACATCTGGGGCCACTGGATGTATATGTGGCTCTGAAGGATACCAAAGTCAGCACCAAATTTTATGTACAGAATGATGCAATCCTGGATTACCTGGAGGCTAATATGGATGTGCTGACAGAGCGGCTGCAAAAAAGAGGCTATGATTGTAAATGTGAGACAACACTGCGTACCGAATTACAGCAGACGGCGCAGGCCATGGCACCGCTTCTTAAGACAGAAGGAAGTGTTCCGGTAGCACAATATGCCTTTGATGTGAGAACATAGCTCATCCATAGGAAACAGACGTGACTGCTAGCAGGCAGCGGATGTTTCCTATGAGAGGAGCGGACAAACATGAGTATGCAGGACGATAGTCCGGAATACGAATGTTTGTTACGATTTCGAGAGTGCGCAGCACGGAGAAAACGTATATGTTTTGTAAGGTCAATGAAGAACAGACGTGACTGCTAGCAGGCAGCGGATGTTTCCTATGAGAGGAGCGGACAAACATGAGTATGCAGGACGATAGTCCGGAATACGAATGATTGTTACGATTTCGAGAGTGCGTAGCACGGAGAAAACGTATATGTTAGAAGAGCATAGAGGACAACAGAATGGATCACGAAAAAAAGAAAGTAAAACAGGCCGTAGCACTGGAATACGATCCCTCGGATGAGGCACCCAGAGTCATAGCCAGCGGCAAGGGAATTCTGGCGGAGAAGATCATAGAGAAGGCCCAGGAGAGCAGTGTGCCGATCCATCGGGATGACAAGCTGGCGGATACACTGTCCCGGCTGGACATCGGCGAGATGATCCCGCCGGAGTTGTATGAAGTGGTGGCGGAGATTCTGGTATTTGTGGATGCTGTGGATCACCGCATGGTAAAGGAAAGTGTGGCAAACGGGGGAAAACATAAGGGTTGAATACCAGACAGACGGGGAATGTATATGAGCAGATGGCTGCGGACTATCTGGAGAAACAGGGAATGCGTATCCTGGAACGGAATTTCCGCAGAGGAAGGAACGGTGAGATCGACATTATCGGCAGAGACGGGAAATATCTTGTGTTTGTGGAAGTGAAATACCGTTCCGGTGATGAAAAGGGAAATGCGGCGGAGGCCGTGACAACGGCGAAACAGAGGACCATCTGCAGAGTTGCGGATTATTACCGTTATCTGCATCATTATGGGGAGGATACCTGGGTGCGTTATGATGTGGTGGCAATCCAGGGGGAGACACTTCACTGGATTCCAAATGCTTTTCCGCATCATTATAGTGCAAGGAGTTAGAAACATGTATCCATTGAGCAGAACAGACAGCAGAGACACAGACAGTATACAGCAGAGACAAAAAGGGGAACTGGAGTATCTGGTATTCCCGAAGCTGGAAGAGACCGGTGTGGTGGAACATCTGTTTACCACAAGGACCGGTGGTGTCAGCAACGGAATCTATTCCACTATGAACCTGAGTTTTTCCAGAGGAGATGACCTGGAATGTGTCAGAGAGAATTACAGACGGATTGGCGAAGTACTGGGAACAGACCCGGAACATATGGTGGCATCGAAACAGACCCATACCACGAATATTCATCTGGTGACGAAAGCAGATGCCGGAAATGGGATCACCAGACCATCGGTCTATGACGATATAGACGGTCTGGCTACGGATATCCCCGGAATCGCACTGGTGACTTTTTATGCAGACTGTGTTCCTCTGTATTTCGTGGATCCGGTACACAGGGCCATCGGACTGGCGCATTCCGGCTGGAGAGGAACGGTAGCGGGAATGGGAGCTTGTATGGTACGATATATGCAGGAACATTTTAACAGCCGCCCGGAGGAGCTGGTGGCGGCCATCGGACCGTCCATCTGTGTGGATTGTTATGAAGTGAGTGAAGAAGTGGCGGAACAGTTCCGGGAAGTCTTTCCGGAGGATGTGCTGCAGCCGGGCAAAGCACCGGGTAAATATCAGCTTGACCTGTGGAAAGCCAATCAGAGCATTCTGTTAAGGGCGGGGATCCAGCCGGAACATATGGCGGTAACGAACGTCTGTACCTGCCACAATCCGGAGTATCTGTTTTCCCACCGGGCAAGTCACGGACAGAGGGGAAATCTGGCAGCATTTTTAATGCTGAAGGAGTCTTGGGTTCCTGAGTGCCTGACGGGAATTAAGAAAATTTAAGAAAAAACACGAAAATATTTAAAAATATTATGTTTAAATAGAAATAACGAAAATGATGGGGAACCGGGAAGTAACGGAGAAATGAGGAAAGTATGGCAAATATTCTTGTATGTGATGATGACAGAGAGATCGTGGATGCCATCGAGATCTATCTGAGTCAGGATGGCTATAAAATATATAAAGCGTATGATGGGGAACAGGCAATTCAGATCCTGGACAAGGAGGATATCCATCTGTTGATCATGGATATCATGATGCCCCGGCTGGATGGCATACGGGCTACATTGAAGATCCGGGAATACAGCAGCATTCCCATTATTATCCTGTCGGCCAAATCGGAAGACACGGACAAGATCCTGGGGCTGAATATCGGTGCGGATGATTATATCTGCAAGCCTTTTAATCCGTTGGAACTAGTGGCGAGAGTCAAATCCAACTTGCGCAGATATACCTCCCTGGGGAGCCTGACCGGTGAGAACAAAGCAATCTATCAGGTGGGTGGACTGATCCTCAATGATGATATCAAACAGGTGACAGTGGACGATGAACCGGTAAAAATGACACCTATCGAATATAATATTTTATTACTTTTGATGAAGAACCAGGGCAGGGTATTTTCCATCAATCAGATTTATGAAAGCATCTGGAATGAGGATGCCATCGGAGCCGACAATACCGTGGCGGTACACATCCGGCATATCCGTGAAAAAATCGAGATCAATCCCAAGGAACCCCGGTATCTGAAAGTGGTATGGGGAGTAGGCTATAAGATTGACAAGGAGCAGGCATGAGACGACCTACATTGAAACGGCTGATGCTGGGACTGGTGCAGCAGACGGCGGCTTTGCTTTTGCTGGTGGCAATCGCGGCGGTTTTGTTCAATTCCTATCTGGCGGTAGACACAGCGGATGGCACAAAAGTATATGAATTATCCCCTCTGGATGCGGAAACGGAATTTGAAGATTCCGTGATTTTCCATGATCTGTTCCAGAGCTCGGTATCGGATATTATCCAGCTTATGGTGATCAAAGGACAGATGGAGACCAATGGAAGCTTTGATCCGCATAAGCATGTTGATATCACGGAATTTGTTTCAGGGAAAACCGGCGGTGCAGATTGCCCTGTAACAGCAGTTTATGAGCTGGAAGATCTGATCAAATGGGGAAAATACGGTGCGGAATATACAGATCGTATTATGAGTATGTCGGACTTCGTGAATTATTTCGGACCGATAGACCTGGAGTCGAACTTCCGCGTGGATGCGGACGGACAGCTGGTGTTCGTGGCAGGCGGAGAGCAGACGGAGGAGCAGAAGGAAGCAGTCGCACAGGCAATCGAGGCAATTCCGGAGAGCCAGAGAACCGATCGGCTGGAAGACCTGGCTTTCACATACATTGTGAAAGAGAGTGTACAGGATATCCGGGTATCCAGAGAAGACGATGGTACGCTGACGGTATATTTCCCGATGCTGGTGAACCGTTATGCCACCGTAGACGGAGAGAAGCAGCTGACAGCCTGTGCGGACAACTGGATCGAATATATTGCGCTGCAGAGCAATCTGGAGATGACGATCCAGACGTTGTCAGCCAACTATGAGCAGTATCAGAACTGTAATGATCTGTATAAAGAAGATGCGGGCAATCTGAAATATGTGGTCCGTATGATGACAACAGATGGAGTTAGCAGAACCTATACGAATGTATCGGAGCTTGAGAACAGTTCCGATAATGACATTACGGATTATTTTTCGGAGTACAGACGGTATCTGATCTATTATCCGGACAGTCTGGAATTTACCGGCAACACAGGAATGACTGAGGGCCAGATCTATCAGTATCTGAAAGAGTATGGTTATGTGCATCCGGATATGACTCATATCTGGATCGCAGTGGATACCAATTATCCGGTGGAGGGAGATTCCTTTTACAATGCCAATGTGGTGTTCCAGAGAATCGTTCCGAATATCTGGTATCTGATCGGCGGAGGGATCCTGCTGGCAGTATTGTGGCTGCTGGTGGGTATTTATCTTACCGTAACGGCCGGCGTGGCTTACGATGAGGAGGATGAGCCGGTTCTGTACCTGAACGGTATCGATCATGTCTGGATCGAGTTCATGGCGCTTTTGCTGGTGGGATTTATCTATGGCGGAAGAATCGGATACGATTATCTGATGAATGTGGCCAATAAGGTATATCTCAGCCATTCCGAGATCCAGGGGCGGGAGATCACACGGCTGACAGCCTATGGTGTCTTTGCGCTGTATGGCTTCTGCGTAAGCATGGGAATCAATGTTTTCTGGTACAGCCTGATCCGCAGGATCAAATCCCACAATATGTGGAGTGACAGTTTCCTGCACTGGATCGTCACAAGCTTCGGTAAGGCGGTACATTTTGTGGTTTCCCACAGAAATTCCGCCATCAGCTCACTGATCCCGTATAATCTGTTTCTACTGGTGAATCTGGCAGGAATTTTCGGAGCTTATCTGCTACGGGGAAAAAGCGCTCTGTGGGTGCTTCCGGCACTGGGGGCTATTGTGTTGGACGGCATTGTGGGGGTACTAAGGTTCAAGCAAAAAGCGGAGCAGATCGATATCGTGGAAGGAATCCGCAGGATCCGTGATGGAGAAGTGGATTATAAGCTGGATGTGGAATCTCTTCATGGGGACAACCGTGAGATGGCGGATGCAGTCAATAACATCGGAGAGGGTATCCGCAAGGCGGTAAGCACCAGCATGAAGGATGAGCAGATGAAATCGGATCTGATCACCAATGTCTCCCATGATATTAAGACACCGCTGACTTCCATTATCAATTATGTGGATCTGTTGAAACGCCTAAAGATCACGGAAGAACCGGCCAGAAGCTATATTGAGGTGCTGGACAGCAAATCCCAGAGACTGAAACAGTTGACGGATGATCTGGTGGAGGCTTCGAAAATCTCCTCCGGTAACATTGTGCTGAATCTGGAACAGTTGAACCTGACGGAACTGCTGAATCAGGCAGTGGGAGAATTCTCCGACAGAATGGAAGAGAAAAAGCTGCAGGTGATCTTTGACGGAAATGATGTGGCCGGCATGATCTATGCCGACAGCCGCAGGATGTGGAGAATCATTGAAAATCTGTTTCAGAATATCTGCAAGTATGCCCTGGAGGGAACCAGAGTCTATCTGGAGATGCAGGTAAAGGACGGAAGAGTCATCGCTTCTCTGAAAAATATTTCCGACCGGCCCATGAATCTCAAGGGTGAGGAACTGTCAGAGATTTATCCGGGGAGATGCTTCCCGTACTACCGAGGGAAGTGGTCTGGGTCTGTATATTGCGAAAAATCTGACCAAGGCACAGCACGGAGAATTCCAGATTCAGCTGGATGGAGATCTGTTTAAGATTATATTGGATTTCCCGGAATACCATAAGCCGGAAGAACCCGCCACTGAGCAGCTGAAGGAGACCGCGTCGAAAGAGGTTTAGAAATGGCGAAATAAGAAATACTGAAATAAGCAATATAACTGAAAAACGCAGAAACCATAACGGCTTCTGCGTTTCAGACTGTAGACAAAACGCTTTTGGTCAGCACTCCAGAAGCGTTTTTCTTGTTTTGGGTTCAAAAAGTGTGTACTTGATCAATAATAAACACTTTTGGGTTCCCCTTTTTCCCTTCCTGGCTATCATCTTTGCCAGTTTTTTCAGATTCATGCAGGCAAACGTAAGCCCGACTTTCATTTCCATCCGGGCTTTTCCTATCATCTGTGTATAGCGTAATCCGTGGTTTTCTTTTGCTGTTCCGAAGAGGCGCTCTACGGTCTCTTTCCGTTGCGCATACACTTCCTTCATCCCAATCGTATGCCGGATATCCTCACACTTTTCCATGTACGGCTCCCAGATATGCCGGGTCACTACCTTCACATGATCCCTGCTTTCTGTGCACTGCTTCAGATATGGACATCCTTCACAGACGATTCCGCAGCTCTTGTATTCCCGGTATCCGGAACGGTTCGTCGTATGATAAGCCAACACCTGATCGTTCGGGCATACATAGCAGTCAAAATATTCATCATACACATACTCGGCTTTTTTGAAAACCATCTTTGGTCATGGGGCGTTTATACGGTAGAAGCGGTGTGATACCATCATCCAGAAGTAACTTTGCTATCGCTGGTGTTTTGTATCCTGCATCGGCTACCAGTGTCTGAATGCCAATGTCTTTTATCTTATCATACAGGGATTTAAATGTCCGGCTGTCATGCTGGTTGCCGGGATTTACACTATAACCCAGAATCCATCCATTTTTGTCACAGGCTGTCTGCACGGAATACGCAAAAACATTTTTATGCTCACCCCTTCGGAACCATCCGCTTTCCGGATCCGTTGTACTTTCCTTGACCGTTTTTTCTTCTTTTCCATCAGAGCTGCCACCACAGGAGGGGGGATCTTTGGGATCTTCCTTCTTTTCTTTCAGAGGCTTTTTCCCATGCGCTTCCCGGTCTTCGTTGATTTCCTTCTTTAACTGCTCTTCGAAGAACAGTGCTTCCTCATCTGCAATCCGTTTCCGCATCTTTTGCTGTTTGCCCGTGCTTTTACATGGGTGGCATCCACGAAGACCTCGGAAGGATCGATCAGTCTGTATTTATAGCATTCCTGCAGGATACGGGAAAAGATCTGTTCAAAAAGATCAGTATCCTTAAAGCGTCTGGTATAATTCTTTCCAAACGTAGAGAAATGGGGAACCTTGTCCATCATTTCCAGACCGAGAAACCATCGGTATGCGACATTGACTTCGATTTCTTTTACTGTCTGGCGCATACTTCGGATGCCGTACAGATACTGGATGAATGGAATTTTAATGAGCATGACCGGATCCATGCTGGGGCGGCCATTGTCTGCACTGTATTTATCGATCACAAGATCATAGATAAAACTCCAGTCGATTGCCTGGTCAATCAGGCGCAGCAGATGATCCTGCGGAACAAGGTCATCCATGCAGAACATCTGAATCTGCTCTCTTTTCTTATCTGCATTCTGTGTCATCATAGGAAACACCGCCTTTATTTTGATACTTTCAAAAAGTAGTGAAAATTATACCAAATTTTTTGCAGTCATGACAGAAATTGAAACGCAGAACCATGGCTTCTGCGTTTTTTTAATCACAGAAAGTAGTGAAAAGTCCCGTGAAACGCAGAAAATACGGCATTTTCAGATCTGTTGGAAATTAAAAATGAAACATTTTCTTATATGATCTTGGTAGCCATGACATTGGACATAATGGTTTTCGATCAGGGAAGCAATGAACTTGCTCATATCGGCTTCCACGAAATAAGGTCTGGTGTAATCTCAGGCGGCAGATAGGTAAGGTTCGTAGTAATGACCTTATCGAAATCACCATGCTCGTAAGCAGCGTCGAAATTCTTCAGACCGTCGGTGAACAAGCCGAAAGTACAGCAGATATATACGCGTCTGGCTTTCATGGCCTTTAACTGTTTTGCAGTATCCAGCATACTTCCACCGGAGGAGATCATGTCATCGATGATGATGATATCCTTACCTTCAATATTGTCACCTAAGAATTCGTGAGCAACGATAGGGTTCTTGCCGTTGACGATGGTGGAATAGTCACGTCTCTTGTAGAACATACCAGTATCGACACCCAGAACGCTGGCAAAATAAATGGCACGATCCAGAGCTCCTTCATCCGGGCTGATGACTAATAGATGATCCTTGTCCACGATCATATCGTCTTCGGAATTTACAAGGACTTGATGAACTGGTAAGGGGTGGTAAAATTATCAAATCCGTTCAGCGGAGTGGAGTTCTGTACTCTGGGATCATGGGCATCAAAAGTGATGAAGTTATCAATTCCCATATCCCGTAACTCTTCCAGTGCATAAGCACAGTCCAGGGATTCTCTGCCGCTGCGGCGATGCTGTCTGCCTTCATAGAGGAAAGGCATGATGACGTTGATACGTCTGGCCTTGCCGTTGCAGGCGGCGATGACACGCTTCAGATCCTGGTAGTGGTCATCAGGAGACATGTGGTTGGTATAGCCGTTCATGTTGTAAGTAATACTATGATTGCATACATCGGTGAGAATGAACAGGTCCTTACCGCGGATGGTCTCGCTGATCTGCGCTTTGGCTTCACCGCTTCCGAAACGGGGCACATCCACGTCTACGAGATAGTTGCTCTCGATATAGCCGTGAAAGGCAGGATCGTTTTTCACTTTATCATTATGGATACTCTTACGGAATTACCATGTAGTCATTGATGCGGCGTCCCATTTTTTCTGCGGAAGGCAGAGCGATGATCTTCAAAGGAGCCACGGGCATGGCATTTTCCAGTTCGTGTAAATTAGGCATGATGTCCCTCCTGGACGAGCTTTATTGTTCGTAAAAATATGCAGATCCTCCTTCGCAAAAGCGCATCTTCGATGCTTAATTTTGCGGAACTATTCTGAACATAACAATTAATTTATAACATTATGCTAGTGACACGTCAAGGAATTTCTTGTACAATGGATAGGAGAAAGCTGGTTAGGTGAATTAGAATGAAGAAAAAAGAACATATTGTAAAAACAGTAAAGCCGGGAAGCATCGCGGAGGAACTGGAGATCGCTCCCGGAGATAAAGTACTGGCCATAGATAATACAGAGATCGAAGATATTTTTGATTATCAGTTTCTAACACAGGATACTTATATTGAGATGCTGGTAGAGAAGCCGGACGGAGAGCAGTGGCTCTTAGAGATCGACAAGGAATTTGATGAGGATATGGGCATCGAATTTGAGAACGGTCTGATGGACGAATACCGTCATTGCCATAACAAATGCATTTTCTGCTTTATCGATCAGATGCCGAAGGGCATGCGTGATACTCTTTATTTTAAGGATGATGATTCCCGATTATCTTTTCTGCAGGGAAATTATGTGACGCTGACCAATATGTCGGATCATGATATTGACCGGATCTGCAGATACCATTTATCTCCGATCAATATCTCCTTCCAGACCATGAATCCGGAACTGCGCTGCAAAATGCTGAACAACCGTTTTGCGGGGGATGCCCTGAAAAAGGTGGACATCCTCAATGCCGCCGGAATCCGTATGAATGGACAAATCGTGCTCTGCAAGGGCGTAAACGATGGCAAGGAACTGGAATACAGCATCCGGAAGCTGATGGAATATCTGCCAAATGTGGAAAGTGTCTCGGTGGTGCCGGTAGGATTAAACAGGTACCGGGAGGGATTATATCCGTTAGAGCCGTTTAATGCGCAGGATGCCGGTGAGATCATTGATCTGATCGAGAAATACCAGAAGATCTGCATGAAAAAAATATGGGACACACTTTATCCAGGCCAGTGATGAATGGTACATTCTGGCGGGCAGAGAGGTGCCAGAAGAGGAACGTTACGACGGATATCTGCAGTTGGAGAACGGTGTTGGAATGATCCGCCTGCTATTGGATGAATTCCACGACGGACTGAAGAGGCGTACCGCAGAAAAGGAAGCGGGGAAAAAAGCTATCCTGGGAAGGCACCAGAGAGATCTCTCTCTGGCTACGGGAAGACTGGCGTTTCCTTATTTAAAGAAGATGTCGGAAGAAATGATGTCGGAATACCCCGGCCTGCAGATACATGTCTATGAGGTCATCAATGAATTTTTCGGAGAGCTGATCACGGTGTCCGGACTTCTGACGGGACAGGATATCGTAAAGCAGTTAAAGGACAAAAATCTGGGAGAAGCATTGTATCTTCCCCGGAATGTACTCAGAAGCGGAGCGGATCTGTTCCTGGATGATTATACGCTGGCAGACGTGGAGGGGGCTTTACAAGTGCCCGTGAATATTGTAAAATCAAGCGGATATGATCTTGTGGATGCCCTGCTTGGAGAAGATGCATCTGAATAGATTTTAAGATGGTAAATAAGAAACGGAGGAAATTATGGCAAAGAGAAAAACCAAGCCCATCGTTGCGGTGGTGGGACGCCCGAATGTCGGTAAGTCCACCCTGTTCAATGCACTGGCTGGCGAAAATATATCTATTGTGAAAGATACACCCGGTATTACCAGAGACCGTATCTATGCGGATATCCACTGGCTGGATATGACATTTACCCTGATCGACACCGGAGGCATCGAGCCGGACAGCAAGGACGTGATCCTGTCCCAGATGCGGGAACAGGCAGAGATCGCTATGGAGACTGCAGACGTGATCATTTTCCTGGTGGATGTAAAGCAGGGACTGGTGGATGCGGATTCCAAGGTGGCAGACATGCTGCGCCGTTCCCACAAGCCCGTGGTACTGGTGGTCAATAAGGTGGACAGCTTCCAGAAGTATATGGCGGATGTCTACGAATTCTACAATCTGGGTATTGGCGATCCCCATCCGATCTCTGCGGTGAATCGTCTGGGAATCGGTGACATGCTGGAGGCCGTAACGGAATATTTTGATAAGGAACAGGCAGAGGAAGAAGAGGATGACCGCACCCGTGTGGCCATCGTCGGAAAGCCCAATGTCGGCAAGTCTTCCCTGATCAACAAACTGCTGGGTGAGAACCGTCTGATCGTTTCTGATATCGCGGGTACCACCAGAGATGCGGTGGATACCGAGATCACTTATAACGGCAAAGAATATGTCTTCATTGATACTGCCGGTCTTCGCCGGAAGAACAAGATCAAGGAAGAACTGGAGCGTTATATGATCGTCCGTACCGTCAGTGCCGTAGAGCGTGCCGAGGTGGTGGTACTGATGATCGATGCAGAGGAAGGTGTTACGGAGCAGGATGCGAAGATCGCCGGAATCGCCCATGAGAGAGGAAAGGCTACGATCATCGTGGTGAACAAATGGGATGCTATCGAAAAGGATGACAAGACCATTTATAAATTTACCGAAAAGGTGCGTAATACCTTATCCTTCATGCCCTATGCAGAGCTTCTGTTCGTCTCTGCGAAAACAGGACAGAGACTGCCCAAGCTGTTCGAGACGATCGACATCGTCAGTGAGAATCACGCCATGCGTGTGGCTACCGGTGTGCTGAATGAGATCATGGCAGAGGCCGTGGCCATGCAGCAGCCACCTTCCGACAAGGGTAAGAGACTGAGATTGTATTACATTACCCAGGTAGCGGTAAAGCCCCCTACCTTTGTAATCTTTGTCAATGATAAGGAGCTGATGCATTTCTCCTATACCAGATATATTGAGAATCAGATCCGGGAGACCTTTGGCTTCAAGGGAACCCCCCTCCGGTTTATTATCAGAGAACGAAAGGAAAAAGATCAATAATGGAACGTGTTATCTGTTTACTCATCGGTTATGTGTTCGGCCTGTTTCAGACCGCATACTTTTACGGGAAGGCAAAGGAATCGATATCCGTAAGTACGGAAGCGGCAATGCCGGTACCACCAATGCCCTGAGAGTGCTGGGAACCAAGGCAGGACTGATCGTACTGGCGGGAGACTGCTTAAAGTGTATTATTGCCGTGTGCATCACCAGAGCCTTATTCAGTACCGGACATCCGGAGAATATTTATCTGCTGTGCCTGTACACCGGTGCAGGAGCTGTCATCGGACATAACTTCCCGTTTTACATGGGATTTAAGGGAGGAAAAGGAATCGCTGCCACTGCAGGTCTGATTCTTTCGTTACATCCTTATTTTATCGTGATGGGTGTGGTATTGTTTTTCGGCACTTTCCTGACCACACATTATGTTTCGCTGGGATCATTGCTTGTATATGCCGGATTTATGATCCAGATGGTAGTCTGCGGACAGATGGGACTGTTCGGTGCCATGCCACAGTCACAGCTGTATGAAATGTATGCCATCACTGCATTTCTTACGGTTATGGCTTACTGGAAGCACAGACAGAACATTGTGCGTCTGATCCACGGGAACGAGAGGAAGACTTATCTGTTCAAGAATAAGAAATCAGCCGAAGCGCAGACAGAAATCTCAGGGGAGGACAAATAATTATGGCAAAAGTATGTATCTTGGGTGGTGGAAGCTGGGGCATCGGCCTGTCAGTGGTATTACATAAGAACGGACATGAGGTGACGGTATGGTCTGCGGTTCCCGCAGAGATTCAGATGCTTCAGGAGAAGCATGAGCACAAGATGCTGCCGGGAGTAAAGCTTCCGGAGGATATGATCTTTACGACGGATGATAAACAGGCCATCGAGGGCAAGGACCTGTTGGTCATGGCAGTGGCAAGCTCTTATACCAGAAGCACAGCACACCGCATCAGCCCGCTGGTGGCACAGGGACAGAAAATTGTCAGTGTCTCCAAGGGAATCGAGGAGCATACCCTGATGACCCAGGCGCAGATCATCGAAGATGAGATTCCGCAGGCACAGGTAGCGGTGCTGTCCGGACCTACCCACGCGGAGGAAGTCAGCCGCGGGATTCCTACAACGATCGTAGCGGGTTCTAAGAGCAAAAGCTGTGCGGAATATGTGCAGAATCTGTTCATGAACGAAGTGTTCCGTGTCTATACCAGCCCCGATGTACTGGGAATTGAGCTGGGCGGTGCACTGAAAAATGTAGTGGCACTGGCTGCCGGTATCGCAGACGGACTGGGCTACGGAGATAATACGAAGGCTGCGCTGATCACCAGAGGCATTACCGAAATCGCAAGACTTGGTACTGCCATGGGTGGTAATTTTGAGACTTTCTGCGGTCTGACCGGTATCGGAGATCTGATCGTGACCTGCGCCAGCATGCATTCCCGCAACCGTCGTGCCGGTATCCTCATCGGACAGGGCAAGACCTACGAGGAAGCCATGAAGGAAGTACAGATGGTGGTAGAGGGCGTGTATTCCGCTAAAGCGGCCATGGAACTGTCGAAAAAATATGATGTTCAGCTGCCTATTATCGAGCAGGTAAATGAAGTGCTCTTTGATGGTAAGCCCGCGGATCAGGCGGTAAAAGAATTGATGCTTCGTGACAAGAAGCTGGAAGTATCCCACCTGCCCTGGCCGGAAGAATAGACCCGTAGGCGGCTCCTGCCAGCAGCAAAATTTTAAGTGTTGACAGAAAAACGCAGACTGGCTATAATAAGGTCATGTTTAGCGCAAACATAGGATAAGAAGAATGCGATGAAGGGAAGAAGTACTGTTCCTCCACTTCTGACAGAGAGCAGCCGGTCGGTGAGAGGCGCACAGAAGCAGAGCAGGAATACATCCCGGAGCAGCCGGTGGAAAGAGAAGGATCAGTAGATTTTATCATAGGATCCCGAACGAGTAGATCAGGACGGCAGGCACCGATATCGGCCGAAAGTATTGATAGATACTTACTGAGCTGTCAGATGTGAGTCTGGCGGGAACATTAGGTGGTAACACGAGTGATCAAGCTCGTCCTTTTGAAAAAGGGGCGGGCTTTTTTAGTGTCTTTCGAGCCGGTTTCCGGGAAGTGTATAAAGACATGTGGAATAAAACAAGTCAGTAAAGGAGAAAAAGAAAATGACAGTATTTGATGAATTAAAGGCAAGAGGACTATTGGCACAGCTGACAGATGAAGAGGAGATCAAGGAACTGATCAATAACGGAAAGGCTACCTTCTACATCGGTTTTGATCCTACCGCAGACAGCCTTCATGTGGGACATTTCATGGCACTGTGCCTGATGAAGAGAATGCAGATGGCAGGTAACAAGCCGATCGCTCTGATCGGCGGTGGTACCGCAATGATCGGTGATCCCTCCGGCAGAAGTGACATGCGTACCATGATGACCAAGGAGACCATTCAGCATAATGTAGACTGCTTCAAGAAGCAGATGAGCCGTTTTATTGATTTTGGCGACGGTAAGGCACTGATGGTCAATAATGCGGACTGGCTGCTGAATCTGAACTATGTGGAACTGTTAAGAGATGTGGGAGCACATTTCAGTGTCAACCGTATGCTGACCGCAGAGTGCTACAAGCAGAGAATGGAGAAGGGCTTAAGCTTTCTTGAATTCAACTACATGATCATGCAGAGCTTTGACTTCCTGACCTTATACCAGAAATACGGCTGCAACATGCAGTTCGGCGGTGATGATCAGTGGAGCAACATGTTAGGAGGCACCGAGCTGATCCGCAGAAAGCTGGGTAAGGATGCTTATGCCATGACCATCACCCTGCTGTTAAATTCCGAGGGTAAGAAGATGGGTAAGACCCAGAAGGGTGCCGTATGGCTGGATCCCAACAAGACTACACCTTTCGAGTTCTACCAGTACTGGAGAAACGTATCAGACGCTGATGTCCTGAAGTGCCTGCGCATGCTGACCTTCCTGCCTCTGGAGCAGATCGATGAGATGGACAAATGGGAAGGAAGCCAGTTAAATCAGGCGAAGGAAATTCTGGCATACGAACTGACCAATCTGGTACATGGCGAGGAAGAGGCTAAGAAGGCACAGGAGAGTGCAAGAGCACTGTTTACCGGTGGCAATGCTGCAGAGATGCCTACCAGCGAGCTGACAGAGGCTGATTTTGTAGATGGTAAGATTGATATTCTCGGTGTTCTGGTGAAATCCGGACTGTCCGCATCCCGCAGTGAAGCAAGACGTGCCGTAGAACAGGGCGGTGTTGTCGTAGCGGATGAGAAGGTCACAGATATTAAGACCACTTACGCTCCCGAGCAGTTCGACGGAGAGGGTCTGGTAGTCCGCAGAGGTAAGAAGAACTTCAAGAGAGTCGTTATGAGCAAATAAATACAGGATTCTTCAGACAGGATCTTCCGTAAAATACGGAGGGTCCTGTTTTTATTTTACAAGCAAATCTCCTTTGGAGAACCGTAGAATTGATACATGCCTATTTTATTCTGGACGAAACTGAGACTTGAACGGATATAGTTGATCATTTTCTGCAAAAAACAGTTACTTTCTGCAAAAGATATTGTTTGTAATGAAAAAAAATATTACTATTTAGATAAAGAGATATATAAATATTAAAGTGTTTTGCAAAAAGTCATGAGTAGGCGGATGTGTTGCAGAGTTTATTTATGCAGAGGGATATTCTGCGGAGCATACAAGACAATTAATTTCTATTGCTGATAATGACGATACTATACAAAATATTTCTTATGATGAAGAGGGAAATATTGATGAAATTGATATTTATAAGTATACGCCATACACATGTGCCAGTAATGAAAGCACTCATTCAGCCAATGTTCTATTTTTAGAAATTTATAATGGAAAAATGTTATCGAATTTTCCGTTATAGTTAGTAATAATGACAGGAGACAAAAATGTCTAAAAAATATTTGCTGATCAGCATTGGAATTATTGTAATAGTTATTTTTAGTATATGCATAAAGTGTGGGAAAAATGATTTGCCAACGACCTCTATGATGGACGCCGAAAGAATTTTGCAAGAGTACTTGAAAAGTGCTAATCAATGGGAAGAAGAGTATAGTCTTGAACCAACCGATCCGGTTGTTGGTGAAATTGATAATAATGAAGTGTATAGATTCGAAGTAAGATATAAAGAAAATGTTGAGGAGGTTGGAAGCAGACTGATTAATAACTATGCAATAACGATGGATGGAAAGACTATTTTTTTGTATGATCCCGCAAACGATCAGTGGATTATTCAAAAATGAATATAAGCAGATAATAATGAAGACTGAAAACATATCTATGGTTTTCAGCCTTCATTTTATTATCAAAAATTAATATAATGTAATTTTCAACTTCCTGTGATAAATAGTAAGCGCCAAATAATCCGGCGGTACCTATAAATTTACCCCAACCTATTTTCGGTTGGAGTATTTTGCTACAAATTCATTCTCACATTTTTAGAGTTTGGAGTTTTTCACTCCAGGGTGCCAACTCTGCAAGCTGTTCATCACTCCAGTTTTCATTCGGCCTTTGTTCCAGAACGTAGCTGAGGTATTGATAAATGTTCAGGTTGTGTGCCTTCGCCATCTCTACCATCGTGTAGGCAATCGCACTGGCTTCTGCACCTTCTACGGAATCACTGAACAGCCAGTTCTTACGTCCTACTGTAAAAGGTCGGATGGCATTCTCACTAAGGTTATTGATGAAGCTGCAGCGCCCGTCCTCCAGATAGGTCATGGATGTTTCCCTGCGGTTCTTCACATAGGTCAGTGCTTTATCCAGGCGGGTGTTGCGGACTGGCTTCTGGCTGTCAACCCACGTCCAAAAAAAGGCCTCGAGAACCGGTTTTTCCTTCTCGAGACGCATTTGTTTCCTTTTTTCATAATCCGTTCCGCACTTACCGGAAATGCTGCTTTCCAGTCTTGCCAGGCGGTCGCAGTAATGCACTCCCTGTACTGCCGGCTGGTTGTAATCCAGCTGCTTTCCTTTCGGGATCGCATCCACAAAGTATCGGCGGATATGTGCCCAGCAGGAGCACCGTTTGATGCCGGATACCTTGTTATACCCCTGGTAACCGTCGGTTTCCAGATATCCCTGAAAGCCGTCCAGAAAGTCTGCTGCATTGTCTCCGCTCCTCGTCGGGGTATATCCATACAGCAGGATGACCGGAAGACCATCTTCCCCGGTGCGGTACAGCCACATGAAGGACTGGCTTTCTGCACTGCGTCCGGGTTCTTTCAGCACCTGTACCCGGGTCTCATCTGCCATGAGAAATTCCCTCAGCAGAAGCTGGCGGTGAAAGTAATCATACAGTGGCCGGAAATAATGCCCAGCACTGTAGATGATCCAGTTCGCAAGGGTTGTCCTGCTGACAGCGGCACCATACTCTTTCCAGTCCTTTTCCTGACGATAGAGAGGCATGCCGTTTGCATACTTCTGATAGATTCCATGCAACCGTGGAAGAAGAAGCCGGACCCTTGCCAATAAGTGCGGGCGGTACTTTGGATTTGACGATCACAGACTTTTCCGTATCGCCCTTTCCTTCCTTACAGTCAGGGCAGCCATAGCTTTCCGTGTAGTATTCATAAACTTCACATTTGGCAGGAGTAAAAACGAGTTCCCTGCGGACGTATTCTTCTCCGATACGTTCCATCGGGCTACCGCATACCGGACAGACTTTATCTTCTTCATCCAGCGGTATTACTTCCTTATGAACCTTGAGACCTTTAAAAAGTTCCGCATGGGTAGCTTTTTTCTTCCGTGGACGTGGCTCCCGGCTGCAGTCTTCTTCCGGAAGTTCCGGATCCTGGTAAACTTCAGCTTCATTAAACAGATTCAACTGTCCGGGAATATCAGCCGGTGTCTTTTCGCTGGAAGAGCCGAAAAGTTTTTTTCGTCAGATAGTCCACCTGTTCCTGAAGCACCATCTCATGGGCAGTCTTTTCCTCAATGATCGTTCTGAGGGAACGGATCAGTTCTGTCTGCTCGGACATTATCGTATTCAGTTGTGAAATGGTATCCTTCAGCTCTCGCAGCTGAATGTCTTTTGCACTGGAAGCCACGCTTTTTCTCCTTGGTTTTGATACCTTTATTATACCAGAAAAAGCAGTCTTCCTAAAGGAAAATCACTCTTGAAAAATGCCGAAAATATGCGGTTTGCAGGCATTTTTCTGTGCATGTTTTTATTCCTGTTTCAGGGCTTTGGGCTGGTCGATATCGATACCGGACATGAGCCAGTCAAACTCTCTCCAGGTCAGATTTCTGACCTCAGAGTGTTTCCTCGGCCACTGGTATCCGCCATGCACTGTCAGCTTTTTATAGATCAGTACAAAACCATCTGCATCGCGGTACAAGGCCTTGATCCGGTCCCGGCGTCTGCCACAGAACAGAAACAGAGAACTGGATGCAGGATCCAGCTTCAGCTGTTCTTCCACGACTGCACAAAGTCCGTCAATAGATTTGCGCATATCGGTGTAACCGCAGACAATGTAGATCCGTTCCAACCCTGAAATATCGCCTAACATAAAGAACCTTTCAGAATCTGAAGCGTTCTGGAAAGCAGCTGGGGATCCGTTTCATTGGTAACGCGTATCGTTGCAGATCCTAGAATGATCTCTAATGTATGAGGATTGTCAAGGTACGGAGTATGCTGTACCGGGAAGCGTTCCGGTACTATGTCAATGGGAACCACGTCCTGTTTGGGGCGGGGATTCTCAGAATGACCATAGGCAGGTGCCGGTATCTGGGCAGCTTCTTTTCGAAGCTGCTTTACCCAGTAGTAAAAGGTGCTGACAGCAATGCCGTGCTCGCGGCACCAGTCAATGTCTGTCATGCCACTGGTCCGGCATTCATTGATAAGTTTCAACTGTTCTTCCTTTGGAACTCGAGATTTTCTGGTGTTTGCCATGATGTTGTCCTCCATAATTGTAGTTGTTGTAGTAAAATAGTCTAACTACGATTATGAAGTTAGAGGCGGTTGTTGGCTAGCCGCGGGATTATTTGGCGCTTACGATAAATATTTGAGTTCTTCCAAGCTATTGATTTTGAATTTCAGTCGTACTAATATGACATTACAGAGTGCAAAAATGATATATCAAGCTTGCTATTCTGACTTATATCAAATAATTGGAAAGTATAGATAGTCTTATTCTAAAGAATTTCTTATTTGTTTTCAAAATAATTATTGTAGCATAAACGAAAAACAGACGATATTGCCACCCATATAGTAAAAAAGTAAGGGAAAGGGGAAATTATGTTACGAATAGCAATATGTGATGATGAAAAGTTGTTTAGAGAAAATATTAAAAAATATGTATTAAAATATTTATCCGAAAAGGATATTTCATCCGAAATTGATATGTTTAATTCGGGGAAAGAATTACTTGGCTTGGGGACAGATTTACTTGGCTATAATATTATTTTTCTCGACATTAATATGGATGAGATAGATGGAATTATGACTGCACACAAAATTAGAGAGTATAGTATGGGTATATATATTGTATTTGTAACTGCTTACGTAAATTATTCATTAGAAGGTTATAAGGTAGATGCGACAAGATATTTATTGAAGAATACTATTAATTTTGATGAGTCTATATATGAGTGTATGGACACAATTTTACATAAAATGAATTACATTGTATTAAAAAAGTATTTTAAATTTAACGAATGTGAAAAAAATGTACAGGTTGATAGGATACTATATATAGAAAGCAGATTGCATAAACTTGAGTCTCATATTATGGAAGATAAGGTTTTGATATATACATTGTATGCAACATTAAATGATATGGAAAGGGAAATGATGGAATATAAATTTATAAGGATTCATCAGAGTTTTCTGGTAAATCTAAAACATATAAAGAGTATTACAGGCTATAGGTAAACGTCAAATCCTGCGCCTCCCCTTAAATTTAACGCCGCTTTTATGAGCGGCGTGGTTTCCGGCATTCCTCGGGAAGCTCCTCTGCCCAGGGCATCAGCTGATCTAGTTTTGCCGGATCTATATTTCCTTTTTCGTCACAATACTTAGGCAGCTCCGTGAGGATATGCCTGAAGTAGTAGTACGGGCGCAGATTGTTCAGCTTTGCTGTTTCTGAAATACTGTAAACAAGAGCGCTGGCTCCGGCACCTTTTGCTGTGTTATGGAACATCCAGTTCTTCTTGCCGATACAGAAAGTCCGGATAGCCCGTTCGGAAGCGGAGTTATCGATTGGGATATCCCCATCGGTCAGAAATACCTTTAAATAGTTTTCCTGATGGATGACGAAATTTAGTCCCTGTCCGGTCCTGGATTTCGGAGGCACCGTACATTCTGCAGCCTGTTGTTTTGCCCACGCAAAGAAATCCTCAACCAGCGGCTTTATCCTTGTCTGCCGCTGTGTAAGGCGATCCGTTGCCGGAAGTTCTTTCAGTTCGGTATCGATCCGGTACAATTCTGCGATCTTTTGTAATGCCTGGTATGCTACGGAATTTTTACTGACAGGGGATCCTTTTTTATCCGCTGCCTTTACGGCATCTGCAAAGGCTCTTCTTGCATGTGCCCAACAGTTTGCATTTGTCACTCCCGGCAGTTTTTTGTCCAGCAGATGATACTGCTCCAGACTGTCCGTGACCAGAACTCCTTTGTAGTTCCGGTAAAACTCCAGCGGCTTTTCGTGATCCCTGCCTTTCTGGTATTCGTAGATCACCACAGGACGTTCCTTATAGAACTCCCGGAACGGTGTACCCACTTGTAGCATTTACTGTTCGGACGGCCACTTTCACCGATCACCTGTGTCGGTGTTTCGTCTGACTGCGTCACCGGCACGGGACAGCAGTTCCTGCTTCATACGATCCACAAACGGTTCGAAATATTTCTCAGCACACCGGATGATCCAGTTCGACATGGTCTGTCTGGAGATATTTACACCATTGCGTTGAAACTCCTGCTCGACTCTGTGCAGTGCAGAGGAGTTCACATATTTTACATTCAGAATGGATGCAAGCAGGGAGGGAGTAACGATGCTTCCACGCAGAAGGTCCTTGGGGCGCTTTCCACGTAAGAATTCGTCCTGATGATCTCCACCGGTGCCTACATAGACTTCCACGGTGTGAACTTCCACCGTCCAGGATTCCGGCTCATGGCGCAGTCTTTTGTAGGTTTCATCCTTCATTCTGCGCCAGTTGCCTGCACCATAAAACGCATCCAGTTCTTCTGTGGATACCTGATAAGGAGGAAGGATCTCTTCCGGGAAATCTTTCAGATCCGTTTCCCGCTGTCCTTTTTTCTTATGGTTACGTCGGGATGGAAGTACTTCCTCCGCAGCAGGTTCCGGGACAGACAGATCGCAGCAGCTTTCTGCCTCATCAAAGAAGGACAGCTGACCATCTATGGAATCCAGCGTTTCTGTGTGTTTTCCGAAACGATAGCTGTTCGCTATGCGTACCTGTTCGATCAGCCGCTCGATGTTCTCATTCAGGGTATCCAGCTGTCCCTGCATCATAAGAACGATGGTGATCAGTTCTTCCCTGCTGCAGTTATTCAGTTCTTCCAGTGTATGTCTGTCTGCCATTGTCCCGCTCCTTAAACTGTTTTCATTATACCAGAAAACACAAAGGATTGCGAACCGGCACCCCCGCAGGTTTCGTCATTCTGCCTATGCCTGTATGGCGGTGTGATGGTCATAGAGCCAGGAAAATATAAAGTTTTCAAGGTACTGAAATTTTATCCGGATCCTCCTGTGGATACGTCACAGACCATGAAACAGCGTTCAGAGAGGCTGTAACACCGGGAATGGATCTGACCGGATAACAGGCATAAAAAATCTATGTTTTGCACAAAGATCAGGTGGGCTTTTGCGGTGTTACTTCCCTGACTTTGGGGTTCAGGGGATTCAGCCCCATCATAAGATAACGGAACTGTTCCTCTGTAAGGTCTGCGGCCTCTTCGCTGGTTCTCGGCCAGGACAGGGAACCTGCCTCCAGCCGTTTGTAGAGCTGAAGGAAACCGTCTCACATCCATAGAAGTCCCTTGATGCGGTCGGACCGTCTGCCACAGAACAGGAATAAAGTTCCTTTTTCAAAAAGGATTCTGATGGTATCTGTCTCCGATGATCATGGACAGCCCATCGATCCCTTTGCGCAGATCCACATATCCGCAGGCAATCACGACTCTGCGGATACCGGCAGCATCTTCAAGCATGAAGCACCTCCTGCAACAGCCTGCAAAGCAGGGACTCTGAAATATCGTTTGATAATTCCAGCGTCAGGCGGCCTGATCCGATCACTGCAACCGGAGTCATTGCTGTTGGGACGGTTGGCACCGGTGCTGTGTCCAGAGCAGTTTTTACCGGGATTTCTACAAAAGAGAGGGCAGACGGGTTGGTGGCTTCCTGAAGTCCCTCCTGTTCACGGACTTCCCGGCGGATCTTTCGGAGCCAGTAATAGTAAGATTTTTCAGAAATATCGTTTTCAGCAAGCCACTGCTTTGCCGTAGTGCCTGCCGGTCTGTCCTGGCACTGTCGAATGATGTTTATCCAGTTCGACCGGCGGACAGTGTGAGTTAATTGATCCATGCGCTTTAGCCTCCTCTAAAAAACTAATAGTTTTTTCGTGTTATTTAGAGTGTGGCATAAAAAAACTAATTAGCCAAGGCGCAGGATTTGACGTTTACGGCTATAGTGTAATACTGAATAACAATCAGAAACTTGTTGTACCAAGAGCAAGGTATAAGGATGTTAAAAGTGCATTTATTGCATATAAAGGAGAAGTGTAATTTATGTTTACATATTTTTTTAGTTTAGCAATAATTGCATTTGAAGTTATTTGCTGCAAAATATTTTTTGAAAGTTTTTGCGATAGCTCTGGGGAAAATAGAAAGTATAAAAGAACAATATTATTAGTTTTGTTGATTGCAATTTATTATATATGCGGGTTTACATTATCAAAATGGATTGTCCTTAAGCAACTATGTGCAATAATGTCAACTGCTATTATCATGCGATTCTATTTTGAAATAAGCTTAGTAAAGTCTGCGGTGTTTGCAATATTATATCAAGGATTATTGATGTTAGTGGATTATTTAGTTTATGCAGGAAATAGTGCAAATAGTGCAATCGTATCCAGAGAGGGAATAGTAACTCAAGAATATGCACTTGAGGGGAATTTAATTATTATTTTTAGTAAAGTTATTTCTTTTCTTTGCATCATACTAATAAAAAAACAATTTGGCAAAAAGTCAACAGAAGTACTGACAGACGCCGAATGGACAAAGTTCCTTTTTTTTCCTGTATTTACTATTATTACAATAATTACATTACTAATGGAATTTCAATATACTGAAAATGAAATGCAAGCAAATGCTTTATATTCTATTTCGTTTGGAATGGTGGTAATGAATGTATTTGTATATTATTTAATTAATGATATAGTCATTCGGGATGCAAAGCTGCATGAAAAGGAAATGCTTGAATTGCAGGTTAAAAATCAGATTCAGATGTATCGATCTGTTTCGGAAAACTTTGACATACAAAAAAGAAAATCGCACGAATTTAAAAATCAAATATTGTGTATAGAAGCGTTGCTCAAAGACAAAGAATATGATCGGGCAGTAGATTATGTTAGTAAAATCAGTAAGGGCTTTTTCAAAGAGCGAAATGCAATAAACACGAATCAAGTAGTAGTAAATGCAATTTTAAATACAAAATATGAAGAAGCTATTAACAAGCATATAGTCTTTGTCTTTAAAGTTAATGATTTATCTAACATAAAAATGGAAGATGAAGATTTGGTTGTGATTTTGGCTAATCTGTTAAACAATGCAATTGAAGCCTGCGAAAATTGCATTGGTAAAAAAGTAATTAAGTTCAAGTTTATGATGGAAGAACAGATGATAATTTTATCAGTAAAAAATACATGTAATCAAATGATTATATATCATAATAATGAAATCGCTACTACTAAAATGATAAATCAGGATGAGCATGGTGTAGGAATAAAAAACATTATAAAATTGTGGAAAAAATATAATGGGGAATATGTAATTCAAAATGATGAAGATCAATTTTACTTTTCTATTATTATACCTTTATGAAGAAAAAACATTAGGTAATCAAAGGGATATTATTGAGTCCTATTAATTAGAAGGTGATTCAAGGAGGAGATTTGTTGTCAATTTCTGCAATAAATGTTCACTTTCTGCAGAAATGATTGAACAGGCAAAAAAATTTGATATGATTTTATAAAAGGGGGCATAGATGTGGTTGAAATGATAGGCGGCTCCATAGTAGATGAGATGGAAAAAGACAATTTATTTTGAATAGATATTTAAGTGATTGTCCATACATAAGGTTGGTACTATTTAATGAAAAAGATATCTATATTGTGCTGAATGAGCATAATATAGATATTTTTTTATTGATATTTTTCTTGCTTTTACGGAGCCGGTATGGTTTAATATGGTTAGTGTGTTAAAAAAATATCAAAAGGCGGTAATGTGATATGAGCAGCATGAGAGGGATCGATACTCGGTAAGACAGCGGAGAAGAAGGGTATTTAAGGAAGTGGCTAATCTGGCTTACAATTCCACGAATCTGAAAGATGATATGGAGGCGCTGCCTTATAAGATCGTAGACTATGAAGAGTCGGAGTTCTGGGAGAGCGTTTATCGTGACAGAGCGATCATCCGTGAGCGCATCCGTCTGGCCATGGGTATGAGTTTACGACCTGAGAACCGCGAGCATCCCGGCCATCTGACACAGGGACTTGAAGAGAGTAATATTGATGAAAAATATTACGAACCCCCACTGATGCAGGTCATTCCGTCGGCGTGTAATGCCTGCCCGGAGAACCGTTACGAGGTGACCAGTTCCTGCATGGGATGTCTGGCACATCCCTGCCAGAGTGTCTGCCCCAAAGGGTGCGATTTCCATGAAGAATGGGAAATCTGTCATTGATCAGGAAAAATGTATCAAGTGCGGAAAATGTCGTGAGATCTGCCCTTATGATGCTATTTGCCATAAAGAGCGTCCCTGTAAGGCTGCCTGCGGTATTGGAGCCATTACATCTGACCATGTGGGAAGAGCTGTAATCGACAATGAGAAATGTGTATCCTGTGGTCAGTGTATGGTAAGCTGCCCCTTTGGTGCCATTGCTGACAAGTCTCAGATCTTCCAGTTGATCCGTGCCATGCAGTCCGGACGGAAGATCATAGCCCAGGTAGCACCTGCATTTGCCGGACAGTTCGGTCCGAAGGTGACACCTGAGATGTTCAAGACAGCACTGAAGGAATTGGGGTTTGCGGATGTCTATGAGACAGCGTTGGGCGCTGACATGGGATGTATGGCGGAAGCGGAGCACTACGTGAAGGAGGTTGCTACCGGTAAGCAGCAGTTTGCGCTGACTTCCTGTTGTCCTTCCTGGTCCGTGATGGCGAAGAATCTGTTCCCGGAGACCATTGACAAGATCAGCAACGAGCTGACTCCTATGGTAGCCACCGCCCGTCTGATCAAACAGGAGCATCCGGATGCTTCCGTGGTATTCATCGGACCCTGTGCTTCCAAGAAGCTGGAAGCCAGCAGACGTACCGTTCGATCCGATGTGGACTTTGTCATCACTTTTGAAGAACTTACCGGTATGTTCGAGGCCAAGGGAATTCTGCTGGACGAGATCAAGGCCATGGACGAGATGAAGGATGCCACCTCCGCCGGAAGAGGTTATGGTGTGGCAGGCGGCGTTGCCAATGCCATCAAGGACTGCATCGAGAAATACTATCCCGGTACACCGGTCAATATCCAGCATGCGGAGAGCCTGGCAGAATGTAAGAAAGCCCTGCTCCTTGCCAAGGCCGGCAAGATGAACGGCTGCCTGATCGAGGGCATGGCCTGCCCCGGAGGCTGTATCGCCGGAGCCGGCACCAACATCGCCATCCCCGTAGCTGCCAGAGCCGTGGACAAGTTCAAGAACGAAGCTGAGAAGAAAGTGCCTGATGAAAGTGTGGATCAGGAAATGGTGGAACTGGAAAAAGAATAAACACTGCAACAGAACAGATATATCCCGAAAACGAAACCGTCACATTACCGTGGCGGTTTTGTTGCGCGCATAGAGATAAAATTAGAGAAACTATTCAGAATAGTTACAAATGGCATATTGTTATTTCGGGAAAGATACTATAAAATAGCGTGGAGAACTTTTAGGAGAAACTATTTTATGAACATTCAGGACAGTATTATATTTTTCATGGAAATCTTAGGAACCATCGCTTTTGCAGCATCAGGTGCCATGGTGGGGATCCGGAAACGGATGGATATTTTCGGCATCTGTGTGCTGGGCGTGGTGACGGCTGTAGGCGGTGGTATGACCAGAGACGTGATCCTTGGGAAATTACCTTCGGCACTGGAGAAACCGGTATATGTCGGTGTCTCGGTGGCTACAGCACTGGCTATTTTTATACTGCTTTATATCAAACAGGATCTTTTGAGCGGCAGACTGGGAACCTTTTATGACAAAGCGATGTTAGGCATGGACTCTGTAGGACTGGGAATTTTTACTTCCCTGGGTGTGATGTCTGGCATCGACAACGGCTATCCGGACAATACCTTTTTGCTGGTATTTATCGGCATGCTCACCGGCGTGGGCGGCGGTCTGATGCGTGACATGATGGCGGGAGAGGAACCGTATATTTTCGTAAAGCATATTTATGCCTGTGCCTCTCTGGTAGGCGGTATCTGCTGCGTTTGGCTGTACCGCAGTATCGGCAGACTTCCCGCGGTATTTATCGCTGCCTTTGTGGTCATGGCGATCCGGTTTCTGGCGGCACACTTTCGGTGGAATCTGCCCCATCCGAAAACCTTGTCTTAACTGTTGCAGTTTTTGAAAAAAGGCGGTAGAATAAGGAAGTAGTTCTGCCTTCTGAGAGAGGGCGGACAGGAATATATAAGCAGGGAAGCGTAGGCCGGAAGGTACAGAACGGATACGGATCGCCTGCGGAAATGAGGAGAAAATGACAAAGATCAGAACAAGATACGCACCCAGCCCTACCGGTAAAATGCATGTAGGTAATCTGCGGTCCGCATTATATGAATTTTTGATTGCAAAGCATGCCGGCGGAGATTTTATGCTCCGCATCGAGGATACAGATCAGGAACGTTATGTGGAAGGTGCTACCGAGATCATCTATCGTACCCTGGAGAAGACCGGACTGGTACATGACGAAGGCCCGGATAAGGACGGCGGTTATGGTCCTTACGTGCAGAGTGAACGTATGAAAACCGGTATTTATATGAAATATGCCAAGGAACTGATCGATAAGGGAGAAGCTTATTACTGTTTCTGTGACAAGGAGAGACTGGCTTCCCTGAAGACCGAAGTTGTGGACGGTAAGGAGATCACCGTATATGACAAGCACTGCCTGTCCCTGTCCAAAGAAGAGATTGAGGCAAATCTTGCCGCAGGCAAGCCTTTTGTCATTCGCCAGAACAACCCCAAGGAAGGCACCACGACTTTCCATGACGAGTTATACGGAGACATTACAGTAGATAACTCCCAGCTGGATGATATGATCCTGATCAAATCCGACGGTTACCCTACCTATAACTTTGCAAACGTGGTAGATGACCATACCATGAATATCACCCATGTGGTACGAGGCAACGAATATCTGTCCTCCTCCCCAAAATATGTACGTCTGTACGAAGCTTTCGGATGGCAGGTACCGGTATATATCCATCTGCCGCTGATCACTGATGAGAACCACAAGAAGCTGTCCAAGAGAAGCGGACATGCTTCCTTCGAGGATCTGATCGATCAGGGATTCATTACCGAAGCCATCGTGAACTATGTGGCACTGCTTGGATGGAGCCCGGAGGATAACCGCGAGATTTTCTCTCTGGATGAATTGATCAAGGAGTTCGATTACCATCGCATCAGCAAGTCCCCGGCAGTCTTCGATATCGTGAAATTGCGTTGGATGAATGGTGAATATCTGAAGGCTATGGATTTCGACAAGTTCTATGAGATGGCAGAGCCTTACCTGAAGGCAGCGATTAGCAAGCCTCTGGATCTGAAGAAGATCGCAGCCATGGTAAAGACCCGAATCGAAGTATTCCCGGATATTGCCGGACTGGTAGATTTCTTCGAGGAGCTTCCGGAATATGACGTGGCAATGTATACACACAAGAAGATGAAGACTACCGCAGAGACTTCTCTGGAGGTATTGAAAGATCTGCTTCCGATCCTGGAGGCACAGGAGGATTACAGCAATGACGGGCTGTATCAGACTCTTGTAAAATATGTGGAGGAAAAAGGCTGTAAGAACGGCTATGTGATGTGGCCGATCCGTACTGCCGTATCCGGCAAGCAGATGACACCTGCCGGTGCTACGGAGATTATGGAAGTCCTGGGCAAAGAGGAATCTCTGGCAAGAATCCGCAAAGGAATCGAGTTATTACAGGCAAATGTCTGATCTGACATGCTTAAATGCCTCCCAGCGGGAGGCTGTCACGTTCGGAGAGGGACCGCTGTTATTACTGGCGGGCCCCGGCTCCGGCAAGACATTTACCATCACCCAGAGGATCCTGTATCTGATCCGGGAACGCCGGATCACCCCGGAGAAGCTTCTGGTGATCACCTTTACCAGAGAAGCGGCTCTATCCATGAGGCAGCGCTTTGCGCAGATATCTCCACAGGAAGTGCATACCGTCAATTTTGGAACATTTCATTCTGTTTTCTATCAAATCCTGCTCCAGTCGGGCAGAATTTCATCAGGCAATATTTTAAACGACAGACAAAAAAGAGATCTTATCCTTCCCATTTTGAAGAAAATAACAGACTGTAGAAAAAGATCCGCAGCGGAAGTAACGGAGCTTGCCGGGAACTATCTTGCTGCCATCGGTTATTACAAAAATACCGGCGATATTGAGAACAGCAGAAAGAAGCTTCCGGAAGAAGAAAAACAACATTTTTCCAGGATCTATGAAGCTTATGAGGAGGCGAGAAAAAATACCGGAGGCCTTGATTTTGAGGATATGTTAAAGGAATGTGAGGAATTTCTGCAAAGGGATCCGGTGCAGCGTACATACTGGCAGAACCGGTTTGAATATATACTGATCGATGAATTTCAGGATATCAATTACAGACAGTACAGTATCGTGAAAATTCTGGCGGAAAAACATAGAAATATTTTTGCAGTGGGGGATGATGATCAGGCCATTTACGGATTCCGCGGAGCCAGACCAGCCTGCATGAGACAGTTTGTAGAGGAATTTGGTGCAAAGCAGATCCTTCTTCGGACGAATTATCGCAGTCATCCGGATATCGTGGAGGCATCCCTGGCGGTGATAGATGAGAATAAAGACCGTTTTCATAAGAATCTGGAGCCTTGCGAGGCGCATAGACGGCAGGCAGGGGATCATAAGACTGACGCCGGATACCGGAAGGAATATCGGGTAAAAATCAGGGAATTCAGTGAGGCTTCGGAACAAATGAGGTATCTGGTACAAAGCTTGAAAAATCGGATAAATGGGGAGACCTGTGCTGTATTGTTCCGGACAAATCTGGCCATGCAGGGCGTGGCGGCGAGACTTACCGGGGAGGGGATCCCTTTTTCCATGAAAGAGAAGGGGAGAAACATTTACGACCATTTTATCGCACAGGATCTTCTGTCCTATCTGCGGATCGCGCAGGGGTGTGCTACAAGAGCGGATTACCTGAGGGTGAGCAACAGACCATATCGGAATATTTCCAGAGAGGCTTTTGGTGCCGAAGCATCTTTACCGGCTTTGAAGAAATATTATGAAGATCTGACTGCGGGAAGTCCGGACGCGGGGCAGCAAAAGGCGCAGAAAGCGGTCGGAGTATGGATACGACAGATGGAATTTGTAAAAATACGGAACTGAAGCTTGCAATGGCATTTTTGCGTAAGGCGTGCGGCTATGAGAGATACCTGCGGATGAGAGCTGCACAGGAGGGAAAAACAGATCTGACGGAATGGCAGGAAGTGCTGGATTTTATCACGGAGGATGCGGGACGATACCGAAGCCTTGAAGAATGGCAGGAAGCACAGGAGCTTTACCGGGAACAACTGCAATGCAGGGAAACTGTAAGGAGTGGCATGCAGAAGAAGCAGGAAAAACAGGAAAACAGCGGGATCACTCTGCTGACGGTACATGCGGCAAAGGGGCTGGAATTCGACCATGTGTGGATCCCGGACTGTAATGAGAAGACCTTTCCCCACGGAAGCTCCCGGGAGCCGGAGCATTGTGAAGAGGAACGACGGATCTTCTATGTGGCGATGACACGGGCAAAAAAAGACCTGGAACTTCTCTGCCTTACAGGCACGAGAGAGCGTCCCAGGTTCCCTTCCAGATTCTTATTCCTCTGAATCGTTATCATCGATGATCTCGTCAAATTCACAGCTGTCGAGATACTCATCAAAAGCATCGGCAACCTTTTCGTAGACATCATCATCTTCAATGTATGCGAGAATGGGTTCTTCATTCGGGTCATCCGGATTCTCGGAATATCCGTAGAACCATACTTCTCCGTCTTCGTTTTCGCCGTCCTCGTCCAGAGGCAACAGTACGATATAGTCCTTGGCCTCTACGGTGAGAATGGTAATGATGGCACAGTTGACAACAGTGCCGTCTTCCAGCTCCAGCTCAACGGTCATTTCTTCATCTTCATAGCTTTCTTTTTTTTACCCATGGGAATCCTCCTGTTATGTTTATTGGGTGTAACAGTACTTTGTTCCTTTATTATAACCGCTTACGGATATTCTTGCAATGCTTGTTTTTCTTACACTTACAGACTATAATAAAAATGGACAAAGAGACTGTAAGTGATAGAAAACTGGAAGATGGGGTATGACAATGACAGAAAAAAAGCATGCAATAAAGCCTTACCCTCTGGGGGCGCATGTGGAGGACGGAGCCATCCGTTTTGCCTATGCGTCCGGGAAAAAGGATTGCGGCATTCTCATATATGACAGAAAGAGTGGAAAAAAAAACGCACAGGGTTCCGTTTCGACAGGAGGAACGGATGGGAAATGTGTACTGTAAATATCTGGAACTGGAGCCGGAAAATGTCGGGTATCAGTTCTATGAAGGGGAGCGTACTGTGCCGGATCTGCATGCACAGGGGTTCCTGCGTAAGCCTGCTTATGGGAAAATACGTAAGCCTGCGGATCGCATTGCAGTATTTCCCAACGAAGATTTTGACTGGGAACAGGACATGCACCCTATGCTTCCCTATGAAGACAGCACCTGCTATTGCCTTCATGTGCGTGGCTTTACCATGCATGCCTCATCTCAGGTAACACATCGAGGCACCTTTGCAGGGGTTGTGGAGAAGCTGGACTATCTGCAGGAAATCGGTATGACAACCGTGGAATTCCAACCGGTCTATGAATTCGATGAGACACCGGAGAAGACGGTGCCGAAGACCTCCGGAGAGCTTGCGGCCGTGGCGGGGGAAAAGAACGGAGAAGGTAAATTGCCCGGCTACCGGGTGCTGAACTATTGGGGCTATCGGGAAGGCTTCTATTATGCGCCTAAGGCAGCCTATGCGGCAGGGGAAGACCCGGCAGAAGAGTTTCGTCTTATGGTAAAAAGAATTCCATAAGCGAAAAATGGAAGTGATCCTGCAGTTCTATTTCCCCCGGGGAATGGATGCGGCAGAGATCGGGAATATTTTAAGATTCTGGGTATTATCCTATCATGTGGATGGTTTTCATCTGATGGGGGAGGGAGTACCGGCTCAGATGCTGGCTGGAGATCCGGCATTGTCCGGGACAAAACTGTGGCATTATTCCTTTGATACGGAGCAACTCTATGATCCGGCAGTGAAGCCGGAATACCGGAATCTGGCGGAATACCGGGACGATTATCTGTATACCATGCGTCGTTTTCTTAAGGGAGATGACAATATGCTATCGGGCGTATTGTATGAGATGCGTCATATCCCCGCCAATATGGGACGGATCCATTATCTGTCCAATTATTACGGCCTTACGCTGATGGATATGGTGTCCTGTGATCACAAGCATAATGAAGCCAACGGAGAAGGTAACCGGGATGGCAATGATTATAACTGCAGCTGGAACTGTGGGGAGGAAGGACCGTCCAGACGGAAAAAAGTGCAGGCACTTCGGAAAAAACAGTTACAGAATGCATTTTGTATGTTGCTGCTGACACAGTCCACCCCGTTGATTTTCATGGGGGATGAGTTTGGCAATTCCCAGCAGGGCAACAATAATCCCTATTGCCAGGACAATAAAATCACATGGCTGAACTGGCAGGACAGGGAGAAAAATGCGGAATTATTGAATTTCTGGAAACAGATGATCGCTTTCCGGAAAGCTCACCCGATCCTGCACCCTGTCGAAGAACTGCGAATCCTGGACAGCCTGTCCTGTGGTTATCCGGATCTGTCCTATCACGGACAGAATGCCTGGAGGCCCCAGACAGAGAGCTATAACCGGCATGTAGGCATTATGTACTGCGGAAAGTATGCAAAGACACCACAGGGTGGGGAGGATTCTTTCCTCTATGTTGCCATGAATATGCACTGGGAGCCGCAGAAACTGGCATTTCCAAAGCTGCCGAAGGGTATGGAATGGAATCTTGTGCTGGCAACGGAGAAGGCGGAAGATACTCTGACAGTGCAGGAGAAAGAAGAACAGTCCAGAGAGCAGACGGGGATCATTGCCCCCAGAAGTATTGCAGTATATGAAGGCGTTGTGATGGCAGCATCACAGGACAAGGAGAAAAAAGTTTCGGCAAGATCTTTAAAAAAGAAAACAGATGCTGCCGGAGAAAGATGATAGAACGAAATGAATATCTGGAAACATTTTAAAACGATCACACATCATAAGATCCTTGTGGCAAAGGGCTGCTTTAAGGTAAGTCTGTATAAACAGGGATTGTTGCATGATATGTCCAAGTATAGTCCCACAGAGTTCTGGGTAGGGGCAAAATACTATCAGGGGACACGCAGCCCAAACAATGCGGAACGAGAAGACATCGGTTATTCCAGCGCCTGGCTGCACCATAAGGGCCGGAATAAACATCATTACGAATACTGGATCGATTACAGCATGCAGGCACTGCCCGGTGGAATGGCTCCGGTGCCGATGCCGGATAAGTATATTGCGGAAATGATCATGGATCGGATCGCTGCCAGCAAGGTCTATATGGGAGGCGAATACACGGACAGGTCTCCTCTTGATTACTATTATCAGGGGACAGATAGGGCACCCATTCATCCGGAGACGAAGGCAAAACTGCTATATGTGCTGGAAATGCTGGCAGAGGAGGGAGAGGAGAAGACCTTCCGGTTTATCAAAGAGGAACTGGTGCAGCATAAACGGTGTATGGACTGGCACCAGCTGGGAGAAAGCGGAATAGAATAGTAAAAAAACAGTGGTAAGTAGAGGATCCTATGAACTGTATCATTCTGTTATTGTTACTATTTTGTGGTGGAAATTCCTGTAGCAACGGCTGTAGCTGTATAGGAAACAGCAATCGCAGCTCCTGCGGAAACAACAATTCCTGTGGGAATTCCAATAACTCCTGCGGAAGCAGTAGTTCCTGTGGCAGCTCGAATGCCTGCGGCGCACGTTGTCTGGAAGACGAGGGACGCGGTGGAGACAGAGACCGCAGACCGCCCAGACCGGATTTCCCGAATTTCACACCGGTGGATGATCCGGCATTTTCCAGGAGAAATGACGGAAGATGCGAGACCTGTGGATGTGAGCAGAATTCCTGAAAATATGGGTAACAGGAAAGCCCCGGAACTGTCTTGGCAGTTCAGGGGCTTGTTTTGTCTGAAAGACTAATTGGACATAACTTCTTTCCAGTATTTGTTGTAGAGTTCTTCGCCGTCCTCTCCGAGGTACAGGAAGGTCTCCAGATTGTTATACTGCGTCAGATCCGGGAAAGCAATGGGAGAATTCTTCAGATCTTCATCCTCGATCAGCTCTCTGGCGGCGGTATTAGGAGTACCGTAGGTGATGTACTCGAAATTCTTCAGTGCTACATCCGGATGACACATGAAATCGATGAATTTCTCCGCATTTTCCTTGTTGGGAGCATTCTTCGGGATTACCCAGCCATCGATCCAGACATTGGTGCCTTCCTCGGGAATTACGAAATCCAGATCCTCATTTTCGCTCATAACATAAAGAGCATCGCCGGAGAACATAACACCCATGGCAGCCTCGCCACCGATCATTTTATCACGTACCTGATCTACTACATAGGCCTGTACCAGAGGCTTCTGGGCAATCAGATCCTCTGTGGCAATCTGCAGTTCGGATTCGTCCAGACTGTTGGAAGAGAAGCCGTTCTTTTTTCAGTGCCACCATGAAGCAGTCCTTGATGGAATCCATCATCAGGATTTCATCGGAATACTTTTCATCCCAGAGATCAGCCCATTTGGTGGGAGGGGTATCTACCAGAGTCTTATTATAGATGATTCCTACAGTTCCCCAGCAGTAGGGAACACAGTACTTGTTGCCGGGATCGTAAGCGGCAGCCTGCTCATAATACTCGGCACCGATGTTTTCCTTGGCATTGGGGATCTTGTCATAATCCAGTTCCTGGATCAGGTCGTTTTCAATCATTTTCTGTACCATGTAATCGGAAGGACATACCACATCATAAGCGGAAGAACCAGCTTCTACCTTGGGATACATGATCTCGTTGGTCTCGAACTCATCGTAGACCACTTTGATTCCGGTCTCTTTTTCGAACATGGTGATCGTATCGGGATCGATATATTCACCCCAGTTGTAGACGATGACTTCACCGTTTTCACCACCGGCGGAAGAGGACCCGCAGCCGGTCAGAGCAGTTGCGGTAAGGATACCGCACAGAAGCAGTGCAATAAATTTTTTTCATTTCTTTTCCTCCTGAATCTATTTTCAAAGAATTATTTCTTCTTCTTTGCCATGGGCATGTAGTTCACCAGTAAAAGCAGAACCAGTACCGTCACAAAAATGATGGTGGACAATGCATACATTTCCGGCTTGATGCCCTTCTTTACCTCAGTGTAGATTTTGGTGGACGGTGTGTCGTCACCGGGACCTTTGGTAAAGTGGGTAATGATAAAATCATCCAGTGACATGGTAAATGCCATCAGGAAACCGGAAAGGATACCCGGCAGGATATCCGGAAATACCACCTTGAAAAAGGCGTAGGTCTGGGAAGCACCCAGGTCAAGGGCGGCCTCATACGTGCTGGGGTTCAACTGCTTCATACGGGGCATTACGCTTAAGATCACATAAGGAATATTAAACGTAATGTGTGACAGCAGAATCGTACCAAAACCAAATTTGGCTCCAAGGCTTAAGAACAGAAGCATCAGGGAGATACCGGTAACAATCTCTGCGTTCAGCATGGGAATATTTGTGATTCCCATAAGGATCGTACGGCTGGTACGCTTCATGGATTGCATGGCAATACAGGCAATCGTACCAATGAAGGTGGCAATCAGTGCAGACAACACAGCCAGCGCCAGTGTATTCCACAGAGCCTGCATGATCTGTTCGTTCTGGAACAGGGCAGCATACCATTTGGTCGTAAAACCTCCCCATTTTGCACGGGTCTTGCTGGCGTTGAAGGAGAGTACGATCAAGGTAACGATGGGGGCATACAAAAGATAAAGATCAGCCCCAGATATATTTTCTGTGCTGTTGTTTTGATCATAATGTGTTCGCCTCCCCTCTTTATCCGTGATTACGGAGATCACCATATTGAAGATAATGAACAGCATCAGTACGATGGAAAGTCCGCTTCCCAGATTCCAGTTGCCGGTCTGGGTAAATTCCTGTTCGATGACATTACCAATGAGCAGGATTTTGCTGCCGCCTAAGATCTTACTGATCACGAAAGTGGTCAGGGCGGGGACAAATACCATAGTGATACCGCTGAACATGCCGGGCAGACTTAAGGGGAAGATGATCCGTACAAAGGTCTGCACACCGTTGGCACCAAGATCATAAGCGGCGTTGATTACGCTCTTGTCGATCTTGACCAGTACATTATAAAGAGGCAGTACCATAAAAGGCAAAAAGTTGTATACCATACCCAGTACGATGGCAGAGGGTGTATTAATAATATTTAACGCCGGCAGATGCAGGGTGGAGAGGATGCTGTTGATGACACCTGTCTTCTCAAGCAGTGTCTGCCATGCCAGGGTACGAAGCAGGAAGTTCATCCACATGGGCAGGATAAAGATCAATACCAGAAACGAGTTCTGGTTGACATTCATGTTACACAGGATCATGGCAAGGGGATATGCCAGAAGCAGGCAGATCACAGTGCTGATCACGGATAACTTCAGCGCTTCCCACAGAGCCTTGGAATGCTCGGCGGTTGCGATCGCCAGAATATTATCCAGCGTAAAAGCACCGCTCTTATCGGTCAGACCATAGTAGAAGACCATGCACAGGGGCACGATGACAAACATGGCTGACCAGAAGATAAAAGGGAGCGATAATAATTTTTTATTCATTGACACCAATGGCCTCCTCATCCTCGGATTCCGGCTTCTTCATGATCTGGATGTTGAACGGATCCACTTTGATGCCGACTTTGGTCCCCACAGGGAACCATTTTCGTGGACTGTACCAGCCACTCGAAACCGTTGGCCATAACTTCCATTTCGTAATGGACACCTTTGAAAATGGAATGGGTCAGTGTACCATGGATAATACCTTCTTCCGGTGCTACCAGCTCCACGTCCTCGGGACGGATGACTACGTCGACGGGCTTGTTTTCTCCGAAACCGGTATCCACACAGTCAAAGCGGGCACCAAGGATCTCTACCAGACGATCTCTGATCATGGTTGCACCGATAATGTTACTGTCACCGATGAAGTCGGCAACGAAAGCGTTCTCCGGCTCGTTGTAGATACTTTCGGGAGTGCCGATCTGCTGGATATAGCCCTGGTTCATGACCACGATGGTATCGGACATGGTCAGAGCCTCCTCCTGGTCGTGGGTGACATAGATAAAGGTAATTCCCAACTCATTTTTCAGACGGATCAGTTCGTACTGCATGTCCTGACGCAGTTTCAGATCCAGTGCACCCAGAGGCTCATCCAACAGCAGAAGCTTGGGCTCATTTACGATAGCACGGGCAATGGCGATACGCTGCTGCTGACCGCCGCTTAAGGAATCCGGCATACGGTTCTCGAAACCGTCCAGATTGACTAACTTCAGGGCATATTTAATTTTATCATTAATATAAGATTTACTTTTACCGCTGATCTTTAATCCGAAAGCAATGTTCTCCGCAATGGTCATATGAGGGAAAAGAGCATACTTCTGGAATACGGTATTTAAATTGCGCTTATTGGGTGGAAGGTTAGTGATATCCCGGCCTTCGAAAATGACCTGACCTTTATCAGGGGTCTCGAAACCGCCCAAGATACGGAGGGTTGTAGTCTTTCCGCAGCCACTGGGGCCCAACAGAGTCAGAAACTCGTTCTCGCGGATGTACAGATTGAGATCATCCAGAACCATCTGATTGTCAAATGATTTTGAGATGTTCACTAAATTGACTAAAGCATTTTTCATCAATTTTTTCCTTCCTGATGTAAAAAATCCTGCAAAAAATCTTCGAAAAACCTAAATGAAAATTTTTTGCAAGTCGAATTAATATTATACGTAAATACACGGAAAGTCAATGTGAAGTTTTGCAATTTCTGGCCTAATTTACATAAACTTTACCCTGTGGAAAAAACAGGAGTATTTTTCGGGAATTTTGCAGAAAAAATGTTTCACAATTTTCAGAATTGTGCTATATTTATAAACATAAAAAAGACATAGAACGCTAAGGAGGATCGGTCATGAGCAAGGGAAAATATGTTGCCTACATTTCCAGTTACACACAGGGGGACAGTCATGGCATCAGAATATATGATGTGGATATGAAAAACGGCCGTTTTAAGGAGAAAGATAAGGTAGAGATCACGAACTCTTCCTATCTGACCATTTCCCACAACGGAAAGTTTCTTTATTCTATAACGGATTTTGGTGTGGAGGCTTATACCATCCAGCCGGACGGAGATCTGGAGCTGATCAACTTTGCACCAATCAATGGTATGAGAGGCTGCTATGTTTCTACGGATTATACGGATCGGTATCTGTTTGTAGCCGGTTATCATGACGGTAAGCTGACAGTACTCAGACTGAAAGAGGACGGTTCCATCGGCGAAATCACTGATGAAATCTACCACAAGGGTCTGGGCAGTATGGCAGAGCGGAATTTCCGTCCCCATATCAACTGTGCCCGCATGACACATGATAATAAGTATCTTCTGGTGGCAGATCAGGGTATGGATCATGTCAATGTATATCGTTTTGATGTGGAGAAGGGCAAGGTAAAGCTGGAGGATATCATCCGCAGTGAGATGGAATCCGCACCCCGTCATATCAAGATTTCCGAGGATGGCAGGTATATTTACATTCTCCATGAATTAAAGTGTTATATTGATGTATACGAATATGCGGACAATAATAACGACCCTACCTTTGAGAAGATCCAGACGGTAGAGCTGATCAAGCTGACCAGAGGCAACACCAACAGTGCCAGCGCCTTCAGTTTTTCATTGGATTACAATTATCTGCTCAGTTCCATTGCAGGGGATAATTCTGTTATCGTATTTGATGTAGACAAGAAGACAGGACTTTTGAAGAAGAACTTCCTGCTGCCGATCAGCGGTGAGTATCCCAAGGATGCAGAGTTCTTCCCGGACAATAAGTTTCTGGTGTCTTTGAACCATGAAAGTAATACGATGACCTTCTTCCATATTGATCTGGAGCATGGAACGATGATCATGAATGGACCGGCAATGAAGGTCAATATGCCCAACTGTATTTTGTTCCATAAGTTGGGGTAGGTATTATTTTAGTAATAACCCCCCGCAGCCTCGGCTGGGGTAAGAAACGCGGCACGCTTTCGCTCTGTCGCAGAGCGTAACGGCACATAAGCGGTCAGAATACGCCCGCTAAGTGCCGACGTCTGCTTACGGCCTGCTTATTCTTACACCCATCCGGGGCTGCTTGCTTATTTAAATAACCTTGTGATATGAGATGGGATTTGGTAAAATAAGAACATATAGAAATTGGGAGGTAGGAGTATGGCACAGATCAGACCATTTAGGGCATATCGTCCCTGCCAGGGGATGGAGAAAAAGGATTGCGGCGCTTCCTTATGATGTATATAACAGGGAGGAAGCGTGTGAAGTGGTGAAGAAGAATCCGGACTCTTTTCTGGCGGTTGATCGGGCGGAGACGCAGTTTGGCGAGGAAGTAGACACATATGCGGACTGTGTGTATGAGAAAGCGGATCAGCTGCTTCGGGAGAAAATTCAGGAAGGAAAATTTGTACAGGATCCGACGCCATGTTTCTATCTGTATGAACTGACCATGGACGGGAACAGCCAGACTGGTGTAGTGGCTTGTGCCTCTATTGACGATTACCGGAACAATGTGATCAAAAAGCATGAAAATACCAGAGCGGATAAGGAGGAAGACCGTATCCGCCATGTAGATACCTGCAGTATGCAGACGGGGCCCATTTTCCTGGCATATCGGGTGAAAGAGGAACTGCAGAACAAGATCGGAGAGATCAAAACACAGGCACCGGTATACGATTTTGTCAGTGAGGATGGCATCGAACATCGTGTGTGGGTGATTTCGGAGGCTGCGGATGTGGCAATGATTGAAGAGGCGTTTGCAAAGATCCCGGCTATTTATATTGCGGACGGTCATCATCGTTGTGCCTCAGCGGTAAAGGTGGGATTAAAGCGCAGAGAGCAGCATCCGGATTATACGGGAGAAGAGGAATTCAATTATTTCCTGTCGGTGATTTTCCCAGATGAAGAACTGCAGATCCTGGATTATAACCGGGTGGTGAAGGATTTAAACGGTCTGGATGTCGATGCGTTCCTGGCAGCCATCGAAGACCATTTTATGATAGAGAAAAAAGGACGTATTCCTTACCGGCCGGAGAAAAAAGGAGCTTTCGGTATGTTCCTGGAAGATGAGTGGTACTGTCTTACAGCGAAGAAGGAGATTCGGAGCGAAGATGCTGTGGAAGGACTGGATGTATCTCTTTTACAAAATTACCTGTTGAATCCTGTTCTGGGAATCGAAGATCCAAAGACAGATAAGCGGATCGATTTTGTGGGAGGTATCCGGGGACTTGCGGAACTGGAGCGGAGAGTACATACCGATATGAAGGTGGCATTTTCCATGTATCCTACTTCCATCGGGGAACTTTTTGCAGTGGCGGATGCGGGACGTCTGATGCCTCCGAAGTCCACCTGGTTCGAGCCGAAGCTGCGCAGCGGTCTGTTTCTGCATGAGATAGAGCGGTAATACCTACGACCGGATAAGCAAAATAGTGACAGAATAGAATGCAGCAGACTACACGCCGCAGAAAAGAGGGAATATGACAAACAAACTTTATAAACTGATGAACTGGGCAAAGATAGAAGAAATCACTTATTCTGAATGTGATAATCCCCATGAACTGTTAGGACCTCATAAGCAGGGAAGTAAAATGCTGGTACAGGCATTCTTCCCGGGAGCAGAAAAGGTGACGATCCACTGGAAGAAGACAGGACAGGTAGGCGAAGCTTTTTCTGGCAGATGTCCCTATGGAACTGGCAGACGAAGAAGGTTATTTCGCAGCCCTGATAAATGCCGGGAAGATGGCACCTTATGAATATGTGGTGGAATATGGAAAGACAGAAGAGCGTGAAGCCCACAGAATGATCTGCGGCGATGCTTACCGGCATGTTCCCCAGATCACGAAGGAAGATATGGATCGTTTTGCAGTCGGTGTTCATTACACCATTTATGAAAAACTGGGCGCACATCCCATGGAACTGGACGGAGAGAGTGGAACCTATTTTGCCGTCTGGGCACCGAACGCCATGCGCATCAGTGTAGTGGGGGATTTCAACGGATGGGACGGACGGATCCACCAGATGAGACGCCTGGGAGATTCCGGTATTTTCGAATTGTTCATTCCCGGCGCAGAAGCAGGAGACTGCTATAAATATGAATTGAAGATCAAAGGTGGACTGACTTATCTGAAAGCAGACCCTTACGGCAACGCCGCGCAGAAGAGACCGGAGACAGCTTCCGTCATCGCTGACCTGCGAGATTTTTCGTGGGATGACAGCGAATTCTTGAAAAAAAGGGAAAGCTACCAGTGCGGAAATGCTCCGGTCAGTGTGTATGAAATGTATCTGGGAAGCTTTGTGACGCCGGACGAGGGACAGGATTATGCGAACTATCGTGAGATCGCTCCGAAGGTCATTGACTATGTAAAAAAAATGGGATACACCCATGTGGAACTGATGCCGGTTATGGAACATCCTCTGGATGCTTCCTGGGGCTATCAGGTGATCGGTTATTATGCCCCTACCGCCAGATACGGTACACCGGAGGACTTTATGTTCTTCGTGAATGAACTGCATAAGGCGGGAATCGGCGTGATCCTTGACTGGGTACCGGCACATTTTCCCAGAGATACTTACGGATTGTCCGGCTTTGACGGCACCTGTCTCTATGAGCATCAGGATCCCAGGCAGGGAAGCCATCCTCACTGGGGAACGCTGATCTACAACTACGGCCGTCCCCAGGTATCCAATTACCTGATCGCCAATGCTTTATTCTGGGTGGAAAAATATCATGCAGACGGTATCCGGATGGATGCGGTAGCCAGTATGCTTTATTTGGACTACGGCAAACAGGACGGGGAATGGATTCCCAATATGTACGGTGGTAATGAGAATCTGGAAGCCATCGAGCTGATCAAACACTTTAATTCAATCCTCAAAAAGAGAGATCCCGGGGTATTGTCCATTGCAGAGGAAAGCACGGCATTTCCCATGATCACCGGATCACTGGAGGAAGGCGGACTGGGATTTGACCTGAAGTGGAACATGGGCTTCATGAATGACTATCTGGATTATATCAAATACGATCCCTATTTCCGCAGCCACCACCACGGAGAGCTTACTTTCAGCATGATCTATGCCTACAGTGAGAAGTTCATGCTGGTATTTTCCCATGATGAAGTGGTACACGGCAAGGGAACTCTGCTTGGTAAAATGCCTGGAGACAGGGCACAGAAGCTTGCTAATTTACGTCTGACTTACGGTTATATGATGACCCATCCCGGCAAGAAGCTTCTCTTCATGGGACAGGATCTGGCGGAAGAGAAAGAATGGAACGAAATGCGTCAGGTAGAGTGGCAGCTGGAGGAACAGAAGGAAAATGCCGGTGTCCAGAAACTGGTGAAGGATCTGAATGTACTTTACAGAGAGAATAAGGCATTGTATGAATGCGATGATCAGGTCAAAGGCTTCCAGTGGATGAACGAGATCTCTGCCAATGAATGCTATGTAAGCTTTGTGCGTAAGGGAGAAGAGGCAGAGGAACTGCTTCTGGTCGTAGCAAACTTCTCCGGAGTACCCAGAGAGATCACCACAGGTGTGCCTTACGAGGGAAAATACAAGGAGATCCTGAACACGGATGCTGTGCAATATGGCGGTACCGGTGTGGTCAATGACCGTGTGAAACGTGCGGAGGACGTGGAATGGGATGACAAAAAGCAGTCCGTTACCGTGAAAATGGCTCCCCTTTCCTTAAGCATTCTGCAGTTTATTCCTTATACCGAGGCAGAACTGGAAAAAGTGATCGAGAAGCGTATCCGCAAGAATACACCGATCCGCAAGACCGCAGGCAAGACTACAAAAAGAAAGCAGGAGAAATAAGGCAACATGGATCTGACAGATAACGTAATTGAAGAGGTGCAGAAAAAAGAAGGACTGATCGCATCTTTCCTGGATACCCTGCCGGAAAAGGCACTGAATCTTGGCATCCGGATCGGACTGGCACTGGTATTCTTTTTCATTGGAATGCAGCTGATCAGGCTGATCCGCAAGATCATCCGTAAATCTATGAACCGGGCGGGAGCAGAGACCGGTGTGATCCAGTTCGTGGACTCTTTTGTAAAAGCTTCTTTATATATAATACTGATCCTGACACTGGCGTCCTCCTTCGGCGTGGACGCAGCCAGCATTGTGGCGTTGCTGGGATCGGCCGGCGTGGCCATCGGTCTGGCAGTGCAGGGAAGTCTGTCTAATCTGGCGGGCGGTGTGCTGATTTTATTATTGAAGCCGTTTAAGGTGGGAGATTACATTGTGGAAGGCTCCTCCGGTAAGGAAGGTACAGTAAAAGAGATCCAGATCTTCTATACAAAGCTGTTAACCTATGATAATCAGACGATTATTCTTCCAAACGGCAATCTGGCCAATAATACTATTGTAAATGTCACTGCAGCAGAATGCAGGCGTTGTGATGTTATGGTATCTGTCTCTTACAGCGCAGATTTGAAGAAGGCGAAGGAAGTTCTGACGAGAATGCTTTCTGCAGATCCGAATATCATGAAGGACAGAGATCACTTTGTTTTTGTGGATGCACTGGAGGATTCCGGAATCAATCTTTGTGTGCGGTGCTGGTTCAAAAATGAAGATTTCTGGCAGGGAAAATGGCGGATCACGGAGAACTGTAAGTATGTGCTGGATGAAGCCGGAATTGAGATCCCGTTCCCGCAGATGGATGTGCATATGCGTTAATTAAAAATAGATATTGAATTTTACAGACTATAATGATAATATTACCGTTGTAATTCAATGTTTTAATATTTACATTTTTAGGAGGAAAAAATTATGAAAAAGTTTCTGGCACTTGCACTTGCATCTGTCATGGCTGTTTCTCTGGTAGCATGCGGCAGCACCAATGCTGACACCAATGCAGAATCCAGTGCGGCAGCTACCACCACTGCAGCAACTGCAGCAACTGCAGCAACTGCAGAGAGCAGCAGTGAAGAACCCGGTCTGAAGATCGCTATCGTATCCAGCCCCTCCGGCGTGGATGACGGTTCCTTCAACCAGGACAACTACAACGGTGTTCTGAAGTTCATTGAGGAGAATCCGAATGCAACCGTAACCCCCATCCGTGAGGAGACCGGTGACAGCGCAGCAGCTGTTCAGGCTGTAGCTGATGTTGTAGCTGATTATGATGTTATTGTATGCTGTGGTTTCCAGTTTGCAGGTATCGGCAATCTGGCACAGGAGAATCCGGATACCAAGTTCATCCTGATCGATTCCTGGCCTACCGTTGATGGTACCGAAGTAACCGCAGATCAGGTGATCGACAACGTATACGCTGCTTACTATGCTGAGCAGGAGAGTGGTTTCTATGCAGGTATGGCTGCAGCTCTGTCTACCACCACAGGTAAGGTAGCAGTAGTAAACGGTATTGCATATCCTTCCAACGTGAACTACCAGTATGGCTTCGAGTGCGGTGTTAAGTATGTGAACGGTACCGAAGGCATGAACGTAGAAGTAGTAGAGCTTCCTTCTTACGCAGGTACCGATGTTACCGGCGCTAACGTAGGCGGTAACTATGTTGGTAACTTCTCCGATGAAGCTACCGGTAAGGTACTGGGTAATGCTCTGATCGCTGAAGGCGTGGACATCCTGTTCGTAGCAGCAGGTGGTTCCGGTAACGGTGTATTCACCGCTGCAAAGGAAGCTGAAGGCGTTAAGGTGATCGGTTGTGATGTTGACCAGTATGATGACGGTGCAAACGGTGACAGCAATATCGTTCTGACCAGTGGCCTGAAGGTAATGCATGATACTGTTTACAACGTACTGAACGAAGTAAAAGACGGTTCCTTCAAAGGTGCTAATGTGACTCTGACCGCAGCAGATGATGCTACCGGTTTCGTAAGTGAGGAAGGCAGATGCCAGCTCACCGCAGAGGCTATTGAGAAGATCAATGCAGCACAGGCTCTGTTAAAGGAAGGCAAGATTGTTCCTGCGGCAAACTTTAACGGTGTAACTCCGGAGACCTTTACCTGGTAGGAAGAATGGATTCACAAGAAGGTGATGGTGAGGAACTGTCACCTTCTTCTTGTTTTAACTGCTGTTTAGGCAGGAAAATGTACAGAAATGAGGATGAACATGTCGGAATATATTGTTGAGATGAAACACATCACCAAACGTTTTCCCGGGATCGTAGCCAATGACGATGTGACGATCCAGATCAAAAAGGGAGAGATCTTTGCTCTTCTGGGAGAAAATGGTGCAGGAAAATCCACCTTGATGAGTATGCTGTTCGGAATGTACGAACCGGATGAAGGAGAGATCTATATCCGGGGTGAAAAGGTGAAGCTGGAATCTCCCAATCATGCCACCAAATTAAACATCGGTATGGTACACCAGCATTTCAAACTTGTATCCAATTACACCATTGCTGAGAATATCGTAATGGGTATGGAGCCGGTGAAGAAGGTGCTGGGATGTATTCCGGTAGTGGATATGAAGAAGGCCAATCAGGATATCCGGAACCTTTCGGAAAAATACGGACTGGCAGTGAACCCCACCGATGTGATCAGCGACATTAATGTCTCTACACAGCAGAGAGTAGAGATCTTAAAGATGCTTTACAGAGAAGCAGAAATCCTTATTTTCGATGAACCCACAGCGGTTCTGACACCGCAGGAGATCGATTTCCTGTTGGATATTATCAAATCTCTGCGGGATGACGGCAAGACTATCATCCTGATCACACATAAACTGGAAGAAATCAAACGGATCGCGGACAGATGTGCCATCCTGAACCGCGGACGTCTAATGGATGTCATGGATGTGGCTACCACGTCCACCAAAGTCATGGCCAACAAAATGGTAGGCCGTGAAGTGAATTTTGAGACAGAAAAAGAGCCTGCAAAACCGGGTAAGACCATACTCAGTATCGAGAAACTGAATGTTTACAATAAACAGGATTTCCAGGTGGTAAAGGATGTATCTCTGGAGGTACATTCCGGTGAGATCGTTGCGATCGCAGGTGTGGCAGGCAACGGACAGGTAGAAATCGCAGATGCTATTGCGGGACTGGTACCGGTGCGTTCCGGCAAGATCCTGTTAAACGGCAGAGACATTACGAACCTGTCTATCAGAGAACGAACGACCGAAGGAATTTCCTATATTCCCGAGGATAGACAGAATTACGGACTGGTCATGAATTTTACCCTTTCGGAGAATCTGGCGCTTCGTAATTATTACAAAGAGCCGTTCTGTCATAAGGGAGTACTGGATCAGAAGATTTTTGAAGACAACAGTGAAAAACTGATAGAAAAATACGATATCCGAAGCGGCCAGGGCAGCAAGACAGTGGTACGTTCCATGAGTGGTGGTAATCAGCAGAAAGCCATTATTGCCAGAGAAGTGGAACAGGATTCCTCCCTGATGATCTTTGTGCAGCCCACCCGTGGACTGGATATCGGTGCCATAGAGAATATCCACAAACAGATCATTGCGGAGAGAGACAAGGGCAAGGCTATCCTTTTAATCTCTCTGGAACTGGATGAGATCATGAATTGTGCGGATACCATCGCAGTTATTTATAACGGAAGCATACAGAAGATCGCCAAAGCCAGTGAACTGACCACCAATGAAGTGGGAGAGTTCATGATGGGCGTAAAAAACAAGGAGAAGGAGGCATAAGACCATGAAAAAATTTACAAAATTATGGAATGCGGTAAAGATTCCTCTCCTTGCGATCCTTTGTAGTCTTGTGGCAGGTGGTGTGATCATCGCTGTGACCGGTTCCAATCCCTTTAAGGCTTATTACGCACTTCTACAGGGAGGCGGACTGGCACCCAAGTCCTCCTACGCCAGCTACAAGAGTATGCTGACGGACTTTATGAGTTATGTGAACTATTTTACCCCCATGATCTTCGCGGCACTGGCTGTGGCGGTAGCACTCCGCGCCGGACTGTTTAATATCGGCGTCTCCGGACAGATGCTGGCAGCCGGATTTACCGCAAGCATCGTTGTGGGCTACAGCAGTCTGAACGCCGTGCTGGCAAAGCCGCTGGTAGTGATCATCGGCCTGATCGTCGGTGGTCTGGTGGGGGCACTGATCGGCTTCCTGAAATACCGGTTTAATATCAATGAGGTCGTTTCCTCTATTATGTTAAACTATACGTTCCAGTATGTGATCAGTTTCTTCATCAATACCTTTTTCGTGGATCCGGTCTCCAGACAGTCAAAGGAAATCTCCGCAGCTTCCAGACTGACGCTGATGGATACCATGGTGGGCAATCTGAAAATGGATATTCCGCTGGGAATTATTCTGGCTCTGTTGACTGTAGTGGCAGTGTGGTTCTTATTAGAGAAGACGAAATTAGGATACGAACTGAAGGCTGTGGGCTATTCCCGCAGTGCCGCAAAATATGCGGGTATTAAAGTCGGCAGAAGCATGGTGCTGTCCATGACGATCTCCGGTGCCCTGGCAGGACTTGCTGGTGTGACCTATTATCTGGGCTATGTGGGATCCATTCAGCCAAAGGTATTGATCAGTACCGGATTTGATGCCATTGCGGTATCCCTGCTTGGTAACAACAATCCCTTCGGTATTGTATTTTCTACTATGCTGATCACCCTGATCAGCAAGGGAAGTACTTATATGAAATCTGCGGCCGGCGTGGATGCGGAGATTGCATCCGTTATCACCGGTATCATCCTTTTGTTCAGCGCATGTAATGCTTACATCAAGTGGAAAATGGAGCGAAACAGAAGAGAGAAAACCAACAAGACAAAGGAGGACAAATAAATGGATATTGTGATCATTGACGGTTTATCCTTTGCACTGCCTTTATTTATTATGGCCATCGGTGGCATCTACTGTGAGAAATCCGGTGTGACCATGCTGGCGGTAGAAGGCTTACAGGGTTTTGGCGCCTTTATCGGTGCCTTCGTGGCGGTTGCCATTGCGGGAAACTTTGCCGGAGACTCTCCGGCGCCTTTCTACATTGCCTTGATTATGGCGGCTGTGGGCGGAAGTCTGTTTGCACTGATCCATGCCATGTTATGTCTGAAGTTCAAGGCCAATCAGGTTATCAGTGGTGTGGTAGTCAATATTCTGGCCATGGCGCTGACCGCATATTTAACGAAGCTGTTCAACAGAGTGGTATTTGGTGCTACGTCCGATAAGTTCGTACTGACTGTTTCTTCCAGAATTACCATCCCGGGAATCTCTAAGATTCCGGTACTGGGAGCGGTATTTACCAATCTGTATCCTTTTGAACTGGTGATTGTGGTAGTGGCTTTCGTGGCGTGGTTTGTGATGTATAAGACCCGCTTCGGCATGCATCTGCGTGCCTGCGGTGACAATCCCCATGCAGTGGATGCGGCCGGAAGACAGGTGGGACAGATCCGTCTGGCAGCCATTATGATCTGTGGTGCGTTGTCGGGACTGGGAGGTATCTGTTTCGCGTATTCCATTTCCGCGAACTTTTCCTCCAGTATTTATGTAGGTTACGGTTATCTGGCTATTGCGGCACTGATCTTCGGCAACTGGCGTATCCTGCCGACTCTGGGAGCGTGTCTGTTGTTCGGATTTGCCAGATCCGGTGGATACCGTCTGGTACAGGTACTGCAGATGCCCAGCAGTTATCAGGATCTGGTCATGATCCTGCCTTATGTACTGACTTTGCTGCTTCTGGTATTCTTCTCCAAACAGAACGGCGCACCGAGAGCGCTGGGAGTGATCTACGACAAAGGTGCAAGATAAGCAGACATTTGCAGAACGCAGCTTTGCATGGCTCTGAAGAGTTACTACAAAAAAAAGAGAAAGCGAAAAGCTTTCTCTTTTTTATACATATAAGCTGAAAATGGGACTCGAACCCACGACCCCTTCATTACGAGTGAAGTGCTCTACCAACTGAGCTATTTCAGCGGACTAGGTTATTATATATGTTCTTGGGAAATTTTGCAACTGTAAAATTTATTATTTTCGCAGAACGTTTCACAAAGCCGTAAATTATGTAGGAGACCGTAAGACGAAAACGCCTGCGGATCTCCGAAAGGTCAGTTGCGGTGCTTTTTGCTGTAATGTTCCAGAGACTGTGTCAGCAGATAGAGCAGCATGGCAATCACACATAGCAGTAAGATGGAACTGATCACCATATCCAGCTGGAAGACCTGGGAACCGTAGATGATCAGGTAGCCCAGTCCCCGTCTGGCGGCGAGAAATTCCCCGATGATAACACCTACCAGGGACAGCCCGATATTGACTTTGGTGGTACTGAGCAGGGTGGGAATGGATCCCGGCAGTACCACTTTGAAAAAGATATCCCTGCGGTTTCCACCCAGTGTGCGGATCAGAATCTCCTTTTCCGGATCTACCTGATGAAAGGCGGTGTAAAAGCTGATGATGGATCCGAATACTGCCACAGAGATTCCAGCAATGATGATGGTGTTGATCCCGGTGCCCAGCCAGACAATAAACAGAGGAGCCAGAGCGGATTTCGGAAGGCTGTTGAGCAGTACCAGATAAGGCTCTAAGATCTCCGACAGCTGCCTGGAAAACCACAGCAGAGTGGATAACAGAAGACTGACGAAAAATACCAGCAGGAAACTCAGGATCGTTTCTAACAGTGTGATACCGATATGCATCGGAAGGGACCGCTCTGTCCATAATTCTCCAAGGCACAGAATGACTCTGTGGGGACTGGAGAAAAAGAAACTGTCGATCCAGTCAAGATCTGCACTTACTTCCCACAGGAGTAAAAAGATTCCCAGAAGAAAAAAGCGCAGGAAGGAGACCTGTCTGTGATGGCTTTTGTGTTTTCGAAGATATTGTTCCTGAACGGTCAGAGGTTGTTTAGTTTGTGGTCTCATCCGTTAATTCCTCCCAGAGTTGTTTGAAATAATATGGAAATTCTGGCGCATTTCTGGCAGCCAGCGGTGATGCATCCGGAAGCGTGAGCCGGATGGGGAGAACGGCCTTGATCGTCGCCGGCCTCGCAGACAGTACATAGACCTTGTCGGCCAGACTGATGGCCTCCGACAGATCGTGAGTGACGATGATCATAGTCTTACCAGCCTGCCGGATCAGCCGGCAGATATCCGCGGATACCATGAGCCTGGTCTGGTAATCCAGGGCGCTGAAGGGTTCATCCAGAAGGAGCAGCTGGGGATCCAGGGCAAGGGTGCGGATCAGGGCAGCACGCTGCTTCATGCCGCCGGACAATTCGCTGGGACGTTTATCCTGAAAGCTTTCCAGACCATAGTCGGACAGAAGCTGTTTCACATAGTCGGTACGCTCTTTGGTAAGAGCATGATGGATCTCCAGTCCCAGAGTGACATTCTGGTAGATGGTACGCCATTCGAAGAGATGATCGTGCTGCAGCATATAGCCGACACGGGGATAGTGAAGGGATCCGTCGGGATTGTTGACTACGATGGTGCCGGTCTCCGGAGCAAGCAGTCCCGCAATGATAGACAGCAGCGTGGACTTCCCACAGCCGCTGGGACCTACTAAAGCGACAAATTCCCCTTCCTCCACCTGAAAGGAGACATCTTTTATGGCATCGGTCTCGCCCGCCAGATTATGATAGGAGTAACCTATGTTTTTTAATTCGATGAGAGCTCCCATAAAAAGGCATACTTCCTTAACTTGAATATTTATTGTTATAGTATGAATTTAAAAGAAAAAAGTGTTTTTTGCTACCCGAAAGTGATGAAATTCACTGTATTGCATTAAAGTGTCGTTTGTGATATGATTAATTGCAATCAATGTCTATGAGAAAAATTGTCTGATAGGCTGCTGACAGAATAAAAAGATGGGAGAATGACCATGGCACAATTATGGGGAGGACGCTTTACGAAACAGACCGATCAGCTGGTATTTGATTTCAATGCGTCCATAACATTCGATAAGAGATTGTTTCATGAAGATGTCACCGGAAGTATCGTACATGCCACCATGCTGGCAAAGCAGGGAATCCTCACCGAGGAGGAGAGAAAGAGCATTATCGAAGGACTGACCGGTATTTTAGAGGATGTGGATGCCGGAAAGCTTACAATCGACGAAACCCAGGAGGATATCCACAGTTTTGTAGAGGCAACCCTGATCGACCGGATCGGTGATGCAGGCAAAAGCTTCACACCGGACGCAGCCGTAACGACCAGGTGGCGCTGGACATGCGTCTCTATACCAGAGCGAGAGTGGCAGAGACAGACGGACTTCTGGAAAAGCTTCTGGAAGCCATTCTGGACACCATGGAGAACAACTTAGAGACCTATATGCCGGGATTCACCCATTTACAGAAGGCACAGCCCATTACTCTGGCTCATCATTATGGTGCCTATTTTGAAATGTTCAAGAGGGACAGACAGCGTCTGACCGATATTTACAAACGTATGAATTATTGTCCTCTGGGAGCAGGAGCACTGGCCGGTACCACGTATCCGTTAGATCGTGAGTATACCGCAAAGCTGCTTCGTTTTGAAGGACCGACATTAAACAGTATCGATTCTGTGGCGGACAGAGATTATCTGATCGAGTTCCTTTCCGCACTTTCCACGATCATGATGCATTTAAGCCGTTTCAGCGAAGAAATCATTATCTGGAATTCCAATGAGTACCAGTTCGTGGAACTGGACGATGCCTATTCCACTGGAAGCAGCATTATGCCTCAGAAGAAGAACCCGGATATCGCCGAACTGGTAAGAGGCAAGACCGGAAGAGTCTACGGTGCCCTGATGGCGTTACTTACCACCATGAAGGGACTGCCCCTTGCTTATAATAAAGACATGCAGGAAGACAAGGAGATGGCTTTTGATGCCATGGATACCGTAGCGGACTGTATTGCCTTATTTACCGGCATGATAAAGACCATGAAGTTCCGTAAGGACCGTATGGCAAAGAGTGCCATGAACGGATTTACCAATGCTACGGATGCCGCAGATTATCTGGTAGGTAAGGGCGTACCTTTCCGGGATGCTCATGGCATTATCGGACGCCTGGTACTGTATTGTATTGAAAAGGATACTTCCATTGATGCCCTGAGCCTGGAAGAATTACGTTCCATCAGTGATAAGTTTGATGAGGACATTTACGATGCCATTTCCTTAAAGACCTGTGTGGAAAAGCGGCTGACCATCGGTGCTCCCGGTGCGGAAGTGATGAAGCAGGTCATTGAGAAAAATAAAGAATACCTGAAAACAAATGCCATAGAAGTATATCAACAGGCTTTGGAAGACCGCATTCAGTAAGTGGAAACTGAACAGGTCTTTTGCAGATAAAATAAAAATGCACAAAGATGAGGAGGAAATGAAAAATGAGTGAAAAATTACGTGTAGGTATCCTGGGCGGAACCGGTATGGTAGGTCAGAGATTTATCTCTCTGTTGGAGAACCATCCCTGGTTCGAGGTAACGACCATTGCTGCCAGCCCCCGTTCCGCAGGCAAGACTTATGAGGAGGCCGTGGGTGACCGTTGGAAGATGACCACTCCCATGCCCGAAGCTGTGAAAAAGCTGGTAGTCATGAATGTCAATGAAGTAGAAAAAGTAGCCGCACAGGTTGATTTCGTATTCAGTGCGGTAGATATGACCAAGGATGAGATCAAGACCATCGAGGAAGCATACGCAAAGACCGAAACCCCTGTGGTATCCAACAACAGTGCCCACAGATGGACCCCCGATGTTCCCATGGTAGTACCCGAGATCAATCCCGAACATTTCCAGATCATCGAGGCACAGAAGAAGAGACTGGGAACCACCAGAGGATTTATCGCTGTAAAGCCCAACTGCTCCATCCAGAGCTATGCACCGGTTCTGACCGCATGGAAGGAATTCGAGCCTTACGAAGTGGTAGCAACCACTTATCAGGCAATCTCCGGCGCAGGCAAGACTTTTAAGGACTGGCCCGAGATGGTAGGCAATATCATTCCTTACATCGGTGGTGAGGAAGAGAAGAGTGAGAAAGAACCCTTACGTATCTGGGGTAAAGTGGAAGGCGATAAGATCGTTCCCGCAACTTCTCCCGTGATCACTTGTCAGTGCATCCGTGTTCCGGTATTGAACGGACATACCGCAGCCGTATTTGTTAAATTCCGTAAGAAGCCCACCAAGGAGCAGCTGATCGAGAAACTGGTCACCTTCAGCGGTGAGCCTCAGAGACTGGGACTTCCCAGCGCACCGAAGCAGTTTATCCAGTATCTGGAGGAGGACAACAGACCTCAGGTGGCTCTGGATGTTGATTTCGAGAACGGTATGGGTATCAGTGTAGGTCGTCTGAGAGAAGATACCGTATATGATTACAAGTTCGTAGGTTTGTCACACAATACCTTACGTGGAGCAGCTGGGGAGCATTGCTTTGCGCAGAACTTTTGAAAGCACAGGGTTACATCACCAAAAAATAAAGGGTGAGTGGGGTTATGAACGAGTTACGCTATCAGCTGGATCTTATGCGCGCAATGAATCAGAAATTAAGCGACAGGGAGAAAATGTACCGCCTTTTGTGCGATACCATGGATTATGCTTATATCTACTATTCTTTTGAAAAAAATTCTGTCACGACGCTGGGAAAATGGGATGATTTCTTTGACTTCCAGATTCTGGACAGAAGAGATTTTGTAAAACTTCAGGAGATGGTGGACGAACCGTATGTGCTGGCACTTCGGGAAATGCTGTTTTTGGAAAAGAGCGGTCGGGAGACGGACTCTGTGGAATGTATGCAGAGGGGAAAGAAGACCTGGCTGCAGTTTTCCAGCAGGATTTTCTACGAAGATGGCAGGCCGACGGATCAGATTATTGTGGTACAGAATATCACCAAACAGAAAACACAGAACGAAGAGCTTCTCTACATGGCGTATTACGACAGTCTGACCGGACTGTACAACCGTAATTATTTTGTGCGTCTTCTGACCGAATTTCTTCGTCGGGCCAAAGAGGATAACCGGCTGGTCAGCGTGCTTGTTATTGATATTGATGATTTCCGCAAGGTAAATGACGGACTGGGAATCGTGGCGGGGGACGAACTGGTACAGCAGTTTGGCTCTTTTCTGAAGGAATTTAACGGGGATGATGTGATCGTCTGCCACCTGACCAGTGATGTCTACTGCATGGCCATTTATGATCCTTGTGGGAACAAAAGTGTGGAACATATTCATAAGGAGATCGTTAAGCGCACCAGGGAGCCGTTTTATCTGGTGGGCGGGCAGGTTCTGAACATCACCGTAAGTGTCGGTGTGGCGGAATATCCGGAGGCTGCGACTTCCGCACTGGAACTGATCAACTGTGCGGAAATCGTAATGTTCAAGGGAAAAGCCATGGGCAAGAACCGGATCCAGTATTTCGATACGCCGATCCTGAACGATTTCCTGAAAAATGTAGAACTGGACAGCAAATTAAAAGAGGCTGTTTTTGAGAATAATTTTCTGCTGTATTATCAGCCCCAGTATTATGCGGGCAACCGTAAACTGCGGGGCGTGGAGGCACTGATCCGCTGGAAGGATGGCAACGGCAGAATGATCAGTCCGGCAAAATTCATTCCCATTGCGGAGAAGAACGGAACGATCATTCCTATCGGCAACTGGGTACTGGAACAGAGTATCCGTACTTTTTCCGAATGGAGGAACCGTTACGGAGTTCCTTTTGTGCTGTCAGTGAATATTTCCGCATTGCAGTACCAGAAGGAAGATTTTGTGGAATCCCTGCTGAATATCATTCATAAATACGATGTGGATCCGGATGAAATCGAACTGGAGATCACAGAAAGCATTTTGATCGACGATTTCAGTGCAGTTACCGAGAAAATGCAGTTGTTGAAGGAGTACGGGATTCGCATTTCACTGGATGACTTCGGAACAGGATTTTCTTCCCTGTCTTACTTAAAGAAGCTGCCTATCAATACGCTGAAGATTGATAAATCATTTACCGACACGCTGCTGACGGATTCTGCGACCCGGATTATTACGGAGTCTATTGTAAGTATGGTGAAATCCCTGGGATTTGAGTCCATTGCGGAAGGCGTGGAGGAAGAACAGCAGTATAAATATCTGCGGGCCATCGGGTGTGATATCATTCAGGGATATCTGTTTGGAAAGCCGTTGTCACAGGAAGAGATCGAACAACTGTTGCAGAAGATGTACTGATCTGCTGGGTCAGAAAGAAAGAGGCTGCCATGCTGACTGGAAGGGAACAGGAAACAGCTTTTTGGAAAATCATTATAAGAGAACAGGGAGTCAGATCCTGGTGGTGTATGGACAGAGAGGCGTTGGCAAGACGGCTCTCTTAACCTCTTTTACGGAGAAAAAACAGACGTTGCGTTATAGTGCGGGAAACTGTTCTTCCAGAGAACAACAATATTTGTGGGGACGGGAACTGCAGAAGCCGGGGAAAGGAGATTGCAGAGTATCCTTCCTGGCGGGAATTGCTGGAATGCATGACAATACAGAAAGGCGAAACGACAGCAGATAAGAAAGTACTTATCATAGAGAATTTTCAGTATCTTTTAAAAGGGGATACTTTGTTTTTGCAGGAACTGATCCGGTTCCTGAAGGAGAAAAAAGAAGCACTGTTAGTGATCCTGACCACCTATGCCTCCGGCTGGGTGGAGAACAGCATGATTTCCAAAGTGGGAAATCTGGCATTTTCCGTCAGCGGATTTCTGAAGGTGAAGGAACTGCCTTTTTCCGCCATGCGTAAGATATTTTCCGACTATACGGTACAGGAAAGTATTTCGCTTTATGCGACATTGGCAGGGCTACCGGGACTGTGGCGGCTGCTTTATCCGCAGAATTCGGCAGAAGAAAATCTGATCCGGCTGCTTTTACAGAGGAACAGCTTTCTGCCGGAGCTTATGATAAAATGGCTGTCGGAGGAATCGCGGGAGACGGCAGTTTATGCCACCATTCTGGCAACGCTGGCAGACGGAAGACATGGAAAACTGAACGATATGTATGCACATACCGGATTTTCCCGGGCCAAGATCAGTGTATATCTGAAGAATTTGATGGAACTGGAGCTGGTGGAGAAGGTGCTGCCCGGTACATATGAGATCTGTAATGCGTTTGTCCGGTTTTATTTTTGCTTTCTGTTTCCGCATCAGACGTCTGAGCGGACAGAAGGCAGTACATTTTATGAAAAATACATCCGGGAAGAATATAATGATTTTCAACTGTTGACCTATCGCCGGATCTGTCAGGAAGTGCTGCAGGGACGTTTCCGGACGGTTGAACTCTGGAACAGCAGACAGGGGAAAATCTATTTTCTGTGCAGGGAGGACACCGGCAGAAAGATCGTGGTGGATTATTCCGGCACGGTATGTTATACTTCGAAAGATTATGATGTGCTGCAGGCATCCATGAAGAGGGAACATGTGACTGCAGACAGCATTCTGATATTTAGCGAGAATGGATATGAGAAGACATTAACGGAAGGAACGGTACAGATACTGGTGCATTCCGTGGATGAGAACTCGTAAGACAGGAAAGATGGTATTACGTGGGTAAAAATTTATTTATTGCAGAGAAACCGAGCGTGGCAAGAGAATTTGCCAATGCTTTAAAATACAATATGCGTTCCAAAGACGGCTATCTGGAATCGGAAGAGGCTATCGTTACCTGGTGTGTGGGACATCTGGTGACCATGAGTTATCCGGAGGTGTATGATGAAAAGTTCCGGAGATGGAGCTTTGACACCCTTCCTTTTCTACCGACGGAATTCAAATACGAAGTCATTGAAAGTGCGAAAAAACAGTATACGATCGTAAGTTCCCTGCTGAACCGGCCGGATGTTACGACAATTTATGTCTGCACCGACTCCGGAAGAGAGGGAGAATACATCTATCGTCTGGTGGAGCAGATGTCGGGCGTACAGGGCAAGGAACGGAAACGTGTATGGATCGACTCCCAGACGGAGGAAGAAATCTTACGTGGAATCCGGGAGGCAAAAGATCTCTCAGCCTACGACAATCTGGGAAATGCTGCCTATCTGCGGGCCAAGGAAGATTATCTCATGGGTATCAATTTTTCCAGAGCCCTGACGTTAAAATACGGCAACACGGTAAAAGGGTATCTTAAAAGAGACCGGGCAGTGATTTCTGTGGGTCGTGTCATGACCTGTGTTCTGGGAATGATCGTGAACAGAGAGCGGGAGATCCGTTCGTTCACCAAGACTCCCTTTTACCGGGTGATCGGTAATTTTAAATTACAGGAGAAGCCCTTTACCGCAGAGTGGAGAGCAGTGGAAGGCTCGAAATATTATAATTCTCCGGCACTGTATAAAGAGAACGGCTTCAAGAAAAAAGAGGATGCCGAGCGTCTGATCGCAGAGCTTACCGCAGAACCGGCAGGCCCGGTGACTGTCACCGGCATTGAGAAGAAAAAAGAGAACAAGAATGCACCGCTTCTGTACAATCTGGCGGAGTTGCAGAATGACTGTTCCAAATACTTTAAGATCAGCCCGGATGAGACTTTGCGGATCGTACAGGAACTGTATGAGAAAAAGATGACCACTTATCCCCGAACGGATGCCAGAGTCCTGTCTACGGCGGTGGCAAAGGAAATCCACAAGAATATCGGTGGCTTACGCAGCTATGCTCTGGCCACTCCTTTTGCCAAAGAAGTGTTAGAGCAGGGGACCTATAAGAATATTGCGAAGACACGTTACGTGAATGATAAGCAGATCACGGATCATTATGCCATCATTCCAACGGGACAGGGACTGAACAATCTGGCAGGTCTGGCCCCTACGGCGGCAAAAGTGTACGAGGTCATTGTACGCCGGTTCCTGAGTATTTTCTATCCTCCGGCAGTCTATCAGAAGTTCTCTCTGACAGTGAAGGTAAAGGAAGAAAACTTTTTTGCCAGCTTTAAGGTACTGGTACAGGAAGGGTATCTGAAGGTGGCGAACTTCTCTTTTAAGAAGGAGAATACGGCACCGAAGGAAGATAAAGAGAACGAGAATGAAAGCGCTGATGAAAAATGTGATGCAGAGCTTACCAATCTGCTGATGCATCTGAAAAAAGGAGATTCTCTGACTGCGGATACCTATGAGATCAAGGAGGGTGAGACTTCGCCGCCCAAGCGTTACACTTCGGGAAGCATTATCCTGACCATGGAAAATGCGGGTCAGTTTATCGAGGACGAAGAACTGCGGGCCCAGATCAAGGGAAGCGGCATCGGCACCAGCGCCACGAGAGCGGAGATCCTGAAGAAACTGGTGAATATCGAATATCTGGCACTGAACAAGAAGACCCAGGTGCTGACTCCCACCCAGATGGGGAGATGATCTATGACGTGGTATCGGATTCCATAAGACCACTTTTAAATCCGGCACTGACGGCCAGTTGGGAAAAGGGGCTTACCATGGTGGCGGATGGTGTGATCACACCGGAAGAGTACATGGGAAAGCTGACGGATTTTGTGGGAAGGCGAACTACCGCTGTACGCAGCCTGAACAATCAGGGAGTGCTATGGAGACAGTTCCAGGCTACAGAAGAATTTTATCAGAAGAAGACAAAGCAATCCAATGCCAAAAATAAGGAATAAAGATGAGGAGAAATTATCATGGAAAATATTACTATTGAGAATCTGTATGATCTGAAGGAGACCATTGCGGCAGATCTGTTCACTGAGGCAGAATATCCCTGGGAGGTGCTTCCCAGAATCCACGATTTCATTCTGGAACTGGGTAAGAGACTGCCGGAAGAAATTTATGAAAAAAGAGGCGAGGATATCTGGGTGGCAAAGAACGCAAAGGTAGCTCCTACCGCCTGCCTGAACGGTCCGCTGATCATTGATGAAGAAGCGGAGGTCCGTCACTGTGCCTTTGTCCGTGGCAATGCCATTGTGGGTAAAGGCGCGGTAGTTGGCAATTCCACGGAACTTAAGAACGTGGTTCTGTTCAATAAAGTACAGGTGCCTCATTATAATTATGTGGGAGACAGTGTGTTGGGCTTCAAGTCCCATATGGGAGCCGGTTCCATTACTTCCAACGTGAAGAGCGACAAGACGCTGGTGGTTGTAAAGAACGGAGAAGAGAAGATTGAAACCGGGCTGAAGAAGATGGGGGCCATGTTGGGAGACCATGTAGAAGTGGGTTGCAACAGCGTACTGAATCCCGGAACAGTCATCGGACGCAATTCCAACGTGTATCCTACTTCCTGTGTCAGAGGGTGATCCCTGCCGGACATATCTTCAAAAAGACCCGGAGATGTGGTAAAAAAGACAATATCTAAAAAATTAGATCATTATTATTCAAAGCATCGATGAATTTTGATTGACGAATGTCCTTTTATGGGTTATGATATTTATCAGTGCAACGCTTTGACGGGGTAAAGCGTCTGCGCATTACAGTAAGCGGATCGCAAGATCCGCAGAAAAGAGGACATTTATTATGAAAAAGAAATTATTATCTGTAGTACTTACCGCAGTAATGGCAGCATCTGTCCTGACAGGTTGTGGCAGCACCGATAACGGAACTGCTTCCACCGCAGCAGCTACCGGCACAGCTCAGAGTGAAGCAGCAGCTACTAGTGCCGCTTCCACAGATGGTAAGGTATATAACATCGGTATCTGCCAGCTGGTTGAGCATGAAGCTCTGGATGCAGCAACCCAGGGATTCCAGGATGCATTAAAAGAAAAGCTTGGTGATAATGTAAAATTTGATCTGCAGAATGCACAGGGTGAGCAGACCACCGCAGCTACCATCTGTAATGGGTTCGTATCTGACGGTGTGGATCTGATCCTTGCCAATGCAACCTCTCCTTTACAGAGTGCAGCAGCAGCTACCACCACGATCCCCATCTTAGGTACTTCCGTAACGGATTATGCTACCGCACTGGAGATCTCCGACTGGTCCGGTGCTACCGGCAGAAAATATTTCCGGTACTTCTGATCTGGCTCCTATTGAAGAGCAGGAAGCTATGTTAAAGGAACTGTTCCCGGATGTAAAGCAGGTTGGTCTGTTATATTGCTCCGCAGAAGCTAACTCTCTGTATCAGATCCAGCTGTTTGAGGCTGCTCTGGACAAAGATGGTATTGCATATAAAGAGTATGCTATCGCCGATACCAACGAAGTACAGTCCGTTACCACGGCTGCTGCAGGCGAGTGCGATGTTCTGTACATCCCTACCGACAACACACTGGCATCCGTAACCGAGACTGTATATAATGTCGTAGCTCCCGCTAAGATTCCTGTTATTGCAGGTGAAGAGGGTATCTGCAACGGCTGTGGCGTAGCAACCTTATCCATCAGCTATTACGATCTGGGATATGCTACCGGTGAGATGGCTTACGAGATCCTGGCTGAGGGCGCAGACATCACTACTATGGATGTACGTTATGCTCCCAATGTTACCAAGAAGTACAATGCCAAGATCTGTGAGGAACTGGGTATCACCGTTCCCGATGATTACGTAGCAATTCAGTAAGAGTTATACAGGTATTTAAGTACGGTTCTAACAAAATATACTTCGATAGGGATAGCGCATAACAGCGATATCCCTATCTGGAGTTTTAGGAGGAAAAAGAAATGTCTTACTTTATGTCACTGAATCCCTTCCCTGTTCAGGGCAATGCCGGGATCGATAGCACAGGGAATGATCTGGGGAGTCATGGCACTGGGAGTGTATATTACCTTCCGCCTGCTGGATTTCGCAGATCTGACTGTGGATGGTTCCATTGCAACCGGTGCTGCGGTATCCGTTATGCTGATTCGTGCGGGAGTTTCTCCTATAGCTACGCTGCCCATTGCTTTCCTGGCCGGAGCATTGGCAGGTATGGTAACGGGACTGTTGAACACCGCACTGGGAATCCCCGGAATTCTGGCAAGTATTCTGACGCAGATCTCCCTGTATTCCATTAATCTGAATATCATGGGCAAAGCAAACCAGCCGGTCAGCGTAGATAATTATCCGCTGGTGGTATCTTTGCGTTATGTGACGGATGGTTCGGTGAGCAGACTTCTCTTTTTCCTGGGAATGATCGTATTTTTACTGGCACTGATCGCTGTGATGTACTGGTACTTTGGAACAGAACAGGGACATGCTATCCGTGCTACGGGCTGTAACAGCAATATGGCGAGAGCACAGGGCATCAATACCAACTTTATCAAGGTGCTGGCACTGATGATCTCCAACGGTCTGGTAGGTCTGTGTGGTGCGCTGTATGGGCAGTTCGGGGGCGTCGGATGTCAATATGGGACGTGGAGCCATTGTCATCGGTCTGGCAGCTGTTATTATCGGTGAGGTGCTCTTTCGGTAAGTTCGCCAGCAAGAGAAAACTTGCTTTTGCATTTACTCTGGCATCGGTTATTCTGGGCGCTGTGATCTACTACATGGTATATCAGTTCGTTCTGTGGCTGAAGATGCCTTCAGAGGATATGAAATTGTTCTCCGCTATCGTAGTTGCCATTTTCCTGGCAATTCCTTTTGAAGGAGAAGAGAACACTTCGGAAAGGAGCGTCAAAGTAATGGCTTACGCATTGGAGATACAGGACGTACATAAAGTATTTAACAGAGGCACCATCAACGAGAAGGTGGCCTTGAATGGAGTAAACTTAAATCTGAATCCCGGGGATTTCGTGACGATCATTGGTGGTAACGGCGCGGGTAAGTCCACCACGCTGAATGCCATCGCCGGCGTATGGCCCATCGATTCCGGCAAGATCATCATTGATGGTACGGATATTACGAACCTGCCAGAACACAAGAGAGCAAAATATCTGGGAAGAGTATTCCAGGATCCCATGACGGGAACCGCAGCTACCATGGATATCGAAGAGAACATGGCGATTGCGTTACGTCGCGGTGAGAAGAGAACCCTTCGCTGGGGTGTTTCCAGAGAGGACAGAGAGTTATTCCGCGAGAAGCTGCAGACTCTTGGATTGGGACTGGAAGACCGTATGACCAGCAAGGTGGGGCTGTTATCCGGTGGTCAGCGTCAGGCCATCACACTGCTTATGGCAGCATTGAAGCAGCCCAAGCTCCTTCTGCTGGATGAACATACCGCAGCACTGGATCCCAAGACCGCAGCCAAGGTACTGGAGATCAGCGACAAGATCATCGCAGAGAATCAGCTGACCGCCATGATGGTAACTCACAACATGAAGGATGCCATCGTTCACGGCAATCGTCTGATCATGATGCACGAAGGCAAAGTGATTTACGATGTGGCTGGGGAAGAGAAGAAGAATCTTCAGGTGAAGGATCTGCTGGCAAAGTTCGAGGAAGTCAGCGGCGGAGAATTCGCCAATGACCGCATGATGTTGGCGTAAAAATAAGAACGGGACACGCTGCCGATTTAGGCAGCGTGTTTTTGCGTGTGCGCCTAGCGGCGCACGTTTCTAACGGGTTAAAGTCCCGAATCCGCCCGGTAGTGGGAAGGATATAGCCGAAGGCAAGGGTGTCCATCGTGAGGTGGAATCTGAAGGAAGCTGGATGTGAGGAAAATACTAACTCATGGGCAAATCTCTGGTCTGACGGACAGAAATCTTATATGAGGTTATGCATGAGGGTAAGGTTGCACGCCAAATCGAAGCCCAATAACTACACGGAATCATGCATGATAAATGAGGCAGATGGATGGAGAGGAAGAAACGTGTGGTACCTAGGGAGGTCTGTGCGGTACGCCTTGAAAGAGGCAACCATTGCATAAAGCAATGCTGAACGCACAGAAGTCAGCAGAGGTCATAGTAGCCAAACGGAACAAGTTCCGTTCGAGGTGAAGGACCGAATCAGTAGGAGTCTTGAGTATGACCGAGAAAGGAGGAATGACCGTCTATGGCAGAAAACATTGAAAACAATGGCTGTTCGCAAAGAGATAATGCGGAACATGAAGGGTATGTGAAAGCGTCCAGGTCATTCAATCGGATATGGAAAGAAAGAGACAGTGCACAGCCGAGACTTTTGGAAGCGATACTGTATAAAGACAACTTTAACAGAGCGTATAAGAGAGTTAAGGCAAACAAGGGAGCACCGGGAATTGATGGCATGACCATTGAGGAGGCTCTTCCATATCTAAAGGAACATCAACAAGAGATAACCGACCGCATTTATATATTGTTGGAATAGATAGAAATCAATCCAGAATGATTACAGCATCGTTAGATGATTTGATTGATAAAGATAATTCAGTCCGCGCAATTGATTCCTATGTTAATTCATTAATCTACTCGAACTGGGTTTTACAGAATACAGAGGGACTAATAGAGGGCAATCGCCATATCGTCGTTCTGATTTGTTGAAACTGCATGTTTATGGCTACTTGAATAAAATTCGATCGAGCAGAGCTCTGGAAATGGAGTGTAAACGAAACATTGAACTCATGTGGCTGATCAATGCAATAACACCAGATCATGGAACTATTTCTGGGTTCGTAAAAAAAGAAAACAGAAAAGCTTTTCATAATACGTTGCAGCAATTGACACTTCTTCTTAAAGGATGGGGCTTGATCGATGGAAAGCTGATAGCAATTGATGGCACTAAAATTCGTGCTCAAAATAGCAAGCACAATTGTATCACCCAAAGCGGTTTAGATAAAAAGATTGCTTATACTGATGAAAAAATAAATTCGTATCTTATGGCCATCGAAAAAAAGAGAATACGGTCGATTCTGAATATAAAGCCAAGCTGGAGACCTATCAGAAACTGAAAGAAGAATACTTATGCCAAAAGACAGAACTTGCAGAAAATGGATTAGAGCAAAAGAGCCTTACAGATCCTGATTCCCGGCGAATGAAAAATAATGGCTCTTTGGATATTTGTTACAATGTACAATCTGTAGTTGATTCAAAAATCATTTTATCGTAGATATATCTACAACAAATGATATCAATGACCAAAATCAGCTTCATGTCATGGCTAAGAATGCGAAAGAACTCTTAGACATCGAGGAGTGTACAGTTATCGCTGATACCGGATATTATAATGCGACTGAAATTAAAAACTGTATCGATGACGGCATGACTGTATATATCAAAAATCAAAAGCCAATAATAGTACAAAGAATAATGAATTTCGTAAAGAAAAATTCACCTACAACTCGGAAGATGATACATATATCTGCCCGGCAGGTGAGAGGTTATCTTTTTTTTGAAAACACATCAAAAAATGGGTTGAGATATAAAAAATATAAGTGTGCATCCTGTTCTACATGTAAATATCAGAATAGTTGTACATCATCCAAAACCGGAAGGACGCTTCAGCGTTGGGAACATGAAAATATCCTTGCTGATGTTCGCAAATCAACATTGGAAAACAATGATGTTTATAAACAGAGACGATGCATTGTAGAGCATCCGTTTGGAACAATCAAACGCACTTTAGGATATAGCTTCTTTCTTAGACGCCAAAAAGAAAATGTCGATGCTGAAGCAGCATCCATGTTTATCGCTTATAATTTTAAGCGATTATTAAGTATGTTCTCAATTCAAGAATTGGTCAACAGATTTGAATAATCGAAAAGAAAAAAAGCATCGAAAAGAACTTTAGGGCAGTCCTTCATTTAGTAGAATGAAGAAAATATGAAAATCCGTTTGTCAGACCGTAGATTTTGCTACCTCAAAATGGTTTCGTTAGACAGTCTGACGCACGGTGGTGTGAGAGGACGGCGGTTAATCACCGCCTCCTACTCGATTAAATTGAGAGTTAGTGAAATAATCCCGTAGCCCTTGGCAGGGTATAAGAAACGCGGCACGCTCGCGCTCTGTCGCAGAGCGTAGCGGTACATAAGCGGTCACAGTACGACCGCTAAGTACCGACGTCTGCTTACGGCACTGCTTATTCTTATACCCAGCCGGGGCTACTGGTTTTTTGAAAGCTTTCCAAAACGCAGAACTCCCGGCGTATGCGGTGCCATGTCGAAGATGTTTGTCGGAGGATGTTGATATTTTCTAGAAAAGTGCTGAAAGGCAGGGGGAAAGCGGACACGATGTCCGCGTCAGCCGATTGTCGACATGGATGTCGACTGTAGGCGGCCCCGTCATGACGAGAACCACTCATCACTTTTCGTAGAAAATTCACATCCGGAGACCTTACATCGAGACATGTGTATCGCATGCTCCGGGAGTTCGTCTGGCTTAAGGCTCCCTCCGCTACGAACCATGCCTATTCATAAGATTGTCAGCAAGGAACGCTGTCAATCTTATTTCATAGACGGCTGTCGCCGTATAAAAATAGAACGAAATAACCTCTTGTGTGAGCAAGCTCCCACCGAGGTATTCCGTTCTATTTTTGCATGGCTCGTAGCTATGCTAACTTTCTAGTTAATTCATAATTGCTTGCATCCTGCATATACATATAACACCAATGGCAGGAGGTATTTTTATGGACTATGCAGTGAATACATACAATCTGTATCGGGATATACAACAAAGGACGGGAGGGGAAATCTACATAGGGGTACTGTGACCGGTGAGGACCGGAAAGTCTACATTTATCAAGCGCTTTATGGATGAAATGGTGCTGCCCTATATGGAGGATGAACATGCCAGAATGCGGGCGCAGGATGAACTGCCTCAGAGCGCGGGAGGTAAGACCATTACCACTACGGAGCCAAAGTTTATTCCCAACGAAGCGGCAAAGGTGCGACTGAACGATGATATTGAAGTATCGGTACGGCTGATCGACTGTGTGGGATATATGATCGACGGTGCGGCGGGACACATGGAAGAAGATGCGGAGCGCATGGTGAAGACTCCCTGGTCGGAGGAAGAGATTCCGTTTACCCAGGCGGCAGAGATCGGCACGGATAAAGTCATGCGGGATCATTCCACCATCGGTCTTGTAATCACTACGGACGGCAGTATCGGGGAACTTCCCAGAAGCAATTATCTGGGAGCGGAAGAGAAGACAATCCTGGCGCTGAAAAAGTCCGGAAAACCCTTCCTTGTGCTGGTGAACAGCCAGAAACCTTATTCCGAGGAGACCAGACAGGTAGCGGAGGAAATCGGGAAGAAATACGATGTGGCCGTGATGCCGGTGAACTGCGAGCAACTGAAAAAGGAAGATATTAATCGCCTTCTGGAAAAAATCCTGTATGAATTTCCTCTGACAGCAGTGGAATTTTATTTCCCGAAATGGATGGATATGCTTCCGGTGGATCATGCGGTAAAACAGGACCTGTTAAGACAGATCCGGGAATTGATGAACAGCTATGACCGGATTCGGGATGTGGCGGGACACCCTGTGGAATTGCAGGGAGATTATATTCAAAGCTGCAAGATGGAGCCGGTGCAGTTGTGGAACGGTATTGTTCCGGTACAGGTAGGAATCGACGACAGGTATTATTACGAAATGCTTTCAGGAATGTTAGGAGAGAACGTAGAGGATGAATACCAACTGTTGAATAAACTAAAAGAGTTGGCAGAAATGAAAAAGGAATATACGAAGGTGCAGGATGCATTGTCCATGGTGAAGATCAAAGGCTATGGCGTTGTGACTCCGGACAGAGAAGACATTGCACTGGAGAAACCGGAATTGATCCGCCATGGCAACAAGTTTGGTGTCAAAATCAAGGCCAGCAGCCCCTCCATACATATGATCCGCGCAAATATCGAGACAGAGATCGCTCCCATCGTGGGCACAGAACAGCAGGCTCAGGATCTGATCCAGTTTATCGATCAGGCGGAGGCGGAGCACGGTATCTGGGAGACTAATATCTTCGGCAAGACTGTGGAACAGCTGGTGGATGACGGCATCACCACGAAAGTTGCTTCCATCGGAGAAGAGAGCCAGCTGAAACTCCAGGATACCATGCAGAAGATCGTCAACGACAGCAACGGTGGCATGGTTTGTATTATTATATGATTCCATAACCCACCCATGGAAAGTCTGCAAGACTGCCTGCAGGCAAAACAGACTTTCTATGAGGGAGTAAAACACATGAGCAGGGGAGGACGATAGTCCGAAATGCGAATGTGGGTTACAATTTCGAGAGTGCGAAGCACGGAGAAATTGTATGGGATGTTAGCTTTCCATTGCTTTTTTCCCGTGCATTTTGTATAATACCTTTGTTGACTTTGCTTTATTTTTCTGAAAAACAGGAAGAATATTTGCTAAATTGCATGAAAATACGGCTAAACGGAGGATATAGATGAATCAGGTATATGCAAAATTACAGAACTGTTATGAGTGTGTGAGAAAAAAGACGGATTTTGTACCTAAGGTGGCGATCGTTTTGGGATCGGGCCTGGGCGATTATGCGGAACAGATCCGTGTGGTGACGGAGATCCCTTATGCGGAGATCGAGGATTTCCTGTTTCCACCGTACCGGGGCATGCCGGTAAATTTATCTTCGGTTATCTCGATGAGATTCCTGTGGTGTGTATGAAGGGAAGAGTACATTACTACGAAGGTTATGATGTGACGGATGTGGTACTGCCCACCAGACTGATGAAACTGTTAGGCGCTGAGATTCTGTTTCTGACCAATGCCGCAGGCGGTGTGAATACTTCTTTCCATGCCGGTGACCTGATGCTGATCAGAGATCATATTTCCGTGTTTGCCCCCAATCCTCTGATCGGTGCCAACATGGATGAACTGGGACTGCGTTTTCCGGATATGAGCCATGTGTATGACAAGGACTTACAGCAGATCATCCGTGAGACTGCGAAGGAGAACGGTATCTATTTACAGGAGGGTATTTATACCCAGCTGACCGGCCCGTCCTTCGAATCTCCGGCAGAGATCCGTATGCTCCGGACACTTGGCTGTGACGCGGTAGGCATGAGCACAGTGGTGGAAGCAATTGCTGCCAACCACATGGGAATGCGGATCTGTGGCATCTCCTGTATCAGTAATCTGGCGGCGGGAATGACAGATCAGCCTCTGAATCATGAGGAAGTACAGGAAGCTGCGGATATGGCAGCTCCCAGATTCAAGAAGCTGGTAACGGAATCTGTGAAGAAATTTGTATAGACACAGAGAAAAAGGAGATGCGGATGATCCAGGAGACAGAAGAAAAGGCATTGGTCAGCCAGGCATTGGAAGCCAGAAAACTGGCATATGCTCCTTATTCCGGTTATACGGTGGGAGCGGCACTACTGACTGCGGATGGACACAGATACCTTGGCGGTAATATTGAAAACGCTTCTTACGGAGCTACGAACTGTGCGGAGCGTACCGCCTTTTTCAAGGCGGTCAGCGAGGGAGAACGGGAATTTACAGCCATTGCCATTGCCGGAGGAATATCCGGAGAGGCACCGGTGGAATACGCGTATCCATGCGGTATCTGCAGACAGGTGATGCAGGAATTTTGCAGGGATGATTTTGTGATCTACGTGGTAAATAGTGAACAGGATTATCAACGCTATACCTATAAAAGAATTACTTCCCTTTGGATTTGGAGGAGATGCAATCAGATGAATATCAGATTATATAATGCACGAATTCTCACCATGGAACCCGGCAGAGAAGTCTTCTATGGTGAAGTATGGGTAAAAAACGACAAGATCGCCTATGTGGCGGAACAGAAAGAACTTGCGGAGGAATGGGACAAATCCCAGTTCCCCAGAATTGCGTGGGATATCGAACTGGATTGCAAGGGAAACCTTCTGATGCCCGGATTTAAAAATGCACATACCCATTCCGGTATGACTTTCCTGCGCTCCATGGCAGATGACCTGCCTCTGGATCAGTGGCTGAACAAGCAGGTATTTCCTCTGGAAGCAAAACTGACCGGTGAGGACATCTATGAACTGACCAGACTGGCAGTGCTGGAATACTTGACCTCAGGAGTGACTTCCATTTTCGATATGTACCTGACACCGGATACTATTGCTGAGGCCTGTCTGGACACCGGAATGCGTTGCGTACTGGTATCCGGACTGAATAATTTCAGTTCTTCTCCAAAACAGGTAGAAGAGGAGTTTTTAAAATGGAATAAGAAGAATTCCCTGATCAGTTACCAGCTGGGATTTCATGCGGAATATACCTGTTCCAAGGAACTGCTCTGGAAAGTGTCGGAAATGGCACATCATTACCGGACACCGGTATATGCCCATATCTCCGAGACGGAGAAGGAAGTGGAAGAGTGTAAGGCTCGCTACGGAATGACACCGCCCATGTTCTTAGACTCTCTGGGAATGTTTGATTTTGGCGGAGGAGGTTTCCACTGCGTTCATGTGACGGAACAGGATATGGATGTCTTCCGCAGACATCGGATGTATGTGATCACGAATCCCGGCTCCAACACGAAACTGGCCAGCGGCATTGCACCCATTGCCGACTATGTGCGGCACAAGATCCCGGTAGCCATTGGAACCGATGGACCGGCCAGCAATAACTGTCTGGACATGTTCCGGGAGATGTTCTTAGTCACCGGCTTAAGCAAACTGTTAGAGAAGGATGCGTCCAGCATGGATGCCGTGGAGGTACTGAAGATGGCAACGGTGAACGGTGCCAAGGCAATGCGCCTGAACCGCGCAGATGTTCTTGCAAAGGGAAAATATGCAGATCTTATTATGATCGATCTGCACCAGCCCAATATGCATCCCATTCACAACATCCCCAAGAATCTGGTTTACAGCGGCAGCAAGTCCAATGTCTGCATGACCATGATCGGCGGCAAGATTTTGTATCGTAACGGAGAATTTAATGTGGGAGAGAATCCGGAACGTATTTACACAAAATGCGAGAAGATCGTAAAGAGACTGTTGACTGAGTAAGAAAAATAACTCAGAAGACATAGAACGGAGCTCCCCGCATGGCTCCCAGAATACTTAGGAGGGAAAAGATGTTAGAAAAAATCTTCAAACTGAAGGAAAACAACACCACCGCAAGGACAGAGATCATTGCCGGACTGACCACGTTCATGACCATGGCTTATATCATAGCCCTGAATCCGAACCTGCTGACCGGTTTTGGCAAGGATACCATGCCGGAGCTGTGGAACGGTGTTTTCCTGGCAACCTGTATTGCATCCGCCATCGGTACCATCGTAATGGCATTTCTGGCAAACAAGCCTTTGCCATGGCACCCGGCATGGGACTGAACAGCTTTTTTGCAGTCGTAGTAACCAATATCGTAGCCCTGACCGGCATGACCTATGTGGCATCCTTCCAGGCTGCCTTGTGTATTGTTCTGGTGGAAGGTATTGTATTCCTGATCCTCTCCGTGCTGAATATCCGTGAGAAGATCGTGGATGCCATTCCTTTGGGCGTACGTCTCGGTATCGCACCGGCCATCGGTCTGATGCTGTTAAACATCGGTGTAGGATCCAATGCAGGTATCTATTCCGAGAACGGCGGACCTTTCTATGCTATGAGAGACTTCTTCGGTGCACTGACACCTTCACTGGCTAAGACCAATATGGGTTCCGGTTATTCCGCAATGGTTCTGTCCGTTGTCACCATGTTCGTAGGTCTGTTTGCCATTGTTGTTCTGGCACAGAGAGGTGTTAAGGGTGCTGTATTACTGGGTATGCTGATCTCCAGCATCATCTACTGGGTAGGAGAGGCCATTTTCCTGGGAACCAATCCCTTTGCTTCTCTGGCAACTGCATCCTTCGTACCCGCCTTCGGAGATATGGCGTCCACTACACTGTTTAAGTTTAACTTCCAGGGATTTGCACAGATTGGCTGGTTTACTGCAATTACTCTGATCGTTACATTCTGTATCATTGATATGTTTGATACTATTGGTACTCTGGTAGGAACCGCAAGCCGTGCGGGAATGCTGGATAAGGATGGAAAAATGCCTAACATGAAGCAGGCACTTTTGTCTGATGCAGTAGGCACTCTGGCAGGTTCCGTAACCGGTACTTCCACCGTTACCACCTTCGTAGAGTCTGCCTCCGGTGTGGAAGCAGGCGGACGCACCGGTCTGACCGCACTGACCACCGGTATTATGTTCCTTGCATGTATCTTCATCGCACCCATCGCCGGTATCATTCCTGCGGCAGCTACTTCTTCCGCATTGATCTATGTGGGTGTCCTTATGGTAGCAGGTCTTAAGAATGTAGATTTTGATGACATCTGCCAGGCGCTTCCCGTGGCTCTGATGATGATCGCCATGCCGATCTCCGGATCTATCGGACATGCCATAGGTATCGGTCTGATCACCTATACCGTTATCAAGGTATTTACCGGTAAAGCTAAGGACGTATCCGTACTTACCTATGTATTATCCTTGATCTTCCTGTTAAAGTTCTTTATTGTCGCATAAAGAATTTTACAAATAAGAAATATAAAAAACAGGTCAGAATATGGGGGCGGGCACTGCACAGCGCGGTGCCTGCCTTCTTATATCCGGAAAAGTGAGAAAAAATATGGAATTTGTTGTATTTGCGGGCGTATTGCTTTTGCTTTTTATATTTATGATAGTGCAGGAGCTGATACAGACGAAAAATCAGGAAAAACTTTTCAAGAAGTATCTTCGTGAAAATTACGGAAAAGAACCACCGAAGGAATATTCACTGGAGAGGTTTGCAAGACTGGGCAGCTATCTGGAACGGCATAAGGAAGAGAAGCAGCTGGATGATATCACATGGAACGATCTGGGAATGGACGAGGTCTTTCGCCGGATCGACCGGACCTATTCTGCGGCGGGAGAGGAATATCTGTACTATACGCTCCGGAATATTTCCTGCGGGAGAGAGGCACTGGAACATCTGGAAGAAGTGGTTAACTGGCTGCAGGGGCAGGAGAATATAAAAGTAAGGATCCAGCTGTTGATGAAACGGCTGGGACATCTGGGAAAATATTCTCTCTACGATTATCTGGATAACCTGGATTATCTGGGGGAGCGTTCCAACCGTAAGATTGTGCTGGGAAATCTGCTGTACCTTCCATTTCTCCTGTTATTGTTCGTACAGCCTGCGATGGGTACCATAGGAATCGTCTTGTGTATGCTCTGGCATATCATGACATATTTTCGGGAGAAAAAAGTGATCGAACCGTATATTATCAGCTTCGCTTATGTATTACGGCTGATCGATGTATGTGAAGAACTGGAGAAGCAGAAAATACCGGTATACAGGAGAGAACTGGATGAACTTCGGGAGGCACTGAAGAGCCTGCTGGAGTTGAGGCGGGGAGCCTATTGGGTCATGGCCGGAAATCAGGGAAAGATTGGTGGAAATCCTCTGGATATCCTTGCGGATTATCTGCGGATGATATTGCATCTGGATATCTTTCAGTTTAACCGGATGCTGGAAAAGCTGCGGAAAAAGACCGGACAAGTGGAAACCATGCTTGCAATCACCGGGTACCTGGATATGGCCATATCCGTAGGCGGATTTCGGAAATCTCTGGAAGGGTACTGTATTCCGAAACTGGAAGAAGATACGGAGAAAGCTTTTCTGCATATGAAGAAGGGCTGGCATCCGCTGTTGTCACAGCCGGTGAAAAACAGTATCCGGGCGGACAGAGGAATTCTGCTTACGGGGTCCAATGCTTCCGGTAAATCCACGTTCTTAAAAATGGTGGCGGTGAATGCCGTTCTGGCACAGACGATCCATACCTGCGCGGCGGAAAGTTATCATGCACCGATATTTCAGATCTTTTCCTCCATGGCCCTGCGGGACAGCATGGAAAACGGGGAGAGCTATTATATTGTGGAGATCCGGTCATTGAAACGAATCCTGGATGCGGCCGGGGAACGGAGAACTCCAGTGCTTTGTTTTGTGGATGAGGTGCTTCGGGGAACCAATACGGTGGAGCGGATCGCTGCGGCAACGCAGATCCTGATCCGTCTGGCGGAGAGCGGAACGCTTGGTTTTGCCGCTACCCATGATATTGAAATGACGGAGCTTTTGAAGGAATACTATGACAACTATCATTTTGAGGAAGTGATCCGGGACGGTGATATCCTGTTCCCCTATCAGCTGCTGCCGGGAAAAGCATCCACCAGAAATGCGATCCGTCTGCTTCAGATGATGGGGTATGAGGAACAGATCATAAAGAAGGCTTCCGGACAGGCGGAAAATTTTCTTAAGACAGGAAAATGGATAAATACACCGGCGGCCATATCCGAAGGGACCACTTGACGATACGGGGATTTCGTTGGTATACTTCTAATACATGCAATAGTTTCGGGATACAAAGATATCGGGAAAAGGAGAAGACATTATGGCAGTAAGCTTTTTGAATTCATTTTTATCTTATCTGGTAGTACTGGTAGTCATTGCGGTTGTAGGTGCAGTGGCCATTACGTTGGGAATCACTCTGCGCAAGAAAAAGAATGCAGCAGAGGAAAAGAAACAGACAGAAGAATAATCCATGGCAAAATCTTCGGGACAGAAATTAAAACTTTTATATCTGATCAAGATGCTGCGGGAGAACACGGATGAAAACCATCCAATGAGCACACCGGATATCATCAAATATCTGGAAAATCAGGGAATCCATGCAGAGCGCAAGAGTATCTACAACGATATGGAATGTCTTGCGGATTTCGGCTATGATGTGGTGCAGGTGCAGAGCAGACTGGGAGGCGGATATTATCTGGGCAGCCGGGAGTTTGAACTTCCGGAATTAAAGCTGCTGGTGGACGCGGTACAGTCTTCCCGGTTTATCACCACGAAAAAATCCAGAGAACTGATCCGGAAGCTGGAGCAGATCGCCGGGAAAAACGATGCCGGTAAACTGCAGCGACAGGTCTATGTGGCCGGAAGAGTCAAGACGGAGAATGAGAGCATTTATTACAGCATTGATGCGATCCACCGGGCTATTCAGGAAAATAAGCAGATCTCTTTCGTCTACCTGGACTGGAATCTTAAAAAGCAGCTGGTGCCCAGACCAAACGGCAACAAATGCGTCAGTCCCTGGGCCCTGATCTGGCGGGAGGAAAATTATTATCTGGCCGCCTACGACAGTGAAGACAGAGTGATCAAGCATTACCGTGTGGACAAGATGGGACAGGCGGAAGTGACGGATCTGCCCAGAGAAGGAGTGGAACAGTTTTCACAGATCGATGTGACCTCCTATACGAACCAGACCTTCGGCATGTTTGCCGGAGAGGAGAGCGTGGTGACCATGGAGTTTCCGGTGCGCCTGACCGGCGTGGTACTGGACCGCTTCGGAAGGGAGACGGATATCCGTCCCATGTCGGAGGAAGTGTTCCGGATCCGGGCAAAGGTGGCGGTCAGCGGACAGTTCTTCGGATGGCTGGCCGGTATCGGACAGGGGGCCCGTATCGTAGCGCCGGAAGCGGTACAAAAGCGCTATGTACAGTGGCTTTCAGATATTTTACGGGAACAGTCACAGGAGGCGGAATAAAAAGTTACCCAAAATTTGAAAATCTTTTTTTGTATAGTTTTCTAAGGGATCCTCGTTGACAAGCCAGGGATTCTTTTTTATACTGATACATAACACCCACAATATATTGCTTTTTTTGATGACTACAGATACCATATATGGTATCTACAAACGTTATCGTAAGTGAGGGGAATACAGTAAATCCGGGCAACAGCCGGGGATTATCGGATGAAGGGAAGAGAAAGATGAGCAGTAATTTTGAACATGCCCATGAAGAAAATGAAGATTATGGCAAAAAGTTCAGACCGGACAGAGAGATCTACGTCGTTAAAAAAGGACGGGAGCAAAGAGCTTTTTAATGTACAGAAGGTGATCAGCGCTGTAGGCAAGAGTGCGTACCGTGCCCCTGACAAAATTCACCAGAGAAGAAAAAGAGCAGATCTGCCGCTATGTGGTAGAAAAAGTAAATGAACTGGAAGTGGATGAAGTACCCATTCCCATTATGCACAATATTGTGGAAAGTGCCTTAGAGCAGGTAAAACCGGTCGTTGCAAAAAGCTACCGCGATTATCGCAACTATAAGCAGGATTTTGTACGGATGCTGGATGATGTCTACAAAAAGAGCCAGTCCATCATGTACATCGGAGACAAGGAAAATGCCAACACGGATTCCGCACTGGTATCCACCAAGCGCAGCCTGATCTTTAATCAGCTGAACAAGGAATTGTACCAGAAGTTCTTCCTGACCACGGAAGAGATCCAGGCCTGCCGGGACGGTTATATTTATGTCCATGACATGTCCGCCAGAAGAGATACCATGAATTGTTGTCTGTTCGACGTGCAGAGTGTACTGACCGGCGGATTTGAGATGGGCAATATCTGGTACAATGAGCCGAAGACACTGGATGTGGCGTTTGATGTTATCGGCGATATCGTTTTAAGTGCAGCCAGCCAGCAGTACGGCGGATTCACCGTACCCAGCGTGGATCTGATCCTGGAACCGTATGCTGAGAAGTCTTATAACAGAGCGCTGGCAAAATATGAGCGTCTGGGTATTGCCGCAGATGTGGCGGAAGCAGAGGCACTGGCAGATGTCCAGAAAGAATTTGAACAGGGCTTCCAGGGGTGGGAGTACAAGTTCAATACTGTGGCCAGCAGCCGTGGTGATTATCCGTTTATTACCGTGACCGCAGGAACCGGCACCGGTAAATTTGCAAAGATGGCGACTATTACCATGCTGGATGTCCGCAGAAAGGGACAGGGCAAAAAGGACCACAAGAAGCCTGTATTGTTCCCTAAGATCGTATTCTTATATGATGAGAATCTGCACGGCCCCGGAAAGCCACTGGAGGATGTTTTCGAGGCAGGTGTGGAATGCTCTGCCAAGACCATGTATCCCGACTGGCTGAGTCTTACCGGCAAGGGCTATGTGGCAAGCATGTACAAGCAGTATGGCAAGATCGTATCTCCCATGGGATGCAGAGCATTTCTGTCTCCATGGTATGAGAGAGGCGGCATGCATCCTGCAGATGACAAGGATCAGCCGGTATTTGTGGGACGTTTTAATATCGGTGCGGTATCCCTGCATCTGCCTATGATTCTGGCCAAGGCAAGAAAAGAAAGCAAAGACTTTTATGAAGTGTTGGATTATTATCTGGAACTGATCCGTCAGCTGCATATCCGGACCTATGCTTATCTGGGAGAAATGCGTGCGTCCACGAATCCTCTGGCATATTGCGAGGGCGGTTTCCTGGGTGGACATCTGAAGCTGACAGACAAGATCAAACCGTTACTGAAATCCGCTACGGCCAGCTTCGGCATTACGGCATTAAATGAACTGCAGGAACTGTACAACGGCAAATCACTGGTGGAAGACGGTGCATTTGCGGTAGAAGTTCTGGAGCATATCAACCAGAAGATCTCCGAGTACAAGGAAGAGGACGGCAATCTGTATGCCATCTACGGAACCCCAGCGGAGAATCTGTGCGGTCTTCAGGTCAAGCAGTTCCGTGAAAAATACGGTATTATCGAGGGTGTATCCGACCGAGAATATGTCAGCAACAGCTTCCATTGCCATGTGACAGAGGATATTACGCCGATCCAGAAACAGGATCTGGAGAACCGTTTCTGGGATCTGAGCAACGGCGGTAAGATCCAGTATGTAAAATATCCCATTGATTACAATACCGAAGCCATCAAGACACTGATCCACAGAGCCATGGATATGGGCTTCTACGAGGGTGTCAATCTGTCTCTGGGCTTACTGCGATGACTGTGGCCATCAAGAACTTGAAATGGATGTATGCCCTGTCTGTGGCAGCCGGAATCTGACCAAGATCGACCGTATGAACGGCTATCTGTCTTACTCCAGAGTACATGGAGATACAAGACTGAACGATGCAAAGATGGCGGAGATCGCAGAGCGGAAAAGTATGTAGAGACAGGATGGACAGATAAATGAGATATCATAATATAACCAAGGACGATATGCTGAACGGCGATGGTCTGCGGGTCGTACTGTGGGTGGCAGGCTGCAACCATTGCTGCAAGGAATGCCAGAATCCTATTACCTGGGATCCTGACGGAGGACTCTTATTTGACGAAAGCGCAAAACAGGAGATCTTCGAACAGTTGGAAAAGCCGTACATTTCGGGTATTACCTTTTCCGGCGGAGACCCGATGCATCCCATGAACCGGGCGGATGTCAGAGACCTCATGAGTGAAATCCGGGAAAAATATCCCACGAAAACGATCTGGATGTACACCGGGGACAGCTGGGAAGACATCTGTGATCTGCCGGTGATGCAGTATGTGGATGTGGTAGTAGACGGTGAATTCCATGTGGAGGAAAAAGATGTAAAGCTCCTGTGGAAGGGCAGTAAGAACCAGCGGGTGATCGATGTGAAGAAGACCCTGGCCAGTGACCATAGACGGGTGCCGGTATTGCACTGCGGGGATTACGCATAGGAAGCGGCTGGTTTCAGCCGATAATGTAAGAAGAAAAAGGAAAGAACAGACAATGCACAGAATAGCAAAATTTCATTTTGTAAGTCCGGGGCAGTTTTTGACTGCCATGCAGGAGGGATATCCTCAGTATACGGAAGCACAGATCAAGGAAATGTATGAAAATTTAAAACTTCCCAGGAGAGCCACGAAAGGAAGCGCAGGCTATGATTTCTTCGCACCGTTTGCCTTTACCCTGGCCCCGGGGAGAGACCATCAAGATTCCTACCGGCATTCGTGCTGAAATGAAGGAGGACTGGGTATTACAGATTTATCCGAGAAGCGGACTGGGCTTTAAATACCGTTTGCAGATGAACAATACCGTGGGCATCATTGACAGTGACTATTTCTTTTCAGATAATGAAGGACATATCTTCATGAAGATCACCAATGATTCCAATGAAGGCAAGACCGTGGAGGTTCCTGCGGGAACCGGATTTGCACAGGGAATCTTTATGCAGTATGGCATCACGGAAGATGATGATGCGGAAGGAATCCGTAACGGCGGCTTCGGAAGCACCACGAAGTAACAGGTAAAACAACAAAATAGCAGAATAAAATCCCCCGAATGGGACATGATGAAATTTAGATCATAGACCCAAGGGGGATTTTTTATGCCACAGAACAAACAACCAAAGCTCGTCAGAATATCGGAAAAGCTTCAGCAGAATATGCAGTATGTGGATGAACTGATGGGACTGGAAACCAATTTCGATATTATTCACCGGGTGATCCGTCTCGGTGACACCGATGCCTGCATGTATCTGATCGATGGTTTCTGCAAGGATGAACTGATGCAGAAAATATTACAGTATCTGATGGATCTGAAGGCGGAGGACTTCCCAAAGGATGCCCATGAGATGTCCAAAATCGCGATTCCCTACGTGGAGGTGGATCTGGACGATACCTGGGAGAAAATACTGGGAGCTTTGCTGTCCGGCGTCTTTGTCCTGTTATTGGACGGTTATGAAAAGGCGGTGTTGATCGATGCCAGAACCTATCCCGCCAGAGGGGTGGAGGAGCCGGACAAGGACAAGGTACTCCGGGGGTCCAAGGACGGCTTCGTGGAGACAGTGGTATTCAATACAGCATTGATCCGCCGCAGGATCCGTAGTACGGATCTTCATATGGAAATGCTTAATGCCGGGGAGAATTCCAGAACAGATATCGTACTGTGTTATATGGAGAGCCGTGTGGATCCGAAACTTCTTACGCAGATCAGGGAACGGATCCGTTCCATTCAGGTGGATGCTCTGGCCATGAATCAGGAAAGCCTGGCGGAATGTCTGTACCAGCGGAAGTGGTACAATCCGTTTCCGAAGTTCAAATACACGGAGCGGCCGGATACGGCGGCAGCCCAGGTGCTGGAAGGCAATCTGGTGATCCTGGTGGACAATTCCCCTTCTGCCATGGTCCTGCCCACCACGATCTTTGATGTGGTGGAAGAGGCGGATGATTATTACTTTCCGCCGGTCACCGGAACGTATCTGCGTCTGACCCGTTTCCTGATCGCACTGCTCACGTATTTCGTGACACCCACATATCTGCTCCTTATGAATCATCGGATGTGGATCCCAGAGAATTTGGAATTTATTATTCTGAAAGAGGATCCCAATGTGCCTCTGATCCTGCAGTTTTTACTGTTGGAGCTGGCCATTGACGGACTGCGGCTGGCGGCGGTCAACACACCGAATATGCTGAGTACTCCCTTGAGTGTCATGGCGGCGCTGGTGCTGGGAGAATTTTCGGTGGAGAGTGGGTGGTTCTCCAGTGAGGTTATGCTTGCCATGGCATTTGTGGCCATTGCTAATTACACGCAGTCTAATTATGAATTGGGTTATGCCTTGAAATTTATGCGGATCCTCAATCTGATTTTGACACAGCTTTTCGGAATATGGGGTTATATTGCCGGACTGATTATATTTGCGCTGGCGCTCCTTACGAATAAGACAATCTCCGGACAAAGCTATCTGTATCCGCTGATTCCTTTTGACAGAGCAAAAATGAGAAATCGTTTCTTCCGTGGAAGAATGCCAGGAACTAGAAAAATGTGACAAAATGTATCACTTTTGTCAGCGAAAATTGAAATGGGTGCCCTTTTGATGTATGCTTAGGAAAAATTGATAGCATCAGGAGGGTAACCAATGTTTAAAATCGTTACAGACAGTACTGCTGATCTGCCGGTAGAGTATCTGAAGGAACATGATCTTGGATGCATGAACCTTAGCTATATCATGGATGGTGTGACTTATGGACAAGGACAGGAACTTCCCGAAAAAGAATTCTATGCATTGATGAGACAGGGCAAGATGCCGACTACATCCCAGGTCAACCCTGAGGAGGCAAAGGCTCATTTTACGGAATATCTGAAAGAAAATAAAGAGATCCTCTGTATCGCTTTTTCCTCCGGACTGAGCGGTACTTACAACAGCATGCGGATCGCGGCGGATGAGATCATGGAGGAACAGCCCGATTGCAAGATCATCGTGATCGACAGTCTGTGCGCTTCTCTGGGAGAGGGACTGCTGGTCCACAAGGCAGTGACTTTGAGAGATCAGGGCAAATCCATGGAAGAAGTGGCAGAGTGGGTGAAGAATAATCGTCTGCATCTGGTACATGTATTTACCGTGGATGATCTGTATCACCTCTACCGCGGCGGACGTGTCAGCAAGGCTACGGCATTTGTAGGAACACTGGCCGGTATCAAACCCAAGCTTCATGTAGATAACGATGGACATCTGATTGTCATCGGTAAGGTAAGAGGACGTAAGAAATCTCTGCATGCACTGGTGGATTACATGGAGGAGAAGATGGGATCCTACCGTGACCAGAACGATATTGTTTTCATCAGCCACGGTGATGATCTGCCTGCGGCGGAACTGGTGAGAGACTTGGTAAAGGCGCGCTTTGGCATGGACAGCTTCCTCATCAACTATGTGGGCCCCACCATCGGTTCTCATTCCGGCCCCGGAACACTGGCATTGTTCTTCATGGGTGAAGAGAGATAATACCTGGCGAAAAGAGATAATTCTGAAAATTGAAAAAAAGGCTGCCAGTTTCGAAACGGAAATTATAGGATTCGGAACCGGCAGCCTTTTCTAAATTGTTTTGATACAAAATTGGATTCTGGAAGCGTGCATGGTAAACAGTTATCAGGTCTCGCAGGAATCGCAGCGGTCAAAACCGGGGTTAAACGCATAGAAGTTCCTGGAGTTCAGGTGATCCTGGGCAATGCGCAAGGCTTCACCGAAGCGCTGGTAGTGGACGATCTCCCGGGCTCTGAGGAACTTGATGGGTTCACAGACATCCGGATCCTTGATCAGGCGCAGAATGTTGTCGTAGGTGGAGCGGGCTTTCTGTTCCGCAGCCATACTTTCGTGCAGATCTGTGATGATGTCTCCTTTTACCTGAAATTCACAGGCATTGAAGGGCACACCGCCTGCTGCCTGAGGCCAGACACCAATGGTGTGATCCACATAATAATTGGCAAATCCGCTTTTCTCGATCTCTTCCATGGAGAGGTCACGGGTCAGCTGGTGAACGATGGTGGCAACCATTTCCAAATGTCCAAGCTCTTCAGTTCCGATATCCGTCAACAGTCCTGCCACTTCCTTAAAGGGCATGGAATAACGCTGGGACAGATAACGCATGCTGGCACCCATTTCCCCGTCGGGGCCACCGTACTGGGAGATGATGACCTGGGCCAGTTTGGCATTGGGTTCCTTGATATTTACAGGGAACTGTAATCTTTTCTCATAACTCCACATCAGTTACATCCTCCTTCCCAGGGTAAGGGAGCGTTGCCCCAACGCCACTCCTTGTTACTTTCTGCCAGATCTTTCCGCAGGGGGTAATATTCTCTGGAGAATTCCCGCTCCATCTGTGTCTTGATCCTGGTATAATGGTTGAAATACTCCATGGCATTCCGGTCTGTGGGGTGAGTGTCCAGATACAGCATCAGATCCGTCAGAACGAAGTCGGCAATGCCGATGTCGTGCAGCATTCTTTCTTCACTGTTCATTTTACGCATCTCCTTCCGGTAAAAGGTTTGTCAAGCTCCGGAAAAATGGTACCCGCCTGGTAGCCTTTTTCCAGATTCTCATACATTTTGGTGAAATGCTGCCAGGGAACATAGGCCATGGCCAGTGGATATTTTTCAAAATGTTCTTCAAAAGAATAGTCTTTCATAGCAATCCTTTCCAATAATTCATTTAATATATGGTATGATCGGACGAAAAAATAGTGCCAAATAAATAGATGATACAAATTGGATACAAAGATGAGATATGCTATAATATAAATATGTGCAAAAGAAAAACAAGCGGCTGCGAAGCAGACATTTGTTTTTCTTGCACTATTAGCGAACGAATATCCTGCGAAGCAGGATGCAGAGTGCGATAGCACGAATTCGTGAGCTTGGGAAGCGTGGTCGAGGGACAGGGAAATGCTTAGAATATTAATTGCAGAAGATGAGGAGCCCATTGCCAATCTGATCCGGATCAATCTGACGAGAGCCGGGTACCAGTGCACCTGGGCACCGGACGGACAGACCGCAGCGGATCTTATGGAGCGGGAGAAATTCGATCTGGCACTTTTGGATATCATGCTGCCGGGAATCAATGGTTATGAACTGATGGATTATGCGAAAGCCTGTGAGCTTCCGGTGATCTTTCTGACAGCCTTGGGTTCTACGGAACATAAAGTAAAAAGGGCTTCGCATGGGCGCAGATGATTATCTGCCGAAGCCTTTCGAGATCGTGGAGCTTCTGGCCAGAGTAGAGGCAGTGCTGCGCAGATATCATAAGACGGAGACGATGATACAGGTCAACAATGTAACTATAGATACGGCATCCCACAGAGTGACACTGGATGGAGAAGAAATCTATCTGACACCGAAGGAATTTGATCTTCTGTTATTGTTTGCAAGAAATAAAAACAGGGCTTTGTACCGGGAGACTATATACGAGACCGTATGGGGCGGTGAATATATGGGACAGAGCCGCACGGTGGACCTGCATGTACAGCGGCTGAAGAAAAAACTGCACTGGGAAGAGATGATCGTGGCAGTATATAAAGTGGGGTATCGGTTGAATGAAGTTCGCTCATAAATTGTTTTTTTCAGTGATTGCGCTTCTTACAGTGATTTTTCTGCTCTTTGGAACTTTCATGCTGTCTTCCTATTTTGACCGGATGCTGGAACGGGAGACAGAACAGGGAAAACGGGAAAATCTTTTTGTTTCAGACCATATATGATATGGTGTATCAGAACATGGAAAAATACGGAGCGGAATTTGCTGGGATACAGGCAGGAAATTCCGCAACAGAACGGATGACCGGTCAGAGCGGTACGGAATGTATGATCCTTGAAACAGATGGCACGATCACTCTGGAGGGCAGCCTGAAGCTGCCGCAGGATGAGATCAGGAGGCTTGCGGAGGAAATGCTCCGGACTATGGATCCCGGTGCAGATCAGGTCTACGGTGTCCGCAAGGTAGGAACGTGTTATTATCTGCTCAGCATTATCACAGATCAGGCGACGGATTCGGCAGATACGGTATATCTAGGGATCCTGAAGGATCTGAGCGGCATTTATGAAGAACGGAGTAGTATGATGCGGCAATATGGTATTGCTCTGGCATGTCTGCTGGTGATCGGTGGTCTGGCTGCTTTTTTGCTGTCCAGATATCTGACCCGCCCCATAGAGCAGTTAAACCGCACTGCGGGAAGGATTGCAGGAGGGGATTTTGAGAAGAGAGCTGTCTATCAGGGCACAGATGAGATCGGAGAACTGTCCAGGAGCTTTAACCGGATGACGGACAGACTGGTACGTCAGATGGAGGAAAAAAGAGCTGGAAGCAAAACAGAAGGAAGATTTTTTACGGTGGCATTTGCCCATGAACTCAAGACACCGCTGACTTCTATCATCGGATATGCGGATATGCTGAACTCCTATGAACTGACAGAACAGGAGCGGGGCGAAGCCACCTATTATATTTTCAGTCAGGAAAACGTCTGGAAAGCCTCTCTCACAAATTGCTGGAGCTGGTGGGAATGGATAGACAGGAATTAGAATTCAAGAAGCTTCAGACGAAAGAACTGGAGGAAAATATTCGGGATACGATGCGGATCCCCTTTGGACGTAAAAGGATCCGGGGAAGATCGATCTGGAAAGAGGAGTGATCTGGGGGACAGGGATCTGCTTCTGTCACTGTTATATAATCTGTTGGATAATGCCGTAAAGGCTGTGGAAGAAGGCGGATTTATTCTGATGAAGGGAAGTAGGCGCACACAGGGATATGAGATCAAGGTGGTAGACTATGAAAAAACAGGAGAATAAGAACAGGCGCAATTTCCCTACTATGTATGGGCGGACTGCTCGTGCTGATCATATTTGCATTTTGCAGGACCGGAAGGGCTGTTACGATTGCAGGATAAGAGCAGGCTGACTGGGTCAGTCAGTATATCAAATACAGGAACGGATTATACCGTCTGGAAGGAAGAGTATGAGACAGATACCGTGCGCAGACTTCAAAATCTGGCAGACGGTATCGCTTTGGGAAAACAGTACTATATCTCTGAACAGGATTATGAAGCTGCAACGGATGGTGAAATATATAGTTTGATCGATGAATATATTTTAAATACGGAATGGAATTACACTTTTCAGGATATGGGTGTGATCCCGGAGGACTATTTCTTCAAAAATATGGATACAGATCATATTTCCATCAAACGATATATTTTGTATGATGAAAAGCTGTCGGACGGAGTCGCGATCATGGCCTATGACATCTGTATGCGCATGAAGGAAGAGGAGGTTACGGGAGTCAGTATAGAGTGTGTCGTGGATTCTGTGACCGGAACACTCTATGCCATGAAGGTTGTATTGGAAGATGAGACAGAACCTGTCACCTGGGATGATATTGGTGCGGATGCCCCTTATTATTTTATCACCGATTATATGCAGTCTTATCTGCATGATTATGATTCCGGGACCTATATTGAAATCGAAGGAGAGGCACCTTATGATACCAATGCACAGATCATGTGGGATAAAGAAGCTGAAATAGAAGCGGAGGACCGGATGACCATGGAAAACGACAACGGTGAGTATTCGTGTGATCTTGCATATGGAGAGCATAAGCTGCATCTGACCGCAACACTGCTCAATGCTTCCGAAGGACAACTGGAGAAAGGCATCGGATATCTGTTCGGGATCCGTGAGATCGCAGAAAAGATACCGGGTTTTCTGCCGGATATCCAGTAAATACATTCCGGAAAATACAGGAATCCGGAAAAGCAGCCGGACAGTGATAGCAACGGTATAAAATAGAAAAATAAAGAATATATTTTAGAAAATAAGTCGGGGAGATACGACTGTTTATGATCACAGGAATAAAAAAACTTTTACAGCAGGCAGACCGGATCATATGGGGACCCTGGCTTATTTTTTTGTTGCTGGGAACCGGCTGTTATCTGATGCTTAGCTTACGATTTCTTCCCTTGAAGAATCTGCCTGCTGCACTCAGGCGTGTGTTTTTGCCAGAAAGCCGGAAGGGAACAGAGGGCAGGGGAGTATCTTCGTTTTCTTCCCTGACCACGGAACTGGCGGCCACCATTGGAACGGGAAATATTGTAGGGGTAGCCACTGCCATGGTACTGGGAGGGCCGGGCGCTCTGTTCTGGATGTTACTGTCCGGGATCATCGGGCTGTCGACCAAACTGGTAGAAAGCACACTGTGTGTCAGGTATCGTGTCAAAAACCAAAAGGGGGAACCGGCAGGCGGTCCGATGTATGTACTGCAAAATGCATTCCCACAGAAAACGGCAGGCAGGATCCTCGCCATGCTGTTTGCAGCATTTGCAGTGCTGGCTTCCTTCGGCATGGGAAATATGACACAGGGAAATTCTATTGCGGAGGCACTTTCGGTGACGTTTCAGGTAAAACAGACAGTCACGGGAATTGTGTTAAGTCTGCTTACGATTCTGGTGATTCTGGGAGGGATAGGAACCATTGCGAAGGTGACGGAATATCTGGTGCCCTGTATGGCAGTGTTTTATCTGTTTGGAACGGGAATGGTGATCTTTACCCATTTTAAGAATCTTCCCGCCGGTGTGGTGCAGATCCTGTGGGGGCTTTCTGCCCGGAGGCTATGACAGGAGGGGCGGCAGGGATGATGCTTGCAGTGGAAAACAGGAATCGCCAATTCCGGAAGAATGGCGATGCGCTATGGGGTCTCCAGAGGTGTTTTCTCAAATGAAGCGGGACTGGGGGCGGCGGGAATCAGTGCTGCTGCCGCAGATACGTCAGATGCGGTGCATCAGGGATATATCAGCATGACGGGTGTCTTTATTGATACCATTGTGATCTGCTCTCTGACGGGGCTTGCCATTGCGGCCAGTGGAATGCTGGGGCAGAGGGACCCCCGGGGAGAAGTCCTGAACGGTACAGCCCTCATGATCGCTGTTTTTTCAGATACTTTCGGCAGAACAGGGGAATGGATGCTCACAATCTCCATTGTACTGTTTGCATTTGCCACGATTATCGCCTGGGAATATCAGGGGAGAAAGCTTTTGAGTATCTGACGGGCGGCTGTGACCGAACCCAGTGGTATCGCCTGGGCTATGGACTGGTCACTTTTTTGGGAGCGGTCTGCTCGCTGGAAGCAGTGTGGGATTTTTCGGATATCTGTAACGGACTGATGGCAGTACCGAATCTGCTGGCGGTACTGACGCTGTCAAGAGGAATCTGTCGGGAAATACGGAAATATAATTTCCAAGAAATATAAAATTTGAAATTAATGATTGAAGGGTTGCCGACACCATGATATGATAAATAAGATACAGCTGTCCGCGTTTATAAGAGCGTAAGAGAGGACAGTTGTATTTGTGTATACGATGAGCCAGGTACAGGTTCGTGCTTGCACAAGGATCTGTATTTGGCGAATGTACATCATCGAGCTTTTAAGCGAGATGGTGTATAAGTTAAGGAGTGAGATTATGGACAAGACCATTGAAAATTTTTTACGATATGTAAAGATCGATACCCAGTCCAGTGAAGAAAGCACCACCATCCCCAGTACCATGAAACAACATGATCTGGCCAGACAGCTGGTGAGCGAACTGGAGGCCATGGGGGCCGCAGAGATCACTTATGACAAGGAGCACTGTTATGTCTATGCCACAATTCCGGCATCCGCAGGCTGCGAGAAAGCTCCGGTACTTGGCTTCATTTCCCATATGGATACCTCTCCGGCGGTGACGGATACCAACGTAAATCCCCGGATCGTAGAGAATTACGATGGAAAAGATATTGTGTTGAATGCAGCAGAGAATATTGTCATGAAGGTGGAGGATTTTCCGGAACTGTTACATTATATGGGACAAGATCTGATCGTGACGGACGGAACGACTTTGCTTGGCGCGGACGACAAGGCCGGTGTGGCTGAGATCATGACCATGGCGGAGACTTTATTAATGCATCCGGAGAAAAAGCATGGTAAGATCCGGATCGGCTTTACCCCGGATGAGGAAGTGGGTGCTGGAGCCGATCATTTTGATGTGAAGCTGTTCGGTGCGGATTATGCCTACACCGTGGACGGCGGAGCGCTGGGGGAATTGGAATATGAAAACTTTAATGCAGCCGGAGCAAAACTCCATGTCTATGGCAGGAGTGTGCATCCGGGTTCCGCCAAGGGTAAAATGAAAAATGCCATTCTGATCGCGCAGGAGTTCCAGAAGCTGTTGCCGGTGGAGCAGAATCCAATGTATACCGAAGGCTATGAGGGATTTTTCCATCTGGATGCCCTAAGCGGCAATGTGGAGGAAACTACTGCGGACTATATTATCCGTGATCATAACAGACAGCTGTTTGAACAGAAAAAAGAGCTGTTTATGTCCTGTGCGGATTTCCTGAACCGGAAGTATGGGGAAGGCACTGTTGTGGTAGATGTGAAAGATTCTTATTATAACATGCGGGAGATCATGGAGCAGCACATGCATCTGATCGACAACGCGAAAGCTGCCATGGAAGAACTGGGGATCGAGCCCAAAGTATCTCCGATCCGCGGCGGTACAGATGGAGCCAGACTGTCCTTTATGGGGCTGCCCTGTCCGAACCTGTGCACAGGTGGAGAGAATTACCACGGCAGATACGAGTACGCCTGCGTACAGTCCATGGAGAAGACTACGGAACTGCTGATCGCCATTGCAGCAAAATATGCGAATCGATAAGATGAGAACAAAAACTGATTTGGAAAGGCAACATTTTTTATATGACGAATGTAACACAAATGAACGAAACGGAGAGACAGTATTATTTTATGGAGAAAGCCTCCGGTCATGTGGCAAAGCTTGGAGAAAAGCTGGGCAGAAAGCCGACCTGCTGCGTGACGACTTTCGGGTGTCAGATGAACGCCAGGGATTCCGAGAAACTGGTGGGAATTCTGGAGAAAGTGGGCTATGAGATCATTGAGGACGAAAATGCGGATTTCGTGATCTACAATACCTGTACGGTCAGAGACAATGCAAATCAGCGCGTTTACGGAAGACTGGGGGTACTGAACGGTTACAAGAAGAAAAATCCCCATATGAAGATCGCCCTGTGCGGCTGCATGATGCAGGAACCTTCCGTGATCGAAAAGATCAAGACCAGTTATCGTTTTGTTGATTTGATCTTCGGAACGCATAATATTTTCAAATTTGCAGAGCTATTATGCTCCCTGTTTGAAAATGAGGGAATGGTCATTGATATCTGGAAGGATACGGACAAGATCGTGGAAGATCTGCCGGTAGAGAGAAAATATTCTTTCAAATCCGGCATCAATATCATGTTCGGCTGCAACAATTTCTGCACCTACTGTATTGTTCCGTATGTCCGCGGCAGGGAACGCAGCCGTAATCCGAAGGATATCATTCGGGAGATTGAAGGCCTGGTGGCGGACGGTGTGGTGGAGATCATGCTGCTCGGACAGAATGTGAATTCCTACGGCAAGAATCTGGAGGACCCCATTACCTTTGCGCAGCTTCTGCAGGAAGTGGAGAAGATCGAAGGCCTGGAGCGGATCCGATTCATGACTTCCCATCCCAAGGGATCTGTCGGAGGAACTCATTGAGGTGATGAAGCATTCGAAAAAGATCTGCAGACATCTGCATCTGCCCTTACAGTCCGGTTCCACGAAGATTTTAAAGGCGATGAACCGCCGTTATACGAAAGAACAGTATCTGGAGTTGGCGGAGAAGATCCGCAGGGAGATCCCGGATATGGCTATTACCACGGATATTATCGTAGGCTTTCCGGGAGAGACGAAAAAGAAGACGTGGATGAGACCATTGATGTGATCCGCCGTGTGAAATATGACAATGCGTTTACCTTTATTTATTCCAAACGTACCGGTACTCCGGCGGCAGCCATGGAACAGGTGCCAGAGGAGCAGGTGAAGGAACAGTTTGACCGGGTACTTAAGACCGTGCAGGAGACTGCCAGAGAACAGGTTAGCAGATATCAGGGACAGATTGCAGATGTGCTGGTGGAAGAGATCAACGAAAACGACCGCTCCATGGTCACCGGAAGAATGTCCAACAATACATTGGTACATTTTCAGGGGGATGCATCACTTGTGGGGAAGATAGTGAATGTATCGCTGGATGAATGCCATGGATTTTATTACACAGGTCATCAGGTGTAAAAGGAAAATAAAATGAAACAAGAGAAGGAAAAAGAACTTTGGGGAAATTGTGATATAGAGAAGGATATGTCCTGGAATATGTATCAGATTCTTGTGATCACGGCCGTAAGCGCAAACCTGATTGGGACGATTTGCAATTTCTGTATTCATGGGACGGAACTACCCACCATACTCTGTGGAGTATGCCTGTTGATGATCCTGATCATCGGATGTGCCGGATGGATTACCCAAAGGTGCAATTACCTGCGGTTGTGATCATTTTAATACTTTCCTGGTTTGAGTTCCCTTATCTGTATTATTGTTATGGGAACACAGCCATTGTATATCTGATTCTTGGAATTGTGGGACTGGCAGTATTTTTTTCCCCAGAAGCATGGTGATTGCTTCTTATGCGTTCACCCTGCTGGAATATCTTGTAATCATGATGATCAGTTTTGAACGTCCTTCCAGATGGAGCAATATGGATGAAATCGGTATAATAGGAACAACGCTGGGATCTTTTATCATCGTAGCATTTTCCGTATTTACCATGATATTTGTACTGCTCAAAAGGTATGAAGAACAACGGAAACAATTGCTGACACTCAGTGAAAATCTGGAATTTGCAGCAAATCATGATCCACTGACCAGACTGTATAATCGACGCTATCTGGTAAAACAGGTGGATGAATGGATGCGGATACCAGGCAAGAATTTTTGGATCATACTGATGGATGTGGACGATTTTAAAGTAGTAAATGATACCTATGGACATGGATATGGTGATGATGTGCTAAGGGAAGCCGGCAGACTGATGTTGGAGGAAATGCTGGGAAAGGGAATTGCCTACCGATTCGGCGGCGACGAATTTATGCTGGTATTCGAAGAAGACAACCGTGAGCAGGTGCTGCAGGCGTTTCAGAATATTCAGGAGGGGTTAAGGAAATACTCTCAGGCAACCAAACAAACGGATATTACGATCAGCGGTGGAATGGAACGTTATGAGGCAGATAAACAGATGGATCTGTTGTTTACTTCTGCAGATCGTAAGCTATACACCGCAAAAAATAATGGAAAAAATCGTATTGTAGAATAATTTGGCCAAAAAAATCTTGCCAAGAAAACGAAATAGAGATATGATAAGGCTCGTGTGACTTTATAAAAATTTTATAATTTCACACGAGTTTTGTATTATTAAGGAGATTGTTATGGAAAAACTAAAACCCAAGCTTTTTTCTCCGTGATGAAAAGCTACACGAAAGAACAGTTTGTGAAAGATGTGATCGCGGGTATCATCGTGGCTATCATTGCACTGCCCTTATCCATTGCACTGGCACTGGCGTCCGGTGTGACTCCGGAGAAGGGTATTTATACTGCTATTACGGCAGGTTTTGTAATCTCATTCTTAGGCGGCAGCCGTGTGCAGATTGCCGGGCCTACAGCGGCATTTGCCACTATCGTAGCCGGTATTGTGGCGAAGAACGGTATGGACGGACTGATCATTGCGACACTGTTAGCCGGTGTGATCTTGATTCTGATGGGATTATTCCGATTGGGTAATCTGATCAAGTTCATCCCTTATACCATTACCACGGGCTTTACCTCAGGTATTGCCGTGACAATTCTGATCGGACAGATCAAGGACTTCATGGGACTGACCATTGTCAGTGAAGAGCCGCTGATCGAGACCATGGACAAATTAAAAGCGGTATTTCAGTTTATATCCACCACCAATCTGCAGGCCCTTCTGGTGGGTGTGATCAGTCTGCTGATCCTGATCGTATGGCAGTATCTGCCGGGCTTCTGCAAGAAGATTCCCCCTTCACTGATTGCAGTACTGGTGGGAAGTGCCATGGTAGCACTGCTTAATATGAATGTAAACACCATCGGAGATCTGTGTATGAGATCTCCAATAAGCTCCCGACAATTTCTCTGCCGTCCTTCAGCCTGAAGACCGTACAGAATGTCCTGCCGGATGCTTTCACCATCGCTATTCTGGCGGCTATCGAGTCTCTGCTTTCCTGTGTGGTGGCAGACAGCATGGTGAATAGTAGACACCGCTCCAACATGGAATTGATCGCCCAGGGTGCCGGCAACATTACTTCCGCATTGTTCGGAGGAATTCCGGCTACCGGAGCCATTGCCAGAACCGCAGCCAACGTGAAAAACGGCGGACGTACCCCTATTGCAGGTATGGTACATTCTGTGACACTGCTGTTAATACTGGTGGTGCTGATGCCGTATGCGGCACTGATCCCCATGCCTACCATCGCAGCGATCCTGTTCATGGTGGCATACAATATGTGTGACTGGCGGAAGTTCGTAGGACTCTGCAAGACTGCACCCAAGAGCGATATCATCGTTCTGGTGACCACGTTTGTACTGACCGTTGTGTTTGATCTGGTGGTAGCCATTGAGGTAGGTATCCTGCTGGCAGCCATTCTGTTCATGAAACGTATGAGCGATGTGACGGAAGTGGAAGGCTGGAAATATGTGGACGATGAGGATGATGCGGACAGCCTGTCCTTAAGAGTCGTACCGCACAACACTATGGTTTATGAGGTCAGCGGCCCTCTGTTCTTTGGCGCAGCGGACAAGATCCTGAAGATCACACTGGATGAGAAGATGAATTGTCTGGTACTGCGTATGCGCAGCGTGAGCGCTATCGATGCCACAGCTATGCATAATCTGGAACAGCTATATATAGACTGCAAGAAGAAAAATATCCAGATCATTCTGTCCCATGTAGGGGAACAGCCCATGCACGTCATGGAGAAGAGCGGTTTCCTGGACAAGGACGGCAGAGAGAATGTGTGCGCATATTGATGATGCACTGGAGCGCGCCGCACGGTTGGGATAAGGGGCAAAAACTATCATTTGTGGACGGGTTCTTTAATTTACAACCTCAATATTTTGTGCTAAGATAGATGCGGATACGCAAGCTTTTGCGTGTCCGCTTTGTCGTGTATTCTTTTACAGAACAGGAGAAAATCATGGCTGAATTGACACCAATGATGCAAAAATATATGGAGACCAAGGAGCAGTATAAGGACTGCATCCTTTTTATCGCCTGGGAGACTTTTATGAAATGTTCTTTGACGATGCTATAGTAGCATCCAAAGAGCTGGAAATTGCACTGACCGGAAAAAGTTGTGGACTGGAGGAACGTGCTCCTATGTGTGGTATTCCCTATCATGCGGTGGAGACATATCTGGCCAGACTGGTCAGCAGGGGCTATAAAGTAGCCATCTGCGAACAGGTGGAGGACCCAAAGCTGGCAAAGGGACTGGTGAAGAGAGAGGTTATCCGTGTGGTGACCCCGGGGACCAACCTGGATGTCCAGTCGTTGGAAGCCAGCAAGAACAATTACCTGATGTGCATTGCCTATACCTCGGATGGAATCGGCATTTCCGCAGCGGATGTCACTACTGGAGATTATTATGTGACAGAGGTAGAAGACCTGCGGAAACTGAAGGACGAACTGATGAAATATGAGCCCTCGGAGATCATCTGCAATGAGGCCTTTCTGGTCAGCGGATATGATGTGGAGGACTTGAAGTCCCGGTTACATATGTCGGTCAGCTCACTGGAGTCTCACATGTTCGATGATGACGGCTGCCGGCGGATCCTTATGAGACATTTTAAGGTGAATACTCTGATCGGCCTCGGTGTTGAGGAATTTCCTACAGGAATTCTGGCAGCAGGAGCATTACTGCAATATTTATATGATACCCAGAAGACGGATCTGGAACATTTTACTCATATTTCTCCCTATCTTACCAGCAAATACATGCTGTTGGACAGTTCCACCAGAAGAAATCTGGAACTGACAGAGACACTGCGGGAAAAGCAGAAGAGAGGGTCTCTGTTGTGGGTACTGGACAAGACGAAGACGGCCATGGGCGGCAGATTGCTGCGAAACTATATTGAGCAGCCTCTGATTGATAAGGAAGAAATGGAGAAACGTCTGGATGCAATCCAGGAACTGAATCAGGATTCCATCTCCCGGGACGAGATCAGAGAGTACCTGAATCCGGTTTACGATCTGGAACGACTGCTCAGCAAAGTAACTTATAAGACGGCAAACCCCAGAGATCTGATCGCTTTTCGTAACTCTCTGCAGATGCTGCCGCCTATCAAGACGGTGTTGTCGGGCTTCCAGAAAGAGGAGCTGGCAGCCATCCGGGAAGAAATCGATGGACTGGAGGACATTTATCAGCTGATTGACGAGGCGATCGTTGAGGAACCGCCCATATCTATTCGTGAAGGCGGAATGATCAAGGATCAGTTCGATGAGACTATAGATCATCTGCGTGCCGCCAAACATGACGGCAAACAATGGCTGGTCCAGCTGGAGGAAGAAGACAGAGAACGTACCGGAATCAAGAATCTCAAAATCAAAAAAAATAATGTGTTCGGCTACTTCTTTGAGGTGACCAATTCCTACAAGGATCTGGTGCCGGAGGATTATATCCGCAAGCAGACCCTTGCCAATGCGGAGCGGTATACCACACCGAGATTAAAAGAACTGGAAGATACGATCTTAAATGCGGAGGACAAGCTTCAGACACTGGAGTATGATATTTTCTGCAGAATCCGGGATACCATCGCACAGGAACTGGTACGTATCCAGAATACTGCCAAGGCGCTTGCAAAGCTGGATGTTTATGCATCCCTGTCCCTGGTGTCTGAGCGCAATCACTATGTACGCCCGAAGTTAAATGAAAAAGGTGTCATTGATATCAAGGATGGCAGACATCCTGTGGTGGAACAGATGATCACTAATGACATGTTTATTGCCAACGACACCTATCTGGATAATGGAAGTCATTGTATCAGCATCATTACCGGTCCGAATATGGCGGGAAAATCCACATATATGCGTCAGACGGCACTGATCGTGCTGATGGCACAGATCGGTTGTTTCGTGCCTGCCAGAAGTGCCAACATCGGCATTGTAGACAGAATCTTTACCCGTGTGGGTGCATCGGATGACCTGGCCAGCGGGCAGTCCACGTTCATGGTGGAGATGAATGAGGTGGCGAATATTTTACGGAATGCCACATCCAAAAGTCTCCTGATCCTGGATGAGATCGGAAGAGGCACGTCCACCTTTGATGGCCTGAGCATTGCCTGGGCAGTGATCGAACATATCAGTAATCGAAAGCTTTTGGGAGCGAAGACACTGTTTGCCACCCATTATCATGAGCTGACCGAGCTGGAAGGCAAAATGAACAATGTCAACAACTACTGCATCGCAGTCAAGGAATGCGGAGACGATATTGTATTCCTGCGTAAGATCGTAAAGGGCGGTGCAGACAAGAGCTACGGTATCCAGGTGGCCAAACTGGCCGGTGTGCCGGATATGGTCATTGACCGTGCAAAAGAGATCGTGGAACAGCTGTCCGACAATGATATCACCGAAAAGGTGCAGAGTATCGCCATTGATAATAAGGGCGATGGGAAAGCAAAAAAACAGCCAAAATACGATGAAGTGGATCTGGCGCAGATGTCTCTGTTTGATACGGTGACGGACGAGGATGTGCTGAAGGAACTGATGGAGATCGAAGTAACGACTCTGACACCGCTGGATGCACTGAATACTTTGTACCGCCTGCAGAATAAGTTAAAGAACCGCTGGAACGGCTAGAAAGCATAAGGGAGGAGATTTATGGGAATACATGTACTGGACTCCCGGACGATCGACAGGATCGCTGCCGGTGAGGTGGTGGAGAGACCAGCCAGTGTGGTAAAGGAACTGGTGGAGAATGCCATTGATGCCGGATCTACAGCAATCACGGTGGAGGCAAAGGAAGGCGGCATTGAATTCATCCGCGTGACGGATAACGGCTGCGGTATCGAGAGAGATCAGCTTCCTACCGCGTTCCTGCGCCATGCCACCAGTAAAATAGAGGATGCGGATGATCTGAACCATATTGCGAGTCTGGGATTCCGTGGTGAGGCTTTATCCAGTATCGCGGCAGTTTCCCGGGTGGAGATCATTACCAAGCGAAAGGAAAATCTCACGGGTACCCGCATGGTACTGGAAGGGGCGCGGGAGCAATCCATTGATGAAATCGGTGCACCGGACGGCACAACGTTCCTCATGCGGAACCTGTTTTTAATACGCCGGTACGCCGGAAGTTCTTAAAACAGCCTGCCACAGAGGGCAGTTATATCACGGATCTGATGGAACATCTGGCATTGTCGAGACCGGATATTTCGTTTAAATTCGTACTGGGAAACCAGACCAGATTCCATACCTCCGGAAACGGTGACCTGCGGGAGGTAATTTACCGGATCTACGGCAGGGAGATTGCCGCAGAGCTGGTGCCTGTCCAGATCGAAGAGAACGGCATCAAAGTCGAAGGATATCTGGGCAAACCGGTACTGGTGCGTTCCAACCGTAACTTCGAGATCTATTTTATCAACGGTCGTTTTATCCGCAGCGGTGTGATCGCCAAGGCTATCGAGGAAGGCTACAAGCAGTATCTGATGCAGCATAAGTTTCCACTGTGCGTACTGCATATCACCATGGATACGGAGACGGTGGATGTGAACGTACATCCTTCCAAAATGGATGTGCGGTTCTCTGACGGCATGGCATTTGCCAGAATGCTCAGTGAGAAGATCGCCATCACTTTGCGGAACCGGGAGATGATCCCGGATGCTTCTCTGGAGGATGAAAAGGCAATCCAGAAGAAAGAACAGGAAGAGAGAAGAGCTTCCTGGAAAGAACACACACCGGAAGTATTTGAAAAAAAGAGAGAAGAAAGCTATCGTGTCATGGAGGCAGCAAAATATGAAGCGGCTTCCAGGGACCGGAGAGAATTTATACAGAAACCTGTCTGGCAGGAAAATCATGCCGGGGTACAGACCAGTATCCGCAAGCCGGAGCTAATAGAGAACTCCACAGTGGGTGTTGCAGGAACTGTGACGGTGAAAAAACGCAGGCCGTCCTGTACGGTAATACACCAGAAGTTTCCAAAGCAGTCAGCACCACAGCCGTACCGCAGGAAGATGATTTCTTCGTGGAGGCAGTGCCGCCGGAAGACAGGAAGAACCCGGTACAGGAACAGGTGGCCACAACAACTGCTTCCGGACAGCCCACGGCATCGTCGCAGGATGCAGCTGCCGCCCCGGAACCGGAGATCAAAAATACCCAGCAGTTGAATCTGTTCGAGGAAAAACTGTTGTCCATGCAGAATCGCAGCCGTTACCGGATTATCGGTCAGGTCTTTGATACCTACTGGCTGATCCAGTTTGAAGACAAATTGTTCATCATTGACCAGCATGCGGCTCATGAAAAGGTAAAATATGAACGCCTGATGAAACAGTTTTATGAAAAGAGTGTGGTGTCCCAACGTCTGATGCCGGCGATTATTGTCAGCCTGACAGGGCAGGAGGAAAGCATTCTGCACACCTATGAGGATGCTTTTGCACAGCTGGGATTTGAGATTGATGCTTTCGGAGGCAACGAATATGCCCTCCGTAGTGTACCAGTGGATCTCTACGGATGCAGTGAGAGGGAACTGTTCCTTGCAGTGCTGGATGAACTGTCCCAGGAGACCGGCAATCGCGGAAGTTTTCAGGTCATTGAGGAAAAGATTGCATCCATGTCCTGCAAGGCGGCGGTCAAAGGCAATAACCGTCTGAGCTTTCAGGAGGCGGAGAAATTGATCGACGAACTTCTGACCCTGGATAATCCCTACAACTGTCCCCACGGCAGACCCACTATTATTACCATGACGGAGACAGATCTGGAGAAGAAATTTAAGAGGATAGTATAATGCGTTTACTGATCAAACAGAGAGTGTTTTCCTGGACAGATTCCTATGATGTCTATGATGAAAATGAAAATCCAAAATATTTTGTAAAAGCGGAGTTTTTCTCCCTGGGACACCAGCTGCATGTATACGACAGAAATAACCATGAACTGGGAGTGATCAGACAGCGGCTGCTTACCTTTCTTCCGGCCTTTGAAATCGAGATCGGTGGCCGGGTCCGTGGTGAAATCCGCAAACAGTTTTCTTTTTTCAAGCCCAGATATGAGATCGACTATAACGGCTGGCGCGTGGAGGGAGATTTTCTGGGATGGGATTATGATGTATACAATGGATGCAGCAGTATCATCCATATCTCTAAAGAACTGTTTCACTGGGGAGATACGTATACTATTAATTTCTCCGATCCACAGGATGAACTGGAGGGTCTGATGCTGGTCATCGCCATCGATGCAGCAAACTGTACCCAGAACAACGGATAGCAGGATAAAAAAGAGTAAGGAAAAAATAATGTCGGTAATACAGAATAAAAAGAAACCACTGGTGGTCCTGACCGGGCCGACAGCTGTGGGAAAGACAAAACTGTCCATCGCGCTGGCAAAAGCCATAAACGGAGAAATCCTGTCGGCAGATTCCATGCAGGTATATAAACATATGGATATCGGTTCTGCCAAGATCCGTCCGGAGGAGATGGAGGGGGTGCCCCATCATCTGATCGATATTCTGGAGCCCTGGGAAGAATTCAATGTAGTAGTGTTCCAGAAACATTGTCTGAATGTATGGAGCAGATATATGACAGGAGCCATATCCCTATTCTGGTGGGAGGCACCGGATTTTTACATTCAGGCGGTGCTTCGGGGCATTGATTTTACGGAAAACGAAGAGAACACCGAATATCGAAAAAACTGGAACTTCTGGCAGAAGAACAGGGACCGGAGAGTCTGCATGAGATGCTGAAGAAGGTCGATCCCGTATCGGCGGAGAATATTCATGCCAATAATATCAAGAGAACCATCCGTGCTTTAGAATATTATGAACTGACAGGAGAACCGATCTCTGTACACAACGAGAGGGAAAAAGAACGGACAAGTCCCTATAATTTCAGCTATTTTGTGCTGACGGACGACCGGGGAAAAGCTGTATGCACGGATCGAGGACAGAATCGATGAAATGATGTCACAGGGTCTGGTGGATGAGGTAAGACAACTGAAGGATATGGGATGCCGTAAGGGCATGACGTCCATGCAGGGACTGGGCTACAAGGAGATTCTGGAATATCTGGATGGAGAATGCAGCCTGGAAGATGCGGTCTATACCTTGAAACGGGATACCAGGCATTTTGCCAAGAGACAGCTGACATGGTTTCGCAGAGAGAGTGAAGTCACCTGGATCGACAAGGGCCGGTTTGATTATAACGAAGAGAAAATATTGGAATACATGATCAGAGAATTAGGAGAAAAAGAGATTTATGAGAAGCAGTAATGAAGAGATCTACCTGTCTATGGGAATCAGCAAGACCGTATATGATTACGGCTGCACCATTGAGAAAAGTTTAAGAGACCGCTTTGATGAAGTGGATAGTAACGCGGAATACAATCAGTTAAAGGTGGTAAATGCCATGCAGCAGCATCAGGTCAGTGAGGCCTGCCTGTTGGGCACTACCGGTTACGGATACAACGATCTTGGAAGAGATACCCTGGAGGCTGTCTATGCAGCGACTTTCCATACGGAGGATGCACTGGTGCGCCCTCAGATCACCTGCGGCACGCATGCACTGGCATTGGCTCTGATGAGCAATTTAAGACCTGGAGACGAACTGTTGTCCCCGGTAGGCAAACCCTATGATACGCTGGAAGAAGTCATCGGTATCCGCCCGTCGAAGGGATCGCTGGCAGAATACGGTGTGACTTATCGCCAGGTGGATCTGCTGCCGGACGGAAGCTTTGATTACGATAAAATCCGTGAGAATATCAATGAGAAAACTCATCTGGTAACGATTCAGCGATCCAAGGGCTACCAGACCAGACCCACCCTGTCCGTACAGCGGATCGGCGAACTGATCGCCTTCATTAAAGGTATTAAGCCGGACGTGATCTGCATGGTGGATAACTGCTACGGAGAATTCGTGGAGACTATAGAACCTTCCGACGTGGGTGCGGATATGATCGTAGGATCTCTCATCAAGAACCCCGGAGGCGGACTGGCTCCTATCGGCGGATATATTGCTGGAAAGAAAGAATGTGTGGAAAATGCGGCATACCGTCTGACCTCTCCGGGGCTGGGCAAGGAAGTCGGCGCTTCCCTTGGCATTTTGAAAGATTTTTATCAGGGATTTTTCCTGGCTCCCACGGTGACGGCGGGAGCACTGAAGGGTGCGATCTTTGCAGCCAATGTCTATGAAAAAATAGGTTTTGCGGTAGTACCGAACGGCAGTGAGAGCCGACACGATATCATTCAGGCAGTGACCTTCGGTCAGCCTGAGGGGGTTATCGGCTTCTGCCAGGGAATTCAGGCGGCGGCACCGGTAGACAGTCATGTGACACCGGAACCCTGGGATATGCCGGGATATGATGCACAGGTCATTATGGCAGCGGGAGCATTTGTTTCCGGTTCCTCCATTGAGCTGTCTGCGGACGGCCCCATCAAGCCTCCGTATGCAGTGTATTTCCAGGGCGGACTGACCTGGCAGCATGCCAAATTCGGTATTCTGAAATCCCTGCAGGTACTGGTACAAAAAGGTCTTGTGACGGAAGAACAGATCCGGAAAGCATGTAGAACTACATTGAAAAATACGAATCCTGTAGAAAAAGCGCAAAATAAAATCTACTAAATTTGTGTACAGAAGAAGCTTTTTGTGATAGTATAAAAGACGTATGGAAGACAGGCTCACGGGGAGACTGTTCAGCCATGGAGAGTACACAGAAGAAAGAAGAGGAACTACCTTGAAGAGAATTAATTGGGTTTTGATCGTCCTGGTACTGATCGGATTTGTGATCGGCAGATTTATAGGGACTTATTTCGACGGTACTTTTCTGAATTACGGACAGAATTTCGGCCTCAGCAGTCCAGTGGAACTGAATCTCGGTTTCATTATTCTGACTTTCGGGCTGGAGTTTAACATCACGATCGCCAGTGTGATCGGTGTGATCATAGCGTTCGTGGTATACCGTTTTATCCGTTAGGCAGCATACGTCGGAGCAGGCAGAAGGAGACTTATGCCCGAGAAGAATGTACAGGTAAATACAGACCGGGGACTTCCCTATGAGAGATTTCTGCAGTTCGGACCGGAGAATCTTACGGAGGCGGAATTGCTTGCGGTGATTCTGCGAACCGGGACGAAGGAGGATTCCGCGGTGGCGCTGGCTGAGAAGGTACTGGCACTGGCCACCTATCCGAGAGAAGGACTGCTGGGTCTGCATGATGTGAGTGTGGAAGAACTGATGGAGATCCGGGGCATCGGCATGGTGAAAGCGGTGAAACTAAAATGCATCGCCGAACTGTCCAACAGGATGAGCCGGGCCAAAGCCAGAGAGGGGATCTGCTTCACCAGAGCGGATCATGTGGCGGAATATTTTATGGAAAAGCTCAGACACAGGGATACCGAATGTGTGTATCTGCTCTGTCTGGATGCCAAAGGACAGCTGATCCGTGAGAAGAAATTGTCGGACGGCAGCGTCAATATGGCACTGATCTCTCCCAGAGAGATATTTTTGGAGGCGTTAAAGGACAAGGCAGTCAGTCTTATCCTCGTGCACAATCATCCCAGCGGAGATCCCACTCCCAGCAGATCCGACAGGAGCTGACGGAAAATGTGGCAAAGGTGGGAAACCAGATGGACATTCCGCTGTTAGACCACATTATTATTGGCGATAACAGGTATACTAGCTTCAGAGAGCAAAAATTTTTGATATAAGAAAGGGATAACGACAGTGGCAAACAATGCATTTGGTATCGACCTTGGTACCAACAATATAAAGATCTATAACCGCAATGATGACAATATCATGATCGAAAAAAATATGATTGCCATCGAGAATAAGAATACTTTATTTGCTTATGGTAACTCTGCATTTGAAATGTATGAGAAAGCTCCCAGCAATATTCATATTTCTTATCCGCTTTCCAATGGTGTGATCGCGGATATCAAAAATATGGAGACGCTGGTAAAGTATTTTATCGGTGATCTGCAGAAGGGCAATACCAAGCCTTCTGATTTCTTCATTGCAGTGCCTACGGATGTTACCGAGGTGGAAAAAAGAGCATTCTATGATCTGATCAAAGGAGCTAACGTAAAGGCCAAGAAGATCATGGTAGTGGAGAAGGCCGTGGCAGACGGTCTGGGTCTGGATATCGATGTAAAAAATTCCCAGGGTGTCCTGGTGGTGAATGTCGGCTATGAGACCACGGAAATCTCTATCCTGTCACTGGGCGGTATCGTACTGAGCCGTCTGATCAAGGTGGGCGGCATGAAATTTGATGATGCCATCCGTGCGGCAGTCAGAAGAGAATTCTCTCTGATCATCGGTGGCAAGACGGCTGAGAATGTGAAGATTGCCCTGAAGGAACTGGAAGAAGAAGGAAAGGGTGCTGTAGTATACGGCAGAGACATTGTCACCGGTCTGCCGGTGGAGCGTGAGATTCCCACAAGAATGGTGGACGAGTCTCTGGAAGAGCACTTTAATACCATTATTGATAATGTAAAGGTGATACTGGAGAGAACACCCCTGAACTGGCAGCGGATATTTACCGTCACGGTATTTATCTGACCGGAGGAGCTTCCCAGGTAAGTCATCTGGCAGAGAGACTGGCAACCGGTACCGGACTGCATGTGAATGTGGCTGAGAATCCGCTGACCAGCGTGGCAACAGGACTGAGAGGTTTACTTTACCGAGTAAATATCTCCTTTTTATTTTAACTATCCTCTGCACCATCATGATGCTGGTGACCTTTGGAACCAATGTATTTAACCGACCGTTCAACAGAGTGGTGGGATATGTGATCGTACCCTTTGAACAGGGGATCGCCAAGGCCGGAGAATGGCTGGCAAATCGTTCCGATGAACTGGTGCAGATCCGGACACTTTTAGCGGAGAACAGTGCCCTGAAGGAGCAGGTGGCTTCCCTGACGGAAGAGAACACTCTGCTGCAGCAGGACAAATATGAACTGAATGAACTGAGAGGGCTGCTGGAGCTTGATGAAGAATACGGGGACTACAATAAGATCGGTGCCCGGATCATCAGCAGAGATTCTGGCAACTGGTATTCTTCTTTTGTCATTGACAAAGGCTCTAATGATGGGCTGGCGGATGATATGAATGTGATCGCCGGAGGCGGTCTGGTGGGACGCATTACGTCCGTAGGACCGAACTGGTCCCGGGTGACTTCCATTATTTCCGACAATTCCAATGTCAGCGGTATGACACTTGCCACGGGTGACAATCTGATCGTATCCGGAGATCTGCAGATGATGGCCCAGGGAGTGATTCCTTTCAGCAAGCTGGTGGACAGCCAGGATGCAGTGGCAGAGGGAGATAAGGTAGTTACTTCCGATATCAGTGATAAATATCTTCCCAATATCCTGATCGGCTATATCAGTACCATCAATAAAGATACCAACAATCTGACGAAATCCGGATACCTGACTCCGGTGGTGGATTTCGAGCATCTGAGTGAGGTGCTGGTGATCACGGACAAGAAACAGCAGGTTCCGGGAGGAGGCGCAGATGGAGAATAACAGCAGCTTCCTGCGCAAGATTGTAGTGGTTCTTCTGATCCTTTTATTTTTTGTCTTGCAGTGCAGTGTATTTAACAGCCTGGCAATGGGCGGAATCATTCCCAATCTGATGATCATTCTGACTTCTTCCTTCGGATTTATGAGAGGGGAGAAGGAGGGACTGCTGATCGGATTTTCCTGCGGGCTTTTATGTGATATTTTTTCGGAAGTTTCCTGGGATTTTATGCCATGGTCATGATGTACATAGGCTTTGTTAACGGGAAATTCAGCCGGATCTTTTATCCGGAGGATATCAAGCTGCCGTTGGCGCTTATTATTGTCAGCGACATTTCTTATGGATTGATTTGTTACATTCTGATGTTTCTTTTGAGAGGGCGTTTTCATTTCCCGTATTATTTTACAAGTGTGATTCCTGCCGGAGGCACTTTACACCATCGTTGTTACGATTATTTTGTATCCTCTGATCCTGAAGATTAATCAGAAACTGGAGGAGAAGGAAAAAAGGAGCGCACAGAAATTTGTTTCGTGAAATTAGAGATCACATTATTAATATTGTGACCAGCAGACTGACAGTACTTATGATACTGTTTGCTTTTTTTGCCGGTGTTCTGCTTTACCGCTGTTTCAACCTGCAGATCGTAAACGGAGAAGAGTATCTGAACGACTTTATCCTTCAGATCGAGAAGACCAGGGATATATCCAGTACCAGAGGACGGATCCTGGACAGGAATGGCAATGTACTGGCGGAAAATGAACTGGCTTATTCTGTGAAGATCGAGGATGTGTTTGAGTCCAGCCGGAATAAGAACGAAAAGGTCAATGACGTTGTCTATCGGCTGATAAAGCTGATCGAGAAAAACGGTGACAGTGTGATCACGGATTTTAAGATCATTATTGATGAAGACGGCGATTATGCCTATTCCGTGGATGGCACGGCGCTGCTTCGTTTTCAGGCGGATGTGCTTGGATACAGAACCATAGACGAGCTTAGTGAAGAAGAAAAAGCCATGACAGCCCAGGAACTGATAGAGTACTTAAGCCGTGCCAAGGGCTTTGCTATCGGTCAGTACGAAGATCCCGAGAACACCAAGACCCCCTTCGTGCCGGGGTAAAGGTTATACCAAAGCGGAGTGGCTGCAGATGGTAACCATCCGGTATGCCATGAATCTGACCTCCTTCCGGAACTATGTGGGAACCACTGTGGCTACCAATGTCAGTGCGGAGACAGTGGCGGTGATCATGGAGAATTCCGACCAGCTGGACGGTGTGTCCATCGTAGAGGATACGGTGCGCCACTACATAGACAGCAAATATTTCGCCCATGTGCTGGGATATACCGGCAAAATCTCTTCCGATGAACTGGCAGAGTTAAATGACCAGGTGGTGACGGAAGGCGGCCTGGAGGATACCTATACCATCAATGATGTGGTAGGTAAGAGTGGTATTGAGGCATATATGGAGACTACCCTGCAGGGTACCAAGGGCAGTGAAAAGTGGTGGTGAACAATACCGGTAAGGTGATCACTATTTTAGAGCGGAAAGAGGCACAGCCGGGAGCGGATGTCTACCTGACCATCGATAAGGATCTTACGGAGGCGGTATATAATATCATCGAACAGAAGCTGGCCGGTCTGGTGGCAAGCAAGATCATCAACGCCAAAGAATTCAATCTGCCGGAGAATGCCAAGAGCTCGTCCATTAAGATCCCGATCTATGACGTGTATTTTGCCATGATCAACAACAATATCCTGGACAGAAAACATTTCGAGGCAGAAGATGCCGGAGAGACGGAAAAGGCAGTCTATGCCGCTTATCTGGAGTATAAGCAGGGTGTTTACGACAGACTGACTTACGAACTTACAGAAGGGGCAACTCCCTATAGCAAGCTTTCCAAGGAATATCAGGTTTATCAGAGTAATATCGTAAGCCTCCTTCGGGAGGAAGGCGTGATCATGAAGGAACTGGTGGATGATAACGATGCTACGCAGACGGCCTGGGCGAAGGAGGAAGTGATCTCCTTAAAGGAGTATCTGCAGTATTGCATCGCCATGAACTGGATCGATGTCAGCAAGCTGGATCTGAATGACAAATATTCGGATTCTACAGAAGTTTATGACAAACTGTTGGAGTACACCATTAATGCCATCGACCATACCACGGAGTTCCAGAAACGTTTCTACAAGTATATGCTTTTAAATGACAAGATCACCGGGAAACAGATCTGTATGCTCCTGTGTGAACAGCAGGTGGTGGACATCCCGGCTGAGGATGAAGAAGCACTGTATTCCGGTAAATTGTCGGCATATCAGTTTATGATGAACCGGATCAATAATCTGGAGATCACACCGGCCCAACTGGCACTGGATCCCTGCAATGCCTCTGTAGTCATTACGGATGTCAATACGGGAGATGTGCTGGCTATGGTGTCTTATCCGGGATATGACAATAACAAAATGGCGAATACCGTGGATGCGGAGTATTATGCGCAGCTGAATGCGGACAAGTCCAGCCCACAGCTGAATTTTGCCACCCAGTATAAGGCAGCACCCGGTTCCACGTTCAAGATTGTATCCGCTACAGCGGGACTTCTGGAGAATGTGATTAATCTTCAGAGCCGCGTGAACTGTGTCGGTACTTTTACCGAGATCACACCATCCCCAGATGCTGGAAAATTTCCGGACATGGCTATGAAAATGTGACATCTGCCATCAAGGATTCCTGTAACTACTTCTTCTACAATGTGGGCTACCAGCTGGCTACCAGAACCGGAAGCTATAATGAGGAAGCGGGTCTGGATACCCTGAGCAAATATGCGGATCTGTATGGACTGACAGATAAATCGGGAGTGGAGATCGGAGAATATGCACCGGATGTATCCACCAAGGATCCGGTACGTTCTGCCATCGGACAGGGCAGCAACAGCTACACTACCGTTGGACTGGCCAGATATGTCACTACCATTGCCAACAGTGGGACCTGCTATAATCTGACCCTGTTGGATAAGACAACAGATTCCCAGGGCAATCTGTTGAAAGAGTACCATGCAGGAGTGAGAAACCAGATTGACCTGCCGCAGGAATACTGGGATGCGTTCCATCTGGGAATGCGTCAGGTGGTGGAAAACAAAAAGTACTTTAGTGATCTGGCGGTAAATGCCGCAGGTAAGACCGGTACGGCAGAGCAGACAGCTTCCCGACCAAACCATGCGCTTTTTATCTGCTATGCGCCGTATGAGAATCCGGAGATCGCCATTGCCACAAGAATACCTTTCGGATATTCTTCAGACTATGCAGCCCAGTTCACCAGAGATATTATCAAGTATTATTACGGACTGGCGGAAGAGGATGATCTGATCACAGGTACTGCGGATACTCTCGACAATGCAGTATCCAATGAGATGTAACTATCCGGAGTCAGATAACACAGACAGATGAATGCCAAATGTGGGACTTCGGATATTAAGAAAATAAAAAAGACAGGTATAAGAAAATGAAAGATGCAGTATTGATCAAAAGTTATCAGAGCGGGATCACTCTTCTGATGAGGGAGGATGCTTCCCTGGAAGAAATCCTGCAGGAACTGGCGGTGAAATTCACAGAGGCGAAAAACTTCTTCGGTACGTCCACCATGGCATTATCCATGGAGGGACGGGAGGTGACCGAAGTGGAAGAAATCCGCATTCTGGATACCATCCGGAAGAACAGCAATGTGAGGATCGCCTGTATCGTGGGCCATGATGAGACCACGAACAAGAACTTTATCAAAGCTCTGCAGCATATGGAGAAAAAGCTTTCCACCGGGGACGAGGGGCAGTTCTACAAGGGCACCCTCAAAAACCGGGAAGTCATAGAAACCGAGAACAGCATCGTGGTCCTGGGGGATGTCTACCCGGGCAGTGCGGTGATCTCCGCAGGCAACATCATCATTCTGGGAGGACTGTACGGGGAAGCTTATGCGGGCGGATCTGGCAGAGAAGATTGTTATATTGTAGCGCTTGAAATGGAGCCGGAAAGATTAAAAATCGGCGATTTCAAATATAAAACCAATGCGAAACAGTCGAAATGGGGCATTCGTCCCAAAGTACAACCGAAAATTGCACACCTGAAGAACGGGAAGATCGTATTTGATCCCCTTACAAAAGAATTACTGGGTACTTTTTAAAAGAATCCAGGGGACGACAAAATCAAACAGGAGGAATCCAAAATGGAACAAAACGTTTCCACGGAGAAGAAAAGCTCCGAAGTCATTGTCGTCACTTCAGGAAAAGGCGGTGTAGGTAAGACCACTACATCCGCAAACGTTGGAACAGGTCTTGCAAAAGCGGGCAGCAAAGTCTGCCTGATCGATACGGATATCGGTCTGCGTAACCTTGACGTGGTCATGGGACTGGAGAACCGTATCGTTTACAATCTGGTAGATGAGGTCGAAGGGAACTGCAGAATCAAACAGGCACTGATCCGGGACAAGAGACATCGGGACTGTATCTGATGCCGTCGGCACAGACCAGAGATAAATCGGCAGTCACCCCGGGACAGATGGTGAAGGTGATCGACCACTTGAGAGAACAATTTGATTACATCATTCTGGACTGCCCGGCGGGAATTGAACAGGGCTTCCAAAATGCTATTGCCGGGGCCGACAGGGCACTGGTGGTAACAACACCGGAGGTCTCGGCCATCAGAGATGCAGATCGTATTATCGGACTGCTGGAGGCCAACGGCTTCAAACAGATGGATCTGATCATCAACAGACTGCGCATGGATATGGTAAAGCGCGGAGATATGATGTCTGCGGATGATGTGGTGGATATTCTGGCGGTACCGCTCATCGGAATCGTTCCGGATGATGAGAATGTAGTCATCGCCACCAATCAGGGAGAACCATTAGTCGGAAGCGATACACCGGCGGGTAAGGCTTACCGCAATGTGGTGGATCGTGTGCTGGGAAAAGAAATTCCGTTCCTGGATTTCGAAAAAAGGAGTATCTTTTTGGACAAAAGTAACCGGTATTTTTCGGAAAGCATAGGAAGGGGACGGGATGAATATGAACATTTTTTTCGCAGGAAAAGTTCCTGCCAGGTTGCAAAGGACCGTCTGAAAATCCTGCTGATATCGGACCGGGTGAACTGTTCTCCGGAGATGATGGAACTGATCAAGGCGGATATTACAAAAGTGATTTCGAAATATATGCGGATCGATACGGATCATATGGAAATCGAGATACAGGCAAAGGGCAGTAAGGGCGGACGGAATAAGAGCCCCAGCCTGATTGCCAATATTCCCATTATTGATTTACAGAAGACTGCGAAAATGCCATAAGGAGCATAAAAACAGAAAGGTCAAACGGATGTTTAAGAATTATAGATTACGGGATTATGACTTTAAACTGATCATACTGATACTTGCACTGTCCATCATCGGCATCATAACCATCGGCAGTGCGGAACCTGCCCAGCAGACCAAACAGATGGCGGGTGTAGTTGCGGGGCTTGTTATCATGATCGCCCTTTCTTTTTTAATTATTCCGTGATCCTGAAGCTTTACTGGCTGATGTACATAGGCAATCTGGTACTGCTCGGACTGGTAATCCTGATGGGTGAAGAAGGCAACGGAGCCCAGAGGTGGCTTAAGATCGGTGGACTGCAATTTCAACCTTCAGAACTTGCAAAAATTTTATTGATTTTATTCTTTGCACAGTTTATTATGAAATATAAGGAGAAGCTGAATACTTTCCCTGTGATCGCATCGATTGCGGTACTTATGGGTGTTCCCTGGATCATGGTAAAGGAACAGCCGGCGCTGTCTACCAGCCTTGTGCTGATCTTTATTTTCTGCGTGATCCTGTATGCCGGAGGCATCAGTTATAAGCTGATCTTCGGAGCATTGGCGGTGGCAATTCCTGCAGTGATCATACTGGTATCTCTGGCAATGCAGCCGGACAGTACCATATTGAGACTTACCAGAAAAATCGTATCCTTGCCTTCGTCAATCCGGAGGAATATTCCACGGATCTGGCTTACCAGCAGTTGAACTCTGTAATGGCCATAGGCTCTGGAGAGCTGGACGGCAAGGGCTATAAAAACAATGAGATCACATCGGTAAAGAATGGCAATTTCCTGTCTGAAGCGGAAACCGATTTCATATTCGCTGTTATCGGTGAAGAGTTTGGTTTTAAGGGAAGTATCGTAGTGATCATACTGCTGATGCTGATGGCAATGGAGTGCATTTCTATCGCGGGAAAGGCGAAAGATACCGCGGGGACGATCATAGCGGCGTCAATGGGGGGACTGATCGCTTTCCAGAGCTTTGTGAACATCGGAGTGGCTACGTTTATTTTACCGAATACAGGACTTCCGCTGCCTTTTGTAAGCTATGGCCTGACCTCGCTGATGAGTCTGTATATTGGAATGGGTGTTGTACTGAACGTACGATTACAGGCGAAGAGAAGCTAGACAAAAGAAATCATACATTACACAGAGAAGGGGTATGGACTATATGAATATTGCACTGATCGCACATGATGCCAAAAAGAAACTGATGCAGAATTTCTGCATTGCATATCGCGGAATTTTAAGTAAAAATGAATTATATGCCACAGGAACTACCGGCAGGCTGATCGAAGAGGTCACCAACCTGAATATACACAAATATCTTGCTGGACATCTGGGAGGAGAACAGCAGATCGGTGCACAGATCGAACACAACGAGATCGATCTGGTGATCTTTTTCGGGATCCACTGGCACCCAAGGCCCATGAGCCGGATGTAAGCAATGTAATGCGCTTGTGTGATATGCATAATATTCCGTTGGCAACGAATCTCGCCAGCGCGGAACTGTTGATCAAGTCCTTAGACAGAGGAGATTTAGAGTGGCGTGAAATGTACAAATAAAGTTCGTCGGATCTGCTTCTGCATGTCCTTGATCCTCTGCATGAGTCTGCTTACCGGATGCGGTAATGTGGCGTATACATTTCCGTACGATGTCAATTCCAGTGTCAGCAGTTTCAATGTGCTGGCAGGAACCGGAGCGGGCAGGGCAGAGCCCTGCTGCGGATCTGTGTGTGGTGACGGAGGACCAGACGGGGGATGGCAGCGTAGACATGTCACAGGCCTCGGCCGCTGTACTGTTCGACGTAAACAATAAAAAGGTATTATATTCCAAAAATGCACATGAAAGATTGTATCCGGCCAGCCTGACCAAGGTAATGACGGCACTGGTGGCATTACAGAATGCGTCACCGGATTCTGTGCTGACAGCTACGGATAGCGTAAAGATCACGGAATCCGGTGCACAGCTGTGCGGATTAAAAGCCGGAGATACCATGACATTGGATCAGGCATTACATATTCTGCTGATGTATTCCGCCAACGACGCAGCAATGCTGATCGCGGAGAATATCGGCGGCAGTGTAGATCATTTTGTGGAGATGATGAATGAGGAAGCACAGAGACTGGGGGCTACAAATACCAGTTTTGCCAATCCTCATGGTCTGTCGGATGACAATCATTATACTTCAGCCTATGACCTGTATCTGATCTTTAATGAAGCAATCAAATATGATTCCTTTAATGAGATCATTCACATGACAAGCTACCAAACCGCATATTATGACAAGGACGGAAAAGCCAAGGAACTTACGGTGAACAACACAAACCGTTTTTTACGGGGAGATTTTCAGGCACCGGAGAACATTACAGTCATCGGCGGCAAGACAGGTACGACCAACGCGGCGGGACATTGTCTGATCCTTTTATCCAGAGACACAAGCGGAGCTCCTTATATATCGGTAATCCTGAATTCCTCAGCCAGTGATGTGCTGTACCCGGAAATGGTACAACTCCTGGAGCAAATCAATAAATAACTGTTGTTTTTGAGGGGTTATAAACTATAATAAAGTAAATAGGTTGCGTGAAGTTCCTATAAATTTTACGACAGGAGGGTTACACCAATGGTTCAGTTGATTGTAGGCAAAAAGGGCAAGGGCAAGACAAAACAGCTGTTGGACAAAGTCAACAGCGAGGTAAAGGATATTGCGGGAAGTATCGTATATCTGGACAAAAGTACGAAACATATGTATGAACTGAACAACAAGGTGCGTCTGATCGACGTTTCCCGTTATATGATCGAGAATGAAAGCGAATTTCTGGGATTCGTATGCGGTATCATTTCTCAGGATCATGATCTGGAGCAGATGTATTTTGACAGCTTTCTGAAAATCGCAGCACTGGAAGACAAAGACATTTCCGCAGTTGTTGAAAAACTGGAGAGAATGAGTGATTTCTTCCAGGTGGATTTTATCCTCAGTGTATCCAGGGACGAATCCGAATTACCGGAGTCTGTGAAGGATAAGATCATTGTATCTTTGTAAGAAGAACGAATTATAATTTTCACGTATGAGAAGCCTCGGATGCCAACCGGGGCTTCTCAAACGTAAGGGAGAGGAAAGGAGGTTTTCTAATGGCAGAACAACCGAGAAAAATAAAAAATACAGAAAACCTTTGAACCTCAATATCGGTATGCTCATCTTCGGAGCTATTTTTATTTATGTAATCATTTGTGTGATACTGTATTTTCAGACAGACCACATCGTGCGTTATGAAGTAACGGAAGGATCACTGGCTACCAATAATATTTACCGTGGAGTGTCAATCCGCACAGAGGAAGTTGTAAGTACGGATACTGCCGGATATGTGAATTTTTATGCAAGAGAAGGCGAACGGGTGGCCAAAGGGAGACACTGTTTACATCGTGGACGAGACGGGCCGGCTGACGGAAGAACTGGAGGATGCCAGCCTTGGAGAAAATACCCTGAGTGACCAGGAACTTTCGGAATTCCGTAATGAAATCGTGAATTTTATGCATGGGTATGATGACAAAAATTACGAGAGTACCTATGATTTTAAATATTCTTTGAAGAACACGGTGCTGAAACTGGCCAATGTAAATATGCTGCAAAGCATTGAAAAACGGAAATAACGGTTCGGCTGCAAATATTGTAAATTTCTGTTATGCGCCCACCACCGGTATCGTGGCTTACTGGACGGACGGTTATGAAAATCTGACCGTGGAAGGTGTTACCCAGGAAGTATTTGATAACAAAAATTACGAGAAGAAACAGATGCTCGGTAATGAACTGATGGCTGTGGGAGATCCGGTGTACAAGCTTTCCACGGAGGAAAACTGGTCGGTGGTCATTCCCATCGATGCAGAGCGAGGCGCAGAGATCCAACAGGAGGATTATGTCAAAGTACGTTTTCTGAAGAATCAGTATGAGTCCTGGGGGCAGGCAAAGCTGTTTACCGGCAGTGATGGCAATACATTTCTGTCACTTACCTTTACAAATTCCATGGTTACGTTTGTATCCGACAGATTTCTGGATATCGAGCTGATATTGAATGATGAGACCGGACTGAAGATTCCAAATTCTTCCATTGTGGAGAAGGAATTTTTCCTGATCGATGAAGATTTTGTCACGACCAATGAAAATACGGGAACCCAGGGTGTGATCAGACAGTGCTACCGGGATAACGGGGACATTTCCAGTGAATTTGTGGAGGCCGGTGCGTACAGCTACGATGAAAATGAAGGCGTGTACTACATGGATACTTCGGTGCTGAAGGCCGGAGATGTCCTGTACAAGACAGACAGCCAGGAGACCTATACGGTAAGCAAGCGTGCAACACTGATCGGTGTGTATAATGTGAATAAGGGATATGCTGACTTCAAGCAGATCAATATTCTGTATCAGAATGACGAGTATTCCATCGTAAAAGCCAATACGACCTATGGCCTGAATGTATATGACTATATTGTACTGGACGGTTCTTCGGTATCGGATGATCAGATCATCACCAATATCAAGAAAACAGATACCGGCATGACGGATATTCCTACAGACAGTGTAGAACCGGGAGTAAGCGACAATATACCGGAGAGCACAGAGCCACTTCCAGCGGAGACCAGAGAGGAACCGACGCAGGAGACCACACAGGAAGCAACACAGGAAAGTCAGACACCGGAAAGCTAGAAAGGATGGCGGATACTATGGAAGAGACCATACAGAGCATGGAACTGGCACAAAATTACAAAACGGTAAAAGAGAACGTCACAAAAGCCTGTGAGCAGGCGGGCAGATCGGAGCAGGAAGTGACGCTGCTTGCAGTCAGCAAGACCAAACCGGTGGATATGCTGATGGATGTCTACCGTGCGGGAGCCAGAGATTTCGGGGAGAACAAGGTTCAGGAACTGGTGGACAAGATCCCTCAGATGCCTTCGGATGTCAGATGGCATATGATCGGCCATCTGCAGCGCAATAAGGTAAAATATATTGTAGATAAGGTTTACCTGATCCACAGCGTGGACAGCCTCCGGCTGGCGGAAGAGATCAGCAGAGAAGCCGTGAAGAAGCAGGTGGAAGTCAATATCCTGATCGAGGTAAATGTGGCACAGGAGGAAAGCAAGTTCGGAACTACGGTAGAAGAAACTGCAACACTGATCCGTGAGATTGCAACGCTTCCGGGAATACATATCAGAGGATTGATGACGATCGCCCCTTTTGTGGAGGATCCGGAAGAAAACAGGGGCTATTTTCAGAAACTTCGGCAATTAGCTGTTGACATCGGAAATAAAAACATTGATAATATTTCTATGAATATTCTTTCCATGGGAATGACCGGCGATTATATGGTGGCCACGCAGGAAGGAGCCACGATCGTCAGAGTCGGAACTGGTATTTTCGGAGAAAGAGATTATAGTAATACGATCTAGAAAGAGATTGAATAATAAAGGAGACACACAACAATGGGTGTAATGGATAAGTTCCTGAATTATATGAAACTGAACGATGAAGAGGATGAAGGTTTCTATGATGACGATTATCTGGATGATGAGGAAGAAGTAGAACCGGTAAAGAAATTCAGCCCGGCCAAGAGCAGACAGCAGGCGCAGGAGGATGACGAACCGGAAGAGAAGAGTAAGCGTTCCTCACAGCCTAAGGTAACACCGATCCACCGCACCGTGACCAAGAAAATGCCTGGAACCGGCATGGAGGTCTGTGTGATCAAGCCTACTTCCGTAGAGGATGCAAGAGAGATCACGGAGACACTGCTGGCCAACCGGACAGTGGTGCTTAATCTGGAAGGCCTGGACGTGGATATCGCCCAGCGTATCATTGACTTTACTTCCGGATCCTGTTTCGCAATATCGGGTAATTTACAGAAAATATCCCATTATATTTTCATTATTACGCCGGCCAGCGTAGATATCTCCGGTGATTTTCAGGATATTTTCGGCGGCGCCGGATCTTTTGAAATGCCGATCAACAATGGAATGTCATAAAATGTCAAATGCCATTAAAATGTCATATGAAGATAACTTCCTGTAGGCAACTGCAGGAAGTTTTTTTAAAAACAGATATAAATTATACAAGAAAGAACAGTTTATAAGGAACTGAAGGGTGAACAACATGGCACAGAGATTACCGGTGCTTTATAACAAAAAGCCTTGCTACGATATTGTATTCCAGCAGTCTTTTGACGGCCTGTGGGAAGAATTGGCAGAGCTTGGCGCAGCAGACAAGAGATTATGTATTGTGACGGATTCCACTGTAGACGGACTGTATGCGGCACAGATTCTTAAGTTTCTGGAGGGAAAATGCCGTAAGGCTGTGAAATATGTGTTCCCCGCAGGAGAAGAACACAAGAATCTGGATACCGTGAGGGGCGTGTACCGTTTCCTGATTGAAGAGGGTTTTGACAGAAAAGATATGCTGCTGGCACTGGGCGGCGGCGTCTGCGGTGATCTGACCGGATTTGTGGCGGCTACTTATTTAAGAGGCATTGATTTTGTACAGATTCCAACTACATTGCTGGCACAGGCAGACAGCTCTATTGGCGGTAAGACAGGTGTGGATTTTGACAGCTATAAGAACATGGTAGGCGCATTTAAGATGCCCAGACTGGTATATATGAACCTGTCCGTATTAAAAACGCTGGAAGAGAGACAGTTTTATTCCGGATTTGCGGAAGTAATGAAATCCGCACTGATCAAGGATGCGCCCTTCTATGAGTGGCTGATCGAGAACATGTATGAGATCTGCGAGCGGGATCTGAATACCCTGGAAGAAATGGTGATCCGTACCTGCTCCATCAAGAAAATGGTGGTGGAAAAGGATCCTACCGAGCAGGAGACCGTGCTCTCTTAAATCTTGGACACACGATCGGACATGCTATCGAGAAATACAAGAATTTTGAATTGTATCATGGAGAGTGTGTGGCACTGGGTACGGTAGCTGCAGCATATATTTCCTGGAAAAAAGAAATGCTGAGCATGGAAGAATTTTATGAGATCCGTGATATGTTTGTACCGTTTTATCTGCCAATCTCCGTGGACGATATCAATCCGCAGGAGATCTTGAAACTTACAAAATCCGATAAGAAGATGGAAGCCGGTACGATCAAATTTATTCTGTTAAAGAAGATCGGAAAGGCAGTTATCGACAGAACCGTTACGGATGAGGAAATTCTGGCTGCCATCGAAGAAATCAATTTTAGTGAAGAGGATGCTCATGAATAAGGAAAAGAAAAAGTAGTCGAGTTGTTATGCTGATCATAGATGCCCTGATTGCAGCCGTACTTCTGGTACTGGATCAGTTTACCAAGCATCTGGCGGTGGTACATCTGAAGAACCAGCCGGCCTATGTGATCATTGACGGAGTTCTGGAATTGCAATATCTGGAGAACAGAGGATCCGCATTCGGTATGCTGCAGAACCAGAAGGTATTTATTTTGTTTGTGGGAATCGTATTTCTTGCGGTGCTGTTGTTTTTCCTTTTCAAACTTCCGGAACAGAAGAAATTCCGAATCGTGCATGTACTGCTGGCAGTGATCGTTGCCGGAGGCATCGGCAACATGATCGACAGATTCCGACTGGATTATGTAGTGGATTTTATCTCCTTCGTACTGATCAATTATCCGATCTTTAATGTGGCGGATATTTATGTGGTAGTGGCTACCATTGGCCTGTTTATTCTGTTTTTGTTCGTATACAAGGAAAAGGATCTGGAATTCCTCAACTTTAAGCAGAATCGTTATCGGGAGATGAAATAATGGAAGAACTCCGATTTCAGATAACAGATGAGATGGAAGACGAACGGATTGACAAATGTATGAGTCTGCTTGTGGAGAATCTGTCCCGTTCTTTTATCCAAAAGCTGATCAAAGACGGAAATGTGCTGGTAAACGGTACGCCGGTAAAGGGAAGTTGTCGTGTCAAATGTGATGATGAAGTAGTCTTCTCCGTGCCGGAATCTGTGGAACCGGATATTGAACCGGAGAACATCCCTCTGGATATCCTGTATGAGGATGCGGATCTGATCGTGGTGAATAAGCCGAAGGGGATGGTGGTGCATCCGGCGGCGGGACATTACAGCGGCACTCTGGTTAATGCACTGATGTATCACTGTGGCAGGGATTTGTCCGGGATCAACGGAGTACTGCGCCCCGGTATTGTACATCGTATCGACAAGGATACCACTGGATCTGTCATTGCCTGCAAAAATGACAAAGCACACCGGTGCATTGCAGAACAGTTGAAGGAACATTCCATCAACAGAAGATACCGTGCCATCTGTTTCGGAGAGCTGAATCAGGAGGAAGGCACCATCGACCAGCCCATCGGCAGGCATCCGAATGACCGTAAAAAAATGGCGGTGAACCACCAGAACGGAAAACGTGCCGTGACCCATTACCGGGTATTACAGAGATTTCAGGGATATACTTATATAGAGTGTGTGTTGGAGACCGGAAGGACGCACCAGATCCGTGTGCATATGGCAAGCATCGGGCATCCGCTTCTGGGGGATGAAGTCTACTCCAACCGGAAAAGTCCTTTCAAATTACAGGGGCAGACACTTCATGCCAAGACACTGGGATTTATTCATCCCACTACCGGAGAATATCTGGAGATCGATGCTCCGCTGCCGGAATATTTTGAACATCTTCTGACAGTGTTGGAGAAATAAAACTTATAGCTTATGTTTCGTACAGAAATGAGGCGACTATGAATCTGTTTGATATTTTAGGACCTGTAATGGTCGGCCCCAGCAGTTCTCATACTGCGGGAGCGGTCCGGATCGGTTATATTTCAGGAAAATTACTTCAGGACCATGTGGTGAAGGCGGAAATCCTTCTGCATGGTTCCTTTGCTACTACGGGCATCGGACATGGCACGGATAAGGCGCTGATCGCAGGCCTTTTGGGAATGCGGCCGGATGATATCCGGATTCCGGACAGCTTTTTCCTGGCGAAAAAAGGACGGAATGGAATTCTCTTTTTCCACCATTACCCTGAAAGATGCCCATCCCAATACGGCGGTTCTGCGGCTGACCGGAGAACATGGGCGGAAAATAGAAGTGCAGGCGGCTTCCATTGGCGGCGGCCGGATCCTGATCGCAAAACTGGATGGAATCGAAGTAAATTTCTCTGCGGAAAAGCCGACTTTGATTGTACACAATGTGGATCAGCCGGGACATGTGGCACAGGTGACCTCCATGCTGGCTGAAAAGCAGGTGAATATTGCAACTCTGCAACTCTACAGGGACAAGCGGGGCGGCTACGCCGTTATGGTCATAGAGACAGATCAGGAAGTGCCGGAGGAATCGGTGGCCTGGCTGGAACAGCTGGACGGCATCATTAAGGTGACCTATATCAATGTGGAGGAGTAACTATGTCCTATCAGTCATTTGAACAGATATTACAGAAATGTCATACGGAAGGAAAAGAATTCTGGCAGGTGATTCTGGAAGATGATATGGCGGAGCGGAATGTGTCAGAGCAGGACAGTATGGAGCATATGCGGACTACCTGGGATGCCATGCTGCTGGCAGCGGCTACTTATGAAGGAGATATTAAGTCCTCCAGCGGACTTGTCGGCGGTGATGGCCAACGGATGGAGGAATACACACACAATACCGGTAAGGAGTCACTATGCGGGGAATATGTAGACGAATGTATTGCAGGAGCGTTACAGATGGGAGAATCAATGCCTGTATGAAACGGATCGTGGCAGCACCTACCGCTGGAGCCTGTGGGGTATTGCCTGCGGTGCTGGTTCCCTATTTTCAAAAACGGTGCAGGGATACCGACAAAATTCTGAAAGCCATGTATGTAGCGGCGGGGATTGGACAGATCATAGCCACCCGTTCTTCCATCAGCGGGGCTGCGGGAGGATGCCAGGCGGAGATCGGGTCCGCCAGTTCCATGGCGGCCGGAGCTCTGACATATCTGCAGGGAGGCAACTGTGAACAGATTGCTACAGCGGCTGCCATGGCCATGAAGAATCTGCTGGGACTGGTATGCGACCCGGTAGCGGGACTGGTGGAGGTTCCATGCGTGAAACGAAATGTGATCGGTACTGTGAATGCCATGGCCTGTGCGGATATGGCAATGGCGGGGATCGTAAGCCGGATTCCACCGGATCAGGTTATGGATGCCATGAAAGAAGTCGGGGATAAAATGGATGCTTCCCTGAGGGAAACGGCGTTAGGAGGCCTGGCACAGACGGATGAAGGCATGAAAATAGCAGAAAAAATGCATGCATCATATGAAAATTAGTAATAAACGACTAAAAAAACTGATAATTGGTTGATTTTTTGTTAAATATCACGTATAATGAAAATACAAAAAATGCTAGTTATCAAGTACAGCAGAAAGTGGGTGTGTGTATGAATACGATTATTACCATTGGACGTCAGTTTGGTTCTGCAGGCCGTGAAATCGGGGAAAAGGTTGCAGAGTATTTCGGAATCAAATGCTATGATAAGGAACTTCTTATCAGAGCGGCACAGGAAAGTGGTTTCTGTGAGGAAATGATCCAGAACCATGATGAGAGACCTACCAATTCTTTCCTGTATAATCTGGTGATGGATACTTATTCTTTTGGCTACAATGCATCCTCTTTTGTAGATATGCCTATCAGCCACAAAGTATTTCTTGCACAGTTCGATACGATCAAGAAGATCGCCGATGAAGGCCCTTGCGTTATTGTAGGCCGTTGTGCAGATTATGCTCTGGCAGATTACAAGAACTGCATCAATCTGTTCATCTTCGGCGATGACGATGTGAAGACCAAACGTATCATGCCCAGATATGATCTGACGGAAGCCAAGGCAAAGGAAATGATCACGAAGAAGGATAAGCAGCGTCAGAGTTACTACAACTATTATTCTTCCAAGAAGTGGGGCAGAGCTGATAGTTACGATCTGTGCATCAACAGCAGCATCCTCGGCATCGAAGGAACCGTAAAGCTGATCATTCAGTATGTGGAAGACTTCGAGAAGAAAAATAATGCAGATATTCTGGAAAAGTAGATATCTGAAATATTTTTCAAAAAAATAAAATTATATCTTGACGATTAAGGCACCTCATGTTATTATACTACGGTATGCCGCATAACTAGGTATAAGTGTGTCGGATTTTAGAATCCTTTACCACCAAAGTTAGCGAGTAAATAATAGGAGGTGCCTTATTATGTACGCAATTATTGCAACAGGTGGAAAGCAGTACAAAGTTTCTGAAGGTGATGTGATCAAAGTTGAGAAGATGGATGCAGAAGCTGGTAACACTGTTACTTTTGACCAGGTGATCGCAGTAAGTGACAATACCCTCAAGGTTGGTGCTGACGTTGCTAACGCAACTGTTACCGCAACCGTTATGGAGCAGGGTAGAGGTAAGAAGGTTATTGTATACAAGTACAAGAGAAAAACCGGTTACCACAAGAAGAATGGTCATAGACAAGCATACACTCAGGTTAAGATCGAAAAGATTAACGCGTAATCGTTATGACAACTATTATCATTCGTAAGAACCATGAAGGGATCTATCGTGGATTCTACTGCATGGGGCATGCGGAATATGCGAAGAAGAGATTGTTCGGTAAGGAACCGGATATCCTCTGTGCAGCGATTTCCGTGATCGTACAGAGTACGATCATGGCGTTGGGCGAGATGGTCGACGAAAAAATGCAGCTGACGCAGAATGAGGAGACGGGATTTATCAAATGTGATTTCGAGAATTCCATTCCGCAGGACAAGACCGTATTTCTGATGGACTTTATGGTGTTTTCACTGCAGAAGCTCAGCAGACAGTACGGGGAACAGTATTTGCAAGTAAAAATCGAGGAGGTGTAGACCATGTTTAACTTTAACCTTCAATTTTTTTGCACATAAAAAGGGAGTTGGTTCTACCAAGAACGGTAGAGATTCCGAATCCAAGAGATTAGGTGCGAAGAGAGCTGATGGCCAGTTTGTAAAAGCTGGAAATATTCTTTACAGACAGCGCGGTACTAAGATCCATCCCGGTGTCAATGTTGGTATCGGTGGAGATGATACTCTGTTTGCTTTAGTTGATGGCGTTCTCCGTTTTGAGAGAAAGGGTAGAGACAAGAAGCAGGCTTCCGTATATCCTGTAGAGAAATAAGTTGATTTAACCAGGGCTTCAAACATACTGATTGTTTGAAGCCCTTTTAGTCCGTAAAGAGTTTTATGTCGGAAAGGAGAACAAAATGTTTGCTGACAGAGCTAAAATTTACGTAAGAAGCGGTAAAGGCGGAGATGGTCATGTGTCCTTTCGCCGCGAAAAATATGTTCCCAGTGGCGGCCCTGACGGTGGCGATGGTGGTCACGGCGGTGACGTGATCTTTGTTGTAGATGAGGGACTGAATACCCTGATCGATTTCCGGCACATCCGTAAGTACAAGGCCGGAGACGGGGAAGAGGGCGGCAAGAAAAACTGCCGCGGCAAGGACGGAGAAGACATCATTATCAAAGTCCCTGCGGGAACCGTGATCAAAGAAGCACAGAGCGGGCAGGTAATTACGGATATGTCGGGGGACAACAAACGGGTTGTTCTCTTAAAAGGCGGCAAGGGCGGTAACGGCAACCAGCATTATGCTACCAGTACCATGCAGGCACCCAAGTATGCACAGCCGGGACAGGCTGCACAGGAACTGGAACTTCTGCTGGAACTGAAGGTGATCGCTGATGTCGGACTGGTAGGATTTCCCAATGTTGGTAAATCCACGTTCCTGTCCAGAGTGACCAATGCCAGACCCAAGATTGCCAACTATCATTTCACGACCCTGAATCCGAATCTGGGTGTAGTGGATCTGGAAGGAACCGGTGGTTTCGTCATTGCGGATATTCCGGGACTGATCGAGGGAGCTTCCGAGGGAATCGGTCTGGGACACGAATTCCTGCGCCACATCGAACGTACCAAGGTGATCATCCATATCGTGGATGCGGCCGGTACGGAGGGAAGAGATCCCATTCAGGATATCTATGCCATCAATAAAGAACTGGAAGCCTATAATCCGGAGATTGCAGCCAGACCTCAGGTGATCGCGGCGAATAAGATTGACGCTATCTATACGGAGGATGGATCCGATCCGGTAGCTGCAATCCGGGCAGAGTTTGAACCGAAGGGCATCAAGGTGTTCCCTATGTCTGCAGTAACCGGTCAGGGCGTAAAGGAACTGTTATACGAAGTGAACGATATGCTTGCTAACATCGGAGAAGAGACCACTGTCTTTGCGCAGGAGTACTTCCCGGAGAGTATGACAGGATCTGTGGATGATGCTTACACCGTAACCTATGATGAAGAAGAGGACGAGTACGTAGTAGAAGGGCCCAAGATCGAGAAGATGCTGGGATACACCAATCTGGACAGTGAGAAGGGATTTACCTTCTTCCAGAATTTCCTGAAGGATACCGGTATTTTAGAGGAACTGGAAGCACTGGGTATCCAGGAGGGCGATACGGTACGCATGTACGGTCTGTCCTTTGATTACTATAAGTAAGTTTGTGAAAGGAAAAGATAGATTATGACAAGCAAACAGAGAGCTTATTTAATGAGTCTGGCCAGCAATCTGAATCCCATTTTTCAGGTGGGTAAATCCAGCCTGACTCCGGAACTCACCGCAGCTATTGGTGAATCCTTTAATAATAATGAACTGATCAAGATCGGTGTTCTGAAGAACTGTTTTGACGACCCCAGAGCTATTGCGGAGATGGTGGCGGAGCGTACCCATTCCCAGGTCGTACAGGTGATCGGCAAGAAGATCGTATTGTACAAGCCCGACAAGGACAAGCCGAAGATCGAACTGCCCAGATAAGGTCAGAGCATAGCCGACGAGAACCAATCAAGAATGATAACTGCGTGCAAAGGGATGAGGAAGCATGAGCAGAATAGGTATTATGGGAGGCACCTTTAATCCGATTCATACAGGACATTTGCTGTTGGCAGAGCATGTGCTGGAGATGGTGGGACTGGATCAGGTCTGGCTGATCCCCACAGGATGTTCCTATCTGAAAAGAAAAGAAGGGATCACTGTGTTATCGGCGGAGGACCGGTACCGGATGGTCAATCTGGCCATTGCGGACAACGACAGATTCCGCTGTCTGGACATGGAGATCCGCCGCCCGGGAAATTCCTACAGCTACGAGACCATGGAACAGCTGCAAAAGGAATATCCGGAGGATCGGTTCTTTTTTATCTGTGGAGCGGACTGTCTGTATACCATAGAATACTGGAAATGTGCGGACCGTCTGTTTGCCGCATGTACAGTTCTTGCCGCTGTACGGGGAGATGCTGATATTGCAGATATGCAGGAAAAAATCGATGCGCTGGAAAAGAAATTCGGTGCACAGATCAGACTGCTTCCTTTCCGACGCATCGAGATCTCATCTTCCGAAATACGTGAAAGAAGGCGCAAGGGGCTATCCGTACGATATCTTGTGCCGGATGCGGTGAGAGTATATATGGAAGAAAAGGGGCTTTACCAGGATGAGTGATGTTTTGAAAAAACTGACCAGAGAAATGGAAAAAGTACAGGAACCAAAACGTTTTGTTCATACACAGGGCGTGGAATATACTGCGGCGGCGCTGGCCATGCGTTATGGTGAGGACGTGGAACGGGCACAGGTGGCAGGACTGCTTCATGATTGCGCAAAATGTATGGGAAATGATAAACTGTTGTCAGCCTGCGAGAAACACCACATTCCGGTGACGGACGTGGAACGGCGCAATCCCTATCTTTTGCACGCCAAGGTGGGAAGCTATCTGGCGAAGGAAGAATACAAGGTGGAAGATCCGGAAATCCTGAGCGCTATTTTATACCATACCACAGGACATCCGAATATGACTCTGCTGGAAAAGATCATTTTTACGGCGGATTATATTGAACCGGGTAGAAAACAGGCACCGAATCTTAAGATAATCCGACAGATGGCTTTTATAGACCTGGATGCAGCAGTAAAAAAGATCCTAGAGGACACTCTGGATTATCTGCGATCCGGGGATGGCGAGATGGATCCCATGACGGAAGAGACCTATCAATATTATAAGAACTATAATGAAAATAAGAAGAGTGAGGAGTAATATTTCGATGAGTGAAGAATCCAGAAAAATGGCAAAACTGGCCGTAGAGGCGCTGGAAGATAAAAAAGCAGAGGATATCAAAGTAATAGACATCAGTAATGTGTCTGTAATTGCAGATTATTTTATTATCGCGGGAGGCAATAACTCCAGCCAGATCCAGGCACTGTGTGATAATGTAGAGGAAAAGCTGGGAAGAGCCGGCTTCCCTGCCAGACAGACCGAAGGATATGAAACCGCCAACTGGGTACTGTTAGACTTTGGCGATGTGATCGTACATGTCTTTGACAAGGAAAACCGTCTGCTCTATGATCTGGAACGTATCTGGAGAGATGGCGTACAGATTCCCGTAGAGGAACTTTAAGCTTCGCTGTCTCCCAGATGGAGAAAGAAGCTGACGAGATAGAGCCCGCTGATTCCCACCAGCACATATACAATTCTGGAAAGCCAGGACATGTCACCGAACAGGAAGGCTACAAGATCAAAGCGGAAAAGTCCGATCAGTCCCCAGTTCACGGCACCGATTATGGCAATGGTGAGAGCGGTTCCGTCCAAATATTTATTACCCATAAAATCTCCTTATCCTGTCTGTATGAAATTTGCTGCTGCAAAATCCATACAGACATTTTTTGAAGTTTCTATTTAATGATTGTTTCATAGATAGTCTTTCCCCAAAAATAAAAATATACTACTTTTAAATAAAAATTAAGCTTTGTTGATCTATTTTAATGTCAAAAACATCAAATTAGAAAATAAAGTCCATTGACAAAGGAAATAGAAGCGAGTAATATACAAAAAATAACAATTATACATTGTATATTTGTATACATTGTTAAAAAGGAGGAAGATATTATGAAGAAATTTAACAAGTTTTTAAGTGTTGCCGTGGCATCTGCTATGGTAATGTCCATGGCTGGCTGTGGTAATACAGACAATGGTTCTGCAGCAACCGGTACAAACGCAGCAACTGAGAGTGCAGCAGCTGATAATAGTGCAGCCTCCGGCAGCGTATTTAAGATTGGCGGTATCGGACCTACTACCGGTGGCGCAGCAGTTTACGGTCTGGCTGTACAGCATGGTGCAGAGATTGCAGTAGAAGAGATCAATGCAGCAGGTGGTATCAACGGCTATCAGGTAGAGTTCAAGTTCCAGGATGACGAGGCAGATGCTGAGAAATCCGTAAATGCTTATAATGCATTAAAGGACTGGGGTGCTCAGATCATTGATGGTTCTACCACCAGTGGTGCATGTATTGCGGTTACCGACAAGACCAAAGAAGACAATATGTTCCAGATCACTCCTTCCGGATCTGCAGTAGAATGTGTTCAGTATGATAACAACTTCCGCGTATGCTTCTCCAATCCTAACCAGGGTCTTGCATCCGCACAGTATATTGGTGAGAATGGTCTGGCTGAGAAGATTGCTGTTATTTATGACAGCTCCGATGTATATTCTTCCGGTATTTATGAGAAGTTTGTAAAGGAAGCTGAAAACCAACCCTTTGAAGTAGTAGCTGCGGAGGCATTTACTGCTGATAACAAGACGGATTTCTCCGTACAGTTACAGAAAGCAAAGGATGCCGGAGCAGACATGGTATTCCTTCCTATTTATTATCAGGAATCCGCACTTATCCTTACACAGGCAGCTGCTATGGGTTATGCTCCCAAGTGGTTCTCATGTGATGGTATGGATGGTATTCTCGGTGGTGTAGATAATTTTGATGTATCTCTGACCGAAGGCGTTATGCTGTTAACTCCTTTCGCAGCTGATGCAACCGATGATCTGACCCAGTCTTTCGTAACTAAGTATAAGGAAAAATACGGTGAGACTCCCAACCAGTTCGCAGCAGACAGCTATGATGCTATCTATGTGATCAAGGCTGCTATCGAGAAGAGCGGTGTTACTCCTGATATGAGTGTTTCTGATATTTGTGATGGTATGAAGGCTGCCATGACAGAGATCACTGTAGATGGTCTGACCGGTAACGGCATGACCTGGACCGCAGACGGTGAGGCTAACAAGGCTCCTAAGGCTGTTGTGATCGAGAATGGTGCTTACAAGGCTATGTAATTTTGCTGATAAAGTTTCCAAAGAGGGTTACCGCAGGGTAGCCCTCTTTGCTTAATGTCAGAGACTTTGCAATAATGGGAGAGCAGTTGTTTTTCCCGGTATGTTCTGTTATACTTTATTTTATATGATAATTTGTGCATTCGCATGAATGGAGGTAGTTCACATGAGTTTTATCAGTTATCTGATCAACGGTATCAGCCTTGGAAGTGTCTATGCGCTGATCGCATTAGGCTATACCATGGTATATGGTATTGCCAAAATGCTGAATTTCGCACATGGTGATGTCATTATGGTCGGTGCATTTATTACTTATACAATGTGCAGTACCATGGGACTTTCTCCTGTGATCGGTGTTCTGGCAGCTGTTATCGCCTGCACCCTGTTGGGAATGGCTATTGAAAAAGTAGCATACAAGCCTTTAAGAAAGGCTTCTTCTCCGTTAGCGGTTCTGATCACCGCAATCGGTGTCAGCTATCTGCTGCAGAATGTAGCTCTTTTGATCTTTGGTGCAAATGCCAAGGCATTTACTTCTGTAGTATCTGTTCCCGCTGTGAAGCTGGCAGACGGACAGATCAATATTACCGGAGAGACCATCGTTACGATTGTTACCTGTCTGATCATTATGGCAGGTCTGATGCTTTTTATCAACAAGACCAAAGCAGGACAGGCAATGTTAGCAGTATCCGAGGATAAGGGGGCTGCACAGCTGATGGGTATCAATGTGGACGGAACCATTGCACTGACTTTTGCCATCGGATCCGGACTGGCCGCTGTAGCGGGAGTTCTGTTATGTTCCGCATATCCTTCCCTGACACCGTACACCGGTTCCATGCCCGGTATTAAAGCTTTCGTGGCGGCTGTATTTGGCGGAATCGGATCTATCCCCGGTGCTCTGGTTGGTGGTATATTGTTGGGGATTATCGAAATCTTTGGTAAAGCCTATATTTCTTCCCAGATGGCTGATGCTATTGTATTTGCAGTTTTGATCGTTGTGCTTCTGGTAAAACCTGCCGGACTGTTTGGCAAGAATATTCAGGAAAAAGTATAAGGGAAGAGGCAGGTACATAATATGAAGAAATTATCGAATAAGAAAATAAATAAAACCTTCCGGGATAATCTTATTACTTACGGAATGGTGATTGCAGCTTATGTCATCATGCAGATTCTGGTGTCTGCCGGCAGTGTGAGCAGCTTGATCCAGGGACTATTGGTTCCGCTGTGTACTTATGCAATTCTGGCGGTATCTCTGAACCTTACCGTAGGTATTCTGGGAGAACTGAGCCTTGGACATGCAGGATTTATGTGTATCGGAGCATTCACCAGCGCATTTTTCTCCAAAGTAATGGAGAATAGCGCAATGCCTTCCGGACTTTCGCTTTTTCTTTGCTATTCTGATCGGTGCATTTTTTTGCAGGTGTGTTCGGACTGCTGATCGGTATCCCCGTACTTCGTTTGAAGGGTGACTATCTGGCAATCGTAACACTGGCTTTTGGCGAAATCATTAAGAATCTGGTAAATATTATGTTTGTAGGCCGGGATGAGAATGGATTCCATATCTCCTTTACCAATACCATGGATCTGAACATGTCAGAGGACGGAGACGTTATTATCAAAGGTGCACAGGGTATCACCGGAACCCCTCATGATTCCAGCTTTACCATTGGTATTGTGTTATTGCTGATCACATTGTTTATTGTATTGAACCTGATCCATTCCAGAGACGGACGTGCCATCATGGCAATTCGTGACAATACCATTGCGGCGGAATCCGTAGGAATTCATATTACAAAGTATAAACTGATGGCATTCTCCATTTCTGCGGCACTTGCAGGTGTAGCAGGCGTACTGTATGCGCATAATCTGTCCACACTGACGGCATTACCCAAGAACTTTGGATATAACATGTCTATTATGATACTGGTATTCGTTGTACTGGGTGGCATCGGTAATATTCGCGGTTCCATTATTGCTTCTGTAATCCTTACCCTGTTACCGGAGTTACTGCGTGGTCTGAACGATTATCGTATGCTGATCTATTCCATCGTACTGATCGTAATGATGCTGTTCAACTGGGCTCCGAAGTGTATTGAATGGAGAGAAAAAGTGGCAGCCAGATTCAAGAAGTCTGTGAAAAAGGAGGCTGAATAATCATGGCATTATTAGAGGCAAAAAATTTAGGCATTTCTTTCGGCGGACTTCGTGCGGTAGATGATTTCAATATTAAGATTGAAAAAGGTTCCCTGTACGGACTGATCGGTCCCAACGGTGCAGGTAAGACCACCGTATTCAACCTTTTGACAGGTGTATATAAGCCCACAGAGGGTATTATTACGCTGGATGGAAAGGATGTTACCGGTAAAAAGACCATCGAAATCAATCAGGCAGGAATTGCAAGAACCTTCCAGAATATTCGACTGTTCAAGGATCTGTCTGTGATAGACAATGTAAAAGTAGGTCTGCATAATCATATGAGCTACAGCACGGTTACCGGTATTTTACGTCTGCCGAAATATTATAAAGTAGAAAAGCAGATGACGGAGGAGGCCATGGAGCTTCTGAAGGTATTCGGATTGGAAGAGGAAGCGGAAACACTGGCGGACAATCTTCCCTATGGTAAGCAGAGAAAGTTGGAGATTGCGAGAGCACTGGCTACCAAGCCCAAGCTCCTTCTGTTAGATGAGCCTGCTGCAGGTATGAACCCTAACGAGACGCTGGAACTGATGGAGACCATCCGTTTTGTCAGAGAGCATTTTGATATGACGATCCTTCTGATCGAGCATGATATGAAACTGGTAGGCGGAATCTGTGAGGAACTTACGGTTCTGAACTTTGGCCGTGTCCTGTGTCAGGGCAAGACCAGTGATGTGCTGAACAATCCGGAAGTCATCAAGGCTTATCTGGGTGAATAGGAGGACAACAGCTATGGCAATGTTAGAAGTAAATGATATTAAAGTATATTACGGCATGATACAGGCCATAAAGGGTGTGTCCTTTCACGTAGATGAGGGAGAGGTCATTGCACTGATCGGAGCCAACGGCGCCGGTAAGACAACGATCCTGCACACCGTATCCGGTCTGCTGACACCGAAGGAAGGAAGCATTACTTTTGAAGGTCAGGATCTGGTCAAGATTCCCGGATATAAGATTGTATCCATGGGTATGGCGCATGTTCCGGAAGGAAGACGTGTTTTCGCACAGCTTTCCGTATTACAGAATCTGATGATGGGTGCCTACACCAGAAAAGATAAAGAAGAGATCGCACAGACTCTGGAGACCGTATTTGACCGCTTCCCCCGTTTGAAGGAACGTCAGAATCAGATGGCGGGTACCTTGAGTGGTGGTGAACAGCAGATGCTGGCCATGGGTAGAGCATTAATGTCTCATCCCAAGATTATTTTAATGGATGAGCCGTCCATGGGACTGTCCCCTATTTTTGTAAATGAGATTTTTGATATTATCCAGGAAGTAAGCAAGAGCGGTACTACAGTTCTGCTGGTAGAGCAGAATGCGAAGAAGGCATTGTCCATCGCAGACAGAGCTTATGTATTGGAGACCGGTAAGATTGTTCTGGAAGGCAAGGCAAGCGACCTTCTGAATAATGATTCCATTAAGAAAGCATATCTGGGTGAATAACTCTTGATTTAAGCCGCTGCGGGTGGAAGCAGCAGAGACAGAAAGGTATGGTGATCGAAATGAATAATGTAGTCATTACCATTGCAAGACAGTATGGAAGCGGCGGGCGAACCATCGGTGAGATGTTGGCGAAGAAGCTGAATGTTCATTACTATGACAAGGAGCTGATGAAGCTGGCAAGTGATGACAGTGGCATCAATGAAGCGCTGTTCGTAAATGCAGATGAAAAAGTGAAGAGCACGAAGCTGTTCCATATTGCGAAAAAGGAGTATCACGGGGAACTGATTCCTCCGGAAAGTGATGATTTTACCTCCACGGACAATCTGTTTAACTATCAGGCGAAGATCATCCGGGATCTGGCAAAGGAGGAATCCTGTGTCATTATCGGACGGTGTGCGGATTATGTGTTGAAGGATTATCCGAATGTCCTCAGCGTATTTATTCATGCCCCGAAGGAATATTGTCTGGAAGGCGCAGCGAAGAAGCATAGCATGAGCCCGAAGGAATTGGAGCGCTTTATCAATAAGACGGATAAGCACCGTGCGGAGTACTATAAGTATCATACTGGACGGGAATGGACAGATGCAAGAAATTACGATCTGTGTCTGGACAGCTCCAAGCTGGGATATGAAAGATGCGTGGATGAGATCATTTCTTATATGAAAGTAAGATTCCCGGAGGACTAAATGTAAAAATATAGTTAAAAACAGCCTGCAGCAAATCATGCTGCAGGCTGTTTTGCTTATCTGTAAAAGCGGAATACGCCGAACACGGTGCCAAGGATCTGGCAATTATCTACTATGATGGGATCCATGGTGTCGTTCTCCGGCTGGAGACGGATATGTCCCTTCTCCTTATAGAAAGTCTTGACGGTAGCGGAATCATCGATCAGGGCCACAACGATCTCACCGTTATTCGCTGTGTTCTGGACATGAACGAAGACACGGTCACCGTTGAAAATACCGGCATTGATCATGGACTCTCCGCGGACATTCAGAATGAAGGATTCTCCCTTGGGTACTACATCGGCGGGAACAGGGAAGTAGTCCTGAACGTTCTCTTCGGCCAGAATAGGCTGCCCGGCAGCAACATTACCGATCACGGGGAGGCTGACCATCTCGGTACGCACCATCTGGAAGTTGTCGTCGCAGATCTCAATGGCACGGGGCTTGGTCGGGTCTCTGCGGATGTAGCCGTTCTTCTCCAGAGTCTCTAAATGAGAATGCACGGAAGAAGTAGACTTTAGATTCACTGTCTCACAGATCTCACGAACGGTAGGGGGATAGCCTCTCTTCAAAATCTCATCTTTGATATAATCTAATATTTCCTGCTGCTTGGCAGTAATCTTTCCATAGCCCATAAATGACCTCCGTAAAACATCTGTTCTTACTGATTTATATAACGATTATAGCATAGCAAAAAGTAAAAAGCAAACATATATTCCAAAAATATGTTCGATTTTTAACTTGACGGGTCTTCGACACTTGCTCAACCCTAAAATCCCTACAAGCCGTAGAAATGCGGTATTTTTTGTCAAATTTTCTTAAATTATATGTTGTGTTTTGTGTTATAATGAAGTATGAAGATTTGGTATGACAGAAAATCCAAGGATCCAACCTACTTCATACAGATGGGGATTCGCAATGGAAAGAAAACATTCTCCTTCAGCCAGATCACATAGCTTGTGCCGTTTTCCTCACACTGATTATAAAGATCAGGCGTAGAAAAACCGCTATCACCACGAAGCAGAATAGGGATTTCCGGATAGTCATGCAGATATTCACCCAGTACCGGCTGCAAAAAATCAACTACTCCGGTGCAGGAATACTGTGTTCCATCACACAGCTGGATTTTTATCAGATCCCCGGTCATTCCATCATAACAGACAAGTGGATGATAACCATTGCTCTGATAGTGAAAGTTAAAGGCTCTGCCTTCCTGTCTGCCGTATGCATCAAGAAGAGTGGAATCCAGATCCAGAATAACAGCCTGTGGCATCTGAATACTGTAAATTTTCCTCCGAAGTACTCTGGCAATCGCAAGGAACTGGTTTAAAGTGTCTTCATCCATACGGTTAAAGAATCTTGATACCGTAGGCTGTGATGCAAGCGCATCTTTTTCAAGTGCAGACTTTTTATTTTAATCTGTCTATTGCTTTCTAAGGCTAAGGTGTTTACAATACTCATAAAGGGTTCCTTTGTTTGGGATAGTTAAGACTTTGAACACCTTAATTTTACCACAAATGGATGCTCTTTTTTCATTCACTTAATAAGTGAAAAGCAATGTGCAATTAAAATACAGTAACTATGTGGCTTTCAGCCACTTTCACGGCTGTGCCGTGAATAATATAGGATTATTTATATAAAAAGAAATGTTCATAAGGTCGGGATGGAGACCGAAAACCCATTCCCATTGCAGAATAAACTGTGAAAAATTAGTAGATGGATGACTGCGAGGTCATCCTTCTACTTTACTATATGGAAGTTTAATGGAAGAATAAATAGTTATAAAAGCGTAATGGAAAGAAGAAGGAAAAATGATAGAAGCACTCTGGGATTTCTTTGGATTGTATAAGGCGGGTTCTGATTATTTACCGGGCTTTTGGCTCACGATGCTACTTCTTTATCTGAATGCAGGTCTGTATCTTGCTGACCTGTACCATCTGGTGAAACGTAAGTCAAAAGCGGAAACAGTCAGTCTGATGGCGATACCGGGAATCTTTGCGATACTTTTGGTGTCGGTGGCATCGTTTTTCACACATGTGCCGAATCTTCTGAGAGAAACTTCACGGGCAAAATGTCTGAGTCTGCTTATAACGACAATGTTGCCGGAAACGAACCTTGCGCTGCTTCTTGTTGTGTTTCTTTATCCGGTTCTATGGGGAATCGGGTTCTGGCGTCAGCGGAAGCACGAGCATGGCAGCTGCAAACGCTGGGCGCTGTCCTGTATTCCGGATTATATTGCATGGATTATACTGATGTGTGGCATCGGCTATCACCTGTTTTTCGGGAAAAATATCCTGCATAGTGTTCTGGAAAATGCAAAGGACGGAGATTTGCTGGCTCTTTATGGCTCATCCCACGGAATAGGGTTATACATATGGATGTATGGGACTTATATACTTGTGTGTAAGGAAGTGGTGCTGCTTGTCGGTCTTTTGTCTGAGCTTTTGCTTATGCGGATTCCGCTTCGCTATCGCAGTGGAAAAAATGCTGTTACCTTTGTCAGCTTTTATTATCTGTTTTGCCAGAATGCCGTTTTTCGGGGTACCTTTCTGATGGAAGCCGCGCTGGTGATTCCCCTTTGCGGAGTGATGCTCAGGGAAGCGGCGTCGCCTTTCAGCGATAATGCATCGATTATGCTATACGCAGCCTTTTTGCTGCTGACAGGAGCAGTGTTTGTCGTTCTTATTGTCATTCATCCAATCATGCGGACACTTTCCTGCTTTGATGCCTGGGGACAGCGTAAGCAAATCAGAGAGCTTTTCTGTACGGAATATTTTCTTATGCAGCCGGTTTTCAGGAACAGATTGTTCACGGTCACTTATCATTTTATCATTGATGAACAGGACGCAGCCGGTGTGTACTATCTTCCGCTTCTCACAGACATCAGCGGATGGACTTACTCGAAAAATAAGAATGGAAGATGGAAAAGGATCACCTTTGCAGATGGCAGGACGCTTGAGGTGTCGGAGCAGGAGGCAGAGGCGGCAAAGGAAATGCTTTCTTATGCGTCAAACCGGCTCTGTGCTCAGAAGGAAACCGGAGGAAATCGGAGCAATATAAACAATATGCCGGGAACAGAGGAAACATGGAACCCGGTCATAAATCCGGCGAAAACGACATACCAGAAACTGGTTAAAGTATTTATGTGTATGTTGATTATTCTTTTCATGATGAGTTATCAGATATTGAAATAATGTCTGAAAAATGACTATATTTTCGTTGCTATCAATCTGAATACTTTCAGTCAGCTTCGTTCAACAGATTCCAAATGTCCGATATTGTGAAGTTTGGTGAAAATATCAGTATTATTCAAAAGAGAGCAACTTTTGAAAAAATATCAATATTAGAGGTGTATTACCGATGGCAGGCATCAGGAGGAAGAAAGTGCGCCGTTAGTTGCCGCATTTTTTTCCGGGCTGCCTGTGGGAACGCTGAATGTTGCGCGCATCATAATCCGACTTTCCACCGCGAACCTTTTGTCAGGGATGCAGGGGGGAAAGCTTCTGACGCTTCTGAAATGCCTTAGCAGAGGATGCTCAGAGGTGCCGCATGGCGGGTATGAATGAACATTTGTCGAAGCCGCTGGAAATGGACAAGGTTGTTTCCGTTATTGCGAAATACAGGGGTAAAGGGAAGATGGAGAAACTGTTGTTTACGCTTATACTGGTTCTGGCTGTCGGTATCATTTATTTGATAACGGGCAGAAACCGGCGGCAGATAAATAAAATCCCGGAGGGAATGGCAATATTATGTCAGCCGCCGGGGAAAAGGTATCTCGTATATGCGCTGGGAGTGCTGGCAGTTGTTTTTGTGGGAATTTTCAGCATCCTTTACATAATAGACGGAGCCCCCGGGGAGGCGAGGGGATGTGGAGCCTGTGTGTGGCAATGGCAATTCTGCTTCTAATAGTTACCATATTTGCGGGAAATATCATGGCGAGGGAATGTATTTATTTTAATGGAGATACAATACAGATAGAAAAAGCCTTTCAGAAGCCCCGGACAGTCAGATGGCAGGAAATCCGGAAAATAGACGGCAGCTTTGATAATATGGTTAATTTATATCTTTCGGATGGAACAAAAATCCTCACAGTGGGTATCGGCATGTTGAATTATGAGCTATTCTGTGACGTACTCAGGAAGAAATGCCCTGAAACGGTTGCCGTGTATTACCGCTCTCAGGTCTACGAAAGTCCGCAGAAGCGGATTCTACGATACGGGACGGAGTACTATATTCTGGCAGGATTGGGAATTTTAATCCTGCTGGAATATCTGGCAATGCTGTTGCTTTCGGGGGAGGAAAATCCATTGCGGGATTTTTCACAGAGTGAGCCTTCGGAATGGTTTTCCCTGTTGTTTGCGCCGATTTACGGTGTGGCATGTTTGATTTTTCTGTTTATCATGTGTAATACAAGAGTATGGTATTCGGAAGAAAAAATGATGATAAAACATCCTATACGAAAGGAAACGGAGTTATACTGGCGGAACATACAGAGAATCGAAGCAGTTACAGCAGTAAAGCAGGGAAAAGAACCTGGAAAAAAGCTGCGGATTTATACAAAGGAGGGGGTATACAAAATTAGTTTTGCATACCTTACCCATGGAAAAGACGATTTTATGGCGGAAGTTCTGAAAATGGTTGAGAAATATGAAATTATAAATTGAAATTCTTTATGACTGTTTTGACGAGTTTAAATTAGTAGTGAAATGTTCACCACCTGGATATTATCAGGAATTTTTGGAGGGGCTGGTAAAAATTGATGCAGAGGCTACCAGAAGATTTTTGGTAAATCTCGGAAGTGAGTCTTACAGGACGGGACGAATCAATGACGAATTTATCCATGTGGTCTGCAGTGGCTTTTATGCTGGATTGTTTGAAGTAGTAGTTCATGATATGCCGAGAGAGGCAGTAGAAGGATATATCAGGGAGCTGCGTTCCTTTTATAATAACGGCTGGAAAGAGTATTTCTAGGAAAAAGCGGTCAGATGCATCGATTATCAACCGATAATTTGTGAACACAGGAATCATAAATTGTCGGTTTTTTTATGAGATATGATTAGTTAAAACTAACAAAAGGAGGACAGATATGGATACAAAGAAACAAAATCCGGTTGCTGTCTGCCGTATGCATCAAGAAGAGTGGAATCCAGATCCAGAATAACAGCCTGTGGCATCTCTGAACACTGTAAATTTTCCTCCGAAGTACTCTGGCAATCGCAAGGAACTGGTTTAAAGTGTCTTTATCCATACGATTAAAGAATCTTGATACCGTAGGCTGTGATGCAAGCACAGCTTTTTCAAGTACAGACTTGAATGCAGGATCATTGGTTTTAAACGCTTTTTCTAAAAGCGTATCAATACCAAGTTTGCTTATGAATTCTTTGATAAGAAGCAAGCCAGCATCGGATGAGAGATCTCCCCCATCAAAATTTATTTTAATCTGTCTATTGCTTTCTAAGGCTAAGGTGTTTACAATACTCATAAAGGGCTCCTTTGTTTGGGATTGTTAAGACTTTGAACACCTTAATTTTACCACAAATGGATGCTCTTTTTTCATTCACCTGATAGATGAAAAGCAATATTCAGCGAAAATACAGTAACTATGTGGCTTTCAGCAACTTTCACGGCCGAGCCGTGAATAATCTAGGTTTATTAAAATGGCAATACCAAACGCAGGACAAGGATTTAAAACCGGATTTTATGCCAGAGAGAATGGATGGATATTGTGATATCATGGAATTTAAGATGCCGCATTTGGATGGCAAATGTATTGTGGGTACAAATGAGAGAATATGTCTGATTATGTTGTGATAGATATTATGATGCCAGGGTCAAAAGGTCTAAGCCCACATGAGCTTGCTCATAGGTGGGTGAAAGACCTTAGGACCCGCCCCGATATGAGCATAAAAGTGGGATGATAATCCCACGATATGCGAATATTGGGTAGGATTGTGGGAGTGCGTAGCACGGAACAATCCGTAGGCATCAAAGTCGGGGGCTTTTGACCCCGACATCATATTATTGTATATGAGAGAGGAATGTAGGTTATTGTGAAAAGAAAGATTGTGAATATGGGGACGATAGGAATAGTAGTTATAATTCTGCTGGTTGGTGTCTTAAATTATAAACAGGCGGCAGAAACCAAAATGAAAAAGATTGAAACAGAGGAAAACAGAGTAAGAGAAAACAAAACAAATTATACAAACGAACAGGACAGCAGCAACATATGTGAAATGACAGAGGAAGAAGCGGCAAAGGCTGTTTTTGATTACATATATTCAGATTGTGACTATGATTATGACGCAAAGGTTATTTCTACTATGCAGCAGGGAGAAATGGTATATTTATACCAAACGCAGGAAAAAAGTGACTTGCAGTATGAAATGTTACAGAGCAAAGATAGGACAGAAGATGGGCAATATTATGTCTTTGCACACGATACACGTTATGTAACAGATGCCCTTTCGCAGGGATTCTATGATGAATATCACACGGATTATGCAGTTAATAGGAAGACAGGCGAAGTTCTTCGGGAGTCTCAATGGATAGAGACTGATGCAGGTTATAAATTGCTTTATAGTGAAGCATATGAAAAGGCGGTTAATCAGTTATATTTTAATGAGGATGTTTCAGATGGAAAGATGCTGGAGGAACAAGCTGCAAGAGCTCTTTTTTATTATATGTATTCGGATGAGGGGGATTATGATTCAATAGTTGTAAGAACATATAAACAGGAACAGTCGGTATATGTATATCAGTTTCCAGAAGATCAGGAGTTTCCTTGTGTAAGAAATTTTTCATGTAGAGGTATGACGGAAGATCAGGAATATTATATTTTTGCAGATTATACAGACTATTATACTCATGGTTATGAACCTGTTTTTACTCATTATCAGTATCTTACAAGTTATGCTGTTAACAGGGAGACGGGCGAAGTGCTTCGGGAACGGGGAATGGAGTGATATAGAGTGTGAGTGGTTGTATAATGAAGAGTATAAAAAAGCAGTTAAATAGTGGAAACTATTTATAGGTAATTGTGAAACAAGTTCGCAATTCTGATTGAAAATACGGAAGAAATATAACGGAATTTTTTATATAGGGAGAAAGTCTTATGCCGGAAGAAAAGGTACAGAAAAATGGAGATGCCATTATAGCAGGAGATTTTACTTTTGAATTGGAGGGAAATTGCCTTCGAAAGTTTTCGAAAGGAATTTTTAAAAACAATACCAACATATTGCGTGTGATATGATGGTGAAACACTATGCTTTTTACGAAGAGTTAAGTAAAGTAGGTATTGTAAAAGAAGAGGAGTATGTCACAAGAGAGGCTGTTATTCATTGTGATAAAGTAAAGATGTAAAATTAGATGCTTATGAAGATCATGGAATACTTGCTGAAAACGGGAAACCGCTTATGACATGCAGTGATTGTGAAGTTAATAAGAATATCTATTCATTTGGTACTTGTGAATGTGGTAATATGTATAGTGAGAAACTTCCTCATCCTGGTCCTCGCCGTTATGAATCTTACAAAGAAAGTATAGTTGACCATTCAGATATTTTATTGGATGAGAGGTATGCGGAAGCATGGGAATATAAGGACAATCCATTTATTTATGTATCTATCATAGGACCTATTTATGCAACGGGAAGTGACTATGGCGATACGGCGGCATCTATAATGCACGATTATTTTATGTGGGATGACGAGGAAAATGATTGGGAGGAGTATATCCTATGGAGGGAAGGAAAATAAGTTTTGTGGTACTGGCTATGGCAGGTCTGCTGACAGCATGTGGCAGCCGTGTGTGGGAGTGATGACAGTGAAATTTCCACAGCATTAGCCTTCGGAGAAGCAGAGGAGTGTACGCAGAATGCCAAAACACGGGAAGATACGATTGTTAAAATATCAGACTGCCTTTCGGAACAGATGCCGGAGATTGATGACTGGGCTGCTTATGTAGATCTGAAGAATGATGGACAGGCGTATTTATATCAAACATATGATCTTGAAACAGAGGAAGTATACAAAGATGGGGCGGGAAGTGAATATTTGGGAGAGTATTATTCCGTTCATGTGAGCGAGATGTGGGAGGATCACAGTGTGAGCTGGAGCACGTTTTATGTGAGTGTCAATTTTGATAAGGTTTTATGGAAGGATATGGTAGGACTGGCAGACAGTGAGTTTGAAGTGTATACATTCATTAGAGGAGTGGAGAAATTCGTCGTATTATCCAAGCCTTGATGACTAAACGGCGTTTTGCATAGATCCTGGGAGGAAAATAATATGATAAAAAATTTTCTTTCATCCATTGTAGTAAGCTTGTTTTTGATCCTTCTTGTGATTTTGTGCAGTGAAAATGATAAAGAAGAAAGCAGACATGAGCCTCAAAATACATGGTTTTATATGCCGACACAGAAAGAAGTAGAATATGAAGGATATTTTTATCCATATAGCTATCGGGATATTTGGCAGGATATCAGTTTGCATATAAAAGAACTGAAATCCTTTCAAAATGGCAGCTTATATGCTTTAGAACTGGATCAGCTGAATGTGACAGATCCGTTCGATCAATTCGCGTTGGGGAGAGAATATCTGGGATATTACTATGTTACGTCTGAGGATATTTATTATATGCCGTCAGACACCGGTGGGTATACGGAGGAGAAAAATGAGATCATAATTTCCGGTCTGGAATCAGATGAGGATTTATTTTTAAAAGAGTGGACGATTGTCTGCTGTGAAAACGGAACGGCTGATGTAGTGGATGATGCCGGATATCATGCATTTGTAGAAGCAGATGGAGAAAAAAGGATCTTTCGTTATTATAATGATTATTTTTACGGTTCAAAAGATTATTTATTGATGGTTTGGGAAAAGGGAAAAGGAATTGTTTATTATATGCATGGAAATGGTCAAAAAAACATGCATGTGGAATTTGGAACAGACTTGAAAAAACAGCAGAAAGAAGATTATGGGTATCCATATAAATTGTTTCATTAACTCTGTAAGAAGTACGGGAAGTGTTTGCACAACATGATTATGATGAACGAAGGGCAAAAGAAGCAGAGGTGTTTATCAATGGCTATCAGTAGGATGAGAAGATATGCAAAGGTGATAGCGTTTTTGGCCATATGTACGGTCGGCATATCAGGATGCGGGAGAGAAAGAGGCGCAGCAGAATTACCATTTTTTGGGACATGGTACATTGAAAAGGTGGCGGTCATTTCAGAAATGTATACAGGAACAACCAAAGATGGAGTGGCGGAAGAGGATTTATATGATTCCGAAGATTTTGTCGGATATGAGCTGGAGTATACTGCAGATTATTTCCGGATAGGGGAAAATACATACACGGATCCTGAATACGGTTTGTTTTTTGAAGACATTTTTACTGTGAACGATGGGGGCAGATTTTTGCCACATGTGTGTGATTTTATGGAGGAAGAGGGGATTGACTGGCATGATGATAAATATTACGGTCAAAGAGACGGCATGGAACTGCATTTACTGGTTTATATAGATTTTGAGGAAACGGTGTTTTATGAAACGTATGATTTTATTCCGGTGGGAACACGCTTTACACTTTTGAATGAGGACACTATGCTCGTAGAATTTTGGGGAAAGACGCTTTTGGCGCGGAGAGTTGCGTAACCGTTGTAAAAGCAGTCTAAAATATGGCTTTTAGGAGGGAGGTATTTATAAATGATTAGGTGCAAAATAAGAAAACACACAAAGGCGGTGGCAGTTCTGATCTTATGTGTATCCGTATGTATCATTCTTATTGCAGCATTTGGCGGAGAAAGGAAAATTCCGTTTTTGGGACATGGCGTATTGAAAGAGAGGTAATCATTCCGGAGCTGACTCCGGAATTAACATCGGGGAATGCCTTTAGAAGAAGCGATGTTCGTTACCACAGACTTTATCGGATATGAACTGGAGTATACCGGAGAATATTACCGTGAGGGAGAACCAACTTCCCGCTATCCTAATAACCCTGTATTGCAGGAACGGACAACTGAAGACCACATTACGCCATAAAATATATAACGTTGTCGGAGTTTAATCATTGGGGAATCCTTCAGCCGTATCTCGAACTACTGATTGAGGAGGAAGGAATTAAAATCAATAACATGGAGGATTATGATGAAGAGGAGACATTGCTCGCAGGTCAGACACTATGGGGACAGTGGGATGGCCTCTCCGGTCTGTAAGTCGATTCCTGCAGTGGGATGGCCTCTCGGTCTGTAAGTCGATTCCTGCCAGCAATGACAACGTCCCAAGACGCTTATACTCATAGTCTCTGCTGATCGTACTGTGGCGCTCATCCGGAAGAAGGTCTTCCGAAGTTGTGGCAGTTGCCTGTATTCCAAGCTTCTCATCATAGGAAAGCACATGGACAAATTCTTTGTCTTCTGCCCATGGAATGAGATGCCCATCTTCATCGAACTGCATTGAAAGCTGCTTATACACTAACAAAACATTATGCATCTTGCTGTCAAAATCAGGATCCCGGTTTTCGCAGTAATATTTGATTCGAAAAGGCTTGATTTCAGCTTCGTCCAAAATGCTATGAACTGTGCTTTTGTGAATGGTGGAAAGCCTTGTATAGCCAGCTGCTTCTGCGTTTTTATTGATATGTGACGTTAGCTTGGCATAGGTCCAGGTCTCTGCGGCATAACCAAAATCAATTGGTTTCTGACAGGCGATATTGATGATCCAAGCTTTCTCATCGTCCGTGATTTCGGCATTGCGACCACGGCCTGGTGCGTCAAAGAGAGCGTTTTCCACACCGCCTTCTGCATATTTGTTTAAGCAAAGCATGACGCTCTTACGGTTGATTCCAACTTTATCGGCAATGTCATCAATGGAGCAACCATCTGCTTTCAATAGCAGGATGCGGGCTCGGCTTACAGTCTGAGCCTGAATTGTGCGGGCACGTGTTTGCATTTCGAGGTATTCACGGTCTTCTGCAGTTAAATTGATAATACTTGATTTTCTTCCCATAAGTACAACGCCTCCATCAGTTGATATATGCATTGTACCATGAAAGTTAAATATAGTCCGGTTATTTGAAAGATATTATACTAGTGATGGAGTATATGATCCTAATTTGGTAGATAAGCAACCGGGAATATATTTGTTAATAGTATCGTTAGATGAAGAGGCAAGTGATGAAAAGGAATAAACTAATATTTAATAGTACCATAGCTTTTATTCTGTTAATTACAGTTATCTTGAGTGAGATGATAGATCAGACATCGTTTTTCTTTGATTATGGAACTGAGACGGCAGCGTTTGAGGCGGAGTTCGCAAGCACCCCTTTTGGAGAGTATGAACAAGTAAAGATACAAGTGGAACAGGTGGAGCAGTGGGAAAACGGTATTTTGTATACAATGATGATAGAGAGTGATACAGAGGATGACAGCAGATATTTTTACGGCAGGGATAGATTTTTTCTTGGATATTTTTATGTATCGGAAGATAAAATTTACCGAATAGATGAGAATAAGATGGAGGAAGTCAATATAAAAAATGAGGAGGATTTCATCGCAAGAGGACGGTAGTCTGTCAGGAGATGGGGAAAGAGGATTCACTGAAGGAAGAAAAGGGGTGGCACGAGGAGATTATGGTAGAGGGAACAGTGTGTACCTATCGCAGTTATAATGATCTTACAGAAACAGGATATTATGAGAGGTTTGTTTGGGAAAAGGGGAAAGGTCTGATAGAATATAAGAGTGGATTCGGTGCAGAAAGAGATCGAATTTATCTGTGGAGAGAGACATGAAAAAAGTAGCAAAGAAGGGTTGGTGCATAACAGCCGCAGTGATGGCAGTGTCGGTGATAGTTTGCATATTCTGTTTTGTGAGATGGGAGCGGAAAAGTTCGGATCTCTCCTTTCAGTTTGAGGAAACGACTTATACGTATAAAGATGAATATTACGACGTGGACAAGCTTGTATATCTGCAGATGGTTGGAAGCAGAGATAAGGAAAAGGAAAGAAAAATCAATCAGCTGCTCGAAGATGATAGAAAAAAAGTGATGGAAATGGAACCACCTGATTCTTATCCTGATGATGGGTGGGAATATCGTTTTCATGTAGGAACACATCGATGCGATGTAGAATATGCGGATGAGAAGTTTATAAGCATCAGTTACTCTGGATGGGTAGTGCGTCAGCGGAAAGGACCGTATGGATTACCAACCACAATGATGGCAACGACGATTGACTGTGAGGAGATGAAGGTTCTCGAACTAAAAGATGTTGTATCCGATTTGAATGGTCTGTGTCAAATGCTGATGGAGGATCGATTTAAGCATATCACAGCATGGGATGGAGAACCAGATTTAGATTTCTATAAGGTAAGCACTACATATAGCCGGGAAGGGGCAGAGCGTGATCTCCTGGAGACTTTGAATGGAAATGACAGAGAGATAGAGTGGTATATAAAAGAGAGGAAGATGTCGTTTTCAGAGAGGTGGAGTGCGTTCTGGGGAGATGAGGTGGACAAAGCTTTGGCAGGAAAGGATTTTGTGATTGTTATTTTAAAGGACAATTACAACGAGTATGCATATTGATATGCGGCAGATACGTGAACTGTTAAAGGAAGACTTTGTAGAAAGCATGCTGCAGGCAGATCAGGGAGAAAGTGAGGAGATGACTCAGACATCATTTTGAACAGGCAAGGATATAAGTGGAATAAGACGATTGAGGCGAATGGAGTAGCAAGTACCTGCCGTAGCTATAATGATTTGATGCAAGAAAGACGGATACCGTCAAGGCCGGATATCCTGCCATAGAAGAAAATACAGAGAGAAAAAGTTAGGAAAGGATTTAAAAATATATGAGAGGTCTTTGATAATGAAGTTAAGACAGAATAGAGAGATTAAGAAAAGTATAAAAATATATAGGAAAGAGGTATTTTGCGGAATAGTTGGTATTTTGCTCATAAGCTTGATTGTTTTTTATACAGTATTAAACAGCATGGAGAATAAGCGAACTTTACAAGTGAAGAATGATGTATACTCTCTTGGAAGGGAAAGAAATGAAACAAATATATACAATATAACGATAAATTATCCACAATTGGAAGATGGTATCGGTTTGAACATAGACATAAATAAAGTGAACTCACTTTTAAAAGATGCTGCATTTTCTGTGTATGCGAAAACATATGTGAAAGCCGTTGCACAGCTGGAAGAGGAAGTTCAAGATGCACATGCCTATGCAGGCGATGTAATTGATTATGATCTTCTGTGGTTGGATAATGATTATATAAGTCTAGTTTTTCTATAGATTCGTGCGTGGGAGGACCGTCCTATATGCATCAATATCCGGTTACTATTGATATAGAAAAAAGGGCAATACATTTACTTTAGTGATTTTGCAGACATTAATGAGGTACTGCAAGCGCTGCAGACGGAAATTTTGAGGTATATGCAGGAACTTACAGTGAATTTAGTTCCGAAGATGCGCATGCCCCGGATGTAATTAAACAGTTTTCGGAAACGTTTCAAGAACAAGTTAGTGCAAGTACGACAGGAGAAGGTTTTGACCGTTTTAGTAGTCAGAATATAGGGTTAGATCAACAGTATTTATATATTTATTTCCCTTTTGAAAAAGGAATATCTTTTCAGGGATATTATATTTTAGGTATTCCAAAGAATAAATTGGAGAACGAGAATTGAGTGATATGGCGATGATAGAGATATAGAGTGGTACAAAAAGAGAGGGAGATGTCGTTTTCAGAGAGATGGAGTGCATTTTGGGAGATGATGTGGACAAAGCTTTGGCAGGAAAGGATTTTGTGATTGTAACCTTGCGTGATTACTATTACCACGAGTATGCGATTGATATGCGGCAGATACGTGAACTGTTAAAGGAAGACTTTGTGGAAAGCATGCTGCAGGCAGATCAGGGAGAAAGTGAGGAGATGACTCAGACATCGTTTTGAACAGGCAAGGATACAAGTGGAACAATATGATTGGGGCGGATGGAGCAGCAAGTACCTGCCGTAGCTATAATGATTTGATGCAAGAAAGACGGATACCGTCAAGGGCGGACATTTTGCCATAGAAGAAAATAAAGAGAGAAAAAGTTAGGAAAGGAGGGGAAGTTACGATGCCCATGTGGTCTTTGATACCAGAGTGGTAAATACTCTGTTGGAGATGCTACTTTTATGGACGCTGATGATGCGTTTGTTAGTAATATTAGTCGTAGGACAGATGTGGATACGAATGGTTATTTAGATGTAATTGCACATGGAACACCTAATGGCATACAAATTACTCATAATGGGCAACATATGACAGTTGATCACAGAACGGCTTCTAGATTAATACAAAATTCAGATGGTTATAACGGACAGACAATTAGGTTATGGTCTTGTAATACAGGTGCTTTGGATAATGGATTTGCACAGAATTTGGCAAATAAGCTAAATGTTGAAGTTTATGCACCGACAAATTATTTATGGTCTACACCAAATGGTAATTATTTTGTTGCAGGTATGAATAATAGAGAGACATTTAAATTATTTTCTCCAAGAGGTAATTAGGAAATGATATGTGAAAAATGTAAAGGAAAAATGAATTGGAGTATCGAAGGTGCTACTCAAGGATGGAGATGCCCTATGTGTGGGTGGAATATAATAACAACATACATTGAAGATATTGATAGAGATGAAACGGAATACAGTCTGTATATAAAAAATGTAACAGAAGTTGATGCAGAAAAAATAAAATTTGTTGCAAAAACAGCTAATGTTAATTTTGTTATTGCGAAGCAAATGCTTGAAAAAAGAGAAGCATGTATATTAAAAGCTAAGGCACCTAAGATTAAACTAGTAATTACAAAATTACAAGAATTGGGGATTGATTTTAATGTAAATCCTTCATTCAATTATTGAGAATGTCTTAAAGATAATTTGCAGATTGTAACTAACTAGTAATTAGTTTATTCGATCCACATTCATTGCTATGACTGACAGCGCTATGGAGCTTCTCGTCGTCTCATCCAGCCTGCTGGTAATCAGACCGAGTCCATATTTTTGTTTCGCAAGGGCAAATGCTCTTTCCACTGCAATTCTATCAGCATTGTCTTTGTATTCCGTCTTTCGGTCAGTTACGGCATTTTTCTTTGGCCTTCCCAGAGACGGCCCTGATAAGCGGATTCTGTGCTCCCTGCAATAGGCAAGGTTGTTTCTGTTCCTGTAGATTTTATCTGCCAGAATGCGTTCCGGATAATGACCCGTTCTTTCGAAATACCGCTCAACGGCTGCGATGAGAACATCACTTTCGTTATAAGCATCAAAAGACATCTTTTCTATCCGGGCCATTCTCTTTTCATCAAGGCTGAGATCCATTTTGCCCCGAACTCCACGGGTGCAGCTGCCTTTCCACGGACAATCGGACGGATGTAGGGCTGGCTGATACTGACAATCCGGTCAGAAACCGAGTGCACTTTATTTTCATACATGTACTTCTGCTGTTCATAAACCTTGTCAATCACGGCGAGGCGTTCGGCCTGTTTTTGTGTCAGTTCACACCCTGTCTCCAGAAGTTCATCGATGTATTTTCTGTCCCTGCGGATATACTGGAGCTGCTGGCGGATTGCCTTGCGTATCTTTTTGCTGATACGTTTTTTACACTTGGCCAGGTTCAGGTAATCCTTTCGGGCATTCCTGCGGTACATCCGTGGAATGTAATAATCAAATCTTCTGCAGAGGTCATCGACGATTTCTTCCAGGTTTTCTCTTGCCTCATTCAGGAGATTTACATCCTGTGGGAAAGAGATCTTCTGCGGGGTACAGGTTGCATCAAGAATCACTGTTCCGCTGTTCTCGCCGGAATCTTTTTCATCTGTATCCGGATGGCTTCCATCACCCGGTGTGTTGTATGCAATGATCATCTCATTGATTTCACTGAGAACGTCATCTGTAAGGCGCTTACGGAACTCAACAAGAAGTGATGGTACAAAGGGAGCCTCTGTCTGGTACCACGGAAGCCCTATGAAGTACTGAAAATACGGATTTTCCATGATCTCCTCAACCAGTTCCCGGTCCGAAAAACCAAGCTGTTTCTGGATCAGAAGAGAGCCAAAGTGCCATACGGAGAGGTTTTGCTGGCATTCCGGTTTTACTCGGAAACAGTTTTGCATACTTTTCCTCAATAGTGTCCCACGGAATCGTTTCCGATTTCTTAACCCAGCGGTTTTCCGGATTCATCTTGAACCCGACGGGCTGATTGAAATCTGCAGGTCCAAGCTGACGATATCGTTCGAATTTATACATGAGTTTTCCCCAAAATGCAAGGTTTTTATAGCAATTTATATATTTTCTCTGCATTCCTTATACTACTCTTGAGTGGAAAACTCAGTATTTTCAAGGGATTTATGCGGATTTTTTGTTATTGAGCAACCATTAAGTAGCGAAGAAGGGGAAGAAGAGAAAAGGCATTAACGTCTCCTCTTTTACCTGATAACTCTTAATTATCGTTACCATATTAAAAAATGAACCTAGATTATTCACGGCTGATCCGTGAATAATCTAGGTTCATTTTAAAGTGATGTCTCCATACAACATACTCTAAGACATCAAAAGTGGCAGAATCAAGTAAAATCAATGGATTCTGCCACTATACTTTTCTTTAAGTGTCAAAGACGGGATTATAGCATAGCAAAAAGTAAAAAGCAAACATATATTCCAAAAATATGTTCGATTTTTAACTTGACAGAAGAATGCACGTTCGATATAATACAAGCAGAAAGAACAAATGTTCCCGAACAGATTTTCTTATGTGAGGTGTGTTATGAGAGTACAGAAGAGTGTATATCATATGACGGACAGAGAGTTAAGATTATATAAGAGACAGTTAAGAAGGAGGATGCAGATACAGCGCAGGATCCTTACCATGATTGCTACGGTCTGTGTGATTATTTTCTGTGCGGTATCCTATCAGGGAATCCGTTCTCTGGCAAGCTCCGGGGAAGAACAGTTAAAGTTCAAATACTATACTCAGGTGACGCTAGCTTACGGAGAGACCTTATGGGATTTGTCCGAGGATTATATTGATTATGAAGAGTATAAGGATAAGAAGGAATATATAGATGAGGTACAGAGCATCAACCATCTGGCGGAAGAGGACAGCATCCGCGCCGGACAGACGTTGATCGTACCTTATTATTCTTATGAGTTTGTGAAGTGATAAGAAAGAGTATGATAAATGGAAAGTTAGTTAAATACATTGGCAAAATCCACGAACTCCCGGAGCATGCGATACACATGTCTCGATGTAAGGTCTCCGGATGTGAATTTTCTACGAAAAGTGATGAGTAGTTCTCGTCATGACGAGGCCGCCTACAGTCGACATCCATGTCGACAATCGGCTGACGCGGACATCGTGTCCGCTTTCCCCCTGCCTTTCAGCACTTTTCTAGAAAATATCAACATCCTCCGACAAATATCTTCGACATGGCACCGCATACGCCGGGAGTTCTGCGTTTTGGAAAGCTTTCAAAAAAACCAGTAGCCCCGGCTGGGTATAAGAATAAGCAGTGCCGTAAGCAGACGTCGGTACTTAGCGGTCGTATTGTGACCGCTTATGTACCGCTACGCTCTGCGACAGAGCGCGAGCGTGCCGCGTTTCTTATACCTTGCCAAGGGCTACGGGGATTTGATAGCATTTCTTTACTAACTTCCCATTTTATGCAGAGATGATTAACCTAATACACCAAAAGTGTTGGGTATCTTTTCTAATTGTCATTTGTCCGGCTGGTCCGAATGTCTATTGCTGTGTTCCCGTAGATGAAAAGCATTGGCGGCCTGCCGACGGCGTTGTTCTTCCAGTGCGGCATAGTGTTTTCTTGTGGTATTTACATCTTTATGACCCAGAACATCCGCTACCAGATAGATATCCCCGGTTTCTTTATAGAGTTCGGTACCGTAGGTACTGCGTAGTTTATGGGGTGTGATTTTCTTTAAGGTGGTTACCCGGGAGGCATATTTTTTTACCAGATTCTCTACGGAGCGGACGGCCATCCGGCGATTCTGCAGGGACAGGAACAGAGCATTCTCATGTCCTTCGGCTGGAATGATATGTTCCCTTTGCTCCAGATAGTCGAGCAGAGCGGTTTCTACTTCATCGCCGAAGTAGACGATTGCTTCATAACCACCTTTTCTCCGGATCTTGATGCCGCCGTTATTGAAATCCACGTCGTTAATATCCAGACCTACACATTCCGATACTTTGATTTATAATTCTTTCAAGGAATAGCAATACACTACAGAGCACGGAAGGAGAAGTGGCGAATTTATTTCGACCCCGTATAGTTATATGTGCCGTCATCCTTACAAGCACAAACAAGTGGGACATTGAGCCCGGACTCTTATCATTGGTAATAAACCATGTTTATTCAGTCGCAGGATGACAGTCAATGTTGCTATTCCCTTTTTATTAAGGTGGTGATACTTAATGATGAAGTTAAAATACTCCATCTGCTGTGGACTTGATGTCCACAAAAATGTTATCGTTGCAACCATCGTAACTACCAATAAGGACGGCATATCCGAATATCTGCAAAAATCTTTTTCAACCATCAACTCAGATATTCAAAGGTTTCACAACTGGCTTATCGAGAATAATTGCTATCATGTTTGTATGGAATCCACCGGAAAGTATTGGATTCCTATTTTTAATTATCTCGAAAATGACATTGATGTCTGCCTTACACATCCGAAGTATGTCAAAGCCATTAAAGGCAAGAAAACGGACAAAAAGGATTCTAAATGGATTGCCGACCTCTACAAATTTGATCTTGTCAGATGTTCCTTTATTCCTCCAAAAGATTTTCGTCAGCTTAGGGAACTTTCCAGATACCGTTTCAAGCTGGTCTGCATGAAGTCTTCCGAGAAGAATCGCATCCAGAACTGTATGACCATTTCCAATGTCGGCATTGCCAGTGTTCTTTCTGATCCTTTTGGCAAGACAGCAACTGAAATCATCTCTTATCTATTGGAGCATACTGCCGATTCCATGGATGAAAAAGCTGTCCGCAAACTCATAAAGAAAGGGGCTAAATCCAAGTCTGATGAAATCATCGAAGCCATCAAAGGCTACACTATTGAAACAGATCAGGCTAAAAAACTAGAGCTTGCCCGGGGGCATCTGGAATATCTCGATGATATGATTACCCAGACCGAAGTGGAACTCTATGTCCGCATCAAGCCTTATTACGAGTTCGTGGAGTTTGTCAGTACCATGCCCGGCATGACAGAGTTAAGTTCCACGATTGTTCTTGCAGAAACAGGCGTTGATATGGATATTTTTGATGATGCAAAACATCTGTGTTCCTGGTGCGGACTTTCTCCTGCCAACAATGAATCCGCTGGTAAGAAAAAGTCTGTCCGCATTGCCAAAGCAGGCGATTACCTGAAACCAATGATGGTTCAATGTGCCCTTGCTGCAATTAAGAGCAAAAAGCAGCCTTATTTTGCAATCAAATATGGTCGAATCAAAAAGCGACGTGGACACAAAAAGGCAATCATTGCCATTGCAAGAATGATGATGGTCTGTATTTACCACATGGTTTCAGAAAAGAAGCCCTTTACCCCTACTGACTATGAGGAATTGATGGACCCTCAGAATCATGTAGAGAGTGTCGTCTTGAATGAGAACAATGTGTTTGCTTACCTTGAAAGCCTTGGTTACGACAGCTCTAAGTTAGTAGGTGAAGGAGAGCAGGAAGCGCAATTCCATTGTCCGTGGTATTGGCATACTGATCACGGCATTTTTGTTCGTCACCCTGATTTATAGTCTGGTTGCCATGATGCTTTCCCAGATTGTTCCCAGTATTGTAAATATTGCTTCCAATTTTGACACTTACATCAGCAATTTTACAAAATGGATCAGCAAGCTTATGGATGACAATCCGGAGCTGGGCAGTCAGATCACTTTTCTGATTGATAAGTATTCCGTAGAACTGGAGAATTGGTTAAATAACACAGTACTGACCAAGACCAGTCAGGTGATCATGACAGTATCTTTGAGCGTAATCAATATTCTGAAGAGTCTTTGGGATTTTATCATCGGATTCGTTATTTCCATTTATGTACTGGCAAGTAAGGAAAAATTTGCCGGACAAGCGAAAAAAATGGCCTATGCTTTCTTTGAACAGAAAACAGCCAACCGCCTGATCAAGAGTTTTCGCTTTACCCATAGCACTTTCATCGGATTTATCGGCGGCAAGATTGTAGATTCCTTTATCATCGGATGCCTGTGCTTTATCGGAACCACGTTATTGCAGACACCGTATGCGGCACTGGTCAGCGTGATTGTGGGTGTGACCAATATTATTCCCTTCTTTGGTCCTTATCTGGGAGCTATTCCCAGTGCCATCCTGATCCTTGTGGTGGATCCGATGCACCCTTTAAACTGTGTTTATTTCGTCCTGTTCATTCTGGTGTTACAGCAGTTTGACGGAAATTTCCTGGGACCCAAAATTCTGGGCAATTCCACCGGGCTTACCGGTTTCTGGGTGATTTTCGCCATCACGGTATTCGGTGGATTATTCGGTATTCTCGGCATGATCGTCGGGGTGCCTATCTTTGCAGTGATCATGCGGCTATCAAGGCAGTAGTTAATACGTTCCTTCGGAAAAAGGATCTGCCGGTAGAGACAGAACAATATTCTTATCTGAAAAATATTGATGAAGAGGGATTCCATACACTGAATTCCAGACTGCAAAAGGATCATGAGCTTAAAGATCAAACTGATTTCAGCCAGGATAAAAAAGATCAAGAAGAGAAAAACGTAGGAGAGAAGTAGACAAATGCGATTTGTAATACAACGGGTACAGCATGCAGAGGTAAAAGTAGATGGAGAGGTAACAGGCAGCATCGGCAAAGGTTTTCTGGTACTGATCGGCGTGGCCGAAACAGATACCAGAGAGATTGCCGACAAAATGATCAAGAAGCTTCTGGGGCTGCGGATCTTTGAAGACGCTCAGGGCAAGACCAATCTGGATCTGCATGCGGTGGAGGGCGAATTGTTACTGGTGTCACAATTTACTCTGTATGCGGATTGCAAAAAAGGCAATCGTCCATCCTTTATCAAAGCCGGTAATCCGGATATAGCCAATGAACTATACGAATACATTATCGACAGATGCCGTGAAAGCATCGCCACCGTGGAAAAAGGAATCTTTGGCGCCGATATGAAAGTATCTCTGTTAAATGACGGGCCTTTTACCATATTGCTGGATTCCGAGGAAATCTGTTAAAAATAGCTTTCGAAAGGCGTATTATAGGATTATTTCTAAACACAACTATTCGTTAAACTTGTGTTTTGCGCATAGTTGGTTCTGCGTCCTCATCTAAAAAGTAGTGAAAAGTCCCGTAAATACGGCATTTTCACTACTTCCTATATGCTTGTAAGTACATAATTTTTGCAGTCATGACACAAGAAAAGCTCCCTCACAGGAAGGAGCTTTGTCTACAGTCTGAAAAGAGCTCCTTCGAGCTCTTTTGAGTCAGTTCTGCAAACTTGAATTTAAGGTTCTCTTTTATTTTCAAAATAAGCTTCAATCTTTTTATCTACAACAATTCCTACAGGTGTCAAAACCAATAAAATAATTACCATTATTATCAATGTAAAAACCATCGCCCCATCAAAACATTTATCAGCAATAAGTTATTTTTCTTCTATAGATTCTGTTACATTAGTTCTATATTTCTCTTCACATGCTTTTAAGTAATCAAAGCATAATCCACCATCACATCTATAGAAAAATGGATCTTTACAAATTGTATTATCACTATTGAGAATAAATACAGGTATGACATCTTTATCGTTGCTGTTTATATAACTAATTTTGAAACTGTATCCTGTTCTTCCAAGTGAAATGCCATCTCTTTTCATTGAAATACCTTGAATATTCGCCACTATATATTCGATATCTTCTGAATCGGTGATAGTAAAACCAGTTCCTGTATTTCCATCGAACACATTTATATGGTCTACCTCAGAAGGATTTACATTCTTACCGAATTTCTTTGGCATGAAATAGTAACCTACTGTTCCTACCAATAACACAGCAATTAAAATAACCAGAATACGCAGTTCCTTTTTCATACACTCTTTACCTCCACAAATATCGATTTTTCGTTCTCTGCGCCTTCCCAATAAACTGGAAGTTGTGTTATTCTTCACGATTCTCAATGCTATAGACAATACAAGCAATTCCTGCAATCATCGAAAACAGAATAGCTCCGCCCATTGGCTCATCCAATGTAGCACCAATAAAGAATCCTGCGATTGCAGCAATAACCATAATAATGACGCAAGCCACCGTTCTGTACTTTTTCATATACAATTCCTCCGTCAAAATTGAAGTTGTCTTACTTCTTGTCATTGAAGTAGATGATAAAAGCACCCATTACTGCAATAGCAATGAGCAATCCAAACTCACCCCAATTACCTAAAAGTTCAAGTCCTACGACCGTACCTAAATAACCAACAATCAATGTAACGATTGCTGCCAAAATCGCTTTACCCATATAATCACACTCCTTTGTCAAATTCCGATTTTCGTTCTCTGTGATTTCCCAATAAACGGGAATTTCTCACTTCTTCATTTTAGGAGCAATAAGCAGCACTACTGTCACAAGAAAATATACACCATACAGTAACCACGTAATTGTATTGTTCCATGGAAAACTCTTTTCTGGATGGTTCAATGCAAACATTATAAATACAAAAGCTACAATCAGCATTATCACACCGATAATCCTTGATATACTCTTATTCATGTAAAGCACCTCCTCGTCAAACTTGAAGTTGTTACTCTGATTTCCGCCAGAACAATCCTTCTGAAGCTGCAATTTTCTCAAACAACATACACATTTCTTCATCTGGATTATAAATGCTTATATTTAAGCAATCCCATCCAAACTGGAGAAGCACATCTTTACTTGTAAATAATATATTTACATCACCAGAATGGTTTTCCAGTATAGTATCAATGATTTTTGTTACTTGTTCGGGGGTTGGCTGTTCAATCCATTTTCCCCAATGAATAGATAAAGGATAATAACACATCACTTTCAAAATAACGCCAACAAATCTATCTCTTAACCCACAGTAATCATAGTGGTTGAGTAGATAAGTTTCTACTTCAAAAAACTGTCCACCACAATTCATGGGTACTTGTTTAGGGAGGAAATCCATTATATAGCACGGGGTTTCCAAGAGTTTGTCAATTATGTTCATTTAATCACGCTCCTTTAACAACTTCCGATTTCTCAGTTTCAAAAACCGGAAGTTTTCTATTTTTTCTTCTCCTTTTTAAAAAATAAACAGCAATAGCTCCAACTAATAGTGGAAAGATAACCCTCCCATAATTTACACCACCTATTCCTCTTGCACTAATACCTGAAATCAAATAACTAATACCATTCAATAACCCTGTAATTGCTAAAATCAAAATTACTATACATACTATCTTTTTCATACAATCACTCCTTTATCAAATTCCGATTTGTTAAGCTATCTATATAATATACAATATCATCTCTCTCTGATTATTACAATACCGACCGCCCTCGTTAGTTTTCAGGTCTAACGAAAGTGGTCGGTACATAAAAAAGCATTATTATTTTATTCCGCTGCTTCCATAAAGTAAATCCGGGAGGAAAAATCCGGGAACAGTCGGGTGTCGGAATTATATCCGGTTCCGGCGAAAGCGGGTTTCAGGGCAATACCCGCACGCATCAGGGTATCTCCGTAAGCAGTCAGTTCTTCTTTTTCCCCATCCATATTTACAAATCGCGAAAGAATCTCCTGTAATGCAGATCCTTGCTTGATATGAACCGGAGAAACGGTGTTCACAAGGTCTCCGAAGTCTTTCAGATTGTATTTGATATTCCTGCCGTAGAAATGATATTTCACATCCGGAAGTAACCCCACCGGGCGATACCAGTCATGGGATTGGTTTGGAGTTGTCAGGCGTCGGAAGAACAGCCCCACTGCTCTTCTTCCATCCGGGGACACGCAGGTCCAGGATAAGGTTTCCGAGTCGGAAGCTTCGTTTTCTGCTCCACGATAAAAGGATCCAAACTGGAAAACATCCCGCCATTTTTTATAAAGTGCAATCTGCTCCCGGATTGCGTTGAGATCACTTCCGGACAGATCCTTTAAATTACATTCATATCCTAAGACACCGAAGGAAGCCACCTGAAAACGGGTCTCAAGGGGCGTGATCCTTAAGGTCTGATGATTTGGACAAGATGACACATGTGCTGTAAATACCGATAAGGGATATCCATAGCTGTAACTGTTCTGAATCCCGGTACGGCACAGTGCGTCAGTATTATCGCTCGCCCAAATCTGCGGGAAATAACTTAATATTCCCAGATCAAAACGATTTCCACCTGAACTGCAGCCTTCAAACAAAATTTCAGGGAAACGTGTGGTCAGCTCATCCATAATGTGATACAGCCCCAGTACATAACGATGTGCCGTCTCTCCCTGTTTTGCAGCCGGCAGATAAGGGGAATAAATATCACTGAAATTACGGTTCATATCCCACTTTACATAACGGATGTCTCCGGAGGAAAATACCTTCGTCATGGAATCTATTACATATTGCTGTACTTCGGGATTGCACAGATCCAAGAGGCGTTGATTACGTCCCTCGGAGTGGGGATGTCCCGGAATCATCATTGCCCAGTCGGGATGCTCTTGATAGAGACGGCTGTTTTCACTGATCATCTCCGGCTCTACCCAGAGACCGAAATCCACCCCCAGGGCTTTGAGTTTTTACTGAGGGAAGCAATTCCTCCGGGCAGCTTCTTCGGATCCGGTTCCCAGTCTCCCAGGGAGGAAGTATCGTCATTCCGCCCGGAAAACCACCCGTCATCCATGACGAACAGTTCGACGCCGACATCTGCTCCCGCTTTTGCCAGCTGCAACAGTTTCCTCTCATCAATCTTAAAATAACATGCTTCCCAGCTGTTTAACAGAACCGGACGAGGTCTTCTCTTCCACACTCCCCGCACAATATGCTCTCTAATAAAGGAATGTAACTGTCGGCTGAGTCCGCCATAACCATTCGAAGAATAGCTTAAAACAGCCTCTGGTGTATCAAAATGCGTTTCCGGAGTCAACTCCCGGGAAAAGCTCTGTGGATTGATCCCGTTTACAAAGCGCAGTTTCCCATAAGAGTCTTTCTCAAGGGCTTCATAATGATTTCCACTGTAGATCAGATTGCAGCCGATACAGGAGCCAAAAGTCTCACAGGTGTTCTTATGTCCCAGGATCATAAAAGGATTCGAGCGGTTCGAAGAGGTTCCCGTATAAGACGCATTTATAAATTTGCCGGAACGTAAGGAAATCTGTTCTCTGTGCATCTCTCTTGCCCAGGCACCGCTGAAATGAGTGATCACGGAATAATCCTCTGTCAGATCTAACTGTGCACTGAGACATCGCTCCAAGGTGACAGATGCGTCACTGTGATTGATCAACCGTGCGCTTCTGGTAATGACATCACATTCTTCGAATACGGTATAAAACAGCTGCAACTCCAAATGATTCGTAACATCCTGCAAAACAATCTGAAGGCATTCCGCGGAATCAGTTTCTGCTTCCGAATAGCTGTGAGGAAGTCCGGAATCCTGCAGGCACTGCTCTCTTTCCTTTAAAGTAATAATTTCATAGGAATCAAAAGTAAAGTCAGAGGTGACACTTCCGTCGGCAAATCTGGACTTCCAGAAAAGGTTCTCTGATATCTCCTTTCCCAACGTACCAACCTCCAAGCAGACATCTTCCATGGAGATCTGCGGATGTTCCCTGTCGTAGGTACAGGTGTTGCCCGGAGCGAAGGCTCTCTGTATGACAAGGGGCGCACAGGAGGAAGGATCCTGTGAATCCACAGTGATCCGCTCACCGTAATACAGATGTTCTAAATGTCCGGTCTCCATGACCCACATTCCGTAAGTTGTGTGGGCTGTCTGTAAAAAGAACCATGGTCTTGTATCGGAATCTTTTAAAATCTGAATCATGCTTTAAGCCTCCTGAATCTCTTTTAATCGTTCCTCGGTCAGCTGATACTTCTTATGAAAGAAAATGACACCGATGACAAGGAGCAGAATGGGGAACAGTGTCATCGTCATACGAAGTCCCACTACAGAACTTCCGGAAGCTCCTGCAGCTGCCACAGCATCGCTGGTATCAGAGCTTAAGTTGCAGAGGTTCAGGCACAGAGAAGCCACTAACGCAGCAACACCGGAAGCCAGTTTTACCACGAAGGTCTGCATGGAGAAAATGACACTCTCGTCTCTGCGATGATTTTTCCATTGACCGTAATCTACGGTATTGGCTAAAAATACGGTGGTCAGTACGGTCAGCATACCATTGGCGGCAAAGATTAAGAAGCCGGGAATGAATAGTAAAAATACATTACTCATATTCGTAAAACATAAAAGAAGCAATACAGCATATCCGGCAATTGCCATCAGGAAGCTGACGTAGAAGATCCGGATGGTACTCATAAACTTACGAAATAACGGGAACAGAAGCATCATGGCGAGAATCTGTACCGCTCCACCGAAGGTGTTGAATAGTGTATAGGAATTATACCAGGTATCTCCGCCAAAATCGTATTTGAAGAAATAAATTACCAGGTTGGAGGTGGTATAGACCGCGCAGTTGATCAGTACAATGGTAATTACCACTGCCATCGCCTGATCGTTCTGAATTAACGCCTTGAACATCTGGCCGATGGAAGGTGCGTCCACATCTACCGTAGATTTTTCCTTGATATTAATACAGGTAATGGCAATAAATATCACGAACAGCACAGCAATGATCAGGGTGAACCGGGAAAATCCGACCCGCTCTTCTCCTCCGCCCAGGGCATTGACGCAGAGCATGGTGATCACGGTGATAATGGCAGAGCCTACACCGGCGCAGGAACGTCCCAGCGTAGACAATCCTTCACGTTCTTTTCCGCTGTGAGTAAATGCCGGTATCATGGACCAGAAGGAATATCCATCATGGTATAGGTCACGCCCCAGAGAATATAGGTGACTGCAGCATAAGCTACCAGTCCACTGCCATTCAGTGCAGGCGGTGCCGAGAACATCAGATACAGAACAACGGCATTGGTCACCGTGCCGATCATCAGCCAGGGGCGGAACTTCCCCATCTGGTCCTGGTCTTGGCTACGATGACGCCCATGAAGGGATCGTTAAACGCATCGAACACTCTTGCAACCAGCAGAATGATACCCATGGCTACGGCGTTTACGTCTAAAATATCCTGATAATAATACAAAATATAGCTGGCAGACAGCATGTATACCATATCTTTGCCTACCGCACCCAGTCCATAAGAAAATTTTTCTTTTCCACTTAAACTCATAATGTAACCCTGATCCTTTCTTATGCAATCTTTTGAAATCCTTTGAAATCTTTCTCTCAAATGAAACCATTAAATCGTTATATCATAAGCTCACGAATTCGTGCTATCGCACTCTACATCCTGCTTCGCAGGATATTCGTTCGCTAATGAGCCCAGAAAAACAAATGTCTGCTTTGCAGCCACTTGTTTTTCCTTGAGGCTCATTAAATCTTAATCTGAAAAGGTATCCGTATTTCCCCTGCCGTCTGTGACTGCAACAGCAAAGCTCCCCGACCGGATCTTCCCGTACTCTTAACATAAGTTCCACCCATGCCTCCCTGTAAAGCAATGGTGTCAGGTCCGATGATGGAGATGTCACCTTCCGCAATCAGACGAACCGGCTCCTGATAAAAGGGAAGCACATTTCCATGGTCATCCACTGCACGGATCCGCACCAGTGCCACATCATAGCTGTGCTGTTCCGTCAGAATGGTATGATCCGCTTCTGCTTCCAGCCGGATTTCGCGAACCGGTTCTTTGGTGACGGATTTTACGACTTTGCCGTCTTTGATAGCGTCAAACCGGTATATGGTAGCCGTACCGCCCCAGTCACCGATGTACTTTGTATACAGTCTGGTCACTTCCGCGAAATCGATATGATAGATCAGAAGCAGTTTTAAAGCCGTAAGATATAATCTCTTTGGAATGTGGTTCAGGCTTCCTCGCGCTACGAGATTCATAGCATCCGTGATCTCCTTTGCATGTTTCGGACGGAATCTTTCGTTCTGCGCAAAAGAATCTCCGATAAAATCATCGATCAGGATGGGACCGTGCTTTAAGTGCTTATAAGGTGACATTCCCGGCAGATATTCCTTGATAAAACGGTCATTTTTGTACATCTTCACGCTGTCTGCATTGGACAGAATGTAGATGTTGCCGCGGTTACAGCCGGGATGCTCTCCGATATCCATGGAGGAAGTGATCTCCAATACAGGAGTCTGTTCCTGCTCACAGACATAGATATTTGCTGCCAGCTTCGGATTCCGGAACATATCCATGACACCATGATAACAGATCCGGTCACCGCTTCCGAAGTCTTTGTGAGTGTTGTAGTCGAACATGCACCAGCCGAAGCTTCCGGCGATATCGGGCTGACCTGCCACGGCATCCAGTACATTGGCGTGGCGGATGGCATGCTCACTGCGGCGCTCTTCGTTGTCGAAGGCCTTTGTGGGATACATATGCCCGTTGTACTCACTGATCAGATAAGGCTTCTCCATATCAGATGTGACTTTTTCTTTGGATCACAGCCGGGCATCTCACCATCGTGCAGAAAATCATTATACGTATAGACATCTTCTAACAGATGACTTTTTTCATGGCACGGACACCACCGGTAGGTCTTGATGGATCCAGCTTATGTGCCACGGCATTGGTCTTTTCGTAAAAAGCATCGTCATCCGGTGACTCATTGATGCGTATTCCCCATAAAATGATGGAGGGATGATTACGGTACTGTCGGATCATGTCTTCGGCATTTGCCACCGCCTGTGCTTTCCAGGTGTCATCTCCAATATGCTGCCAGCCGGGAAACTCTGTGAAGACCAGAAGTCCCAGTTCGTCGCATCGCTCCAGAAAATAATGACTCTGGGGATAGTGGGAAGTCCGCACGGCATTCAGCCCCAGCTCTTTTTTTAACAGATCCGCATCCAGCTTCTGCATGCTCTCCGGCATGGCATAGCCTACATAAGGATAACTCTGATGGCGGTTCAGACCCCGGATCCGCAGTTTTTTGCCATTGAGGTAAAAGCCGTCTTTTTTAAAAACTGCATCCCTGATACCGAAGGTAACCTCTGCTTCGTCCAGAAGCTGTTCTCCCTGCCAGAGCTGGGTCTTTAACAGATAAAGATGAGGGTGTTCGGTATCCCACAAAAAAGGATGTGGAATCGTTCCCTGAATACGAAACGGGGTCTCAGCCGTAGTGCCTGTGGGGACATTCTGTTCGCAGAGAAACTGCCAGTCATTATCTGATGTTACATCTGATACCGCACCCGACATTACAGTATCGCTCTTTAACATATAATATTGTCTGACATTAAGGTCTTTCGCAACTTCATAAAAAGTGATTTCAGAAGTTACCTGAGCCTCATCCGGTGTGATCAGCGTGTGTACGAAAATATCCTCAAGGGCAATCTGGTCTTTTACTTCGAGATACACATCCCGGTAGATGCCGCCGTAGGTCATATAATCGATCACGTAACCGAAGGGAGGCACATTTAAGTCTTCTCTGCTGTCCAGCCGGACACACAGCACATTGTCCTGTCCGTAGTTCGCATATGCCGACAGATCTACAGTAAAGGCGGTGTAGCCGCAATGGTGCTCTCCCACCTTACTGCCGTTGAGATAGACGGTACTGTCATGACCGGCCCCTTCGAAGGTGAGCAGGATCCGCTTGCCCTGCCATTCGGTCGGAATATGCAGATGGCGTCTGTAGCCGCTGACCATCTGGTAGAGAGATTCGTCAAAATAGTGAAACGGGGTCTCCTTACAGGTATGAGGGATTCGGACGGGCTGCAGGGTCTCTTCCGGGTATTCTGTTGCAGTCATCCCCTCCTGAAAGTTCTCGTTAAAAAGCCAGTCTTCGCTTAAATAGATCTTCTGATTCATGGTTCGTTCCTCTTTCTTTGGGATATTATGGATTAATTCTGGATTATTCCATTGCCTCATTCTGATCTCTGTACGATGCCATACATGAGGATTTCCACAACTTCCTTCAGGGCATCTGCATAAGTCAGCTGATTTCGAGAGAGAATATCTCTCTGGAAGAACTGCTCAATGGAAGCTTCTAACATCATTTTCACCAGACAGATGGGAACCGGGCGGATGCTGCCCTCAGCCATGCCCATCTCGATCAGCTGGATTGTAGGCTCCCAGCCAGTGGAAAGTCTGAGTTCTACCTTCTGGTAGATCTTCGGGTATTTGTCCCGGAGGGAATATAATTTTCGAAGATCGATATTCTGATAACCTTCCGGCAGCACTCCCAGGATGCGGTGCAGTTTTTCCACTACACTGAGGGAAGGATCGGTCAGGATCATCTGCTCGCTTTCCTTGATGGAGTCAAAGATATAATCTACCATGGCAAGAAACAGTGCTTCTTTATCATCGTACACGGTATAGATGGTTTTCTTGCTGATCGAGAGTTCCTTCGCCAGATCATCCATTGTGAATTTCAGCCCTTTTTGATCGAAGACACGCAGGGTGGCGTCGAGAATATTTTTTTGCAGACCTTCTGTGGTATCCATCGCTTCTATTCCTCCGTTCGGTAAGATTGTAATTACAGTATGGAAACTGAAAAGTAAATTGTGGTTTCCCATAAAAACAGGGTAGCATTTTTGAAAAAAAAATTCAAGAAACGTTTTTGCCAAAAAGAGTTTCCGAGAATTGTGAAATATAACAAAAAACCAGCCAACAAAACGGTTGACTGGTGAATGACAGAGTCTATAAATAGTTTTTCATGATGCGGTACAATGCTTTTGGATGCAGCGGTTTGGAAAGATACTCGTTGATTCCTGCATTTCTGGCTGCTGCAATATCCTCCGGCAGTGTTTTGGTACTGGCGGCAATAATGGGGATTCCAGGTCCGTCGGTATGGGTGGAAGCGTTTAATTTTATTATCTCTTGAATTGTTCTGCCAGCGTGGGATGAGATTTTTTGCGGGTGATCTCCACCAATCCTAAAGGCGTCATATCCACGATGCGGGGATGCTGGGGATCCCCTGCGGTCAGATTCTTTAATGTCTCCAGTAACTCCTTCTGCCGTTCCTTTTCCGCCATATTGATGAAGTCCACAATGATGATACCGGACAGATTCCGCAGGCGCAGCTGTCTTGCTACTTCTTCGGCAGCCTCCAGATTTACCTGATAATAGGTGTCCTCTCCTGCTTTTTTCGCTTCGTTTTTACCGGAATTGACATCGATCACCGTCATGGCCTCCGTAGGCTCGATGACGAGATACCCTCCGCATTTTAACCAGACTCTCGTATCCAGTGCTTCCTCCATGCCGCGCTCCAGAGAATACAGCAGGCGTAAAGAGATCGTTGGATCATCGTAGAACCGAATGGACTTTTGTTTTAACAAAGGGTGATCTCCTTCCGACAGCTGACGATAGATCTGAGGATCATCGGTAAGGATCTCAGAATATTCCGAAGGATCCGCCATCTGCTCCAGAACCTCGTAAACGGCCTCAGAAGGCTTCAAAAGGCAGGTGAAGTACACTTTATGGTCTACCTGCTCCAAAAGGCTCTGAAGGGCTTCAGAAGCGTTCTCAGGGGTGCTCCCGTTTTTACAAAGCAGCTGCTTCATCCGGGCAGGATCCGCAGTGGCGGAGGCACGCTTTGTCTTCTGGGCATCTCTGGTGACCATGACTACCAGCTCGTCTCCAGCTTTCAAGGTACCGTCTGCCTTACGATTGGTCAGATACGCCGCACCTGCTTCCCGCAGGGGGAGAAAGCACAATTCTCCGGGCAGGATCTCCACGAAGCAGGCATCAATATTTTTTGCCACATTCTGTATTTTCCCCAGATAGATGCCACCGATCTTACTGGCATCTGACCGCAGTACGCGTATAGCAGCCACGCCCCGGGCATTGACAAGCAGAGCTGCCCTGCGTTCCCGCAGACAGGTGAAGATCAGTTTTCCCTCCGTGCAATCCGTGGATTTACGGATCTGATTTACTTCTTTTTCTCTGGCCGGTCGTCCGCCGGTGAGACTGCGGCTCATTCCGTGTCACCGGAAGCTGCCCTGTAAGCTTCCTCACTGTCGAAACCTATGGCATCCAGGGGGAGAAGGGCGTCTGTTTCGTTTCTCAGATAGGTCTCTTCTCTGTTGACCAGAAGGGCATTTTCCTGCAGGGTCTCACCATTTTCGGAAAATAATGCTTCAATGACCTGAATGGGTTTGATATTTCCGGCACTGGAGGCATCCACCAGCAGATAAAGCTTTTCGGACTCCACCACCTTCATCTCATAGATACCTTCTTTTAAATTGATCTCCCGGCTTCCCTTTTTTGTCTCTTTGGTAATGAGGATCTCATCTTTTGCAAGAAAACGATCCACCGCGGAGCCCAGATCAAAATGAGGCCCTCTGCCCTCCCGGAAAGCTACCGTATATCCGGCGGCAGCAACGCTGGCCATGGCATTGCCGGCCTTGTCCGGCAGAATTTTCACCGAAGTGATCTCGATTCCCGGTACGGAAGCGGCATTCAACCGCTGCTTTACATCCTCACAGGAGGTCAGGGAATGCACTTCCAGGTCCATATATTCTCCGTTGCTGGTCAGTCCCACACCCAAAGGTGCGGCAAAGGACATGATCTGATGCGGGCTGAAGCCCCCGGTATAAGCAACATCCAGCTCCGCTCTGCGGTTGGCTTTCTGGAAAAAGCGCATCACATCCAGATGTCCGATAAAACGAATGGGACCATATTTTCTAAACTTGATTCTTAATTTCATAATGTTTCTTCTTAACTCCGTAATCTATACTTCCGATGTCTGTTGTGGCAATCATCCTCTGGGCTCCACACAGATACCGCAGCCGAATCTGGCGGCACCGCAGCCCTGACATGCCTGTTTGCAGTTCGGTGAGATCGTCTCGTTTTTCGCTTTCTGCCATTCTCTCTCCAGAAAGGCTCTGGATACACCGCAGTCCAGGAAATCCCAGGGCAGGATCTCGTCCAGAGGCCGTTCTCTGTGGGAATAGAAATCCGGGTCCAGACCACAGGCTTCAAAAGCTTCCATCCAGACATCGTTGTGGAAATACTCACTCCAGGCATCGTAGAAGCAGCCCTTGTTATAGACATATAAAAGCACCTGGGACAATTTTCTGTCACCTCTGGCCAGAACACCCTCCAGAACGCTGACATCCGCTTCGTGCCAGTTGTACTTGATGCTCTTCTGGTTCAGCTGCTCGGAAATGGACTTTCTGGTCAGATATGCCTTTTCCACGAACTCTTCCTTGGTACACTGGGGCGCCCACTGGAATGGCGTAAAGGGCTTCGGCACGAAGAAGGAGGTACTGGTAACAATCTGCACTCTGCCGTTGACACGTTTCTCCTTCGGCACCGTATCGAAGAAAGTGGCCGCAATTTTGTTGGAAAGCTCAGCAATTCCCCGGATATCCTCTTCGGTTTCCGTGGGATGTCCCAGCATGAAGTACAGTTTGACTCTGGTCCAGCCGCCTTCGAAGGCAAGGGCGGAACCCTGTAAGATCACTTCTTCAGTGAGTCCTTTATTGATGACATCCCGCAGTCTCTGGCTGCCGGCTTCCGGAGCAAAGGTCAGACTGGATTTCTTCACATCCTGTACTTTGCTCATGACATCCAGAGAAAAGGCATCGATACGTAAAGACGGCAGGGAGATATTGATATGTCTCTTATCACACTCTTCGATCAGGAAGTCAATCAGCTCTGGCAGCTTGCTGTAATCGCTGGAACTTAAGGAACTTAAGGAAATCTCCTCATGACCGGTGTTTTTCAACATTTCCATGGCGTACTTTTTCAGAACTTCCACATCCCTTTCTCTGACGGGACGATACAGCTGTCCTGCCTGACAGAAACGACAGCCGCGGATACAGCCTCTCTGAATCTCCAGAACGACTCTGTCCTGTGTGACTTTGATATAAGGAACTACCGGCTTCATAGGATAAAAGCTGTCGGTCATATCCGTTACCAGCTCTTTGCGGATCCTTGCGGGAATTCCCTCTTCCGTAGGTCGAAAGGAAGCAATGGTGCCATTTTCATGGTAAGTGGTCTCATAGAACCGGGGCACATACATTCCCGGCAGCTTTGCCGCCCGGCGTAAGAATTCTTCTCTGCCTGTCTTCTCCGTCCGGCATTTCTTATAGAGATCGATCAGCGGCCGGTACTGGGTCTCGCCTTCTCCGATATAGAAAATATCAAAGAAATCGGCAATGGGCTCAGGATTATAGGTGCAGGGACCGCCGCCGATAACGATGGGACAGTCCTCTCCACGTTCGGTGGCAAGCAACGGGATCCCCGCCAGATCCAGAACCTGCAGAATATTCGTATAACACATTTCGTACTGAATGGTGATTCCCAAAAAGTCGAAGTCTTTTATCGGATCCTGACTCTCCAGGGCAAACAGCGGAATGTTCTCCTTACGCATAATTTCATCCAGATCCACCCAGGGAGAATACACACGCTCACACCAGACATCATCCCAGGAATTGAGCATGCCATACAGGATCTGGATTCCCAGGTGGGACATACCGATCTCGTAGACATCCGGGAAGCACATACAGAAACGGACATCAATGCTGTCCCTGTCCTTCACTACGGCATTGACTTCGTTGCCGATGTAGCGGGCCGGTTTTTCGATCTTCATCAGAATATCATCATTTAACGCTAACTTTTCGTCCATATTTACCTCAGGTTATTGATTTTTACATATAATTTTTCATCTGCCGGACATCTCCGTCTGTGCAGGGAACATCGGAATAACGGGCTTTTTCATAGATTTCAGCCATTCCTTCCACATCCAGCGATTTTTCGGCATCTCTAGCAGTATAAAATGGCAGGCTCATCTTTGCAAGCCCGCTGGCATTTATTTTTTTCTGATACATCCGCCTTATTTTCTGGCCGGCATCTAAGAAAGCAAAAGAAAACCATTTCTGCTTCTGCTTTGCGGCAGTATTTTCCGGGGCAGCCTCCAGGTGTTCCCGCTTGTCCATGCTCTCCGGCTGTTCAGAAACAGTGCCGGGGAGGGAAAACTGCATTCTGTCCCTGAGAAATGTGATCAGCTTTCGAATTCCGCGGTACAGCAGGAATACGCAGACGATCAGAAGTGCGATCATGGCCACATATTCCAGAATGACCCATAAAATAAAAGGATCTTCCGCTTCCATGGGAGGCATATCGCCACCGCCTGCCTGCTGTTCCACCACTACCGCTTCTGTCCCGGAATCCATGGGGAGCAGTCCGAACAGGAAACGAAGAATCGCAGCCAGACCGTTTCGCAGTAACTGCAACAAGGGTTTTAACCAGGCAAACTGTGACACTGCCAGGAGCAGAAGCCCCGATAACAGCACGAAGGCTGCGGTGCTGTGGAGCCCGGAACGAAAGATCTCCTGAAACGGGATCTTGCCGGTACTCAGCCTGTTTACCGTAAGGAAATCCTCATAGGACTGCAAAAACAAAATGACAGCATACAATAAAAACACCAGGATCAGACTCATACGATAATAGAGATCCCAGACGTTGTTTCCCTGATAATGCTGCAGAAAAAGACACAAAAAGGCAATTCCGGCGGCTAACGGCAGAGGCAGCGGATCGGAAGCAAAGTCCTCCGTCCGAAAACGCAGCCAGAGGGAATAGATCACAAAGCCTGCACCTACCAACAGCCGGATACCACGGTTTACGCCGTTGGCTGCCGGAATGATATAAAAACATGCCAGTACCAGTCCGTGCAGAAGGAGCAATACCGACAGATGCTTACAGCGTTTTCTGGCGTAATACAGAAAAAACACCGGCAGCGCCCCGAGCATCCACAAAGCCAAGGACGGACGGCTCGCCGGAGCCAGCGCGGCCAACAACGTGGACGTAGTCAGCGCCAGGGGATAAAAACATAATTGATTCATTAGATCAGTCAAAATTTCTTTCACATTCAGACGCTTTCTTCCCGTAGGGAGATAAAAGTGATCAAAGACTTTAACGCTTCCCCGGGATCAGGAGGTGTACTTTCGGAATAAGGATAAAACCATTTCATATCCGGGTGTTTTTCCTGATATTGCAGAAGTAATGCTGCAAAGTCTTCATAGGCATTGGGTGATACAAAGCAGGTATAGAGCGCATTGGACGCATCGGACATACGGGCGGCAAACAGCTCGGAAAAAAAGACTGTACCGGTTTAGACGTATCGATTCTTGCAAGCGTCTGCAGACAGACATTCCGCTGTCTGACTCCGCCGCCGGCTTCCAGAATACAGGGGTCTCCACTGATTGTGTCAATACCGTTGCAATACAGGGCAACCTGCATCCCCTGTTCCAGAAACAGCAATAACAGTGCCGTGGCAATCTGCAGGCAGGCTTCCACGCAGTCCTCTTTTTTCAGAATACCGGTGTCCTCTAAGTTCACAAAAATCCGAACGGATTTCTGGGAGGTATAATTTTTCTGGTTTACCTTCAGATCCCCGGTACGGGCCGTGGCTTTCCAGTTGATGCTTTTTAAGTCATCCTGTGGTTGGTAATCCCGAATGCCCCGGTATTCGAAAGGGTCTTCCAAAAGATGTCGTTTTGTCAGAACTTCTCCGTTTAACTGTTTTAAAGACCGTTTAAAATCCGGATGGGAAAAGGGCTTCGGGTACACATAGAGACTGCAGTGTTCGATGGGTGTCGTAGCCGTATACTGTGCTGTCAGGAACAGATCGGATGCGACAAGATCCGCCTCCTGTATGGTGTAATAACCTCTTCTTCCGCCGGTAAAGTGCAGCGCTCTGGTGACCTTCTCCAGACGTCCGATCTGGAAAATATCATTGCGGTAATAGCGATCCGTGGTCCGGGAGCCTTTGGTATCGGCAAACACCAGATGTCTGTCAGTCTGGAATTTGACCTTCAACATGGTAAGGGGCAGCCGTTTGCGATTCTCAATGATCTCCGACAGCTCGCTCTCCTGTCCTTCCCAGATGCCATCCTCCCGGAAAGAAAGGGAAACCTTCAGATCACGCTGCCATATTTTGGCGTATACATATTTCTGCCCCAGATACAGAAGCAGGGCAAAGACAATGATTCCCAGCAGTTGTATCATGGCTCAAACCTTTCTGTGGGAACCGGAACAGTGGAAAGGATGTTTTCCATTCTGCCTGCTGCGGAGCCGGTATCGGAACCGAAGCTGCATACCAGTCTGTGGGCCAGCACCGGAACAGCCAGGGTACGAACGTCATCCGGGATCACATAGGAACGTCCCTGCAGATAAGCATAGGCCTTGACACAGCGTAAAAGCCCAAGGGTTCCTCTGGGACTGACGCCTGCCAGAATACCGTCTGCCCGTCTGGTGGCTTCTGCAATCTGTACCATATATTCCCGGATGCAGGGATGAACAAAAATCTTCGCAGCCTCTGCCCGGGCAGCCAGAAGTTCCTCCAGAGAGACCACGGCAGTCAGGCTTTTCAGGGATCTTCCTCCATGTACAATTCCAGAATCCTCAGTTCCTCTTCTTTGGTGGGAAGGTTCATGGACAGTTTTATAAGGAAACGGTCTAACTGCGCTTCCGGCAGAGGAAATACGCCGGCACTTTCGATGGGATTCTCTGTGGCAATGACAAAGAAGGGTTCGCCCGGTGTATAAGAGACACCCTCGATGGTTACCTGACGCTCTTCCATACATTCCAACAGTCCTGCCTGGGTTCTGGGGGTGGCACGGTTCAATTCGTCTGCCAGTAAAATATTGGTAAATACCGGCCCCTTTCGCAGGGTGAATTCATTCTTCTGTCTGTCATAGACATTGATGCCGGTAATGTCACCGGGCAACAGATCCGGGGTAAACTGCACCCGGGAAAACCGGGCATTTAAAGATTTTGCCAGTGCCTTGGCCAGCTTCGTTTTGCCAGTGCCGGGGACATCCTCTAATAGTACATGTCCGTCAGCGATTAGGGCCGTCAGAAGAAGTTCTGTCACTTCCTCTTTTCCGACCAGGACTTTTTGAATATTGTTTTGTATTCTGGATGCTAATTCTTTTCCGTTTTGTTCAGCCATAATTGTTACCTTTTTGCTCATGAAGTTTACTCGCCCTATAAGCATTCCAAAATATTCTTACGAATACAAGTATTCGACGAATATTTACGAAATGCTTACATGGCTCTGAATAGTTATCATTATACCGTATAAAATTAAGTTCTGCCAGTACCAAAAGGCACATAAATATGAACTGCGAAGATTGCAGATACCAGAAAGGAATGTAAAAGAGCATGGAAAAACATGATCACAGACATAAGGAAGAACTCTTACAGCAGATGCGCAGACAGGCAGAAATACGGCCAGAGCAAAACGATTCGGAACCTGCCGCATCTTCCGATACCGGTACGTTCAAAATCCGCCTTGCTCTGGCCGGAGTATTATTATTGACGATCATATTGCTGGATCAAAAAGGCAAATGCTTTGCCGGGATCTCCATGGATCAGGTGCTGCACTATATCACTGACGAAGATTACGGCACTTATCTTAAGACCTGGGTGGAAACAGCGGTTAACGGTTCGCAAGCTCTGTAGTGATCTCTTCCCAGGTGACATCTTTTTCTGCCATCAGGACCATCATATGATACAGGAAATCACTGATCTCATATTTGACCTCATTGGGGTTGGGATTTTTGGCGGCAATCACAATCTCAGTTGCCTCCTCGCCCAGTTTCTTGAGAATCTTATCAATGCCCTTGTCGAACAGGTAATTGGTATAGGAACCCTCCTTGGGGTGGACCTTGCGGTCTTTGATCACATCGAAGACTTCCTCGAATACCTGTAAGGGATTGTTGCTTTCCTCATAATCCTTTTTCGTGATCTCGTTGAAGAAGCAGCTTCTGCTTCCGGTATGGCAGGCAGCGCCCACTTGAGATACCTTCGCAAGGATTGTATCCATATCACAGTCCGCCACCAGTTCCTTCACATACTGGTAATGACCGCTGGTCAGACCTTTCAGCCATAATTCCTGACGGCTTCTGCTGTAGTAGGTCATCTTGCCCAGCTTCAGGGTCTGCTCATAGGCTTCCTCATTCATATAAGCCATCATCAGAACTTCCTGTGTCCGGTAATCCTGTACGATAACGGGTACCATGCCGTCACTGTTCTTTTTGAAGTCTTCCCACTTGTAGGCAGCCTGGAAGGATTCAATGGGAATATCGTTCTCCCGGCACAGATCCTTCAGGGCTATGATCTCTTTCACATTGTCATTTATCGTATTGCCGGTGACACCACAGACATTCTCATAAGCAAAAATCTCCAGCAATTTATTCAATGCCACCTGATTGATCTGCACGAAAAACGGAAGGGAAAGAATGGCCTGAGTCTCCCGGATCTGATGAGGGTTCATCAGGATCATGGCAGAGATATATTTCTCAATCTTCTCCTTATGTAATTCCAGAACGGACGGGTCGTTGTATGAGATCAGAATCTTGTCCTTACCGAATTTCAGAGAGACCTCTTCGGTAATCTCAATATTACTCTCTTTCTCATAGTCGAGAACTGCTTTTTTACATCCGGCATAAAGTAATTTCTTAATGTCCTCCATACGCTTGACATTGCCGGCACCGATGACATCCACTTCCGCCCTGGTACAAATCTCCTTGATGATATCCAGTGCGGCATCATGCTCCGCGTCACCTTCGGACATATCGAAAACGATCAGCTCATCCGCATTGTGCTCACAGTAATAATCTGCCAGACGGACGGGATCCGTATCCACGATGGTGGTATCCGTAAGATTCCGCACCGCATGCTCATGATATAAATAAATACAGGGAACAAATTTCTTGATGATCATAGTAATCCTCACGTCTTTCTATACCTGCAAAGCCTATGCCGCAGGCACGTATTTTTTACAGACTTCCTTTGGTACTTAAAACATCCGTTACCTTCGGATTATAGGAAACGGCCTGATCCAGCGCCTTGGCAAATGCCTTGAACATGGCTTCGATCATATGGTGATTATTGCCCGGAGACAACATTTTGATATGTAAGTTCATTCCGGCACTGTAGGATACGGCATAGAAAAATTCCTTTACCAGCTCCGTATCCAGTTCACCTACCTTCGGTACAGTAAATTCACATTCAAAATTAAGATAAGGCCGGCCGCTTAAGTCAACGGCGCACAAAGCAAGTACCTCATCCATAGGCAGAATAAAATAGCCGTAACGATTGATGCCCTTCTTGTCTCCTACCGCTTTTTGATAGCTTCACCGAAGACAATGCCGGTATCCTCCACCGTGTGGTGACCGTCCACCTGCAGATCGCCCTTCACCTTGCATTCCAGGTCAAAAAAGCCGTGCCTCGCAAAGCCGTCCAGCATATGGTCAAAAAATCCGATGCCGGTAGACAGATCCGCTTTTCCGGTGCCGTCCAGATTTAAGGTGATGGCAATATCGGTCTCTTTCGTTGTACGGGTCACAGTTGCAATTCGTTCCATAATATCCGATGACTCCCTTCCCAGAGGAAATGATTAATCTTCAAATCTAACTTTAATACTGTTTGCATGTGCGGTCAAGCCTTCACTCTTGGCGAAGGTCTCGATCTGGTTGTGCACCTTTTCCAGTGCCTGCCTGGAATAAGAGATAATACTGGTCTTCTTGATGAAGTCGTCCACGTTTACCGGGGAGAAGAACCGTGCGGTACCGTTGGTGGGCAGAATGTGGTTCGGACCTGCAAAATAATCACCCAAGGGTTCGGAAGCATACTCTCCCAGGAAAATCGCACCGGCATTGCGGATACGGGTCATGGTATCAAAAGGATTCTTTGTAATGATCTCCAGATGCTCGGAAGCAATAGCGTTGGCGGCATCAATAGCATCCTCCATGTTGTCGGCTAACAGAATGTAGCCGTAATTGTCCAGAGACTTCTGGATAATGGGAGCACGCTCCAGTACTTTTACGAAGCCGTCCACTTCCTCGGAGACTTTCTCCGCCAGTTCCTTCGAAGTGGTAATCAGAATGGCACTTGCCAGTTCGTCATGCTCTGCCTGAGACAGCAGATCTGCTGCAACGTATCTGGGGGTAGCGGTCTCATCTGCCAGTACCAGGATCTCGCTGGGGCCCGCAATGGAATCAATGCTGACATAGCCATAAACAGCTTTTTTGGCAAGAGCTACGAAAATGTTACCGGGACCGGTGATCTTGTCGACCTTAGGTACCGACTGGGTTCCGAAAGCCATGGCTGCGATAGCCTGGGCACCGCCGACCTTATAGATGGTATCCACGCCTGCAATATCAGCGGCTACCAGAGTTCCGGGATTGACCATACCGTCTTTTCCGGGAGGGGTGGTCATAATGATCTCATCCACACCGGCTACCTTGGCGGGGATCACATTCATCAGTACGCTGGAAGGGTAAGCGGCTTTACCGCCGGGGACATAGACACCGGCTCTTTCGATGGCGGTGATCTTCATGCCTAAGATCGTACCGTCGGGCTTGGCATCGAACCAGCTGTTACGAAGCTGCTTCTGGTGAAAAGCGCGGATGTTTTTCCGCAGACTGTCTGATCACATCGATCAGATTCTCATCCATCTGTGCATAGGCTTCGGCGATCTCTTCCTTTGTGACACGGATATTCTCTGCGCTTAAAGCGAACTTATCAAACTGTAAGGTATAATCGAACAATGCCTTGTCACCCTCGGCACGGACTTTTTCGATGATCTGGTTTACAGTACTCTCATACTGGGAATAATTGTTCGGACTTCTCTTTAAAAGGTCGTTCAAAATACTCTGCTTTGATTCTTTATCCAATGCTACGATTCTCATGACGGTACTCTCCTTTAAATACTTTTTATGACGATGCTTATCGTCTCGGTCAGGCCTGTATTTTTAACTGCTCCCGGATCGCACCCACCAGCTTGCGGATACGGTCGGCTTCCATCTGCATACTCACCGGATTGACGATCATACGGGCGGACAGAGGACATACCTCTTCCAGAACCTCCAGCCCGTTTTCCCTTAAGGTGGAACCGGTCTCAACAATATCCACGATGACGTCAGACAGCTCTACCAGCGGCCCTAATTCTACAGAACCGTTTAATTTGATGATATCTACGGTCTGATGCTTTTTATTATAGAAATACTCTCGGGCGATATTGGGGTATTTGCTGGCTACCCGGATCCGCTCATGGTGTTTCAACAACTCTCTGGCGGAAGCAGGACCGCAGACACACATCCGGCATTTGCCGAAGCCAAGGTCCAGCACTTCGTAGACATTCCGGTTTTCTTCCAGAATGGTGTCCTTGCCGACCACGCCGATATCAGCAGCACCATACTCTACATAGGTGGGAACGTCGGGACCCTTTGCCAGGAAAAAGCGTAATTTGTATTCTTCATTGACGAAGATCAGCTTTCTGGTATCTTTATCCTTCATTTCTTCACAGGTAATGCCGATCTGTTCGAAAAGCTCCAGTGTCTTTTTGGCAAGTCTGCCCTTTCCCAGAGCAAACGTAAGATATCTTTCTTCACTCATTACTGATCTGCCTCCTCGTTCTCTGTGATCTCGGGGGAAAGCACGGTGGGAATCCCTTCTTTCCTCAGGGTTATGACTTCGGAAAGCTTCGCAAGATAATCTGCCTCGTCTCCTGCCCGGTAATACACGGTTTTGCCGGAAGCGGGAATATCGATATTCACTTTCTGGCGGGATAATGCTTCCAACAGGTCGTCAATGACGATGACGAAACCGATAGCTGCGGCATTCTTGCCAAATTTCCGAAGCAGATTGTCGTAACGGCCACCCTTTACCACGGCATCACCGATACCGTAGGTGTAAGCCTTGAAGACAACGCCGGTATAATACTGATATTTGCTGAGCATTCCGAGATCAAAGGAAATGTATTCCGCCACACCGTACTGCTCTAAGCGCTCTTTTAACTTTTCCAGTCTTGCAATCGCCTGTAAGGATCTTTCATTTTTAACCAGTGCTTTGGCAGCCTCCAGAGACTCTATATTTTCGAACATATCCGCCAGCTTTAACAGAATGCTGTGATAAGGCTCGGGGATCTGCTTCTGCTCCAGTAATTCCTGGGCAGCGAAAAAGTTCTTGCCGGAGATACAGGAACGAAGTTCCTTTTCCGTATCCTCATCCAGACCGGCTTCCTCACAGAGGCCGCGGAAATAATCCACCTCACCGATAGTCACCTGGAATCTGGTCAGTCCTGCGCTTTTCAGAGCTTCGATCACCATACTGATTACTTCGGCATCCGCCTCTACGGAAGGATCTCCGATGAGTTCTGCACCCATCTGGGTCACCTCTTTTAATTTACCCTGCAGATTGGAAGTGTTTGTAAACGTATTGCCGTTGTAACTGAAACGAAGCGGCACCTTTTCCTCCATAAAATACTTCGCTGCGCAGCAGGCGATGGACGGCGTAAAGTCCGGCCGCAGCACCAGCGTATTTCCCTCTTTATCAAAGAACTTATACAGCTCCACTGGGAGTGGTTCCGATCTCCTTGGAGAAAACATCGAAAAACTCAATGGAAGGGGTCTGAATATCTTCGTAACCGAAACAATGGATCGCCTGCTGCAGTTTCTGTTCTACAGCCAGCTTCTTTGCATATTCTTTGCCGTAAATGTCCCGGACGCCCTCCGGCGTATGTAAAAAGTCTGTTGTTCATAAGCGTTCCTCAATTCATACACTTTAATGTATTAACGTGATACCATATTATCATAGTAGCATGTGAAACTATTTGTAGTATACTAGGAGACCTCTCCGCTGTCAAGAAATTATTATTTATTATTCCTCCCGGTCTTCCAGATCCTTTTCAGAATATCCAGATAGGGAACCAGGATTCCCTGATGCTTCGGGATAATATATTCCGGGTTCAGTTCCTCGAAACGGAAGCTTTTCCGGCCGCCCTCCTGTGCCCTGTCCCAGAAAAAGCGGAGCATTTCATAGGGAAGGTAATATAACAGATCCTTATGGCTGTAAAAGATCAGGAAAAAGGCAATCCCCCCTGTTTCTCGAACTGATGCATGAACTCCACCTGATGAGGATGAATATTTTGCAGGGAAAAGGTGTCCACCGCACATTCCTTGGCATCAAAGCAGACCGGAATGCCCTGTACGACACCGATATAGTCTACGGTACTCTTCTGTTCGAAAAAGGCCAGGGTGATCTGGCGGCTCTCCTTATCCATTTTGACCGGGGTAATTGGGGTGGGGATCTTCTGAATCAGGGCCAGACCGGCCTCGGCATATTTTTCATTGGTGCGGTTGACCATATCCTCCAGAGTAGATCCACGAAGCCCTCTGGTATTCCATGTTGCCATTGTTCTTAGTTTCCTTTCTAGCAGGCGGAATCCGGTGTCAGATTCAGAGCCTGTAAGATCTCTGCAAATTTATGGGGAAGCGGTGCGTCAAAAGTCTGACAGCTCACCTTTGCAAGAGGTCCTTCCGCTTCTTCCGGGAAACACACTCTTCCGGCATGCAGAAGCTGGTGGTGCAGAGAGTATTCCGATTGCATCCTGCGATTTAATTTGCTGTCTCCGTACTTGGTGTCACCAAGTAACGGATGTCCGGCGCCGGCCAGATGGGCACGGATCTGGTGGGTTTTGCCGGTGACCAGTTCTACGGTCAGCAGGGTATATTCCCCAGCCACCGCACTGGGAGTGTAGATTGTTTTTATAAAGGAAGCATCTTCCGGAGCCTCCGCCATATCTGGAAATACCTGTACCGTATTGGTGCGTTCGTCCTTGTACAGATAGCCTTCCAGGGTGCTTTCCTGTAAAATCTTGCCCTTACAGACGGTCTGATAATATTTCTTCACGGAACGATCCTTGATGATCCGGCTGAGTGCCTGGGAACCGGCCAGCGTCTTTCCGCACAATACGATACCGCTGGTATTGCGGTCGAGGCGGTTGCAGACCGATGGATGGAAGGTGGCAAGATCGGTTTCTTTGATGGCATCGGCAGCCAGCAGGTGGCCGATCAGCCATTCGTTCAGGGAAAGATCTTCCGGTTTTGCTTTCTGGGTCAGAACTCCGGCAGGTTTATTCAGCAACAGGATATTTTCATCCTCATAAAGAACGCTGATATCCTTTAAGGAACGGTAAGCCTTACGGTAATCGGAAGTATCTTCCGCTGCCCCGGCACCGGACAGAGGCATAAGTTTCCTCAGAGAAAAAGCATTTTACCTCGTCTCCCTGGGCAAGGATTTCTTTACCTTCAGCCTTTTTCCCATTCAACGTAATATTTTTCTTGCGAAGCATCTTATATAAAAATCCGGTGCCTGCATTAGGTAACGCTTTTTTTAAAAATTTGTCCAGACGTTGTCCCGCCTGATTTTTGCCAATGGTAAGCAACTGCATAGGACACCCTCCTTTTGAGAAGTAAGTTATAGAGATACGCTCTTTAAGGTCTGGCAGATCCCGGCAGACAGTTCCGGCTGTGAGGAAAGCTCCTTTAACTGATCACATCTTGTCAGATACTTGTCCAGATCGTTAAATATTTTCACAGAGACTTCTCTGTAATTGTCTTTTTTTCAGAATGTCCTGAATGTGCTTGTAAAAAGCCTGTTCCGCAAATTTCGGATCCGTGGTGTAGCCACAGACCGTATTACCGCAAACTGTCAGATGATAGATAACATAATTCTTCTCATAGGAAGTAAATACCATATCGTAGAGAGTGGTAAGGCCTTCTGTATGTGCCGCGATTTTTGCAGCTACCTGCTCGTCACAGCCCCGGCAGCGCAGGAACATGAACATTTCTACCAGACTCTTGCAGGCCGGAAGACATCCCAGTACCGCCACGATGGTCAGGAGATTCTCACGGCTTCCGGTGCTGACCCATCCGGCGATAAACAAAGACAGAGAGATGGCAAAATAAAGCACGGTTCTTAAAATCTCATAAGTTTTCTGTGTGCGGAGATACCCGCGGGTTCCTTTATAGGCATCAGTGGTAAACATTCTTTTGAATTGCATGAAAAATAACTCCTTTATTTATGATTTCTTTCCAGAGCCAGACAAGACTTCGATCTCTTCTTCCGTCAATGCCCGGTATTCCCCTCTTTGCAGGGAAAAATCCAGGGACAGGGGGCCGAAGCTTACCCGCTCCAGTGTAAGTACCTGATTATCAACCGCCTGCAACATCCGTTTTACCTGATGAAACCGGCCTTCATGAATGGTCAATAACAGATCACCGTTTTCTGTGAGTCTGGCTTTGGACGGGGCTGTCGGTTTCTCATCACCGATGTCAAGCCCGTTTTCCAACCGGTGGATATCTTCTGCGGAAAGCGGCTTTTCCGGCTTTACCAGATAGGTCTTATCCACATGTTTTTTCGGTGACAACAGATCATGGGCCAGAGCACCGTCATTGGTCAGGAGCAGCAATCCCGTGGTATCCTTGTCCAGCCGCCCTACCGGGAACAGATCCTTTTGTTCCGGGACAGTAAGGAGACTTACCACGGTTGGGGCTGTATTATCGTTGGTGGCAGAGACAACCCCCTCCGGCTTATTTAACATATAATAGACATATTTCCTATAATGGATCGGCTGTCCCTGACAGACCACCGTATCGGTCTCTTCATTGACTTTTGTCTCCGGCTTTTTGATTATCTGGTCGTTTACTGTCACCTGACCTTTTTGATGTACTCTTTCACCTGACTTCGGGTGCCAATATTGTTATCGCATAAAAATTTATCCAACCGCATGGGCTTTGATCTCTTTCTTAGACTTAATTTTTTCTTCATCGGCATATAGTATACAAACCTTTCAAGGCAGACAGCCATGAAAAAAATATCCGGAATCTGTTTCTTTGTTCTAATGACCGGCTGTATTCTGACTCATTCTTCCCTGAGCCTTGCCTATGCTGCCCTGGGATTAACTCTTTGGTACGAAAAAAATGGTGCCGGTGCTTCTGCCGTTTATGATCCTGTCCGGCACTTTGATCCGTATGGGCATGACGGACAGCCTGATCCGTCCGGTAAGACCTTTGTTCGGAAGAATCTATCGCCTGTCAGCACCGGGAATCTATGTGATCCTGATGGGCTTTTTGTGCGGTTTTCCCATGGGTGCCCGCACTGCCTCGGAATTTCGGGACAGACAAGAAATTTCTTCGGAGGAAGGACAATATCTGCTGGCCTTCTGCAACAATCTGGGACCAGTCTATTTCCTGGGATTTGTACTGCCGCTGCTACATAGGAAGCTGCTGTTCCCTTATGTATTTGGTATGTACGGCGTTCCTTTGCTATATGGCATTTTCCTTCGTTATAGCGTGTACAAAAATCGGATTTCGGAGAAAACAGACCACTCTTTTGGAAGAGACAATGCTGCAGAAGTTTTTGGAGCCGGCCGGTCCGGCTCCCCTTCCTGCCATGTCCCTGACGGATGCCCTGGATGATGCTATTACCGCTGCCGGAAGAAGCATCTTACAGTTAGGAGGCTACATGATCTTTTTCAATCTGCTGAACCTTCTGCCAAGGCTTTTACTTCCCGACAGTTTCCGGTATGCACCGCTTTTGGAGATCAGTGGGGGCCTGAAGCTGCTGGGAGACAGATTCCCTTTGTATACGTTATTGCTTTTGCCCTTTGGCGGCTTAAGCTGTATCGCCCAGACCGGAAGCTGTATCCGCAATACCGGGCTTTCTCTCAAGTCCTACATCCTTCATAAAATGGTACTGACAGTGCTTACTGCAGCTTATTATCTGGGATGGTTTCTGTTGTCTCCGGATACTTTTCTGCTTTGATTTTTCCGTCTTCGTTTTCTGTGTCTGCTCTGTTGGATCTGGTATAACAAAAGACCAGTAACAACAGCACTACCAGAATCCCACAGATCACCAGAAAAACACCGAAATTCACTTCCGGACTTTTTTCGGAAGGCACCGGAGTATTTCCGGCGGCATCGGCCATGGTGATCACGGAACTGCCGACTTCTGTGATCTGTTCCTCTGCAGCCCGGGAAGCTTCCGCTGCCTCCTGTGCCGCAAGACTTTCCTGTAATGCCTCTTTGGCAGCTTTTTCCTGATCAATAAAAGGCTGTGCAAAGGTGACAGGATCGCTCTCTGTGAACAGATCCGCCTGATTGTAACCGCGGACGGTAATCACCGGCTGTTCCCCCTTTGTGAAGGTCACGGAAAATGTGAAGGTATCGGGATAGGTCCCGGCCATAATATCCAGTCCCGGCCAGGGAAGCAGTTCGGAATAAGTCCTGCCTCCATCGGTACTGTAATCGTAATACATCATGGGGCAGTCATAGTCGGCTGCCGTCACTTCCAGAGAGACTTCTCCGGTCTCATAGTCTGCATTCTGCAAAGTCAGCTGGCAGATATCCGGTTCGGTCTTGTCCCGCACAGTGGCAGGCAGAATGGATTGCAGCGAGACTTCCGGAAGCGCGTCTGCCTCTCCACTGTAGTCCACACCAAGACTTGCACTGGATAATCCGAAATATTTTGCAACAGACAAAGCATCCTCCCTGCCGAATTTCTTCCAGTCCTCTTCTGTCTGGCAGTAAGGAGTGTCTCTGCTCTCATCCACATGACAATGCTCGATGATGGCGGAGGGAATGGATCTGGCGGTACTTTCTCTTATAATTCCGTAATAGTCATCACCGTTATCTTTAAGTTTCGTCTTGACTCCCCGTAGAAACAGTCCCATGTCCTGCATCTGCTGCATCTGTTCCCAACCGAACTGATAACCGTAAGCGTTGTAAGGCTGTACGGAAGAGATCCAGACTTCGGATCCGAACAGATCATGATCCACGGAAGCGTTGTAATGAATACTGAACAGGAAATCCGCATTCCGGTCTGCGGCAAATTGTGCCCGGTCTGCCAGAGACATGGTCACATCATCCGTATGAGTCAGATAGACATCCACATTATCGTATTTTGTCAGTTCCTCGTACATGGCCAGCGCGGTCACCATGGTCATTTTTTTCTCCTGTGCAGGGCCTTCCAGCGTTCCCTCGTTATCACCGCCGTGTCCGGGATCAATGACAATGACGACCCGTTCTCCGGTCTCCTGCGCTCTGGGAGCCGCCTGTGCAGGCAGGGAATTTCCATAAAAACAGGCTGCCGCAAGACTGACCGCACAGATCATTGTCCTGACTAACAGCCCTTTTTGCTTTTTCCATACTTTCATTTATCGTATTCCTTTATTTTTAAAAAACCAGCTTTCAGCAGAAAACTGGTTTTTCGTACTCGTTGTTTGGACATGCTTTACATAACGTCCAGATTGTCTTCGGCATCCGCAACAGTATCTACGTCATCCAGATCCTCATCTACGGGGTGCAGCTCACTGCGGTTGGACTGGATAATATCACGATACTGGTTCAGATTGCCGATCAGAGCATCGTAATTGGCGCTGGCCTGCTGTGTGGAGGAAGAAATAATATTCTCCAGATGTGCCAGCATATCATCCATGTACTGCATGGCAGCGGATTTGACATTGTTGGCCTCAATAGTGGCATTGTCCAGAATCTCCTGGGCCTGCTTACTGGCCATGGTAACGACCTCGTTGGCCTGGGCGTAAGCCTGCTGCATGATCTCATGCTCGTTGATCAGCTCGTTGGTATGCACGGTAGCCTCGTTGATCAATGCTTCTGCCTTGGCTTTGGCATCGTTTAGGATGGCTTCCTTGTTGCTGATGATCTTCTGGTAGCGCTTGATCTCATCCGGGGTCTTCATACGCAGTTCCCGCAGTAACTCATCAATCTCATCCTTATTCACGATGATTTCGGTACTGGACATGAACTTCGGCTTGCAACCCTCGATGTATTCTTCTATTTCATCAATTAACTGTTCGATTCTGCTGCTCATGAAACTCTCCTTATTTACACATCACTATGCTCTGAAAGCTCTTTCTCGCGATATTTGTCGTAGATCAGTTTCGCCACAAAATCCGGAACACAAGGGGTGATATCTCCATCAAAACTTGCAATCTGCTTGATGGCGGAAGAACTGAGGTAGGCATATTCCAGACTGGTGGTCAAAAATACCGTATCAATTTTGCCATGGGACAACATCCGGTTGGTCTGTGCCATCTGCAGTTCATATTCAAAATCCGTAATGGCGCGTAAGCCCCTTACGATAACATGCAGATCTTTTTCCCTGGCATAATCCACTAAAAGCCCACTGAAACTGTCAATCTGCACATTAGGCAGATCTTTTGTGGCTTCTTCTAGTATCTTAACACGTTCCTCTACAGAAAACAACGGTGTCTTTTTCTTTATTGTTCAAAATGCTGACGATCAGAACATCAAATATTTCGGATGCCCGCCTTATGATATCCATATGTCCGTTGGTGACGGGATCAAAGCTTCCGGTGTAAACAGCTCTTTTCATAAAAATCATGCCTTTCAGTGTTACTTCTTGCGAAGGAACACATGCTTGTTGGTTTTGTATTTTTTCTCACGGATCACTTCAAACCCTAAGTCTTCCGCATAGGAGAAATCGGTATGCAGAGAGGCTTCTACCAGGATCAGAGTCTCTTCGGAGACATATTTGGCATAGCGCAGCTGCTCTAAGACTCTGCGCTCCTGCTCCTGATCGTAGGGTGGATCCATGAAGATCACATCTACGTGCTTTTCATAGATGCCCGTCAGTCCTGCGCAGGCATCCTGTTTTAATACTATAGCACGGTCTTTCATTTTCGTAAATGCCAGATTGTCCTCGATACATGCCAGGGCTTTCGGCGCATTTTCAATAAAATAGGCTTTTCTGGCACCGCGGCTTAATGCTTCGATGCCGATGCCGCCACTGCCACTGAAAATATCTACAAATACACAATCGGGAATATAGGTCTGCAACATATTAAAAAGGGTTTCCTTGATCCGGTCGGTAGTGGGTCTGGTATCCGTTCCCTCTGGTGTCTTTAACGGCAGACTTCTTGCGGTTCCTGCTATGACTCTCATATATTTTTCTCCGTTTTCTAAGCTGACTTTGTTATACTCTGACCTTGGTGCCCTTGCTGTCGCGTTTTCCAAGCTTCAGATTGTTCAGGACAAGTTCCTTGCCCTTATATTCAATGGTGGTCTCTACGGCATTTTTGGTATAATATACGTTTTCCACTACATCCTTGTCAGCCAGTTTCATACCGCGGACACCGATGGCACCTTTCTTTTTCTCGGGGATCTCATCGATGGAGAAGCGCAGGAAAAATCCTCCCCTGGTCTGCAATACGATGTTCCGCTGGTCAGTCAGGGCAGCAACGTTTACAACGCAGTCACCCTCCGCCAGCTTCGTAGCGGCAACGGTACGTTTGGTCACATCGAATTCCCCGCCGTCTACCACTTTTAACATGGACTGGGCGGTGGCGAAGATTACCCGGCACAGATTCAGCTCCTTCTGGCTGGTGATGTATATGATCTCCTCGTTCTTCTGACTGAAGTTACTTACATTGTCAATGGGTGTGCCCTTATCACGGAACTTGCCGTAAAAGGCAGATCCAGCACCTTGATGGTATGCATCTGTCCGGTGCTGGTGAACAGGCAGATCCTTCCGGTATTTTTACAGGTGAAGACGTATTTATTTTCTGCATCTGCAGCTTCTTTATTCCGCTCGTAGGTGGAGACATCCACAGTCTTGGCATAGCCGAATCGATCCATGAGAAATACCACATCCATCTCTTCCAGTTCTTTTTCCTTGTAGACCGCTTCCTGTCCGTTCTCGATGACAGTTTTGCGGGGATGGCTGTATTCCTTCTTGAATCCGTCCAGTTCATTCATGATGACCTGGGCCATGGAATCTCTGCGGTCCAGAATATCCTCATAGCGATAGATGTTTGCCATGGTCTCTTCGTGTTCGTTGATCAGTGCTTCCAGTTCCAGACCGATCAACTTATACAGACGCATCTCTAAGATGGCATTGGCCTGTTTCTCGGTGAACATCAGCTGGGCTGCCATGATCCTGGATTCCTTGGACTTGAACTTGATGCCATCGACCTTACCCTCTACGAGACAGGCTTTTGCCATGGCACGATCCTTGGATCCGCGTAAAATTTCAATGACCAGATCGATCACATTGCAGGCCTTGATCAGACCTTCCTGAATCTCCTTGCGCTCCTGCTCTTTGGCCAATAGATTGGTATATTTTCTGGTAGCCACTTCAAACTGAAGTCAACATTGGCCTTGATGATCTGCTTTAAGCCCATAGTCTCTGGTCTGCCGTTTGCGATAGCCAGCATATTGACACCGAAGGTATCCTCCAGACGAGTCTTTTTATAGAGCATATTTACAAAGTTCTCGGGATCGGCATCCTTACGAAGTTCGATGACGATACGGATGCCTTCCTTGGAAGATTGGTTGGAAATATCCACAATATCCTGTGTCTTCTTCGTCTCGGAAAGAGCGGCCACGTCGGATAAAAACTTTGCAATATTGGCACCGATCATGGTATAGGGAATCTCGGTGATCACTACATTGGTCTTTCCAGCTTTTCCCTTCTGGAATTCCACTTTACCCCGCAGCTTGATCTTGCCGGTTCCGGTCTCATAGATGTCTTCCAGTTCATCCTTATTGATAACGATGCCGCCGGTGGGAAAATCCGGCCCCTTCAGGTAACGCATCAGTTCTTTTGTTGTGATCTCATTATTGAGCATATAAGCCTTTACGGTGTCAATGACTTCCCCGAGATTATGAGGGGGAATGCTGGTGGCCATGCCTACGGCGATACCTTCGGAACCATTAACCAACAGGTTCGGAATCTTTACCGGCAGTACGGACGGCTCTTTTTCCGTCTCATCGAAGTTCGGAACAAAGTCTACCACATCCTTGTCCAGATCTGCCAAAAAAGCTTCCTGCGTCACCTTCTGAAGTCTTGCCTCGGTATAACGCATGGCAGCGGCTCCGTCTCCTTCGATGTTGCCGAAGTTACCGTGACCGTCGATCAGAGGCATACCTTTTTTGAAATCCTGGCTCATGACTACCAGTGCCTCATAGATGGAACTGTCACCATGGGGATGATATTTACCCATGGTATCACCTACGATACGGGCACTTTTACGGTAGGGGCGGTCGTAACGGATCCCCAGTTCATGCATATCGTAGAGAGTTCTTCTCTGTACCGGCTTCAGGCCGTCTCTGACATCCGGCAGGGCTCTGGCAATGATAACGCTCATGGCATAGTCGATGAACGATTTCTGCATCTCCTCGGAGTATTCTGTTTTTATGATTCTGCTGTCGTCCATTTCTAATCTCCGTTCTTCTGATATCTGATATTAAATATCAAGCGCCGCATCCGTAGCGTGATCGTAAATAAAGGCTTTTCTGGGCGGCACATCCGTACCCATGAGAAGCTCGGTCATCTCGGAAGCCATGCGGGCATCCTCGATCTCTACTAATTTCAACAATCTGCGTTCCGGATCCAGTGTGGTCTCCCACAGCTGTTCGGCATCCATCTCACCCAGACCCTTGTATCGCTGTAAGGTAAAGGGACCCTTGTGGGTCTTGCGGTATTTTTCCAGTGCCTTATCATCATACAGATATTTTTCTTCTCCCTTGGAGGGCATGGCCTTATATAAGGGAGGCATTGCTATGTATACGTGGCCTTCGAAGATCAGATCCGGCATGAAACGATAGAATAAGGTCAGCAGCAACGTGGAAATATGTGCGCCATCCACATCGGCATCCGCCATGATAATAATCTTGTCATAGCGCAGCTTACTGATATCAAAATCATTTCCGTATCCTTCCGAAAAGCCACACCCGAAAGCGTTGATCATGGTCTTGATTTCGGCGTTGGCCAGTACTTTGTCAATGCTGGCTTTCTCTACGTTCAGGATTTTACCGCGGATCGGAAGGATGGCCTGATACATACGGTTTCTGGCAGTCTTGGCACTGCCGCCCGCAGAGTCACCCTCTACGATGAAAATCTCACATTTGGAAGGATCTCTGGACTCGCAGTTCGCCAGTTTTCCATTGGAATCAAAGGAGAATTTCTGCTTGGTCAGCATATTGGTCTTCGCTTTTTCTTCGGTTTTACGGATCTTGGCCGCCTTTTCCGCACAGCCAATGATGCTCTTTAAAGTCTCCAGATTGCGGTCAAAAAATCTTACGATCTCTTCACCTGTCACCTTAGCCACAGCCTTGGCAGCATCCTGATTATCTAACTTTGTCTTGGTCTGTCCTTCAAAACGGGGATCCGGATGCTTGATGGATACCACGGCGGTCATTCCGTTCCGGACATCGGCACCGGTAAAGTTTGCATCCTTTTCCTTCAGAATATTTAATTCTCTGGCGTAAGTATTAATAACATTTGTGAACTGGGTCTTGAAACCAGTAAGGTGGGTACCGCCCTCGGAGTTATAAATGTTATTACAGAAGCCCAGTACATTCTCGTGGAATTCATTCACATACTGGAAGGCCACTTCCACGGAGATGCCTTCGCTCTCACCGGAAAAGAAAATGACATCATGGACGGTCTCTTTGGAACGGTTCATGTCTTTTATGAAGCCAATGATGCCTTCCGGTTCATGGTAGGTAACCTTCTCCGGTTCTTCTTTTCTCTTATCTTCAAAAATGATCGTAAGCTTCGGATTCAGATAAGCGGTCTCATGCAGACGACTCTTTACTTCATCTTCCTTGAAACGGGTCTTGTCAAAGATGGTGTCATCCGGCAGAAAGTTGATAGTCGTACCGGTCTCTCTGGTCTTGCCCACTACGGGAAGCAGACCGTCCACCAGATCCATCACGGGGATACCTCTTTCATAACGGTCCTCATAGATGCAGCCACCACTCTTGACTCTTACAGTCAACTTTGTGGAAAGGGCATTTACCACAGAGGAACCTACGCCGTGCAGACCACCGCTGGTCTTGTAGGCGGAATTATCGAATTTACCGCCGGCATGAAGAGTCGTGAATACCAGGCGCTCCGCACTGATTCCTTTTTCGTGCATTCCCACGGGAATACCACGTCCGTTGTCTTCTACCGTGGCGGAGCCATCCGCTTCTAATGTTACTTTTATCGTATCACAGTATCCTGCCAGATGCTCGTCCACAGAGTTATCTACAATCTCATAGATTAAGTGATTCAGGCCCTTGGTGGAGACACTGCCGATATACATTCGGGTCTCTTTCTTACCGCTTCTAAGCCTTCAGGACGGTAATACTTGAGGCATCATAATTATTGTCTTTTGCCATGAAATGGAACTCCTTATCAACACATGATTGTCTTTAGTATAGCATAGATTTTGTGTTTGGAAAAGAAAAAAATACAAGGGATAGCATAGCACCCTGCCAGAAATAAAAAACCACCAGTTCCCTGATTCTGAACTGGTGGTCAAAATTATCTGTTAGGAAATTCTTAAATTACACAGTGATCTTCTTACAGCAAGCCAGTGCCAAGGCACCGGGTCCGATGTGGCAGGCAACGCTTAAGGACAGAGGATCGATATGAATATCATAGCCGGGGAATTCCGCCTCTACTTCAGTGCGGAACTGCTCTGCTGCGGCCCTGTCGTGGGTATAGGCAATCTGCAGCCAGATATGCTTGTCCTCCGTCATGCCGCCAAAACGCTCGTTGATGTCCTTTTTAATAGCATTGATCATCATGGTTTTGCCCTGTGAGGTGGTTCTTGCCTTTGCAAAGGCATCCAGCTTTTCACCCTGAATGGTCAGCACCGGTTTCAGGCGAAGCATGGTACCGATGGCTGCGGCCGCCGGAGTGATCCGTCCGCCTTTTTTCAGATAATACAAGGTGTCCAGCATAATATAGATACTGCTGTTGAATTTATCATTTTCCAGGAATTCTTTGATCTGGGCCGCGTCTTTATCGGCCGCCGCAAGCTGCAGGGCATCCAGTGCAGACTGACGCTGGGTTACGGAGATTCTCTGGTTGTTCACGACCTGAACTCTGCCATCATAATCTGCCGCAAAGGCCATGGCACTCTGACAGGAACCGGACAGACCGCTGCTCATGGGAATGTGTACAATCTCGTCATATTCCTGCAAAAGCTTGTCCCACAGACTGGTGACACTGTCAGGAGACGGCTGGCTGGTGGCAATATTGGCACCGGATTTCAGCTTTTCATAGAACTGCTCCTGTGTCAGGTCAATATCTTCATAATAAGTGACTTCATCAATCATAAAAGGCATGGGAAGTACATAAATTCCAATTTTTTCCCCTCCGCCTGCGTAATACCGCTGTTACTGTCTGTTACAATTGCTATTTTGCCATTTGGTATCTAAACCTTCCCTTTGCATTATTTTGCAGAAATTACCCGATTCGCAGTTTGAAACTTTGAACCTAAAAGTAATTTTACTGTCAGATGGTCCGAAAGTCAACCATATTTGCCGAGCGATGTTCCTCAAAATATTGCCGCAACGGCAGCGTGTCTTCGCTGCTCAGTTCCGGATCTGAGCATAACAGCGTATCTACGGCTTCAGAAGCCTCCTTTAACAGTGATGCATCCGTATAGATATCTCCCAGTACAAAAGAAAATTCACCGCTCTGCCGGATTCCGAAGATATCACCGGGGCCTCTCAGTTTCAGATCCTCGGAGGCGATATGGAAACCGTCGTTGGAATGGTTCAGGATCTGCAGACGTTCCATGGTCTCTTTGGCCTCGGAAGTACTGATGAAAATACAATAGCTCTGGAATTCTCCACGTCCTACACGTCCCCGCAGCTGGTGCAGCTGTGCCAGACCGAAGCGCTCTGCGTTCTCCACCATCATTACCGTGGCATTGGGAACATTGATGCCGACTTCAATGACTGTGGTAGAGACTAAGCCATCGATCTTCTTATCAGCAAATTCTTCCATGATACGGTTTTTTTGTCTGCTGGGCGCATTTTTCCATGGAGGTAAGCTACTTGAACGGAAGGTGGCAAAGCTGCCCGGAGTTTCTCCGTATAATCTACTACATTCTCCAGGTCTTCCGCTTCCCCTTCCTCTACCATGGGACAGATGACATAAGCCTGTCTGCCGGCAGCCACCTCTCTGGCAATGAATTCATAGGCCTTGGGACGATAGGAAGTTCCTACGACGCAGTTCTTGATCGGCAGACGATTTGCAGGAAGCTCATCCACGACAGAAACTTTCAGATCGCCGTATAAAATGATGGCCAGCGTCCGGGGAATGGGGGTGGCACTCATGACCAGTACATGGGGTTCTTTTCCTTTGGCGGCCAGTGTCTCCCGCTGTCTTACTCGAAACGGTGCTGCTCGTCCGTTACCACCAGCGCCAGGGAAGAATATTCCACCTTTTCCTGGATCAGGGCATGGGTTCCAATGATCAGATTAGCTTCTCCGGAAGCAATTTTCGCATAAGCCTCCCGCTTCTCCTTCGCCGTCATAGAGCCTGTCAGAAGCACCGGGTGGAAAGCAATTCCGTATTTTTTTACATAGCCTGAAATGGTCTCAAAATGCTGGACTGCCAGAACTTCAGTAGGGGCCATCATTGCTCCCTGATAACCATTAGCCGCACACATGAGAAGTGCCAGCACTGCCAGGATCGTCTTACCGGAGCCTACATCTCCCTGAATCAGGCGGTTCATGGCATAAGGACTTCCCATATCCTCTCTGAGTTCTCCCAGACCTTTTTCTGGGCTTTTGTCAGTGGAAACGGCAGCTGCTCCAGAAATCTTACGGTATCCGCGGTCTCATACATGGGAAAATGATTCTCCGTCTTCGCCGCCAGATCTTTATTTTTCCGAAGAACCAGTAAAAAAGAAAAGAATTCTTCGAATACGATACGGTTCCTTGCTGCCAGCAGTTCCTCCCGGTTTTCCGGGAAGTGCAGTGAATTGACAGCTTCCCTGTGGGAAAGCATGGGTATTTTTTGCAATACGGACTGCGGCAGATATTCTTTTTCCGGGGGATAATATTCCAGTGCCTGGGCTACGGACTTCTGCACCATCTGGTTGGTCAGTCCTTTGGTCAGGGCATATCTGGGCAGAAGCCGACCTGATTTTTTCTGATATTCCTCCCAGGTAAACATTCTGGGCTGTTCCATGATCTTATGAGTGCCCCTCTGCTGTACCAGACCACGGAACAGATAGAATCCGCCGGGTTTTAACACCTTTTTTAAAAATGGCATATTGAAAAAAGTTAGCTGAATGGAATCTCCGTTGTCATCCGTCAGCACAGCGTTCAGGATCGACAGATTCCGGACCTTCTTCACATTGGGAATGGCCGTGATCTGCCCATAGATGGCCTGCACTGCCGGCAGACACCTCCCGGATGGATACCGGAGCATCGTAAGTCTCATAATCCCTGGGATAATGGCGGATCAGATCGTCTACGGTATAGACATTGATCTTGCCGAACAGAGCCGCCGTCTTTTCTCCCACGCCTTTTATTCTGTTCACAGGTATTGCATCACTCATACCGGTCCCTCTTTTCTATTTAAATGGAAAGTTAGTTAAATACATTGGCAAAATCAACGAACTCCCGGAGCATGCGATACACATGTCTCGATGTAAGGTCTCCGGATGTGAATTTTCTACGAAAAGTGATGAGTAGTTCTCGTCATGACGGGGGCCGCCTACAGTCGACATCCATGTCGACAATCGGCTGACGCGGACATCGTGTCCGCTTTCCCCCTGCCTTTCAGCACTTTTCTAGAAAATGTCAACATCCTCCGACAAACATCTTCGACATGGCACCGCATACGCCGGGAGTTCTGCGTTTTGGAAAGCTTTCAAAAAAACCAGTAGCCCCGGCTGGGTATAAGAATAAGCAGTGCCGTAAGCAGACGTCGGTACCATAGCGTCCCAAGGGACGCATTGCGGTCGTATTGTGACCGCTTATGTACCGCTACGCTCTGCGACAGAGCGCGAGCGTGCTGCGTTTCTTATACCCTGCCAAGGGCTACGGGGATTTGATAGCATTTCTTAACTAACTTTCTATTTACTCTACAGAAACAGTATAGTAATAAATAGGTTGTCCGCCATACTGCAGTTCAATATCGCATGCAGGATAAGCCTCTTCCAGATCTGCACGCAGTGCTTCGGCAGCATCTTCTGCTACATCACAGCCATAGTATACGCTGATCAGTTCGGAATCCTCATCTACCAGCTCGGCGATCATATCACGGGTCACCTTTACCATATCGGTGCCAACGGCTACAATACCCTGATCACCGATACCCATGAAGTCATCCTTCTTGATCTCCTTGTCATCGATCACGGTATCACGTACCGCATAGGTAACCTGGCCGGTCTTGACATTCTTGATCTCACGGAGCATGGTCTCTTCATTCTCTTCCACAGACAGCTCAGGAACAAAGTTGATCACAGCAGTGATACCCTGAGGAATGGTCTTGGTGGGAATGACTAAAAGCTCCTTGTCAGTCATCAGTTCCGCTGCCTGATTGGCTGCCAGAATGATGTTTTTATTATTCGGAAGGACAAAAATGGTCTTTGCATTTACCTTGTCCACTGCATCTAAAATATCAGCCGTACTGGGGTTCATGGTCTGTCCGCCCTCGATGATATAATCCACACCGAGGCTCTTGAACAGTTCACTCAGGCCGTCACCTACAGAGACTGCCAGAAATCCTACTTCCTTGGGAGGCTGTGCAGCCTTCTCTTCTTCCGCTTTCTTCTGCGCTGCTTCTTTTCGGAGAGCTTGAACAGCTTCTCCTGATGCTCTAAGCGCATATTGTCGATCTTCATGTTGGATAATGCACCATACTTCAATGCCTTCTGGATAGCCAGACCGGGATCATTGGTATGTACATGTACCTTGACCACATCGTCATCCGCAACACATACGATAGAATCACCAATGGACTCTAAAAATGCCTTGAAATCCATCTCTGCTTTTACGTTGAAAGGCTTATTTAACAGAATGATGAATTCGGTGCAATAACCGAACTTGATCTCTGCCTCTGCCTGTACTTCCAGAGAACTCTTGGTATCCTCTGCCTTCGCAGTAGCTGCGGGAGCTACGGTCAGATCGATCTCCTTACCTAAGAATGCGTCATACGCACCACTTAAAACTTCTACCAGACCCTGTCCGCCGGAATCCACTACGCCTGCCTGCTTTAATACGGGCAGCATCTCAGGCGTCTGGCTCAGTACGTAACGGGCATGTTCGATCACAGATCCTAAAAAAACTGCTCCAGATCCTCTGCACCATCTTCACACAGCTCCTTTGCCTTATCGGAAGCACCTCTAGCTACCGTAAGGATCGTACCTTCCTTCGGCTTCATAACAGCCTTGTATGCGGTCTCCACCGCTTTATCAAATGCACGGGTCAGAACAGGAATATCCAGAACCTGCTCTTCCTTGATGCTCTTGGTAAAGCCACGGAACAGCTGGGACAGGATAACACCAGAGTTACCTCTGGCACCACGCAGGGAACCGCTGGAAATAGCCTTGCACAGGGCAGCCATATCTGCATCCTCGCCCAGTGCGGACACTTCTCTTGCAGCAGACATGATCGTCATGGTCATATTGGTTCCGGTATCTCCGTCAGGAACGGGGAATACGTTCAGTTCGTTGATCCATTCCTTTTTATTCTCTAAATTCTTGGCGCCGGCTAAGAACATCTTGGAAAGCATCTTAGCGTCGATTTGTTGTAAAGCCACAATTACTTCCTCCTTAATCAATCACTCTTACACCTTCAACAAAGATGTTGATCTTTTTGATCTCAATACCGGTAAACTCTTCCACTTTGTATTTTACGTTGCTGATCAGATTGTCGGTGACAGCCAGAATGCTGACGCCGTAAGCTACGATCACGTGGAAGTCCAGAACCAGTTTATTGTTGTCCAGGGACACATTGATGCCTCTGGTGATGCTGTCCATCTTAAGCAGCTTTACCAGACCATCCTTCATGCTGACTCCGGCCATACCTACGATACCAAAGCACTCTACCGCCACGCTGCCGGCATACTGTGCAATGACTTCATTATCAATGACAATATTTCCCATATGGGTATTCATAGAAGAACCTTTCATATAGAACCTCCTTCATATTCGGATCACTTGTTTCTTCCGATATGTCTGCCTGAAAATCTACAGTTCAGACATATATAAATGTATTTTAACAGCTTTCCTTTGAAAAAGAAACAAGAAAATAAAAAAAATAAATATTTTTTGCTTGCTTTTATTTTGGTTTTCTGTTAATATATCAATGTTGTGAGCATTTCACATGTATTTTATTGAAAAATTTGTTTAAAAGTAAGCGTAAGATGCGCGTTAGATCGAGGAGGTGTCAAGATGGCTAAATGTGATATTTGCGGTAAGGGCGTTCATTTTGGTAACAACGTAAGCCATTCTCATAGAAGAAGCAACGCAATTTGGAACTCTAATGTTAAGAGCGTTAAGTGCAAGGTTAACGGCGGAGCTAGAAGAATGCATGTCTGCACCAGCTGCTTAAAATCTGGTAAAGTTGAAAGAGCTTAATCTTCTACGATAATATTGGATTTTAAAAAGCCAGAAATGAAATTCATCATTTCTGGCTTAATTTTTTTGCTTGTAATTTTCCATGCAGTTACCAGAACCGCTCTTCCTGTTTCCGTTTCAGATATTCCTTGTTGATCTGTCCGGCCAGTTCACCGTCACCGAACAGGTTGTCCGGATGAAAGATCTTGATCAGATCCCGGTATCTCTTCCGTAAAGCCAGTGGATTATTGACTCCCCGGAATAAAAGCTGTACCGCTGTAAAACTGCCTTCTCCGGTAGCCTGCCCTGTGGCCTGCTGTTCTCTGGCTTCCTCTATGAGTATCTGCCGTTCCTGTTCGAACTTCTTCCGGTCTTCTTCCAGCTGTCGGAACCCCTCCTGTAAAATGGCCATTTTCTTCTCAAAAAACAGATTCTCTTCCTTCAGCCGTTTCCGTTCCATGATTGTACGGCGGTTTAATTCATCCAGCTCGTCCCGCAGTTTCACCCGCTCATCCAGAAATTTGTTCCTGGCCTGTTCCAGTTCCGTACGCTCCTGCTCCAGCTCTGAGCGTTCCTGTTTCAGACGCATATTTTCCTGGAAAAGCCACAGTTTTATTTCTTTCAGTTCTTCGGTACTCTCTGCCTTAATGACCTCTTCCCAATCAATCATACTGCACCCTCTTACTCGCAACCACAGAAAAGATAATACCCTGCAAATAATAAAAGTGCTACCATGATCAAGCCGATAAAACGGTTATGGATCACAAGCATGAGCAGCATGCCGACAGCCACAAAAAAGAGTATCAGACCAATGATCTTCTTCATCTATCAAACGGATCCAGACTGTTCTCACTTTATTATATGCAGAGTATTTTAAATATTACTTGTCTTCTGTAGTTTTCTCTTCCTCTTCAGGAAATGCGATATCTACCACTTCCGCATCGGACATTTCTTCTTTTTCCTTCGGCTGGGTAAATTTATCTACGATATCGGGAATCATATCCAGAATCTTGGTGACTGTATCCTGATTCTTGATATTTACCAGCTTGGTGGAACCGTTTTTGATGACCAGAACCGCACTGGGGTCATCTTACCGCCTAAGCCTCCGGCTCCGGATGCGGATTTTTTCTCGGAATTATTGCCGGCTCCGGCACCGACACCAAAGGTGACATCCACAAGCGGCAGGATGATCGTATCGCCGATCTTTGTAGCCTCACCGACTACGGTTTTAGTGGATAACACGGTATCCATACCCTTCAACAGGGATTCTACAACGCCCTGAAACTGATTCTCTTTGTCTGCCATAACAAACCTCCTGTTTTACACTGTTATTTTTTCTGTGTCTTCTGATATTGTCTGATTTTATGCAACAATTCCCGTAATCGCCGATCTAAAAAGCAGTCGGACGGAATGGAATAATACACAGGCCGCGGTAAAATGTCCGGAAGCCTTGAAATCCCCTTCCAGAATCGCCTGTTCAAAATCCGGGGTAATACAGATCCCCTTTCCCAGCTTCGGAAGCACCATTCCGTAGATACCATACAGATATCCCGTAGTATCCGGAGAACCGGTGCCGACCGTGGCATTGACCGTAAGCTTTCTCGGGCGCAGCCGCTTCCAGATATGTCCGAAACGTTTCCCGGCATGTTTCAAAAGTCCCTGGGTATCCGGGTCATTCCATAGGTTCTTGTAAAATGCAATGTTTTCCAGAATATTTTTGATTTTATCACAAATCTTTCGGACTGTGTACCGGATTCTTGTAAAAAATCCGTACAGACGATCCGTAGTCTTCCCGGGAGCTTCTCCCGCTGGCTCTGGTGTTCCCGGTTCCGGGATTCCGGAATCCTCCCTTTCCGCAGCAGACTCAACATCTGCGGCCGTTGCCGAGAATGCCGTGGGATCTTCTGCTTCGATCAGCTTAGGCGTCCCGACAGATTCCGGGGTATGTTCTTCTGTTGTCTGCTCCGCAGAAGCGGGTGTTTTCTCGTTCCCTGTCGTTTCCGTAGATGTCCGGTCTGTTTTCTCAGGCTTCTCTACGGAAGAATCATATAGCGTAAAGAATAAAAACTTTACGTAAATTTTCCCGGGATCAGGATAATCGCAGTTCATCCGCAATAGACCGAACAGCCATTTTACTCTCGCGGTGATAAAGAATTCCTCTACCGTCCGTTTTCCGGCAGCTTTGTAAGAAATCGGAAAGAACAGAACCAGGAGAATTACCACCAGTGCGATTCCCAACAGGATCAGAAGCACGATCCCAAGAATACTCAATATTTTAAAAAGAATCGTCAACATAGTAAATACTCCCGCAGATTACAGTCCCCTCTGGCTTTCAGGCACTCTCCGGTGACCCGTTCGATCAGCTGCAGCGCATCCTCGTAGCCGGAAGCCATACCGAGAACGAGAAATTCTTCGTCCTTATAATGAGGCTGTACCAACTGTCTGGCATCAAAAATATCCAGCTGATCCGCGGGATTTCTGGCCGGAGTGATCAGATATACATTGGCCAGAAGAGGCTTTTTTATTCAGCCTCTTTTTTAGTTTATCCAGTTTTTCCGGCGCGATGCCCTCTCCAAGATAGAGATTTTGCGCAAACTTCAGCTTTCCTGCCATACACAAGTTCCTTAAATCTTTTTCTCCTAGTATAGCATAGTTTCCTTTATATTACAATTTTTGTTACTTGACTTTTTAGTATGATATTTTATACTTGAATTAGTACAAATGAGGAGGATACAGCTTTGAAGGTTATTACGAAAATGGAGTTACAGCCGGATATGGTCCTGGGGGAGGACATTCTGGATCAGGATCGTGTGATCTACCCTGCAGGAACCACCATCACTCCGCAGATCATTGAGAAATTGAAACGGTACAATCTGGTATGTGTCACCATAATGGAAGATGTTGATTTCGCCACTACACATTATGCCAAGATTCGTTTTGATTCTAATTTCAAAGCATTCGAACGTGCTTATCCGTTGTTTTTGGGACAATATAAATTAGCCATGAAACAACTGCTGATCATGGGAAGAAAACCGGCGGATATTATTCTGCTGACAATTTACAACGAATTGTATTATTATATTACTTCCGGCCCGGTACTGTTAGACTATCTGTACAATCTGATGCCCAGTGAGGATGAACTCACCTATACCCAGGGACTGAATGCCGCTCTTCTGGCGGGGACCTTCGCTGACTGGCTGGGAATGAGCGAAGAAGAGAAAAAATACCCTGATCCTCTGCGGTTTCTATTATGATATCGGCAAGCTGCAGCTGCCCTATGAACTGTTATGGAAGCCCGGCAAACTGACGGATGAAGAATTCAAAGTTATCAAGACTCATCCTGTAGTCGGTTATACCACCGTACGTAATCAGGATCTGAATGAGCATGTGAAAAATGCTGTGATCATGCATCACGAACGACTCGATGGCAGCGGCTATCCTTACCATATGTCCGGACAGAGAATTGATGTCTTCGCAAGGTATATTGCCATTATTGATGCCTATATTGCCATGGCGTCTCCCAGAACCTACCGTAATGCGTTGACACCGTTACAGATTCTTGGAAATTTCGAAAAGAGTCTGGATAAATATGACGTGGAATTATTGATGCCGATCATGAAACGTATTGCAGATGCCCAGATCGGAACCAGCGTGGAACTGAATGACGGAAGCATCTGGGAAGTACTGATCATTCATCCCAACAAATACTCCCGTCCCATTTTAAAAAAATGATAAAAACGAATTTGTAGATCTCTTGCAGAGACCAGATCTGGAAATCGTCAAAAATGTTTAAAAATATTTCAGAAAAGCAGGAATAATCAATTTTTCCATTGATTATTCCTTTTTCTTTCCTGATAATCCGCATAGGCTTTTTTTCCAGAATCTGCTTTTCATTGGCAAATTTCAGAAGATGATATGCTTCATGATATTTGTAAAAGCCGGAATCCACAAAATACTCTTCTCTCTGGGGCTTGCTGTAATAGCTGTCCGTTCCCATCAGATACCAGTGGACTTCCTTCTCCACCACATCTTCCGGTACGGTAAAAGAATACTCGCTTCTGCCGATATAATCTACAATGTATGCCTTGGAACCGCTTTCCTCCAGCACTTCCCTGAGTGCGGTCTCCTCATGGGTCTCCCCGGCTTCGACGGTACCCTTCGGCAATACCCAGCCTTCATATTTATTCTTAATGTTCTTATACAGCAGCAGGATCTTCCCACGGAAGATCACAACGCCACCGCAACTGGTAGCCTCTATCATGATTCTTTTGACTCCTCCGATCACTCTTTCTGGTTGAAGTAAGCATCAAACAGACGTCTTGCAATGGGAACTGCGTAATCACCGCCACTTCCTGCACCCTCTACGATAATGGTGACACAGACTTCCGGGTCTTCTGCGGGAGCAAAACCGGTAAACCAGGCATGGCTGTCACCCTTGATATTATTGTATTCCGCAGAACCTGTCTTACCGGCAGCCGTATAGTTTAAACCTCTTAACTTGGAAGCAGTTCCCTCTTCCACAACATCGGTCATCAACTGTTTCAGAATCGCAGATTCGTCCTCTGTCATCAGACGGCCGTATTCCGATGCCTTAAAGCTTTTTACCACAGTACCTTCATCATTTTCCACATGATCAATGACATAGGGCTTCATCAGAACACCATCGTTGGCAATGGCACAGGTGATCATATTCAGATGCATCGGTGTGATCTGGGTCTTACCCTGACCGATGGAGGTCTGCATCATTTCCGAGGAAGGTGTACTTTCGGAGACGATAGCCGAGCTTTTGGCATAATTCAGCGTAAGTGGCAGATCTTTATTGAACAAAAGGTCATTCAGTGTCTCCTGAAAAGCCTCTCTGTCCAGGCTCATTCCAATATTGGCAAAGGACGAGTTACAGGATTTTGCAAAGGACTTCTGAAAGCTGACCTGTCCGTGACTGGAACCGTGATAACAACTGATTTTGCTGTCTCCCACCCGGAAAGAACCATTACAGTTATAAGAATAATTCTGATACGTGGTGGGATTCTCCCGGATATATTCCAATGCCGTTACGATCTTGAAGGTGGATCCGGGCGGATAAAGTCCCTGGGTGGCGCGGTTCAGCAGTACTGTACTGGAATCATTGTCGATCAGATCATCCCAGATCTCCGGAATGGTATTCGGATCAAAATCGGGATGCGACACCATTGCCAGAATCTTGCCGGTAGACACTTCCGTTACAATGATGGCACCACGGTAAATATCCAGCTGGTCATTGGCCACCTGCTGGATATGGACATCCAGTGTGGTATATACATTATCTCCGGGATTCTTTTTCCCGGCAGTATCGTTTTTCACTTTATTGCTCAGGGAGGTATTGGTGTTGATCAGATAGTAATTGGCCAGAGCCTCCACTCCCATGCGTCCCTGGGTGGAATAACCTACGATATGAGAAAACAGATTCTTATACGGATAGTTTCGAGTCTCCTCTTCATCCGCATCCAGTATCGTCTCTGCCAGAACATCCCCATCCCTGGAATAAATGGATCCGCGGTAATTGCGGGACAGCAGAATCTGCTGACGGGAATTATAACTGTTGTTGATCATATCCTGTTCGCTGGTTGCCACAAAATGACCCAGATAGACCAACAGGCACAAGAACAGGACACCGATGCTTCCGGCAGAAAGCCAGATTTCCCGCTGGTTGCCCATACGTTTTCTGTTCCGGGCGTCCTTTTTGCGGTCGGCATCTTTTTTCTGTGTATTTTTCTGCGTATTCTGCGCCTTATTTTCTGCCACCTCTGCGCTCTCCTTCCTTCTGCAGGCGAATATAGATCCCTGTATAATGAAAAACATGATCATGGTCGTCATGACGGAACTTCCTCCATAGCTGATGAAAGGAAGTGTCACTCCGGTCAGCGGAATGAACTTGGTACCGCCGCCAATGGTCAGGAATATCTGGAAAATATACATAATACCGATGCCGTATACGATCAGCTGATAGAATCTGTCATGAATGCATACTGCCACCCGCATCATTTCCAGAAAACTGCTGACACAGATCAGGATCAGACATATTCCGAAGATCACGCCCAGTTCCTCGCAGATGGAAGAAAAGATAAAGTCCGCTTCCACATAAGGAATCGCTGTGGGATTACCTTTTAACAGTCCCATGCCGAACCAGCTTCCACTGCCGATGGCAAATAATGACTGTGTGATCTGATAGCCTTTATTGTCAATATATTTCCAGGGATCCTGCCAGGCCAGTACTCTGACCCGTACATGATCAAACAGCTGATAAGCCAGATAAGAAGCCGCACCTCCGCCGACAAGTCCTGCCAGAAGATACAGATAATTTCTTGTGGCAGCAAAAACCACAAAAACAAAGCCCACGAAAAAGATCAAAGCACTTCCCAGGTCCTTGGATACTACCAGGATCACCACATGGGCTCCCGCAATGATCGCCGTCAGAACGACTCTCTGGAAGGAGACATTTTCCCACAACGCTCCCGCCAGAAAGAACAGGAACAGGATCTTGACGAATTCCGAAGGCTGGAACGTGATTCCTCCCAGGGAAAATGAAATCTTGGAACCATGGGTCACCTCTCCCAGGATCAGCACCGTACTGAGCAGCGCAATTCCCAACGTGGCATACAGCCAGGTGATCTTCTTAAAAAAGTGGATCTTTCCCAGCAGATACGGAACCAGCACAGGGGAAAAGATCAGAGATACCAGTACAATCACATATTGCCGGATGGCCTTGTCAAAAGATAATCTCGATACGATGCAAAGACCGATTCCCAGAAGCATACACATATTATTCAGCAAAAGCCTGTTAATATTCTCGTAGATCAGCGATACCATCGTGATCGTAGCAAACAGAAAGATCAGTATAAATGCAAAGAAAAACAAATACTGAAAATCTCCGCTGACAAGAGACAGGTTCAGAAAACAGAGGACCTGCACCAGAAACATCAAAAGATCCTGTAAAATAAATACTCCACGATGCTTCTCTCCCACCGGATACCGAAAGGTATAAAAACAGCTTGCCGTATATAACACCATAAAAAAGGCGATAAAATATTTGGATAATTCAATCACATATTCCTGCATGGATCCAAAACCTTTCTGTCTATTCTACTCCACGTTTTTCATGACCGGTGGTATATTCCCCATAGGGCAATTCCTTACGGGTACCGGCAAAATACTCCAGGACTTCCAAAGTCTCGGTCTCATTTTCCGTGGTAAAATCCAGCCGTCCGGTCACCAGGCCGCTCCATTTACATAATTCCTTGTGCAAGGAAAGCGGAACACTGTTATAGATCACATTAAAACAGTGGATACAATTCCGCTGAACCGGAAATCTTTTATGATAGCGGTCGATCAGATCCAATGCCTTCGGATTCTCCTGCGGCTGACACCGGTCAGTGGTCTTCTGCACGCAGTTGGCGGTGACCATCATAGGGATCCTGCCGTATATTACTTTTTCCGCAGGAAACGCAGGATCCAGAATGTCCCTCTGCTCTGCGGCATTCAGCTCCAACGGCAGACAATAGCCGTCTAAAAATGCCTTCCAGAAATCCCGGCTGGTCCGGTTCCAGAGATACAGACTATGATCCCCATAGATTTCTTTTCCGGTAAAATTCCATTGTTTTAATAACGCGATATGTTCCATGTTTGCTGCCTGAAAGCCATTTATATATGCCAGATTTTCCAGCAGCAATTTCCGTAATTTTTTCAAGATACTGCCCATCCCGCAGGCGCAGGATCTTCGGCAGAGCGATCACAGATTGGATCTCTTTTTCAGTAAAGGCTTCTCAAAATCTTCTCCGCAGCGGACGGATCCTGTAACAGGAAATCCGCATCCAGATAGAGTCTGAGTTGTCCGGCGGTTCTGACCGGATCTTTCCAGAAGGATGAACTGCAAAAGCCCTGGCATTGTTCCGGGGTCCGTATCGTGATAGCCCATTTTTCATCGGATTTTTGAGACTTTATACTATCGTTTTTCCGAAAATCACCATCGTCAGCCAGTGTCGGAGCTTTTTCGGAAGTTCTCTCATAAAGGAAGCCGTTTGCAAGGATCACTTGTTCTTCCAGCAGGGAAAGTCCCTTTCGGCGTAACTCGTTGATAGCTTTTAACGGGTGGAAAGCATTGTCACTTACCCGGATTCCGATGGAGTCCTCCAGATGGAAGTGACTGTCGCCAAGTTTCCCCAGCTGTTTTGCTATATTTTCCTGTGTGATGGGCTGCCGGGAAGCTTCTTCTACCACATTCCCTTCTACGGTGACGGCACTCTCTCCGGTCCACAAATACAATTTTGCGGTCTCCCCGGTCAAGAATTCAGCCTGCATGGATACCGGAAGGGTCAGCCTGTGTTCCAGATGCTTCTTCCGGATATTCTGAAGCAAAGTCTCATCACTACCGCTGTAAGCCGGGCTGTCCAGAGTCACCATCTCCCCGCCGTTGTGCTTGTGATAATAACCATCCTGTCTCTCACTGCGGATATAGAGGCAGGAAAGCGTATGCATATCTGCCGCAGAAATCTTCTGAGGAGCTTTGGAATCCGCATAATACTGGTCAATATATTTGCGATAAATTGCCGTAACTCCGGCGGCATATTCCGGCTTCTTCATACGGCCTTCGATCTTAAAGGAGTCGATCCCTGCCTCCAGAAGCTCCGGAATATATTCAATGGTACACATATCTTTCAGGCTTAAAGGATAACATTCCTTCGGATGTTTTCCAGTGGTATAGGGCAGGCGACAGGGCTGGGCACAACGTCCTCTGTTGCCACTTCTGCCCCCCAGAATACTGCTGAACAGGCACTGTCCGGAATAGCAATAACACATGGCTCCATGGATAAAGCATTCGATCTCAAGCCCTGTGACTTCCTTGATCCTGCGGATCTCCGCAAGGCTCAGCTCTCTGGCGGGAACTACACGACAGGCCCCCTGTTCCTTCAGAAAAGCTGCCCCATACTCCCCTGTAATGGTCATCTGAGTGCTTCCATGGAGTTCCATCCCGGGAAAATGTTCTCTGAGATATGCAAACACTCCCATGTCCTGGACAATCACCCCCATCCAGTCCGGCCCGGTAATAGGGCAATACATATTCATACAGTCCGGAAAATTCCGATTCTTTTACCAGTGTGTTTACCGTCAGATATACTTTTCGCTGAAAAAGATGAGCATACCGGATGCAGGCAACCAGTTCTTCTTCCGAAAAATTTTCCGCATAAGCTCTGGCCCCGAAACGGCTGCCACCCAGATATATAGCATCCGCACCGGCATGGATAGCCCCGTAAAAGGCTTCCGCATTTCCGGCAGGTGCCAGTAATTCTACTTTTTTTGCTGCTTTCATAGATTTCAGATTTCCTCTATTGCATTCGATTCATATAAGCAAATAGCTGCCCGAAAACGGACAGCTATCAATTTATTTGTCTTTTAATTCTGTCTCCAGACGTACAATCTTCTTGGCGTCTTCATTTAACTGCTTTTGCAGTTCCTTCCCCTGCTTTTCTGCATTTTCCAGTTTGATCTGTGCTGAAATCAGTTCATGCTTCAGATCATAAAGCTCTTTTTCCTTGCCCTGCAGTTCTTCCTCCAGAATGGAGATCTGCTTCTTGGCTTTAAAATAATCATCTGCAATATTCAACTGGAGCAGAATGTTCTGCTTATCCAGAGGTTGTCTGCGAAAGCCGTCCAGCTTCCCGTATTCGGTAATCTTTCCATTGATGTAGGAAGCAATTTTCTGCATATAATCTTCACTTTCATAGCCGCTTAAAGTAAATACTTTTCCGCCTATGATCACTTCTGTATCTGTCTTAGGTGACATCTCCACACCCCTCTTAACACTCTTTTGAAAAACACAATATATGCCATTTATGCAAAAATATAATACAAGATTTATTATATATCAGAATGTATAGGGTGGCAAGTAAAATTTCGTAAGCTGCACGTATCAATTCAGTCCCAGACGATGATAGGTAAGATCTGTGACTACACGGCCTTTGGGTGTTCTGTTCAGAAATCCGTTCTTGATCAGATAGGGTTCGTAGACATCCTCTATCGTACCGGCATCTTCACCGATGGCAGCTGCCAGGGTATCCAGACCCACGGGACCTCCGTCGAATTTCTCAATGATCGTGACCAGAATATTGCGGTCGATATGGTCCAGTCCCATCTTATCGACATCCATCAGATCCAATGCCGTTCTGGCTACCTCCTCGGTAATGATCCCGTCGTATTTGACCTGCGCAAAGTCACGGACACGTTTTAAGATCCGGTTCGCCAGTCTCGGTGTACCGCGGCTTCTTCTGGCCATTTCCTTTGCTCCGGCCGGTTCGATCTCCACGTCCAGGATCCGGGCGGAATGCATGATGATCTGCTGTAATTCCTCTATGGTATAAAATTCCAGATGATGGATCATGCCGAAACGATCCCGCAGAGGTGCAGTCAGAAGTCCGGCACGGGTGGTCGCTCCCACCAGAGTGAATTTCGGCAGCTCCAGACGCACAGATCTGGCACTGGAACCCTTTCCGATCATAATATCGATGCAGTAATCCTCCATGGCCGGGTACAGTACCTCTTCCACCTGACGGTTCAGCCGATGGATTTCATCCACGAATAACAGATCTCCCTCCTCCAGATTGTTCAGGATCGCCGCCATTTCACCGGGCTTTTCAATCGCAGGGCCACTGGTCACCTTCATATGCACACCCATTTCGTTGGCTATGATTCCTGCCAGCGTGGTCTTGCCCAGTCGGGAGGTCCATAGAACAACACATGGTCCAGTGCATCTCCGCGCTGCTTTGCTGCGGTAATATACACCTTCAGGTTCTCTTTGATCTTGGACTGGCCGATATAGTCGTCCAGTGTCTGGGGCCGCAGAGAGCCTTCCAGTTTGATATCTTCTTCTGTGATATTTGTCTCTATCATTCTTCTAGGCATAATTTATCCGGTTCCTTAAAACAATTTTTTCAGGGCAGCTTTCAGAATCGCGCCGGAATCCATGGTCTCCACATCCTCAAGGGCATTGACAGCCTTGAGGCTCTCTGCCTGTCCGTATCCCAGTGCCACCAGTGCTTCCACGGCTTCCTTTTTCTTCTCACTGTCAATGTGCAGGCTGCCGGCAGTCAGGATTCCCTGGGCTCCGCCTGCGGCGATCTCTCTGGAGATCAGTGTATCATCAATGGAGAGCTTATCTTTTAATTCCAGAATCAGGCGCTGCGCCGTCCGGGCTCCCACTCCCGGGGCCCTGGAGATTGCCTTGGCATCCCCGGACATAATGGCAAACCGCAGAGCATCTGCATCCATGACCGATAATATTGCCAGCGCTCCCTTTGGACCGATTCCGCTGACTGTAATGCACAGCTTGAACATTTCCAGATCACTTCGGGAGAGAAAACCATATAGTAAAAAGGCATCTTCCTTCACATAGGTATAAGTGTAAAGCCGAACTTCTTCTCCGATTCCCGGCAGCCTGGAGGCTGTATCCGCAGAAATCCTTACATTGATGCCAAATCCGTTGACATCGATCACAGCGTTATCTACCGTAGCATCTTCCAAAAAGCCATTCACATATGCAAACATATATACTAAGTCCTCGTCTTTCCTGTCCTGCAAATAGTAACCTGTAAAAATCGGCTACGATATGTTTATCATACCATAGCCGAACATATGTTTCAAGCAACTTTTCTGTTTTCTGATTTCCATCAGCTCTGAATCTGTTTCAACTGATAAAATTCTCCCTGCAGAGCCATAAGTTCTTCATAAGTGCCGTACTCTGCGCAGCGACCGTCTGCAATGACCGCGATCCTGTCGGCATCCCGGATGGTGGACAGTCTGTGGGCCACGATAAAGGTGGTACGCCCTTCTGTCAGATTGTTCAGCGCCTGCTGGATCAGCTTTTCTGAAATACTGTCCAGAGCCGAGGTGGCTTCATCCAGTACGATCACCTTCGGATCCCGGATCAGTGCTCTGGCAATGGAGATACGCTGTCTCTGACCGCCAGACAGTTTGCCGCCGTGCTCTCCCACCATGGTATCCAGACCCTTAGGCAGTGATGCGATCAGATCCGACAGATTGGCAGCTTTGATCACTTTCTGCAGTTCTTCCTCCGACACATTTTCGCAACCGTAAGTGATATTGTCACGGATCGTTCCGGAGAACAGGATCGAAGTCTGGGGAACTACAGCCAGGTGCTTTCGGTAGGTGCGTAGATCGATCTTACTGATATCCTTGCCATCGATCAGGACTTTTCCGCTTTCCGCCTGATTAAAACCGATGACCAGATTCAGGATCGTAGACTTTCCGGCGCCGGATTCTCCCACCAGTGCAATAGTCTCTCCCGATTTCACATGAAGATTCAGATGGTTCAATACATTATGTTCGTTATTTTTATAATGGAAACATACGTCCTCAAAATCAAAAGTACCGGTCACCTGTTCCAGTTTTTCCTTGCCCTCATTATCTTCGATATCTTCAGATAACAATACTTCACCGATGGAATTGACGGATTCAATACCCTTGGCAATGGTAGGCAGCAGGGTGACGATGGAGGACACCTGATTGACTACCGTGGCAAAATAACTCTGGTACAATGTGATATCGCCTGCCTGAATTTTGCCGCCAATGGCCAGATATCCGGTAAATGCCAGACAGATCACCTGGAAGATCTGGAATACTGCCCAGCCCACCGAGCCAAACAATGCCTGGATCAGATCCAGTTTGTAGCCTTTTTCCGCCACAGCAAAAAGCTGGCCGCTCATTTTTGCCACTTCTTCGTCCTCCAAGGCATGTGCTCTGGTCACAGGTACAAGTTCCACCATTTCCATGACTCTGGCGGAAGTCTCTTCCATTTCCTTACGGAATTCAGTGTTCCGTTTTTTCATGATATTCCGGAAAGTGACCATGGTGATGGCTGCTACCGGTGTGGTCAAAAGGAAAAAGATAAATACGATCCGGCTCTTGCTGATGGTGACCACCAGCGCCACACCAATATTCAGCGCAATGTTCAGAATGCTTAAAAATAACTGTGTGGAAAGCCCCTCTACCGCTTCCACGTCACGCATGATCTTGGACTGCAATCGCCCGGACTGAGTCTCCACATGATAGGAAATGGATAACTGCTGAAGCTTTCGGATCAATGCTTTCCTCAGTCCCGTCTCCGCATAGCGGGTGGCCAGACTCTTGTAGGAAGTATACAGATAGTTCATCGGAATGTTCAGCAGGATCAGCCCTGCTTCCAGAATACTGTAAAAAATAATGTTCCGAAAAGTATCCGGGTTGTGGGATGTCACATCATTGATGATATTGGCCGTAATGATCGGCAGTACCCAGACGCAGGCATGCTTTGCAAAAAAGCAGATGACTGCCAGAACAAATTTATGATAATTTCCCTTGTACAGATGCACTAACGTCCGCAGAGGATGCCCCTGATTGTTCCGGTAACATTCGATAAACCAGCTTTCGGTATCCATTTTCTGCCTGGGAGAGGTTTTTGCTTCAAAATCTTTCATACCGCTTTTCATGCCTTTCCGTGATCTGCGCATTTATGTCTTTTCCTGTCCACAGATCTGTTTCATGTTTCAATGCAACGTTTCTATTTTTCGGGCTTACTTATTCATTTTATCGCAATTAATATGTATTTTCCAGTTTGTTTTTGCGGTTTTCCTTTGAAAACAACTGATTTTTTGTCAAAACAAGGCTGTGTCAGAACTTTTACATTCTTACACAGCCCTTTTGTCATAGCATTGGATTTTTTACAGTTGATTAGTTGTTGATCAGCTTATCACTCTCGTTGTTCCAGCTGTAAAGCTTACGGATCTCTTCGCCGACCTTCTCGGAAGGATGCTCAGCAGCAAGCTTTCTCATAGCCTTGAAGTGAACCTGCTTGCCTGCGGGAGACATATCTAACAGGAATTCCTTAGCAAAAGTACCATCCTGAATATCGGACAGGATCTTCTTCATGGTCTTCTTGGTCTCCTCGGTGATCAGCTTGGGGCCGGTGATGTAGTCACCATACTCAGCGGTGTTGGAGATAGAATATCTCATGCCTGCGAAACCACTCTGGTAGATCAGATCTACGATCAGCTTCATCTCATGGATACACTCGAAGTAAGCGTTTCTCGGATCGTAGCCAGCCTCAACCAGGGTCTCGAAACCAGCCTGCATCAGAGCGCAAACGCCGCCGCAAAGAACTGCCTGCTCACCGAAGAGGTCAGTCTCAGTCTCGGTTCTGAAAGTGGTCTCCAGAACGCCTGCTCTTGCGCCGCCGATACCCAGTGCATAAGCCAGTGCCAGATCCTGAGCCTTACCGGTTGCATCCTGCTCTACAGCGATCAGACAGGGAACACCCTTACCAGCCTGATACTCACTTCTTACGGTATGTCCGGGTCCCTTGGGAGCGATCATGGTAACATCAACGTTCTTGGGAGGTACGATACATCCGAAATGAATGTTGAAACCATGAGCGAACATCAGCATATTGCCCTCTTCCAGGTTGGGCTCGATGTCGTTCTTGTACAGATCAGCCTGCTTCTCATCATTGATCAGGATCATGATGATGTCAGCACGCTTTGCAGCTTCTGCAGCGGTGAATACTTCGAACCCCTGTGCCTCAGCCTTTGCCCAGGACTTGGAGCCCTCGTACAGACCGATGATAACATGACATCCGGAATCCTTCAGGTTCAGTGCATGTGCATGACCCTGGCTGCCGTAGCCGATAATTGCGATAGTCTTACCCTCTAATAAAGAGAGATTACAATCTTCCTGATAAAAAATCTTAGCCATTTTCTTCTCCTCCGTTATGAGACATAAAATTTATAACTGATAGGGATCTTCCCTAGAGCTAACATAAAGTGTGAGGTCTTACGCCTGTCAGTCTTCAATCTTCAATATAGGTAACGTTCTCGATACCTCTTCCCAGACCTGTGATACCGGTTCTGGCAAGCTCCAGTACTTCGTACTCTTCCGTAAAACGCTGGATCAGCGCATTGACCTTGCTGTGATTACCGGTAAATTCAACGATCAGATTCTCCGCACCTACATCAATGATCTTCGCACGGAAATTGTTGGCAAGGAATTCTACCCCCTGGCGAATCTCCAGACGCTTTTCGGGATCTACTTTCACCTTGACCAGCACCAGTTCGCGGTACACGCTGTCATCCGGGTCCAGTTCCTTAATATCCCGGACATCCACAAGCTTTCCCACCTGCTTCTCGATCTGTTCCAGAATATCGTCATCTCCCGATGTCACAATGGTGATTCTGGTAAAACGGGGATCGGCGGTCACACCTGCCGTAATACTTTCGATGTTGTAACCGCGACGGGAAAACAATCCGGCAATACGGCTCAACACACCTGAAGTGTTGTCAACCAACAGCTGAAATACTTTTTTCTGCATGAATATCTACCATACCTTTCGTATTTCTACAGCCGTCCTCCCTGACGGAGCAGCAACTGTATTCTTAATATAGCAAGATGACTACAGAATGTCAATTAGTGAATTTAACATTATGATTGATGTATTTTAATCATCATTTTCCGTGCATTTTGATAATGCCAAGGTTCCTGTTCGAGCTACTTCCACAATGCTGATGGTCTGAAGCATCTTGATCAGAGTGTCGATTTTCTCCGGAGCATCGCAAATCTGCAGCATCATAAAGTGTTTTGACATATCTACGATCTCTGTTTTCATAATGTCACAGATTTCTATAATATCCCTACGATTATTCTTGTTATATTTAACTTTTAATAACATTAATTCCCGGGTATAGCACTGTTCCTGGGACAAAGTCTTCACTTTGATGACATCCAGTTTCTTATTCAGCTGCTTTTCAATCTGCTCTAGGGTACGCTCATCACCGGAGCTTACAATGGTCATACAGGAAACTGCATGGTCATCGGTCTCTCCCACGGCAAGGCTGTCAATATTAAAACATCTTCTGGAGAACAGACCGGCTACCTTGCACAGAACACCGGAACGGTTCTCTACCAATACGGAATATATTCTCTTCATTTTAAGTACAGCTCCCTTCCGTTATTTTACCAGATCCATCGGATCGATCAGACATTCTAACAGCATGGTATTGTCTTCCGCCAGAAAAGCGTCCAGAATCTCATCCACGTGTTCCATGTTGTTCAATCGCAGATACGGAATATCATAGGCCGCAGATAATTTCTCCAGATCCGGGCTTCCGGACAGATCCACGACAGAATAATGATCTTTGTAGGTATAGTGCTGGTATTCCCTTACCATACCCAGATAATTGTTCTTTAGCACGATGATCTTTACCGGGATATTGTGCTGTCTGATCGTAGCCAGCTCCATCATGGACATCTGAAAGGAACCGTCACCGCATACCGCAATAACCTGCTTATCCATGGCCGCTGTCTTGGCTCCCATGGCTGCCGGAATAGAATAACCCATGGTTCCCATACCGCCGGAGGTCAGGAATTTGCCTTTTTTCACAATGTGATAGCCACAGGACCAGATCTGATTCTGTCCCACGTCCGCCACATAGACACCGTCCTCCTGCATCTTCTCGGAAAGTCTTGTGATAAATGCTGCAGGATCCACATAATCGGGATTGGGGGTTCTCTTCTTCTCCATGGTAGAACGATATTCATTCAATGTAGTGAGCCATTCCTCGTAGTTACAGTCAAATTCTTCTTTCTGAAAATCCTGGAAGATGTGTTTTGCATCACCTACCAGTGGAATGGAAGGACCCGCATTTTTGCCGATCTCCGCAGGATCCACGTCAATGTGCACCAGCACTTTGTTTCTTGTGATGAGATCCGGCTGACTGACCGCGCGATCTGCCACTCTGGCTCCCACCATGATCAGCAGATCCGATTCGTTCATGGCACGGTTGGCATAAGTCTTACCGTTATTGCCCACCATTCCATAATAAAGCGGATGTTCGGTAGGCATAACACCGATACCCATCATGGTGGACACCACGGGAATACCGTGTTCTTCCGCAAAGCTGCGCAGCTCCTCCTCGGCCTCACTGAGCAGGACTCCTCCTCCGGCACAGATAATGGGACGTTTCGCCCGCTCCAGCTCTTTGATAACCTTCTTGATCTGCACGGCATGTCCTTTGACGGTAGGCTTGTAGGTACGTAGATTCACTTCTTCCGGATAATGGAAATTTTTGATCGTTGCATTCTGGATATCAATGGGAATATCGATCAATACCGGCCCTTTTCTACCGGTATTGGCAATATAAAATGCTTCCTTGAACACTCTGGGAATATCATTTACATTTTTCACCAGATAGCTGTATTTTACAAAAGATTCCACGGCGCCGGTAATATCCGCCTCCTGGAACACATCACTGCCCAGCAGTTCACTGTTGACCTGACCGGTAATGCAGATCATGGGGATACTGTCAGCAAATGCCGTGGCAATACCGGTGATCACATTGGTGGCACCGGGGCCGGAGGTCACCGCACATACACCGGGTCTTCCGGTCATACGGGCAACACCGCTGGCCGCATGGGCCGCGTTCTGTTCTGTACGGATCAACACCGTTTTGATGTCAGAATCCAGAATGCTGTTGAAAAAAGGACATATGGCAACACCGGGATATCCGAAAACAGTACTTACCCCCTCTGCTTCCAGACATTTAATAATCGCATCTGCTCCAATCATTTTGCTTTGCTCCTTTATCTATACTCCATTATTTCTGTTGTTTCAGACTCTTTTACATCAGGCTTTTGGCCAGTTTCACGGCATCCGCCGCATCCTTGGAATAGCCGTCGGCACCGATCTCATCCGCATATTCCTGCGTAATGACAGCGCCGCCGATGATGATCTTGGCGGTGATGCCTTCTTCTTTTGCTGCTGCCACGATTTCCCGCATTCTCTGCATGGTGGTGGTCATCAGTGCTGACAGGGCAATAAATTCCGCATGATGTTCTTTCGCCGACTCCAGAATTTTCGCCTGCGGCACATCCTTGCCCAGATCGATCACATGGAATCCGTGGTTTTTAACATCAGTGCCACCAGATTCTTTCCGATATCATGGATATCTCCTTCCACCGTGGCAATGACCACCACCGGCATTTCTTCTCCGGTACCTCCGGTCTGCAGCAACGGTTCCAGCACCTCGATGGAATTCTTCATGGCTTCCGCACTGGCAATCAGCTGCGGCAGAAAATACTTGCCCTGATCAAAGAATTCACCTACCTGATTAATGGCAGGAAGCAGTACCTGATTCAATAGCTCCGCAGGTTTCTCTCCGCTTTCCAATGCTTCCTTCGTGATCTTTACAATGCCGTTACGGTTGCCTTTCAGTACCGCCGTCTTCAGCTTGTCCTGCATTTCATTGATCTGCGGACCGTTATCAGCAGTCGTTTCTTTGGCGGCATTGCCGGCAGTGCCTGTCTTGGCGGTTGTTCCCTGATTTTCCAGCAGGGCCAGTTTTTTTGCCAGTTCCGCTTCTTTCTCTTCTCTGCGCTCCCTGACGCCACCGGCGTACTCGATATAGCGAAGAGCGGCTTCTTCTTTGTTCAACAGCAGATCCGCAGCCAAAGCACAGCTCATCAGAAGTTCCTGGGAAGGATTGGCAATAGCCATGGTCAGTCCCGCCTGAATTGCCAGCGTCAGGAATGCGGTATTAACAAAACTTCTCTCCGGCATGGCGAAGGAAATGTTGGACAGACCGCAGATCGTGGCAAAACCGTTCTCTTTGCAATAGCGGATGGTCTCCAACGTTTCCAGTGCAGCTTTCGGATTGGCACCTACCGTTGCCACCAGACCGTCCACCACGATATCTTCTTTGCACATTCCCAGAGAAAGTGCCCGGTCATAAATCTTGTGAATAATCTCTTTCTTCTCTTCTATATCCTTGGGCAGTCCCGCATCCGACAAAGGAAGCAGGATAAACATAGCACCGTATTTGGCTACAATGGGAAGTAGTTTTTCAAATTTTTCCGTCTCCAGAGATACAGAATTGACCAGAGCACGTCCGGGATAATTACGCAGTGCAGCTTCTAAGACTTCCACGTAGCTGGAATCCAGGGAAAGAGGCAGGTTCGTGACACCGCTGACTTCCTCCAGAGCCCGAAGCATGCTGGCTTTCTCGTCGATACCGCTCATGCCCATATTGATATCCAGTACCTTGGCACCGCAGGCGTCCTGTTCTTCGGCAAACTGTATCACCTTTTCAAAGCTGCCCTCACGAAGCTGTGCCTGAAGTGCTTTCTTGCCGGTAGGATTGATACGTTCTCCCACAACGAAAAAGCCGTCATCCAGCCCAAAGCTGTGGGTAATACGTTCGGAGGTCAGATACCGAATTCCATCCGGTCTTCGGGATGCTGCAACCTTCGCATCTGTACCAAATCGTTCATGGATCTGTCTTATGAATTCCGGAGTGGTACCACAACAGCCGCCAAGAATCGTAGCTCCGGCATTGACCAGTACTTCCATCTCTTCTGCAAACTCTTCTGCTTCCATGTTGTAGCAGGTAGTTCCGTTTTCATCCAGAAAAGGAAGTCCGGCATTGGGTTTTGCAATTACAGGAATTTTGGTATGGGACACCATCTCCGAAATAATGCTCTCCATCTGAGCCGGACCTGTGGAACAGTTGGCACCGATAGCACTGGCCCCCAGGCTTTCCAACACAATGGCCGCCGTTTTCGCATCCGTACCGAACAAAGTTCTTCCATCCGCTTCAAAGGTCAGTGTAGCGATTACCGGCAAATCACAGACTTCTTTCGCCGCGATCAGTGCCGCTCTGGTCTCCGCCAGGCTCATCATGGTCTCCACCACCAGAAGATCCGCCCCGGCATCCACCAGACAAAGAATCTGCTCTTTATAAATATCGATCAGTGTTTCCAGCTCCATTTTTCCCATGGGCTTTAACTGTTCACCAGTCATTGTGAGATCACCGGCCACATAAACCGGATGTCCCGGAGTACTCTCTGCCGCTTTCTTCGAAATAGCCACCAGATCACGAATCATGGAAGTCATATTTTTTTCCAGATGATATTCTGCCAGTTTGACGCGATTGGCGGTAAAGGTAGGGGCATACAGGATATTGGTTCCCGCCTGCACGTAATCCTTCTGTAATTGCAGCATGACATCCTGATGCTCCAGGATCCACTGCTCCGGGCAGACGCCGGAAGGCATTCCTGCCTTCACCAGATTGGATCCTGTAGCGCCGTCCAGATATAAAATATGGTCTTTGCTTAACGTAATAAATTCTTCTCTTGTCATAGTTCTCTTTTCCTGTATCTTGATTCTTTTAATCATACCACAATGTCCTTTTATTCGTAAAGGGGACGTTTTAACATTATAAGGTTGCGTAAAACTGCAGAATATGATAAATTTTTAGATGGATCAAATGATTTGGAGGATATAATTTTGAAGAAAAAAATACTTGCCCTTACGGCCGGACTGCTGACCGCACTTACGCTTACCGCCTGCGGAAAGGATCCTGCGCTGACACAGTTTAAGGGAGGAAATAGATTCTTTTTGTACCGAGATCTCCGATATAGATACCGAGATCAACAACGTAGACGCGACATCCGAAAATGCCACCGATGAACTTCTCGGTTATCTGGATCAGCTGGACAGCGCTTTTCAGGATTTTGCAGCGTTGGATTTTCCTACTGAATTTGATTATCTGGAATCTCTTGCCGATGAAGCAAGCGAATATATGACCACTGCGGTAGAGAGTTACCACGATGCCTATGATAACGGTGGTTACAATCAGCTGACCGCAGACTATGCAAAGGAAAATTATGCCAGAGCTTACAAGCGGATCCAGATCATCATCACTTTCCTGCACGGTGAACAGCCCGAAGATGTAAATCTGACCACTGCAGAGGAAACAGCGGCTGCTTCTGCTGCAGAATAGTTACAATTTTTTAATAATCACAGAAACGTGCGCTGCCAGGCGCACCCATAAAAAGAATCCCCGGTGTTCATTACATCGGGGATTCTTTTTATGACTTATTGTCATTTTTATTATTTTAAAATCTTGATCTGACCAATCAGGGGAACTTCCTTCTCCTGCTCCTGGCAAGCATAGATCAGACCCATGATCCAGCATACAAACAGAAAGATGCTTAAGATAGTGCCAACAATACCACCTACATAAGGAATGTAGTTGATTACTGCTGCAACGATCTGGCCGATCAGAATAACCAGAGCCTGATTCAGATGGAACTTAGCACCCTCTTTGTCACCTGCGCAAAAAGCAACGATCCAGCCGATCCAGGTAATGTAAGCAATGATACCCGTAGTTTTTTATTCATGTTTTCTCCCTCTGCACTTTTTTGTGCGATAAAATATTCTGTATATGTAAAAAATGCAAATACAGTCATAATGTAATGTGAAACTTCAGAAGCAAAATATTCTTCAGAATAAAGTTCCCTATCATGATCCCTACCGCCGCATACAGATGCCATTCATGAAAGCGCCAGCCTTTGATCCTGCCAATATGTAATCTGGCAAGGGTCTGACTTAGCATAAAACCTCCAAAGATAACAACAGTATACGTAACCAGTGGATGATACCAGGTGGCCAGTAGCGGATGTCCAGTAAGCAGTGCACTTACCGCTCTCGTTCCACCACAGCCGGGACAGTAAATCCCAAATAATCGATAGACCACGCAGGTATATCCCTGCAGTCTCGGAACGATTATATGAAGATACAGAAAGCTTCCGATGCTTCCGACCAGCAGAAATATCCATCCTGCAATATAAAGCTGATCTTCCAGGCTCCGCTGGTTTTTAGTAGTTTGTAAGTTCACTCATAAATGCTACAGAAAATACTGCAGCTAAGATTGTAATGATAATTCCCAGTACAATACCAATGATAGAACAGATCAGTCCAGCCTTTGCCAGGCCGGTCTTGCCCTGCTTGTTGGCAAATACTGCGCAAATGATACCACCGATTCCAAACAGTGCGCCGATCCATCCGGTGCAGCATCCAAGTATGATGGAAAGGATACCCAGTACCAGGCTGACAATAGCCAGTACATTGGTTTCTTTGTTCTCCGGCTGCTGTACAGGAGCTGTTGCAGCTGCCTGAGGCTGTACATTTGCGGTATAATCCTGATAATTGTTCACAGGCTGTTCTGTTACCGGGGTCTCCTGTACAGTTTCTGCTGCGGAGCTTACTTCTGTTGCAGTAGTATCTACTGTAACATTGTTTTCATTTTCAAAATTCTGTCCGTCCATTTTCTCCTCTTTCTGGCCTGGAAAAGGCCTGATATTAATCTGCCAGGGGATTACCCTTGCCGTCTGTGTCGATCTTGCCGGTCAGGATCATGATACCTTCTACCAGTCCCCAGATACCTACACCCATAACAATGAATACGCCGACTACCACACAGCATAAAAGGATTCCCACGATGGAAAGTACCAATTGGGTAACTGCCTTACCGGTATAGCCAAGATAGAAATTATGTACGCCGAACGTACCAAGGAAAATTGCCAACAGACCGGCTACCAGTTTGATTTTGCATCCGGTGCCGGTGCCTGCTTATTGGCTACGCCACAGTTTAAACATACTGCTGCATCCGGAGCTAAAGGCTTACCGCAGTTATGGCAGTAATTATTCCCCTGTCCCTTGGCCACACCGCACTTTACGCACATCACAGCTTCGTCTGTCATATAAGGCTCGCCGCAATTCTTACAAAAAAGTACATTTATTCTTCCTCCCTCTTTTTTTGTTCCTGACTCATTTCTCAGTCATTACTGTACATTATACAGGATGTTTGTATATTTTACCAGTGTTATTTTCACATTATAGGCTCTCATAACGTGCAATTTCTACCGGAAAACGAAGTTATTTCCGCCTTTTGTCACAAAATATGAATAATTTCCGATACAATTCGTAATATCCAAAAACTGCCATGACAGAGAATACCGGAATGGTATTATATAGATATCTGGCTCTTTGCCTCGAATAACATAACAAATAAAAACATACCGATAAATGTAACGATCATCACAGTAGAAAGACACAGCCGGTCAGACAGGTTCTCTTCTGTCCGGTATTTGGGTCTGCGGATTGTTGACACCGCCGTCCACAAAAGCATACCGGCCTCTATTATGACTCCCAACAGTACAAAAAGCCATAATCCCTGGCTGATCGTCGTAAACCAGATATAATTGCTGCCGTCCTGCCAGTAAAAAGCCCTCAGAGGTTCTTTTCCCGGAGCTCTCTATGTTCAACGGATATTCCCACGCCTGAAAATACCCTTCCTGATACCAGCTGAACGTCCCGTCGTTAAAATTCATGACCTGCTTACGCAGCCAGAACCGGATTGTACCCCAAATACCACGATCACCGATTCTTTTGCGGATTCCTTCCATCTCATATTGTATCCGGGTATTTTTATCCGTACCAGCAAAAGATCGTACGATCTCAAGTCCCTCTCCGGAACAGGCCCCGGTAGTATCCTCATTGAGGCCGTTATACATATAATTACTCCAGCCGATCTCCATATCCGCATTATAATCATACTGTACGGAACAGTAGATTCCATGCTTACAGAAAGCCCCAAGTCCGAAAGCCGCTATCAGAAGCAAGATTTTTAAGCCGATCTTCTGCAGCCGCTTACGCATTGGCACCTCTTCCCAGGCGGACCATACCAGATCCACCAGTACTACCGCAATCAATGTGACATAGCAGGTGGCTTTCATGATTCCGCCAAGGCACCCCAGAAACATTATCAAAAACCATAAAAGGTATTTCCGTTTTCTCCCATTCTTCCGGAACAATGAATACAGTAGAAGAATCAGGATCGGCATGGCAATGGTGCTTCCGTCCGTATAGGGAATGATCTTCCAGGGAGAGATTCCCAGAAAGATGCTCTGAAAGACCAGGGCAATCACGGAAATTCCAAGGTTCCTGCTGACCTGAAGGACCAGAAGTACTGAACAGAATACCGCCAGTGACAGCATGACGCACTGGAACTGGATCCAGATAAATTCCGGATTGTAGGGATACCCCTTAAGTCCTGAGGCAAAAGAATACAACTGATACAAAAGCCATGTAACGGGAATATTATTACTGTAGATCGTATAGTAATCGTCATACCCCAGTGTCTGGCCCTCATAAAGCCAGCGGGCGGAATTGGCCACCATGCCGCAATCCCAGCCACCGTAAAATGCAATGCATTTGGATATTTTTATATTCACAAGACAGAACAGAATACAGACTGCCAGTGTGATCCCGGTAAACCAGACTGCTATGCGTCCGGTGTAAGGAATCTTTCGCAGAAAATAGTACGCTGCCCCCTGTACAGCCACTCCGATCACCGCGCACAGGGATAGTACTTTATTTCCCTCCACGGTAATGATCTTATGCATTTCGTTGTAGTTCATATTGGTCCCGTAGAATACTATATAATAGAAAACAGGAAGAAACAGTACAAGCAAAAGCACTGACAGTGTTGCTGTACTGATACATTTTTTCTTCATTGTCATAAATTCCTTTCCATTCTTGTTCTCAAAATACTATTGGTAATATTTTAGCATTTCTCTGAACTATTTACAATGTAACTACAGAAAATCGATCCCGTAGATCCTTCTCTACCGGAATTTCTGTTCCCTGTATCCGAAGGCTTTTTGTGTTCTCATCGATTTTGCGGACACAGCCTTCTACGGCAGTATAACTGCCGCCGTCCTTTTTCTCATCCGGCACAAAATAAATAATTTTCACCGGCACTGTGTCCAGCAGATGCTGTTGCAAATAAGAAATCTGGCGGTCGAGCTCCTGCTTCCTGTCCTCATCCAGTTCCACAAAACGGTCTGTCCGGCGGGCCGTTTCTCTCAGAGCGTCATCATATCCCGCCAATGCTGCAAACGGTGAAAACTGTGCAGCACGGTCCTGAAAGCCATTCGGGGATGGGTGGCTGACACCGGGTGAGGCAGATGGAGCATGTCCTTATATTTTTCATTCATCTTTTTACTCTTTTCCTGTTATCGGATTTTGTGGTCCGATAAATATTATGCCTTATGTCCGCCAATCTGACGGTTCCTGTCTATGGTTGTGGCTCCCTCCTGCAGATCGGCAGCCTTCAGAATCGCATTCTTTCCATACTTTGATTTTACGCTTAGCATTGCTTCCTGCAAGTGTTTTTCTTTTTCCAGCCGTTCCTTTTCCAGCTGCTTTGTTTCCCGGGAAGTTTCCTTCTGCCCCGTTTGCAAAAAGCCTCCGGAGAACAGATCCAGCTGTTCGTAGAACGGCTCTTCCTTTACGCTGTCCGCATCCTTTAGATGATTGGCCGCCAGAGTGATTCTTCGGGTCAGCAGCATGGGATCTACAATCCGTTCATATAATCCCATTGTTGTCTCTGTAATCCTGCTGACTGACGCAGTCATTGCATCAAGGTTTCCAGTGCCGTGGGCATGCTTCGGCACGCTTCTGCCATAACGATCTACCGTGATTTCACCATGATAATGATCTGCGATCTCCGGAATCTTCAGGTTGTCAATATCATAGCCAACAGTAAGCACGATCTGATCTTGACCAGCTTTTTTTCCACCAGATCCATTGCCAGCTGTTCTGCCATTTCCCGGACTACGATCTTGGCCTGCATAAAATCCGTGGCGCAATGCAGTACCTGGCCGGAGCTGATACAGTTAGTCTCCGGTCGATAGGATTTGATCAGGTCCATGGTCACCGGCTCATACCCCCAGGCATGATCGATCAAAAGCTCCGCATTGATGCCGAACATCCGGTACAGCAAATCTTCGTTATAGTAATCTCCCGGTCCTCCGATAGAGCATCTGGCCACATCGCCCATGGTAAACATTCCGGCGGCTTCCAGCTTCTTGCGGTATCCGGCGCCGACTCTCCAGAAATCCGTCAGCGGCCTGTGATCCCACAAAAGTTCCCGATAGCTGATCTCATCCAATTCGGCGATCCGGACTCCGTTATCATCCGGTTCCATATGCTTCGCTACAATATCCATGGCAATCTTGCACAGGTACAGATTGGTTCCGATTCCTGCTGTGGCAATCAGTCCTTTTTTCTCGAGAATCTCTGTTGCAATTCTGGACGCCAGTTCTCTCGCTGTCATACCATAGGTCTTCAGATATTGTGTCACATCCAGAAACACTTCATCAATAGAATAGACATGAATATCTTCCGGTGCGATATATTTCAAATAAATATTATAGATCTGGGTACTATATTCCAGATATCTCGCCATCCGGGGCGTGGCGGTCACAAAACCAACTTCCAGTTCCGGATGCCTCTGCAATTCATCCGCAAAGGTGCTTTTTCCCAAAAATCTGCCGCCAGGGGACCGCACTTTCCGCATGGCATTTACTTCTCTTACATTTTGGAGATCACTTCGAACAGTCTTGCCCGTCCCGGGATTCCATAGCGTAAGAGTGCATACGGCCTTGAAATCCTTGATTTATCTGATTTTATGTTTTGAAGCAGCTTCCCAATGGATACAGCAAAGCTACGGGCACCTACCCTGCAGCCATGTTATCGGGATGCAGGAAGAACCAGCGAACTCGTCAGAGTGCATACGGCCCGCCGCCGGAAGCTACGGAGAAGTACGTTTTTTGCCTGTACTTCTTGCCTGCTTCCATCTCTCCTTCTTGTAAGTACCAGCTACGGGATGCTGGAATCTGGTAGGATTGGTAGAGTTACCGGTGATGGATACGTCTACGTTCTCCTTCCACATGATAGCTACACCTTCGGGAACGTCGTTAGCGCCGTAGCAGTTAACCTTAGCACGAAGGCCCTCGGAATAAGATTTCTCGGAATACTTCCTTCAGCTCGCCAGTGGTGATAGGATCATCTCAGGTCTCTACATAAGTAAAGCCGTTGATACGGGAAATGATCTGTGCAGCATCCTTACCAAGACCGTTCAGGATAACACGTAAAGGCTTCTGACGAACTTTGTTAGCCTTCTCTGCGATACCGATCGCACCTTCTGCTGCTGCGAAGGACTCATGTCCAGCCAGGAAACAGAAGCAGTCGGTATCCTCTTCCAGTAACATCTTGCCCAGGTTACCATGGCCAAGACCTACCTTACGGGTATCAGCAACGGAACCTGGGATACAGAATGCCTGTAAACCTTCGCCGATAGCTGCAGCTGCTTCAGATGCCTTTCTGCAACCTTTCTTGATTGCGATTGCAGCGCCTACAGTGTAAGCCCAGCAAGCATTTTCAAAACAGATGGGCTGGATCTTCTTAACCTGATCGTATACATCCAGACCAGCATCTTTCGTGATCTTCTCTGCTTCTTCGATAGAGGAGATACCATAGCTGTTCAGTACAGCGTTGATCTTATCAATACGTCTTTCATATGATTCAAATAAAGCCATTTTTTCTGTCCTCCTGTATCTTATTGTTTTCTGGGATCGATGATCTTAACTGCATCATCTACACGACCGTACTGGCCCTTAGCCTTTTCCCATGCAGTGTTAGGATCATCACCCTTCTTGATGAAGTCAGTCATCTTGCCAAGGTTTACGAACTGGTAACCGATGATCTGATCATCTGCATCCAGAGCGATACCGGTTACATAACCTTCTGCCATCTCCAGATAACGGGGACCCTTCTTCAGAGTACCGTACATAGTACCAACCTGGCTTCTTAAGCCCTTACCCAGATCCTCCAGACCTGCGCCGATCGGCAGACCTTCTTCAGAGAATGCACTCTGGGTACGACCATATACGATCTGTAAGAACAGCTCTCTCATAGCTGTATTGATCGCATCACATACAAGGTCAGTATTTAAAGCTTCCATAACGGTCTGACCGGGCAGAATTTCTGCAGCCATAGCTGCGGAGTGGGTCATACCGGAACATCCGACGGTCTCAACCAGAGCCTCCTGGATGATGCCTTCCTTTACGTTCAGGGTAAGCTTACATGCGCCCTGCTGCGGAGCACACCAGCCGACACCGTGAGTCAGACCGGAAATATCCTTAACTTCTTTTGCCTGCACCCATTTTGCCTCTTCGGGAATGGGAGCACAACCATGATGTACGCCCTGTGCAACGGGACACATTTCTTCAACTTCTTTTGAATAAATCATGTGAAATCTCCTTTCAATATGTACTTATAATACTATTGATAAAATAATATCATAATGGTCGTGTTCATTCTCTCATATTTCCTTTAAAAAATCTAGGGGTTTTGACAATTTTTTTCAATAGTTTATAGAAATAAACACCGTATCCCCCAATGAACTGCATGGGAAATACGGTGCTTTGTGATTGTTGAAAATCAATTATCAACAGCTTACCAACTCTTGATAAAGGTATCGATGTAGTTGTCCAGACACTTTTTAATGACTTCAACCGCTTCTTCTCTGTTGCCCTTTTCATTGACTGCGGTAGTCTTGTTCTCCAGTGCCTTGTATACCGTGAAGAAATGCTCCATTTCATCCACCACATGACCCGGCAGTTCGGAAATATCATGGTAGCAGTTATAATTGGGAGCATTGAACGGAACCGCAATGATCTTTTCGTCATTTTTACCGTTGTCCAGCATGGAGATCACGCCGATAGGATACGCTCTTACCAAAGTCATGGGCTGTACCGGCTCGGAGCACAGTAACAGTACATCCAGCGGATCCCCGTCATCACCGTAGGTTCTGGGAATAAAACCGTAGTTCGCAGGATAATGGGTGGAGGTATGCAGGATACGATCCAGGATCAGAAGGCCTGTCTCCTTGTCCAGTTCATACTTGTTCTTGCTGCCCTTGGAAATCTCGATGACACAGACAAAATCTGTGGGAGTGACTCTCTGGGTGCTCATAGTGTGCCAAATACTTCCATTTACTTCTTTCATAAATCTTCTCCTCTTCCTCTATAGTTATTTCCGACAGATGTCTTTGCATACAGGACAAAATATCCAGCCGGAGAATACGCAGATTATCCGCCTGTAGCGGGTCGCAAGTGCTTATCTGCGGATCTGACCGTTTCCATGTATCTTGTATTTATAGGAGGTCAGCTCCTTCAGGCCCATTGGGCCTCTGGCATGCAGCTTCTGGGTGCTGATACCGATTTCTGCACCAAATCCAAACTCGAAACCGTCTGTAAATCTTGTGGAGGCATTGACATAAACACAGGCTGCATCCACTTCGTTTAAAAATTTCTCTGCAGTCTCCGTATTTTCCGTCACGATACATTCGGAATGCTTCGTATTGTAACGGTTGACATGGGCAATGGCCTCTTCCACGCTGTCCACAGTCTTGACAGACAGAATATAATCCAGATACTCCGTACCGTAATCTTCTTCTGTAGCGGGAATGCAGTCCGGCAGGATCTCCCGGGTGCTTTCGTCTCCCCGCAGTTCTACGTTCTTCGTCTTCAGGGCTTCCGCCATCTTCGGAAGGAACTTATCCCGGACGGCACGATGCACCACCAGAGACTCACAGGCATTGCAGACACCGATCCGCTGGGTCTTGGCATTCATCAGTATTTTTACCGCCATATCCACATCCGCATCCTTGTCCACATAGACGTGGCAGTTGCCGGTTCCGGTCTCTATGACGGGGATCGTGCTGTTCTCCACCACGCTGCGGATCAGTCCCGCACCGCCTCTTGGGATCAGCACATCCACATATTCCTTCATCTTCATAAACTGCGCAGTGACCGCACGATCCGTATCTTCGATCAGCTGTACGGCAGTCCTGGGCATACTGCAGGCTTCCAGTGCATCCTGTAATACTTTGACAATAGCGATATTGGAATGAATGGCATCGCTGCCTCCCTTTAAGATCACTGCATTTCCCGTCTTAAAGCACAATCCGAAGGCATCCGCCGTCACGTTGGGACGAGCCTCATAGATAATGCCGATAACCCCTAACGGTACTCTGACTTTATCGATTTTCAATCCGTTGGGACGTTCGAAATGTTCCATGGTCTCACCGATGCAATCCGGAAGAGCCGCAATCTGCCGAAGGCCCTCTGCAATCTGCGCGATTCTCTCTCCGGTAAGCTTCAGACGATCCAGCAGTCCCGGATTCATTCCGTTGTTTTTCCCGTTTTCCAGATCCAGTACGTTGGCTGCAAGGATCTCTTCCTGTCTTTCACACAGATCATTTGCCGCTGTCTGCAGCGCCTTGTTTTTCTCTTCTGTAGTAAGCTTCTGCAATACATATTTGGCATCGCAGGCATTTTTTCCCAGTTCTAAAAGTTCCGACATTCCTTCCCCGCCTTTCCAAAACCAAAGATTTATACCAAAATCACCTGATAGGGCTTTACATCTGTCTCTTCCACAGGAACACTTTCGACCTGCTGGCAGCGGAACCCGACAGCAATACTGCGAAGTCTTAAGGCTTCCCTGTCTGCCAGATAGCGGTCATAAAATCCGCCGCCGTATCCCATCCGGTTGCCCAGGGGATCAAATACACTTCCCGGCATCAGAAGCAGACAGTTTGCTGCCTCTTCGGGAGCATATTCATAGCTCTCCGTATTGCCTTCCGGCTCCAGGATTCCCTTATAGCCCTCTTTCAATTCCGCCAGGGATTGAATCCGGTAAAAACGCATTTCCTGACCTTCCACCTTCGGAACATAGACACGTTTGCCATCCTGCAGGGCATTCTCCAGAATCTCTGTCGTGCAGATTTCACTTCCGTAGCTGACAAAGCCCAGAATCGTATCCGAGAGGTAATACCACTGGTGTCCCAGAATCCGCTCGGTAATGAGAAGATTCCCTCTCTCCCGTTCCGGCTCCGTCAATGCCGCCCTGCGGGCCAGCACTTCCCTGCGCAGTTTCTTTTTCACTTCTCTGCGTTCTTCAGTGCTCATTTCTTCTTTTTATAGGACGGCTTTAATTTTTCAATGGTTCCGTCCGGCCTTTCGATTTCGATGCTGTCCAGCTGCGCCTTCATATTGCGCTTGATGCTGTCCACATATTCCTGTCTGAGAATGGACTGTTCCAGCTTTTCTTCGTCGGTCAGTCCCTCGCTCTGGGATTTATGATAAAGCTCATTGATGCGCTTTATTCTTTCATCCATATTCATAATGTATTCCTCTTTTCGTTGACGTATCATCACTGATTTTTTGTGCAGATTCTGTACAAATTCCGGCAGATCAAAGCTTTCATCCTTATGTGCCACGAATAAAGTACCTTCGTTTTCACCGGATAACAGACGATGAAGTACTCCGATGTCCTTGCTGTTGGCAATGATCATATCCACATCCGAACTGGTGGCAATCTTCGCTGCGATCATTTTGGTATTCATGCCGCCGGTCCCCACATTGCTGCCGGTACTGGCCTTGCCCATATGCATGAATTCCTCCGTGAGTTCATCCACCTGTTCGATAAATTCCGCATTGGGATTCTGCCTGGGATCATCGGTGTAGAGGCCATCGATATCTGACAACAGGATCAGCAGATCTGCATCGATCAGTGCTGCCACAATAGCCGACAGGGTATCGTTGTCACCGATCTCAATCTCGTAGGTCGCTACCGTATCATTTTCATTGACAACGGGAATTGCTCCCATTTTCAATAGCTGGGTGAAGGTATTATGGGCATTGTAGCGGTTCAGATTGTCCACGATGGTATTTTTCGTCATCAGGATCTGTGCTGCCACCTGATTGTACTCCGCAAAAAGCTTCTGGTAGGTCATCATCAGTCTTGCCTGGCCGATGGCGGAACAGGCCTGCTTGATCGCCATGGATTCTGCCTGAGTCTGCCCCTCCGTAGTCTTTAAATGCACTGCCTGTTTTCCGGCGGCGATAGCACCGGAAGTCACAAGTACGACTTCTTTCCCCTGATTGCTGATATCGCAAAGCTCTCTTACCAGCTTTTCCAGACGGATATAATCCAGGTCTCCCGTCTCGGCATGCTGTAAGGAGGAAGAACCGATCTTAACGACGATTCTTTTCTTATCCTTGATTTGTTCCCTTATGTTATTCACGTGATTGCCTTTCTAAGTCCATATTATGATGCCAGGGTCAAAAGGTCTAAGCCCACATGAGCTTGCTCATAGGTGGGTAAAGACCTTTTGACCCGCCCCGATATGAGCATAAAAGTGGGATGATAATCCCACGATATGCGAATATTGGGTGGATTGTGGGAGTGCGTAGCACGGAGCAATCCGTAGGCATCAAAGTCGGGGCTTTTGACCCCGACATCATATTATTAGGTTAATATATTCAGCGCCTCCCCCGAAAAACCGATCTGCAGGATGCAATATCTGAATATTTGAATCATATAACATTTTCTGCCATACGTCAACGCTGTAGCGGAGCAAACTGTGAAGCGATCTGTTCTGCTACGCGGATACCGTCCATGGCGGCGGAAGTGATTCCTCCGGCATATCCGGCCCCCTCTCCACAGGGATAGCAACCCCGGATGGCAGACTGTAACTCTTCATCCCGTTCGATCCGCACCGGGGAAGACGTCCTGCTTTCCACACCGGTCAGGATCGTTCCCGGAGAGGCAAAGCCGTGGATCTGTCTGTCAAAGCTGTCCATCCCTCCACGAAGGCCCGGTTACACTCTGCCGGAAGAATTCCGGTAAGATCCGCCCATTCATAAGCACCTTTACACTGTGGTTCCAATGCTTCCGGGCCACTTCTTTGTACTCCGTCCGTTTCCGCAGGATGCTCTCCGGTGACTTTCTCCCTGAAATCTCCGTACCGCTGTACCGGCAGTTTCCCATCGCATAATTCATAAGCTCTCTGTTCCAGTCCCCGCTGGAATTCGATTCCTGCCAGTGGATGATCGGAACCGTAATCCGCAGGAGTCACCGCAACGATAATGGCGCTGTTGGCATTTTTCCCGTCACGGCCGCTGTAGCTCATACCATTGACCGCCAGTCTTCCCGGCTCGGAAGATGCGTTGACCACATAGCCGCCCGGACACATACAGAAAGAATACACTCCTCTGCCGGTGCTTGTCTTAGCCGTCACCTTATAGGCCGCTGCACCCAGACCTTTTACCGACTCAGCGCCATACTGACTCATATTGATCAGGCTCTGGGGATGCTCCACACGGAATCCCACTGCAAAAGATTTCGCCGACATGGGAAACTGCTTCCGGTACAACATGGAAAAAGTATCTCGGGCACTGTGCCCCGGTGCCAGTACCACCTGCTCACAGGGGAGCACTTCCGTGTCATTCACCTTTACTCCTGTGACCTGCCCGTTCTCTGTAAGGATCTCCGTCATCTGACTATGAAATCGGACTTCCCCACCCATACGCAATATTTCTTCCCGCATGCTTTTTACCACTTTGCTCAGGACATCCGTACCAATATGGGGCTTGGCCTGATAAAGAATTGCCGGATCAGCACCGTGCTTTACGAAAGTTTTCAATACTTCCGTATTTCTGCCGTATTTGTCCTTTACCAAAGTATTCAGTTTACCATCCGAAAAAGTTCCGGCACCGCCTTCTCCAAACTGCACATTGGAATCCGGCTTTAATCTGCCCGTCTGCCAGAAAGCTTCTACATCCGCCTGTCTGGCATCCACGTCTGCACCCCGTTCCAGAATGACAGGTGCATAGCCGTGCTGTGCCAGATAATATCCGCAAAAAAGTCCAGCAGGACCCATTCCGACGATCACAGTGGGATGCTTCTGCTGCGTTGAGCCTTCTGCAGGAAAAAAAAGATATTCCGTTTTTTCGGTCAGCAGAACATTGGCTTTTCCAAGTCTGCGGCAGGCATCCTTATATACTTTTTCTTCCTTTTTCACCGTTACATTCACACTGTAACTGTAAAAAAGTGCCGGCTTTTTTCTGGCATCCAGAGACTGCCTTACGATCTGCAGTTCGAGGATATCCGCCGCCGGGATCCGTAAGTACTGTGCCGTCTTATGTATAAGCTGCTCCCGGGTATGATCTACCGGAAGCTTCAGCTGATTTAATCTGATCATTTTCATCCTCATATCTTTCAATCTACCGGAAGACGTCAGGCCTATTGGAGATTATAGCCCCCGCATCGGCCATCCACGTCCAGGATCTCCCCCGCAAAATAGACCCCGGGGCAGATCTTTGATTCCATAGTAGGCTTTATTTCCCGTACATCCACGCCTCCGGCGGATACCTGTGCATTTTCGTAAGGATTGCTCTCTGTGATATGCAGTTTCAGGTTACGGCAGAGATTATAATAAGCATGAATCTTTTCCTCCGGGATCTCCTTCATGGGAGTAGCCAGACGAATCCCTGCCATTTTTAGCAGCGTAGCGGTCAGTTTTTTATGTAACATTCCGGTAAAGAATTCCTCTGCTGTCCGGTCTCCCTGTAAAAGTTTCCGCCCTGCCTGTAATTCTTCATAGCTTTCCTGTGTCAGATCCGGCAAAAAGTCAATCTGTGCTGTCACGTTCCGCCTGTCCCTGAGCAGATAGTTCACCCTGCGGCTTAGCTGGAAAATGGGAATGCCTGAGATGCCGTAATCCGTCAGCTGTAGTTCTCCCCGTTCCCGGCATATTTCCCCGCCGTCACAGAAGACCCGGATCTCACTGTCCGCCCGGACACCGGCAATCCCCTTTAGCAGGTCGGTCTCCTGACAGCGCAGCTGCACCAGTGCGGGCACTGAAGGAATGCAGGTGTGTCCCATTTTTTTTGCAATTTTAAATCCACTGCCGTCCGATCCGGTAGCCGGTGCGGCTTTTCCACCACAGGTCACAATCGCCGCATCGAACTGCCATGTCTTTTCTCCGTCACTGACCTGCAGCTTTCCGGAGGCCAGTTTTTCGACCTTTGTGATCTTGCACTGATACTGTATCTCCACACCGAGTGCCTGTAATTCATAACGCAGCACGTCCAGCACCGCAGCCGCCTGCTCACACACGGGATATAGATAGCCGTTTTTCTCCTTTACCATCAGACCGATACTTTGGAAAAAGCGTATCGTATCCTCCGTATCAAAATGTTCCAGCACATCCCGGATCCATTCCAAATCTCCGCCGTGATAACACTCCACGGAAAGCGCACGATTTCCCAGATTGCATTTCCCGTTTCCTGTCTGCAATATTTTCTTTCCCACACGGTCATTACGCTCCAGGATCGTCACCTGTGCGCCTTCTTTTGCCGCGGTTATGGCTGCCATCATTCCGGCAGCGCCTCCGCCGATTACACCGATCTGTTTTTTCATCTGCATCACCTTTATTCAGAATTCTAGGACGAATACGTCTCCAGAAAATCATACAATGTTTCTTCATCCGGAACAAACAGCATGTCCATGATCTGGAGCTGTATCTGTTCCGGCAATTCTTCCAGCGAGATCCCGGTATTGATATATACCGTGGATCTGTCTTCCAGATAGACCACCACTTCATTGTCCGACACCGCCAGATAAAAACTTGCGCTGGGCTGGACATAACGGTAATCCATACGGACCATTACTTTTCCCGGGAAAAAGACAATACCTCCAACCCCACAAAGCCCCGCTCGATCTCCGACAATGGCGGATGGGCCGCATAGAGTTCCATGGTCTCCAGAAAATTTTCCCTGTTCATCCCAATATATTTATGTGGGATCTTCCATGAGGTCTCCACTGTGGTACCCCGTACAATATCTGCCTCTTCCAACACATATTCGGTATCCGCACAAAGTGTCTCCCCGGAGGCTGCCGCCTCCACACTGGGTGCCACCTCATAGGATCTGTGTCTGCCGCAGTCTCCTCTTCCGTGAGCGGCAGGGCAAGTCGGTTCTCATTCAGATCCTGCCATTGTCCGGGATAGAAAAATGAATGCCCCAGACACCAAGAAAGATTCCAAGAATTAAAAACACAACCGGAATCACAAAAAAGTAACTGATACGTTTTACAAATTTCATACTGCCTCACATCCATGATGTTTCTATTGACTCTTTGTATCAGTATCAGTTATTTTATCGAAAATATACATCCGTAAAACAGTTTTAGAGCAGCCGGAGCGTTTTTCCGAAAGCACGCAGCACTTTACCGCCGGGAACATAATTCAGATCCTGTCCACGGAAACTGCGTAACATCAAAAGCAAAAACCAGTAGACCGCACCGGTGATCACCAGTTCCAGCAGCACCGTTACCATTGCCCCCAGATGGGGCAGGCAGATCTTCTCCAGCCCAAAAGCCAGCAATCCGCAGGCACAGCAGCTTCCGGCGGGAATTGCCAGTGTCCGCAACAGATCCGGCCAGGTCTTCATTCGAAGGCAGGCAAGTATGCCGAGAACAATTCCTCCCGCTGCCGTCCCCAGCACAAGGCTTAAAGATAATGCCGTTGTTGTATTTCCCGTATTCAGAAGAATCAGCAATATCACGATGCTCACGATATCCAGAATGCCGTATCCTGCCAGGAGCAGATGCTTTTCCCCCCGAAGTTCCAGTATCTCCGAAAAATAAAACAAAAGCAGAAGCCACAGAATCAGCGAAGATCCCGTAGTGAACAAACCGGTAAGTGCCATTTCCGCAGATTTATCCAAAGCCTGTGACAGTGGTGTTGCCAGTACCGCGATCCATGCCGTGAAAAAGAATCCGTGTACCACCGTCCCCTGTACTCCTGCCTGAAATGCAGTTCTGGCATATCTTTCTTCTTTTTTGCGGATATGGCTGCCGGTTCTGGCCACCCCCGGCAGAATTCCCGCACTTAAAATTGCTACGGGCATCAGGATCGTGATCAGATATCTGCCGACGAAAATACCATACGCAGAAACGGATGCATAAATATCCGCCGATCTTTTCTGGAAGAAAAGCAGGCCGATCCACAAAGGCAGTAATAAAAACATGTCTCTGAGAATATCCCCACCCATAGGAATCAGTAATGTACGCAGCTGCGAGGAGAAAGAGTCCGTTCCCTTCATACCGCTTTCCGCTTCTCTTCTGCCTGCCATGCTGCCACGGTAGATCACAAAGACAAATAGCAGTACCAACACCTCCGAAAGCAGCATTCCCACTGCGATACCCATGGCTCCGTACATGGATGTAAAGTCTGCCCTTTTTAATAAAAGACTTACTTTCTCCCCGTAGTTCCGGAAAATCCCCAGGAACACCAGACCCAGGCCCAGGAAAAATACCTGCCGCAGCACCGAAGATACCGCAGATGGCATTTCCGAACCTTCACTCTGAAAATATCCTAAAAATACCGACTGGATACAACGAAGAAAAAGTGCCGGGCTTAAGATCCACAGGATCATGCTTCCGTAAGGCACCAGAAAGACTTTTTCCAAAAGGATCCAGCCCAGACTCATGCACAAAACAGTCCCAAGAAGTCCCTCTGCGATCTGGAACAGCATCATGTTCTTACGCATTCTGGAGACATTCCGATACTGCCCCCTGGCATTTCTGCCCCGAAGCATTCTGCCCATTCTGTCCGGCAGATTTTTCCCGGTAAGCACCCAGAACAGGGCAAATACCAGAACAGCCGCTGCCAGATATCCCAGGCCGTTATCTCCGATGCTTTTCCCGAACACCCAGATATTGATACAGGCAAGGACATAGGAAAAACTCTGTATTTGTCTTCTTTTTACTTCCACCTGATTCATGTAAGCTACCTTTACGTGTATGACACGCCCTTTTTAATCTCTTGTAATTCCAAGGGATGCGAGAACCTGCTCCTGCTTTGCCTCCATTACCTTTGCCTCATCTTCTTCCATATGGTCATAGCCACACAGATGAAGCATACTGTGAGCGACCAGAAATGCGAACTCTCTCTTCTGGCTGTGTCCATAGCTTTCCGCCTGCTCTTTGACCCGGTCCACAGAAATAATGATATCCCCGAGGATCAGTTCTCCTGTATCCGGATCAAAATAATCTGCCTCTCTGTCCTCAGAGATCTCAAAATCCCCAGGCTCATCGAAATCCAGATTGGGGAAGGACAATACATCAGTCTCCCGGTCAATCTTCCGGTATTCCTTATTGTAAGCATGAATACCGTCATTGTCTGTCAACAGTACATTTAACTGGATCTCATAGGGACATCCTCCATATCCAGAACCGCCGTGGCTACCTGCTCCACGGTCTCCTCTATGGGGAAACTGTTTTCCCCATTTGAAAATGTCTCATCGGTTTCATTTTCAACGTAAAAAGTCATAGTATAATTTCTCCTCCTTGAATATCTTCTGCATCCGATTCCAGCCCTTAAGGACAGGTCACATTCGCTGAAAATACCTTTTTCCCGGATTCTCTCAAAAATCCTGTCAATCACCTGCTCATAATCCGGCTTCTTCTCCGGTTCCTTCTGCAACAGCAAAAGGATCGCACTGACTACCGCATCCGAACAATACAGCACTGCGGTCTCCGCTTTTGTATTTCCGGGTTCCTTTATATTCTTCCAGGATCTCCGATGCGCCTGCCGGGAATTCCATATCCGGTGTCTCCTGCATAAGATCCCAGCCTTTTCTGTGATATAATCCGGCACATTTCAGGGCATCCCTGTCCAGTTCCAGCTTATTTGCGATCCGCTCACAGAAATAGGCTGTATGTACACACAGGAAATATTCGGATCGGTCTTCCTCGCGGTACTTTACCAGTACCTGATTCTCGGTGTCATTCAGTTCCAGATATTTTACACGATCCCTGAACACCACTGTACCCGAAAAAATTTTCAAAATACCCAGAAGCAGTATTCCCTGACACGATCAGATTTGCTGCCGGAACCAGAAACTGTTCCAGACTTAAATGTTCATTGGCAAGCAGTACCACATTTGCGGTCTCGCACAGCAAAAGGCAGAACAGAGATAAGAACAGGGGGATCCCGATGGCAAATTCCTGCTCTAAATGCTGGAAAAGACAGGCTGCAAAAACACCGCTGATAAAATACAGGAAAAAAATGCCCACCGACTGTCCCCACAGCGTGGCAATCATCAGAAACACCCCGGAAAACACAATTCCCACTGATAGATTGCTGAACAGGGACAATACCACAAAGACCGCCAGAAACGGCCATCCTCCCGCCGGAAGGAATGCACAGGTCAGCGAAAACAAAAGGCTGCACCAGACAGCGGTCCAGAATCTCATCAGGTGCTCTCCGTTATCATAATCCAGGCGGGAATCCACTACTTCCCTGCGCAGGAAAAATCCTGACACTGCAAGTCCCAGTGCTGCCATCACGGCATCCCGCAGGGCATTTTCCACAGACAACTGTTTTCCCAAAAGTCCCAGTCCGTAGACTGCGGCACCTCCGATCAGTACCGTAAGGATCTCCGGCAGCAAAAGCCGCGAAAATCCGTTTTTTTCTCTTTGTTCTTCATATTTATCTGTTTCCTTTATCCGGACGTTTGTTTAATCTCGGACTTCTTTTGCTTTTGATCGTCCGGGCTTCATAGTCATCGTAAGCTTTTACGATCTTCTGTACCAGCGGATGTCTTACCACGTCTTTGCTGGTCAAGGTACAGAAGGCAATATCATCGATATTTTTCAGAACTCTGGCTGCTACATCCAGACCGGATTTTGCTCCCACGGGAAGATCCTTCTGGGAGGAGTCACCCGTTACGATCACTTTGGAGCCGAAACCGATACGGGTCAGGAACATTTTCATCTGTGCCGGTGTGGTATTCTGTGCCTCATCCAGAATAATAAACGCATTGTCCAGTGTCCGGCCTCTCATATAGGCAAGCGGTGCCACTTCGATCAGACCCTTTTCCATATTTTTGGCAAAACTTTCCGCTCCCATGATCTGATACAGGGCATCGTACAGGGGACGCAGATACGGGTCTACCTTACTCTGCAGATCACCGGGCAAAAAGCCCAGCTTTTCTCCGGCTTCAATGGCCGGTCTGGTCAGGATGATACGGCTCACCTCGTTGTTCTTAAAAGCGGTGATCGCCATGGCCATGGCCAGATACGTCTTACCGGTACCGGCCGGTCCCAGTCCGAATACGATCATGTTTTTCCGGATGGCATCCACATAAGCCTTCTGCCCCAGGGTCTTGGGCTTGATCGGCTTTCCGCTGATGGTATGGCAGATGCAGTCCGCATCCATCTCCATCAGTTTTTCCTCCTGGTCTTCTTTTCCCATTTCAATGGCATAATCCACGCTCTGTTCTTCGATCTCATTGCCGTGATCCGACAATGCGGTCAGCTGTCGTAATACCCGGGAGGCCTTCGAAACGTTTTCCTCTTCCCCGGTGATCATTACACTTCCGTTGCGGTCCACAATAGTTACCTGAAAATCCTGTTCCAGCTTCTTGATGTACGCATCCTGCATACCGAAGATCTTCTGCATCTGTTCTGTATCCATTTCCAGACGGATTGCTGTCACACTCATTTATGTCTTAATCCTCATTTCTGTCCAAATCTTCTGCTCCGGTATCCTCCGCCCGGGAATCTACCAGACTGACCGCCGCTTCCCGCAGCAAAAGTTCCCCGTGTGCGGTCCAACCGGCGCGCTTTGTTTCTATTTTAACATCTTTCGAGATTATTTGTACCCCTTTTTCATCTAAAGTTTCAAGAAAATCCATGAATTTTTTCTGTAAAACCGTTTCTGCTTCCGACACTGTATAATAATATTCAGTTTTCTGATACTCTCTGTACGTGATCCTGCCTACCATGCAGGGGATCTGCAGATACTCCAACGCTTTTACGGGACATGCTTCCAGCACGCTGTCATATTGCAAAAAATCCATTTTTTTCTCCGGTTTCCACTCCCGGTCACCGAAATGGATAAAATAAAATGTCTTTTGTCTTCCGGTGTATTTTTTCCGGATATAATCTGCCGGAAGATATGCCTGAAAGGTTCCGGTATGCTCCAGCACTATATCCGCATCCGGGGTCACCGGCCGATATTCCCTGACGGTTCCATCCTCGGCATAAATGGGGATCCTGCCTTCCACCAGAATATCTCCTTTTGCCACTTCACTGCCTATGGATACTTTCGGGACACCACAACGCACGATCATATCCGTGATCACCCGTTGCATTCTGCCACCAGATCTTTTTCCTTCCCCTGCAGCATCCTGCACGACTTCTGGAACCGACATATCGTTTTCCTTTACTTCGATCACCAGTCTGGTCCCGTCCAGACGGCCGGAGGTCCAGGTAACCTGCGAAAACTTCCGTCTTATCTGTTTTTCCAGCTCACCTATATTCAGTTCACTCCTTCGCATTCCGGTGTGAATGCCCTCCTGCTCCAGGAAGGAATAGAACACGTCATCCGTCACCTGATAATTGCCAGTCACCTGAATATCCCACACAAATAAAGACGAAATCAGCCAGAAAGCCACCGCCAGAAATAAACCTGCCAGAAACGCTTTTCTGCGCAGCATTCCCGGCACAAAAAGGGTAGTCCATATCTTTCCGATATGACTACCCTTTTTGTCTTTCTGGCGATGGGCCGCAGTTCGTAAAAAGACCGCAGGCCGATGCACATGGTATAAACATCTTCCTGTTTTTCTATATTCCACAGCAATATTCCCTTATTACTGCACAGATTGATAAATCGCTGCGGTGCAAAGCCCCATACCGGATCTTCACATAACCCTGCAGACGTTTGACCCATTCCGTCATCCTGTTAACCTCTCATCCAAATGATTATTCACGCAAATATCGCAGTGCACTGATATTTCCGCTGATCTTCATATCTTCATTGGTATAATAGTCGATGGAAAGTCTGGTTCCCTCCAGGCACACCTGACAGGTCTTGGCCTGCAAAAGGATCCGCTCTCCGGTATATTCCAGGATTCCTCTGTAATTTTCAATCCAGGCTTCGGGTTTCCCGTCAGCGTCACCCGCAGTGCTCCCATACAGACATCCTTGGGTAACTGCAGGGAATCGATCCATTTTTCTTTTTTCGATGGCATTCTCTTCATTTTCATATAAAACTATATGAAAACGGATGCCGGAATATGTTACTGTAAAATCCCTTTGATCAGAGGTTCTGCCTCCGGCTGATGGCCGGTGATGAAATAAGCACTCCGGAACTTTTCCTTCGCCGCTTCCAGGCGTTTCTCATCATTGGCATGAAGGTATCCCAGTACCTCTCCCTTTTTCACCGCATCCCCTTTTTTCTTCTCTAAGAGGATGCCAACAGACAGGTCGATCTCACTTTCCTTGGTCTCTCTTCCGCCGCCTAAGAGCAGAGAACAAATTCCGATATCCTCACAGGCAATTTTTTCTACAAAGCCGTCTCTGTCCGCACAGACAGGAACCACCATGGATGCCTTCGGCAGAAGATCCGGATCCGTTACCGCCGCAGGGTCACCGCCCTGGGCCTCCACAAACTGCTCCAGCTTCCGTAAAGCACTGCCATCTCTGATGACATTTGTAAGCATATTTCTGGCCTCTTCGACACTCTCCGCCTTACTACCGGCAAGTAACATCCGACTTCCCAGTACCATACAAAGTTCTTTGAAATCTTCCGGGCCCTCTCCCCGCAGGGTTGCAATGGCTTCCTTCACTTCCAGGGCATTTCCCACGGCCCGGCCCAGCGGCTGATCCATATCCGAAATCACGGCAATGGTCTTACGTCCGGCATTCTTACCGATCTTCACCATTTCCTCAGCCAGAGCAAAAGCATCCTCCCTGCTCTTCATAAAAGCACCGCTTCCGGTCTTCACATCCAGTACAATGGCATCTGCACCGGCTGCCAGTTTCTTACTCATAATGGAGCTGGCGATCAGCGACATATTGTCTACCGTAGCAGTCATCCCGCAGGGCGTACAGCTTTTTATCCGCCGGTGCCAGATCTGCGGTCTGTCCCATAATGGCAATACCGATTTTGTTCACATTTTCAATAAACTGTTCCGTAGTCAGTGAAGTAGAAAATCCGGGGAAACTTTCCAGCTTATCAATGGTTCCACCGGTGTGTCCCAGACCCCGACCGCTCATTTTGGCTACGGGAATTCCGCAGGCCGCCACCATGGGTGTCAATGCCAGAGAAGTCTTATCTCCCACACCTCCGGTGCTGTGTTTGTCTACCTTGCAGCCATGGATGGATGACAGATCCAGCATCTCCCCGCTGTGTGCCATGGCCATGGTCAGTTCGTAAGTCTCCCTCTCTGTCATCTTCTGAAAATAAATTGCCATCATCAGAGCAGACACCTGATAATCAGGAATCTCTCCACGGGTATAGCCCTCGATAAAAAAGTGGATCTCTTCTTTCGAAAGCTCTCCGCCGTTTCTTTTTTTCATGATAATGTCATACATCCTCATAGGCTTTGCTCCTGTCTGCGGCAGTAGATTTCCCTGTCCGCCTTTTATATGCCGACTTTTTTACAGATGTCACTGATACAGCATTTTTCGCAGTAAGGATGGGTTCTGGCGGTACACACTTCTCTGCCGTGATATACCAGTCTGTGGCAGAAATCGCTGCCTTCTTCGGGCGGAATGATCTTCCACAGCTCCTTCTCCACCTTTGCCGGTTCCCTGATCCCGTCCACAAGTCCCATACGGTTCACCAGGCGGATACAGTGGGTGTCTGTCACAATGGCAGGTCTGCCAAAGACATCCCCCATGACCAGATTCGCACTTTTTCTGCCCACCCAGGCAGAGACAATAATTCGTCAAAATCGTCTGGAACCTTTCCGTCATATTTATCCCGCAGAATCTTCATGCAGGCACTGATATCTCTGGCTTTGCTGTGACCCAGGCCACAGGGCTTTACAATGGCCTCGATCTCTTCCACCGGAGCCTCTGCCAGGGCATCTACATCCGGGAACTTCTCATACAGCTTTTCCACTACGATATTTACCCGGGCATCGGTACACTGAGCTGCCAGGCGGACACTGACAAGCAGTTTCCATGCCTGATCGTAATCCAGAGTGCATCCGGCATCCGGGTATTCCTTTTTCAGACGTTCTATAATTTCTAATGCACGTTGTTTTTTTGTCATATACTTCTACTTTTACTCTTTATTTATGGTAAGGTTCGTGCTGAATGATCCGGAATGCACGATAGATCTGTTCGCACAGGATCACTCGCATCAACTGATGAGGAAATGTCATTTTGGAAAAGCTTAAGGCCAGATCCGCTCTTTTACAGACACTTGGATGCAAACCAAGCGATCCGCCAATGACAAAGCAGATATGGCTTTTTCCTCTGACAGTGCAATCTTCAATCCATGCCGCAAATTCTTCGGAAGAAAAGTTTTTACCGGCAATCTCCAGCGTAACGATCAGGGCATCCTGTGGCAGTTTCGCCAGGATCCTCGCCCCTTCTTTTTCACGGATCTGATCTTCCAGAGCCGCACTGGCTCCATCCGGTGTCATTTCATCCGTCACTTCGATGATATTTAACTTCGTATAACGCCCCAGACGTTTGCTGTATTCTTCTATGGCGTCCCGGAAAAATTTCTCCTTGATCTTCCCTACACATACGATGGATATTTTGATCATTCTTCTGCTCCGTTTGTATCCGGGAAGATCTGTTCATAGATCTTTGTGTCAATAAGGTTCTCCAGCATCTGCTGATCCAGATTCATAAACTGATGATTCATCTGGCTGCGGATTACTTCGAATCTCTTGTAATAAAGAGCCTCTTCCGGTGTATCTGCAGCATTTTCAATCTGAGCGTCAATTTTTTCCGCCGTCAGATTTTCTTCACTCCACTTCAGAAGAGTATCCACCAGAGAGTTCTCGGACTCTGCCTTTTTCTCAAAAAGCTTTGCATTCCGCATGGATACCACGCCCATGACAATGAACAGAATGAAAACAGCACTCATCACTCCGTAGAACATATAGGGGTTGCCGATGTTCAAAGGAAGTACGCCGGTAATTCCCAGGATCATGACAAGCATTCCGAGGATTCCCACCACCAGCAGTACCCAGGCAGAGGAACGATTCTCCTCTGCTTTGGCTCCACTGTTCATATAAAGTAAGTCCACCCTGGGCGGAAGCTGTTTTCAGCAGTTCTCCGGGATTGACTTCCTCCGATGCTTCTTCTGTCTCCGGCATCAGGAATTCATCTACCGCAGCCTCTTCCTCAGCAGCATTTTCCGTCCGCTCTTTTTCCTGCTGTTCCAGAAATACCCGGGCAATCGTCTTCGCCTGTTTTTCCTCTTTTGCATCTACAAACAGTTCATAGACCTGCTCCGCCTCATCGAAGGAAAGTTTGCTCTTGCGGATCCCATTGTATGTAAGGAAGTCTTTCAGTTTCTCCATTTCGTCCTGTTCACCGAACAGCACGGAAGTCCAGTCCGTCAATTCTTCCTCGCTTACCAGCGTTTCTCCGCAATCGGGACATACGGTGATTCCTTCCCGATATTCGTTTTTACATTTCGGACACCATGCCATATACCAACACCATCCTTAATACTCGTAATCCAGGCAGGCTCTGTTGCCTGCCACGGATCCAATATATTCCTTTGCTGCCAGATGATCCGGATGCACCTGATAGGCAGCCAGCGCCTCAGTATCTGTAAACTCAGAGATCAGAGCCACATCCCGATTGCTGCTGTCCAGTTCATTGATGATCACTTCCACCTTTACGGCACCGGGAACCTTCTCTTTGATGGGCTCCAGTAACTCCTTGATCTTCCCTTATTTTGTACTCAGATATTCGTCAATTCCTTTTGCACCCGCTTTTCCGGCGCCCATGGCAAGAATAACGGTCGCTGCTCCGGTTACCGCATCTCCGCCGGCATAGACACCTTCCTTTGTGGTCTTACCATTGTTCTCGTCCGCAATGATGCACTTCCACTTGTTGGTATCCAGTCCCTTGGTTGTAGAAGAGATCAGAGGATTCGGGGAAGTACCCAGAGACATGATCACGGTATCCAGTTCCATCACGAATTCAGATCCCGGAACCTCTACCGGACGGCGTCTGCCGCTCTCATCGGGCTCACCCAGTTCCATGCGGATGCACTTCATACCGGTCACCCATCCCTTATCATCGGAAAGAATCTCAGTAGGATTGGTCAGCAGATCAAAGATGATGCCTTCCTCTTTTGCATGATGTACTTCTTCCACTCTGGCAGGCAGCTCCTCTTCGCTTCTACGGTATACAATGTGTACCTCCGCACCCAGACGAAGTGCGGTTCTTGCTGCATCCATCGCCACGTTACCGCCGCCGACAACGGCTACCTTCTTACCATGCATGATAGGAGTTCTGGAGTCGGGATCAAAAGCCTTCATCAGGTTGCTTCTGGTCAGGTACTCGTTGGCAGAGAAGACACCGTTGGCATTCTCACCGGGGATACCCATGAACTTCGGCAGTCCGGCACCGGAACCGATGAATACAGCCTGAAAACCTTCCTCATCCATCAGCTGGTCGATGGTCACGGATTTACCTACCACCACATTAGTCTCAATATGAACGCCGAGAGATTTTACATTCTCGATTTCTTTTGCCACAACACCGGTCTTGGGAAGACGGAACTCGGGAATACCGTATACCAGTACACCGCCTGCCTCATGCAGTGCTTCGAAAATGGTCACATCATATCCCAGCTTTGCCAGATCTCCGGCACAGGTAAGACCAGCAGGGCCGGAACCGATCACAGCTACCTTCTTACCGTTCTTCTGTGCTGCGGGAGTGGGCTTGATGCCATTCTCTCTTGCCCAGTCAGCCACAAAACGCTCCAGCTTACCGATGGAGATCGGATCTCCCTTGAAGCCACGGATACATTTTCCTTCACACTGGCTTTCCTGAGGGCATACACGGCCGCAGACAGCGGGAAGGGCGCTGGATTCACTGATAATACGATAAGCCTCTTCAATGTTGCCGTTCTTCACCTGTTCAATGAACTGTGGAATCTGGATTGCTACGGGGCAGCCCTTTACACACTGTGCATTTTTACAGTTAATGCAGCGGGAAGCCTCTTCCATTGCTTCTTCTTTGTTATATCCGAGACAAACCTCTTTGAAATTGGTAGCACGTTCCTTCGCATCCTGCTCTCTGACAGGAATTCTCTTTAATACATCCATTTTATTTTAACCATGCCTTTCTGATTTATCGTGTTCAAACTTTTGTATGACTACTGGCAGTTGCCGCAGCCACCGTGATGGGTATCTCCCTCTTCCAGGGCCAGCAGTGCACGTCCTTCTGCAGTCTTGTAGATCTGCTGACGTCTCATTGCCTCATCAAAGTTTACTTCATGTCCATCGAACTCCGGTCCGTCTACACAGGCGAACTTTACCTTGCCGCCGACAGTTACACGGCATGCACCGCACATTCCCGTACCGTCTACCATAATAGGATTCAGACTGACAACTGTGGGAATCTCCAGTTCTTTGGTTAAGAGACACACGAATTTCATCATGATCATAGGACCGATGGCAATACACAGATCGTACTTTTTACCTTCTGCCACCAGATCCTTGATGGTCTGGGTTACCATACCGCTTCTTCCATAGGAGCCGTCATCGGTGGTTACATACAGATTTCCTGCGACAGCTTCCATCTCCTTCTCCAGGATCAGAAGATCTTTGGTCTTGCTTCCCACGATAACATCTGCAGCAACGCCATGCTCATGCAGCCATTTTACCTGGGGATATACCGGTGCCGCACCGACACCACCAGCCACGAAGAGGATCTTCTTTGCCTTTACCTCATCCAGAGGCTGTTCTACCAGTTCGGAAGGACATCCCAGAGGACCTACGAAATCATGGAAGTATTCTCCCTCGGAAAGCTGTGCCATCAGTTTTGTACCGGCACCAACGGTCTGGAACACAATGGTTACTGTTCCTTTTTCCCTGTTGTAATCACAGATAGTCAGAGGGATACGCTCACTCTCGCTATCCATTCTTACGATGACAAACTGACCGGGTTCACAGGTCTTTGCCACTCTGTCTGCTTCTACCTCCATAAGATAGATGTTGGTTGTCAGCTCCTGTTTTTTTACGATCTTATACATTTCTCTTTTTCCGTCCCTTCTGTTAGGATTATATATCTAAACGATCACCAAGCGTATAATGGCGGCCGCTTTCGTCGGTCTGCAATTTGTACAGTTCCCGGGTATAGGCATTTACGGCGAACAGATTCCCCGTCTTTGTGACTGTCCCATCTTCTCCCCGGTAGATCTCGGCAACAACATAGAAATCATCTATCTTGTTGATGTTCGTCACATACTGATACTGATAGAGATATGCCGCAGCGGATTCATCAAAGCTTCCGGATGCTTCCGTTATTTTACCACTTTCTATGGCATAATTCACTACTTTTGTCACGGCATCCTCCGGCATAAACTCCGTGTTCATGACCAGATTGTAGCTTTTCTCCACGATCTCGCTCTTTCTTCCTTCCGCAATGCGGATAAACCGGAAGACTGATTTGCCAAGAGGCATGGGGATGGGTCCATTATACACCGTGGAATTCTGCGTAGGATCGGAACCATCCGTTGTGTAATAAACATCATATCCGTCGGTCACCTCGATATTGATTGGGAATTCATAATCCCCACTGACCGCCGTTACCTCCGGAGCACTCAGTTCCTCGATCTCAATATGGTAATTTTTGGTAACCACTGGACTACTGATCCCATTCTCATTGATGTAGACGGCTTTGATACAGTAATCACCGCTCTCTAAAAGGATGGGTGCCGTATACAGCAGACTGTGTTCTCCCGGTTCGGTTTCGTCGGTAGTATAGTAGATCTTACCACTTCCGAAAGTTGTCAGTTTCAAAGGCTGGATGCTGGTATAATATCCCTCCTGCAGACTGAATTCCGGTTCCATTGCCATATAGCTCTGGTATTTACTCATAATATTTACATTACCACAGTTCAACAACAGATCATTAATGGTCTTATAATCTTCCCTGGCCGCATAGATGGCGATCAGCTTTCCATAAGCACTTTCCAGTTGTTCGGAAGTAGCTGCGGCATCCGCAACAATCTCCCGAAGCAGATATTCATATTCCATTTTGTTGTTCTTCTGAAAATAAATATCCGCCAGTTCAAATTTTAAGGTGATGTTCCCCGGATCGATTTCCAGCGCACGTTCATAACAGGTGATCGCCTGATCGTATTCCCCGGAAGCTACATACTCTCTCGCACTCTTTATCTGATATTCAGCGGAATGATAGTGGGAATAAGAGATTCCGAAACCGGTACATACCACCGCTACTACCGCAAGCACCAGGATCAGCACAATGAATTTCCAGCGAAAGGGATGTTTTGCCGTATTTTCCAGCGGTTCTTCATCCCAGTCCTGCAATTCCGTCATGCTCTGCTGTGCATCCTGATCGTCCGTGGCATCTTCTTCCGGTGTCATTTCCTGGCAATATCATGCAGAGTCTGCTCCATATTGTATTCAATTTCCGGTTCAAAATCGGGAACAATATGGATATCCTCCCCACAGTGCTCGCAGTAAAGCGTACCTTCTTTCATTTCCGCCCCGCAATTCGGACACTTCATATAATTATCCTCTTACTGCCTGCAAGGATACCGATTCCAGGCAGTTATTCATCAGCATAGCTATGGTCATAGGACCTACGCCGCCGGGAACCGGAGTAATGGCGCTGCATACAGGCTCCACACTGTCAAAGTCCACATCACCGCACAACTTGTTTTCTTCGTTGCGGTGAATTCCCACGTCAATGACAACCGCACCCTCTTTTACATATTCTGCCGTGATCATCTTCGGCTTGCCGACAGCCACCACCAGAATATCCGCTCTTTTGGTTACTTCTTTCAGATCTTTGGTACGGCTGTGAGCCACCGTCACCGTACCGTTCTCCCGAAGCAGCAACAATGCCATGGGCTTGCCGACGATATTACTTCTGCCTACCACCACACACTCTTTTCCGGCGATCTCAATACCGGAACGCTTCAGCAGCTGTATGACTCCTGCAGGAGTACAGGACACAAAGCCCGGCTTGCCGATGCAGAGTGCACCGACATTCTGGGGATGAAATCCGTCTACATCCTTTAAAGGAGAAATGGAATCCAGTACCTTTTTCTTCGTCAATATGTTTCGGTAACGGCAGCTGCACCAGAATGCCGTTGACATCGGTTCTGTCATTTAATTCCCGGATCAGCTCCAGTAATTTTTCCTCTGTTGTCTCCTCTGGAAGTTCATATGCCAGAGACCGGATACCTACATATTCGCAGGCCTTTTTCTTGTTGCGGACATATACGGAAGATGCGGGATCCGCACCTACCTGGATCACCACCAGCGTTACTTCGCAGCCCTGCTCTTTTAACCCTGCGATTTTTTCTTTGACTTCATCTTTAATCTGTGCGGAAATAACTTTTCCATCTATTAACTGTGCCATGAGACACTTTCCTCCTTACTAGAACAAGCCTACGATCCTGCCGCTGTCATCCACATCGATATTGTAAGCAGCTGGAGCCTTGGGCAGGCCGGGCATGGTCATGACCGCACCGGTGAGCACTACAACAAAACCGGCACCGGCAGACACATAGACCTCTCTTACATTCAATTCAAAACCGGAAGGTCTTCCCAGTAACGTAGGATCATCTGACAGAGAATACTGGTTCTTTGCCATACATACCGGCAGATCACCAAAGCCAAGTTCCGTCAGTCTCTTTAACTGTTTTGCTGCCGCCGGAGCAAACACTACATCAGACGCTCCGTAGATCTCCTGCGCGATCTTTTTTGATCTTATCCTGAAGAGACAGTTCATTTTCATATAAAACATGGAAGTGGTTCTCTTTTTCGTCGATTGCTTTTAATACTTTCTCAGCCAGAGCGATTCCACCCTCTCCGCCTTTCTCCCACACTTCGGAGAGTGCGAACTCACAGCCTCTTGTCTCACAGAATTCTCTGACATAAGCGGTCTCCGCCTCACTGTCGGTGATAAAAGAGTTCAGGGTAACCACTACAGGCACACCATATTTCTGAAGATTCTCAATATGTTTCTCCAGATTCACAATACCTTTTTTCAACGCTTCCAGATTCTCTGCTCCCAGATCCGCCTTTGCAACGCCACCGTTGTATTTCAGTGCACGGATGGTTGCTACCAGTACCACTGCATCAGGAGTAAGTCCTGCCTTACGACATTTGATATCGAAAAATTTCTCTGCTCCCAGATCCGCACCGAAGCCGGCTTCCGTGATGCAATAGTCTGCCATCTTCATGGCTGCCTTAGTAGCTCTGACGGAGTTACATCCGTGAGCGATGTTGGCAAACGGACCTCCGTGTACCAATGCTGGAGTATGCTCTAAGGTCTGGATCAGATTGGGCTTGATGGCATCCTTTAACAGTGCTGCCATGGCACCGACTGCTTTCAGCTGACCGGCGGTCACCGGCTCACCCTGATAGTTGTAAGCCACAACGATTCTGGACAGACGCTCCTTCAGATCCTTCATATCGTCTGCCAGACACAGGATCGCCATGATCTCACTGGCTACGGTAATGACAAAATGATCCTCTCTGACAAAGCCGTCTGTCTTGTTGCCAAGTCCTACCACAATATTACGAAGGACTCTGTCATTCATGTCCTCACAGCGCTTCCACACGATCTGCCGGGTATCGATGCCCAGATCATTGCCCTGCTGGATATGATTGTCCAGCAACGCAGCCAACAGGTTGTTGGCAGAGGTGATGGCATGAAAATCACCGGTAAAATGCAGATTCAGTTCATCCATAGGCACTACCTGTGCATAACCGCCGCCGGCAGCTCCACCTTTGATACCAAAGCAGGGGCCTAAGGACGGCTCTCTGAGCGCAATTACAGCCTTTTTGCCCATTCTGCCGAAAGCTTCTCCCATACCTACCGTGGTCGTGGTCTTACCCTCTCCTGCAGGAGTTGGGTTGATAGCTGTTACCAGAATCAGTTTTCCATTGGGACGATCCTGGATCTTACGTAAAAATTCTTCGGAAAGCAGTTTTTTGCCTTGTATTTTCCGTAAAGTTCCAGGTCATCTGCTTCAATGCCAATACTTTCAGCCACTTTGGTGATGGGCTCCATTACCGCTTCCTGTGCGATTTCAATATCTGTTTTCATGTCCTTTTTCCCTCCGTTTATTCAGACAGTCTCGAACGAATGTCAGATTTCCTCCAACAGCTGTTCGAACTGTTCCATGCTCATAAGTACTTTTCTGGGTTTAGTGCCTTCTTCTTCACCTACCACGCCGTATTCGCAAAGCTGATCCATGATTCTGGCAGCACGGTTGAAACCGATTTTCAACACACGCTGCAACATGCCGATGCTGGCCTTGTCTTTATCAATAATAAACCTTGCGGCCTCCTCAAAATATTCGTCTCTGTCGTTACCGCCACCAGCGCCGCTTCCGGAGGAACCACCTGACGAGCCGATATTTTTGATCTTCTCTTCAATATCTTCTGCATAGTTGCTATAGGTATTGCCCAGTGCCTGGTTCTTGAGATAATCCACCACATCGGATACTTCCTTGTCGGACACAAAAGCGCCCTGTACTCTGGCCGGTTTGGAATACCCCTGCGGGTAGAATAACATATCGCCTTTACCAAGCAATTTCTCCGCACCGTTCATATCCAGGATCGTTCGTGAATCCACACCGCTGGATACGGAGAATGCCACACGACTGGGCATATTGGCCTTGATCAGTCCGGTGATGACATCCACACTGGGTCGCTGGGTAGCGATGATCAGATGGATACCTGCGGCTCTGGCCAACTGTGCCAGACGACAGATAGATTCCTCCACTTCGCCGGGGCATACCATCATCAGATCCGCCAGCTCGTCCACGATAATGACGATCTGCGGCATCTTCTTCGGTGCTTCCTCTCCTTCCGGAACAGGCATAGTCTCTATTTTCTTGTTATACCCCTTCAGATCACGGACATTATAATCGGCAAACTTCCGATAACGGTCTTCCATCTCACTGACGCCCCAGTGCAATGCAGCAGATGCTTTCTTGGGATCTGTCACTACCGGGATCAGCAGATGAGGAATGCCGTTATAGACACTCAGTTCCACGACCTTCGGATCCACCATGATCAGTTTCACATCATCCGGATGCGCCTTGTACAAAATACTCATGATCAGCGTATTAATGCATACGGACTTACCGGAACCGGTAGCTCCGGCGATCAGCATATGAGGCATCTTGGCAATATCCGCCACCACAGTCTTGCCCGCGATATCCTTACCTACGGCAAATGCAATATTGGAATTAAACTCCTGAAACTCTTTGCTCTCTAACAGATCCCGGAGTGCTACTGTCATGTTCTCTTTGTTCGGGACTTCGATACCGATAGCTGCCTTTCCGGGGATCGGTGCCTCAATACGAATATCCGTTGCCGCCAGATTCAGCTTGATATCATCTGCCAGGCCTACGATCTTGGATACCTTTACGCCCTGTTCCGGCTGTAGTTCATAGCGGGTAACACTGGGACCCTGGCTGATATCGGTAATCGTTACCTTTACACCGAAAGTATTTAACGTCTGCTGCAAGCGCATGGCGGTCTCTTTCAATTCTCTGGAGGAATCTCCTGTAGCTGCTTTTCCCTTCTGTAACAGGCTCAGAGGCGGAATCCGGTATTCTGCCGGAGGCTGTTTGGCCGCTTTCGCAATATCCTTATGTATCTGATCCTCTGCCAGAGAATTACCCTTTGGCGGCTCCGGTGCCGTGATTTTCGGTCGTATGCGGCTTTCCGCCGTTGCTGTCTCTGCAGGTTCCCGCACGACAGGCTCAGTCTCCGGCTGCAGTTGCCGCATATCGGAGGATGACTGCCATTCCGTAACCGGTTCCTCTACAGGCTCCGGGATATCTTCCTTGTGAATCCGGATAGATTCCGCCTGAGGTGTCAGGAGTGCTGCCTCCTCCTGCCAGGATTCTCTGCGTTCAAAGTTTTTTGAAGGTAGCAGCACTGGTCACTTCCTCCACGGGGATCTCCTCGTAAGGTTCTTCTGCTGCAGCCTCCTGCATGGTCACCTGATGCATTCCCGTTACCTTGATCTTATCAAAATCGCTGGAGGTCACTCTGGTCTCTTCCACAACAGGAATCTCCTGTGCATCCTCTTCATAAACGATCTCATGAATATCTTCCCGTCTTCCCACAGGCTGTGTCTCCTGCTTTTTCAGGGAAGTGTCCATCATAACACCGCTGACTTTTTTCTCTCTGCGGGGAATGGCGTTTAAGATCTGCTCATTCTCTTTCTCTTCCGCACGGAGTCTGCGCTCTTCCTCACGGATCCGTCGTTCCTCTTCCCGGATACGACGGGCTTCCTCTCTCTGGGAATTACGTTCCTCCTGTTCCTGTCTGCGGATCTGTGCATTTTCCCGTCTGCGCACTGCATCCTCTCTGGACAGTTCCCGGATCCGGTCACCACCGTTTCGCATACTGTTTAAGAAAGAACGCTCCGTTACCAGGATCAGACTGATCACAGAACACAATAAGACCACCAGAACCGTTCCTACCGTCTCCAGATAATGCAGCAACAGATAGCAGATACTTCCTGCCAGAATACCTCCGCCCTTTTTACCGGTACTGCAGTTTGTATATAACAGTTTGATATCATACTGTTCCATAGAGCCGGCAGTCCTGGCGATCAGATCACAGATCACACCGAGCATCAGAAACAATACGACACCTGCAATCATTTTGCGTACAGCGGTAGGGTTCCCCTCATTGGCGAACCAGAAAGCCACAGCCAGAAATATCACAATAGGTGCTATATATGCAGTAAATCCAAAGATACCGAATAAGACCCCGCTGATCGCATTGCCGACCGGGCCGATAATACCAAAATTACAACAAAATAATATCACCATTACCACAAACAAAACGATCAGACCGATCTCATGGAACAGTTCACTGTCCTGTGCTGTTCTCTGTGCCTGCCTGCTGCGGCTGTTTGTGGTACTTTTTCTCGTCCTATTGGAAGATGATGTTCTTTTGCCTGATGAAGATGCCATGTCATCATACTCCTAACTTCATTATAGTCATAATTAGAAGTATATCATTTTTCCATGGCCTTGTCATCCCTTTTTCTGTTCCCTTCGATCATCTTCCGAAGCCTGCAGATGGCCCGGTCGATACCTCCCACTTCGTCAATAATACCGTGGTTCACCGCTTCTTCTCCCACCAGAATGCTTCCCACATCCTTCGTTAAGAATCCGGTCTCCATCATGAGTTCTTCCAGTTTTGTCCGGCTGATTTTACAGTGTTTGCATACAAAGCCCGTGATCCGGTCCTGGATCAGTTTAAAATATTCAAAGGTCTGGGGCACACCGATCACCATGCCATTCATTCTTACCGGATGTATCACCATGGTTCCAGTGGGTACGATGAAGGAATAGTCACAACTCACCGCAATAGGCACCCCTGATGGAATGACTGCCACCCAGCACCAGGGATACGGTGGGTTTGCTTAAAGATGCCAGCATCTCTGCAATAGCCAGTCCCGCCTCCACATCTCCGCCCATGGTATTTAAAAGTACCAGCACACCGCCAATTTCTTCACTGTCTTCGATGGCTGCCAGTTGTGGCAGGATATGCTCATATTTCGTAGTCTTCGAATTACCGGAGAGATTATCATGCCCTTCGATTTCACCGATAATGGTCAGCAGATGGATTTTTTCCCCGGATGCCGCATCCGACAGCGTCAGTTGTCCCGTTTTTTCAATTCTTTCGTCTCTGTGTTCTTCCGCCTCGGTCTTCGGCGCTTCCTTCTTGTTTTGATTGTTATCTTTCTGATTCTGCATGGCCTGTTTCCTCCCTGTTCCGATGATTATAAAAACAAAAAGACGATACCCGGGCTTTTGCCTTTCGTATCGTCTTTTAGTATATCCGCTTTTTTATTGTTTATGTTTAATGATCAAAATCATCGTCATCCGCTACCGGATAATCAAAATCACTGTCATCATCACCGTTCAGCTTATAATCCAGTACCTTAGGCACATGCTTTTTCGGCAGGGGCAGTGGATTTTCGATCAGCTGTATTTTTTCCGTTTCTACAGGTCCTTCCTGGAAATCCGCTGGCTCTTCCTCCGGGAATTCCTCGGTCTCCAGATCTTGTACTTTCAGTCGGCGTTTTGTGGATGCAGCTCCCACAGGAACTGCCTCAACGGTCTCAGGCAGCACCCCTTTGACTTCCCGCAGCAGTTCCATTTCGTACGGTAGAATCGCCTGTACTCCTGCGCCGGCAGCTACTGCCAATAACAGATACCATAACGTAAGTCCCGGCATATCTTCACTCAGCATTCCGCAGCCGTTTAAGATTCCAAGTGCCAGCGCCAGAGCAATCCACACGGACTGTCTCTCGTGTTCTTTCCTGCACCAGTAACTGAATGCGCCGCATGCAGGATCGTAACCATAACGGCAGCTATAATGACCGTGGCCACCTTATCAGGCACATATGTATGAACTGCCGGCTGTTCATAGAGGGCGATCCATGTGAATCTTCCGGGGAAAAGACTTTCCACCATGCCAGAAGTATATTTTCCATCTTCTTTCCGCTGCCCACGGCATCCAGAGCGATGCAGGCAAAAAATGCCACCACTGTACCAAATAATCCCAATGCTCCGGCACAGATTCTGCGCATCCATTTTACCTGTTGCTTTGTCTCCAGAAAAAATACAGAAAACACTACGAGCAGCAAGAGCAGTCCTGCGACATCCAGGTAGCCCAAAATTCCTATAACAATACAGCTTAAGAAAAATCCACCCACGGAACGGATACCGGGGTGTCTCCCCGCGCCCCTGAAACTATCCAGTGCTTCCACGCACACACACAGACCAATCATCCACAATAACTGATATAACGGTTCCGGTCCAAGAATCACTGCTCCAGACAGAACAGGGCATAACATCCAGTACGCAAGAGATACCACTGCAGCCACCATACCGGTCAGTTTCCGTACCGCAAAATATAAAAAAGATTCCGGTCAGGATCTGCAGCACAATCTGCAATACCAGCGCCGATGTCATTTTATTACCCAAAAATACCAACAGCCCGTGCAGCACCTGCAGATAAAAGTATACCGCACCGTGTACCACCTGAGGAATCCGCGTGGTCTCGGTGACTTTCACCGCATCGAACCAGATGTTACCGGCCGCCCCGGAGATATCGTACTGCATACTCTCTCTTACACGAAGTGTGATTCCCACAGCAATCAGAGCTACTACAGCCAGTCCCTCGATAATCAGTTTCACCTGCCCTGAGCCTTCACCGTTTTGTGCCCATTTTACCCACAGAAATCTATGTAACAGAAAAACAACCAGCCCTGTCAACGCAAGCCATACACCTGCGATAACAAGGCCGATTGGGCGGGAACCACCTTCCGGCAGGAGCATGACCATTGTCGTGCCCACCAGTACGGTTCCCGCTGTCAATGCATAAATGAACCACAATATAACACTTAAAATGCCTTTTTTATAATTCATTATTTCAGTACCTTTTCGATGTTATATCTGGGACGATGTTTTACCTCAATGTAAATCTTGCCGATATACTGGCCCACCAGTCCGATGGCCATCAACTGAATACCGCCCAGGAACCAGATGGACAGGATCAGGGAAGTCCAGCCCGGTACCACATGTCCGGTACAATAAGAGATCAGCGCATAAATAGCAGCCAGAACGCTTAAAGCTACAATGATCATACCGGCACCCAGGATCATACTGATAGGCTTCACGCTGAAGGAAGAAATACCGTTGAATGCCAGTGCAAGCATCTTCTTCAGAGGATACTTGGACTCACCGGCCACTCTTTCCTTACGGTCATAGTATACACAGTCCGTCTGATAACCGATCAAAGGCATCATACCTCTTAAGAACAGATTGGTCTCCTGATACTTGGAGAACTGTTCTACCGCGCGCTTGGACATCAGTCGGAAATCCGCATGATTGTAAACAGTCTTGACCCCCATCATTTCCATGACTTTATAAAATCCCTGCGCCGTGGTACGTTTGAAGAAAGTATCGGTCTTACGCTCCTTACGGACACCGTATACGATATCACAGCCGTTGTGGAACTTATCGATCATTTCCTCGATCACAGCTACATCATCCTGCAGATCTGCATCAATGGAAACCGTCACATCAGACAGATCCATGGCAGTGATTAGTCCGGCAGTCAGTGCGAACTGATGTCCCACATTGCCGGCCAGCTTTTACACCGCATACCTGCACCGGATGTGCCTGATGCTCTTCTTCAATCAGCTCCCAGGTACGATCCTTACTGCCATCATTTACAAACAGAATAAAACTGTCTTCCGCGATCTTTCCCTTATGGATCAGATCATCCAGCACACCCCTCAGTGCCTCGGAAGCAATCTTTAACACCTCTTCTTCATTATAACAAGGAACTACAATTGCAAGTTTCTCCATGCTGTTACCCCTAACCTTTCAATTTATTCGTCCCAGTTATGATATACTGCCTGAACGTCATCATCATCTTCCAGCAGTTCCAGGGTTCTCTGTAAGTTCTTCACTGCAGTCTCATCGGTCAGTGTTACATAATTCTGGGGAATCATGGTGACTTCCGCACTGATCATAGGAATTCCGGCATCCTCCAGTGCTTTACGTACCTCTTCGAAATTATCGGGATCAGTCAGAATCTCGAAGCTGTCATCCTCTTCAGAGAAATCTTCCGCTCCGGCATCCAGAGCGGTCATCATCAGATCGTCTGCTTCCATATCACATTCTTCCTTGTCCACGATGATCTGTCCCTTCTTATCGAACATAAAGGATACACATCCGGGAGTACCTACATTACCCTGTCCCTTGGTGAATGCGCTTCTTACGTTGGCAGCGGTACGGTTGGTGTTGTCGGTAAGTGCATCTACGATGATGGCGATACCGTTGGGGCCGTAACCTTCGTAAGTCACATACTTATAGTTTACATTGCCCACATCTCCGGCTGCCTTCTTGATACCGCGCTCGATGGTGTCGTTGGGCATGTTGTTGGCTTTTGCCTTGGCAATAACGGTTGCCAGTTTGAAATTGTTGGCGGGATCGGGACCGCCCTCTTTTACAGCGACTGCGATCTCACGGCCGATAATGGTAAAAATCTTACCCTTTGCAGCATCGTTCTTTTCTTTTTTATGCTTAATATTAGCAAATTTGGAATGTCCTGACATTTTTGTTACTCCTTTGAACTTAAAGTTTCTTTCTCTTTGTATGCGTAGTCTTTACGCAATAACGCTCTTTTTATCATAGCATTATTTTCTTTTTTCTTCAAGCACTGATTGTCCGTCTTCTGCATTCTGCGGTGTTTTTTCCTCCGGAAGCTTCCGGACCAACACACTTCCTATCATTTTTTGACCACGGAAAGGATTTTAAAGTTGTATCCCTTATAGTCCACATCGAACTGCTCGTCCGGTTCCGGGATCCGGTCCAGTCTGGAGATCAGGAAACCGTTCAAAGTCTCGAATTCTTCCTCGTCGAAGGTAATACCCAGAAGCTCTTCCACTTCCTTTAACGGAGTCTTGCCTTCCATGACATATTCGCCCTTGCCACGGTTCTTGATGTATTCCTGATCCTCATCATACTCATCCATGATATTGCCGACGATCTCCTCCAGAATATCCTCCATGGCGATCAGTCCGTCGGTCTGTCCGTATTCGTCTACCACAATGGCCATCTGCAGCTTCTGGGACTGCATTTCCTTGAACAGTTCATCGATATTTTTCGTCTGCGGCACAAAATAAGGCTCTCTGAGCAGCCCGTCCAGTTTTGCGATAGGCAGGTCCAGCTTGTCATCACTGATATGGAACCGCATGGCATCCTTCAGATGCAGGATACCGATGATATGATCAATATTCTCCTCATACACAGGGTAACGGCTGTTCTTGCCTCCCAGCATGGAAGCAATGGCATCTTTCAGTTTCGTCTCACCATCAATAGCCACGATACTTCCACGATGTGTCATGATATCCTGGGCTTCCTTGTCTCCGTATTCGAAAATGTTGGAGATCATCTCCGCCTCACTGGCCTGAATGACACCCTGCTCATGACCTTCCTGCACCATATTGATGATCTCTTCCTCGGTCACATCATTTTCATCCGTATTGTTGCGGACACCGAAGAGGAACAGGATTCCCTTGGCTGTCAGATTCACCAGCCCCGTCAGGGGTGCCAGCAGTCTGGTGATAATATAAATCGGGTCAATACAGGCATACGCCCACTTCTCCGGCTGTCTGGATGCCATTTTCCGGGGAATCAGCACACCGAAAGTCAACAGGATATAGATCATGGCAATAAAAGACAATACCGTGGCAATCCCTGAAAGCACTCCCGTAGGCACATTCTCCAGAGACATGCCTCCCACATTGATCACATGAAGTCCCTTGTCAATGGTCTGCAGCCAGATATTCAGATAAAAAGCTCCCATTAAAATATTGATCAGCGTAATAACCAGCTGTACCGTATTGATATAGATCCCCGGACGGCTGATCATTTCACTCAGCCGCATGGACCGGCGATCCTTTTCTTCCTCTGCTTTATGTAGGATCTCCTTTTCATTCAGATTGTCGATGGCGGCATCAAATCCATAGAAAAACATATCCACCAGCAACAGCAGGAAAAAGAGAAAAATGGCCACAGGCCCACTCATGTCCATATTTTATTTCATCCTTTCGTATTTTATCCTATTTTCGGATACACTATGCATCGGGCTATGTATCCAGCTCCAGGCTGACTTTCAGTGCCCGGTTCACTCTCCGCATAATGTCTCCGTCCAGATGGCATACCTTATCTTTCAGCCTCTTTTTATCGATGGTGCGCAACTGTTCCAGCAGCACTACGGAATCTTTATCCATATCGTAGCGGCGGGCATTCAGTTCAATATGCGTAGGCAGCTTCGCCTTGTTCATCTTTGAGGTGATTGCAGCGCAGATCACGGTGGGACTGTGTTTGTTCCCCACATCGTTCTGGATGATCAGCACCGGCCGGATGCCGCCCTGCTCCGAGCCGATGACCGGTCTCAAATCTGCGTAATAGATATCTCCTCTTCTCATTTCTACTCCTTCATCAGCGATTTAACATAAGTATTGCCGATTCTTCCGGAGTTATACGAACACTTTAGATCCGTCAGAAATTTTCAAAATAATCTTTTACTTCTGTGATCTCACCATTTCGACGGTAGACTCTGGGAATTCGTTTCCCCAGTGTGCAGACAAACTCATAATTGAATCTGCCGGAAAGTTCTCCCAGTTCTTCCGCCGTGATCCGCTCCTGACCATCCGCGCCAAGGAGCGTCACCTTATCGCCCTCCATGGCTCCGGGAATTGCGGAAATATCCACCATGAACTGGTCCATGCAGACCCTTCCGAGGATGGGGGCCTTTTTCCCGTGGATCAGCACGTAGCCTTTTCCCGACAGGCTTCTGGGATACCCGTCTCCATATCCTACAGGGATGGTGGCTACTCTGGTATCTTTTGTTGCGGTAAACAATCCTCCGTAGCTGACACTCTGCCCCGCGTGGATCGTCTTGCAGTAAATGATATGACTGTAGAGAGACATTGCAGCCCGCAGAGGTACAATATCCTTACTTACTTCTTCGGAAGGATATAAACCGTAGGTCGTGATTCCCGCCCGTACCATATCCATGTTGGCCTGGGGCATTTCCAGAATCGCCGCACTGTTGGAACAATGCTTTACCGGAATCTCCAGTCCCAGTTCCGACTGTATTCTATCAATAAAATTCTGAAACAGTTCCAGCTGATGGTTGGCAGAAGTCTTATCCGCTTCATCCGATTTTGCAAAGTGGGTAAAGATACCTTCCACTTCCAGTCCGGGATGTTCCATGACAAATTTTACAAAATCCAGCCCTTCGTCATCCGGAGTGATACCGATCCTTCCCATGCCGGTATCCACTTTGATGTGCACTTTGGCTTTCTTACCGGCCTTTGTAGCGGCCTCTGCCAGTTCTTCCACGGTATCCCTGCGATACACTGCCGGGCGGATCTCTTCCCGGATCATTTCCTCATAACAATAAGGAAAAGTATATCCCAGGATGAGGATCGGTTTCTTCACACTGGCTTCCCTGAGGACATGTGCCTCCTCGTAGGTAGCTGCGGCATAGCCGAACATAAAATCCACATCCTCCAGCATTCTGGCAATGGGAACACCGCCGTGTCCGTAACCGTCCGTCTTTATGACCGCCAGTATCTTCGTCTCCGGGGCAATATTTTCCTTCATATGGATCATATTCTCCCAAATGGCATCCAGATCTATTTCCGCCCATACCCGTTGGTAGGAATTCATCTTTTCCTGTAGTTTGCTTATCATTTCTTCACACTTTCTTTCTCATCATAGTCTTTCATCAGGCAATCCGCAATATCTCCCGCCATTACCCCATACTCCGTATGGAGCTTTGCCGCCAGCTCACCGGCTCTGCCATGGAGATACACACCGTTCACAGCTGCATCAATTGCATTCATACCCTGAGCTAAAAGTCCCAGGATCACACCCGTCAGGACATCTCCGCTGCCCGCAGTGGCCATACCACTGTTGCCTGTAGTATTCAGATAAAATTCTCCCTGTTCTTTACATACAACCGTTCTTGCATCCTTGGCAACCGCCACACCATGAAACCGTTCTGCCAGTTCTCTGCCACACTCCGGAAGCTCCTTCTTGCATTCCGGGATGGTCTTCGCAAGCAGTCTGGACAATTCTCCCACATGTGGAGTCAGAATGATAACTCTGCCCTCTGCTCCCTGGGTATGCAGCTTCTCTTCCAATGCCTTACCGTTTTCTTCTGCCAGAAGATTCAGTGCATCCGCATCCAGCACTAATGGCTTTCTGCTCTTTTCCACTACTTTTTTCAGGCATTCCCGTGCCTGTTCCTCTCTGCCGATGCCGGGACCGATAGCAATAACATCCGCCCATTCCATGCTCTCGGACAGCTGTCTGCAGGATCCGTACAAAGCTTCCGGAATTCCCTGCTGTAAGATCTGCCGGTTCTCCTCTGCGGTGATTACTTTTACCATACCGGCTCCGGTACGATACGCCGCTCTTGCCGCCAGGATTGCTGCTCCGGCCATGCCGTTGCTCCCGGCCACCAGCAAAGCTTTGCCGAAGGTTCCCTTATTCCCGGAGGATGTTCTGTCCGGCAGATGCTGTTCACAGCTGTCATAAGTATACATCTCCGGGCTCTGTCCCAGAAAGCTCTCCGGTCCGATCCCCACATTTGCAATGTGTACCTGCCCAGCATAATCGGTTCCCGGATACATTACAAGGCCTCTCTTACAGAAACCAAAAGTAATCGTTGCATCTGCCAGAAAAGCACAACCAAGCACCCGGCCGGTGTCCGAGCAGATCCCACTGGGAACATCCAGTGCCAGCTTAAATCCTTCCGCCACATTCATCTCTTCTACGGCTTCCGCATAGATGCCTTCCACCGGGCGGCTCAATCCTACACCGAACAAGGCATCTACAATCACATTATATTCATCTGCCTGCGTATTACTGTCTGTCTTCACCGGAAAATGTTGCAGGGTCTGCCACTGGCTCTTCCATTGCTCTGTGGCTTTCTCCGGATCTCCCACAAGTCGTACCGATACCGTATAACCGTCCGCCGCAAGAAGTCTCGCCAAAGCCAGACCGTCTCCTCCGTTATTTCCCATACCAGCAAAAATGAGCACTTTTGTCCGTTCCTTCACGGCATCAAAGCGCTCTTTCAGAAAATCCTCCGCAGCCAGAGCCGCTCTTTCCATCAGAACCGGCCCCGGGATGCCGAGGTACTCTATGGTATTTTTATCGTATTGCTTCATTTCCTGTGCAGTTACCAGATATCTCATACTATTTTTGCTCCGGATTATATTTCATGTCAAACAGATTGACCACTTCTGCACCAAAAATATCATGCATGTAGTTGTAGATCTCCTGATTCTGCTGTTCCATCTGCTGTTTTTCGATCAGACGTTTTTTCAGTTCGATACGGATCGCACCCACCCACTCCGCAGTCTCTTTGATCTGTTTGTCATTATCCTTCATAATATCATAGCAGCAGTCCATAGTAAACATCATAAGCTGAAGATTTATTCTTTCGATCTCTCTGGGGATATCTTTTAACTCATCTTCGTATGCTTCCAGCTTCTCATTGCATTCCTCGATCAGGCGCTTATGATCCTCGATCTGTTTGTTCAGCTTACTGTTTTTCGCCCTGCTGTTCCGCCTCATCCACCATAGGGACGATCTCTTTCATCAGCTTCTTTTTCAGATTCCGGATATCCTTCGACTCGGTATTGAGCTTACCTTGTCGTTTCAACAGCTGATTCAGGGCATCCTCCGTTTCTTTTAGCGGAACGGAACCGGTCTTATTCAACAACCGATACCATTTATTATCCAGGGTGAGTACGGGCAGATGCTTTCCCGTCAATGCACTTTTGAAAGCAGCCTGTCGGTCCTGTGCATTTTCTTCTGCGTTACCGTTGCCCATAATATCACTCCTTTGATGCCTTACTTCATGTTGTATTATTTCTCGGTGCGCTGAAATTCATAAAAGCGGCTGCTTCGCATCCGTCATCGCCTTGCGACTTTTCCTTTTATTCATTTTCAGACACTCCGCCTATGAAATAAGCAATCATACGCTTGCTTATTTCATGTCTGAACTGTAACGGTTAATATTATAGGATAGCTTCATTAAGCTGTCGGACAGATGCACGTTCTCCACCTGAATTCCCTCGGGAACATTCAGATCCACATGAGCGAAATTCCAGATAGCACGGATCCCGTTAGCCACCAGCTTATCTGCCACTTCCACAGCACTGGTCTTTGGAATCGTCAGCACAGCGATATCGATGTCATTCTCCCGGATAAAGGATTCCAGCTGATCCATGGGCATGACCTTCACACCGCGGACATCCTTACCCACCAGTTCCGGGTTCGCATCGAACATTCCCTTGAAGATAAATCCACGACGTTCGAAGTTCATATAATTGCCCAGCGCTCTTCCCAGATTGCCTGCTCCAATGATGACGAAATTATGCTGCTTATCCAGTCCTAAGATCTTACCGATCTCACGATACAGAGATTCTACATTATATCCATAGCCCTGCTGGCCGAAACCACCGAAATTATTAAAATCCTGACGTATCTGGGATGCGGTCACCTTCATCAGTCCGGAAAGTTCCTGCGAAGAGATACGTTCCACACCTTCATCCTTCAATTCCCCCAAATATCGAAAGTATCTGGGCAGTCTGCCAATCACAGCCTGTGAAATTTCTTTTACTTCCAATACTTTCACCTCCGATTTTTTTAGTATACACCATATGTTAAAAACTTGTCAATGAATTGACAGGTTTTCTTCTTTTCGTTACAATAAAATTTAAAAAGCCCGGTCTTTGTGGGCTGGAAATAAAGGATACTTACTACCATGATATTATCTTGTCAGAATATTTCAAAAGCATTTGTAGAAAATCAGGTATTGAAAAATGTCTCTTTTCATATAGAGGATCATGAAAAAGCTGCCATCGTGGGCATCAACGGTGCCGGGAAAACGACACTGCTCCGCATCATCGTAGGGGAAATAACTCCCGATGACGGGCAGGTGGTTCTGGCGAGGGACAAGACCCTGGGATACCTTGCACAGAACAGCACTGTGGATACCTCTCACACCATTTACGAGGAACTGTTATCTGTCAAGGCGGATCTGCTGCGCCTGGAGGAAAAGATCCGGGAATGCGAAAACAATATGAAGCATGCCGAAGGAGATGCGCTGGAAGACCTGATGAAGCAGTACACCTCTCTCACCCATGCTTTCGAGACCGGCGGCGGCTATCTCTACCGCAGTGAGCTGGTCGGTGTGTTAAAGGGACTGGGATTTACCGAAGATGAATTCTCAAGCCGGTTGCCACACTCTCTGGCGGTCAGAAGACCCGTGTGGCGTTAGGACGGCTTCTGTTACAGAACCCTGATCTCATCATCCTGGACGAGCCGACGAACCACTTAGATATGAATTCCATCGCCTGGCTGGAGACTTATCTGTTGAATTACAAGGGAGCCGTTCTCATCGTCTCCCACGACCGGTATTTTCTGGACCGGATCGCCGGGAAAGTCATCGAGATCGACCAGTCCAAGGCTACAACCTTTATGGGCAATTACTCCGATTATGCCGTAAAAAAGGAACAGTTGCGCGTTGCTGCCTGGAATGCCTATATGAACCAGCAGCGTGAGATCAAGCATCAGGAAGAAGTAATCGAAAAATTAAAGTCCTTCAACCGGGAAAAATCCATCAAGCGGGCGGAAAGCCGGGAGAAAATGCTGGACAAGATCGAGGTCATCGAAAAACCCTCCGAGGTCCGCACGGATATGAAGCTGTCTCTGACGCCCCGGATCTTAAGCGGCAATGATGTGCTGACTGTGGAGCATCTGTCCAAAAGCTTTGACTCCCATAAGCTTTTTACCGATGTCAATTTCGAAATCAAGCGCGGCGAACACGTGGCAATCATCGGTGATAATGGCAGCGGCAAGACCACTTTACTTAAGATCTTAAATGGTCTCGTTCCTGCAGATCAGGGTACCTTCCGATTAGGTTCCAATGTGGAGATCGGCTATTACGATCAGGAGCATCATGTCCTGCACAGTGAAAAGACATTGTTTGAAGAGATCTCCGACGATTATCCCTACCTGAACAATACCCAGATCCGCAATGTGCTGGCGGCTTTCCTCTTTACCGGGGAGGATGTTTTCAAGCGTATCAGTGATCTGAGTGGCGGCGAGCGCGGTCGTGTATCTCTCGCCAAGCTGGTACTCTCCAATGCGAACTTCCTTATCCTCGATGAGCCAACGAACCATCTGGACATTATGTCCAAGGAAATACTGGAAAATGCCCTGAACGGTTACGAAGGTACCATATTGTATGTCTCCCATGACCGTTACTTCATCAACCGTACCGCCCACAGGATCCTGGATCTGACGGAAGGACAGTTTGTCAATTATGTGGGAAATTATGACTATTATCTGGAAAAACACGATACTGTGATGGCTGCCACCCTGACCAGTGCCCCACAGAGTGCGAATGCGGATAACGCAGATGCCGCTAAGGTTGCAGAATCCGAAGTTAAGCTGGACTGGAAAGCCCAGAAAGAAGAACAGGCACGACTCCGCAAGAAAGAAAACGACCTGAAAAAATGCGAAGAAAAGATTGCCGAGCTGGAAGCCCGCATCTCCGAGATCGACACCGAAATGTCCGATCCCGCCATCGGCACCCAGGTGGCAAAGCTTCAGGAGCTGTCCAAAGAGCAGGCAGCCTGCCAGGAACAATTGGAAAAATTATATGAACAGTGGGAAGAACTGGCAGAGTAAATTGAGAGTTAGTGAAATACATTGGCAAAATCCACGAACTCCCGGAGCATGCGATACACATGTCTCGATGTAAGGTCTCCAGATGTGAATTTTCTATGAAAAGAGATGAGTGGTTCTCGTCATGACGGGGCCGCCTACAGTCGACATCCATGTCGACAATCGGCTGACGCGGACATCGTGTCCGCTTTCCCCCTGTCTTTCAGCACTTTTCTAGAAAATATCAACATCCTCCGACAAACATCTTCGCCATGGCACCGCATACTCCGGGAGTTCTGCGTTTTGGAAAGTTAAAAAAAACAGTAGCCCCGGCTGGGTATAAGAATAAGCAGTGCCGTAAGCAGACGTCGGTACTTAGCGGTCGTATTATGACCGCTTATGTACCGCTACGCTCTGCGACAGAGCGCGAGCGTGCCGCGTTTCTTATACCCTGCCAAGGGCTACGGGATTATTTCACTAACTCTCAATTTACAGCAGGCTGTCCAGTGTCTCTCTGATCGCCTTGATGAAGTCCAGGCTGTTGAGGATCACGGGATGCTCACAGGTGGAGATCAGGGACAGGCTCTTGGTCATCTTGCCATCTTCGATGGTCTTGATGCATGCCTGCTCCAGCTTGTCTGCGAAGTTGCACAGCTCGGGGATCTGATCCAGTTCACCGCGCTTTCTGAGAGCTCCGGTCCATGCGTAAATGGTAGCGATGGAGTTGGTGGAGGTCTCTTCGCCCTTTAAGTGCTTGTAGTAATGACGCTGTACAGTTCCGTGAGCAGCCTCATACTCATAGACGCCGCTGGGAGATACCAGTACGGAAGTCATCATGGACAGATCGCCGTAAGCGGTAGCTACCATATCGGACATTACATCACCATCATAGTTCTTGCAGGCCCAGATGAATCCGCCCTCAGAACGGATGACACGGGCTACGGCATCATCGATCAGGGTATAGAAATATGTAATGCCCAGTTCCTCGAATTTTGCCTTGTACTCGTTATCATAGATCTCCTGGAAAATATCCTTGAAGGTATGATCGTATTTTTTGGAAATGGTGTCCTTGGTGGAGAACCACAGATCCTGCTTCGTATCTACGGCATAGCTAAAGCATGCTCTTGCAAAGCTCTCGATAGACTTATTCGTATTGTGGATACCCTGAATGATACCTGCTCCATCAAAATTATGGATCAGTTCACGGGTCTCGGTGCCGTCTGCTGCAGTAAATACCAGTTCTGCCTTACCGGGGCCGGGTACCTTGATCTCAGTATTTTTTATACACATCGCCGTAAGCATGACGGGCAATGGTAATGGGCTTGGTCCAGTTCTTGACATAAGGAACGATACCCTTTACCAGAATCGGTGCACGGAATACAGTACCGTCTAAGATCGCACGGATGGTTCCGTTGGGACTCTTCCACATTTCCTTCAGATTATACTCTGTCATTCTGGCAGCGTTGGGGGTAATGGTCGCACATTTTACAGCAACGCCGTACTTCAATGTGGCATTGGCAGAATCCACGGTTACCTGATCATCGGTCTCATTACGATGCTCCAGTCCAAGATCATAGTACTCTGTCTTCAGATCGATGTAAGGCAATAACAGTTCATCCTTGATCATCTGCCAGAGGATTCTGGTCATTTCGTCTCCGTCCATCTCTACGAGAGGGGTTGTCATTTTGATCTTTTCCATAATGATTTCCTTTCCGGTATTTATTCTTTTACTTTGCAATAGCTATCCAGAACCACATTGGCAAAATCGCTTCTGCAAGGCTTCGCCGAATAACATGCCTGCATGTTATTTGCTCATGTGGTTACTTCGCCCATTGGCTCTGAATAATTACATTCTACAGTAATTTTCACAGACAGGCAACCTATTCCTGCGGCTTATCCTGCTGTGCATAGGCCTCGTTCAGACCGTTTTTCACCATGTTGTCATAGGCGTTGATCATGTGCTGGTGTGCCAGCTGCTCTGCCAGATCGGCATTGCCTGCCTTGATGGCCTCCATGATCTGCTCATGCTCTTCATTGGATTTGGGACCGCGGTTGGCACTGGCCAATGTTTTCTTGCGGACACGCAGGACATACTGATGGAAGTCCTTCAGCTGATGCTCCAGCATCTTGCTGTCACATGCCTCATACAGAATATCATGGAAACGATTATCTAACTCCGCCAGCTGCTCCAGATGCCCCTTCTGGGCATGGAACTTGGACAGATAGACATTCTCTTCCATCTCTTCCATCTGCTCCTTGGTGATATGTTCCGTAGCCCAACGGGCACACAGACCTTCCAGCAGGGAACGGATCATGTAAATATCCTTCACATCCTTCTGGGTAATACCGGTGACATAGGCTCCCTTGTTGGGGATGATCTGAATCAGTCCCTCCAGCTCCAGCTGACGGAACGCTTCTCTGACGGGGGTTCTGCTGACTCCCATCTCCTCGCCGATGGCCACTTCCTTCAATTCTTCATGTTCCTGATATTTTCCGCTTAAGATGTCTTCTCTCAGCTTGTGAAATACCCGTCCCCGCAGGGAGAACTTATCCGTTACTTCCTGCTTTACATCATACTTACTCACTATAATCCTCATTTCCGGGCAGCAAAAAATGCCGCCATATTTTCTTACTCACCGATCTTCAGGTTCTTCTCCAGGCAGATACGGTTGACGCAGGCCACGATCTCTTCATCCGTAAGCACGGTGACACGTCCACCGGCGTACTCCTCGTCTACCCACTTTTTGATCTCCGCTACCAGTTCGGAAGTCTTCTGTACCTGCTTGTCTCCCTTTAACTTATAATAGGTGTTCAGCCAGTGTGCGATACCTGCCAGACCGGAGGTGTTGGAAATAGCGCACAATACCGGACGATTCAGGAATTTCTCGGTATCGAAAATGTTGTAGATCTCTTCGTTCTTCAGCAGACCGTCCGCATGGATACCGGCTCTGGTCACGTTGAAATTCTTGCCGACAAACGGGGTTCTGGGCGGGATCTGATAGCCGATCTCCTTCTCATAGTACTCTGCCAGCTCCGTGATGACACGGGTATTCATACCGTTCAGATCACCCTTCAACTGTGCATATTCGAATACCATTGCCTCCAGCGGTGTATTACCGGTACGCTCACCGATACCAAACAGTGAGGTATTTACACCGGAACAACCGTACAACCATGCTGTGGTAGAATTGGACACCGCCTTGTAAAAGTCATTGTGACCATGCCATTCGATCAGCTCATGCGGCACACCTGCGTGGGTATGGATTGCGTAAATGATACCCTGTACACTACGGGGAATAACGGCACCGGGATAGTTGACACCGTATCCCATGGTATCGCAGGCCCGAACCTTGATGGGGATCTGATACTCCTTCATCAGTTTCATCAGTTCCAGGCAGAACGGCACCACATAACCGTAGATATCCGCTCTGGTGATATCCTCCAGATGACATCTGGGGCTGATACCCTCCTCCAGACAGTCACGGATAACACTTAAATAATGATCCATAGCCTGTCTTCTGGTCATTTTCAATTTCAGGAAAATATGATAATCGGAACAGCTGACCAGAATGCCAGTCTCCTTCATTCCGATCTCTTTTACCAGCTTAAAGTCCTCCTTGCTGGCACGGATCCAGCTGGTAACTTCGGGGAACTTGTATCCCCTCTCCATACATTTATAAACAGCATCTCTGTCCTTCTTGCTGTACAGGAAAAATTCACTGGCGCGGATCATTCCGTTGGGGCCGCCTAATTCATGCAGATAGTCATAGATCTTTACGATCTGCTCTGTGGTATAAGGTGCTCTGGACTGCTGTCCGTCTCTGAAGGTAGTATCTGTGATCCAGATATCCTTTGGCATGTTATGAGGCACGATACGATCATTAAAAGGTATTTTGGGGATTTCGGAATAAGGGAACATGTTACGGAACACGTTCGGCTTCTCCACATCATCCAGTATGTACATATGCTCTTCAATCTCCAAAAGGTTGTTCTTCGGATTCATGGAGACCGGACGATTCTGAAATGCATCACTTTCTCTCATTGGTATACCTCTCTTCCCTGACATTCGATATCTGCAAGATTTTATAATTTTTACTCTGCGCAGTAAAAATACATTTTGTAGTTCTCGTATCATTGTATACAATCATACCATTTGTGTCAATATCTTTGGTATTTATTTTATTGACTTATTTTAATCATATTTTTTATTTTTCCCAGTGATTTTATCCTTTTACTTGTTTTCTAATAATCTCCGTACATTAAGCATGCCGAAGCCCTGCTTGTTCCACGGCTCTCCCAGATCAGTAGCTGTAAGGGACAGCAGACGGACAAATTCTTCATTGGTAATTTGCGGATATTTTTCCATAACAAGGGCTGCCGCCCCGGATACAATGGGTGTTGCCATGGATGTGCCGCTTTTTGCTACATAGGGTCTGTAGATTCTGCCGTTCCGGTTCTGCCAGAAAGCATTACAGGACAGAATCCTTGTCCCCGGAGCCACAATATCCGGTTTACGGGTCACATCATATCTTCTGCCCCTGCCGGAGTATGTCTCACACCTTCCGGGATCATTTTTACAATATCTTCCGTCATGACAACCCACCGTCAGAACCTTTCTGCTACTGGCCATCTCCGAAATACTACCGTCCTCCGGACCGGTATTGCCTGCAGCACAGACCACGAGAATATTATGGTCCCACAACAATTCCAGAGATTTTCGCAGCATCTGCTCCTTGTAACGTTCCTTCAGGTCTCCGATCCCCACAGAGATATTCAGGACACGGATTCCATACCTGTTTTTCACCCGCAGTACCCATTCCAGTGCTTCCTGCATGGAATCACAGGAGCCCTCCCCCTGTCTGTCCAGCACTTTTCCCACCACAAGCTTTGCCTCCGGTGCCATTCCGCGAAATCTTCCTCCGGACAGTTCTCCGCTTCCGCATACAATCCCGCAGACATGTGTCCCGTGTCCATTATCGTCATACGGAAAGGAACGGCCTTCTACAAAGTCGGAAAAAGCAAGCAGCCGTCCTACCAGATCCGGATGATAAGCAATTCCGGTATCCAGCACAGCAACAGTCACAGATTTCACACGTCCTGCCCCACTATGCAATTGTTCCGGCACCTGTACCTGTTCCCTTACCCGCTGCATCTTGTTCCTTCCCCGTAAAATAAGACAAAACCGGCATAAGACTTATTCTATCTTATGCCGGTTTCTTATCCTGGTGTCGGTAAAATCTGACCCTTATTCATTTATAATTTCGATTCCCTCCGGGAATGCGCTGTCACCGATATTGGTGACACTTGCAGGCAGATGCACCTTTTTCAGTTCCGTATGGCTGCGGAACACTTCATCAGCGATCACACGAACACCATCCGGTATGGTCACTTCGGGAAGATCCCCCTTGTAAGCCACCAGAATGTCCCCGCTGATCAGGTAATCATCCATGCTGTTTTCTTCAAAATCATCCATCCATCCGGTATGCGTAAATGCCTTGGCTTCCACCCGGGTCACCGTATCCGGCAATATCACACTACTCAGATCATCACAGTGATAAAATGCTGCATAATCAATAGTGGTCACACCTTCTGGTAAAGTAATCGACTGTACAGAACTTCTGGAAAAAGCAAAACGTCCGATTTCGGTCGTTCCCTCCGGTATGCTCACTGCTCCTACCGACTGGTTCCTGTAATATTTCCATTCCGGAATTTTTCCGTCTTCTGTTTCCGCTGTGATATCCTGCGGTTCACCGTCAGTCTCCTGTCCTGCTACCGGTTCCGTATAGCCCTGTTGCACAGTTTCTTCCTCAGGCAGCATCATAACCATCGCATGATTTCCTACGACAAAGGTACTGCCGAGCACATTTCCGGGCACCGGTGTCGGTGCAGGGGTCGGCGTTTCAGTGGGGGCAGGCTCTGTTGTTGCCTGTGAATCCGAAGTTCCGTCTGCCGCCGGTGTCGCCGTCGGCGCTGCCGTTACCAGAGGACTCTGACTTTTCTGCTCTGCCAGCTTCTGTGCAAACTTTTCAGCCACGCTGCCTTCGTCCGCATGAATCGTTACGTTATCACAATTTAAGAATGCATCGTCTGCGATGCTTGTCACCGTGTCCGGAATATAAATATCCGTAAGGTTCGTACATCCGGCAAATGCCTGTACATCAATACTCTGTACATTCTCAGGGATCGTGATCTGTTTCAGTCCGGTGCATCCTGAAAAAGCATATTCATCCACTGAGGTAAGACCTTTACCAAGTACAACCTCTTCCAGATTATTACAGCCCCAGAACACATAGGCATCCAGTCGTTTCACAGATTTGGGAACCACAACAAACTGTACCTTCTGGTTATTTTCAAAAGCACTCTCACCCACGACTTCCACTGTATCGGGAATCGTGACACGTTCATCGCTTCCTCTGTATTTTGTCAGTGTACTGCCTTCAATCTGAAAATCGGAGGCAGACGCTGCCGCATCTGCCTCCGACACAGGAAGATGTGTCAGGATCAATGCGGTAGCTATCAATGCCAATGCAACTACCCACTTTTTATGATTCATAAACCTTCCCATCCTTTATTTTCACTAGGCTCTTGCCTTGCGCAGAGTCTTCTTATCCTTCTTCATGAAGAATACTATGGACAGACATGCAAGACCCAGAGACAGGAACCACTTCGGATGAATGGCATCTCCGGTCTTAGGAGTGCTGTCTGCGATTGTTCCGGCTGTCAGGTTGTTCGTATCCACATAGATCACATACGGTGAGAAATGCTCCGCCGTAAAGGTAATGCAGGATACTCCGGAAATCGTGGAGAACTTCGGTGTCAGCTTATCTAACTTACTGTTCACCACTCCTGCCACCTTGTTGTTACCTGCATAGGTGATCAGAGAATCCGGGATCGGCAGGGTAATGCTGATGGACAAACCTGTAGTATCCGTGATCTTGGTATTACCAGTAGAATCATAGAGACTGATGTCCATCGGGAAATACTTGATCGCGCTGAGATCACTGCCGTACTCAGCCATCAGAGCCTTTACTACTTCCTCGGAAGCAGATGCACTTTCGGTGATCTTGATCACAAAGTTATCGGAAGATCCGTTTACCGTAGCGGATACCACACCGGTATTGGACAGACCGTTCTTGTCAATGACAACGGTGGTTCTGCCGCCGGAGACATTTCCTGTTGTAGTACTGTTCGGTCTTCTGTTGGAATTGGAATTCGTAGAATTACCGCTTCCGGTAGAAGTACTGGTTCTGTTGCCACTATTTGATTTTGCCGTATAGTTTGCAGTTACAGTTACATTTGCTTCCGGCATGGTGATTACTGTAGCAGACAATACCTTGCTGGCAATCTTCGTATTACCGGGATCAATGGACCAGCTGCTGAACTGCTGGTTTGCCGCAGGGTCATTCGCTACGATGATCGGTTGGGAACCTGCTATGTAGCTTCCGGATCCGGATCCGTTCTTAACAGTCAGGGTATACATCTTAGCTGTCGTACCGTTCGTTCCGGGGCTGGTACTGGTTCCCGGGCTGGTGCTGGTGCCGGGATTCGGACTGGTACCGGTTCCCGGGCTGGTCGTTCCACCGTTATTGGAACTACTGGTCTCATATACCGCATAGAAATCTGTATCTTCGGTAAGTGCCGTTGCAATATCCGGTAACCATTCCTTGAAAGTATATCCGCTGACCGTAGGAGTCTGAATGCTGGGTGCAACAGATCCCTTCTTGATCGTGGTCTGATAGAATACTTCCTTGGTCACGCTATTAATATAACGGATGACAATATCGTCTTCACTCAGAGCTTTGTATACTGCTCTGGTGGTAAAGGACTCTGTAATATTGGTCAGTTCTCTGTCCCATCCGGTGAAGACATAACCGTCTCTCACCAGATTGGAGGTATTGGGCAGATCCGCATCTGCGATGCTGCCGCCGGAGGACACTTTGATTTCCTTAATGACAGTACCATCCCAGTCTTCAAAGGTTACCGTCAGCTTGTTGGCATCGGGATCTTCCTTGCTGTACATAGCAGTAATTGTAACATCTGCTGTGATTTCACTGGGATCGGATCCCAATACTGGAACACCTCTCCACTCTTACCTGCCGGAGTTGGAGGCGTTGCAGCTTCACCGCCCTTAACTCTCTGCTCTGCATCAGGTACCAGAGCATAGCTGCCTAATTCTTCATTCCAGTCTCTGAAGTTAACGGTAAAATACTCTACCAGGGGAGTAGTATCTACTGTAAAACCCTTTAACTTTGCGTAATTATACAAGTAACTGTTTTCCGGACTGCAGATCACCACATCCTCTGGTTTCGGATTTGCCTTGAGCAGATCATCAAATGCATGCTGGCCGATAAGGTTCAGATACTGACTCGCCTCCAACCGCTCCATACCGCTTTTCTTGAACGCATAATCTTCAATAGTGGTACAGGTAGTGGGCAGCTTAATCGTACGCATTTCCGCTGTATCTGCAAAGGCATATTCCGGCACCGTTGTAATCTTACTTTCCGTGAGATCGATTTCTCTCAGGGCATCACATCCCTGGAATGCTCTGGGTGCAATGGAAGTAACCCCTGCCAGTTCAGAAGGCTTTACATATTTACTGGTTCTGCCTTCCAGGCACTCAATAATCCTTGCTTTGGCACCGCCACTCATTCCATAAATAATGGAATTATCGCAGCTGAAATAATCGTTTCCTAAGAACGATACATTACTCAATTTGTCACATCCGGTAAAAGGAATCAGTCCCAGACTGTTGATCGTTCCGGACAATGTCACATCATTCAGGGCAGGACAATCCTTAAAGACATAGTCCCCGATGGAGCTCATATTTCCGGTGATATTGACCGTTTCCAGTTTCTCACAGCCCTCAAAAGCATTGGCTGCAATAGATGCTGTATTGCCAAGAATGTTAATTCCCTTCAAATGTGCTGCAGCTTTGGTACCGTCTGCACTTCTAAAGTCATTTACCTCGATGGCATCCAGACCGTATATCGTAACTGTCTTGTCTTCCTTAAGGCTTGCAGCATCTGCATCTTCTTTAGCTACAAACAGTCCGTCCTTAATCGCCTGGATACCTTCAGGTATTACAACATTCAGTGCGGAATCAATAAACTGCTGCTGATCCTCCGTCCTGGGCTCACCATTCAAATATTTGCTCAAGGCAGTTTTTGCCGCCTCTATCTGGGCAGCTGTAAGATAAGGATAGTTTGTTTCATTTGTATATCCGCTCAGTTGTGAAAAAGCAGGGAAATCGATCAGCTCGCTGACACCCTTTTCCTCATTGTACTGTACTACCAGATTGGTCGGCCAGCCGCTGCAATATCTGACATAAGTCTTCAGCTGACTGCTGTTATTATATCTTCCATCTTCACTCATGGCATACAGGTAAGGTGTGGAGCTCGGCGAAACTTCTCCGACAAAGGTAAGCTTTACCTTCGGAGAATTATCACTGTCGACTTCTACCTTTCCAGGGCAATTGCCTCTGTGCGCTGCTCCTGTATAATCCTGCGTTTTAAATGCATCTGTTCCTATTGCCACTGAACTGTTATTGAAGATCACCGTTGCCAGATTATGACATCCTTTGAAAGCGTTATCCCCTACAGATACAACACTGGCAGGCAGTGATACCATGGTCAGATTACAGTTGTTGGCAAAAGTATTGGCGTCAATATTATAAATATGATAAGGTCCGATAAGATCCGGGATCTCCAGCCTCGATACATTTTCTCCTACCGTACTGGATATCAGTACATTGTTGGAATTTACTACATAAGTAGATCTTCCTTTCTCCCCTGTCACATTCAGATCCTGAACCGTAAGTTCATATTTATTCAGGCTTTTATACTGATTTGCCTCGGAATCATAATCAATATAACTGAATGCAAAACAATGATCTCTGGTGAAGGTATGCAGTGTGGAATCATCCCTGCTTTCAAAGTAGAAGGTTCCGTTTACCGGATCTCCGGACAGCATATCCTTAAAGCAGTCAAAGCAATAGACATCCCCATCTTCTTTCTCCGTAAACGTCATCTGCTTGCTGCGGGCAGTAATGTGTCTCAGATTCTTACATCCCTTAAAGGCTGAAATATCCAGAGCTTCATTGTAACTCTCCGGGAAGGTCAGAGAAGAAAGGGTCTCACAGTTTTCAAATACATTCCACCCCAGCTCCTTCAAATTACTTGCACTGGTTCCGTCACCGGAATTGCACATTTCAAAATCACTTAAGAAACGGCATTCTGCGAAAGCATAATCTCCGATATACTTTACACTTATTGGTAAAGTAAAGCTTGTAAGGTTGGTACAGTTATAAAAGGCATGGTCTCCGATCTGACCGAGATTACATTTTTCCGGAATAGACACATCTCTCATACTGCCGCATCCGGCAAAAGCATAGTTGCCAATAACGGTAATACCATTACCAAACTCTACATCATTCAGACCTGTGCATTCATAAAAAGCATAGTTACCGATGCCTACCAAATCCTCTCCGATGATCAGCGTTCCGATATTACCGGCCTGTGCAAAGATACCCTTGGAAGCAGTTGCTGCTGTAATATAGCCTCCGTCTGTTGGAACACTCCATTTATTTGTATTTGTCAGGGCATCAAATGCAGAATCCAGGTACTGGTTGCCGATATATTTTACTTCCGCATCTTTGATCCACTGGTGATCACTGTCAGTTGCGATCGCATAATCGGCATATACTGCTGCGTTTCCCTTACCGTCCTCCGCACCATTTACGCTGGAACCGTTAGCTCCCTTGGAATAATAATAAAACTGTGTTAAAACATCCAGATCCTTCCATGCATTATCAGTAGCATAACAGGGTTTTATCTCTCCTACTTTATAAGTTTCTTCCTTCTGTTCATACAACTGCTTACCGGTAGCATCCACCAACGGTGTTTTCCCATCATCTTGATATCTTGGCTTGGTTATATCATCTACCATACGGGTGTATTCCGTTGTTGCTTCATAATAAAGTGGCTCCCCTTTTATGTTGGCTGCCACATAACCGTTACCGGTACCAAGGTTGCCGGTAGGCTGTATGTACGCATTTACTTTATTAGGGATCGTCAGCGTATTGTTCGGCAGAGTATTGTCCTTATTATACCCCAGCAGAATGGCTGACCATACACCGTTTACTGCCATATATGCGAACTGATAGTTGCTTCCGTCAGCATTCGTACTGGTGGTATAGATCGTTGTTCCCGAAGGAACTACAGGAATCAGTGAATCCATAGTCGGGACATTGCTTCCAGCCTTCAGATCCGCTGCCTTCTCCGGCGCATCTTTCCGGATGGATACCTTGTATTTTGCACTGCCGGAAGTATGTGTAGCGGCATGTGTATGTCCTGCCGCCTGTGCCACAGCATCTTCCTCCGCACGCAGTCCTTCCGTAGGAATCGCTGCCACTACGATCGCTGAGATCAGGAACAATGTTCCCAGGGTTTTCCTTACTGTCCTTTTTAATCTTCTGTTAGTCTTCTTTTTACCCTTAGTCATCCTTTACTCCTTTGTCGTCACCTTTTTGGCAACCACTACAAATCTGCCGTTTTTCTCCTGGTAATCACAGGTGGACAGTGTTAAAAGCTGGTCACCGAACGAAGCTGTGACTCCTGTGTCATATAATGACATCTCTGCCATATCATTCATATAGGAGTCAAATTCCTGCTCGCTCTGGGCGTCTATAAACTGATAATATTTAAATACGATTTCATCTTCACTATAGACCCGGGATCTGAATACATACATGATCTCATACAGGCCTTTTTCATAGATGGTGTCAAACTGTATGTAGGGATGTTTCTCACAATAGCTCTGGTCGCTGTATGAAGATAAGCTTCCGAACATCTGCCCGCTCTTCATATGATGTCCATATAAAATGAAGTTTGTACTGGGCTTGAGCACATCACAGTCCTTGTCCATAAAAATGGATCCGTTCTTATCATACTCCTGATTCAGATTATGATCCAGATAATATTCATTATCCGTTGTCTGCATTACAGGGTAATCTATATTAGTATCGTCAATTTTTACCCATCCGATTAGTCTTTTGTTCTTATTTAATAAATTTTTATATTCATCCAGTACCGGAGGGGGCGTACTCTGCGTTTCATCCGCGGTGTAATGGATCACAGGATCCTGATTCTGACCGGTTGCCGGCTCTTTATCCTTCAATTCACTTAATTGCTTGTAATTATCGGCAGTACGGATGTTATACCAGTTATAAATTCCGAAATAGCCAAGGCATGCCACTGCGATCACACTGCAACAGACCACAAGAAGTTTCCTTCGTTTCTCCTGTTTTTTCAATTCTTCCTGAACGATTTTGTCAATCTCTGCCTCGTCAAACTGCGGTTCTGCTTTCTTCTTCACAGAAGTCTTCTTTTTTGTTGTCGGCCTCTTTTTGGGAACTTTTTTATCAGGACTTTCTTTTTTTACAGTTTCTTTTTTCTTTGATGCTTCTTTTTTATTTTTGGGAGTTTGGGCCTTCCCGATTGTTTTTGTATTTTCTTTCTGAAGAAAATGTCCTTTCGCCGGAGATGTTTCCGGTACTTTTCCTTCCTGTCTCTGAATGTCCTCCGACAGCTCTTCCATGTAATCCTGTCCCAGAATACTATGGAATCTACACCTGCCGCTGCGGATCACTTCCAGCAGTTTCTTCTGGTCTGCCAGGTTCATCTTCTTCGTCTGTACCCGAAGATTCTCGATCACCTGCTGATCCTTCAGGGCATTCTGATAATCCGCCTCCGTGCGGAACTTTCGCCCCTCTACCACATATATCTTCTGTGCCATCTATCTATCCTTAATTTAAAATCTGTCTTTTCACAATCTATGCATGTCTATATAGATATCTATATTTTACTATATCCGGAAATTATTGCAAGTCTTTTCCGGAAACATTGACAGGCTCCCCCGCATACAATAGAGCATAAATAAAATGTGGAGGCACTAAAAATGAGTGACTTAACTGCTACAAATTGCGGCTGCAATAATTCCTGCGGCAATAACAACTGTGGTAACGGTATCTTCGGCAACAGCTGCATCTGGATCATCCTGCTGCTGTTCTGCGGCGGTGGCTGCGGTAACAACAACGGCTGCGGACTGCTGGGCAACAACAATGGCTGCGGCGGCAATGACTGCTGTGAATGGCTGATCTGGATCCTGCTTCTGTCCTGCTTCTGCGGCGGTGGCTGCGGTAACAACAACGGTTGCGGTTGCTAATCTCTGATACTGCTTTCCGGGATCTCCCGGAACTTTGTAGGCACGATCACTCCGGGGTACGGACTTTTCTGTACCCCGAAATGATTGATCGGCATAAGCATGCCGCCGCTCTCATAAAATACTAGTAACTCTTTTGCAGGAAGGTATCGGTACATGGATGATAAGAGAATCGACAAGGCGGCGGCCTTTGACACATTATTCACTTCCAACCGCATTCAGATTCTGAAAATACTGGCTTATTATATGGATCCCCGGCTGCTGAAAGGACTTGCTGTTTACATAAAAATGTCGGAGTTGCAATACACGCTTACACTTTTTTCGCAGGCATCCGGAGACTTCTCTGTGTATTGCTCCCTCTTCTGCAAACGAAGAAACTGCCACTGAACTGTGTAATGATCTCATGCCCTTGTGCGACGAGACTCAGAAATCAGCGCTTCAACAAATCATACAAATGATGGACAATATTCATAATTTCCAGGAAATGATGGAAATGGTGCAGACCATGCAGGAATTGTTCCCGGAGGGCTTCTCCGATCTCTCCGGCATGGATCCGTCTATGTTGTCCGGTCTTTTTTTCCACTGCAAAAATCAGACACAGGAGGTCATAAAAATGGACTATTCCAAGACACCCCTCTGGATGCAGGATGATCTCGTGAAGGACATCCCCAGAGAAAAACTGGATTTTCTCTCGAAACTTTTTGCCCAGGGGCACGGTAAAAGTCAAAAAGAAATGATGGCACTTCTCATGCCCGCCATGCGTAAAGCGAAACAGGAGCACCTGACTTTTACCCCGCAGGAAATGCAGGCTGCCATCACCGCTATCAAAAAATACAGTACGGAATCGGAGCTTCGTCAGATTGAAAATATTCTGGAGAAAAGCCGATCACAAAAAAATAACTCCCGGCAGGCTTAATGTCTGTCAAGAGTTATTTTATTCAACGTTCAGCCAACGCCATTCGCAAAGTCGCGTTATCACGCTTTCCATCACTACGTGACTACCTTTGTTCATAAGACGGCGTTTACCTCATGGACATATTCGATCATAAAATCATGCAAGCATGATTTTATTTCACTTATTTGTCCATGGCTGAACTATTTTGCTACGATGTTGACGATTCTACCGGGAACATAGATTTCTTTTACAATGTTGCCGGTCAGCTTGTCACCCAGAGCTTCTTTTGCCATAGCGATGACGTTTTCCCTGGTCTCATCCTTGGAAACGTTGATGGTCACACGCATCTTGCCGTTGACCTGAACACCGATCTCCACTACGTTCTCTACGGTCTTCTCTTCCTCGTACTCAGGCCATGCTGCCTGATACAGTCTGCCTTCGAATCCGGCAGTCTGCCACAGTTCCTCGGTGATATGAGGAGCCACGGGGTTCAGCAGAGTAAGCAGTGTCTTGTATTCGCCTCTGGTAATAGAGTTCTTCTTATAGAACTCGTTGATCAGGGGACATCATAGCCGCGATGGCGGTGTTGTACTTCAGGTTCTCGAAATCGCTGCTGACCTTCTTGATGGTCTGGTGCATCTTGGTCTCCAGATCTGCGCTGTAGCCTTCCTCGTCTGTCAGGATATCCTGTAACTTCCATACTCTCTCCAGGAATCTGCGGCAGCCCTTTACGCCTTCCTCACTCCAGGAAGCGCTCAGATCAAAGGCGCCGATGAACATCTCATAGGTACGCAGAGTATCTGCACCGTAATCCTGTACGATGTCATCCGGGTTTACAACGTTGCCACGGGACTTGGACATCTTCTCGCCGTTGGAGCCAAGGATCATACCGTGGCTGGTTCTCTTCTGGTAAGGTTCGGGAGTAGGTACTACGCCCTGATCATACAGGAACTTATGCCAGAAACGGGAGTACAAAAGATGCAGTGTGGTATGTTCCATACCGCCGTTGTACCAGTCAACCGGCAGCCAGTACTTCAATGCTTCAGGACTTGCCAGTGCCTTGTCATTGTGAGGATCGGTATAACGCAGGTAATACCAGGAAGAACCTGCCCACTGAGGCATGGTATCGGTCTCTCTCTTTGCCGGACCGCCACAGCAGGGACAGGTGGTATTTACCCAGTCAGTCATGGCCGCCAGAGGAGATTCTCCGGTATCGGTAGGCATGTAGCTCTCTACCTCGGGTAACTGCAGAGGAAGCTCGCTCTCATCAATGGGAACATATCCGCACTTATCGCAATGTACGATAGGGATCGGCTCACCCCAGTAACGCTGTCTGGAGAATACCCAGTCTCTTAATTTATAATTGGTCTTGCGGTTACCGATGCCCTTCTCTTCCAGATAGTTCATGATCTTCTCTTTGGCTTCTGCCACAGACAGGCCGTTCAGGAAATCGGAATTGACCAATGTACCATCAGCGACATCGGTATATACAGCTTCTTCTACGCTGACAGGGCTCCCTGCAACAACTTCAATGATAGGCATACCGAATTTCTTCGCGAACTCCCAGTCTCTCTCATCGTGGGCAGGAACTGCCATGATAGCGCCGGTACCGTAAGTCATCAGTACATAATCGGATACCCAAACAGGGATTTCCTTGCCATTCACGGGGTTGGTAGCGGTCAGACCCTGAAGGCAGACACCGGTCTTATCCTTTGCCAGTTCGGTACGTTCAAAATCGGACTTCTTCGCAGCCATCTCGCGATATGCCACGATGTCATCCCAGTTCTTGATCTCATCTTTATATTTATCCAGAACAGGATGCTCCGGAGATACTACCATGTAAGTAACCCCGAACAGAGTATCCGGTCTGGTGGTGTAAATGCGCAGCTTCTCATCCTTGCCTGTCAGGTTGAAATCAACCTCGGCACCCTGGGACTTACCGATCCAGTTCTTCTGGGAGACTTTGACACGCTCGATATAATCTACGGTATCCAGTCCCTGGATCAGCTTGTCAGCATATTCGGTGATCTTTAACATCCACTGGCTCTTGACCTTACGGATGACTTCGGAACCGCAACGTTCGCAGACGCCGTTCACTACTTCCTCATTTGCCAGACCTACCTTACAGGAGGTACACCAGTTGATCGGCATCTCCGCTTTGTAAGCCAGTCCTGCCTTGAACAGCTTTAAAAATCCACTGAGTCCATTTGTAATACTCGGGATCTGTGGTGTTGATCTCTCTGTCCCAGTCGAAAGAATAACCTAAGGAATGCAGCTGATTCTTGAATCTTGCCACGTTGTTCTTGGTTACGATCTTGGGATGGATATGATTCTTGATCGCGTAGTTCTCGGTAGGGAGACCGAATGCATCCCATCCCATGGGATACAGCACATTATAGCCCTGCATTCTGCGCTTACGTGCTACGATATCCAGTGCAGTATAAGGTCTCGGATGACCTACATGTAATCCCTGTCCTGAAGGATAAGGGAACTCTACCAGTGCGTAATATTTGGGCTTGGAGAAATCGTCGGAAGTCTTGAATGCTTTTTCATCATCCCAGACAGTCTGCCATTTTTTCTCTACCTCTCTGTGATTGTAAGGTACTGCCATAATTATTTCCTCCTAAACTATGAGAAGCTTTCTATTTAAATTTTTTGTTCTCAAGTCGTTAAAAAACTATCGATTATTTTATCGTGTTTTCCCGATACTGTCAAGGACTGCGGCTCTATCCGCATGGTTTTTTGCATATTTTCGTCTGCCGGGGCATATGCTGTATACGAGAGGTGATGAATCATGTTTGCATGGATCACATTACTGATCAATCTGATGCAGCGATATCGATGATATTTACTGCACAATACCGAAAAAGAGACCGGAAAGCCAACCGGTCTCTTTTTGTTGTGTATGTTATGTAATTACTCGTTAGTCTTCTGCATTGTTCTCCGCAACCTTTGCTGCTCTGGCCGCTACTTCCTTCTCCTGTACGTCGGAAGGTGCCTGCTCGTAGCGGGCAAATTCATAGGAATAATCCCCTCTGCCTCCGGTCATGGAACGCAGATCTGTGCAATAACCGAATAATCCGCTCATGGGAATATCCGCTTCGATGATCTGCTTGCCGCCGCTCATGGGTGTCATGCCCAGCACCCGGCCTCTTCTCTTGTTCAGATCTCCCATGATGTCTCCGGTATAGGCATCCGGCACGGTAACCTTTAAGGACATGATGGGCTCCAACAGAACGGGGCCTGCTTCCATGACACCTTTTTTGAAAGCCTGGATAGCCGCGGTCTTAAATGCCATTTCCGAAGAATCTACCGGATGATAGGATCCATCATACAGTACCGCTTTGACACCGACTACCGGGTAGGCAGCCAGAGGTCCTCTGCCTACGGATTCCTGAATACCTTTTTCCACCGCAGGGAAGAAATTCTTCGGTACCGCGCCACCTACGACTTCTGTTGCAAACTCATAGGGTTTGGTCAGATCGCCGGAAGGTGAAAAACGCATTTTTACATGACCGTACTGACCGTGTCCGCCGGACTGTTTCTTGTACTTATATTCCACATCGGACTGTTTCTTGATAGTCTCTTTGTATGCGATCTTCGGTCTGGACAGCTCAATCTCTACTTTGTATTCGTTCAGCAGTCTGCTTACCACGATATCCAGATGCTGGTCGCCCATACCATAGAGCAGGGTCTGACGGTTTTCTGCATCATTTACTACTTTGATGGTCAGATCCTCATGGGTCATCTTCTGCAATGCCTGGGAGATCTTATCCACATCCGCCTTGTTCTTCGGCTTATACCGCATGTAGGTATAGGGAGTGGAAATATCGAACTTGCCGTATTTAATAGTCGTTGCCTTGGTCGAGAGACTGTTGCCGGTTCTCGCTGCGGTCAGTTTCGCCAGTGCTCCGATATCTCCGGCATGCAGTTCGCTGACTTCAATGGGCTTATTGCCCTGCAGTACATAGATTTTGCCGATCTTTTCCTCAATGTCACGGTCTACGTTGTACAGCAGGTCGTCGGTCTTAAGTACACCGGAGTTTACCTTGATCAGAGAGTATTTTCCGATGAAAGGATCCACTATGGTCTTCCAGATATAGGCAGATTTTGCCTTGGCGAAATCGTAATCCGCATGGTAAATCTCATTGGTCTTTAAATTGATGCCCGCCACTTCTCTGTTCTCGGGGCTGGGCATGTATTTGACAATATCATCTAACAGTGTGTACATACCCTGACACAGGATGTTGGAACCCATGGTCATGGGAACGATGCTGCCATCGCAGACATTGGTACGAAGGGCTGCACGGATCTCTGCCTCAGAGAAGGTCTCTCCGCCGAAATACCGCTCCATGAATTCTTCACTGGTCTCGGCTACGGCTTCCATCAGAGTATCACGGCAGATCTGCAGGTTGGCCTGGCTGTAATCCGGTACCTCACAGGGAACAACTTCCTTACCCTCCCAGCGGTTACCGCTCTCAGTGATAACATTGATGTATCCTACAAATTTCTCGTTCTCACGGATTGGCAGATGAAACGGTGCCATCTTCTTGCCGTACAGATTAGTCATATCTTCCACTACCTGACGGAAGGAGGCATTATCCACGTCCATGTTGGAGACATAGATAAAACGGGGCAGCTTGTATTTCTCGCAAAGCTCCCATGCCTTCTGGGTTCCGACCTCCACACCGGACTTGCCATTCACTACGATAATGACTGCTCCTGCGGCACTGACTGCCTCTTCCACTTCTCCCACGAAATCAAAATAACCCGGTGTATCAATAATATTGATCTTGTATCCTTCCCACTCAATGGGGATCACGGAGGTACTGATAGAGAAATGACGTTTCTGTTCTTCTTTACTGTAATCACTGAGGGTATTGCCATCATCTACCTTGCCCATACGGGAGGTAATACCGGACAGATAACCAAAGGCTTCTGCAAGACTGGTCTTGCCACTGCCGCCATGGCCCAGTAATACTACGTTACGGATCTTGTCTGTTGTGTAAATATTCATATCCCATCCTCCATTTATTCTGCATTTTGGGTATTTTGTCCAGCCATTGGATTGGATTTTTAACCCCTTACGTGTATTTTACTAAATATATGTTGCTATTACAAGTAAATATTGTTAATTATTTCATATTTTTGTAAGTTGTCAGAACTTTGCAGCATGAATAATTGGACAAGACAGGTAAATTGAGAGTTAGTGAAACAAATCCACGAACGCCCATGGCGGACGGAATGTCCTTCCTCGATGTAAGGTCTCCCGGTGGGAATTTTCTGACGAAAAGTGAGTAGCGGTTCTAAGCCGCACGGGCACGGCTCCAGTTGCCATCCATGGCAACGTCCGCCTGTCGCGAACGTCCTGTTCGCTCCACCCTGTTTTTCTACACTTTTCGAGAAAATATCACCACCTCCCGACAAACATCCTCGGAAGGACATTCCGTCCGCCATGGGCGTTCTGCATTTTGGAAAGTTTTAAAAACAGTAGCCCCGGCTGGGTATAAGAATAAGCAGTGCCGTAAGCAGACGTCGGTACTTAGCGGTCGTATTGTGACCGCTTATGTACCGTTACGCTCTGCGACAGAGCGCGAGCGTGCCGCGTTTCTTATACCCTGCCAAGGGCTACGGGGATTTGATAGCATTTCTTCACTAACTCTCAATTTAGTACTCTTCCGCAATATCAATCTCTTCCTGCTCGGCAGCTGTCGTGTCTGCAGAGTAGGGTGTTCTGTGGAGGTATGCCAGCCAGTAACCGCATCCAACAATTCCGGCACCGCCTACGATGTTACCCAGAGTGATAGGCAGGAGGGCTTTTACAAGGAAATTGAACCAGGTCAGGCTCTCTGCTGCAATGCCGTAGACCTGCGCTGTCAGAAGACCGCATACACCGAAATACATATCTGCGATACTGTGCTCGAAGCCGCATAATACAAATAGCATCACGGGCCAGTAACTGGTCAGAAGCTTGCCGGAGACCCGCTTCGCAGCAAAGGACATCCATACCGCGATGCACACCAGAATATTACACAGGATACCTCTTACGAAAGCCTCACCCACACTTAAATTCGTCCGGGATGCTGCGGCATTAACAATGGCCTGTGCCAACTGCTCTCCGAAAAGATCCGGTGTCCGTCCCACCACTACCAATACTGCCAAAAAGCCGCACCGAGGAAGTTGCCGATGTAAACAAACAGCCAGTTTTTCAGCATCTTCCATACCGTGACTTTCTTCTCCAGCACTGCCAGTATGATCAGATTGTTGCCGGTGAATAGCTCGCTGCCCGCTACCAGTACCATAGCCATACCCGCTGGGAATACCGCAGCGCCTACCAGCTTCGCCACCGATGCGATGCCGATGGTGCTGGATGCCGTAGTCGAAGCAATTCCTGCAAAACCGATGAACATACCGGCAAAAAATCCCAACAGAATCGTCTTAAAGATCGACAGATTTACCTTATGGATCCCGACTTCTATATAATTTCTTGCAATTTCCAAAGGTGAATGCATAACCAAATTCCTCCTTATCCTTTTTGAGCAGTTCCATCTTGCCATATTTCTAAAACTCTTGCAAGCAAATCCGAAAAGAATATTTCCCTCTCTTGATTTTCGCACGTTAATTTGCTATAGTGTTTAAAAGACAAACGGACATCTTCCGACTTTGTCATACTATTTATTTGCAGCAAATAACAGAATCGAGGAAATCTACATGAGTACTCTTACATTTGGTTTTATCGGTCTGGGTCTGATCGGCGGTTCCATCGCCCGGGCGATCCGTCAGAATCTCCCTCAGTCTCAGATCATTGCATACGATATCAATGCAGATACCCTGCGGGAGGCTGCCCAGTGTGGTGTTGCCAATGTGATCACCACAAGGATCGATGCTTCCTTCTCCGACTGCGATTATCTTTTCCTCTGTGCTCCGGTACAGAAAAATGACGAGAACCTCTCAGCTGTAAAAGAAATTCTCTCACCAAAGACCCTGCTCACTGATGTTGGAAGTGTCAAGAGTGAGATTCATACAGAGATCAAAAAAGCCGGTCTGGAAGGACAGTTTATCGGCGGTCATCCCATGGCCGGAAGTGACCGTATAGGCTTTATCAATTCCAAGGCCGTTCTTTTGGAGAATGCCTATTACATTCTCACGCCCACGGATTCCGTTCCGGAAAACAAAGTCACGGATTATAAAAATCTTGTACAGCAGCTGGGTGCCATCCCTCTGATTCTGGAGCCGGCACAGCATGATTACGTTACTGCAGCTGTCAGTCATCTCCCCCATATCATTGCCGCATCTCTGGTAAATCTGGTGCGGGACAAGGATTCTGCGGACGGACTGATGAAGATGATCGCTGCCGGAGGTTTCAAGGACATTACCAGAATTGCCTCTTCTTCCGCTGTGGTATGGCAGCAGATCTGCCTGACCAATACAGAAAATATCTCGACACTGTTGTCCTCCTACATTGCTTCCCTGCAGGGGATCAGCAGGAATTAAATGCCAAAAGCGGTGATGACCTGTATGAACTGTTCGACAGTGCCAGAATCTACCGGGATTCCTTCATTAACACTGCCAGCGGCCGTTAAAATCTTCTTATGCAATCACCATTGACATTGCCGACGAACCCGGTGAGATTGCCGCCGTGGCTACGATTCTTGCCCTGAAAAATATCAGTATCAAAAACATCGGCATCGTCCATAACCGAGAGTACGAAGGCGGCGTTCTGCGCATTGAATTCTATCAGGAAGAAGCCATCGAGAGATCCACAAAGATCCTTTGCGAAAAGGGCTACAGTCTGCACAACAGGAAGTAGAAACCCTGTACCTGGCTCATCGCACTACACAAAAAGAGATCACCTACAAAGTGATCTCTTTTTCCTTATCTTTCCGCTTCTGTTTCCTTCGCCGCACTATTTTCTCCACACAGACACATACGAGCAGTCCAAACGCACCGCCACAGGTATCCAGCACCACATCCGCAAAACACCCATAGCGTCCTGGGACAAATAACTGATGGAACTCGTCCGCTCCGGCGGAGACAAACACCCAGAGTACGATCAGCAGATACAGTTTCCGGTTCCTCTCCTTCCAGGGTCTCCACACACCGTACAGCAGCACTCCCATGCATGCATACTCGGAGAAATGAGCCAGTTTACGGATTGGATGTTCAAAATAAGCTGCCATACTGTCGATCACATTCTGTGTCCAGTGTTTCCCGGAAATAGCATTCAGAAGCTCCGCACATTTTTCCGAGATCATAGAACTCAGTGAGCCTGATTCCTCACCGTCCTGACCAGAAAAAGCGAAAATCAACAGATATAACAGTACAAGTAAAATGGCAGCCACAACACTGACTGCTATTTTTTTCTTATTGTTTTTCATCGTCATTAATCGTCTGGTATACGCGGATTCTTGCCGCATCACTCTCCGACATTCCGATGAAGACAGCCCCGTACGTATAAGAATCTCCCTTCATTTCGATCCTGACGATCTGTAAGAACGCATGCAGCACTTCATGCGTCCAAATCCTCAGTTTCGATTCATACACTGCACCGATACTTAACACTTCCTTGCACAAAAAGCCCACTCCGTTGGGAGATACATCTACGATGTCTATGCTGACTTCCTGCATGTCTCCCTGGTCCAGGCGCTTTACCATCAGGGTGGAACTCATTTCTGTACGCCTGCTTCGTCTTCTTTCTTCCATTATTTTTCTCCTTTTAAGTCAGCGATAAACATAGCGTCTCCAAAGCTGAAAAATCTGTATTTTTCACGGATTGCTTCTTCGTAGGCGTGCAGGATATGTTCTCTTCCCGCAAGTGCCGATACCAACATTACCAGTGTGGACTCCGGCAGATGGAAATTCGTGATCAGTGCATCCAGCACCTTGAAACGATATCCGGGATAAATGAATATCTCGGTATTGTCACAGCCGGGCTGTACCATGCCCTGCTCGTCCGCTGCGCTCTCCACGGTACGGCAACTGGTGGTACCCACGCAGATCACACGCCCCCCATTTTTCTTCGTCTCATTGATGGTGTTCGCCGCTTCTTCCGTCACCTGATAATACTCAGAATGCATATGATGCTCCAGTACGTTCTCTTCCTTTACCGGCCGGAAAGTTCCCAGTCCCACATGCAATGTCACATAAGCGATCTTAATGCCTTTGTCCGCAATCTGCTGCAACAATTCCTGCGTAAAATGCAATCCCGCCGTAGGTGCTGCTGCGGAGCCTTCATATTTGGCATAAACGGTCTGATAACGATTCTTATCCTTCAGCTTATGGGTTATGTAAGGAGGCAGGGGCATCTCTCCCAGCTTGTCCAGCACTTCTTCAAAAATACCCTCATATTCAAAACGTATCAGACGATTACCTTCTTCCACAGTCTCCAGGACTTCTGCCTTTAATAGTCCATCCCCGAAGGTCAGGCGCTGACCGGGCTTGCATTTCTTGCCGGGCTTTACCAGAGTCTCCCAGACATCCGCTTCTTTTCGTTTTAATAGAAGGACTTCCACATGTCCGCCAGTACCTTCCCGTTCTCCCAAAAGTCTCGCTGGAATCACCTTGGTGTTGTTTAACACCAGACAGTCTCCGGGATGCAGATAGTCGATAATATCCCGAAAAATATGATGAGAGATCTCTCCCGTGTTTTTATCCAGTACCAGCAGTCTGGAGGAAGAACGATCCTCCAGCGGATCCTGTGCGATCAGCTCCTGGGGAAGATCAAAGTAAAAATCGGATTTTTTCAGTTCGGTCGTCTCTGCCATTACAGGCTCGCTCCTTCCACAAATGCTTTATATCCGCGATATGCCTCATATACATCGGCCTTGCTGGTAGCTTCCCACGGTGCATGCATGTTCAGCACTGCCACACCACTGTCGATGACATTCATGCCATACAGTGCCAGAATATATGCGATGGTTCCACCGCCGCCCAAATCGACCTTTACCAAGCTCTGCAGTCTGGAAGTTCACCTCTGCTTTGTCGAAGATATGGCGCAAATGTGCCAGATACTCCGCATTGGCATCGTTAGAACCGGACTTGCCTCTGGCTCCGGTGAATTTGTTGATGACCATACCGCCGCCTAAGTATGCCACGTTCTTTTTATCGAAGCTGGACGCATAGGTAGGATCAAAAGCACTGCTGACATCGGAAGACAGCATACAGCTATGTGCCAGGCATCTTCTCACGTTCAGTTCGCTGTATTCGCTTGCCAGATTCATCACCTCTGCCACGGCATTTTCAAAGAAATGAGACTGCATGCCGGTAGCACCTACGGAGCCGATTTCTTCCTTATCTACCAGAATACAGCACATGGTACGGTCGGTCACATCGCTGTCCAGCATTGCCTGCATGGAAGTGTAAGCACAGACCCTGTCATCCTGACCGTAAGCCAGTGTCATGCTGCGGTCAAAGCCTGCTTCTCTTGCTTTTCCTGCAGGAACGATCTCCAGCTCTGCGGAAACGAAATCCTCTTCATGAATATCGTAGGTCTCTTTCAGAATATCCAGAACACCTGCCTTTACTGCTTCTTTTCCAGCTTCTTTCTCGTCCTTCTTCTTATCTTTCTTATCGATCAGCAGAGGCTTGTTGCCTACGATGATATCCAGAGCTTCACCCTCGATAACCTTTGCTGCCTTTTTCTCCAGCTGCTCCTGTGCCAGATGGATCAACAGATCGGATACGAAGAATACAGGATCATCCTCGTTCTCACCGATATTGATTTCTACACAGGTGCCGTCCTTTTTCACGATGACTCCGTGGATTGCCAGTGGAATGGTCACCCACTGGTACTTCTTCACACCACCGTAATAATGGGTGTCCAGATAAGCGAATCCACCATCCTCATACAGGGATTCTGCTTTACATCCAGTCTGGGACTGTCGATGTGGGCGCCCAGGATGTTCATACCATCTGTCATGGGCTTACGTCCGATCTGGAACATGGCGATGGATTTGTTCATCCATACGCTGTATACCTTATCTCCGGTTTTAAGAGCAGCGCCCTCTTTGATCAGACTCTCCAGTTCACGGTAACCGGACTTCTCAATAGTATTGACAATGGTGTCAATGCACTCTCTCTCGGTCTTACCGTTGTCTAAGAAATCACGATACTGTGCGTTTATTTTCTCCAACTCTTTTAACTGTTTGGAAGAATAGGTCTCCCAGGTGTTTTTCTTTTCCATATTTATCCTCATTTCCGCATCCGTCTTCCGGATACTCTTTTACTATAATCATAACAGGAGAGGTTCCTCGCCCTCTCCGTATCAGTGTACTACATTTGCGTCCGCAGTTCAATTCCTGTCTGTCAGATTTTCATCCTGCCCCTTAGGATCCCTGTCGATCTCCGTATAATGTTTTTTTCTGCGCTGGATCTTCTTGATCTCCCGGATGCGTCTACGGTTCTCTCTTGCCAGTTCGCTCTTACTGCTGGCATGATTCACCAGTACCCGGTTCACCGGACGGAAATAACGGTTCAGATAAGCACCGATCAGAATGATATACATGCAGAAATACATCCACAACATAATGATCACAATAATGGTCAAACTTCCGTAAATACTATACCCATTTCCATAGGACACATACATGGAAAATCCCCAGGAAAATATACTCCATACTACCGCAGCAAAGCAGGCTCCCGGAACCTGTTCCGTGAATTTCAGCTTTGTGTCCGGGATATATGTATAAATCAGGCCAAACAAAAGAATCAGCACCGCCCATACGAACAGAAAGCGGAAATTCATCAGGAGACTCACAAACATCTGCAGCTGCGGAATCCTATGTAATGCAATATCCACCAGCTGATTACCAAATACCATGAAAAACAGTGACAAAATCAACACTACAAGCATGATCAACGTATAAAAGCTTGCAATAAAACGGATCACGAAGTAATTACGCTTCTCGTCCACACCATTGACCGCATTTAATCCCAGCATCAGTGCCATGACACCCTTCGCCGCCGACCAGACCATAGCGATCAGAGCCACCGGCAGAATTCCCACAGAACTCTCATACACATCAACGACCAGACTCTCCACCATGGCATCTGCAATATCCGGCGTCACATCCGTCAGCGCCGTGACCAGATTCTGCTCCGTCACCGGGGTATAAGGAATCACCGCACAGACTACCATCAGCATCGGAATCACCGACAAAAACAGGAAAAAGGCTGTACTCGATGCATAAGCGCTGATATTCTGTTTTTTCATCTGGCTGGAAAAATCACGCCAGATGCTGATTATTGTCCTGAGCATATCTCGCATCCTTCATAGAAAAAGTTAAGGATCTGTTCCGCGCCAAGCCCCTGTAGTGCCATATTTTTGGCACCGTTCTGGCTCATTCCCACGCCATGGCCGAATCCACCGCCGATAATGTTATATCCTACCACATTTTTCTTATCATGGCTAGGTTCAATCACAAAAAATGCACTGGGAAGGAGATTCGGCATGGCCACCTCACTACCATCCTGCCTTACCACCTTCGTAACCCCGTCACAAAGTACTGCTCTGATATTATATTCCGAGATCACCTTAAAGGTTCCTTTGTCCGTGACAATGACCATTTCGTCTGCCACACCACCGGGGCCACGTTTTACAACGGAGATATCGTTTACTTTTTGAAAAAGCTTTTATATTTTGACTGACATAGTCATCGTCCTTCAGGGTCAATATTAACTTTCCATTGGCTTCATAACGTTTCTTCAGCGTCTCCACTATCCGATCCACATCAATCTCTTTTACCGTATATGTCCAACGGTACCAGCCTTCCTGCGCTTCATAATCTTCCGCATGTGTCTCCGTGATAAAATCCCGGAAAGCCTCTTCTTCCCTCAGATCCTCTGGACCTGCATCTCTGTTTACCTCATTGCTGTCTGCCGCGATTACCCCACCGTCCGTCTGCATCAGGCTCTCCGGATTCAGCCGGCTGCTCTTCAGATAATCAAGTGCCTCCGCCTCCGCTGTCTTCCATACATTTGCCGTAGTTCCCACGCCACAGGAGGTAGAGTAATAATAAGTGTTCGCCACCGTTCCTTCATCTGTCAGGATCATCTGTCCGTAGGTCTCCTTCACCGCCGTGGTAGCACTGTCAGCTTCTGTGATATTATTGTAGACCTGATAGGAAGTGCTGTCGTCCACATGGGCGCCGTACCGGGGATAGCCCGCCCGCAGCATATGTCCGTAGGCATAGGTTCTGGCACAGATAGCCTGTGCTTTCAGGGGCTTCCAGCGGGTAGGATGCCGGCATCTCACTTGGCACTACACTGTAGAGATATTCTTCCAGCGGAAGCTCATTTACCACTGCAATTCCGTCTGCGGTCCGCAGCAGCTCTATATGCCCTCTGTAAGAAGGTGTTCCCTGACTTCGATTCACATTGATCAGCCGTACCCGGCCGGTCAGCACTGTCGGTACTATGCGGATCCGTTCTCCCACGAAATAATCGCTGTCTGTGTCAATGGTCACCTCGTCTCCCCTGGAAAACAATTCTTCCTGCATTTCCTCACCGGTTCCGTACTGTAGTAGAAAATCACTTTCCGCCGTCAGTGTCACCGTCTGGTGCAAAACATCCGAAAAATCCGAAGTTTTGATCAATACCCGGATTTTGTCCATGTTATCTTCTCTGGCCAGCAGGATACCGCAGATCTCGTCATTTTCACGAATAAAGTCCGCATCCATATAGCCGAATCGCAGATCTTCAGTAGTACACATGGTAAGCTCCCGGTACAGGCGATACCCTTTGTAATCCTCAGCCAACGGGATCCGGCCCCTGCCCTCGATCTCGATACCGCTTTCATCTGCCGACAGCACCCGGCCTGTGAACTTCTCTGTTTTCAGGATAACGGCACTCACGAGGTCATCCGTAAGTTCCACATCTGCCAGCTGTTCCCGCATCTGGTCCGGTGTCGGCAGCCTGCCTGCCTCATTCGCCTCTGTATCCAGATCATAGGTCTCTCTTACTCCGTCACAGAATAAAGTAATCTGCCCAGCTTCCGCCTCCGTGATCCAGACGTTTTTCAATTCCCGTACTACTGGAATATGCTGAGGCAGGGCCTCTTCTGTCTCCGGTGCCCCCGGCTCCTCCCGACCGCAGCTATGTAACAAATTTATCAGAAGTAAAAAAAGAAGAAATGCCGTACCTAACACACACAGGTATTTCTTCCACTGTATTCTCTGTTCTCTGGAAAGTTTATAATAATTCTCAAGCAGTCTGTTTTTCTTCAAATCATTTCCCGCCTATTCAGAATCTGTTTTATGACTTTAAAAGAGCAGTCCCAAAGGACTGCTCTCTCTTTTGTATTGTTATCCCCAAAATGCCGCCTCTTACCTTTTGACTCCTAGCAATGCTAGGTGGGTAACCGCAACCAACCTTTTGCCTTCCCTTCCAATCCTCCTTGCGGAGTGAGGGCTTGACAGCCACTTGGCAATATAGGAATCCCGTTTAAAGTAAATGTAGGTTCAAAACTGGTAAGAGTTATCGTACATCTCAGGTTAAGTATATTATAGCGAGTTAAGATCCATTTTACAACTGTAATTTTTACCAATATTATTATCTGCAAAAAAAAGGCTGTCTCCGAAGAGACAGCCTTCCATATTTGCATTTGTCTGTAAAGTAAGATTACAGCTGAGGACCAGCAGCAACCAGAGCCTTACCAGCATCATTTCCTTCGTATTTAGCGAAGTTCTTGATGAATCTCTGAGCCAGATCCTTTGCCTTCTCTTCCCACTGGGAAGGATCAGCGTAGGTATCTCTGGGATCCAGAATACCGGTGTCAACACCAGTCAGCTCGGTAGGAACTTCGAAATCGAAGTAAGGGATCTTCTTGGTAGGAGCGGTCTTGATCGCACCATCCAGAATAGCATCGATGATACCACGGGTATCCTTAATGGAGATACGCTTGCCTGTGCCGTTCCATCCTGTGTTAACAAGATATGCCTTAGCACCGTTCTTCTCCATCTTCTTAACCAGCTCTTCTGCATACTTGGTAGGATGCAGCTCCAGGAATGCCTGGCCGAAGCAAGCAGAGAAGGTAGGGGTAGGCTCGGTAATACCACGCTCGGTACCAGCTAACTTAGCTGTGAAACCGGACAGGAAGTAGTACTGAGTCTGCTCGGGAGTCAGAATAGATACGGGAGGCAGTACACCGAATGCATCAGCAGACAGGAAGATTACGTTCTTAGCTGCGGGTGCGGAAGAAATAGGACGTACGATATTCTTAATATGGTTGATAGGATAAGATACACGAGTATTCTCGGTAACGCTCTTATCGTTGAAATCAATCTTGCCGTCAGCATCAACGGTTACGTTCTCAAGCAGAGCATCTCTCTTGATTGCGTTGTAGATGTCGGGCTCGGAATCCTTGTCCAGGTTGATAACCTTAGCGTAGCATCCACCTTCGAAGTTGAATACGCCGTTGTCATCCCAGCCGTGCTCGTCATCACCGATCAGCAGACGCTTAGGATCGGTAGACAGAGTTGTCTTACCGGTTCCGGACAGACCAAAGAAGATTGCGGTGTTCTCACCGTTCATATCGGTGTTTGCGGAGCAGTGCATGGAAGCAATGCCCTTCAGAGGCAGGTAGTAGTTCATCATGGAGAACATACCCTTCTTCATCTCTCCGCCGTACCATGTGTTAACAATAACCTGCTCGCGGCTGGTGATATTAAATGCTACACAAGTCTCGGAGTTCAGACCCAGCTCCTTGTAATTCTCAACCTTAGCCTTGGATGCGTTGTAAACTACGAAATCAGGCTCGAAGTTCTTCAGCTCTTCCTCGGTGGGTTTGATGAACATGTTGGTTACGAAATGAGCCTGCCAAGCTACCTCAACGATGAAACGGATAGCCATGCGGGTGTCCTTATTAGCACCGCAGAATGCATCTACAACGAACAGTCTCTTGTTGGACAGTTCCTTCTTAGCGATATCCTTTACAGCAGCCCATGTTTCCTGAGACATACGATGGTTGTCGTTCTTGTACTCATCGGAAGTCCACCATACAGTGTTCTTGGAGTTCTCATCTTCAACGATGAACTTATCTTTGGGAGAACGTCCTGTATATATACCGGTCATAACATTTACCGCACCGAGTTCGGTCTCCTGACCTTTCTCGTAGCCTTTCAGTTCAGGCTTCATCTCTTCTTTGAATAATTCTTCATAAGAAGGATTGTGAACGATTTCTGTGGTTCCGGTGATGCCGTACTTGCTTAAAATTGATCTCTGCCATCTTACATTAACCTCTTTCCTTTATTCTTTATATGTGTCTTTATCTTCTGCCACATCGTGTGTATTATCTCAAACCCCAGTAAAAAAGTCAAGAAACCGCTAAAAATTTTATACTGATTTTATATTCTCTTTACTTTACCCTGGTTTCCTTGGCCAGCCACTCTTTTTCTTCCTCATTCAGATAGGGAGAAATCTTCTCGTATACAGTCTTCTGATACTCGTGCAGATACTTTTTCTGGGTATCGTTCAGATACTTTTCATCAATGGCTTCTCTGTCGATGGGTACCCATGTCAGGGTCTCGAAATGCATGAACTGACCATACTCGTTCTTCACATCATTTTTCGCCACCATAACATTCTCGATGCGGATACCGTGGCTGCCCTGAATATAGATGCCGGGCTCATTGGTGATATCCATACCATCCTCAAACACTGCCTCCACCATACCTCCGGTGAATCTCCAGCGCATGTTCTGGGGACCTTCGTGCACATTCAGAATATAACCTACGCCGTGTCCGGTACCGCACTGGTAATCAATGTCCATATCCCAGATAGGCTGTCTTGCCAGAATGTCCAGATTCCGTCCGGTACAGCCGTAGAGCCAGTGGGCATGGGTCAGCTGCATCACTGCCGCTGCTACCATGGTGTAATGCTTTTTGATCTCTTCGGAAATGGGACCTAAAACGATGGTTCTGGTCACATCGGTGGTACCTCCCAGATACTGTCCGCCGGAATCTACCAGAAGCATTCCTTCCGGCTCCAGAGTCGCACAGTTGTCTGGGGTTGCTTCGTAATGCATCATGGCTGCATTGGACTTGTAACCTGCGATGGTCGGGAAGGACAGATCTAAGAATTCCGGGATCTCTCTTCTCTTCTGTTCCAGATAGTCCGCTGCGGTCACCTCAGTGATCTTCTCTTTGCCCACATGGGTCTTCAGCCAGTAGATAAATTTCGTTACGGCCACGCTGTCCTTTAAAAAGATCTCCTGCATTCTCGCAAGCTCTACCGGATTCTTAATGGCCTTTAACAGTTCGGTGGGGTTCTTGCCCTCTACTAACTTCTGATTCTTCTGCAATGTCTTGTATAAAGTATAACTGCAATATCTGTTGTCCACGAGGATCGCATTGCCCGCAGGGAGTGCCTTCAGGAAATCTACGACGGTGTCGTATTCCTTTACCTCGATACGATGAGCTGCCAGGTATTCCGTCACCTGTGCATCCAGTGCTTTCTGCTGGATAAACAGGGTTGCGGACTCTTCTGTAATATAGGCATAGGACATTGCTACCGGATTGCATTCCACATCACAACCGCGGATATTGAAGAGCCACATCAGATCATCCAGTTTGGTCAGAAGCAGTGCATTGGCACCGTCCTTCGCCATCTTTTCTCTGGTCTCTGTCAGTTTTTCCTCTACGCTCTTACCGGCGATTTCCTCATCCAGTACGGTTACTTTTCCGGCAGGAAAATCCGGTCTGTCTGTCCAGATGCTCTCTGCCAGATCCTTCTCATAAGCGATGCGGATCTGCTTCTTTTCCAATACCTTTTCGTATTTTTTGCCGTCCATGGCAGCGATAACTCTGCCATCAAATCCTAAAGTCTGTCCCTGCTGCATGTTCTGCTCCAGGAATTCCTCGATGGTGGGAACTCCCTCCTGTAACATACGGAACAGTTCTACGGTCGTTCCTTCCAATTCTGCTTCTGCCTGGATGAAATATCTGCCGTCAGTCCACAGTCCCGCGCCGTCTTTCCAGACTACCAGTGTGCCGTTGGAACCGGTAAAATTGCAGAAATATTCTCTTACTTTAAAATAATCGTTTACATATTCGGAATTATGAAAATCCGCTGTGGGCATCATATAGAAATCAATGCCCTCTTCCTGCATCTTCTTCCGAAGAAGTGCAAGTCTGTCCTGAATCACTTTGTTTTCCATGTTATCTCCATTCTATATATCATCTATATATCAGTTAATCAATACCCTTCCGTAAGTTCACCCTTGCAGAGTCCTACAGCTCTGGAAGTACCGATTCTTTCACAGCCAAGTCCTAAGAACATTTCCAGATCTTCCATGCTGGATACGCCGCCTGCCGCTTTGATCTTTACGTTAGGGCCAATGTACTTCTTGAACAGTTCCACATCCTCCTTCGTGGCGCCGCCGGTTCCGAAGCCGGTGGAAGTCTTGATAAAGTCCGCTCCGGCATTGGTCACTGCCTTACACATGGCGATCTTCTCTTCCTCGGTCAGATAACAGGTCTCAATGATCACCTTGAGGATATGATGTCCGCACTCTTTCTTCAGTGTACGGATCTCTTCCTCCACCTTGTCAAGCAACCCGTTCTTCACATCGCTGATATTCACTACCATATCGATCTCGTTGCAACCATCCTCCAGTGCCTTGCGCACCTCGGCCACCTTGGCTTCCGTCACACTGTATCCTAAGGGGAATCCTACTACGGTACAGATATTGATTTTGTCTCCGTAAGTGTCATGGATTCTCTTGATATAGCAGGGGCACACATACGCTGGCGGTATGATACTGAATCGCCTCATCGCATAATTTCTGGATGTCCTCCCAGGTAGCAAAGGCTTTCAACTGGGTATGATCCACTTTTCCAAGCATTTCTTTTGCAGTCATGTTGTTCTCCTTCCGGTATCTATTTTCATATTATTGTTACAGTCTGCTAACCTTACTTATTATAGCAAAGAACCCCCGCAAGATAAAGGATAAAGTTTTTACACAAAAACAATACCGCCCAGAAAGCCGTTGACGTGACTTGGGCGGTATCTCACTAATATTTAATTCTTAACTACATTCCAAGAAAACTCTTCACCGTGTCTTTCATCTTGTCCACGTCACACTGGGTATCGTGCAGCACCGGTGCGGTACGGATTTCTTCGATGGCATTGGGTACTTTCACCTTGGCGATCTTAGACAGTTCATCCACCAGTTCAAAGTCACCCATGGCATCATACTTGATGTCAATGGCATCCATAACGCTTCTGGTGAACTTGAAGGGGCTTGCGGTGGAAGCGATCACGGTGGTCTTGTGATCTCCGGTCTCAACCACATACTTGCCGTACACTGCGGAAGCTACTGCGGTATGGGTATCGATGACATAACCGCATTTTTCATACAGACGGCGGATCTCTGCGGCGGTCTCCGCTTCGCTTGCAAAGTTGCCGTAGAAGTCAGCCAGCTGTGCCTTCATCTCTTCGGTGATCTCGTATTTGCCGTTGCCGGACAGAGCGTTCATCAGCTCACGGTTCTTGTCTGCATCATTGCCTGCAATACGGTAGATCAGACGCTCCAGATTGCTGGAGATCAGAATATCCATGGACGGTGAAGTGGTCAGTACGAATTCTCTGTTGCGGTCATAGGTGCCGGTGCGGAAAAAATCATACAATACCTTATTGTCATTGGAAGCACAGATCAGCTTATCGATGGGCAGTCCCATATTCTTCGCATAAAATGCAGCCAGAATATTACCGAAGTTGCCGGTGGGAACCACAACATTGATCTTCTCACCCTCTGTGATCTTACCATCTTTTAATAATTGTGCATACGCATAAACATAATAACAAATCTGAGGTACCAGACGTCCGATGTTAATGGAGTTCGCAGAGGAAAACTGGAAGCCCTTCTCATCCATTTCTTTTGCCAGTTCCTTGTCGGAGAAAATCTTCTTCACACCGGTCTGGGCATCATCGAAATTACCGTGAATGCCTACCACAAAAGTATTGGCACCCTTCTGGGTCACCATCTGCTTCTCCTGAATCGGCCTGACACCGTTCTTCGGGTAAAATACGATGATCCGGGTACCCTTGACATCGGCAAAGCCTGCCAGAGCTGCCTTACCGGTATCACCGGAAGTAGCAGTCAGGATCACGATCTCATTCTTGATATTATTCTTACGGGCGGAAGTGATCATCAGGTGAGGTAAAATGGAAAGTGCCATATCCTTGAACGCAATGGTGGAACCATGGAACAATTCCAGATAATAAGCATCATCCGCCTGTACCAGAGGAGCGATCTTCTCCGTATCAAACTTGGAATCATAAGCGTTGTTGATACAATTTTTCAGTTCTTCCTCGGTAAAGTCTGTCAGGAATAATTTCATAACTTCATAAGCTACCTGCTGATAACTCATTCCAGCCAGTTCTGAAAGACTCTTGTCCAATGTAGGAATATGATCCGGTACAAACAGTCCTCCGTCATCGGATAATCCCTTCAGAATTGCCTGGGATGCGGTTACCGGTTCGCTGTTGCTGCGTGTGCTGCGATAAATTACTTCCATTTCCTCTCCTCCGTGTCTATGTATGAATGTATGCTGGAATATCTCCCTAGCATCTCCATCTATATTTTCGAAAAGTATAGCATACTTTAAACACTGTTGCAAGGTGAATCATTGAAGCGCTTTTTTATCCGAAAAAAATTCATGTCCGCCATGTCGGAATAATAGCGTCAATTTTTCATCGAACCAGCGCATACTTCCACTGTCGGCATATTTTCTGGCGGCAAAATACAATGCTCCCCTGGAAATGTCCTCGCCCGCCAGAGCCCGTCCGACAGCTTCTACCGTCTCTTCACTGACACTTACTTTGTAATAACTGCCGTCGGCAATGGGAGAAAACTGACACCCCGTTTTCCCGCTGGAATACGATCTCCGTAATGCTGTCCGGAAATTTTTCGGAATTCAAACGGTTCAGGATCACATTGGCCACCAACAGCTTCCCATCCTCGTCTTCGCACCCGGCTTCCGCTTCCACGATCCGAAGCAGCACTTCCAGATCCGCCTGTTCCAGCTGGTACTTACTCTCCCGCTGTAATTCACTGCAATCCACTACTCTCTGTCCGGAAGAAGTCCGGGAAGCAATCCCCATCATGATGCTTTCCTTGTCCGCCAGCAGGCTTTCTTCCATATGTACCTCCGACACCGTCTGCTGCAATTTCCTACAGATTTCTTCCATGCGGCAGAGACTTAAAACACCGATCAGAAATATCAGATTTATTACAAGTAGTCCGCTTAATGCTCTTTTATACATACAGGCTTTGTTCCTTTCCCCAATTCTCATTTTGGCTCTAACTTCATTTTATGCAGCTCGTCCGAAAAATATATCTGTTGTTCTCCGGAGAAAAATGTTACTATAGAAATATGAGTGAGCAAAACATTGAAAAAGAACAATTATATAAAGGAGTCTTCCGGGCCGAAAAAAAAGACGGAACTGTCTATTACCGTGCTTCTCTGACCAAAAACGGCAAGCATATCAGTCTTGGCAGTTTCCCCGATGCCTTACAGGCCCATCGGGCCTACGAACAGGGGCTTCTCCTGCTATCCGATCCTTCCCTGACACTGCAGTCCTACGAGAAGGTGTCCCCTTTGTCCTTCGAAAAATGGGTCAGTCTGATCAATCTGCGGGACAACGGACTATACATCGGCAATCCGATCTATCTGGGGCAGCAGCTCTTCTATTATTATTTGTCCCCCCACCATGTCTTAAAATTCGACATGGAAGACCTGTTCTATTATTCTTCCCATAAGATCATGTGCCGGGGAAATCATTATTTTGTGGCCGACTACGGAATGCAGCAGACGCTGACCTCACGCTATGGCATCAAAAGCTACGGAGTTCCCGGCGTGGATTATTGTTTTGTCAACGGAGATCCTACGGACTTCCGCAGGGAAAATCTGCAGATCCACAACATCTATCACGGTGTCCGGAAAACGGCAGCAAAAAACGGACAGTACGTTTATACTGTCCGCATTCATATCCGTGGTAATTATATTGTGGGGCGCTACGCTACTGATATCGAAGCAGCCATTGCCTATAACAAGGCCATCGATATTTTGCATAGCAAAGGAGTCACCAGTAATTTTACCCCCAACTATGTGGAAGCCATCACTCCCCGCCGTTATGCCGAGATCTATTCTACGCTCGACATTGCACCGGGAATCCTGAATTATGAGCCTATTTCTCCGAATAATCAATAAAACTGATATTCATATTGGCATAGCCTGCAATGCCGTCGATGGTGACATCATTGGCATATTGCCACATGGTAAAACGATAAGGATAATCCGGCACGTCTTCCATCTGGGAAAGCCATACGTCATATGCCGATAATTTTGACAGGTCAATCTCTTTGATCAGCCACTCCTTGTCTCCGTAAAGCAGGGGCTTATATCCGGCTGCCTCTATGGTATCCAGGAAAGCCTTGGTGATCTTCGTCTTGTCAGCACGACTGACAGTCTCGATTCTCGTCGTATCATTGTCCACAAAACTCATATCAAAAGCCACCGGATAGGTGATCTTGTAGTCTTTGATATTCTCCAGAACGATATTGGATTCCTCCACCGCCTCTTCTTCCGTGATGGCCTGTGAGGTAAAATACACCCCGATCTGTAATCCAGCATCTGTGGCTCTCTTGATATTGTCTACGAAATAATCATCCAATACGATCTGTCCGCTGCCATAGCCTCTGGCACCTACCCGCAACATCACAAAATCCACTCCGGCTTTTTTCAGTTTCAAAAAATCCACATAATCCTGATATTTGGAAATATCCACCCCGACATAGGAAGTCAGTTTGCCGTCCTGATAATATTTCATCAGGTCGGACTGGCACACCAGTTTGGTGAAATCATATTCGTGCTTGGGAAGGTACGGGCTGATCAGCACCCATTCTTCCTTGCCGTCCCGGTTGGTCACCAGGGTATGTTTTCCATCGGTGGAGGGATCCGCTTCCGCTGTTTCCTTTTTGTTATCCTTTTGGGAAGGCTCCGCAGACGGCAATGGTGTTGCCGTAGTCTCCGGGTACATGTCCCAGAAATCCAGATCCGAAGGAGTCAATGTGCTTCCGGTGATCAGGTCCTGCGTGTCCGGATATTTGTCTGTCTGATTATTTCCTGCCTGTTGTACATTCTCCGTCTGTGCAGCCGTATTGTTCTGTTGGTGGGAAGTGGGCTGTCTGTTCATGATCAGCACCACCGTAAGGATCACTGCCACGAAAATTGTAACAGCAACGATGGCACTGATCACCGTAGGTGTCAGCCCTCCTCCGTGATCTTCATAATCGTCCGGAAGACGCATATCTTTTTCTCCTCTTGTACTTTCTTTTTATGCTTTTACGATACATTTCTTCGGGCATTTCTCCATGCAGGCACCACAGCCCACACATTTCTCCGGATCAATGATTGCATGGAAATTCTCGACCTTCACAGCATCGTGCTGGCAATTCTTTACGCAGATACCGCAGCCCACACAGCCGGTCTTGCAGGCCTTCATGGTAACGGGGCCCTTGTCCGTAGAACTGCAGGCTACCTGTACCGTATTGGAATAAGGCCGTAAGCTGATCAGATGTTTGGGGCAGACCTCCACGCACTTTCCGCAGGCCTTACATTTTTCCTTATCTACTACAGCCACACCGTTCTCTACATGAATGGCATCGAAGGGACAGACCTGTGCACAGGTTCCGAATCCCAGGCAGCCACTGTTGCAGGATTTCGGTCCGCCTCCGGGCACAAAGTTCATCATACGACAGTCCTTGATGCCATAATAATCATAATCCGTTGTGGTCCGCTCGCAGTCACCCTGACAATGCACATAGGCTACCTTGCGCTCGGAAGCCTCTGCTTCTACACCCATGATGGCGGCGATTTTTTTGCCGACTTCCTCTCCGCCTACGGGACAGGTGTTCACCGCAGCCTCTCCCTTTGCAATGGCAGCTGCCAGACCGGAACATCCGGCGAAGCCGCAGCCACCACAGTTATTTCCGGGAAGGGCAGCTAACACCGCCTCTTCCTTCTCATCTACTTCTACTTTGAATTTAATGCCGGCCACGCCAAGGAACAGTCCCACAAAGATGCCGACGATTCCGACACAAGCCGCAGCAATCAGAATTCCTGTTATACTCATCTATGTTACTCCTTCCTAGATCAGACCGGAGAATCCGCAGAAAGCAATGGCCATCAGTCCTGCTGTCAGCAGTACCATGGGCATTCCCTTGAAAGATTCCGGCACTTCATTGTATTCCATCTTCTCACGCAGTCCTGCCAGGATCACGATGGCAATGGTAAAGCCAAGCGCTGTGGCAAAGCCATTTACGATACCGGTCAGAATACCGTATTCTTTCTGCACGTTGGTAATGGCTACACCCAGCACCGCGCAGTTGGTGGTAATCAGAGGCAGATAGACGCCCAGTGCCTGATACAGGGAAGGCATTGCCTTTTTCAGGAACATTTCCACGAACTGTACCAGTGCAGCAATGACGAGAATGAACACTATCGTCTCCAGATACTCAATGTGTAACGGCTGTAAGATAAATTTGTAGATCACACCCGCTACCGCACTGGACAGCGTAATAACGAAGATAACCGCCGTTCCCATGCCGCCCGCCGTCTTGATCTTGCGGGACACGCCTAAGAAGGGGCACAGTCCCATGAACTGGCTTAATACGATATTGCTGACGATGGAGGAACTGATCAGTAACAGAAGCATATCTTTTACACTATCCATTTATTTGTCCTCCTTATCTAAATCGATGGTCTCCAGATCATCCTCTGCCGTCTGAGATTTTGCTGCCGCTTTTGCCGCATCCTTCACAGCCTCTTCCGTGGTATTGGTATTGTCATAAAACCGCTCCGAGCAGCCGCTCTCGCCACAGTGCAGACAGTCATGTCCGCAGCCGGACTGGATTTTCTCGTAATCCTTGCCAGCCAGCTTTCTCTTATTCTTGATATAGTTCTGCAAAGCGGTCAGTGCAGCCAGTACGAAGAACGCACCGGGAGCCAGTCCGAAAATATTGATCGTCACATAGGAATCCGGCATGATCCGAAATCCGAAGATGGATCCGGCCGCCAGGATCTCACGTACTGCACCGATACAAGTCAGTGCCAGAGAGAAACCAAGTCCCATGCCAAGTCCATCGAACAGGGAAGGAATGGGCGGATGGGAATACGCATAGCTCTCTGCTCTTCCCAGAATGATACAGTTTACAACGATCAGAGGAATATACACACCCAGAGCATCGTTCAGTGACGGCAGATACGCCTGCAACAGCAGCTGTACCGCAGTTACGAAGGATGCAATGATCACGATAAATGCAGGGATTCTCACCCGGCTGGGGATCACTTTTCTAAGCAGCGAAATGATCAGGTTACTCATGGTAAGTACCACTGCCGTGGTCAGGCCCATGCCAAGTCCGTTCATGGCCGATGTGGTCACCGCCAGAGTCGGACACATTCCCAGCATCAGTACAAATGTAGGATTTTCCTTGATGATACCGTTATAAAGTCTTTCACCTGCTTTATTCATTGCCAGCACCTCCCTGTACATAATCATTAAATGCCAGAAGGCTTCCGTTGACAGCGTTGGTCACTGCTTTCGTGGTGATGGTCGCACCGCTGATGGCATCGATCTCACTGTCAGAAGTGGATCCGGTCTTGGTGTAGGCAAAGCTCTTCACGTTCTTGTTGTGGAACTGCGGCACCAGCACATCTCCCGCTTTCATGCCCAGTCCGGGAGTCTCGGAAATACTTAAAATAGAAATATCATTGACCGTACCATCCAGACGGATTCCCACATACAGCACAATATTTCCGCCATAGCCTTCGGAGGTCGTGGTCTGGATCACATAGCCCAACTGCGTTCCGGAGGCATCCTGCGCTTCATAGACGGTACCGATGGTGATTCCGGTATCTGCCAGCTTCTGCGCCGTATCCGCAGAAGGTGTATAAGCATCCAGTTCTTCAAAATGCTCCGCATCCGCAAAGACCGCCTGACAGGCTTCCTGCACCGCTTTTTCCTCCTGCTGACGGATGGGCTCCTTGGTCAGTTCATAGACAAAGCCAAGCAAAAGTCCGGCAATCAGAGTAATTGCGAACAAAATGCCCGCTTCTTTTAACATTGCCTGAATATCATTCTTATTTTTCACGTTTCGCACCTGCCTTTCTGCCAAAAGCCACCGGCATGGTGAATTTTTCGATCAGAGGTACCAGAAGGTTACCTAAAATGATGGCATAGGACACTCCCTCTGCTCCCGGTCCGAAGATACGGAAGATTCCGGTAAGAAGTCCCAGTATCGCACCGTATACATACTGTCCCTTGATGGTAATCGGTCTGGTGACATAATCCGTTGCCATGAAAAAGGCCCCCAGGATCAGGCCGCCGCCTGCTAACTGTGCAGACAGATAGGCAGGATCAAAGCCGTGTCCTCCGAAGATTCCCGCAAACAGGATCACGGTCACAATATATGTACCGGGAATCCGAAGGTCGATCACACCGATCAGGATCAGGAAACAGGCACCGATCAGCAGTGCGATCACGGAAGTCTCGCCGATGGTACCGGCGGTCTTACCTACGATCATGTTCATGACATTGACACTCTCTCCTGCCTTCAGTGCTGCCAGCGGTGTAGCCCCGGTATAGGCATCACAGGCAAAATTCGTCATCTGGGACGGGAAAGAGATCAGCAGAAAGCATCTGGCTGCCAGTGCCGGGTTCATAAAGTTCTGACCCAGAGCACCGAACAGCATTTTTACCACAAGGATGGCAAACACACCGCCCAATGCCGCCATCCACAGCGGAATGCTCACCGGCAGATTCAGCGCCAGCAGCAGTCCCGTTACCACTGCTGACATATCGGAAATCGTGATTTTTTTCTTCCAGAGCCAGCCGAATAATAACTCCGTCAATACTGTACTGGCAATGGTCACAGCCATGACTGCCAGTGCTCTGGGGCCAAAGTTATAGATTCCGAAACCGGCAGCCGGCAGCAGTGCGATCACCACGGCTGTCATAATGCTGCTGGTCGTTACTTTTGACCGGATATGAGGATTTGAAGATACTTTTAAAAGTCCGCTCACTGTTCTTCCCTCCTACTTCTTTTTCTTCTTGGCAAGCTGGATCTTACGCATGGATTTGATCTCCTGCGTCAGAGGACGCTTTGCCGGGCATACAAAACTACAGCAGCCGCATTCACAGCATTCCATACCGTTATGTTCCACGAAAGCCTCTTCATCAAAATGCTCCGCATAGGTTGCCAAAAGGCTGGGAACAATACGGCCGGGACATGCTTCCACGCAACGTCCGCAGTTGATGCAGGGACTGGGCTCCATAGCGGATACATCGTCCTGGGTCAGTGCCAGTAATGCGGTAGAGGTCTTTGTGGTGGGTACATCCAGCTGGAACATACCGAATCCCATCATGGGACCTCCGCAGATGATCTTCTCCGGCTCCTGCTTAAATCCACCGGCTATATCCAACAGTTCCTGATAACTCATACCGATAGGTACACGAAAATTCCGGGGATTGGCCACAGCATCTCCGGTAACAGTGATGATACGTTCCATCAGAGGGCGTCCTTCCGTCACCGCTCTGTAAATGGCAACCACAGTATCTACGTTATCTACAATACAACCTACGTCCGCAGGCAACATGGAGGAATTGATCTTCCGTCCCGTTGTGGCATAGATCAGCTGACGCTCCGCGCCCTGAGGATACTTGGTCTTCAGTGCCTTCACCGTGATCTGAGGATCGTTCTTAGTCATCTGTTTTAACAGAGAGATACAATCCGGCTTATTGTCCTCCACGGCCAGAATACCGTGGGCATTGTCAAACAGCTTCAGCATGATCTTCAGACCACCGATCAGCTTGTCCGGCTCTTCCATCATTCTGCGGTAATCGGAAGTCAGATAAGGCTCACATTCCGCACAGTTAGCAATTACATATTCAATTTTGTCAGGATCCTTGGGAGACAGCTTGACATGCGTAGGAAATCCGGCACCACCCATACCTACGATACCGGCTTCCTTCACAATGTCGATGATCTCTTCCTTCTGCAGTTTGTCCACCGGTGCATAAGGATGAAATTCTTCGCTCTCATACAGGCCGTCATTGTCGATCACGATACTCTGTATCAGATCTCCTGTTACCACACGTCTCGTCTCAATGGTTTTTACCGTACCCGACACAGATGCATAGATGGGTGCCGACACGAAGCCACCACTTTCCGCTATCTTTTGTCCCGCCAACACCCGGTCTCCTTTTTGCCACGATGGGCTTCGCCGGAGCGCCGATGTGCTGGGACAACGGATAGACCATTTCCCCTTTGGGCAGGACATCCTGGATCGGTTTGTCCTTGGACAGATCTTTTCCATCATAGGGATGTATTCCGCCTACAAATGTCAACTTTGCCATTTCCTAACATCCTTTCTAAATAGTTACTTGTATTGCAAATTGCATTATGATAATTGTACTATTTTTATCAACTTTTATCAACAAAATGCTACTGCAAATTCTAAAATTATGGTAAAATAAATTCACCCATAGAAAGTCTGTGTGACTGCTTGCAGGCAGCACAGATTTTCTATGAGGTGAATAAGCAAACATAAGTAAGTAGGGCGATAGCCCGGATTACGCATGTTTGTTACGCTTTCGAGAGTTCGAAGAACGAAGAAAGCGTTTATTAACTTGCCCACACGGCAGAAAGAGGTCATACATGAAAAAATCAGAAGAGACTCTGGAGGATTTCGCGATCTCCTATCCCTTGGATAAGCTGGCGCCTCTGGAACAAATCCTTTTTCTCGATATTGAGACCACGGGATTCACTTCCCGTACTTCTTATTTATATATGATTGGCTGTGCCTACTATCAGGCCGGCAAATGGCGGACCATCCAGTGGATGGCGGATGACTATTCCCAGGAAGGGGATATTCTCACTGCTTTCTTTGATTTTGCAAGAGATTATCGCTATCTGGTACATTTCAACGGCAATAATTTTGACCTTCCCTTTATCACCCAGAAATGTGCGCAGTTAAAGCTTCCGTTCTCCTTTGACGGATTTCAGGGTATCGACATTTACCGCCGGATCTCCCCTTATAAATTCTTCCTAAAGCTGCCGAACTGTAAGCAGAAAACTTTGGAGCAGTATCTCGGAATTGCCCGGACCGATGTTTTCTCCGGCGGAGAACTCATTGGTCTATACCATGATTATGTAAAAAATCCTTCGGAATTCACAGAAAAAGCATTGTTTTTGCATAATGCGGACGACCTGAAGGGAATGTTGGAAGTTCTTCCGATTCTGGCCTACTATGATCTGTTCAACGAGAATTGTGTGAAAGCCAGAAAAGTACAGGCCAACTATTACAAAGATGTCAGTGGCGCACAACGCAAGGAACTGTTGATCACCCTGCAGATTCCCACTTCCCTGCCCAAACTGGTAACCGCTTCTGCGGCCAACTGCTATTTCCGTGGAGAAGGAGAATCGGCTACTTTAAAGGTTCCCATTTACGAGGAAGAATTAAAATATTTCTATTCCAACTACAAGGACTATTACTATCTTCCTACGGAAGATGTGGCATTGCACAAATCTGTAGCCGGTTTCGTGGACAAAGAGCACAGGCTCCAGGCCTCCGCAGCGAACTGTTACACTCGGAAATTCTCCTGCTATCTTCCCCAATGGGAGATTCTGTTCACGCCATTCTTCAAGAGAGATTATAAGAGCAAGGAATTATTCTTCGAGTTGACGGATGAAATGAAGAAAAACAGAGAAGGATTTACACAGTATGCCAATCATGTTTTGTCCATGATCGCATCTACTTACTAACCGGAACGAAATGAGGCATCGTCCCTTAGATGTACTTATAGCACAGAAAGCACAAAAAGAGGAAAGCAAAACTGCTTTCCTCTTTCTTATTTTGTCATTTTCTGTACTCACTACATCGGTTTCACATAATAGAAAGAACTCTTTCTGTCAAATCCGATTTCGCGATAATTCATAATCTGTTCGGTACTTCCGATAAACAGCATACCACCCTTGGCCAGTGACTGGTAATACTTACGGAATACTTCATCCTTTGCTTCTTCTGTAAAGTAAATCAATACATTTCTGCACACGATCAGATTACAGTCGGTAGGATAAGTATCCTTCAGTAAATTGTGCTGGTGAAAATCCACTCTTGCCTTGATCTCATCTGCGATCTTGTAAGAAGGACCGATCTTCGTGAAGTATTTCTTCTTCAGATCCTCCGGCACACCTTCTATGCTCTTCTCTCCATACAGGCCGGTCTTTGCCTTTGCGATAACCTGTTTGTCCAGATCTGTAGCATAGATACGAATCTGCTGTAACGGAATGTGCCGTGACAGAGCCATTACCAGAGAGTAAGGCTCATCTCCCGTGGAACATGCCGCACTCCAAACCTTCAGGTTCTTGCCGAAGCGTTGAATCAGTTCCGGGATCACGGTCTCTTCCAGATATTTCCACTGTTCAGGATTACGGTAGAATTCTGAAACATTGATAGTAATGTATCCTACAAATTCCTCAAAAAGTACTTTATCCGTCTTCAGTGCCTGTACATACTTGTCATAACCTACGATCTTATGCTTGGCGATCAGAGTATCGATACGCCGTTTCATCTGCTTCTCTTTGTAAGCATTCAGATCGATCGTAGTCAGAGAATAAATCTCCTTTTTAAAATACTCATAATCATATATCATGAATATCTACCACCTAACGGTTGATTATTTCTCAGAGTTCTCAGCCTCTGCAGCGATAACAGCGTCAATATCTACAGATACAACATCTGCATCGGACTCTTCCTCTGCCTCAACGGTTTCTGGAGCTGTCAGAGCTTTAACGCTCAGGGAAATCTTGTGATCAGCCTCATTGAAATCTACAACCTTAGCTGTAACTTCATCGCCAACGCTCAGTACATCGGAAGGTTTCTCAATGTGCTCCTTTGCGATCTGGGATACATGAAGCAGAGCATCTACACCGGGCTCTAATTCTACGAAAGCACCAAAGTCGGTCATTCTTGCAACCTTACCGGTTACAACATTGCCTACAGCATACTTCTCTGCTGCATTCTTCCAGGGGTTAGCATCGTCGAATTTCAGGGACAGTGCAATCTTATTGCCGTTGATCTCTTTGATCAGGACTTTCAGCTTATCGCCAACCTTGAATACCTTCTTGGGATGCTCGACTCTGCCCCAAGACATCTCGGAGATGTGAAGCAGTCCGTCTGCGCCGCCAAGATCGATAAATGCGCCGAAATCAGTTACGTTCTTAACAACACCTTCTACGATATCACCTTCTTTGATCTTCTCAAAGAGTTCCTTCTGCAGCTCAGCCTTCTTGGCTACGATCAGCTGTTTGCGGTCACCAATGTATCTTCTTCTCTTGGGATTGTACTCGCTGATCACGAATTCAATCTCCTGTCCTGCATACTTGGTCAGATCCTTCTCATAAGTATCGGATACCAGGCTTGCGGGGATGAAGATTCTTACTTCGTCCACGATCACACTTAAACCACCGTCCAGTACCTGGGATACGGTTGCCTTAAGTACCTCGTGATTGTTAAATGCTTCTTCAATTCTCTTGTTGCCTCTGTCTGCAGCAAGACGCTTGTAGGTAAGGAGAACCTGACCCTCACCGTCATTTACTTTCAGAACCTTGACTTCCATGGTGTCACCAACCTTGGCAACCGTGGTAAGATCCACGCTGGAGTCGTTGGTGTATTCGTTCTTGGTAAGAATACCGTCAGATTTGTATCCGATGTTCAGAATGATCTCTTCCGGTTTCACATCGATGACTGTACCTTCGACTACCTCTCCTGCATGTATTGTCTTTAATGATTCTTCCAGCATTTGTTCAAAAGTTAATTCTGACATAATTTTGAACCTCCTCAATTAATTTATTTGGGGTGGAAGCCCCCGCGGTAATACCCACTAGTCGAACAGCTTTAGGTAGATCTAAATGCAAGTCATCCAGTGTCTGTATAAAATAGGTGTGCACACATTCCCTTTGGCAGATTTCGTAAAGCTTTCTGCTATTAGAACTGTGCTTCCCTCCTATTACAATCATAACGTCAGCTTCCGCTGCAATGGCCTTTGCCGATCGCTGTCGCTCTTCTGTAGCATTACAGATAGTGTTCACAACACTATCATTGTAACCTTTTTTTTCAAAAATTTCAACTATATATTGAAATTTATTGTAGTTATATGTCGTCTGAGACACAATACAGAGCTTTTCACCTTCTGTTTTCACAAAATTTTCTGCCTGTTCGGGAGTTTCCAGAACGGTTACCGGGCCCTGACACCAGCCGACGATACCCTCTACTTCCGGATGTTTCGGGTCCCCACGACGATCACATGGTACCCTTCTGTGCTCTTTTGTTCCACGATACGATGGATCTTTTTCACAAAGGGGCAGGTGGCATCAATGCACTCCAGACCATTCGCTTCCATGATATCATAGATTTCTTTTGCCACTCCATGGGCACGGATGATCACAGTGGGAATGGTCTCCCCGGCTTTCAGGTTTTTTAGTTCTTCTTTGCTTTCCAGAACTCTTACTCCTTTTTCCGCCAGTTCCCGGACCACTTCCTCATTATGCACGATGGGGCCATAGGTATAGATAGTCTTCCCGTTTTTTAATTGTTCATACACAGTATCTACGGCGCGCTTTACGCCGAAGCAAAAGCCTGCGCAGTCTGCCAGTCTTACTTCCATATCAGATCTCCTGTTTAACCGATCAGTTCCACGATCCGGTCGATGACCTGCTCGATCGTCATATCGGAGGTATCCACCAGTACCGCATCCTCAGCCTGTTTTAACGGAGAGGTCTCTCTGTGCATATCTCTATAGTCTCTGTCTTCGATATCCTGACGGATCTTCTCCAGATCACAGGTCTCTCCCTTGGCGGTCAGTTCATCATATCTTCTTCTGGCTCTCACCATACTGCTGGCGGTCAGATAGATCTTCACCTGAGCATTCGGAAGAACCACTGTACCGATGTCACGGCCGTCCATGATCACGTCGCTTTTAGCTGCAAGTGCCTGCTGAAGTTCTACCAGTTTGGTGCGTACTGCGGGTTGTGCACTGGTATTGGATGCCATATTGCCGACTTCTTCGGTACGCAGATAAGCATTGACGTTCTCTCCGTTTAATAAAACGACCTGCTCACCGTCCACATACTGAATGGTGATATCCGCCTCCTTGCATTTATCGGCGATGACCGCTGCATCCGTGGGTTCCACGCCCTCTCTTAACATAAACAGTGCCATGGCACGATACATTGCTCCGGTGTCCACATAGATAAATCCTTTTTTCTTTGCCACAGCTCTTGCAATGGTACTTTTTCCGGCACCTGCCGGGCCGTCGATTGCTACGTTAAAACTCATAGTCTAGTCCTCTTTTCTTTATTTCTATTAATTATAATTGATTTCTATTAATTATTATTTTTTCACAAATCTTCCGGTTTTCATTCGTAAAATCTCTCTCCGGACTTTTTTGTGCGCGAATTTATTGTATGCTGTCGCCCGCCAGATGTCCCGTAGACCAGGCGATCTGCAAATTAAAGCCCCCGGTCATGGCATCCAGATCCAATACTTCCCCTGCAAAATACAGATGCCGTACACGTTTGGATTCCATGGTGGAAGGATTGATATCCTTTACCGAGATTCCCCCTGAGTGATGATTGCTTCCGCAAAAGATCTCGTCCCCGTCACCGTCATGGGTAGTTCCTTGATCAATGAGCCGAAAGCTTTTCTCTCTTCCCGGCTGATCTCGTTCACTTTCTTCTCCGGGGAAATGTCGGACAACTCTATCATAACAGGAATCAGCTTTGCAGGGGAACAGGTGGTCCAGCGCATTTTTAAATTGTTTGTTCTTTGCTTCCTCAAAATCCCGAAGCAAACGTTTGTCCAGCTGTTCCGGTGTCAACGCCGGTTTCAGATCCAGGAAAAGTTTTACCTCATCGCCGCCTTTACGTTTCGAAAGATTTTTCGAATAAAAGCTGCTGGCTGACAGGATCAGGGGGCCGCTGACGCCAAAATGGGTAAACAGCATCTCGCCGAACCCTTCATACCAGGTCTTTTTCCCACACTGCATCCGGATCTCCACATTTTTTAAGGAAAGGCCCATCAGTTCCCTGCACCAGTTTTCCCGGATCTCCAAAGGCACCAATGCCGGTTTCCTCTCCGTCACCTTATGCCCTGTCTCTTCCGCGAAACGATACCCGTCCCCCGTGGATCCGGTGCTGGCATAGGAACAGCCTCCAGTACAGACAATGCAGTCATCCGCCGCGATTTTCTTATGGTCTGCACATTCCACGCCACAGAAAACAGGATTGCCATCCGTTTCCTTCGTTAGGATCTTTTTCACCTCGGTATGCAGATGAACATCCACCTGATATTTGCGAAGTTCTCTCTGGAGGGCGGCGATCACGTCCGAAGAATGATCGGATACCGGAAATACCCGGTCTCCCCGCTCCGTTTTCAGCGGGCAGCCTGCCTGCTCCAGCAGATCGCATACCTGTGTATTGTCAAAGCCGTAAAAAGCACTGTACAGAAACTTTTCATTGGTACAAATATTCTGAAATAGGACATCCATGTCCGCCGCGTTTGTCACATTGCAACGGCCTTTTCCAGTGATGAACAGTTTTTTCCCCAGCTTTTCGTTCTTTTCCAGAAGTATTACCTTATGCCCTTTTGCGCTGCCGCAATGGCAGCCATCATGCCGGCAGCACCGCCACCGATCACAATCACCTTACTCATTTCTATCCTCTTTTGCCGATCTGTCCGTCCATCATTTTTCCTTGCACCGCAGGGAATAGTCCAGCATCGGTTCATCATCTATAAAGTCGATCTCATCATTCAGGTATACCTGATAATTATTCCAGGTCTCTTCCAGTGTCTCCAGATTTACGCACCTGCTCCGGACATTTCAGGCACAATGCCACTACCAGCGCATTGATCACGCTTAAAGGTGCCACCAGAGAATCCACCACCGACACCATGTCGCTTCTGGCCAACAGATTGCAGGAAGAATACAGATTCATGGGGGAATGGATGCTGTCGGTAATGGCGATCACCTTGGCATTCCGGTCATTGGCAAACTCCATGGCCTTTAACGTCCGCATGGAGTATCTGGGAAAACTGATACCGATGAAGCAGTCCTTCGGGCCAATATGGATCATCTGTTCAAAAGTCTCACTGACACTGGTGGTATTCAGCAAAAAGACTTTGCCACGGATCATATTCAGGTAAAAATGCAGAAACGCTGCCAGCGGCTCATTGCTGCGAAGTCCCATGATATAAATGGTCTCTGCCTCCAGAATCGTGGCAACGGCGGATTCAAAGGCCGCCGGATCCAGATTGTCTATGGTATCCTGGATCTTTTCGATATCTGCGCTGAGTACGGAGGTCAGGATCTCCGACTGGGAGCTTCTGCCGTATTTGGCATCCATTTTCTGAATGCCGTTGAGCTTTCCCTGCACGCAGCTTTCCAGTGCCTTCTGGAATTTCGGATAACCGTCATAACCGATTCCCGCTGCAAAACGCACTACGGTAGATTCACTGATTCCCAATGTCTCACCCAGCTTTGCTGCGGTCATAAATACTGCCTGATCGTAATGTTCCGATATGTAATCCGCAATGGCTTTGTGGCCTTTGCTCATTTTTGCATAATGTTCGTTGATTCGGGTAAAAACATCATATTCTGCCACGGTTCTTAACCTCGCGTTGTCTCATTGTAAAAAGCGTAATAGGAATGCTCTAATAGCTGCATTGTCTGTAAGTCTGTCAGATCATAATCTCCGGTCAGAGACATGCAGGCAGCTCCATGAATGAAAATCCACATTTTCATGAACAGATCACCGGGATCCGGGCAGCCCGCCACTCTGGCCAGGTTGATCTCGTAGACCACGTTTCCGGCATCACCATTCAGGATCTCATACATACTCTTTTTTTCTTATGTTTGCCATCCTGGTTATCCGATACAAACAGAAGCTCGAACAGGTGTCTCTCTTCTCTAGCAAAAGCTATGTAAGCCATGCCCAGATTGGCGAAAGGTGTCTTGCCGGTACGGGGATACAAGCTGTAATAATCCAGAAAATAAGCTGCAGCTCTCTCATAGACCGCATCCCACAGTTCTTCCATATTCTTATATACTCTGAAAATAGGCTGTGTAGAGCACCCTGCTTTCGCCGCTACCCTTCTGGCTGTCACATTGGCAAATCCCTCTTCCCTTGTCATGGCAAATGCCGTATCCAGGATTTTATCAATTGTGATCATCTCTTTACGAGCCATAATCCCTCTCATTCCGCTGTATTTACAGCAAACAATGTGTTCTTCTATAACACTTGTTATTTTAGTGGGTGAAGAGGTGATTTGTCAATATGTAAATAAACTCATTCGCATATCGGGCTGACTGGGGGCTGACCAAGGGCATGTCTAAATAACGGCTTCTACGCGCTTCGAACTCTCGAAGCCGCAACCACATTCGCAATCCGGGCTATTGCCCCGGTTCGACCGGGGACATGTCTAAATAACGGCTTCTCCGCGCTTCGCGCTCTCGAAGCCGCAACCACATTCGCAATCCGGGCTATCGCCCTACTTGCTCATGTGGTTTTGTTCGTCTAATAAAAAAGCCGCACTGACTGCGAGCAGTCGTGCGACCTTTTTATTGACGAATTATTTAGACAGGGTATGCACCGTTCTTGGTGTCAGCCTGGGTCATATCAACCTTTTCCTGCTGTGCCTGACGATACTTGAAGAAGTCGGTAGCAACCTGAGGGAACAGAGCGTAGCTCAGAACGTCCTCATCCTGCTGTTTCCATTCCTTCATTTCGCCTTCCAGCTTATCCATCTCATTGTCGAGCAGATCAGCGTAACGGCAGGTAATTCTCTCCTCACCGGGGATAACCTTGTCGATAACTTCCTGGCTCATGGGCTTAACGGTCTGACCGTACTCACCACGAAGAACTGCCTTGGTCTCCTTGGTAGCCATCTTGTAACGCTCACCAAGCAGTACGTTGAAGACTGCCTGAGTACCAACGATCTGAGAAGAAGGGGTAACCAGAGGGGGCTCACCCAGATCCTTACGAACCTTAGGGATCTCCTTCAGCACATCGTAGTATCTGTCTTCTGCATTCTGCTCCTTCAGCTGGCTAACCATGTTGGAAAGCATACCGCCGGGTACCTGATACAGCAGAGTCTTGATATCAACACCCATAACCTTGGGATTCAGCAGGCCGTTAGCCAGGCACTCATCTCTGTAAGGTCTGAAGTAGTCAGCGATCTCAGCTAACAGGTTCTGATCCAGACCGGTATCGTAAGGGGTTCCTTGAAGGTCTCAACCATAACCTCGGTAGCAGGCTGTGAAGTACCCATAGCAGAAGGGGCTCATAGCGGTATCGATCACATCAACACCGGCCTCTACTGCCTTCAGGTAGGTCATGCTTGCAACACCGGAAGTATAGTGAGTATGCAACTGGATGGGAAGCTTGGTAACTTCCTTCATCGCCTTGATCAGTTCAGCAGCCTTGGAAGGTACTAACAGACCGGCCATATCCTTGATACAGATGGAATCTGCACCCATCTCTTCGATCTTCTTGGCCATGCTGGTCCAGTACTCCAGAGTGTAAGCATCACCCAGAGTGTAAGCCAGAGCAACCTGTGCTTCACCTCTGCCTTCCTGTGCCTTGAACTTGTTGGTAGCATTTACCGCTTCCTGTAAGTTGCGCAGGTCGTTCAGACAGTCGAAAATACGAATGATATCAATACCGTTGGAGATGGACTTCTGTACGAAGTAATCTACCACGTCATCTGCATAAGGTCTGTAACCCAGAATATTCTGTCCACGGAACAGCATCTGTAACTTGGTGTTTTTGAAGCCGTCACGCAGCTTTCTCAGTCTGTCCCAGGGATCTTCCTTCAGGAAACGAAGGGATGCATCAAAGGTAGCACCTCCCCAGCACTCTACGGAATGATAACCAACTTTATCCATCTTGTCAACGATGGGAAGCATGAATTCGGTCGGCATTCTGGTAGCGATCAGAGACTGATGTGCATCACGTAAAACAGTTTCCGTAATCTTAATCGGTTTCTTTTCAATTTCTGACATTACGAATATCCTCCATAATAATATTTTCTATAGTTAGTATGACGCGATGCCATTCATAAGTCCTTCGGACTTATTTCATCGTGCGTCGCTTTAAAATACACCGAAGATAGCCATGAATGTACCGGCTGCTACGGCAGTACCGATAACTCCTGCTACGTTAGGACCCATAGCATGCATGAGCAGGAAGTTGGTAGGATCGGATTCTGCACCAACCTTCTGGGATACACGTGCTGCCATAGGAACTGCGGATACACCTGCGGAACCGATCAAAGGATTGATCTTGCCACCGGAAAATACACACATCAGTTTACCAAACAGAACACCTGCGGCGGTACCGAACATGAATGCGATCAGACCCAGAGCTACGATCTTCAAGGTATCTGCATTCAGGAATGCTTCTGCACTGGTGGTAGCACCTACGGAAGTACCCAGCAGAATAACTACGATGTACATCAGAGCATTGGATGCTGTCTCAGTCAGCTGACGAACAACACCGGACTCACGGAACAGGTTACCCAGCATCAGCATACCTACCAGAGGAGCTGTGGTGGGAAGGATCAGACATACAACGATGGTAACAACGATGGGGAACAGGATCTTCTCCAGCTTGGATACGGGACGAAGCTGACCCATCTTGATCTTTCTCTCTTTCTCAGTAGTGAGAAGCTTCATAATAGGGGGCTGGATAATGGGAACCAGTGACATGTAGGAATATGCTGCCACTGCGATAGGTCCCAGGATTGCCGTCTGTCCCAGCTTACCAGCAAGGAAGATGGAGGTAGGGCCGTCAGCACCACCGATGATGGAGATTGCTGCAGCTGCCTTGTCGTTGAATCCCAGCCAGATTGCTCCGAAGTATGCTGCGAAGATACCAAACTGCGCAGCAGCTCCCAGAAGGAAGCTCTTGGGGTTCGCAATCAGAGGACCAAAGTCTGTCATGGCACCTACACCCATGAAGATCAGGGAAGGCAGGATTGCCAGTTCATCCAGCTTGTAGAAATAATACAGTAAGCCGCCGGCACCGTTTGCTGCATTTTCAGGGTGCAGCATGATATCGGGATAAATGTTTACCAACAGCATACCGAACGCTATCGGGAGTAAGAGCAAAGGCTCGAACTCATGACGGATAGCTAAATAAAGGAAAAAGCATGCAACCAGAATCATGACATAGTTTCCCCAGGTCAGGTTAAAAAACGCTGTCTGATGAATCAGGTTGTTAAGCGTACTAGCTATATATTCCATTTGATGACCTCCTGTTGTTTATAGAGCTGATGTAAAATGCCTAGTTCAGAGTTGCCAGAACTGCACCAGCCTCAACAGTATCACCAACTGCAACGTCAATGCTTGCTACAGTGCCGTCTTCGGGAGCTACTACAGGGATCTCCATCTTCATAGCTTCCAGAATGATGACAGCATCACCCTTCTTAACAGCCTGTCCAACACTTGCCTCTACCTTGAAGATTTTACCAGCTGCACCGGCCTCAACCTTGATGCTGCCTGCTGCGCCGCTTGCCTTGGGAGCTGCTGCGGGAGCCTTGGGTGCTGCCTTGGGAGCTGCGGGAGCCTTTGCTGCTACGGGTGCTCCGGTAGATGCGCCTTCTTCTACTACTACATCATATACGTTGCCATTTACGGTAATGGTATAATTTTTCATTTTAATATCCTCCTAACGTTTTTACGATTATCTTACTTTGCGGATAGAACGAACTACAAATCCGTCAGTGCTTGCCGCACCTTCTGCTTGCTGCGATCGCAGCTGCAATAACAGCGACCAGCTCAGTGTCATCTGCCTCGGGCTCTTCCTGTGCAACGATCTGAGTTACAGCCTTATCAATACCTGCGTTCTTTGCTTCTTCCTCCTTATCCTTCTTGCTGAATGCAGCCTGGATCTTCGGAATGAAGTTGAACAGGGAAATGATCAGTGAGATCATGATCAGCATTACGAATACAGTTCCCATACCGATCAGAGTGTTCAGTGCAGCTTTGGTCATCAGGCCACCCATGGACTCCACGGGGTTCAGCGCTGCAGACTCCATGCTCAGGAACATATCGTTGGTGAAGATCACTTCTGCCTGTGCATTCTGTTTGGCACCGGTCACATCTACATGTACAATGATCTGATCATCATCGATGGTAGCTTCTGCATCACCGACTGCGGTAATGCCGCCAATGGACTTTTTAGCGGAGTTGAAGGACTCGATAGCAGTTTTGTATGCATAACCATCAACGGTGATACCTACATTTTCCTGTACCATATATGCCACTTCATCAGCGGTATACTCAGAGAAGCTCTCCAGTGCAGCTTCGTCTTCAAAATTCTCTAGAGAAGGAATCACATACTGGGTAGCTATCTGGATTGCAGTGTCCATCTTGCGCTGCTCATAATCCGTATAGGTCTCCTCACTGCCGCACGCCGTCAAACCAAAGATGCAGGTAATCATACATACTAAGCTTAAAAATTTCTTCATTTTACAATCACCCTTTCTTATACAGTTCCGTGTTTCTTGGCAGGACGGTCTTCACTCTTGGTGAATAGCATCTCGAATGCGCCGATCACATATTTTCTGGTATCAGCAGCATTTACGATCTGGTCCACATATCCTCTCTTGGCTGCGCTGGTTACATTCAGAGTAAGTGCTTCGTACTCAGCAGCCTTTTCATTAATCACATCAGCGCCCTGGCCATCATACATGATCTTGGCAGCCAGCTTGCCGTCCATAGCACCAATCTGTGCATCCGGCCATGCCATGGTGATATCCGCACCGATTGCCTTGGAGTTCATTACCACATAAGCGGTTCCCAGAGCCTTGCCGATCACAACGTTCACCTTGGGAACGGTAGCGTTGGCAAATGCGTAGGTCAGCTTTGCAGCAGCCTTTGCGATAGCCTTCTCGGAAGCCAGAGTTGCTTCGTAACCCTTTACATTGGTCAGGGTCAGTACAGGAATGCCGAAAGCATCACAGAAGTTTACGAACTCAGCAGCCTTCTCACAGCCCTCTGCAGTCAGAACTGCATCCAGCTTCTCTGCTACCTTGCCTTCTTCGTCGCAGATCTCGGAACGGTTAGCTACCGCACCAACGGTAACGCCATCCAGACGTAAGAAACCGGTTACCATGTTCTTAGCATATCCGGCCTTCACCTCGAAGAAGTTGTTGTCATCTGCCAGAATGGACAGAGCAACGGATGTGTCGCCGACGCAGCCTGCGATCTCAGGATTTACACGGTTCAGATCATCAGTGCAATCCTCTAAGAAGCTTGCATCATCCTCGTTGTTGGCAGGCAGGAAGCTTACCAGCTCTCTTACCTTCTCCAGAATGGTTGCTTCGTCAGCTACCACGTCAACAATACCGCTCTCTTCTGCCTGGAATTTAGCGGAAGAAGAATCACACTTGGTGATCACATTACCGTCCAGAGCGTTAGGAGCATTTACGAACAGCTTGGCATTCTTCTCTTCCATGAAAGTGAAATCGGTCATGGTAGGGAACAGTCCTAAGCCACCGCCACAGGTTCCGAATACAGCAGTGATCTGAGGGATCACGCCGGAAGCCATGGTCTGCTTTAAATAGATCTCACCAAATGCAGCCAGTGCATCGGTTGCTTCCTGCAGTCTTAAACCTGCTGATTCGATCAGTCCGATTACAGGTGCTCCGGTCTTCATAGCCATATCATAAAGTCTGGTAATCTTCTTGGCATGCATTTCGCCTACGGTTCCGTTCAGTACGGAAGCGTCCTGGCTATATACATATACAAGATTACCATTGATCACTCCGTAGCCGGTAATACAACCGTCAGAAGGAGTTTCATTGGGTTTCAGATTGAAATCCGTAGCTCTTGCGGTTACAAGTCCGCCGATTTCAACGAAACTGTTGTCATCGAGTAAAGCTGCTATTCTTTGACTCGCTTTTGAAGTAGTACTCATATGTTTTCAGCCCTCCGTTGATAATATAATAAAATATAATAGAAAACGTTTATTAATATAGAAGCACAAATGCCCCCATGATTAACAGTTTGTAGTATAACATAAAATCTGCAACTCGCAAAGAACGAATTGCAGATTTTTACATTTTTTATATATTGTACCTCATTTTGAACAATTTCCCCGTCATTTTTTCCATTCCATTTTTCTGCAATCCCTACGGGAATGCTACAAGAAAACGTTTCAGGATCTGTCTGCCGCACCAGGAAAGATTCACGGCCTCCACTGTCCAAGCAGCATACAGCCGCTCCCTGCGCCAGATTTCGCCATCCACCAGATAACAGATTTCTCCCACCGTCGTTCCTTCCTTTACCGGTGCCTTCAGTTCTTTCTCTTTCCGGTAGAGAATCTCCACTTTCTCGTCTGCGCGCATAAGCAGGCCTTCCGCTCCTTCCGCCTCCGGATCCAGTTCCACCGCCAGCTGCACTTCTCCTGTCAATTCCTCATCCTGTGCCTCCGTCACCGGGATCGGCATAAGGTACTGTTCCCGTCCGGAAAATTCTTCCTCTCCGAACTTCCGGTAAACAAAATTTTCCAGTCCATATCCAAACAACTCTCTGCTGTCACTCCATTTATAGGTCTTATGATTCGGCCACCCACAGGCCAGAAGTGCCACAATCATACATTTTCCATCCCGTTCCAGTGCTCCCACATAGCAGTACCCCGCCTTGTTCGTAAATCCGGTCTTGCCGGTAAAAGCTCCGTCCATCATCTGCAAAAAGGCATTGTGGTTGTGGCACTGAAAGGAGCGTCCGTTTTCCGTGAAACAATACTCCTGTGTCCGGGTGATCTCCCGGAACAGATCTCTCTGGGAAGACTCTCTGATACAGTACCGTAAAATACAGGCCAGATCCTTTGCTGTGGTATGGTGCTCCTTTTCCAGAATACTCCCGTCAGGTAATGTCAATGTCTCTGTGGCATCCAACCCGTTGGGAGTGATAAACCATGTATCCTCGCAGCCGATCTCCACCGCCTTTTCATTCATCGCCTGTGCAAATCTATGTAATGCTGCCTTACTCTCTTCTGTAGTATGCTCCGAAGCCTCTTTCGTCTCACCCAGAAGCTTTCCGCCGATATCTTCCGCCAGTGCCGCAGCAGCATCATTATGGCTTTCCAGCATCAGGGAAAACAGCAGTTCTCTTTACCGTATAATGCGCCCCCTTTTTCACATAGAGCTTTTACCTTGGGCATAGTGGCTGCATAGGCGGAAATACTGACCTCTTCCTCCACCTTTGCATTTTCCAGCACCAGAATGCAGTTCATGATCTTGGTGGTGCTGGCCATTGCCATGGGAGTCTCTTCATTTTTTCCATATAGTACCCGCCCGGAGTCGGCATCCAGAAGCACCGCCGCCTGTGCATACAGGTGTAAATCCTCCTGCAGCTGCCCGGCTTCCTTTTCCGCTGTTTCATGAAAAAGGTGCGTAGCCTGTTCCCGGATTCCCTCGCTGACATACCCCTGCCGACAGAATCCGCCTATACTTTCCAGACACAGAATTCCGGCGAAAAGGGCACAAAAAAAGCCTCGCATAATCATCACTCCCAAAAGAGTCCCTTATTACTATGATTATTATGAGGCTGATTCTTTGTCCTATTCTATTATATGTTTAATGTGAGCTGTACTTCCTGCTCCGCCTGCTGTTTGAATTCCTCCACCTGCACCGGGTTCAGTTCCGGCAGTTCCTCCAGGCTCTTCACACCAAAGCAGCGAAGGAACTGTTCCGTTGTGCCGAACAGCAGAGGTCTTCCGGGAGCATCCAGCCGCCCTAACTCCGTGATCAGATCGTATTCCAACAGCTTATTGATGGCATGATCGCAGCTGACCCCTCTGACTCTCTCGATCTCCAGTCTTGTTACCGGCTGCTTATAGGCAATGATGGACAGGGTCTCCAGAACCGTATCCGTCAATGTCATCTTTCGGGGAGTCTTGGCGATCTTGATCAGGTATTCATACATATCCGACTTGGTACACAGCTGTACCGAATTGTCAAACTGTGTCAGTCCGATGCCACGGTTCTCTTCCTCATACCTCGCCGCCATATCTTTTAAAATGGATTTTGTGGTCTTCACATCCTCTTCGATCACTTCCGCAAGTCTGCTGATCTCCACGGAATCCCCCATGGTAAAAAGGATGGCTTCTATTACTGCTTCTGCTTTACTGCGTTCCATGTTCCGACCTCACTGTATCTTAAACGTTAGATGTAATCATAATATCATCGAATATATTTTCCTGACTGATGTTGATCTTGCCGGTCTTCATCAGCTCCAGAATGATCAGGAAAGTAACGATGACCTCCATTTTGCTGTTCTGCTTCTCCAGAAGCTTTCGGAAACTGAAGGTCTTATGTTCTCTGGCATAAGCTTCCACATACAGCATCTTGATGTCCATATCCACCTCGTCCTTTTCGATATTGCCATACTGGCTGCGGACAGGGTCGATCTTGTCCTCCTGTTTCTTCACAATAGATTTGAATATTTCATGAAGCTTGTTCAAGTTCATATCGCCGATCAGCTCTTCGTAATCGATGGGCTGTCTGTAGGCTTCCACTTCCTTCGGAAGTCTCTGTTCTCTGTACATATTTCTGGCAGCATCCACCTGCCGGTCTCTGAGTTCGAAGGACATATATTTGTACATCTTGTACTCCAACAGCTTCTGTACCAGCTCCGCTCTGGGATCCTCTTCCTCGCCGTCCTCGTTCACTTCCTTGGGCAGCAGCATTTTGCACTTGATATCGATCAGTGTTGCCGCCATTACCAGGAATTCACTCATGACGTTCATATCTTCCCGTTGCATCTGCCTGATGTAATCCAGATACTGGGCCGTGATCTCCACAATAGGAATATCATAGATGTCTATTTTGTTTTTCTCGATCAAATGAAGCAACAGATCCAGAGGACCTTCAAATGCTTCCAGTTTTACAGATATTGCCATGTAATAAAACTCCTATTTCCCCTCATCACTCCCACCGGCCTCTTCTCCCCCGGCAGCAGATCCACTTCCAGGACCTCTCCAGGATTGAACAGCCGGATCGGAATCGTATGCATTCCCAGTCCTCTGCTGAGCAGCATTCTGGTTTTCCCCAGTGTGAACTCTCCGCCATCATATTTTGGAAAAAGTCTCACATTGGGAGACACCACGCCTTTTCCCCAGATGGGGACTCTCACCATACCGCCGTGGACATGGCCGGCCAGCACCAGATCCGCTCCCCAGTCCGCGTATTTCGGAAAATAATCCGGATTGTGGGCGATCAGGATCGTATACTTTTCTGCGGAAGGTTGTCCCAACAGACTTTTCAGATACTCGGGATCCATGGGCTGGATCCCGAAGCGCTTGTAATACAGCTTGTCGATCTCCGATCCGTAAATGCAGATCCCGGATTCTTCCAGAACGGTATGTTCATTCACCAGCCTCCGGATTCCGATCTTCTGCAGGGCCTCCTCGTACCGCTCCGCCATATCTCCGTAGTTCTCCGGGTACAGTTTCAAACGGTGTTCATGATTGCCGTTGCCGTAGTAGATCGGATATTTCCCGGCAAGCTTCGTAAGCAGGTCCACCGCCGTCTCCAGACTTGCCTTCGGCTTTGCCGTCAGAATATCTCCGGCGATCAGGATCATGTCCGGCCTTATCTCATCAATGGCCTGCAGCAGGCGCTCATTTTCTTTTCCGTATCTCTTATTGTGCAGATCCGCCAGAACCACTGCCTTAACAGGCTTTTTGATTCTCTGATCCCGCAGGAAATAATGCCGTACCACAAAACGATTGCTGTCGTACAGCATTATCCATACAAGAACCACCAGGATCACTGCGATCACGGTAATCACCACATCCAAATTCTTTGCCCCCATGGTCTATTTCCAGTTAATTGCCAATATGTTCTATAGTATAACATATTTTTCGGGCTTACAAAAGATAAAATTCCATTATTTTAAAGAGGTAGTCCTTGTATACCGCTTTCGCCACATCATCTTCATACAGGATCGGAACGCTTCCGATCTCCACTCCGTTCAACAGATAGACCGCTCTGCCTGCCTCCGCCCCCTTTGCGACAGGCGCCTGTGCCTCCTCCGGTAACTCTATGGTTTTCTTCACTCCGTCCAGCGAATTGCCTTCCGTATCCAGATACCGGAATTCGCTCTGGTATCTGACAGGTACCGTATCTTCCACGCCACCTTCTATCCGAAGGTCCTCCAATGCATCCGTATTCTCATCCAGATACAGGTCACTGACATTGAAACCGTAACTTAACAGTGTCTGAGCATCCTTAAAACGTGCCTTGTAGTCCGGGGCTCCCATGACCACGGCAATCAGGTCAATACCATCCTTCGTGGCAGTGGCAGACAGGCAGAATTTAGCCTTGGAGGTGGATCCGGTCTTCAGTCCCGTGACCCACTGGTACTGTTTCAACAGCTTGTTGGTACTGTTCAGGGTAAATGTAGAGCTGCCCTGTCTGGTCTCATGGGTGATGTCTTCCATCCAGATACCGGTATATTCAAAGACCTTGGGATATTTCACCGTGAGCTCTCTGGACATAATGGCCACATCCATAGCTGTCGTATAGTGTCCGTCGGAATCCGTCAGTCCGCAACAATCCTCGAAATGTGTATCTACCATTCCCAGTTCTGCCGCCTTTTGATTCATCTGATCCACGAAAGCCTCTTCACTCCCCGCTATGTATTCTGCCACCGCCACACTGGCATCGTTGCCGGAAGCTACAGCAATACATTTGATCATGGTCTCCAAGGTCTGTACCTCATTCTCCGCCAGGAATACCTGGGAGCCTCCCATGGAACTGGCGTAAGCACTGACGGTCACCGGATCCTCCAGTTTTATCTTCCCCTGATCCAATGCCTCGAATGTCAATAGCAATGTCATGATTTTGGTAATACTGGCGGGACTTCTGCGCTCTCTGGCATTCTGTTCAAAGATCACTTTCCCGGTAGAGCTCTCCAGAAGCACGGCACTGGGAGCTTCGATTGCCGCCGGCTCCGCAGATACACTGATCCCGTCCCACCAGAATACCTGTATGCTGACCGTAAAAAGTAAGATCCATGTGAAAATCCTTTTCCTGTTTTTTTGCATAAAAAAGCCACACTCCCTTATCCTTTCTTCTAAAAGATATGGTCGTATGGCCTTGTATATACCTGTAATCCAACCGTCCGGAACACTACAGTCTGGTGATCAGTGCCTGACAGCGTTCCTTCAGGGCTTCACCCTTGCTACGCACATCGATGTGAAATACTTTGATCAGCTGGACCACATAATCCACAGCTACAATCGCCAGAATTACCTGAATCAAACGGATGCCCACCTGGATCTGTACTCTGTCAATAATGTGATACATGGCATCGTGAACGAACTGTACGATTCCTATTGCATAAAAGCCCCAGGCAACAGTACTTTCCAGGCAGATGATACCACGGTAATTGAAGGGCTTGTTATTATAATCCCACCAGAGCTCTCCGAGGAAACGGATCATACCGATTCCCACCAGATATTCAAAAGTGGTGGCCAGAATGGCTCCAAGAAAATACAGCTTTACCAGTTTCCCGCGCAGGGGACTTAAAATCAGATATCCCAGCACTCCGCCGAAACCGTAGATCGGGCAAAAGGGGCCTTTGCCAAAGCCACGGTTGGTCAGCTTGTGATTGCAAAAAGACATATAGGTAGATTCCAATGCCCAGCCAAGAATACTGTACAATACAAACGCTGCTAACAGATGATAGATATCTGTTCCCAGTATTTCATAATTCCACATTTTGTTTCCCTCATAAGTACAAAGTCCCCGGTGATTACGCCGAGGACTGTTGTCTTGCATTAGTTATATTTACGTTTTCTTGCTGCTTCAGACTTCTTCTTACGTTTTACGCTAGGCTTCTCGTAATGCTCTCTCTTACGAATCTCCTGCTGGATACCAGCCTTAGCGCAGCTTCTCTTGAAACGACGTAAAGCGCTATCTAAAGTCTCGTTCTCTTTTACGATTACGTTTGACATCTTACACCCGACCTCCCTTCAGTCCCTTCAAGTAACATGACTGACTGGGTTATTCTAATGCGCAGTTGTTCTACACACATTTGATATTATAGCATAAAAAATACATTCGTCAACTACTTTTTAATTTTTTATTATATTATGATGCCAGGGTCAAAGGTCTAAGCCCATATGAGCTTGCTCATAAGTGGGTGAAAGACCTTATGACCCGCCCCGATATGAGCATAAAAGTGGGATGATAATCCCAACGATATGCGAATAGAGGGTAGGATTGTGGGAGTGCGTAGCACGGAACAATCCGTAGGCATCAAAGTCGGGGGGGGGGTGATTCCGACATCATATTATAGTCTTATTTAAAAAACTTATCATAAATTCCAAACAGGAAAATAAAGATCACGATCAGGGGCAGTCCGCAAGTCAGATAACCGCGCATCCAGTCGTGGACTTTTAAGCCTTTGCCGGTATTTACTTCTGCCTTATAGTTCTCCCATCCCCAGCCGTATCTGGTCACGCAGAACAACAGATATACCAGAGATCCTAACGGCAGGAACAGATTACTTACCAGGAAATCTTCGAAATCCAGTACTGCTCCGCCGAAGATGGAGAAGCCGTCCCAGCTCCATACATTGTAGCCCAGTACGCAAGGTACGGACAGTACGATGATCAGGAACAGGTTCACCAGGGAAGATTTCTTACGGCTGGCACCGGTCAGTTCCATACCACAGCAGATGATATTTTCAAATACCGCCAGTACTGTAGACAGAGCTGCGAACGCCATGAACAGGAAGAACAGGCTTCCCCACAGGCGGCCGTAAGGCATATTTGCGAAAATATTCGGCAAAGTAATAAAGATCAGGCTGGGCCCGGAAGTCTGATCCACCCCATAGGTAAAGCAGGCGGGGAAAATGATCAGTCCTGCGGTAATTGCCACGAAAGTATCCAGTACCACAACTCTGACGGACTCACCCATCAGGGAATGATCCTTGCCGATGTAGCTTCCGAAGATCGCCATGGCACCAATGCCAAGACTTAAGGTAAAGAATGCCTGATTCATGGCACCTACCAGTGTAGATACCACACCAACCTCCTGCATACGTCCAAAATCAGGTACCAGATAGAACTTCAGACCTTCCTTTGCTCCCGCCATGAAGAAGCTGTTGATGGCAAGTACTACCATGATGGCAAGCAGTGCGATCATCATGACTTTCGTCACACGCTCCAGACCGTTCTGCAGGCCACCGGCACATATGACGACACCGATGACTACCACCAGTACCATCCAGAACATCATGACCCCTGGATCTGCCAACATCCGGGTAAACTGATCCGCTACCGCATCTGCGGAAAGGCCGGAAAGTTTACCGGTAGCCGTCATATAAAAATAGTGTAACATCCAGCCTGCTACGGTAGTATAGAACATCATTAACAGATAACAGCCTGCCAGCGTGAAATACCCGTGGATATGCCACTTCTGTCCCGGCTTCTCCAGTGCCTGGTAAGCCTTTACGGGACTTTTCTTACTTGCTCTTCCCACAGCGAACTCCATGGTCATAATCGGCAGACCAGGATCACCAGGAAGATCAGATAAAACAATACAAATGCGCCACCGCCGCCCTGGCCGGCCATGTACGGGAACTTCCATACATTGCCGATACCAATGGCACAGCCGGCAGACAGCAATATAAAGCCTAAACGGGATTTCAGATTCTCTCGTTCCATTATGCGAGCTGACCCTCCAGTACTTTGGACGCTTCCGCGATCGCTGCGGGAATGCCTGCGGGATTCTTACCGCCGGCCTGCGCCATGTTCGGACGTCCGCCGCCGCCACCGCCAACCAGTGCGGCAATTCCCTTGATCAGGTTGCCTGCATGGGCACCGGCCTTTACAGCACCGTCTGTTGCCATGGCGATCATATTGACCTTGCCATCCTGTGCAGAGAGCAGTACGACAACGCCTTCGCCAAGCTTATCCTTGAGCTGGTCGCCCAGGTCTCGCAAGCCATTCATATCCACACCGTCTACGCTGGTTGCCAGAAGCTTTGTTCCCTTGACTTCCACTGCCTGATCCATGACATTGCCCAGTGCGGACTGTGCCATCTTGGCTTTCAGGGATTCGTTCTCAGCATTCAGAGCCTTCAGTTCTGCCTGCATATGCTGGATCTTCTCGGTCAGGGCTGCCGGAGCTGCCTTTGCGGCTGCGGCTGCCTTATTGAAGTTCTCTTCCATAGCCTGATAGTATGCCATCACGTTGGCACCGGTCAGTGCTTCGATTCTTCTGACGCCGGCAGCGACACCGCTCTCGGACAGGATCTTGAAGTAACCGATCTCACCGGTATGCTTTACATGAGTACCACCACACAGTTCCTTGGAGAAGTCTCCCATGGATACCACGCGGACAGTATCGCCGTATTTTTCTCCGAACAGAGCCATAGCTCCGCTCTTCTTCGCATCCTCGATGCTCATGATATCGGTAACAACTGCAATATCCTCTGCGATCTTCTCGTTGACCAGAGCCTCTACTTTAGCGATTTCTTCTGCAGTCATAGCCTGTCCGTGGCTGAAGTCAAAACGGGTTCTTGCGCCGTCCTGGTAAGAACCCTGCTGTTCTACATGATCACCCAGTACGATCTGCAGTGCCTTCTGTAACAGATGGGTTGCGGAATGGTTCTTACATACGCTCTTTCTGTTGTCGGTATCCACTGCCAGCTCTGCCTTGTCTCCCACAGTAACTGTTCCGGATACGACCTTACCCATATGTCCGATGCGTCCGCCTGCGATCTTCACGGTCTCAGTCACTTCAAAAGTACCGTTTTTTGTACGGATCACACCAAAGTCACCCTTCTGTCCGCCCATGGTAGCATAGAACGGAGTCACATCCATGATCAGGGTACCGGTCTCACCTATCTTTAAGGTGTTTACCAGTTCAGTCTCGGTGGCCAGTGCTACTACTTTTCCTTCTGCGGTCAGCGCATCATAACCTACAAATTCGCTGGTGATCTTGTCATCCATTCCATCGAATACACCTGCTGCGGTGGTAATCTTCTGGGAGAAGTTCTGTCCTTCTCTTGCCTTCTGCTTCTGCTCTTCCATGGCAGCGGCAAAGCCTTCCTCATCTACGGTCAGATTCTCTTCCTGTGCCAGCTCTACAGTCAGCTCCAGAGGGAATCCGAAGGTATCATATAAGTAGAATGCGGACTTGCCGTCGATCTCCTTTTTACCTTCACTTCTCTTCTGCTCCAGAATCTTCTGCAACTCCTTCATGCCGTTCTCCAGAGTGCTCTCGAAACGTGCGATCTCCTTCTGCAGTTCGCTCAGAATGAACTCTCTGTTCTTTTTCATCAGAGGATAACTTTCTGCATAGATCTCATCAATGTACATGGCAGCAATGTGCAGCAGCTGCTCTGTAGTCATATTCAGGGTACGTCCGTGTCTTACCGAACGACGGATCAGACGACGGAGAATATAACCGGCACCGGTATTGGAAGGAAGCAGCTTTGCTTCGTCACCGATCAGCATTACACTGGTACGCAGATGGTCTGCCAGAATACGCATGGATCTGGTCAGCTTTTCATCCGCATTGTATTTCACACCGGAAGCCTCTTCAATGTAAGCGATCACCGGGGCAAACAGGTCTGTCTGGTATACATCTCTGGTACCGTTTAAAAAAGGCCAGAATACGCTCCAGACCCCAACCGGTATCCACGTTCTTCTGCTTTAAGGGGGTCAGATGACCGTCATGATGCTTCTCATACTGCATAAATACATCATTACCCAGCTCCGTGTATTTACCGCAGTCACAGCCGGGTCCGCAGTTCGGTCCGCAGTCCGGTCTGTCTGCAATATAGAACATCTCACTGTCGGGACCGCAGGGGCCGTATTCCAGTCCCCACCAGTTGTCATCGGCAGGCAGATAATATACATTCTCCTTCTTGAAACCGGAAGCGATACGGTAGTGTGCGCCTTCCTCATCTCTGGGTGCATTCTCGTCACCGGCAAATACAGTAGCAGCCAGATGGTCGGCATCAAATCCGAATACCTGTGTCAGTAGTTCGAAACTCCACTGGCAACGCTCTTTCTTGAAATAATCTCCCAGGCTCCAGCTTCCCATCATCTCGAAGAAAGTCACATGGCTCTTGTCACCTACGGAATCGATATCGTTGGTACGAACGCAGCCCTGCACATTGCAGAGTCTGGTACCCAGAGGATGCTTCTGTCCCAGCAGATAAGGCATCAGAGGCTGCATGCCCGCTACGTTGAACATAACACCGGTGGATCCGTCAGATACCAGGGATACTGCTCCCCACATCCACATGGCCACGGTCTATATAAAATTGTTTCCAAGCTTTTCTCAGCTCATCAGAAGTGAATTGTCTCATTCTCTCGGTCTCCTTGTCTAAAAATTACACCTTTCGGAAAATAAACCTACATTTCTACATTATAATGTTATCATTTCGCCGCGTCAAGGATAAAACATCACTCATCCTCGTCTTCCAGGATCTCGTTCAATGCCTCTCTGGCCTCCTCGATCTCCTCTTTTTTGCCCTTTTTCAATGCAGCCTCGAAAACAGTGATATAACGATCCAGTTCTTTTCTCCGGTCTCCCAGTGCTTCCTCATACATCCGCTCCGCTCTGAGAAGCACCAGACGGTTCTCCTCCAGGTCTCTGGGCTGGATCTTCAGGTAGGACAATTCTTCCATTCGCTTCTGGATCTCATCATCCGTCATCTGGTTGTCCTGTCCCTTGATGATCATTTTCTGGGTCAGTCCGGTGGATACCACCTTGACTTCCACTTCCAGCAGGGAATTGATGTCATAGGTGTAAGTCACATCCACGGCTTCACTGCCTCTGGGCCCCTTGGGAACATCAATGTTCAGTTCTCCCAGAAACAGATTATTTCTGGCGAAACGGCTCTCTCCCTGCAGTACCCGGACGCGTACCTTGTCCTGATTGTCTCTGACAGTGTACAACCGCTCCGTATGACTGGCGGGGATCACGGTGTTGCGCTCAATGATGGGACAGAAACGGCCGTCTTCAAATTTGCCTTCCTCGTATTCCACCACGACTTCCGTTCCCAATGTAAAGGAGCATACATCCGTCAGAATGACTTCCTTTACCTCCGCCCGGCGTTCCTTCATGGCCGCCTGGATCGCCGCGCCCAGTGCCACGGCTTCGTCCGGGTTCAGTCTTGTATCCGGGAATTTGCGGAACAGCCTGATCAGAAAATCCCTGACCACCGACAGTCTGGTGGCTCCGCCAATCAGCAATACCTCATCGATGTCCGACAGCTTCAGTCCTGCATCCGCCAGACTCTTCTTCACCGGTTCCCTGATCTTCATTAGCAGTTCTTCGCACTCTTCCTCATATTCTTTTAAGGTGATCTCTGCCGTTTTGTTCTCTTCACCCAGCATAAGTTCCATGGTCACCGCAGTCTGATCACTGATTCCCCGCTTGGCTTCTTCTGCCTTTTTATAGAGACGCACCTGTTCTTTCTCCGACAGATCCTTATAATGCAGTCCTGTCTTTTGCAGAAAAAGCTTCGACATCACTTCCGTGAAATCTTCACCGCCAAGATAATTGTCTCCGGCTACCGCCCGCACCTCCAGAATATTGTGATACAGCTCCAGAATGGAGACATCAAAAGTTCCGCCGCCCAGGTCAAATACCAGAAATCTGGTGTCTTTTTCTTTTTCGTACAGGCCGTAGGCCACCGCCGCTGCAGTAGGCTCCGAGATCATACGCTCCACCTTCAGCCCGGCCAGTTCTCCGGCCCGCTTGGTGGCTTTTCTTCTCTTGTCGTCAAAATAGGCCGGTACACTGATCACGGCCTCTGTGACTTCTTCCCCAGATAGGCTTCCGCATCTTCTTTCAGATAACGCAGGATCATGCTGGACAATTCTTCTGGGCGGAACTTTTTTGCCGGACAGGTCATAAGTGCGATCCGTTCCCATGCTGCGCTTAAATGCCTGCGCCACACTGTCGGGATAGAGGTTTCTGCGTTCCTGTGCCGTCTCCCCCACATAGACATTGTCGTTCTCATCCACGCTGACCACAGAGGGGGTCAGATGTTTTCCCAGACGGTTGGGGATGATCACAGGTCCTTCCTCCGTAAATGCTGCCACCAGACTGTTGGTGGTTCCCAAATCGATTCCGACTATCATATGTTTTCTTCTCTCTTCATTTTAATTTTTTACTTCTTCCCGAACAGCCTCTGCCAGAATCCCCGTTTCTCCGGCTGCGGCTTTTCCTTTGTGAAAAGCGGCTACGGCAGGATCCGTATCCTTCGTCACCTGTTCCGAATGATACCGGTGCCAGATGGCCTGCAATCCCATTCCGGGATGTTCCTGCATCTGCTCTTTCAGCCGCTCCAGTGCTTCTTTCTCCCGGCCCTTTTTCAGCATCTGCAGTATCCGTACCATCTCCAGTTCCTCGCAGACGGGATGTACACAGCCATGGCAGAAGGAACAGTCTTTGTCCAGTTGCAGGAGCGTATCCTGTTCCTCATCGGTGGCCGTATAATATCCCGCCAGATATTCGTGTACGATCCGAAGCTTCGGATATTTCAGATACACATCCTTGCCGCTTTTATCTTCTCTTTCCATGCAGGCTTTCAGCGCCTGTGCATAGTCAGCACCTTTCTTCTTATCTCCGTACAGGATGCATGCCAGGATCAGGTCCGCAATGTCATCCTTTTTGCTGAGATCCTCCTTATTGAAGATCAGTGCCTTATCCATATTCTCGATGGCCACCTTTCCGGAACCACAGATCAGCCCATACCATCCCAGATGGAAAAAGTAATCTTCGAAATACTCCTGGGTATTCCCGGTATTTTTCCCAAGCAGTTCGATCTTCTCCGGCCACGATGTCAGAATATTTCCGGCGATCGTCTTTTCCCCGCACCAGACACACAGATCCAGCTTTTCTCCTGCCGCATCCAGTACATTGACGAATGCCTTCTCCAGAACTTTTAATCCCTCCGTAGTCTTGTCATTGCAGGCCAGACATCTGGCGAAATCCCTCATACGGTTCCGGTCCCGGTCTCCGGCACTTCCCATCATCTCACGGTATCTCCGGTAAAACTGTTCCGCCATTTCCGTATTGCCCAGCAAAAAATAAATTTCTGCCTGTTCCGCAATCAGTTCCGGCCAGGCATGATTCTGTGTTCCGCTCTTTTCATAGAAAAAAACACATTTTCTCAGGCAGATCATGGCTTCATCGTATTTGCCGCGGCATCTGTGGATCCGTGCCAGTCCCTTCCAGGCAAAAGGATTGGCCGGGTTCGTGGAAAGCGCCTTTTCATAATCCACTTTTGCCGCCTCCAGACAGCCTGCCGCATTATGAAAATCTCCCCGCTCCACCAATAAAAATTCACAAGGGTAGGCATACAGATATTCCGTAATGATCGGAAGTCCTCTCCGGTAAAATATGGTCTTGCCCGCTTCCAGTCTGCTCAGATATTCCTTCCGGAATTTATCTATGGCGTGGTTCATCTGTTCCTGGGGAAGCCCCGTATTGGTCAGCTGCCATTCATAGGCATCCAGGATCACACTTTTGACATTATTATCCTTCGCCTGTTGTAACAGTTCCTTCAGTTCCTCCGGATGTGTCAGATCCATGTACACCTTTGCCATCATTTCATAGGCCTTGACATAGGTTGGAAAATAATTTAGACAGGCTCTGCCGTTCTGGATCACCCCTGCTGCATTCCACTGCCTCTTCGCCGCTTCCAGTTCGTTGGCATATGCAGCGTAAACCTGATAATCCCCGATCAGTTTCTGGGATATCTCCGCACAGCGTTCATACTCTTCCATCTCCACATAGATCTGTGCCTTTTCGATCAGCATACCGATATCCTTCGGTGTTCCGGTCTCGGCTTTTTCCGCTTCCGCAATGGCTTCGGCGAATTTTTCCGGCTGTACATAGCCATAAGCCCGATAGCACTGCATCCGGATCATATGTGACTGTCGGATCCGGTCTCTGTCTTTTTCCTCCTCTTCGGCATCTGTATCCCAGAGGATCTTTTTCTCCAGGCTTTCTTCCCATTTGGCTGCCGTGGAAATTGCCTTCTCATATTCTGCCGCTTCTGCCAGCAGTTTTGTCATAAGTCCCAGATATTCCTCACACCTGTCCGCAGGAACTTTTGCTTCCAGTTCCCTGACCGTGCGGATTCCCAGATCGGTCCTGCCATCCTGCAGATAACACCAGCCCAGATCCAGTCCCAGACCGGGATCATGGTTCTGCGCATATTCCCGTTTCATTTCCCGTTCCAGTTCGGTGTTGATCTTCTGCAGTGTCTCCAGAAATGTGTCGTCTCCGCCTACGGAAAGAATCTCTTCCGCACATTTTTTTGCCTCTTTATAGTTCCCCTGCTCATAATACCAGTCCGTCAGGCGCAGGTTCGCCATGTAGTGTTTCGGCAGCTTCTCCCGAAGACTCTCATAAATAGCAGACGCTTCTACGCGCCCTTCATTTCTCCACAGTATTTCCGCCGTATTGTAAGCGATCAGATCATCCTCCGGATATTTTGCAGACAGTTTCTTTAACAAAGTAATGGCTTCTGCGGTCTGTCCCTTTCCTTCATAGAGGGACGCACGGCAGATCTCCATAACAGGGTGGGTAATCCCCAGAGCATCCCCACATCCGATCATCTGCTCCGCTTCCTGTAATTTTTTCTCCTGCAGCGCCTGATAAGCTCTGTCATAATATTGCAGAAACTGATCGTAATCCGCATCTTCCGCACCACGGAACTCGGAAAAATCCACTTCTTCCCCGGATTCGCACTTATGTACCATATAGCTTACAAACTGTGCCGGAAAGCGCTCTCTGAAGGCCCCGCATTCTGTACAATGTGGATTTTCTCATCCAGAAGCTTCCAGATTGCGGTCGGCAGCTTATAATGTTCCATCAGAAAACGAAGCAGATAAGTGGTGCAGTTTTCCTCTTCCTCCAGAGAAAGAAAGTCATCCGCCTCAAAAAGCGCTTTCCATTTTTCCACATCACAGCGGTCCGTAATATTCTCATAGACCTTCCGAACACCACGTACCCACTGTCCTGCCGGAGTATCGTCCTCCAGCGTCGGTTCCGCCTCCTCGTTCTCTTCTGCATCCGGCGTTCCGGCATAGCGGCAGGCCTCCTCATAAGCCATCCGCAGTCGCTTGAAGCCTTCCGGATCATCCTCCGGATTCGTTACCGTCAGCTTGTCACGATAGGCATTCTTCAGTGCCCTTTCGTCTTTTGTCTGTTCGATTCCCAGAATCTGAAACACTTCGATCGGTTCCACGCTGTCCCCTCCACTGTAAGTATCAAAGTTTTCGTACCAATAGAAAAAGATATTGAAAAGGAGCAGAAAAATCTTTCTGCTCCTGAATAGTGATCTTAGAATGTAAACTTATCTGCAAAGTAAGCATCCAGATCTTTGATAGCAACACGCTCCTGCTCCATGGAATCACGGAAACGTACGGTAACGCAGCCATCTGTCTCGGAATCAAAATCGTAAGTTACGCAGAAAGGAGTTCCGATCTCGTCCTGACGACGATATCTCTTACCAATGTTTCCTCTGTCATCAAATTCACAGTTGTATTTCTTGGAAAGCTCTGCGTAGATCTTCTCCGCACCCTCGTTCAGTTTCTTGGACAGAGGCAGCACACCGATCTTTACCGGTGCCAGTGCGGGATGGAAATGAAGCACAGTACGAACATCGCCGCCCTCTAACTCTTCCTCGTCGTAAGCTGCACACAGGAATGCCAGAACCACTCTGTCTGCACCAAGAGAAGGCTCAATAACGTAAGGGATGTATTTTTCCTTCTTCTCATCATCGAAGTAAGTCATATCCTCGCCGGAGGTATTGGCATGCTGGGTCAGATCATAATCGGTTCTGTCCGCAATACCCCACAGTTCGCCCCATCCGAAGGGGAACAGGAACTCAATATCGGTGGTTCCCTTACTGTAGAAGCACAGTTCCTCAGGAGAGTGATCACGAAGTCTCATCTCGTCTTCCTTGATGCCAAGAGACAGCAGCCAGTCACGGCAGAAGCCTCTCCAGTACTGGAACCACTCCATATCGGTGCCGGGCTCGCAGAAGAACTCCAGCTCCATCTGTTCAAACTCTCTGGTACGGAAAGTGAAATTGCCGGGTGTGATCTCGTTACGGAAGGACTTACCGATCTGTCCGATACCGAAGGGAATCTTCTTGCGGGAAGTTCTCTGTACATTTTTGAAGTTAACAAAAATACCCTGTGCGGTCTCGGGTCTTAAATAAACCGTGTTCTTGGCATCCTCGGTAACCCCCTGAAAGGTCTTGAACATCAGGTTGAACTGACGGATGTCGGTGAAGTTGTGCTTGCCGCAGGTAGGACAGGGAACATTGTGCTCCTCGATGAAATTCTTCATTTCTTCCTGGCTCCATGCGTCCACACTGCCTTCAATGGCAATGCCGTTCTCCTCACAGAAATCCTCAATCAGTTTGTCTGCACGGAAACGCTCATGACACTCCTTACAGTCCATCAGAGGATCGGAGAAACCACCCAGATGTCCACTGGCCACCCAGGTCTGGGGATTCATCAGGATCGCACAGTCCACACCTACATTGTAAGGGCTCTCCTGCACGAACTTCTGCCACCATGCCTTTTTCACATTATTCTTCAGTTCTACACCAAGGTTACCGTAATCCCAGGTATTTGCCAGTCCTCCGTAGATCTCGGAACCGGGATATACAAAACCTCTTGCTTTTGCCAGGGCTACGATTTTCTCCATTGTCTTTTCCATGTCAGTACCAAACCTTTCTTGCTCTATATTTGTATTACTGTAAAGCCTATTTTTCCATCAGTATCGTAACGACACCATCGGATTGGGAGGCATCCACATACCCATCCTCTCCCATGACCACACCCTCGCTGATATATAGCACCGGATACGGACAGTATATATATGCGCTTGCATTTGTAATGATCAGATGATTCTTTTCCAACGCCTTGTCCAGCTTCTCAGAATCCGCCGGAGTGCCGTCCGCTGCGTTTACAAGTTCCCGATTCACCGTGAGTCCCTGTGCCAGCGCTTCCACTCTGGTCCCGTAGAACAGGTCCTGTTCGTTGTACTCGGCATAACTGTCCGTATCGGCGAACTCCTGTACCACCTGCACCATGGCTCCGTCTCCCAAAGCCTGCACCGTTTTCACATTCATGGGATTCTCTGTAGCCTCTGTATGTGTGGCATTGAATTCCTCAGCCTCTTCCTCCACCATCTGTGTAAGGCCGTCCAGATTGTAGAAGTCTTTGTCAAAAGTATTCACCAGATAAGAGGTCACTTTGCCGTCCTTCTCCACCACCAGAGAGGTATTCTCTACAGTCTCGGGAAGCTTTGCCGCCTGACCGCAGCCTGTGAGGGACAGTATCAAAAGCCCCGACAATCCTGCCGTAAGAAACTTTTTTATTCTATTCTGCCTCATAAATGAGTCTCCTTTTTTGGCATCAGCCATAACCGATTTTAACATAGAGTTTTCAGTATTTCAAGACTTTTGAACGACCTGTCCATGAAACGCTTCCGATATTCCGACGCGATCTGTGAAAGTTCTGCAAGAACCTTGTCCGATACGGTAAAGGTATATAACTTTTTCCACAGAACTCTCCGCTATGTAATTCAGTGCATACCGTGTGGATTCTTCCAGTTTGCGCTCCTCCGGTACTCCCGGATATTCTCCGTTGACAACGATGGCCTTCAGTTCAAAAATACTGCGCACCAGTTCATTGGGAAGTGCCGGTGCACACAAAGCCCGCAGCGACTGGTAGACCAGTTTCATCATTTCTTTCTCATCGTTGTTCTCCCGGCAGTAAAAATCCGCCACTTCCGCGAAATACATACCGTAACATGCCCCCACGTAGTCCGTCATCAGTTCCGGAAAATAGTTCCGGATCTCTGCTTCCGATATCGTATAAGAGTTCCGTCCTTCATACAGACGAAAAGAGCCAAAAGCAAAAGGGTTGGTCGCTGCAGCCAGCCGGTTACCGGGCTTTCTGGCCCCTCTGGCAAAAGCAGTGATCTTCCCTTTTTCTCTGGTAAGCAGGCATACACGCCTGTCATATTCACCGAAAGGTGTCTGTTTTAATACAATTCCCGTTACATACAGGGATTCCTGCATGATCCATCCTCCCCTGCGGACAGGTCTGTACGCCCCTCCGCTCTGCAATCCACCAGGGGGCTTTTACATTCCGCACCAGCCAAAGGTTTCTCCTTTTCCGCGCTCTGCAGGTATTTCAGGTAATCCTCCACTCTGCCGGTATGTTCAAATTGCTGCCAGTAATTCGTGAATTGCATCTTACGCATCCCCCTCTTCTATCAGTGTATTATCCTCTGTAAAAATAGGGTCTGCAAATTTCGTTTTTCTATTCGCCCATCTCAATGTCTTTCGGATTATATCCGAAGTTTTTCAATAAGATGTCGCTGTCTCTCCAGTCCTTCTTCACCTTCACCCAAAGCTGCAGATTGACCTTCATTTCCAGCATATCCTCGATCTCCGGGCGGGCCTGGGAGCCGATCTTTTTCAGCATTTGTCCGCCTTTGCCGATAATGATACCCTTGTGGGAATCTCTCACAGATGATCGTGGCCTCGATGTCACAGATCCGGCCTCTCTCCTTCATGCTTTCCACCGTCACGGCAATACCATGGGGAATTTCTTCGGACAAAAGTCTCAGAGCCTTTTCACGGATCAGCTCCGCCACGATCTGACGCATGGGCTGGTCGGTGATGGTATCTTCATCATAAAATGCCGGGCCGTAAGGCAGATATTTTAAAATACACTGGATCAGCACATCCGTGTTGTCTCCCTTCAGTGCGGACACCGGAACGATCTCCTGGAAATCCAGTTCTTTGCGATAGGTATCGATGAACGCCAGGATCTCTTCCTTTTTCACGGTATCCGTCTTGTTGATCACCAGAATCACGGGAGTCTTGGTCTTCTTCAGCTGCTCAATAATATGACGTTCTCCGGCACCGATAAAGTTCGTGGGCTCCACCAGCCACAGGATCACATCCACGTCGTTCAATGTATGCTCCGCAACATTGACCATGTAATCGCCCAGCTTGTTTTTCGCCTTATGAATACCGGGAGTGTCCAGAAATACGATCTGTCCCTCGTCCAGTGTCAGCACCGTCTGGATACGGTTACGGGTGGTCTGGGGTTTGTTGGATGTAATGGCAATCTTCTGTCCGATCAGTCGGTTCATCAGTGTGGACTTTCCTACGTTGGGACGTCCAATCAGTGTGGCAAAGCCGGATTTGTATGCCGGATTTTCGTTCATTATCATTTCTCCTGTTCTTGTCTTTTTCCCTGACACTTTTCTGTCAGCCGCCGGTCCGTCCGGCTTATCTTATAGATTCTCACTCATTGCTGTTTTGTGTGGCTACCGTATTCTCTGCTGTATTCTCTGCCGTGTTCTGCAAAGTCTTCTGCATTCTTGCTTCCTCTTCGGCGAATTTTTTCTTTTCCTCCGCCCGGATCCGCTTCGTGCGCTTCTTGATCTTTTTCAGGATCAGTACAATGATCACGATCACGATGGCCCAGATCACCAGATAGGGGATATGGATCACGAACCAGATGGCTGCTTCCTTAATACCCTCGCCGATACTCTTTAAGCTGTCCATAAAACCTGCAGAAATACGTTCCCATGTGGTCTCTTCCTCTACCGGAGTATAGACCTCTACTTCATCAATATAGAGGTATACGGTGCTGTAGTCAACCTGATTATCATAACTTCTCAACTGGGATTCCATACTTTCCAGCTGGTATCTCACATCGGACAGGCGCTGTTCGATGGTAATGATGTCTTCGATGCTCTCCGCCTGTTCCAACAGCTGCAACAGTCTCTCCTGTTCCGTCTGCAGGGCATCCCTGTGACTTTGCAGATCCACATAGGTCAGTGTCACATCCTGTACATTCTCCGAACGACTGGTCACATTGCCCAGCTCTGAGACCGTATTTTGGAACTCCTCCAGTCTGTCCTTCGGGATGCGGATGGTCAGATTGGCATTCCTTGTAGAACGATAACTATAATATGTACTGCCGTTATAGGCATCCAGACTTTCGATATAGCCGCCGAGCTCTGTTACTTTATTCTCTACCGCGCTTAACAGCTTATCATACTCCCTGGTCTCGACATCCATATTCACGGTCTTGATCAGTTTCCGGTCTGCTGTGGCTGCAGTCTCCTCAGGCACTGTAGTACTTGTGTCCTGAGCATTTCCTGCGGAATCGTACCCTTCTGTCATGCCAAATCCATCTTCATAAGCGGACGCCTCCGGTGCAGCTGCCTCCTTGGAAGCAACAGCATAATCCGCATCCATGAGATCACTGATTCCGTAACTGCCGTTCGATGAGCTGGCGCAGGCGGTCAGCGATAATATCATGCCGACAGTGAGCAACCCTGTAATGATCTTTGTTTCAAAATTTCGTTTTTTCATAACCCTCTCCGTTCTGCGGACGGCATCCTGACAGCCTGTCGGATCCGCCTGCTGTTGACTTTTTATTGTTCACCTCTATAAACGAAATATTCTCACAGAAGTTCTTTATTTATTTGCCTTTTTGCTATTGAGAACCACATTTGCAAATCGCAGCTTTCTTTTGCTGCTTCAAAAAAGATTTTCCACTTTCAGGAATCTCTCCTGCTCTTCCTTTACCTTGGAAGCCGTACCTACACACAGAGCAGATCCTCCTGCATAAATGCACGGATATGTGCGGACAATGCACGGATATCCTCTTCGGTAACCGCCAGCAGTTCGTCGCGTTCTCTCTGTAAAGTGGCATTATCCAGCCCTGTCATATAGGCACTCAGGGAATACAGTCCCTTTGCCGCCGGATTCATGGGTACGTCCAGATCACTGACCGCACCGATGATATACTGGGTCATGGTACGTTCATCTGCTGTGAACTCTGCAATGGCATCTGCAGCTTTCTCGTAAGTTTCAATGGTCTTGCCCAGATTCGGATCTCTGTAGGAGACAAAGTAGCTGTCACCGGATCTGCCGAAGCTGCACATGCAGCCGTAGGCACCACCCTTGACACGGACATTAACCCACAGATATTCATACCCCATCATGACTTTGAGTACTCTTAATGCTCCCGTATATTGCAGTCCACTCTTGCGGAAATTACCGGCACGGCATACGTAATTGACCTGACCGGAGGTTAAGAAACCTTCGTTTTTCCGGGAGGTTTCCGGAATGTAATGTTCTTTTTCCACGTTTTCCATATAAAGTGCTGCTTTGAAAGCCTCCACCGGAGCATCTAAAAAGAGCCACGGCTTTTTCCTCACCTACGAAATCCACCATGAGGTTTTCCGGACGGAAGATCATTTTCACTAAGGTCTGTAAGATTTCCACCAATTCTTCTTTTTTCTCGTCAAAATGAGCTTCCAGATCCGTGATCAGACGATAGAACGGGATACCGGAAATCTCTTCGCTCACAGCTCCGGGAATACTGCCGTAGGATAAGGCTCTTCCGGCCGCCACACTGTGTCCTCCGGAGGTCATCTGTGCCTGCATCCGGGACTTGCCCTCCGCCAGAATCTCATACAGTCTCTTGGCATCCGTAAAATCACTGGTCATTACGATCTCACGCATCAGATCGATTGCTTCCGCAAGGCGGTCATAAAATACCTTCGTCTTCAGTTCCAGAGTCAGTATAAACTGATCCGTATCCTGCAGCTTGCCATAGACATTATTTACCGCAGCCATGCCGCCGGTGACCAGATTCATCTCGTTAAACAGATCTCCATAAGCATAATGCTCCGTATTTAACAGTCCCAGGCAGCCCTTCAAAATGCCGATATACGGGAAATATTTACCGGGGATCTGATCCAATTTGAAGATCAGACGTAAATAGCCGATGCCGTTTGTAAACAGATCATGATACAAAAGTGTGGTATCTCCAATGCTCCGCACTTCGTTCACCGGCAGATTTGCCTCTTTCTTCATATCTTCCCGTTTTAACAGAGGGATTTTCTCCAGATCTTCCTTTGCGTCTTCGCTCTCCTGGAATTCGGTCAGCTTCTGGAAGGTCTCCTTCACGTTCTCGATCTCTTCCGGACTCATGGCAGCTTTCACCTGTGCCATCTTTTCCCGCTGTTTCTGCTCCTGCTCTTCCAGAAGTCCCAGCTTCGGCTGCAAGATCACCACGCTGCGATGGGTATTGTCCAGCAGATATTTCTGTACCAGACCCTCAAAATATCCGGTCTTCACTTTCCCTCGAAGTTCAGCGAAAGTCTCGTTGGCCTCAATGTGAATGAACGGCAGTCTGTCATCGTACAGCCAGCTGTCCAGCACCTGTAAACCGTACATAAGTCCCTTGGGGTAGGAACCGAAATCCGCCTCTCTGTATTTGAATTCATAATAATTGATGCCGGCAAACAATGCCTTTTCGTCGAAGCCGTCCTTTACCAGCTTTTTCAGCACTTCTTCCGTTACCTGTAAAAATTCCTGTTCTTTCTCTACGGAAGTGTCCTTCGCCACCACACTGAAATAGGGCTGGCGGATACCATTCTCATAGATACTGTAGACATCCTTACCCACACCACAGTCCACCAGGGCCTGTTTTAAGGGTGCTCCTGGAGCGGAACACAGGGCATAGTCCAGGATCTGGAACGCAATGTAAAGCTTCGGGTCCAGACTATTGCCCACGCAGAAGTTCTGGGACAGGTAGGTATTCTCCTCCTCGTCCTCTCCCTCGCCGATGGGACATTCCCTGACAATACGATTCGGCGTGGTAAATGCCGCCTCTTCCGTCACTTCGGAATCCACCTCAAGGGCATCGTAGGCAGACAGATAATGCTCATCGATAAAGGTCAGTTTCTCCGCCATATCCATATTGCCATAGAGATAGATATAGCTGTTGGAGGGATGATAGAATTTCCGGTGGAAATTCAGGAATTCTTCGTAGGTCAGCTCGGGGATTGCTTCCGGATCACCTCCGGATTCGCAGCCGTAGGTGGTGTGAGGATACAGGGAATTCATGATCTCCCGCTCCAGCACATCATCCGGAGAGGAAAAAGCACCCTTCATCTCGTTATAGACCACACCGTTGACTTTCAGCTCCTCGTTGTCACCTTCCAGCTCATAATGCCAGCCTTCCTGTCGGAAAATAGATTCGTTTTTGTAAATATTCGGGTAAAAAACCGCATCCAGATAGACATGCATCAGGTTCTGGAAATCTTTGTCATTGCAGCTGGCCACGGGGTATACAGTCTTGTCCGGATAGGTCATGGCATTTAAGAAAGTGTTCAGAGACCCCTTTACCAGTTCCACAAAAGGATCCTTCACCGGGAATTCCTTCGATCCGCATAATACGGAATGTTCCAGAATATGGGCTACACCGGTGGAATCCTTGGGTGTGGTGCGGAAACCGATATAGAATACCTTGTTCTCGTCATCATTGGATACAAGTGCCACCCTTGCTCCGGTCTTCTTGTGACGGCACAGATAGGTCACGCTGTTAATGTCCGGGATCTGCCGTTTCTCTATAATCTCATATGTGGATAAATCTTCTACTCTCATTTCTGATGTGTCCTCTTTTATTCTATCTTAATCGATTTCTCCGTGCTACGCACTCTCGAAATCGTAACGACCATTCGCAATCCGGACTATCGTCCTTCTTGCTCATGTTCGTTTGCTCCCCTCATAGAAAGCCTTCGCCGCCTGCAAGCAGTCGCTCATGCTTTCTATGGGTGAGCTTAATCTGTCAAAACGCGGCCAGTGCCAGCTTGCTCATGGAGATTTCCTGAATCACGACACCCTTCGCCTCTTTCTCCTCCGGTGTCATGGCAACTAATTCCCGGATGTTCAATTCCTTCGTGACATAACGCTTTTTGCCTCTGCCGAAAATCCTTTTTTTCTCCTCGATGATATTGATCTTCACCCGAGCCTTGATCCGGTCGTAGATCTTCACAAGAAAACTGTCCGGCTTCAGATAATACAGATGAGTCTCCAGCGTATCCTGGGGATCCACCTCTTTTTTCCGCTAAAATATAGCGTTCCACGATCAGGCGGAATTTAAACGCCACCTCATCCTGGTCCAGCAGCTCTGCAAAGGTATATTTTGCGCCTATGTAGACCTTTGCCGTATCCTGCAGGCTGTATTTATAATTCTCATAAACTGTCTTTTGCATTGTTGTCGATATCCTCAATCTTGAAACCGCTCATTCTTATGGCATCCTCGATCATCTTGCGGGACATACCGGTCTCTTCCATCAGTTCCTCCGTGGTCACCTTGCGGTGAAGTTCTTCCGCCAGTTCTCTGGCCTTATCCGCTACCTTGTTGACCTTATCTTCCACTCGCTTGTCGATCTTGGAATTTTCTGCATGTTCGGCGATGTATTCTTCCATGGCATCCATGATCATTTTGCCGAGCATTCCCTCGACTTCGTCCGGCTTCTCCAGACTGCCCAGCATGGTCACACCGAAGGAAAGCGCCAGATTGCCTTCTCCCACCAGATCTTCCAGCAGGACACCCTGTCCGGCATAGAGTTTTGCGATCTCTGCCACATCCGCCAGATGAATCTCGATCAGGCGCTGCTGCGCATCCGTCTCTCCCGCCATGGCCGCGATGGAAAATGCCAGTTTTTCACCGTCACTGTAGGTCGGCAATGCCGCTACTTCATCAGATATTCCTGTAAGTAATCCTTTTCTTCCTCCGTCAGGAATTCATCGGGATCCATAGGCTGTCCGATACCGATTTTATGTTTTAACAGATAGTCAAATACCATCTGCAGCTGTTCATTGCTCAGATCCAGCTCGGCGAATGCTTCCTTTACCTGTTCTTCGCTGATGCAGTTGCCCTGCTCCTTGGCGGTCTTGCGGACCTGCTCTAAGGTCTGGGCAAATAATACTTCTTTGTTCATATAGGGTCTCCTTTATAATAACATCACTTTCTCCGTGCTTCGCACTCCCGAAAGTGTACAGACATTCGCAATCCGGACTATCGTCCTTCTTGCTCATGTCTGTTCGATTTGCTAATATCCGCACGGCATTGCCTGCAAGCAGTCATGCCGTAACGGATATTGCAAATCTTATTATCATTTTACGTGCTCATGGGTAAATAAATGATACTGGCAATATTCGTAGTTGCCGTTACATTTGGAGCAGAAACGGAACTCCAGATTCGGATCGTCCTCTTCTGTCCGTCCACAGACGGCACATTTGTGTCTTGTGACTTTCGCCCGTCCAGCATTGGATTTTCGTTCGAACTGCGCCTTGCGGTGCATCTGTTTCGGCGAGATACGGCTGCGATGCAGTCTGTAAAAAGTATAACACAAAATTCAAAAGTGATGCCACTACCGCAAACTTGGTGAACAGATTTCCAGCAATTACCGTATAGACCATCAGAATGGCATCCAGAATTCCCATCCATTTTACCTTCACAGGGATACGAACATCAACAGTACCTGCATATCCGGATACGTTGCGGCAAACGCCAGAAAGATGGACAGGTTGATATAGTAGGTGCTGAACGCATAGGACCCGCTGTAAAATACCACGGATGCGGTCTCCGTTGCCATACCTCCGGTGAGCAGGTAAAGAACTCCCATGCACAGGAAGCTGCCGGCAATCGTGAACAGCATACCGGAAAAAATATAGACGTTGTAACGGTAGGTTCCCCAGGTCCGCTCCAGTGCTGTTCCCAGATTATAATAGAACAACAGCATAATGATCGTAAAAATATCCAGGCTGTCCGGCGGAACGATCACCCAGGTCACCAGACGCCAGATCTGCCCGTGCAGTATCCGGTAAGGATCCAGTGTCAGAAATCCCAGCAGATTATTTCCGGCCGCGCTGCCCATCAGTTCGATCACATAGCCCGCCACATAACACATGATCAATACCATGGTCAGGTTATGGATCGCATATTTTCCAAACTTTTTTCGAATTTGCTCATAAAACAATGTCTCCATAAATAGTTATATTTTGATTTTTCTCTATCGAGATTGTAACATCCGGAAGAGAATAAGTAAACTGCACGTTCTCTTTTTTCAGAGTTTTCCCGAAAAATTTAAGTTACATTTTACAAAACTTTAACAACTAAACTCCCCATTATTCGTTGCATTGTGGTGTTTTTTGTCGTATAATTAGAATGTTTTGTTGATGAAAAAAATGCATTAAATAAGTAGATTTATTTTTATTTCAGGAAGGATGTATCACATGAATTCACAGGAAAAATACGCAACTCTCGGCATAGATATCGGTTCCACCACTGTCAAGATTGCTATTTTGGACGAAGAACACAATATTTTATTTTCCGATTATGAGCGTCACTTCGCCAATATCCGGGAAACTCTGTCTGAGCTCCTTAAGAAAGCTTATGACCAGCTGGGAGAATTGCAGCTGCACCCCATGATCACCGGTTCCGGCGGTCTGACACTGGCCAACCACCTCGGCGTTCCCTTTACACAGGAGGTCGTAGCCGTGGCTACTTCCCTGCAGGAGCTGGCACCCAAGACCGATGTAGCCATTGAATTAGGCGGTGAGGATGCGAAGATCATCTATTTTGAAGGTGGTAACGTGGAGCAGCGTATGAACGGTATCTGTGCCGGCGGTACCGGTTCCTTCATCGACCAGATGGCCAGTCTGATTCAGACGGACGCTTCGGGCTTAAACGAATATGCGAAAAATTATAAATCCCTCTACACCATTGCTGCCCGCTGTGGTGTATTTGCCAAAACCGATATCCAGCCTCTGATCAACGAAGGTGCTACCAAGGAAGACCTGTCTGCTTCTATTTTCCAGGCAGTGGTGAACCAGACAATTTCCGGTCTGGCCTGTGGTAAGCCGATCCGCGGTCACGTAGCTTTTCTGGGCGGGCCTTTACATTTCCTGTCTGAACTGAAAGCTGCCTTTATCCGTACCTTAAATCTGGATGACGAGCACATCATTGACGTGGACAACTCCCATCTGTTCGCAGCCATCGGTTCCGCACTAAATGCGAAGGAGGAAGTCTGCATCAGTCTGTCTGACATGGTGAAAAAGCTGTCCTCCGACATCAAGATGGAGTTCGAAGTAGAACGTATGGAGCCTCTGTTTGCGGACAAGGCTGCTTATCAGGAATTCGTGGAGCGTCACAGCAAGCATCACGTGACCACCGGAGACTTACAGTCCTATCAGGGCAAGGCTTTCCTGGGTATCGATGCCGGTTCCACCACCACGAAGATCGCTCTGGTAGGTGAAGATGGATCCCTGCTGTACTCTTTCTATTCCAGTAACGACGGAAGCCCCTTGAAGACAGCGATCCGCTCCCTGAAGGAGATCTACTCTCTCCTGCCCGAAGGCGTGGAGATCGTACGCTCCTGTTCCACTGGTTACGGCGAAGCGTTGATGAAAGCTGCTTTTCTGCTGGATGACGGCGAGGTAGAGACCGTGGCCCATTACTATGCCGCTGCTTTCTTTGACCCCAGCGTAGACTGTATCTTAGACATCGGCGGTCAGGATATGAAGTGCATCAAGATTAAAAACCAGACCGTAGACAGCGTACAGCTGAACGAAGCATGTTCCTCCGGCTGTGGCTCCTTTATTGAGACCTTTGCGAAATCCCTGAACTATACCGTGCAGGATTTCGCTCAGGCTGCCCTGTTTGCAGAACATCCTATCGATCTGGGTACCCGTTGTACCGTATTCATGAACTCCAAAGTAAAACAGGCGCAGAAGGAAGGCGCTTCCTGTAGCAGATATCTCCGCAGGACTTGCTTACTCCGTTATCAAGAATGCTTTATTTAAGGTAATCAAAGTCTCCGATGCTTCAGAGCTTGGTAAAAATATCGTGGTACAGGGCGGTACTTTCTACAATGATGCTGTTCTGCGCAGCTTTGAGAAAATTGCAGACTGCCAGGCGATCCGTCCCGACATCGCCGGTATCATGGGTGCTTTCGGTGCGGCTCTGATCGCCAGAGAACATTACGAAGACGGTTATGTGACCACAATGCTGGATTATCAGAAGATCTGCGATCTCCAGTTCGAGACCAGCATGGCGAAATGTAAGGGTTGTACCAACAACTGTCGTCTGACCATCAACAAATTCTCCGGTGGCCGTCAGTTCATCTCCGGCAACCGCTGTGAACGTGGTATCGGCGGTCAGAAGAATGCCCACAATGTACCGAATTTATACGAATACAAATTACATAGACTGTTCTCTTATGAATCTCTGGACGCTGACAAGGCTCCCAGAGGTGTAGTTGGTATCCCCAGAGTGCTGAATATGTACGAGGACTATCCGTTCTGGTTCACCTTCTTCACCGAACTGGGCTACCGCGTTGTGCTCTCTCCCAGCTCCAACCGTAAGATCTACGAGCTTGGCATTGAATCCATCCCCAGTGAATCCGAGTGTTATCCGGCGAAACTGGCTCACGGCCATGTGACCTGGCTGATTCGTCAGGGAATCAAGTTCATCTTCTACCCTGCGCTATTCTATGAGCGCAACGAGTTCGAGGATGCCAACAACCATTACAACTGCCCTATCGTTACTTCTTATTCTGAGAATATCAAGAATAACGTAGAGGAAATCGCCGGCGGTGAGATCACTTTCCGCAATCCGTTCATGTCCTTTAGAGATCTTGGTACCGTGACGGATGCGCTGACGAAGGAATTCACCGAGATTCCAGCCGCAGAGATCGCCGCAGCCTGCGAAAAGGGTTGGAAGGAACTGGCAAATGCCCGTCACGATATGGAGAAAAAGGGCGAAGAGACTCTGGAATACTTACGCAAGACCGGCAAGCGCGGTATCGTGCTGGCAGGCCGTCCCTATCATGTAGACCCGGAGATCAACCACGGTATTCCCGAGCTGATCACCTCCTACGATATGGCAGTACTGACAGAGGATTCCATCTCCCATCTGGCAAAACCGGAACGTCCTTTGATTGTATCCGACCAGTGGATGTACCATTCCAGACTTTACGCTGCCGCAAGCTATGTAAAGACGGTGGAGAATCTGGATCTGATCCAGTTGAATTCCTTCGGCTGCGGTCTGGATGCCGTTACCACCGATCAGGTGAACGATATCCTCTCCGGCTCCGACAAAATCTACACCTGCCTGAAGATCGATGAGGTCAACAACCTGGGTGCGGCCCGCATCCGTATCCGTTCCCTGTTGTCTGCAATCCGTGTCCGTGAAAAGATGGGCAAGCACCGCAACATCCGTTCTTCCGCTATCGAGAAGGTACCGTTTACCGAAGAGATGCGTAAGGACTATACCATCATCTGTCCGCAGATGTCCCCGATCCACTTTGAGATCTTGCAGCCTGCGTTCAATGCCTGCGGTTACAATTTCGTGGTATTGGACAACGATAACAAGCACTCTGTGGATGTTGGTCTGAAATATGTTAACAATGATGCCTGCTATCCTTCCCTGCTGGTAGTAGGTCAGATCATGGAAGCTCTGCTGTCCGGTAAATATGACCTGAACAAGACAGCCATCATCATGAGCCAGACCGGTGGCGGATGCCGTGCGACGAACTATATCGGCTTCATCCGTCGTGCCTTGAAGAAAGCAGACATGGAGCAGATTCCCGTTATCTCCCTGAACCTGGCTGGTATCGAGAGCAATCCCGGCTTCCATCTGAATGCGGATCTGCTGTTACGTGCCGCTGTGGGTGCGGAATTTGGTGACATCTTCATGCGTTGTGTATATCGGATGCGTCCTTATGAAGCAACTCCGGGTTCCGTGGATGCCCTGCACAAAAAATGGCTTGCGAAGGTACAGAAATTTGTCTCCGCGAAGCATATCAGCATTCCGAAGTTCCGCCGGATGTGTACCGAGATTATCCGGGATTTCGATGCGGTTCCGGTACTGGATATCAAGAAGCCCCGTGTCGGCGTGGTCGGTGAGATTCTGGTGAAATTCTCTCCTGCAGGCAACAATCATCTGGTAGAGCTGCTGGAGAGCGAAGGTGCGGAGGCTGTAGTACCCGACCTGATCGACTTCATGCTGTACTGTTTCTACAACCAGATCTACAAAGCAGAACACTTAGGCACCAGCAAGAAGACTGCAAAGATTTCCGCGCTGGGTATCTGGGCCATCGAACATATCCTCCGCGGCTCTGCCGTGAAGGCTTTTGAAGAAAGTAAGCATTTTGATCCGCCTACCAACATTTACAAGATCGTCTCCTATGCGGAACCGATCGTATCCATCGGCAACCAGACCGGTGAGGGATGGTTCCTGACCGGTGAGATGGTGGAACTGATCAAGGAAGGCGTACCGAACATCGTATGTACCCAGCCCTTCGGCTGCCTGCCGAACCACGTGGTAGGTAAGGGCGTTATCAAGGCTCTGCGGAAGGCATATCCTTCCTCCAACATCGTAGCCATCGACTACGATCCCGGTGCCAGCGAAGTCAACCAGCTCAACCGAATCAAACTCATGCTCTCCACCGCCCAGAAGAATCTGAAGAAGGGCGAAGGAAGCGCGGAATAAAACATTTATAGTCTGAAACCACTGCCCGCGGCAAGGGATTCCATTGGAATTCCATGCCGTGGGTGTTTTGTATTCAGATCTCTTTTCCCAAACAAACATCTTCTCAAAATCTCCCCTGTCATGTTATAATACACTCAGATATGCTTGTGCCTTCAAAAGTACCCGCTCTATTGCTTATCTGCATGTCCCACAATGTTCATTTATCTCCATTTTCGCTAAAAGCTGTTTTCCGGCTATTTTAGTACAAAATTTCTCATATTTTTTCTTTTTTTGTATCTATTTTACCCTTTTTCTTTATTTTGATACAATCATCCCTTTTTCCACTTGAAAATTAGACTTTTTTGTATTTTTTTCTGGTATTTTATCCTATTTACACCAAACCATTTTGAAAGGAGTTTTTTATGATTCAGAATTTAGACACTCGCCTTAATAAATTACAGACACAATGTGACTACCTACGCCGCAAAATTTCCGCCTTTCCAGAAGGAGAATTATCCATTCAAAAAAATGGATCTTACCAACGCTGGATTATCAGAAAAGAGGAACAATCTGTATATTGTCCTAAATCAAATCGTTCTCTTGCAGAGATTATGGCCTTGAAAAAATACTACTCTCTTCTGCTACTGGAAGCCGAAGAAGAATTTTCTCTGCTAAGTTCCTATAAGAAAATTTCATCCTCACAAAGCCGCTCCAGGAAATTATCCTCCTCTGACCTTCTAGAGGAATCTTCACCATATTATGAATTGCTGCAAAGTCATTTTGCGAAGGACAAGCTTCCGGTATCGATGCAGAAATGGTGTGCGGAAAGCTATGAAACAAACAGTTCTCACCCGGAAAATCTAATTCATACTACACTGGCGGGACATAAAGTCCGTTCCAAATCCGAGGTTATCATCGCCAATCTTCTGTACACAAATCATATTCCATATCGTTACGAGGCAGCTCTGGCCTTAAATGAGTTGACAGTCTATCCTGATTTCACGATCCTGCATCCCACCACGCAGCAGTTCTTCTACTGGGAACACTTCGGGATGATGGACAAGAACAATTATTGTGATGCTGCCTGCAACAAACTCAAGTCTTACTGCTACAACGGAATCTTTCCGTCCATGCAGCTGATCACCACTTACGAGACCGGCAAGGTTCCCATTCGTTCAGAACAGGTACAGCAGATTATCACGCAGTACTTTTTATGATATGATGAAGCAAAATCACTTGCTTGCAAGTGTGATTTTGCGAAATGCATTGAGTGAGCTGTGCTCACGATATAATGAAGCGCAAGAGAGCCAACATGCTTGCATGATTGGCGATAACCAAACGGGCACAAAAAAAGACCGGGCGTGTATCGGCCTCCAGTCATTAGATTGATTCTGTTTCTAACTTTTGGGCGGTACAGCTCCGGTTCTTTAAGGTGAGCAAGCTCTCTTTCACCTGCAATCTCACGATGCATTTGCGCTGCGGTTCTCAATGTATTGTTGCAAGACTTCGGTGACTTCCTCCGGTGCCAGGCCGGCATCCTCGATCAGGTCACTTACTGCCTCCAGTTCTTTGCGCCTCTTCTGCTCATATAATTCTTCCAGTTCCCGTTCCTCGGATTCAATGCGGATATTCAGCGCATTGATCAACTCCTGTTTTGCCTGGATCTTTTCCTCCAGGGATTTTCTCTGTCCTCTTGGCATATACTGTGTGCTCCTTTCCTTATGGCAATACTATCGAAAAGGCCATTCATCAGGGATCACAAGCGTAGCATAAGCTGCCGTGATCAGTCATGAATGGCCTGATATGTTACAGTATATGGACAACATTGTAAAAATATACCATATGTCTGTTAATATTATACCGCTATAATTTTTGTCCTATCGGAACAAGCGTCCACAGATATTTTTCTTTGCTCACATCAAATCTGTCGGACCTAGCCCAGGTTGTCTACTGCCGCCTTCAGCTTGTCCAGTGCAAGCTCTAGAGTTGCTCTGGGGCAGGCAATATTCACTCGCTGGAAGTCTGCTCCACTGGGTCCGAACATTGCTCCGCCATCCAGCCAGAGTCCCGCTTTCTCTACGATAAACTGATCCAGTTCCTTGCCGGAAATCCCAAGTTCACTGCAATCCAGCCATACCAGATAAGTACCTTCCGGCTCTACCAGATGAATCTGTGGAATTTTCTCCTGCAGATATGCTCGCAGGAAGTTCAGATTCTCAAGCAGATAAGCTCTCAACTGATCCAGCCACTCCTGTCCGCCACGATATGCAGCCTCGCAGGCTACCGCTCCCAACGCATTCGGCTCATCGTATCCGGTCTTGTCGATTTCCTTCTGGAATGCTTCCCGCAATGTCTCATTTGAGATAAAAATATTGGAAATCTGTAAGCCTGCCAGATTGAAGGTCTTACTGGGTGCGGTGCAGGTCACGGTGAACTCCGCAAAACGGGGATCCACATTGGCAAACACCGTATGCTCAAATCCGGGATATACAAAATCATTGTGAATTTCATCACTGACTACGATCACATGATGGCGCAGGCAGATCTCTCCCAAATACTGCAGTTCCTCTCTGTTCCATACTCTTCCCACCGGATTGTGAGGATTGCACAGGATAAACAGTTTTATATTCTCCTGCACAATCTTGCGCTCGAAGTCTTCATAATCTATGCTGTACTGCGACTTTCCTTCAGTTACCCTTTTTTCGTATACCAATGTATTATCAATCACCCTACGGTCATTGTCCCTAATGATATTGGTAAAGGGATAATACACCGGATTTTGGATCAAGACCGCATCTCCCGGCTTTGTGAAAGCTTTTACCGCTGCACCCAGTGCAAATACCACACCGGGGGTCTTCATGATCCACTCTCTCTTCGTCTTCCAATTATGGTTTTTTTCCATCCAATTGGTTATGGCATTATAATAAGCATCCTTAGGCTGGGTGTATCCGTAGATTCCATGATCTACCGCCGCGTGAAGGCTTTTCGTAATCTCCTCCGATACTGTAAAGTCCATGTCTGCGACCCACAGTGGCAGCACATCCGCAGGCTTGCCTCTCTCCACGGCATAGTCGTACTTCAGGCAGTTCGTTCCCTTACGATTTATAATTTTATCAAAGTTGTATGTAGCCATACGAATCCTCTTACCTTTCGACAACCTGCAAGCTTTCTGCCTGTGGCCCCAAGTTGCAGGTTAAATTTTTCTGTCAATCGTACCTATTCTACCAGGACCTTCTGCGTCCTGACTCGTTGCGTCTGTTGTGGGACTTCCGTGAAACTTTCCGCGGAACTGGCTAAATTACTATGTATACCAGTCAACCCCACTCAGGCAAAGGCCTGCTCCAAGTCTGCCAGCAGGTCATCAATATTCTCAATACCAACAGACATTCTCAAAAGCTTTTCATCCACACCCAGAGTTTCCCTGACCTCTACAGGTACATCTGCATGGGTCTGCTTCATGGGATAGGTCAGAAGACTTTCCACGCCTCCCAGGCTTTCTGCAAAACGGATCAGCTTTACGCTCTCCAAAATTTTAACAGCTTTCTCCGCAGAATTCAATCGGAAAGAAATCATTCCGCCATAGCCGCTGCACTGTCTGTCAATCAGCTCCTTATCCGGTCTGGAATCCAGTCCGATATAATAGACTTCTTCCACTTCCGGTCTCTGTTCCAGCCAGTGTGCGATGGCCAGAGCATTCTTCTGGTGCTGTTCCATGCGGACTGCCAGTGTCTTGATACCGCGGAGTAACAACCAGCTGTCAATCGCAGACAGACAGGCTCCTGTAGTCTTGTAGATATTATAGAGCTGGTCATACAGAGCATTATCCTTCACCACCAGAAAACCGGACAAAGTATCATTATGTCCTTCCAGATATTTGGTTCCACTGTGTACCACGATATCAGCTCCTAATGTCAACGGCTTCTGGAAATAAGGAGACAGAAATGTGTTATCCACGATCAACAGGCATCCATTCTCATGCGCAAGATCTGCAATTGCCTGAATATCCGCTACTTTCATCATCGGATTGGACGGTGTCTCCAGATAGATAGCTTTTGTCTCCGGGCGCAACGCTGCCTTCACCGTATCCACGTTGGAAGTATCTACACAATCCACGGAAATACCATTCTTGTGACCGATCATGTTCCACAGTCTCAACGTACCGCCGTACAGATCATCGGTAGCGATCAGATGATCTCCGGGAGAAAAGATTTCCATCATTGCAGTGATTGCCGCCATTCCCGTAGAAAATGCCAGTGCCTCTGTTCCCTGTTCCAACAGAGCAACCGTCTTCTGCACTTCGTCTCTGGTGGGGTTGCTGCAGCGGAATAATCATATCCCGTACTCTTCCCCAGTCCCGGATGCGCATACGCCGCATTCTGATAAATGGGCATGCTGATGGCGCCGAACGGATCCTTTTCTCTCATTACTTCCCTGGACACATATGGTCTCTGCTGCAAATGCCATCTTTTTCTCCTCCTATGTCTATGTATACTATATTATTCCCTTTATATTTCCTACTGTTCCAGTAGGTATAGTATATATTTATCATAGTACATAGAAAAAGTCAAGTTTCTATTCCATATTTACCAATAAAGTTTCATTTCTTTCTCAGCTTCCTGCTCTGAGATATTCAGTTTCAGTCTCACCTTTTGTAAAGTTTCTTCATAACTGGTATTAAAATCCTTGCACATTATAATAATCCCTTGCGCAACTCCCTGAGAAATCCCCTGCGAAATTCCCTGTGCAATCCCTTTTCTTGTATACTGATCAAATAATTCACACACCCTGATCTCATCCTCCTCTTTGATTCCCATTTCTTTTAATGCATCTCCGGTATCATCAACATTTGTATCTCCGGATAATACCCGTAGCATCTTAACTGTTGCTTCTTTATGAATCACTTTCCGGTCCGACCGATAGCCATCTCCCTCTGCAAGATAATCCACGATGATTCTCATATCACTTTGAAAAAGCTCTCGTATTTCTCTGGGTAAATGACGCATTTCCCAAACATGAAGTTGTACATCATCTACATACTTCCATATAATATCTGCAGTCGCCCCTTCTTCATCAAATAACCGGTGCAAACTGCATCCCCCTTTCCACCTGCTCTTTCCCCAATATAACACTATTTCTATCACAGGATATAGGCTCGGATTTTGTTTTTCATATTGTCTGCGGTATTCTCCACCTGCATACCCGGCCTTGCGCAATACCATGCCCTTATCCACCTTTGTCTGATTGGCAAATAAATACAATACCTTAGGCACCCCATTTACCACATGGTACTTTGCTACATCTTCCAATTGATTTCGCAATCCATTTTCTTTATCCAAGTAAAGACTCTCAGTAGCCGCCGACAACATTTCATAATCTTTAACCCTTCTTCTCCCTTCATGTAACAGAACATTAATAATGTCCGCCGCCACATCCGCATAGCTTTCAAAATTTTTCGTCACAATATCGTTTGTTTCCAATAGTTTTCTCCCTGTCCGATTGTTCTGTCAATCCATGAATTTGCGGCGATCCGCCATCGACTGCACCTACGCATTAAAGCTTTTCAGAATATTGCCTATATAGACTTTCTTAAGATGTGATTACTATAGCATACATATATTGATTCTGCAAGAAAATCCCGCCCAAAAACTCTCACAAAAACAAGGCTGTGGAAATTGGTACTTTTCCACAGCCCTGCTTTTGTGCAATTTGTCTTTTCTGCGTCGCCCGCAAATCCTTTAATCCAGCTCAAACAGCTCCGCTGCGCTGACCGTCAGGCTCTTAACAGCGCCTTCGGTCCGCTTGGCTCCGTTGTCGTAAACGGTTGTCGCCCGGATGTAGATGGTGGCGGCATCCTGATCGTTAAGCGTCATCTTGCCGCTGCCGGAGAACAGGCCCATCTCCGATGCAGGGAATGCCAGCGTGTATACACCGTCACTGGTCACAGAATAATACGACGTACCTGTGACATAATAGTCCTTTCCACCTTCCGTAAAGTGATTGTCTCCGCCGGCAATCACATGTGCTCCCACTTCCGCTTTGGAAGAATTTGTCACTGTAAGTCCGGTCAGAGGCTTCACCTTCAATGTGTCCTTGCCATATGCGATCTCTATGGCATCCGCATCCGTGGATTCCTTGAAGAACTCTACCCGGATCTCCGTTGCTGAAGACAGGATGTTGTAATCGGTAGCCTTGAAATCCACCTGAATCTTATTGCTTCGATCCAGGATCATCTTGTTGGCAGCATCATACATCATATATACGGAGTCAATGGTGTTGCCGTTGTCATCCCGGAAAAATACGGAAGGTGCCTTGGTTCCTGCATTGTAAGCCGCTACCATGGTGTTCACAAACAGCTTCTTCTCCGCCATTCCCGTGGGCTCCGTATGTCCCGCACCGGAATACGTGACATTACCCATGCTGTAAATATAATAATTATTTACCACATCTTTGGGGCTGACATTATACAGATTCACGCCATTGTCATTGCCCCATCCGTTGTTCCACTCGGTCTGCGTCTTTCTGGTCTTGGCATTGTCGGACAGGTCGGACAGACAATACCATACCACAATATCATTCTTGCCGTCTCCGTCCTTATCCAGCTCCATGTTCGGCTGCAGCCACTGATAATGTGTTGCCGCCACTGTCAGAGTCTGCTGTTCTTCTGTAGTGATCTGATAAGGATAATTAGTGATCTGTCCCTGATTTACCTGCGTAACGATCATATCAGGACCGGCACCGTCTCCGAATTCCTTGTAATCTCCCAGCACCGTGATCTGCCCCTGAGAGTTCGTTGTCTTATCCATACCCTGATAAAACAGAGAATTGCGAATCGGGAAATAGAAGCTCGTATAAGACGTTCCTTTCCGCAGGATCGCATTGATCCGATTCTGCACATAACGGACTGTCGTATATTTGGTCGTCCCTCGATATTTCCGACCGTCCGATCACTGCTCCGGTCCGTTCCCGGCTTCCATGCCGTATCGTAATTGTACTGCGTGTCCAGAATATTGTAATAAGCATCATAACGCTTTCTCTGGGCATCGGATAAACTGGAATTGTTCCTCTGGTCATCATAATATTCCAGCAACGCACCATAACGATCCAGCCCTACCGCCGCACGCATGGTCTTGTTGAACTCGTAGCCCCAGTACCAGCCTTTACCGCTACCGGCCTTACTGTTGATATAAGAACTGCTGTCATGGGTAAACAGGACACTCTTACCATCTTCGATATAATCACGGATGGCTTCGGATACTGCCATGTTCTTCAGGCTCTGATCCTTGCTTCCGAACTGATAGTTGTCTCCGAATCCCAGGATCAGCATATCGTACTGCTGGAAAGTATTGTATGCCGCATTGTAATAAGCCTCAGACTTCTGTTCATCGGTCTTAAGCTTTTTCAACTGATCGTCTGAAATCAATCCGTTGATAAAAGTTGAAGTCTTCACGGAATCAATAGATACATTAAATTCCCGGATACCGCTTAACAGTGACTTTACATCACTGTCACTTTCCAGATTCCACAGTGTCTTGTCATTAGATGCTTTTCTGTCGGACATCAGCTGCAATACCTGAATATCCACTCTGGAACCTCTGTCCACTGCCGTATAACCGGACACTGCGGTTCTCACCAGTGCATCAGAATTATCAAAGAAGATCATCTTCCAGGGCAATACTCCCTGATAATCATCCGGCAGCACTCTGACTACCTTATAGGTATATCCGGTGCGCAGCTCGTAATGGCCACCGTCATTCTTCGCCACTTCCTTCCATTCCTGCCCGGATCTGACATACAGATTCAGTCCGGAAAGCTCCTCCGTGGAGGAAAGTGTCTGCCCGATCACATCGGAACCGGAAAAGCGACCGTCGGAGTTCTTATCAATATACAGCTTGCAATCATACGTCGTGCTCACCTGGGAGGCAGCCGCATCATTGGACAGAGCAAAAATATACTGCAGATAGAACTTACCGTCCGTCATCTTCAGGAACGCATCGTTGATACCGTCCCCGTTGTAATGCAGCTCTGTAGGAATATAATCTTCCCCAAGATTTTTCACCCATTCGATCTGCAGTTTGGAAAGATTCAGATGGTTGCCAAAGTTTCTCTGTCTCTCTTCTCTTGCTTCCTTTGCCGCCTTTTGCGGCAGCCAGCGCCTCTTTGCTGTCATCCGCCGCCTTTTCTGCTGCTCCGGGTACTAGCTGACTCTCCGCAAATACATTCTCCTGCCAGTATTTGTAATTGCCGCTTTCATCCGTGGACAAGGCAAACTGTATCAACTGGTAAAAATAGGAACTTTCGTCCACTGTTGCCGTATTGGCACTCACCTTACCGTCAATTCCCGTCAGAAGTGCATTCGCAAATACTACCGGATACCCGGCGGAAATATACTGCTCGAACTCCTTTTCTCTGGTGGAGTTCATATCGTTTCCCGGGCCACGGTACTGATTGGAAGTGTGACTCAGGGAATCATCCTTCAGACGGTTCTTGTTATCATCCGATTCATCCTTATAATCATACAGATCCCCGATATGCGTATAGATCAGCCCATTCATGGAACTGTCATTGTAAACGGTCTGATTGTTTTTCACATTCATGGTTCCGGTGCGGGCACCCACATAGATCATATCATATCGATCGTTGAGATCCTCTATCTTGCCAATGAACTCTGCGGAAGCCATCTGGGTAATGGAAATCCTTCCACCGTAACTGCTCTGCCCCAGAAATCCTTTCACGGAATCTGCAGATAAAGCTCCAGTTCCGAAATCATAACAGGGCTCCAGATCCAATACCGCAAGGCTGTCCTTTACCTGGCTTCTGTGCAGATACCAGTTCATAATATATCTGGTGATGGAAGCTTTGCTGATCTCTTCATTCAAAGTGACCGCCGTGGCATTTTCCTGTGTGATCAGAAAATTCTCGTAGCGGATCTCTTTCAGGACATCCGTGTAGATCCATGCTCTTGTCTTATCTGACTTCAGATCCGTCAGATAATCCTCTGCCGCATAAGCTTTGGAACTGTCGTTGTTCAGGTATACATTTTCGTTCAGGTATTCCTTCAAGGTATCCAACGTCAGGGTATCCGCATTTGCCGCCTGCATTGCAGACGCATAGGATCTGATATTTCCCTCTGCCGCGCTTTTCAGCGTATCGACACTTACATTTCTCCCAATAGGAATCTCCCTGACCTGCGATTGCGGTTGCCACATTGTCATCCGACACCTGCAGCAGAGTCAATGCCAGTTTCGTCAACACTTCATTGCTCTGGGTGCTGTTCTTGGCATAAAATTATAATCCATGATCACCGGCACTCTGGCTGCAGCGGTTCTGATCCCGCTGTCGTCCACGCCAAATGCCAGCTTTGCAATCACGGTTGCCGCAGAGATCATATTGGACGGCTCTGCCCCGTAATTTCCCTGACCGGAAAAATAGAACAGATCCACATCTGCCAGATCAATTCCACAATAAGAATCCTCCGCTGTAATGGAAGCATCTGCCAGATCAGCCAGTTCCTGCAGGGTAAGTGTTGTCACTTCGATCTTCAGTGTATCGATATCGTCTCCGGTGGCTGTACCACTCTCATAACGACTGGTACCGGACAGATTCAGGACATTTTTCTTGAACCATTCTTTGTTGTAGAAACCGCCGTTATAGGCAATAGTCTCCGTAGCATCCTCTCTGTCATCCCCTACAAAATCATAGCTGTTGGCGGTGTCAAAGCCCGCTTCCCCCTTGTAAGTAACCTGAAGGGAACCCGGTGTCACCATAGTGTAGCTGCCGGCCTCATCCTTACGATAGGTATCGATCAGACGGTAATCACCGTTTTTGTCACTTACTGTCATTGCAGATACATAATAGTCGCCGTTATCATTTGCTGTGAAATCCACAAGATAGGCACTGGCTATGGTCTCAAATGTATATGCCTTCGAAACATCATCCCATTTTGCCCAAAGCTGTGCGCTATCCGGCTGTGCATGATCCAGGATGTAGAGATTCTGGGTAATATCTCCGGCAGAATAGGCTGCTATCGCATCTCCTCCGGATGTCGTGCGTGCCTGCACAACAGTACCTGCATCATTTCCGGATACCCCCCTGGACGTAGTCTTTAATCCATCTGGCAGTGCCGCATCGGTACCGTATACAATCTGTCCGAGATAGGTATAAACGGCAGTCTCACCCGTACCTATCTTCTGATAGATTGTCCTGTCCACATAATCTTTTGCCTGAAAACTCGTTTTATCAATAGCGGCCAGATCCGTCTCCGAAATTGCATATAAGCCCTGCGCATATCCCCTGGCGCTGTCTGAACCATTGATAATCGTAGTCTCCAGTCCGTTGCTTCCTCCGGTAGATCTATGGGAAAATACCGGAGTCACGCTTTTGGCATCCCGGTTACTGTCTCCGGCGGCCTCCAATGCACTGTATCGGTTATAACGTTCTCCTGCTGCCACCGTCTCCCCATTGGCAATCTCACGATAGACCGCATCGATCTGTTGGTAATTGTATCTGCCGGATCCGTCCTGTCGGAATACAAAGCGTCCTCTTACGTCCTCGGTTCTGGAAGCTCCGGTGCTTTCGCTGTAGGCAGAAAAAGTAACCGGACCTGTCGTCGGAAACTTTGCAGCATCCAGACTGTCCATAGCTGTCTGGCGCTCTGTGGCTGACGGCATCTCGGAAAGCTTTCTGCCCTCAGATACCGGCTCCTCGCCGCCTACCAGATAGCCGATCGTGGCATTTTCCTTCGACGGAACGATCTCCAGAATATGGAAAGTACCGTCAGAAGAAGCTACCGTATCCTGTACCAGTTTTTCAATACCCGGAAGGGTTCTTTCCTGCGCACTGACCTCCATAGAGCCATAGCTCTGACCGGCTCCGACGGCCAAAGCTATGGTGAGGATTCCTGCTATGTACTTTTTTGAATTGCGTTTCCAATTCATGGTCATTTATTATCCTTCCATTCCCACCACTCCGGATTCTTCTCTACTTCCAGTAAAAGATTTCTCTTATGATCCGGATATCGTTCATCATAAATGGTCATAATTAAATAATCATTTTCTTCATGTGCGCCAATATCAAACTGTACCTGCGAAAAAGGAAGATGCATATTATCAATTTCTGCAAATTTCGTGTTGGAATCCAACGGCAGTTCTCCCTGGAAATATCCTGCCAGTTTTGCTGCTCTATGTCCTTTCTCTCTTCCAGACTCAAAACCATACGCATGCAGATCATAACGATTCGTCCAGGTAGGTCTCAGCACCGTAATCACATGCTGATCATTGGCAAATAAGATATCCACTACCGGCACCAGTATTACCGTTTCGGCCACTAATGTGGAATCATCCAGGCTCCATGCCTGAAGCTTCAGACGATATTCGGTATCCCAGGAAATATAGCTAAGTGCTCTTATCTCTGTAGATTCTCCCGTATTTTCTGTTGTCAGATAGCCTTCCTGATGAACATTATCATATGCTCCGTCATAGACTTCAAAACCGACCTGATATGATTTTTGTATTCCGTTCCATACCTTGAAATCATTATTCAGCTCACTGGGAATATCTGCAAATCTCCAATTTACTTCCCCTTTATAATTTCGAATCTCGCAATTAATTTTTCCATTACGGTTTAATACAAACTGACTGGAGTAAATATACGGTTCCTTCGCGTTTACAACCGTCTTCAGGGGAGGGATTGTAATATCGATTTCTCTGGTAATCTTAATATCTGCTGATAAAGCTATCACCGCACGTACACGTACTACCGTATCCGTCATATTTCCACATTCCAGTTCTGCCTGGAACTGTCGACCATCAGAATCTGTCAAACCGGTTATTTTGTAATTATTGGCATAATCATCTACCACACTCCACTCAATCTGTGGATAACCATTTCTGTAATCCGCCCAGGACGGCAGACATTCAATCAATGCCTTATAACCGATCTTTTCCGTACTTCCTTCGGTAAAATCATATGTGGTCAGATTCCTGGCAATCAGTGTTGCATCATATTTTCCGTCAATGTTGGTATAGGGTAATACCGATACCTTTGTGGATGCAGACATTCCGGGATCCGCCACGGAAGTACAGGTTACCTGTAGCACAAGTGTTCCGGTCGGCTCATATCTGTCAGCCGTCAAAAGACCGCTCCCATTTATCGTGGTTCCTGCCTTAAGTCCAGTTGCGTCCACTCTTGCCACGCTCCAGGTCACCCCGGCATTTTTAGCCTCTTCTGTTCCTTCCATAGTATAAGAGTACTGCAGGCTGTCCCCTGAATCACAGAAGCATCTTTCGGTTCTATATCCAGAGAATCCACCATATGCTTTTGTACCGTTACGGTAGCCGTTGCCGCTATGGTAGGATCCGCTACGGCGGTACAGGTTACTGTCAGAATATTCTCTGCTATGGTCTCATCCGCTGCCACACTCAGTTTACCGTTACCGCTGATGGTACTCTTACATGCGCTGCCATCCTGATAACTTACGGCCCAGGTCACGCCCTGAGCAATGGCTTCCTCGTCTCCGGTGATCTCGTAATCGAAGACGAAAGCCTGTCCCTGTTTCAGATCTGCGTGCTCGGGAATGATACGGATGCCGCTGATCCAGGAATAGATGCTGGACGGCTCGGAGCTCAGATCATTTCTTAACTTGATGGTCTCGGAAATATCATAGGATTTGTCCTGATAGGTAAAGGTCATGTTCAGAACGACTTTCCGCTTATCCAGTTCACTGAGGTCCACGCTGAAACTGCTGACATGCTCTGCCATCAGTGCGGGCTTAGCCGCGTCAAAATCTCCTACCACAACTTTGCCTTCGCCGTCCTTAGTATTTGTTACCTCGTAAAGATATACCTGATTGGCATCGGCATAATCCGCTCCGGCACCCCCCTGCCAGCGGATCATATAGCTGTTGTCATTATTGATCAGACGCAGCTCGCTGACACTGGCATTGGTTACTTCCATGCCGTTAACGTCTTTTGCCACATTGCCATCAACATCAACCGCTTCCTGATCTGTCAGATTGGAAAAGCTGATACCCTTCTCCACATCAATGATCAGATCGATCATCTGGTTGGCGGTCAGCTGGGCTTCTTCCTGCAGGGTCAGTTCCTTGTTCCCCCGCATATAGGAATTGTTGCCGGCGACCACGAATGCTCCCACCGCACCAGCTACTATGGTCATGATGGCAAGAGATACGATGATCTCTACCAGAGTAAATCCTTTCTTTCCAATACCCATGGTCAACCTCCTTACTTCGTCAGGATCTTACCAGTCTTGCCGACCGTTGTGATTTCTATGTTTCTCGTTCCGTTGCTTACGACGATTTTCTGACAATATTCCTTCAACACATTGTTTGCCGTACAGGTATCCTTCTCAAAGGCCCCGGATGCACGGTTAAACACCAGATGCAGCCCATTTGAAGATGAAACATAAGGTAACAGGCTGTCGGATCCTTTCAGTTCCGTCAGGGAATATCCCGTGGAATCTCCCTCAAAATATACCTTTATATCAATAGGTTCTTTTCCCAGTACCCTGTTGGATACCTCCACATCTCCCTGCCGGATCTGTGCCGTATATTCCTTGGTCGTATCATTATAGCTGATAACGCACTCCACCCGATTCTGTTCTTTTCCGAGGGTCAGCACTCTGGTCCGCTCCAGTGTTGTCACAATTTCGTCCGCACATTTCCGGACTTTCCTGCCGGTCAGGGATGTAATGGATGTGGCCATCACACCCACCAGCACCGCCATGATCGCAATGACAATGATCAGCTCCACCAGAGAAAAGCCACTGTTGTTATTCTTTCTGCCAGTTTTCATAAACTATCAAATCTCCCAGATTTATATCACTGTTCTTATAGGACTTACCGTTACTGCTCAGGTAACCGTCTCCGCCATTTAAAAAAGTCTACCCATGATATTCCTGTGTCTTACCGGCAGAACTTACGATCGTTTGGGAATAGGTCAGGGCATGAAGCACCGCATCCCGGTCAGGTTCCACATTGACATTCTGATCCAGCGTGATCGTTCCGCCGGACAGGATCGTTCCCTGGAATTCCTTTGTCACTTTGACATCTCCGGTAGCAATGATCAGCCACTGAACTCGCCGAATCCGGCTTCCGGATAGGTATAATCACCCTTTACGATAACCGCCTTATAATTCTGCTCCGCAAGGCTTCCGGTAGTGTTGCCGAAATATTTTGCCTCCACCTTATTTCCGGTACTGCCGTTTAATACAGCATGGAAGGTCGTTATCTCCCCTTCATTTACCAGATTGGTATAAGCATTGGCTGCATCCGTCTTCTCCGAAGGAAGCAGCTGCTCATAGACATCGATCATCTTCTTGGACAATGCCTGGAATTTCAACTGATCCGATGCCAAAAGTGCCTGATATCCTGCATTGGCACCATCACTGGTCAGTGTGGCATCCAACAGCTTCTCTTTGCTTCCCGCAGCCGCACTGCTGTCATACATGGCCACATTGCCTGCCAGATGCATGATGTACGCTCCGTTCTGCTGTCCACGCACCTGAATGGCTTTGGTATACAGACCGGTATAGGCTTCCATGGTCTGTTGGTTGGCACCGTAATAATCCTGAAAATACCGGTTGGCATTGGCTCTCGCGGTATCAGAGGTGCTGTCAAAGCTTACATAATAATACACCAGCGTGATCTTGCTGTTGATCCGCTTGAAAATCTTCTGGATATTGTTCTGGGTCAGTCCGTACTCGGCCAGCGTATGACCATTCAGAGTAGCGGACGGAATATTCAATGCCACTTCCGTTACATCCGCCTGGTCCCTGATCTTGTCCTTATACTGCTCCAACGTGATCGGGTTGCTGGCACCGTTTAACACGGTCTTGCCGGAAGCATCCACGCCGATACACTGCGCCGGAACGAGGTAAGCCAGCTGGTCACTCTTCACAGCGATAGACTGTCCCATCATCACATCCTGTACTCCGGTGTTGCTCACACCATCCTCACTGGTAATGCCATCCTTGGCTTTCGTCAGGAAATGTAAGAATTTCCCGCCAGCGTAAGATTCTTCAATTCATTCAGATAGATCTCCGTATCCGTGCCGTTGACCAGAATGGCGCTGCTGTCCACGCCCTTTCCATTACCGAAGCCGATATACTGTCCGGCATATTCTCCGTCGATCTGTGCTCCGGCGGTAAATACATTCCGCTCTCCGTTCATCTTGAGATCTCCGGCCACATATACGTTGTTTCCCTGAAAACTCAACGTTCCGTTGCTTCCCGTATTGCCCGGAATACCTCCGTTCATGGCAATGGAACCGGCCCATACTTCACCGTACTGATCTGTGGTAAGTGTGGCTCCTTCTCCCAGATATAAGTCGGAAGCCATCACCATACGCTTGTCTTCGTTTTCATTGCCGGTGGTCTCTTTCCATTCCACCGTCACACCGTTACCCTTGCCAGACTCTTCGCTGCCCACGATAAAACGTTCCGCATAAAAGCTGCCGCCAATGACATTTTTACTGATCAGCGTGGAATCAGAAGGAAGTGCCTGAATATTCTCCTGCGCCACCATGGAGATTCCCGTAATGGAAGGAAGCGTCACTGCCTGTGCAAAATCCATATCCGGCATCTTCACCCGGATATCGGTCTGGATCACCGATACATAACCGTCGGTATCCGTATAAGTCACCTTCAGGCCGCAGAAGGAAAGTCCGTCGGTGTACAACTGAAAACGTCCGGTAGGAATATCCGTGGTCTCCACTCTCTCCTTGTTGCCCGTCACCGGATCCGTTGTCATTACATATACCTTCAGACTGCCGCTGCTGTCCAGAGCCATCCGGTACACTACTTCCCCGGAGTCATTCAATGTCTCTAGCACCGTCCCCCGCTTTATCTCCGAAGACAGGCTGTTAAACAGCTTGGTCAGATCATAGTTGTTGATATTCATACTTCCTGTCACTGCATAATAATCCTGCATATTCTTCAGGAAATAATATCTCAGTTTGTTCTGCTTCTCCTCTGCGGAGGTTGCCTCATAATTTTTCAGAACCAGTTCATAGGCACTTCCGACTGAAGCGGACACCCGCTCTCCCATAGCCGTCCGGATCTCATCCAGCACAGTCTCTGCGGAGTAAAAGTTGTCCTTCGCCTTGAGATTGTTCACCTTCATCTGATAGTTCAGCAGTGACATATACATCAAAACACTGGCTAAAATGCCAATAAAGGCCATGGCAATGATCACAACGACCATTGCTGAGCCCTTATTGTCCGTTCGTCTGTGGAATTGTCTTACCCTTGAAAATATTTTGGGATTTCTTCCGCATATCTTCATTTTTCTCGTCTTCCTTCCGGTATCTTCTCTGTCCTGTGCCTGACGGATCACTCGATCACGGTTCCCGTCATGGTAAGCACAGGGGACTGTACACCGATCGTATCCCTGCTGTACACCTGTACCCGCATGTCATAGATACGGTTGCGTCGCTCCGTCGGTGTCAGACCGCCGTCCGCACCCATAATATCCTTCGCCACATCTCCGACAGCATTTCCTGCCGCACCGGACACGCTGAGATCATTGAAAATGTATTCCGTATTGCTGCGGTCTATCAGATTCGTCCGCAGTCTGCAGGCGGAATCAATGCTGGCTCCGGCAGAGGACATCCAGCCCGGCCAGGTCTCCCGCAGTTCAAATGCCGCCTTGTAATTGTTGTTCCAGGAGGAATACGGGTTAAAACCGGTGCTTTCGTCCGTGAAGCTGTCTATTCTCTCCGCTGACGGAGTCTGCTCCACCAGGAACAGATTTGTCTGTACATTCTTCGGGTTATTTACGATCACTTTGTCTACCGCAGAAGTCACCGCACTCTGGGATGCCTCAACTCTGGGCTGCAGGCACACAATGATATTGGCCAGCTGGGAAATGATCTCCTCTGCATCCACCGGATTCCCGCTCTCCTTCTGTTTCTTAAGTTCCGCTGCTTTGGCTCTTACCGCCTCTTCGTTGGAAAAGATCACATAATCCGTACCGTTCTGGGGGTAGTCTCCGCTGATGCCTGTAAGGATGGCGGAATTGCAATGATAGACTGTGGAGGCCGTCACCAGATACACATCTGTCTCTACGTTCTCTCCGTCTCCCAGATCCAGTAAAATGCGGCTGCTGTCTATGGATATTTCGATGGTCTTGGTAGTATTCCTGGCAATCTCCATAACGTCTCTGCCGCCGGAATACGCTTCAAAATAACCGTATGCCTCCTGTGCGGCATCTTCCGATTCGGAATATACCGCATTCAGATTGCCTGCCAGGTTCTGGATATTTACAATATCCTTCTCATTCAGTGCCGTGTAACCATTAGGATCCAGTGTCACCACTACATCATAGGTGCCCGAAGTCGTCTTCTCATCCCGGAAGGTATATTGCCAGATACCATCTTCTGCTGCGCCGTCTCCGTCCACATCCAGAGAGACATCTCTCTGCACATTGTTAGTGTGAAATCAGTGGGAGTGACCGTCTCATAGGTGTCTGCCATCTCCTCCAGTGTATGTGCCTCAAACTGCTCCATGACATCCTCTGCGATGGCCGTGGCATGCATGGTGTTGCGGGACTTGGCATTGGTTCTGGCAGAAGTCACAAAGCTGTGCAAAAGCGGCACAACGATGATCGACAGGATCACGATGGCAATCAGCAGTTCAATCAGAGAAAAGCCTTCGTTATTCAGTTGTCTTCTCTCCGTGTGCTTCTGCATGTGAGGCATCCTCCCTGCTTATGACTAATACCGGTCTCTCCGCACTCCGTGCTCCCGAAACCGGACAACCATTTGCATTCCGGACTATCGTCCTCCTGCTCATGACTAATACCGTTTTCTCCGCACTCCGTGCTCCCGAAACCGGACAACCATTCGCACTCCGGACTATCGTCCTCCCTGCTCATGGTTGTTTGATTTGCTAATCATAGCAGTATCCTGCCTGCAAGCAGTCGTATACTGCTATGATTGCAAATCTATTATTCCACGTTTCCGAAAATAGTGTCTACGCCCATCTGCATATCCGGGATGTAAGGTGAACTGTATACCTTATCGGTTCCCAGCAGATAATAGGTGTTCATGGTCATGTTGCCGGTGAGCATTCCGTCGGTCTCGTTGTAGCTGATGCTGACGCCCTGGATGCTCTCGCGTTCCTGCTGATTGTAAATGTATCTTACCAGTCCCTTAAAATCGTCATAGGTGCAGGAAATGCTGATGCTCAGGGGTACCTCATACATATGGGTATCTGCATAAGCAGTACCGTCCGTAGATACCGGACTTGCTGCCGTCGTTGCGGCAGCTGCTGTGTATCTGCGGCAGCATCGGCTGCTGCATCCGTGGCAGCTGTTGCATCCGCAGTCGTCGTTGCCGCATCCGCTGCAGGAGTATACACCACCTCTGCTTCGGAACCGAATGCAATATTTGCCACCTCGGTACGAGTATAATCTTCCAATGTCTTTACCATCATAATGCTGTCTTCCGGTAAGATATCTGCCGGGAAACGGTTCTCAAAATTCGTGATATAGGACTGCATCTTCCCGGTAGCCTCAATGTAGTCTGCCTTGCGCTGGTCTAAGGCTTCCAGCGTTGCCACCTGGGATGATAACGTTACATTCTGTGCCTCAAGGGCATCTGATTTTTCATTAAAACTGGAATATACCAGAAAATAAGTACACACAGCAATAAGAACACCGATCACTGCGATCAAAAGCTGAATTTCACTCTTTTTAACCTTCATCTTCCGCTGCCTCCTACTGTGCTGTCTGGGTGTCGGCCTGTGCCTCACCGCTCTCTTCGGTCTCATCCGTCAGCTCCTTATAGCTTCCGGTAATGGAAAAAGTCACTATGGACGTTCCGGTCTCATCCTTGCTGTCCGTAATATTGCTGATCTCTACATCATCAATGCTCTGCATGTTGCGGATATTCAGAATCGTACGGGCTGCCGCTGCTTTCCCTTCCACCGTCACTGACATGCTGATGCCGGTCTGGTCGGAACTGAAGCTGTTGGTATAGAAGCTGTCCGGCAGGATCTGTTCCAGTTCATTGATGAACTCCACCAGATTCTCATTGGGAGTCTGGGTATAAGCATATAAATATGTGTATTTATCATACTGGGCTTCTGCTGCCAGATAATCGTTGTATACTGCCTGTGCCGGCTGCAGCTCCTGTACCCGGTTCTGCAGATACACATTCTGCGCCACATTTCCCAGATATCTGGTCACAGAGGTGGCTGCCATGGCGATGGACAGGATCACGCCCAACACCAGTACCGCCACACTGACGAAGGTATAGTTCGTGCCGCTGACCACGGTCAGTCCCTTGGACTTCTGGGTGCTCTTGTCGATCAGTCCCACAGGGGCGAGCACCGCACCCAGACAGGAAATATAGGCTGCGGGTCTGGTGGAACGGATGGCCTTGCTCATGCCGATCTTGTCATCCATCTCGGACAGGGTATGTACCTTGCGCTCCAGGCAGTTGGTGAACAGCTTGCTCATGCCGCTGAAGCTGCCGCCCAGACCGGTAACATAGGACTTTTCAATGGGATTTTCACTGTTCCTGGAATCATAGAAGTCAATGACACGGCTCACACCCACGATCAGAGGCTCCAGCGAAGCGGTGATCTTCTGTCTCGCTTCCGTGACTTCCACATTACCGGCGTCCTCATCTTCCCAGCGTCCGGCATTTTCTTCCCAGACTTTGTCTCCCGGATGGAGCACTCTGTTCAGACATGTTTTCTTCTGGAAACGTTCTACCGCACTCATGGGATCGTTCACGGCATAGGCTCCGGAAGCGATCATAGTATCAATGGCATCCTGCACACCGTAAGCCACCGTTCTCTGTAATAACACCTTACCGGCGGAAAGCACGGTCACAATGGTGCTGTTCTCATCGATTTTGATGACCATAGTAACTTTTTCGGACTTCTCATCGCGGAGAATCTGGTATAAGCTGTTGCTGCTGTAGTCGAAGCACTCCACCTCCCAGCCGCACATCTGCGCCAGCTGATAATAGCTGTTTAAAAGAGCCTTGGGTACGGCCAGAGCCATGACACGAAGTTTCCCGTTCTCGGTCAGTCCGCCGGCCAGATAATGTCCGATCTCATACTGGGTCAGATCCACCGGGAAATAGTCACTGGCATTGGTCTTCACCAGTGCCTCGATCTTACTCGCCTTGACGTTGGGAATCTGTACCTCACGGCTTGCCACTCTGGTAGAAGAAATGGTGAAGATCACTTTCTTCGTGCGGATGCCATTCGTCGCCAGTGCATTCACCAGATGGTCTGCGTACTCCTGTGTTGGCTGCAGCATACCATCCACCACGATGCCTTCCGGTGTCTCCACCGTCAATACCTTGTAAACCTTCGGCTTCTTCACCTTATAGTCCATCTCGCAGATCTTCGTAAAAGAGTTTCCGATCTCAATACTCAATACGCGATTGTTCATTGCCATATTTCTACCCTTCCTCTTCCCGGTATTTATCGTATTTCGAAAGCATTCCGCTGGTGCGGAGCTTTTGAAGAACTTTCTGAAATCATGTTCGAAATGCGGATATCTTCTTATAAGTAAAAATGCAGATACCACTGTAAGAATTCATTGCCCCACAGGACAGCGATTGCCACCCCTGCGGAGATACGGTCCCATGGCGAGGACATGTCCTTCGCCGCTTACTTTCATACGGATCAGATGGATCACGGAACCGATGATACATCCCAGTAAAAATGCGAAAATAATCAATTTCCAGCCGAGTAACAGCCCGCAGACCGCCATCAGCTTCACATCACCGCCGCCAATGGCTCTGCCACCGGTCGCATAGTACAGAATAAGCAAAAATACACTGACACATAGGAAGCCGATCAGGAAATCCAGCCACTGTGTATAGTGGAAGGCTCCATGGATCAGCCCCAGTGCCAGTATAAATAAGTTAAATCCCACAGGGATCTCATATGTTCTGAAATCAATCACACTTAAAGCAAGAAGTGCACTAAACAACAAGCAGTAGACTAGGGAATCCACGCTCATCCCATATTTCCAGAATACGAGCAGGTACAGCACTCCGTTCAGTGCCTCGATGACGGGATACTGAACGGAGATATGTGCCTTGCATTTCCGACATCTGCCTCCCAGCGCCAGGTAGCTGAACAGCGGTACGAGGTCGTACCACCGCAGCTGATAACCGCAGTGCATGCAGTGAGACCTGGTCGTTACAATATTCTCTTTTTTCGGGATACGGTAGATCAACACATTGAGGAAGCTGCCGATCACGATTCCATAAAGGAAAATCACTATGTAGAGAAAAATTGTTGGGAGCATGTCAGTTACCTTTCAGAAATTATGCGTTAGGTTGTCCGGTAACAGTAACCTTCAAACCTTAGCAGTTCCATCATAGGCAAGGGAAATAGTAATAGCCTGTGCCTTATAAGATGTGGACTTGTAAGAATAATTCTTTGCTGTATCAACAGAACCCAAAGAATCAAAAATTGTCTTCAAATCGTTAGAAATTGTGATCTTTCCGGTAGTATCAGATGTAACAGTATAAGTTTTGGTGCTGTCTAATGTAACATCAACATCAGATGCCAGAACAGTCATAGCTCCGGTAAATTCCTCTACCTGCTGAGCATCAGCAGATACTCTGGACTTTTCAACATACTTGATATACTGAGGTGCTAATACACCTACCAGTACTGCCATGATAGCAATAACGATGATCAGCTCTACCAGGGAGAAACCTTTGTTTGTTAAGTTCTTCTGTTTCTTGTTCATAATAACATTCTCCTTTTTATGTGTTTTTTAATTTCAGGGTAGTAAGTTTTCCGCCCCATTTATTAATTATCGTCCTGTCCCTACACAGAACGGATAATCCTCTTTACATCGAATCCAGTGCCTCATACATATTCATCATAGGCAACATACAAGCAGCAACCAATCCGCCGACCACAATTGCCAGTAAAATTATAATCATCGGCTCTAACGCTGCCATTACTGACTGTACTGCCATTTCAACTTCTTCTTCATAATAATCTGCCAGTTTGTCTAGCATTTCCTCTGTATTACCGGATTCTTCACCAATGCGAATCATCTGATATACCATAGGTGGAAACAATCCACTCTCTTGCAAAGGTCTGGATAACGGCATACCAATAGTAATTTCTTCTTTTGCATCCTGCAATGCTTCTTTAAAATAAACATTGCTCATAACGCCAGATACAATATCTACAGCTTCAATTAATGGAACGCCTGCTCCAAGTAAAGTGCTCATCGTACGTGCCATCATAGAGGATGCTGTTTTTACTGTTAGTCTTTCCGAAAATAGGAATTTTAATTGCTATTTTACCAAATACATGTTTTCCCAAATCTGTTTTTGCAAAATATTTGATTCCCATAACTATTGCAATAATCACGGGTACAATAATAAACCAATAATTAATAATAGCATGGCTCAAATTCACATAAAACTGTGTAATCCAAGGAAGCTCGCCGCCAATTTGTGAAAACATTTCTTCATAAGAAGGTATTACTTTGACCAACATTACAATAGTAACAATAATGGCAACGATACACACTGCAATGGGATAAATCATTGCTTTTTTAACCATTGCCTGTGTCTTATGCGATTTCTCCAACTGCACCGCCACTCGGTCGAGTGCCGTTTCCAGGCTACCGGATGCCTCACCGGCAGCCACCATGTTCACCATAATCCCTGGGAATACCTTCGGGTGTTCTGCCATGGAGTCTGCCAGGGTCTCACCCTTTTCCACGCTGATGCGGACTTCCTTCAGTGCATCCTGTAATCTCTTGTTCTCTGTCTGTTCGCAGAGCATTTTCAGGGATTCGAGGATGCTGACGCCCGCTTTGGTCATGCTGACGAACTGGCGGCACATGACGCTTAGATCCCTGGCCTTGGGCCATCCGCCGATCTGGATGTCGATGTCTTTCGTCAGGAAGCTCTGTTCTCCCAGATCGATAACGGTCAGTTCCTGCCTTCTCAGTTCTGCCATTGCCAGATCTTTGTTATCCGCTTCCAAACTTCCCTTTACTTCTTTTCCAGCCTTTGTGATGGCTCTGTAGCCATAGGTCGCCATGTGCCTTCCCTCCAATGCGTCTCTATCTTTAACTTTCTCCCCAACCATGTAAGACGGGCCCCGGTCCTGAAAAGGTCCAGGTTTTTGAAAAATTTTTATAAATTTTGATAAATTTCTATAAAATATTGCGGTTTTTATAGAATTATACGTCAAATGATACCTTTACCATCTCGGAGAAGGAGGTGGTGCCATCCAGTACATAGTCCGTGGCACTCATACGCAGGGTATGCATTCCTTCTTTTAATGCTTCTTCTTTTAAGATATCGGCACCCTCCCGCTTGCTGATAATGGTTTTCAGTTTCGGAGTGATCTGCATGATCTCATAGACACCGATACGGCCTTTGAAGCCGGTGTTGTCACATTTGCTGCATCCGCAGGGCTCGTAGATGGTCACATCTTCCTCTTCCCTCATGCCCATGAACTCTTTTTCATCCTTGGTGGCCTGCTTTGGCTTTTTACAAAAAGGACAGAGTCTGCGTACCAGTCGCTGGGCGATAACGCCGATGACGGAATCTGCGATCAGGTAGGATTCGATGCCCATATCCTCCAGACGGGTGATGGTGCTGGCGGAGGAATTGGTATGCAGGGTACTTACCACCAGGTGTCCGGTGATGGACGCCTGTACGGCGATGCTGGCGGTCTCCTGGTCACGGATCTCACCGATCATGATGATATCCGGGTCCTGACGCAGGATGGAACGCAGTGCCGATGCAAAAGTCAAGTCTGCCTTGGTGTTGACCTGTACCTGGTTGATACCGTCAATATTGGCCTCGACAGGATCCTCGACGGTGATGATGTTCACGTCTTCTTTATTCAGTTCGCTCAGTGCGGTATACAGGGTGGTGGACTTACCACTTCCGGTAGGTCCGGTTACCAGGATGATACCGTGAGGATTTTTCAGGATATAGTCAAACTGTTTTAATTCGTAGGGTTTGAAGCCTAACTGGCTCTTGTCGCGGTTCAGTGCACTCTTCGCGGCAAGACGCATTACGACTTTTTCCCCCCGTATATGGTAGGCAGGATGGATACACGGATATCGTATTCCACACGGTCTACCACCTGGGTGATACGGCCGTCCTGCGGCTTTCTCTTCTCGGAGATATCCATGCCGCCGATAATCTTAATACGGGCGATGATGGCAGACAATACATTGACACCGTATCTCGCTCTCTCTCATAGAGGGCACCGTCGATACGGTAACGGACACGGATGATATTTTCCATGGGTTCGATATGGATATCGGATGCACGCTGACGGACGGCTTTTTCGATCATGTCCTTGACCAGCATTACGATGGGGGAGCTGTTGATGTTCTCCTCCGTGGCGATGTCTTCCACCACATCCAGCTTTTTCTCTTTGGCGTAGGCTGCCAGTGCCTCGGTTACTTCCTCCTGACCGAAATATTTATCGATGGCCAACATGATGCTGCGGGTGGTGGCTACTACGGGCTCTACCTGGAAGTTGGTGATGATGTTGATGTCATCGATGGCGTTGTAATCCAGGGGATCCGCCATGGCGACCATGAGAACGTTGAAGTTATTTTCCTTGTAGGCGAAGGGGAAGATCTTGTTCTTCTTCAGGACGTTGACCGGTACCAGATTCAGTACTTCCTTGTCCACGTTAGTGCTCTGCAGATCGATCATATCCAGATCCAGCTGACGGCTCAGCGCTTTCGCCAGATCATCCTCTGATACGATGCCCTCATCTACGAGGAATTCTCCCAGCTTCTTGCCCTGTCGGGCGGGATTATCCAACGCCTGCTGCAGTTGCTCATTCGTGAGGACACCGCTGTTTACCAGTAATTCACCTAAACGGACCTTTTTTCTGCCTAATTCCATAAACTCTCTCACCCATTACTTTTTGTTGATAATTGGAAATATGTGTGAAATTGTAGTATTTTTTGGCTACAACTCACAAATATTTTGTCTCAATACGGAAATATTATAGCATATTTTAGATTTATGTAAATTGTTTTTAGTACTTTTGTTTCAATTTCTGAGAAAAACATTTTTGTTGCTTTCTCTCATGTTACACGGTACAATTATTTCATCTTATTTTAAAAACTTCTAAATACGCCAATTCTTCGGCGAATTTTCCCAACATTTATTGACTTCACGTATTATACGTGTTGCCTTAAGAAAGGAGAGATAATCCATGCGTTTTCGCGAATTAGAGCGAATCATCCTTGACGATGGCTGGGTTTTGTCTGATATCAGAGGTTTTCTCATCATCAGTACAAACATCCTTCAAAGTCAGGGAAAGTAACCATTCCCAATCACAGAGGCGATATTCCTTTGCGAGTTGGTAATTCTATTTTTAAACAGGCTGGACTAAAATAATATGGAACAGCCTTTGAAAGGAGTGATCTTATGAATTATATATATCCAGCTATTTTTTCCCCGGAAGCGAATGGGAAATACTCTGTCATTTTTTCCCGATCTTAATGATCTTGCCACTTATGGTGACAATCTTGCCGATGCTTTTGCAATGGCTCAAGAGGCATGTGGGCAATACCTGTTCACTTCCCTGAGAGACGGCGATGTTCTTCCTGCTCCTACTGCAATTAATGCAGTGAAATCAGACGATCCCACTGCATTAATAAATCTAATCTGTGTGAATTTGGATAATTATGCCCGGGCCTATGATGACAGGGGCCGTCAAAAAAGACACTGACTATTCCGGCATGGTTAAACACTGCCTGCGATAATTGCGGTATCAATTATTCCAAAGTTCTAAAGGATGCTCTCATTGCCAAGCTGCAACAAGTGCAAATGTGACCGTATCACAAAGTCACCGCGTATTCACTGTCGTACATTTTCTTCAGATTTTCTACGCTGTTATATTTTTCGCTGATGCAGAATTCCTTGGACCAGGTCATGTAGTAAGCCCAGGGGATTCTGCTTTTTTGCAGGAGATCCACATCGGGAAGGTAGCCCACTTCTGCCAGGGCAGCCACTTTGTCACGGGAGGTGGCTGTCTCCAGCTTCTCGTAGGCATTCGCATAGTCTGTGGCCTGATACTCCGGGAGGTAGACATCCATGGATACTACATCCACGTATTCATCTCCGGGGTAGGCTTTTGGTATATCGCTGTTCCATACCCAGAGAAGGTTGTGCAGGTCTTTCTCACCTGTGTAGTAATCGAACATCAGGTGATACAGGTTTCTCGCCACTTCCGGGCCCTGCGCTCCCCACCAGAACCAGGTACCGTAGGATTCATGGAACGGGCGCCAGAGAATGGGAATCCGCTCTTCCTGAAAGCGCCGCAGGATCTCCGCAATCACATCCATGTCATGATAGAATGCCACTCTCTCTGGGGTTCCCTCTTTCAATACTTCCCTTGCATCAAAATCCGTGTGTTCGGTATAGAAGCTCTTGTCTCTGCCGCCTAAGGGCGAGAACCAGTGGAAGGTGAAGGTGAGAATACCACCATTTCCGGCTTCCCGCTGTTTTCTGGCCCATTGCAATGCCGTCTCCACGGTCCCCTTATTTTCTTCCACTTCCTGGATGCATTCCGGGGAAGCATCTTCATAATTGATATTCGGAGAATACGCCAGCAGTTCAAAGCCCCGCAGCTTCGGTTCCTTTCCGGTGACCTGCCTGATGTAATCTATCTCTTCGCAGGAATGGTCTGGGTGTGCTGACCGGTAATGATCTGTTTACCTGCTACGGCATGTAGGTAATGCCATAATTCTACTGTTTCTTTTGTCGCCTTCGGATCTGCTGTTGTCATCTTTTCTTCCTTTTCCATTTTCATCTTCATACCCCGCCCGCAAAAGCAAGAGGGTACAGAGACTTTATTTTGTCTCTGTACCCTCAGTTTATGACATTCTGTCGCTTATCGCAAGTATTATTCCGGCTTTACCTCATGGTAATCGGCATTTGCTGTAGAACCAGTCTCTTCAGACTTTGTTTCTTTTGCAAATCCCTTAGCCAGCATCTCATTGATGTCCAGTCGGTAGACTCCTTGATACCATCGGTAACCTGGGTTACAGTGGTCATGATATCGCCTGCCAGCTTGCTGGAATCGCCGCCGAACATCTTGATGGAATCTACGTTCATGTAGCCCTTAGCCACAGCCTCGGCGATCTTGGGCAGCTGTTCGAAGTATACCTTCAGAGTATCTAACTCCATCTGCTGTCTTGCAGCGTCGCCGTACTGCTTCATAGCTTCCGCTTTCTTCAGGATACCGGCTGCCTCTGCCTCTGCCTTCGCCTGGATAGCTTCTGCTTCTGCTTTACCTTTGGCTGCTACGGCTGCTGCCTCTGCCAGGCCTGCTGCCTTGACTGCCTCTGCCGCCTGCTCCTTGGCAAATCTCTCTGCCTCGGACTTTGCCTTCTCAGCCTCTGCCTGTCTCTGGATCTCGAAGAGTTCGGCCTCCGCTCTCTTCTGTCTCTCATACTGCTCGGCATCTGCCTTCTGCTGTGCTGCGTATTTGTTTGCTTCTGCGGTCTTCTTGACCTCAGCTTCCAGTGCTTTCTCCTTGATGGATACTTCTCTTTCCTTTAACTCCAGTTCCTTCTCCTGACGGGCCAGGTTCGCATTCGCTGTGGTGATCTCCACGGTCTTACGCTGTTCCTCTTCCTGGATCTTGTATGCTGCGTCAGCTTCTGCCTTCTTGATATCGGACTCTTTCTTCAGTTCTGCCTTCTTGATCGCCAGTTCGGTCTGCTTCTGGGCAATCTCGGTCTCTGCGATGACCTGTGCATCATTGGCATCCTTCTGTGCCTGTGCTCTGGCGATGGCCACATCTCTGTCTGCCTGTGCCTTTGCAACGGAAGCATCCTTCTGGATCTGGGACATGTTATCCTGTCCCAAAGCAGTGATCAGGTTGTTCTCATCTTCGATCTTCTGAATGTTACAGGACTCGATCCAGATACCTAAAGCGTTCATATCCTTCTGCGCCTTTGCCTGTACCTCATCACCGAAAGTCTTACGGTCATTACACAGTTCCTTCAGGCACTGGGTACCGATGATCTCACGCATGTTACCCTGTAAGGAATCAGTCAGAGCATCGCGGATCTGATCCTCGTTCATGTTCAGGAAGTTCTTCATGGCTGCATTGGCCATCACGGTGGTGATTCTCTTGTTCGCATCCGCACCTGCCACGACTTCACCCTTCGCATTTACGGTGACATCTCTCTGGGTCAGGACTCTGACCTTTGCCACGGCGTCGATATCCACACCGATGAAATCCTTGGTAGGTATATAACCGTTGGTCTTGATGTCGATACTGATCTGCTTCAGGATCAGCTCATCCTTCTTCTCCAGAAAAGGAATCTTGATGCCTGCACGTCCGATCAGAACCTTGGGCTCTCTCTTAATACCGGAGATGATGTAGGCTTTGTTCGGTGATGCCTTCACATAACCGGATGCCAGGATGGCCAGGATGGCAATGGCCAATACAATAATTGCGATAATACCAATGTTAATTTCCATATGTACTCCCTCATTCTTTCTGCTTTTGTAATATATGAAAAGCTGCTTGTATGGTATGTATTTTTACCATACAGGCAGCTTGACGAACAGTGATATCTATTATTTTTTTCTCATTTTATTGTAGCAAAATGTGCACGATATTCCACGTGTGTTACCGGTCATCGGCATTCCTTCAGGTATTCCATGAAGTTCTGCTTGTTCTCCAGTGCCGTGGTGGTGGGTCTGCCGAGATCTTCCCTTGCGCCGATACCACATTTTACTTCGATAAAGGTCAGGGTCTCTCTCTCTTTTGCAGCGGTCAGTTCCCTGTCCAGTTCCTCGTAGGTGGCAACGGATACGGCATGAGGGTAGCCACAGGCTTTTGCAATGGAGACAAGATCCATATCGGCTGCCACGGTAGGCATACCGCCCACAGTCTCATGGGCACCGTTATTGATGACGATGTGCACCATATTTTCAGGTGCCGTACTGCCCAGTACCGCCATGGAACCCATGTGCATCAGCACTGCGCCGTCACCGTCCACGCACCATACCTTCGTCCCGGGCTTCTGTACTGCCACACCCAGGGCGATACTGCTGCTGTGTCCCATGGAACCTACGGTCAGGAAATCATACTTGTGGCTCTGTACGTTGTGTTCTCTGATCTCGAACAGTTCTCTGCTGGCTTTGCCTGTGGTGCTGACGATGGGATCCTCGCCGGAAGCCTGCACGATGTGGCGTATGATCTCTTCCCGGATCATGGGATTGTCGTTGCGGTACTCCACCTTTTCCTCATAACTGAGGGCACCCTTCCGGATCACGAACGCTACATCCTCACCACGATCCAGCTCCTTGCGGAACTCCTGCATGGCAGCACTTACTTCCTCTTCCGTTGTGTCTTTTCCGATGACAAAATAGCGGATTCCCATATCCTCCAGCAATTTCAGGGTCACTTCACCCTGGTAGATATGCTGGGGTTCGTCGTGGATCCCAGGCTCACCGCGCCAGCCGATGACGAAGATCATGGGGATGGCATAGACTTTATCGTTCAGCAGGGATGCCACGGGGTTGATGATATTGCCTTCTCCGCTGTTCTGCATGTATACTACCGGGACTTTGCCGGTAGCCAGATGATAGCCGGCGGCCAGTGCCGTGCAGTTTCCCTCGTTGGCCGCGATCACATGATGCTTCGGATCGATCCCATAGGTGTGCATCAGGTAATTGCAGAGGGCTTTCAGCTGGGAATCCGGTACCCCGGTATAAAAGTCCGCATTTAAAATTTTCGCAAAGTTTTCTGCTTTCATGTAAGTATTCCTTTCCTGCCCCTGTCAGTTAAATTTCGTCTATTAAAGTTATAATATCTTTGATCGGCATCAGTCTGCTGTCCACTTCCTGTGCCCTGTGATACCGCAGGATGTCCTCGGCGGTCTGCTGCATGGCGGGGAAGGCACTTCTGGTCAGCTGGTTCGCATAGATCACGATATTGACGCCGTGGGCGGCCAGTTCGTTTTCCGTAATGCTGTTAAAGGAAGACGGCACCACCACGATAGGTGTCTTCGAATCCTCTGCCCGGAATTTATCACAGAATTCCAGAATCTCATCCGGGGATTTCTTACGGCTGTGGATCATGATGCCATCCGCTCCCGCTGCTACGAAAGCTCTGGCACGGTTCAGTGCATCTTCCATGCCTCGCTCTAAGATCAGGCTTTCGATTCTGGCAATGATCATGAAATCATCTGTCAGCTGTGCCTTTTTGCCGGCTGCGATCTTGGCACTGAAGTTCTCGATGCTGTCCTGAGTCTGCACCACATCGTTTCCGAAGAGGGAATTTTTCTTAAGTCCGGTCTTGTCCTCAATAATGATGGCGGAAACACCCATTTTTTCCAGTGTTCTCACTGTGTATACGAAATGCTCCGTCAGTCCGCCGGTATCTCCGTCAAAAATAATGGGCTTCGTGGTCACTTCCGTCACGTCATCAATGGTACGGAAACGGGAAGTCATGTCCACCAGCTCGATATCCGGCTTGCCCTTCGCCGTGGAATCGCACAGAGAGCTGATCCACATGGCGTCGAACTGGTCCAGCTCACCATCATGCTCCACGATGGTCTTCTCTGCGATCAGTCCGGTCAGGCCGCTGTGAACCTCCAGTGCTTTGACAATGGGACGGATCTCAATGAGCTGGCGCAGGCGCTTTCTGCGGTATTCCGGCATGGCCAGCTTTTCCTTGATCCTCGTATCAATTCTTTTTACTTCTTCATTATATGTATAAGGGACATCTATGATCTCGCCGCCGTATGTCTTCAGCAGTCCTTCCACGTTGTCACGGATAGCCTTCAAAGCACCCTCCTGCCAGTTATCCCCATGGATCACGTAGTCAGGGCGCAATTCTTCAATGACCTTATCATACATTACATCATCCTGCACGACCACATTGCTGACTTCCGGGATATCTTTTACCAGCTGCATACGCTCCTCGAAGCTGATGGTGGGAAAACGGTTAAAACGGATCATTGCCGCATCACTTAAGACGCCGATGGTCAGCTCGCCGTATTTTCCGGCTTCTCTGATGATATTGCGGTGCCCCTCATGAATGACATCTGTACAGAAACAGGTATATACTCGCTTCATTTGATCCTATGCCTCCTTATATTTTGCCGGAATCTGAATTTTATTGACTTCCAGTGCTTCTCTGAACACTTTGAAAAAGGCTTCGATATCCGGTCTGTCAATCGCACCCAGCGCACACAGGCGGAAGGTATTGGTAGTAGAGATTTTGCCGGGGTAAATGGTAAATCCCCGCTCATAGCAATAATCATGTACTTTTTCAAAATTCCAGTTTGGATCATCGGGATACTTCACAGACACAACCAGTCCCGACTGCCATTCTCTGCGGATCACATCGTGGAATCCCAGTGCATCCAGTCCCTCATGGATAGCTTCGAAGACTCTGGTGTGTCTCGCCCACTTGGCTTCCTCTCCCTCTGCCCAGTATTCCTTCAATGCCTGGATCGTAGCGTAGATTGTCTGTACCGGCGGGGTAAAATGCATCTCCCCGGTTCTCTGGAAAAAGTCATACTGCTGATACAGGTTACAGTAATAAGAGCGCTTCGGATAGTCCTTCGATGCATCTAAGACTGCCCGGCTTCCCACGACAAAAGAAAGTCCCGTCATGGACATCAGACCTTTCTGTGCGGAGGCCATACAGAAGTCGATATTGTCCTCTTCTATATTGATCGGCCGCATGGCATAAGTCGAGGTGGTATCCACGGTAAAGGTGGCATGATATTTGTGGGCCAGTGCACCAATCTCGCGGATCGGATTGAGAATGCCGGTGCCGGTCTCGTTATGAGTGGTATGTACCAGTGCAATGTCCGGATTCTCTCTCAGAGTCTGCTCCACTTTTTCCAGATCCGGCAGCTGGTCCACCGGGAAACGCAGATCAATGTGGGGCAGTCCGTAATATTCACATACTTCCACTGCTCTGCTGCTGTAGGCACCGTTATTCACCACCAGTACTTTGCCGCCCTCCGGCAGCAGGGAGCTGATGCAGGCATCAATATTGATGGTGCCGGATCCACAGAACAGGACGCTGGTATACTTTTCCAAGTCTCCATGCACAATTTTTACAAGGTCTTCTCTGAGCCCCTTCATCAATCCGCCGAATTCTTTCTCTCTGGGACAGATATCCGGCACGACCTGTGCGTATTTTACGGTATCTGTGGTGGTAGACGGTCCGGGATTCAATAAAATATTTCTTTTGACGGGTTTTTGTATCAACTGCTCCATTATGGGATTCCTCCTTTTTTTGTTCGCGTTCTTTTTCCAATCGTTCATTAATGTATGATATGTTTTAATTCTTTGAACGGTTTTCATAGGTTTTCGGCTAAAATAAGTACACAAAATGTCTGCGTTCCATTCGCAGACACTTTGTGTTAAATATGAACATATAATAATACCATTCGCACAAAATAGCAATACTTATTTTTCTTTAAACATCATACGTCTTGTCGATGGCTTTCAGTTCCCGGAAAGTATCGATCTCGATAATGTCATTTTCCCGGCATTCACGTACTTCTACCTTATAATGCTTCTGGCAGAATACCAGAGGCACCTGTTCCCAGTAGCGCTCTTTTCCGCCGGGTTGCTCATAGGTCATCTTGATATCGTCTGACAGCTTGTGTCCATCCTCTTCGTTCCAGTAAGAGATTCCCACCATCTGCCAGCAATCCAGTCCGCCGACCTTCTCCTCTACGATGACGCCGTCCTTCACTATGAAGCACCAGTCATCGGTTCTGTCCTTTTTAATAGCCAGGAAATCAGAGGTGTAATGATACTTGGTAATGATCTTCGGATTGGAAATCAACAGATCCGCCTCGAAGACATAGGCATTGGAAAGCATGTATCTGGCCACCATGGCGGAGGAAATATTGTTAGCTTCATTGTAAACCGGATTTTCCAGGAATCTGATCATGGGATATTTGTACAGCAGCTGATCAAACTGCTCTGCCAGATACCCCCGGACAATATAGATTTCATTAATCCCGGCATCCAGACAGGCATCGATCAGTCCGTCAATAATACGCTGTCCATGCACACGTACCAGTGGTTTCGGGGTGTTAAAGGTAATGGGCACCAGCCGGCTGCCGAATCCGGCTGCAATGAAGATGGCGCGTTTTGCACGGTAAGGCTCCAGTGCGGAGATTCCGGCACCTGTGATCTCTCCCTCTGTCACATACTGTAATTCGGTCAGTTCCTGCATGACACGGTTGACCGTTCCCAGAGAGTGTCCGCTCTTTTCTCCCAGCTGTCTCTGGGATAAAGTACCTTTTTCCTCTGCCAGTATCGATAAAATATCAAATTGTTTTTCTTGTCAGTGTCTGATTCATCTTCTGCTTCCTTTCTTTTTTCCATTCTCCATGACCATCGTCCTGTTTCTATCGAAATTATCGGATTTCCGTTAAGTCATATGGTGTTGTCTGGTATACATAATAATTGAGCCAGTTGCTGTAAAGGTTGTTACAATGAGATCTCCACTGTAACAGAGGTCTCTGCTCCGGGTCATCGTCCGGGTAATAATTATAGGGGATCTGAATGGGCAGTCCTTTATCCAGATCTCTATGATATTCGTTGTTCAGTGTATAACGGTCATATTCGGGATGGCCCGCTACAAAAATCTTTTTGCCCTCTTCCGCCATTGCCAGGAATACGCCGGCCTTCTCCGATTCCGCAAGGATCGTCAGATCCTTACAGGCATGAATGGCCTCCGATGGTGTCTCGGTGTGACGGCTGTGCGGAGCCATGAAAATATCATCAAATCCACGGACCAACGGAACTTTCCGGTTGGATACCCTATGTGCATAGACGCCGAACAGCTTCTGGGACAGTTGTCTCTTGTTGATTCCGTAATAATGATAAAATCCGGCCTGTGCCGCCCAGCAGATATGTAAGGTGGAGGTCACATGGGTCTCCGCCCAGTCCAGGATCTGGCAGGTCTCCTCCCAGTAATCCACTTCCTCGAAGGTAATATCCTCCACCGGTGCTCCGGTAACAATCAGTCCATCGAATTTACGATCCCTGATCTCATCAAAGGTAGTGTAAAATTTGTTCAGATGGCTGGCCGGGGTATTCAGTGACACATGGGTCTTGGTGTTCATGAAAGTGACATCCACCTGCAGCGGTGTATTTGACAACGCCCGCAGCAGCTGCAGCTCCGTATCCTGCTTTACCGGCATATTGTTCAGGATCAGTACCTGCAGGGGACGCATGTCCTGATGTACCGCACGAAATTCGTCCATGACGAATATATTTTCATTTTCCAGTATCTCTTTGGCAGGCAGATCATTTTGTGTTTTGATAGGCATTTTATTTTCCTCCGGGTCTTTCTTGCTTATTCCTCGTAAGGAATATTATAGGTTCTCAGAAATTCCTCTTCTGTCAGAATGGGAACCTGTAATTCTTTTGCTTTTTTATTTTTCGATGATGTAGATGTAATATCATTGTTGATCAGGCAGGTGGTCTTGCCGGTGACACTTCCGGTCACCTTGCCGCCTTTTTCCTCAATGACCTCTTTCAGATCATTCCGGCTGGCATAATGGTTCAGGCTTCCCGTCACCACGAAGGACATTCCTGTCAGTGTCTGTGCACTCTCATCGATCTGTGGTGTCTCTATCGTCAGGATTTCCTTCAGATGAGCTATTTTCTCCAGATTCTCCGCATCACGCATATAATCCGCAAATGCCGATGCCAGCACCTCTCCCACACCGGGAATGGCACTCAGTGTTTCTTCGTCCGCTGCCTGCATTCGTTCCAGATCGTAATCAAAATACCGGCACAGCACCTTGGCATTGGCCACGCCGATTCCTGCGATCCCCAGTCCGTAGATCAACCGGGGCAGCGTGGTATGTCTTGCAGTCTCGATACTGTCCATCATATTCTGATAGGATTTTTCTCCGAATCCTTCCATTCCGGTAATGACCTCCTTGTAACGGTCCAGCCGGAACAGATCCGCATATTCATGGATAAAGCCCTGATCGATCAGCTTCTCCAATGTTGCCTCGGAGAGTCCGTCAATATTCAGCGCATCTCTGCTGACGAACAGAGTGTAGGATTTGATCTCCTTGGCCGGGCATTTCTCATTGGTGCAGTACAGAGACTGTACCTCATTCATCTGTCGGATCTCCGTGGGCTGTCCGCACACCGGACACACCTTTGGAATCTGCACATTATCACTGCCAGTCAGATTCTCAGCGATCTGGGGAATGACCATGTTGGCCTTATAGACCGTGATATGGTCTCCGATTCCCAGTCTGAGGGATCTCATGATACTGATATTATGCACGGAAGCGCGGCTCACCGTTGTGCCTTCCAGTTCCACCGGCTCAAAAATAGCTACCGGATTGATCAGACCGGTACGGCTGGCGCTCCACTCGACCTCTTTTAATGTAGTCTCCCGCAGTTCATCCGCCCATTTGAAAGCAATGGAATCTCTGGGGAACTTCGCGGTTCTGCCCAGGGACTGTCCGTAGCTGATACTTTCATAAGTAAGTACCAGACCGTCGGAAGGAATATCGTAGTGCTCGATCTTGTGTTCAAAATCTTCAATGGCAGATAAAATGTTCTCTTCCGTTACTGCCACATGTTCCACCACTGCAAAGCCCTGCTCCTGCAAAAAAGCAAACTGGGCTTCCTTGGAATCATGAAAATCCACACCATCCGCCTTTACCAGCGTAAAAGCAAAAAAGCGGACATTCCGTCTGGCCGTGATCTCATTGTTGAGCTGCCTCACAGAGCCGCTGCACAGATTTCGGGGATTCTTGTATTTTGCCTCTGCATCTGCGATCTCCCCGTTGATCTTCTCAAAATCACTGTAGGTGATCACCGCTTCTCCCCCGCAGGATCAGTTCTCCGGTATAGGAAATATTCAGCGGAAGATTCTTAAAAGTACGGGCGTTATTTGTAATGACCTCACCGATCTCGCCGTTGCCACGGGTAACCGCTTTTGCAAGTTTTCCTTCACGATACGTCAATACAATGGTCAGCCCGTCCAGTTTCCAGCTGAGAATTGCAGGATTGCCTTGCAGCCAGTCCCGCAGTTCTTCCCGGCTTTTCGTCTTGCCCAGAGACAGCATAGGACTCTCATGGCGCTCCTTGGGAAGCTCATCCACCGCTTCGTAGCCTACGTTTACCGTAGGACTGTTGGCCAGGGTAACGCCTGTCTCTTTTTCCAGTTCCACCAGTTCATCATAGAGCTTGTCGTATTCGTAGTTGCTCATGATCTCCTGATCCTTGGCGTAATAGCTTTCGGAAGCTGCATTCAGTTGTTCTACCAGATCTTTGATCCGGTCTATTTTGGAAGACTGCATCTTGTATTCCTGCCTTTATATATTTTAATTGTGATTTAACATTCCGGTGTCTCTTTGAAGCTGTTCCAGCTCTTCTCCGGTGACCTCGCGCCACTTTCCCGGCTTCAGATCCCCCAGCAGAATGTTCATGATCCGGATTCTTTTCAGCGCTTTTACCCGGTATCCACAGGCTTCACATCCGCCGGATCTGTCTGTTGACTCCCTGAGTCAAAACGATACGGAAGGTAAATTTTCCGATCTGTTCCATCTCACATTCTCTGGTAGTGATGTCCAGATCTTTCAGATAAATACCTTTCGCCATTTTCTCCAAAAAATCGGGTGTTATTTTCCTATCTGTCTTTACGATATATTCTTTTTCATGACGGTTGGCGCCCCGCATCATGGCATTGATCAGATCTCCATCATTGGTGAGCAGGATCAGGCCTTCGGAATCTTTGTCCAGACGTCCAGCATAGGTCAGCCGTTCCGGATAGCGGATCATATCCATGATCTTTTTCTCTGCATGAGGATCTCTCTCCGTGCAGGTCACTCCCCACCGGCTTGTAAAATGCCAGTACCTTCTGTGTCTGTTTTCCCTGCAGAATCTTCTTACCCACCTGCACGGTGTCCGTTTCTTCCACCTGCTGTCCCATTCCGGCCACCTGACCGTTGACCAGTACTTTTCCCTGTTCGATCAGCTTATCCGCATCTCTTCGGGAACATACACCGCACTGTGCCAGATATTTATTCAGACGCATTCTATTCCTCATTCCTTTCCGAAGCCCTTAACTTCCGGGCTACAGACACACGGCCGCAAGTATATGTTTTCACGCTTCCACACCGTCTGCCGCTTCGAAGTCACTGAGACTTTTGACTTTGGGAATACCGTTTCCGTTTGCCACACCCAGCTTTGCGGTCTCATCTGCCAGCTCGTTGTATTTTACCTTCGAATGAGCCGGTACTTTGGTAAAGCGGATCTGAATCTTCTGTCCCCAGCCCAGCATGGTCTGTGCATATTTTTTCGTCAGATCATTCTTACTTTTCCAGGCACCGGTGACCCATTTCTCGATTCCTTCATAGTCGTAGCGGATCTCGATGGCTGTAAAGCCGCTGTTTAAGGCAAACCGTACCGCATACATGGCTCCCAGCATCTCTCCGGAGACATTCCGCTGTTTCAGAGAGTCCGGATTGTCACCATTACCGTATTCTGTATAGATGCGTCCGTCGGGAAGAATAAAAATACAGCCGAAACCGTATTTTTTCAGTGCATCCTGATAGCTTCCGTCCACATAGGCCAGCAAGGTACCCTCTTCCGGACGATCATTCACATCCGCATCCTCCGGATATCTTCCCAATCCATTCCACTCTGCCATAATCCATCTGTCTCCTTATCGAATAAAGTTGGTCTTCTGCGCCGGTTCTCTCTCCGGGAAATCCACGCCCGCAGCTTTTCCTGCGGCAATGCATTTGAGCAGCCATGCCATATTGTTACCCAGGGTACGCATGGTCTGCATGCCTTCCAGATCCTGTTTTACCTCTTCGGGAGTATTGCCGTGTACCTGATTCCAATACTGGCTGGATACCACCGGCATACAGTTGATGGTAAAATATTTGTTCAACTGGTCAAAGGCTGCGGAAGCCCCACCGCGTCTGCAGCTGACGATGCAGGCACCGGGCTTGCCCTGGAACAGGGCGCTCTTGCCGTAAAATGCTCTGTCCAGGAAGGAAGTGATCATACCGGAAGCAGATGCATAATGCACCGGAGATCCGAAGACAAATCCGTCTGCAGTCTTCGCTTTTTCCACAAATTCATTCACGCCATCCTCCCGGAAACACTTTCCGTTCTTCAGACAGGCATTGCAGCTGATACATCCGGCGATGGGCTGTGTGCCCACCTGGATGATCTCCGTCTCAATACCGTTTTTCTCCAGTGCTCCCGCTACTTCCTCCAGAGCTGTGTAGGTACAGCCCTTCGCATGTCCGCTTCCGTTTACCAGTAATACTTTCATTGCTTTTACCTCTTTTTCTCTTATTGTTTCTCTTCTCTGTTATTGCCACCCGAAATGTGGTATGCTATCTGATAGATTTTGATATCTTTATCAGCATTTTAACAAACCGGAAAGGATCCCTTATGAATCATCGCACCCGTTCTTATCTGCTTTTTGTATTGCTTATCGGCTGTATCTGTTATCTGGTGTCCCATTTCGTGGTACAGCTGTATTTTGTGAACGGTTCTTCCATGGAGCCGACCTACACCTCCGGGCAGCCGGTCCTCCTTCAGAAATTCGGTCTGCCAGACTGTCTGGACTATAACGATGTCGTTGTCATCCGCCACGAGACGCTGGGACGCAATATCGTCAAACGGATCGTGGCCCTGCCGGGAGATACGGTACAGATCACAGAGGGAATCCTCTATGTCAATGGGGTTCCCCAACCGACCCCCGATGGTTTTTCTCTCATGGAGGATGCCGGCAATGCCGCCGCTCCCCTGACGCTTGCACCCGGAGAATATTTTGTCCTGGGTGACAACCGCAACCACAGCATTGACAGCCGCTTTGCGGAAGTCGGGATCATCCCCGCCGCTTCTATCGCAGGAAAAGTTATTACCGGTCGAACACCCTTCCGGTAGGCACCATAGTTGTCAGATCCTGTGCATGGCCTTTCTGGAGATATTCTACCATGTGTTTCTCGCTGCCGGGAGCGTATTCCAGGAAACGTCTCTCTCTGGTATCTCCCTCTTTCCAGTCAAACACCGCGTCGCTCTGCGCGCCATCCAGCAGTCGGACATACGCCTCCTGCAGGTCTTCGTAGCTGATAGGAGCTTCCGAGATCTGCATGGTATCGTGCTGTTCATTTCTTCCTTTGATCAGAAGCAGCGCTGCCTGCCGCAGAAAGTCCTCTTCCTTTTCTCCCATACCGTTGTATCCGTGATCTGCCATTACGATCAGAGCGGTGTTGTCATAGGCACCACTGTCTTTCAATGCCTGAATATAATTTGCTGCCAATGTAATGGAAGCTTCCATGCTCTGACGGTAAGATCCCTGTTCCACACCGATGACATTGGCATCCTTGTCATAGATAAAAGGTGCGTGAGCCCCGTTCAGATGGATGAACTTGAAACGGTTTCCCGTCTCATCCATCACAACACCCTGGGCTGCCAGATCCTCCTTGAAAGCCGTATTATCCGCAGTAAACGCCTTGGAATCCGAACCTTCCGGATGAGATTCCCGTAATTCATTAAAATAGACTTCTTTGATCACGCAGTATCTTTTCAGATCATACGGTGCATACCGGAATCCAACGAGCTTCAGCTCCTGCTTTGCCAGTTCCAGATAAGAAACGGGGTGACCTTAGTAAAATAGACATTGTCAAAATTGTCCACGATGGAAGCATCCTGTGCACGGATATCATCCTCATAGAGATCGATCTGATAATTTCTGCTCTTCAGTTCCTTCCACAACGGTGCCTCTCTGTAGACTCTGTCCAGATAGTCCTGAAAAGATCCCTCATTCTCATACCATTCACCGGATAAAATAAAAGGAATAGCATTCAATGTGCTGGTGTAAGCTCCCGTGGTATTCTCAAAATAAGTAAAATCTCCAAAGATCTCCCGGTACTCCGGATGTTCCTCTAACAGTGAGGTAAACTCTCTGGAATCTGCCGTATCCAACACAAGGATCACAAAATTGTTGTCCGCAGACATCTCGAATTCTTCTTCCACGCTGACATGCAGATGCAGTTTGGAATGCAGTGCCCCGCTGGTAATCACGGTGCTACATGCGGTAACCAGAAGCATCAGGGTCATGCATCCGCTGATGAACATTACCACATGGACAAATTTCTGCTTTCGCAGCACGATCATTGCCGCAATTACAACGATCAGCACTACTACCCAAAGAAGCAATGTATCTTTCCGGAGAATATCGTATTTGCCCCACCAGATTGAAGTTCCGTCCAATGGCGGCAGTCTGTCGATCATAAAATTCCCCTGGATATAGGTGCAGATAAAAAGTGCAATTCCTCCGGCCAGTGTGATCCGGTACACATACGGATGAATCAGCATGGCAATCAGATACAACACCGCCAGTACGGCGAAGCAGGCTGCAAACATCCCCAGTGCAGTGATCAATAACGTGGAAAAATCAAACCAGAATTCCGCTGTATTCGCACAGTACAGATCGACAGGTGCATATAAAAACAACAAAAAGCTGATAGCCAGGGATATGAAAATCCCCGGCATCAGCTGTCTGCCTGTTATCTTTTTTCTCACAGTATTTTTACTCACACTTATTCTCCCTGTCACATTGTTGCATTTCTTTCTAACGATTATACTCTCTTCCGGTAGCCTTCATGGTATTCCTGTCAAACGCATATCCCGTCTGCACATATTCCTGCATGTGATCCTCATCCAGAAAAGAATATTTTAAGAACCGGCGCTCCCTTACATCGCCTTCCTTCCAGTCGAAGGCGGCCGTGCTCTGCTTTCCGTCCAACAGACGTGTATATGCTTCCTGCAGATCTTCAAAGCTTATGGGTGCCTGTGAGATCTGCATGGTATCATGGGTTTCCCCCATGCCTTTTATCAACAGCAGCGGACACTGACGCATCCAGGCTTCCTCTCCGCTCTCATCTAGGCTTCCGTTGTATCCGTGATCCGCCATAATGATCAGCACCGTATTGTCATAAGCTCCACTTCCGCGCAGCTTCTCCACATAGTTCCCAGCCCCGGAGAGCACCGCCAGCATCGTCTGTTCATAAGTTCCTTCCTCTTCATCAATAATATTCATATTTTCATCATAGATGAAGGGGACATGGGCTCCATTCAAATGAATAAACTGGAATTTTGCCTGTGTATCCTGTTCACTGATCCCTCTTTGGTCCAGTTGACTCTTAAATATATGATCTTGCTGGCTGAAACTGTATTTTTCTTGTGCATTTTCCACTTTGACCAGTTCATCGATAGCCGCCATCTTGAAAATACATTTCTTCTTCAGTTCAAAAGGGGCATATCGGAATCCCACCAGTTTCAACAAAGGTTTTGCAAATCTGACATAGGAACTCAGTTCAAAATCCACCCGGTATACATTGCTGAACATCTGGGCTATCTCGTCATCCAGATAAAGTTCTTCATCATAAAACTCCATCCGGTATCCCCGTTCCTGTAATGTCCGGAACAGTGGAGATTCTCGGTACATCCGGCGCATATAATCTTCAAACGGTTCATCATTCTCGTACCATTCCCCTGACAAAATATAGGGTACGGCTCTCTCGGTACAGGAATACGCCCCTACGGTATTTTTCAAAATAAGTAAAATCCTGAAACTCAGCTGCATATTCCGGATGTGTCTCCAGCAATTCTGCAAAAGTTCTGGAGTCCACGGTATCCAATACCAGAATTATAAAATTCTGTTCATCAGACATTACGAATTCGTTATCTCCGCCAAGCTGATAACGCGCTCTCTCCTGCAATGCCCCGCTGGTAAATACTACGCTGACTGCCGTGATCAACAGCATCAGGGTAAGTCCACCGCTCAGATACATTACGGTTCTGGAAAACAGATCTTTTTTTCAGAAAAACGTACATAAGAACGACGATCAGCAAAGCAACACTCCAGAGGATCAGATCTTCTGTCCGCAGTATCGTATAATTCTCCCATTTGATGGTCGTTCCATCCAGCGGAGGCAACTTGTCGATCATAAAATTGCCCTGGATATAGGTACAGATAAAAAGTGTCAGCCCTCCAGCCAGTGCGATCCGGTACACATACGGATGAATCAGCATGGCAATCAGATATAACACCATCAGTACAGCAAAACAGGCAGCGAACATCCCCAGTGCAGTGATCAATAACGTGGAAAAATCAAACCAGAATTCCGAAACATTCGCGCAGTACAGATCGACAGGTGCATATAAAAACAACAAAAAGCTGATAGCCAGGGATATGAAAATCCCCGGCATCAGCTGTCTGCCTGTTATCTTTTTTCTCACAGTATTTTTACTCACACTTATTCTCCCTGTCACATTGTTGCATTTCTTTCTAACGATTATACTCTCTTCCGGTAGGAATCATGGTATTCATATCAGAAGCATACCCCGTCTGCATATACTCCTGCATATGATCGTCATCCAGGAAAGAATACCGTAAGAACCGGCGTTCTCTTGCATCGCCTTCCTTCCAGTCAAAGACCTCATCACTCCGCCTGCCGTCCAGCAGACGCACATATGCCTCCTGGAGATCCTCAAAGCTTATGGGTGCCTGTGAGATCTGCATGGTATCATGATGCTCATTTCTTCCCTTGATCAGAAGTAATGCACACTGACGCATCCAGGTAGCCTCTCCACTTTGTCCCAGGCTTCCGTTATAGCCATGATCCGACATCACAATGAGGACTGTATTGTCGTAGGCTTCACTGTTGCGCAGATGTTCGACATAATCCATTGCACCGACCATCGTGGCCTGTGCGCTCTGTTCATAGGTGCCGTCCAGTTCATTGATGATATTCATATCCTTATCATAGATATAAGGAACATGTGCTCCGTTCAGATGAATAAATTTGAATTTTTGGAGGAATTTTCCACGGTAATTCCCCCGCAGATCCAGCTGGCTCTTAAATACATGATCCGCTTCACTGCAGCTGGTTTCCTCAGGTGTATTCTCTACCTGGAGCAGTTCTGCGAATGCAGCCTTTTTAAATGTACACATTTTCTTCAGTTCAAAGGGCGCATACCGGAAACCGATCAGCTTCAACAGTGGTTTCGCAAATTTCGTATAAGAACTCAGTTCGAAATCCACTACGTGAATGTTGCTGAACATATGCATCAGTTCGGTATCCATATACAATTCAGAATCACAGAGTTCCATATTGTAGCCACGTTCCTGCAATGTCTGAAACAGTGGGGACTCCTGGTACACCCTCTTGCCGTAATCATCAAAGGGTTCATCATTTTCATACCAGTCTCCGGACAGAATATAGGGAACGGATCTCTCTGTGCAGGAGTATGCTCCTACCGTATTTTCAAAATAGGTGAAATCACGAAATACCTCACTGTATTCCGGATGCTCGTCCAACAGCTCCGTGATCGTTCTGGAATCCACCGTATCCAGCAGAAGGATCACGAAGTTCTGGTCTTCTGACATCACAAACTGTTCGTCCGCACCATATTGATAATGTACTTTTCCCTGCAGTGCACCACTGGTAAATACAATACTGACTGCTGTGATCAGCAGCATCAATGTCAATCCGCCGCTTAAATACATTACCGTTTTGGACAAAAGATCTTTTTCAGGAAAATATACATGAGCACTACAACAACAAAGCCGATGCCCCAGAGAATAAAATCCTCTGTCCTCAGAAATGTATATTCTTCCCATCGAATCGTCGTTCCATCCAGGGGCGGCAGATTCCTGATCAGAAAATTTCCCTGAATATAGGTACAGATCAGCCCTAAGAATCCGCCTGCCAGTCCAAGACGGTACAGCACCGGATGGATCAGCCACAAGACAATATAGATCAGAAGCAGCACAACGGTGCTGATCAAAAACAGGCCCAATGATGCCCTGATCAGAATTCCGAAATCAAACCAGAACTCGGATATATTACTGCAATACAAGTCTACCGGTGCATATAAAAACACCAGGAAACTGATGGCAACCGCCACCACGATTCCCGGCAGCAGTTGCTTTTTATCCCGCTTTTTCATGTCAGATTACTTCTCCTGCTTGTCCTCTGCCTGATCCAGCATAATATCATCGGATTCTACTTCTTTGTTTCTGTTCTCGTCGATTCCCAGGCTCTTGTCGATCTTCTTCTTGGCTTTTCTCCAGTAGATTCCGGCTGCAGCGCCTACAGCGATGACTACACCGGCTACTGCCTGAATAGCATAGTTCATAACGGAAGGATCAATATATGCATCTGCTGTTCCGGAAAACAGTACTGCGAATGCTGCTGCAAAAAATGTTACCTGTGCGATCTTGCTTAATTTTTTCATGTTTTTACCTCTTTCTTTTACTCTATTTGTATTTCAATTTTATTGTTCTTTTGCTTTTTTAATCTGTTCCTGGACTGCCTGTACAATGTACTTTGCACCTACTTCGGCACTGTTGCCCAGATTGTATACATATTCTTCCACGAACTTTTCAATTCTGTCATGGTAAGCATCCTTCTGCTCCAGCAGATTTCTGACCTTGTTTTCGGTCTCCTCTGTCTTTGTAGGATCCAGACGGTCTCCGATGACATCCCTCATCCAGATATTGATAGGTACGGTGTCGATCTTCTGGTATTCCGGATTCATGACCTTCATGGGAGTATCCACGAACAGAACCGGCTTCTTGGTCGTAAAGGCATATTCATAAGCGATACCGGACCAGTCAGTCACCAGCAGATCCGCCTCGAATACCGTGCTGTTGGATGAGAAGTCTGTCTGAATGTCAATATCCGGGTTCTTGGCATAACGCTCTTTCAGGCGATCCATCTTATCCTGCTGCAGACGCACCTGTTGAGGATGAGGACGTACTACCACTTCATAACCCTTACCTGCCAGATCATCCAGCATGCCTTCCAGACAGCTGTCCACGATATTGTCCTTCTGCCAGGAAGGAGCGATCAGAATATGCTTTTTCTCATGAGGCGTCTTATCCGCTTTCCTGTAATCTTCAATCATACGATCCAGCAGGCAGTAGCCCCAGTCGATCAGCTTCTTGGGAGGCAGACCGTAAGCTTCCTCTGTCTTGCGGATTTCCTCAGTATGATGCTTACCGACGCAGTATACGGTATCGTAGTGATCCATGGAACCGGTACGCATGGTCATATTCAGACTGTCCATACAGTGAGGAATATAGATATATTCAATATCCTTCCTTATATAGCTGCGCTTAATATGGAAGTTCTCAATATCCGGCATAGTCATGACCACTACGTCTGCATCCATCTTCATCATCAGTGTGATCAGACGTTTTTCTCCGATATAATATGCCCGGATCTTGTCTTCTTTTTTCCGCCAGTGCAAAGATCTGATCTTCCGGATCACTGGTGATATAGTGGATAGTCAGATTGGTATGTGCCAGGAGCCATTCGATAATGCCCTGATAATATTTATAGAAGCCACTGCTCTCGGAATAAAATACCAGATGCTTGTTCACTACAGAAAAGAAACGTTTGAAATCTTTCTTCTCTCTCTTGGCATAGGGATTTTTCTCGAAGAGTTTCTTCTTGCCACCAATGGACTGCAATTCCTCCAGTTCCTGTTTGCTGGCCTCCAATTCCTCATAATCCACATAATCCTTGGGATTGATGGCCCAGTTCAGCAGATACTGCTGTAAAATTGCGAACAGGTTGCTGGCGATCCAGTACAAAGCCACACCTGCCGGAACAAACCAGCCCAGATACAGGGACAGGCCTACCGAAAATGCCATCATACCGTATTTGTTCAGCTTGGACTGCTCTGCCTGAATGACATTGGCTGCATTCTGTGCCACACACAACAGCCATGCGGAAATACCGGCTGCAATGGGGACGATGATATCAATGCCCCCCACTTCGGAAGGTACCCAGCTTAAATTCATGCCGCAGAAGTTCAGGGAAATTCCCCTGTACCTGCTGTAATACAGACGCAATGTCCACCCCTGCCAGTCCTGACTGCAATGCTGCGAACTGTTCTGCATAATTGCCACTCTTGATCATCTCCACTACTGCCAGCTGAATAGAGGAGCTCTCCGGATTTGCTCCGGCCAGGCTGACAGCCAGGCCATTGAATGCCGTGATCACATCCTGTGGCAGATGAAGCAGATAATCCAGCGGGTGATAGATAACCTCTACCAGTCCCATCAGCAGAATAATCTGAACTGCCAGCGGGATCAGGGATGCCAGCGGATTGTACTTCTCTCTCTTGAATATCTTGGACTGTTCGTCCGCGATCCGGTCTGCATCCCCGAAATGTTTTGCCTTGATCCGGTTGATCTCAGGCTGCATCTTTACCATTTTAATGGAATTCTTCTGTACCCAGACGGATACCGGCAACAATACGATCTTGCTGATCAATGTGAACAGAATGATTGCCAATCCATAATTATGCACCAGATAATAGCAAAAGTACATTACATATCCCAGCGCTTCTGATAGTATTCGCATTTTAATTAACCATGCCTTTCTCAAAATCTGCAAAGTTTGGGCCGCAGGCACAAATTTGCGTGTGAAATTTATTTTCACACTGTTCTCCTTTTAGTCAATAGTACTAATTATAACATAATCGTATGTTTTTTCAACATGGAAAGCAATTTTCCGTTCAAAAAGCAGGCAGAAACCTCTGTTATTATAACAGCAAATTTCTGCCTGTTTCCCTATTTTTCTGTATTCTTTGTTCTATTTCCGTTTTATTGCGTATTGTCCGTTTTTTCTTCCTCTGGCTTTTTATAGAATGCGAAATCATTCTTGCCGTTCTTCTTCACCTGATACATGGCATCATCCGCACACACGATCAGCTGTTCCAGATTATCCGTATCCTTAGGATAACTTGCAATACCAATGCTGCCGCCAATCTTCCGCTTCGTACCGCAGAGCACCACATCCTTTGTGAATACCTGTCTGCACTGGTACGCTGTCTTCTCCACCAGCATATTCTGGCTGCTGCGCAGGATCAGAATAAATTCATCTCCGGCGAAACGGTATGATGTCAGTATCTGGGACTGCATCTCTTTCAGGCGGTTTGCCACCTGCTGCAGCGCTTCGTCTCCTGCCGTATGTCCGTAAGTGTCGTTGATCTTCTTGAAATTATCAATATCCAGCATCATGACGGTACAGGGAACCTTCGCATCGATCATCTGCTCCAGATCCTTCATGAATTTGCTGCGGTTCGAAGTCCCGTCAGGAAGTCATGCTGTGATGCCGCCTCCATAATTGCACGTGCCTGCTCCAGTTCCTGCAGCAGTTTTCGTCTGCGGTAATTATCGAAGCACACCCAGCAGATAATAACATTGAGTGCAGCGATAAGTATAAGTGCCGGTATCAAAGCCTCACGGTTCCTGGCAAAAAAGCTCTCCCGATGATTTACAAATTCGGTATCTTTGGGAAACTGTGATGCCTCCAGCCCGAACTTCCGCATGACGTCTTCATCTACACAATAAATGTTGGGACTGTCCTTTACCACATTGATCTCTGCACTGTCGGTACCATTCGCGATATCCATGGCCATCTGTGCTGCGATCTCTCCGGACTTATACATGGATACCACATTACCGCCCAGCAGTCCGTCACCGATCCCGGCCTCCACCATGCGGTAAACCGGTACTTTGGAATAATTCACGACCATACGGACCGCCTGGTCACTGGTATATTGTTTGCCACTGCCGTCCTTTGACATAACGATATAGATCAGTATCGTCTTATCATCCACCTTGCTGATAGCCTGCTGCAGCTGCGCAGTTGTCAGTTCGGAAGAATTGATCTCAGAAAATTCCAGCTCCGGATATTCTGCCTCAGCACTGTAAAAATTCTTCCGTTCTGCATCTGCGGTCACTGAATCATCCAGTATCGCCACTACTTTATCGGCTGTCGGATTCACCTTCAGTGCCATGTCTATGTTCTTCTCTACGGACAGTTTTTCAATGATTCCCGTCACAAGAGGATTCTCTGCCGCTTTCATGGCATATTCTTCATCGTTCACACCTTCGAAGACAACCGGTATCTCCGGGAACAGTTCTTCCCGGTATTCCATGGCAAACTGCAGCGCCGCATCATCTCCCACGATCACCACATCATAGGGATCCGTATTCTCCAGATGGTATTTCAGCATATCATGAAACATATTCAGCCACTCATCTGTCCGAAAACGCTTCGTGTCCATAAATTCATAGTCGATAGTGGTATTCTCATCCACTCCGGCTTTGATTCCTTCGATCTGTGTCTGCACCGTATCCCATCCGTAAGAATAGGAGCTGATAAAAGAACCCGCTTTCCCTGATTCAGATTCTGTGCTTCTGCCTTCATTGACACCGTCCCAATAGTCCCAATGCCTATGAGAACAGCCAATGCAAACAGCCATGCTTTCCACTTTCTCATATTCTGTTTCCCCCTAATTCCAACATTATGCTACCGGGGTCAAAAGTCTGAACTCAATACCACGATATAAGGAATTACATCACTGGTACTATTGTACCACATTGTCTATTGAAAGCAAAGAGCTTAATTTAATCTTGCGATAATACCTTCTTCTTTTTTCTGTTTCATTTTTCCGATAACGGTAGGGATTGCTCCGAGCGCCACAAACAGATACTGTAGAACCAGATTGCCTATGTAGCTTCCCATATCAATAATTTCTGCGGAAAGTGCCGCAGGGATCAGTCGATAACACTCGAACAGACTATAACCTGCTTCCGCACCGCCGCCCTGATTGAACAAAATAATCGCCCAGTCCACACGGTCTGCAAAATACGTCATAAGGATCATGATCACAGCGCTGATGACTACTGCCTTTTTGGTCAGTTTTCCGCCCAGCATCTCATATCCCTTCAGAACGCACACCGCCATGATCACACCGGATAATGCTGCTACATATCCCAACTGGCTTAAGATCAGAACACTGAGCATTCCCAACAGGGATCTAACAGGGCACCTACAATACCGCCTACGATGTTTTCTTTCTTCTGCGCCGTCTGTTGTGCATTCATCGCGATGTCACTGCGCATCTTCATCTCGCAGTCCGGACATAAATGATAGTATTCACCGCCCATTCTGAACGCTCCGGTCTCTACATTCTGACCGCACAGATCACAGCAGGGGCTGTAACTGTTTGTACGCAGGAATGTCGTTGTAGCTGCAAGTGCTTCGTTCAATGTATCCTTACATTTTTCCGCATTGACTGTGCCTTCAGTGATACTCTGATATCCAGATTCTTCTGACCAAAACTCGCGATCTTCTTGCTGCTTTTCTGAAACCCTTTCACTGCCTGCTTGTCAAATGTCGACCCGTCAGCGCTTTTTGCCGCCGTATGCAGTACCATCATATACGGATATCTTGCATCGGGTGCATAGACGATAAAGTCAAACCCATCCCGTTCCCCATGAAACAAGTCATTGGTTTCATCATAACGCAATCCGGTTCCCATGGCAATCTGCTGATAATTTTCAATCTTCTTTTTCTGATTCATTTTTCTTCCCATCCTTTGTAATAGAAAATTAGTAATCGCTCTGAAAAGTTACGAAAACCACACTTTTCCATTTTACACTTTACCGTGTCAACATGCAACCCTATTAGGGGGTTTTTAGCCGATTAACCTATTTTCTATGAAAAAACTGTAGGCACATCTGTGTAACCTACAGTTTTTGAACTTCCTTATAAATAGAACAAGGTAATCGAAATCACGCAAATACGGATTTGCATTCCATCAGCATTTGATTTCAAGGTAACCTAACAGCTTGCTCATATCGTACTCTTCCAGCACACCCAGATTGGAATCATAGAATTTTCCATCATAGTGTACCAGGTAATGACAGAAACGTCCCATCTTTTCCATCATGATACAGCACTTCGGCAGTACAGCGGGTCTACCCTCGGTATATACGATGATGTCGGTATGGTCAATGCCGTAATAGTTCAGCGCAGAGATCACACGGCCCATGGTAGCCTGCCACTCTCTGCAGTCCATCACGCTGATCACCTCTGCGATAGTAACACCGGCTAACATTGCGACACAAGCCTGACCGCACAGACCGTCTTCGGGCTGGATGATCACGTTCATGCTGTCGATCTTGCGGATTGGATTCTCAAAGCTGTAAGGGCTGTTCTGATCCATACGGATCAGGGAACCGTTAATATGTAACAGGATCTTGTGAGGCACACCCAGTTCTACTTTTACAGCAGCTTCATCGGTGATCACAATCTCGTAATTGCCCTTCTCCTTGGGATGAAGCTCGCACTGAATGATATTGTTATCCAGAACGATATCTCCCTTGATGACTTCTCTCTGATGGCATACTTCCCATACATTAAAAGGAATCTGAATGGTGTATCCTACATCCTTTTTCTCTACTTTAGATTCAAAAAAATATCTCATATTTCATTCCTCCGTTGCTTTTGCTGTTCCCGAATATTCTCTTAAGAAAAAGATTAACGAAAGCGGTTACATTTCACATTTATCTTGATTCTAACAAAATTTACATCCTTGCAAAGAGCTTGCTGAAAAGTACTTAAAAAAAAACATCCTGTCAAAAAAATGTCAAAAGCGCCTGCTTTCAGGCAGACGCTTTACCTATCATTTATTCTCTTATCATAACCCTAAAATTGCAGATGCCACACGGAAATATACCAGTAATGACATTGCATCGACGATGGTCGTTATGAACGGACTCGCCATGACCGCAGGGTCGAATCCCAGCCGTTTCGCCAGGATCGGCAGAAGACATCCGATAATCATAGCGATCACTACTGCCGCCACCAGAGTCAGGCACACGGATGCTGCCACCAGCACCCCTACTTTATCCAATAACAGTAATTTTACAAAGTTCGCTGCGGAAAGTGTAATACCGCAGATCAGTGCCACGCGGATCTCCTTGAATACGACCTTCGGCACATCCCGGTATTCGATCTCATTCAGGGACAGTCCACGGATGACCGTAACGCTCGCCTGGCTTCCGGCATTTCCGCCGGTATCCATCAGCATGGGAATATATGCCACCAGTACCGCACACACGCTCAGCGCATCTTCAAAAGAAGAAATGATAGCTCCGGTAAATGTAGCTGACACCATCAGAAGAAGCAGCCAGGGAATACGCTTTTTGAAGGTCTCAAATACCCCGGTCTTCATATAAGGCTTATCACTGGGCACGATAGCCGCCATTTTTTCCATATCCTCCGTGGTCTCTTCTTCGATGATATCCACGATATCGTCCACGGTGATAATACCTACCAGCCGGTTCTCATTGTCCACGACCGGCATGGCTGTAAAGTCGTATTTTTTGAACTGTCTGGCAACTTCCTCCTGGTCCATCAGGGTATTGATGGAGATGACATTTTCATGCATGATGTCACCGATGATCTCGTCACCGTCCATGAGCAGCAGATAACGCAGGGCCACGGTTCCCACCAGTCTTCTCTGGGCATCTAAGACATAACAGATATTGATGGTCTCACTGTCGAGGCCTACCTTACGGATCCGCTCGATGGCCTGATTCACCGTCAGATTCTCCTTCAGGTCTACATATTCGACCGTCATGATACTTCCGGCGGAATCTTCCGGATATCGCAGCAGATGATTGATATCTCTGCGTACCTCAGGGCTTGCGTTGGTCAGAAGCTTTTTGACAATGTTGGCAGGCATCTCTTCCAACAGGTCAGCCGCATCGTCTGCCATCAGGTTGTTGATGATGTTCGTTGCTTCCTTATCTGACAGGGAGGTGATGATCTTCTGCTGATTGTCCATATCTAAATAGGAAAAAACGTCTGCCGCCAGGTCCTTGGGAAGAATGCGGAAGACTTTGAGCATATCCTCTTCTTCCAGTTCTTCCAGAAGTCCTGCAATATCGGCATCGTTGAGTTCAGCCAGATACTGGCGCAGTTTGGTATACTGCTTGGTGTTAGAAGCTCTAAGACTTCTTCCAGTTCTTTGATCTGTTCCATGATGATCCTCCTTATGATGTTTTCTATGGGTGTAACTTATGCAGTAACTTCGCCCCGGAAGTGGGTTGTCAGAACTCTTCTGTGTACACTTCATAAAAACCACCACCTTTCTGTAGGATCCATCCAGAACCCCATTCGCAAAATCGCCTCTACGAGGCTTTCCTTTTGCTCATTCATTTTGCTTCGCCAAATAAATATTGACATATATTCTTACGAATGTAAACATTCGACGAATATCCGTCAATATTTAATGGTTCTGAATTGTTAATAATATTTTAACTTTATGACTATTCTTTGTCAATGAAATAAGTTTCTTTCAATTTCTCAATTTTTACCTTTCCACAGGTGGTTTCTGTCAGGTTTTTCCTGAGACCATCCTCTTTTTCCACCGGGACAAGTAAAATAAATTTTACGTTTTCCGCATAGATGCTGTCCGCAGGAACGATGCCCTGCTGTCCGAAATAGTACTGCAGTTTGCCCACGTCATTATAATCTGTTGTCACTTCCAGTTCGCAGCCCTTCCGCATAATGCCGGTCTCGCAGTGGTCCAGTCCCTCCTTCACCGCCTGGGTATAGGCCCGCACCAGACCACCGGTGCCGAGTAACGTGCCACCAAAATATCTGGTCACTACCACCGCAATATTGCGGATACCGGATCCGGTCAATACTTCCAGCATCGGACGCCCCGCCGTTCCGGAGGGTTCCCCGTCATCGCTGCACCGGGTCAGTTCGCCTCTGCTTCCTATTATAAATGCCGAACAGTTATGTCTGGCATCCCAGTATTTTTTCTTCATTTCTTCTATAAAAGCCACTGCCTCTTCCTCGGTTTCACACTTGCGGATCGTAGCAATAAAACGGGACTTTTTCTCCACGATCTCACCTTCCCCACCGGACAAAAGGACTCTGTAGCTGTCTGTTGCTGTCATGTTGTCCATGTATGACCTCTCTTATTTTCTGCTTTATAAATTCTTATTTTCTTTTTGCTTTCTTTTCCAGTGTAGCATAACTTCTCCAAAATGTGAAACAATTCTAAAAAGCCTTTATTTACATAGCATTATTTGGTATAATGTCTTCGTCTGTATCTCAGACAGAAAGGACTTGTTTTATGAATTATGGAAAAAAAGGTGTCCGTGCGAAGCAGAAGACACTCAACTCTAAATCACAAAAATGGGGAAGAAAAATCGCTCTGACCTGTGTCAAGGTCATGCTGGCAGCTGTCGTAGGCATCGGCATCTGCGGTGTAGCCGCCGGTATCGGTGTTTTCCGCGGCATCCTCTCCTCCACCCCCACGATCCGTCTGTCGGATGTCGTGGCAGTCGGCGAAGCTACCATCGTCTATGACAGAGAGGGCAACGAGATCGACCAGTACGTCAGTACCAACTCCAACCGTCTCTCCGTCGGCATGGACGAGATTCCCGACTACATGGGCAAGGCTTTCGTAGCCATTGAGGATGAACGCTTCTATCAGCATAACGGGATTGATTTCAAGAGTATTATCCGTGCCGGTTACCAGTTTTTTAAGACCGGTGGTGAAGAAGCCCAGGGTGCCAGTACCATTACCCAGCAGCTTCTAAAAAATACCGTCTTTACGGACTGGACCTCCGAGGGTAATAACAAGATCAAAAAAAAATCAAACGTAAGATTCAGGAGCAGTACCTGGCACTGGAGATTACAAAGTACTACTCCAAGGACGAGATTCTGCTGCGTTATATGAATGCCATCAACCTGGGTCAGAACACCCTGGGTGTGGAATCCGCCTCCTTACGTTACTTCGGTAAACACTGCAGCGAACTGACCATTTCCGAATGTGCGGTCATTGCCAGTATCACGCAGAATCCTTCTAAATACAATCCCATCCGTCATCCGGAAGAGAATGTAAAACGTCGTGAGAAATGTCTGACGAAAATGCTGGAGCTTGGCTTCATCACCCAGGCGCAATACGACGAAGCCATGGCAGATACCGATGCTGTGTACGAGCGGATCGGCCTGTACGACATCGATTATCAGGAGGCCAATGCCACCACAGGTTCCTACTTCTCCGATGCGGTATATGAACAGGTAAAACAGGATCTGATCCTGGCCGGCTATAATGAAACCATGGCAGAGACACTGCTGACCTCCGGCGGTTTACGTGTGGAATCCACGTTAGATCCCAAGATCCAGAATATTCTGAACGAGGAATATGCAGATGCTTCCAACTACCCGGAGAATGTAAATGGTATCTGAACTATGCTCTTACCATTATCTCTCCCGACGGTACCAAGAATAACTTCAGTAAAGAAAACATGATGACCTGGTTCAAGCAGAACCAGAATTCAAAATTCAACCTGATCTTCTCTTCCCAGGACGATGCCTATGCGGCCGTAGACACTTACCGTTCTGCAATGCTGGCGCAGCTGGGTGTGGAAGACAATGCGGACAATTACGAAGAAACTATCTCCATGACGCCTCAGCCACAGTCCGCTATGGTCATCGAGGAGCAGAACACCGGCTATGTGGTAGCCATGATCGGCGGCCGCGGTGCCAAGGAGGGCCGTAGAACCCTGAACCGCGCCACCAGTGCCAAGCGTCTGCCGGGATCTACCTTCAAGGTAGTGGCCTCCTACGCTCCCGCTCTGGACAGTGCCGGCAAGACCCTGGCTACTGTATACAACGATGCACCGTTTAACTATGCCGACGGTACTCCCGTCCGTAACTGGTACAGGACCGGTTACCGGGGCATCCAGAATATCCGAAGTGCGATCCGTGATTCCCTGAATATCATCGCAGTTAAGAACATCACGGTGATTACCCGAGACTTGGTTATGATTATCTGCTGAACTTTGGATTTACCACTCTGACCGACGGTGTGCAGGTCGGCAACGAGATCAAGTCCGACGTGAACCAGTCCCTGGCTCTGGGCGGTCTGACCTACGGTGTTACTCCTTACGAACTGACTGGTGCCTACGCAGCTATTGCCAACGGCGGTACTTATGTCACCCCGAAGCTGTACACCAGGGTCACCGATTCCGATGGCAATGTAATTCTGGACAACACCAATCCGGCTACCAGACAGGTCATCAAGGAGACCACTGCTTTCCTGCTGACCAGTGCCATGCAGGATGTAGTTACCTCCGGTACCGGTGCCCGTGTAAATTTCGGCGGTATGGCTATCGCCGGTAAGACCGGTACTACCACCGGACCTACCGATGCCTGGTTCGTGGGATATACCCCTTACTACACCGCTGCTACCTGGACCGGTTATGACAACAATGTTGACCTGAACAATGCCGAGGACGGTGTCTCCAAGACCTTATGGCGTAAGGTTATGAAGCGTGTTCACGAGGATCTGCCCAATACCCAGTTCCCGGTTCCTTCCGGTATTGTACAGGTAGCGGTATGCTCCCAGTCCGGCAAGCTCCCGATTCCCGGTCTCTGCGATGGTTCCGTCTACACGGAATACTTTGCGGAGGGTACAGAACCTACCGAAAGCTGTGATGTGCACTATCAGGGTGAGATCTGTGCTTACGACGGATTACCCGCAAGCCCCGACTGCCCGTTCAAGTACACCGGTGTTGCCACCATGCCTCTGGTAGAAGATCCTGCATTACAGCAGGGCTCCACTGTCATCATCAACAATCCGGATGGCACGCAGACTGTCAGCACACCGAACACCAGAAGTCAGTGTCAGCATGATGCAACCTTCTTTGCCAATCCGGACTACGAATCTGTGATCAACCAACAACAGGCCGAGATCAATGCCCGTAATGCTGCAGCGCAGCCGCAGACAGAAGAATAATATGTGAACCATAGAATACCATAGAAATAACAATACCCGCCCCTGTACCACTGCTCCACGCAGCTACAGGGGCGGGTTATTTTTTTGCATAAAAAATCACCGGATCAAACGCTTTCACATTCGATCCGGTGCTCATGATATACCTTATGTTTTCAGATGTTCCTATACAATACCCTGTGCAGTCATCGCATCTGCAACCTTCAAGAAGCCTGCGATGTTAGCACCTGCTACATAGTTACCTTCCATGCCGTACTTCTTGGCTGCATCATCCAGATTGTGGAAGATATTAACCATGATGGTCTTCAGCTTTGCATCAACCTCTTCGAAGGTCCAGGAAAGTCTCTCACTGTTCTGGCTCATCTCCAGAGCGGAGGTAGCAACACCACCTGCATTGGATGCTTTGCCGGGGCAGAACAGAACGCCGTTCTTCTGGAAGTACTCGGTAGCTTCCATGGTGGTAGGCATGTTAGCGCCCTCTGCTACAGCGAATACGCCATTAGCTACCAGCTGCTTTGCATCCTCCAGATCCAGTTCGTTCTGGGTTGCACAGGGAAGAGCTACATCACACTTCACGGTCCATACACCGTGCTCACCGTTCTTCTTCTCATGATACTGTGCACTGGGTCTTGCAGCAGCATACTCGGTCAATCTTGCACGCTTTACTTCCTTTACTTCCTGCAACAGTGCTACATCGATTCCTTCGGGATCATAAATCCAGCCGGTGGAATCGGAACAGGTAACTACCTTGGCACCTAACTGCTCTGCTTTCTGGATAGCGTAGATTGCTACGTTACCGGCACCGGATACAGCCACGGTCTTGCCTGCGATATCCTTGCCATTGCACTTTAACATCTCCTCGGTCAGATACAGCAGGCCATAACCGGTTGCTTCGGTTCTTGCCAGGGATCCGCCATAGCTTAAGCCCTTACCGGTCAGAACACCTTCATACAGGCCGGTCAGTCTCTTGTACTGTCCGTACATATAACCGATTTCTCTTGCGCCGGTACCGATATCACCTGCAGGAACATCGGTATCTGCTCCGATATATTTGTAAAGTTCTGTGATGAAGCTCTGGCAGAAAGCCATGATCTCTCTGTCGGATTTACCCTTGGGATCAAAATCGGAACCACCCTTTACCACCGCCGATAGGCAAGCCGGTCAGAGAGTTCTTGAAAATCTGCTCGAAACCAAGGAACTTGATGATACCTAAGTTAACGGAAGGATGTAAACGTAAGCCTCCCTTGTAAGGTCCGATTGCGGAGTTGAACTGTACACGGAAACCGTTGTTTACCTGTACCTGACCCTTATCATCCACCCAGGGTACACGAAACAGGATCTGTCTCTCGGGAGTTACCAGTCTCTCCAGCAGAGCATCCTTACGATATTTTTCCTCATTTGCCTCGATCACAACGCGAAGAGATTCCAGAACCTCTTTGACTGCCTGGTGGAACTCGGGCTGTGCAGGATTCTTTGCGACTACCAAATCAAATACTTCATCAACATATGACATTTGAATGTCCTCCTTCAATTGGTATACAGATTCATGACAACCTGGTTGCCATATGCTTTATTATAAAACGACTTTTTTAATTGTACAATAAACTTTATTTCACTAAATCGTAAAAGTTTTTGGCCATTTTCTATAAAAATTGCACAAAAAGGTATGCAAGTATACAATTTGTGCGTTATGATGTACGTTAAATTGCCGAAAGCGGTCGTTTCGTATGCTATAGATATTCTTTCAGAGTCCGGATGTTGGCATTCTCCATCTCGATCAGTTCCTTCGCCAGACTGCGGCAGGGGCTTCCAGCAAACTCTTCATTGTGTGCCAACACCTTCTCCATCTCCAGCACACCGTTATTACTGCCCTTGATGATCATTTCTGCGATATGACTTGTGCTGGTGTTGAGCAGGGTGTTATAACCGATTCCAAAGCGCAGCATCATGTTCTCCATGGCATTCTCCCGGTAGGTCTGGGCCTTGCCCTCCACCAGATTCTGCACTGCCCTGTCATGCAGCCTGGAGTACTGTAATTCCTGTTCCGCCACCACGGCTGCCAGCCTGTCGTCGTAGATTTTGTCCGTAACGGCATCCAGTGCTTTCATGGCCATTTCCGTGTTACGCTGGATCTCCCGGTAGATGTTGATCTCCTGTTTCTTCAGATTGTGATTTCCTGTTTTATTCATAGAAAAGCTCCTTACCGTTTTTGGTAAGAAGCTTTCCCTGAATTATCTTATTTTATTCCAAGCCCGCAGTGCACCGCTCAAAAACGCTTCGCGTTTCTTCGCTGTCGGGCATTCGCCCTATCATTCGCCGCGCAATACGAATTGCTCCGCAGTCTTCGCTGCTCTCGCAATTCTACCTACATTCGGATTCCGCTGATTTGCTTCCGCAAATTGCTTCTTCCTCATTCCGCAGTGCACCGCTCAAAAACGCTTCGCGTTTCTTCGCTGTCGGGCTTTCGCCCTATTATTCGCCGCGCAATACGAATTGCTCCGCAGCCTTCGCTGCTCTCGCAATTCTACCTACATTCGGATTCCGCTGATTTGCTTCCGCAAATTGCTTCTTCCTCATGTAGGTGCGATTTTCTCAAGTTCATAGGTCGCCGTATGCAAGCATCCGCGCCCCTACGAACTTGGAAAATCTGTTATTGTACATATTCACTCTTGACGTATCCGATCTGGCCATTGTACCTGATCTTGCTCCAGTCGCCTTCTGTGCCGACCAGTTCCGCGGAATCGCCACCGGAAAGAACTCCCAGACGATCTGCAGTCTCACTGGCGGATGCACGTACATTGATATTGGTGGTAGCGGTCACGGTTCCGATGGTCTCGGCACCGGATGCGCTCTCTGCCAGCTGCAGGAACTCTGTCTTGATATAGCCTTCCTTACCTTCATAATCTACCTTGGTCCAACCGTTAGCGCGCTGCTCCAGTACCTGAAGCTTCGTACCTCCTGCCACTTTACCCAGCTTATCCGCCTGCTCACTGTCGGAGCTTCTGACATTTACGGTAGTAGTTGTCGTCACATACTGCGATCCCTGCTCTTCTGCGGGCTGCTCTGTGCCTTCGGCAGAAGTATCCTGACCGTCTGCCGCCTGATCACCGCCTTCCGCAGAGGTATCTGTATTCTGATCTCCGGCTACCTGATTGGCCAACTTCTCTCCTACGGCAATGCTTACCTGAGAATCCAGCTCACTAATATACTGCAATACTTCCGGATGATCTACCATCAGTTCATTGTATTCCACTGTGATCTTGTTGTTAAATTCCACAACATCATCCTGCGTGCTTACCGTCTTGATATAATCGTTGACTTCCTCACTGTTCTCGCCGCGCTTGATATACATTTCTCCCTGATCATTGGTGCAGATATAAAGTGCCTGATAACCGGGCACCTCTTCCTCATGACCCACAAATGCAATCTTGTAATATACATAAGCGATCACCGAACCCTCTTCCGGGCCGGTCTTGGTATAGATCTCCAAAGTCGGATAATAATCAATATACTGTGCCAGTTCCAGATAACGATACATGTCTTTGTCGGAGATCTCATCACAAACGGAACGTAACGTTGTCTCATCACCGGTCGCCATGGCATTATAATAAGTAGCTACCAGAGTATATACCGCACCTTCCTCATTTGCTACCAAAGGTACATCCTCTGTTGTCGGTTCCGTAGCAATCTCACTGGACACTGCCGCTGCGCTCTCTGCGTTCTGCTGCTCCTCACGGTGACGATTGTTCATGCTCAGGCTTACAGATACGGTGACTGCCACTGCCACAACAACGACAGCCGGCAAAACTACTTTACTATGCTTTATGATATAGTTTCCAAGAAAATGTAATTTTTCTTTCCACATATTGCGTCCTTTCCAAATTCTGAAAAAAGTTCTTTAATCGCAAAAAGCCGCAAGCGGCTTCTCTCATCTCTCTCCCTATAATCAAGGTGATGTAAATGCATCCGACAGGAATCGAACCTGCATTAAAGGCGTCGGAGGCCTCCGTTCTATCCATTAGACTACGGATGCAAATATTACAAATTTGTTACATCACCTCGACTATAATATCATAAAACACTACATATGTCCAGTTTAAATTGTTGGAATTATTTAGTTTTTTTCAAACATAATATTCACTCCGGTATTCTACACTATCCTTACTTCCCTCTCCCGGCTGCAATACAGATATAAATGGTCCGACAGAACTTCCTCCGGCGGCAGCTCCGTCCGGTTCACTTCTGCGATCATTTTCTTCAGTTCTTCCCTGTCCTGTTCCCGTTCCCTGGGAACCAGCAGGAATTCATGAACAGAACTGGGGATCATGTAATAATCGCCGCCGATACGCTCTGCCAGCTGCTCCAGCATCCCGGGATACAGAATGCTGCAGGCACCGTAAGTCTTGCGGGAATTCGTCAGGATCATCATGGATACCTTCCTCAAAAATTCCCTCCGGACTTCCTCCGGAAGTTCCTGCAGTGCGTCTCCCAGCACATCCTCCATGGGAATGGTCTCACCGGGAAACAGTCTGGGGGTATTTTTCACTGCAATCTCCAGCAGATCCCTGTCTGTCACCTTCCAGTTGTCCAGATGGGATCTGTAGATGGGGATCATACCGTTGTCCACTCCTGCTTCGTCAAACGCATAGTAGAAGCAGATTGCCAGATCAAGTATCGGAATATACGGCACTTTTTCCAGCTGCTCCCGGTTCTTCTCCCGGTTCACCAGCCGGAAGCACAGTTTCTCCTTTACCTTCTCAAAATCCTGAAAAAGGAAACATCGATCTTCCGGCCGATTCCGTCCTCCTTATAGATACTGATGATCTTCTTAATAATATCTGCAAAGGTCACGCCACCCTCATAAGCTTCCCAGAAGGAATTAAGATAAATCGTAGGTGTCACATTGTCCTGTCCCTTACGGATCATCAGTCCCTGAAGCAGCACTCCGTTATTCTTCTGCACTTCCCGCAGTTCCACTGTATACTCCTGTCCCAACACTTCGCTGACAGCCTTCTGTACCTTTACTTTAAATGTAGAAATCTCCATAGAATACCTCCATGCCTCTCCGAAGCAGGCTCCCCTCCTGCTTTTTCCCATGTGGTATTTCCGGTGTAAAAATGTAGAAAATAACAAAAGCAATAAGCCATCCCGAAACAGGATAACTTATTGCCTTACAGGTTCTCTTATCGGATATTGCTCAGAACAGTGGTAGTCTCAACAATTATGCACGAGACAGATATTCACCGGTTCTGGTATCGATCTTGATCTTGTCGCCCTGGTTAACGAACAGAGGTACTGCAACAGTAGCTCCGGTCTCAACGGTAGCAGGCTTGCTGGCACCGGTAGCGGTATCACCCTTGAATCCGGGCTCGGTCTCAGTGATCTCCAGTTCTACAAACAGAGGAGGCTCCACGGAGAATACGCTGCCATTGTGGGAGCAGATCTTGCACATCTCGTTCTCTTTTACGAACTTCAGTGCATCGCCTACAGTCTCAGAGTTCAGTGCAACCTGATCGTAAGTCTCGGTATCCATGAAGTAGTACAGATCGCCATCTTCATACAGATACTGCATATCCTTTCTATCAATACGCGCCTGAGGGCACTTCTCAGTAGGACGGAAAGTCTTCTCTACTACACCGCCACTCTTGATGTTCTTCAGCTTGGTTCTTACGAAAGCTGCGCCCTTTCCCGGCTTAACATGCTGGAATTCGATAATCTGGTAAACATTGTTATCATACTCAATGGTAATACCATTTCTGAAATCACCTGCAGAAATCATAATGTATTCCTCCTAAATATTTTCACGTCATAATTCTTTAACATTTTAATATAAAAACATGCACATTTCAACTACTTTTGAAAAATTTTTTCAAATTTCTCGGGAAACTACTGCCTGTTCTCCCGCAGGAAATCGATAGCCTGCAGATAACCGTCCAGTCCCTGTCCGTAAATCTGCCTGTTACATACCGGTGCTGTCACAGAAATCTTGCGGAACTCTTCTCTGCTCGTAATATCGGAAATATGAATCTCCACCTTGGGAATATCCACGCTTGCCAGAGCATCCCGGATGGCATAGCTGTAATGGGTATAGGCACCGGGGTTGATCACGATCCCTCCGTTCCGTCAGAATAAGCCTCCTGGATCCTGTCGATGATGGCTCCTTCATGGTTGCTCTGGAACACCTGGATCTCCTCTCCGGTTTCTTTTGCTTTTTTGTCGATCAGATCCAGTAAATACTGATAGTCCTGTGTTCCGTAGATCTTTTTTCTCACGGATTCCCAGAAAATTCAGATTCGGTCCGTTGATCACCAGAATTTTCATCTTTTTTCTCCTTTTTTCTCTGTATGTCTTTCTGCTTCCGTAACTGCAGCTGTAACTCTTCCGCCAGTTCATCGGAATGCCTGTTATCCACATCCAGTATAATGTCCGCACATTCCGCATAGATTTTGTCCCGGATCTCCAGCAGTTCCCGGATCCTTGTCAGAGGATCCTCACACTGCAGCAGGGGCCTTGTAGTGTCATTTTTCAGCCGCTCGTAGACCACTTCCGGCGACACGCGCAGATATACCACTGTTCCACACTGATGCAGCAGGGGCCGGTTCACCGGATTGACCGGAGTGCCTCCTCCCACAGACAGGATACGTTCGTATTTCTGTTCCCCGCATTTTCGCAGCAGTTCCGTCTCCAGTTCCCGGAAATAGGATTCACCGTCATCCGCAAAGATCTGTGTGATGCTCCTGCCCTCCTGTCTCTCGATCAGCTTGTCCGTGTCTTCTACCGGCATCCGTAGCAGATAGGACAGTTTCAGTCCCAGTGTTGTCTTCCCCGATCCCATAAAGCCGATCAGGACGATATTCCTTCGTTTGTGTTTCATTTTTTATTTTCCGTCCTCTGTCTTTTTTGCTTTCTGCATCCGTTCATAGACTTTGTCTGCAAGCCAGGGTTCCACCTGGCAGCCTGTCCACAATTCAAAAGCAATGATTCCCTGATAGAGAAGCATCTTCGCACCATTATAGGCTTCACCGCCCTGTGCCTCCACCAGTTCCATAAACCGGGTCTTCGGTGGATTGAAGATCAGATCATATCCGGTGTGTACTCTCTTATAAAATGTGGGATCCTCGATCACCGCCGCATCACAGTCCGGATACATACCCACACTGGTGGCCTGTATTGCCAGATAGCGTTCCCTTCCGGCAGCGTATCATACGCATCTATAGACAGGGCTTTTGCAAATTTCCGGTTTTTTCCGGTGAGGTGATTCACCTCGTCCGCTATGCTCTGTGCCTTTTCCACCGTACGGTTCAGGATAATGGCCTCTTTCGCCCCCTTATCCAACAGCATCATGGCTACCGCTCTGGCTACTCCTCCGGCTCCCAGGATCAGCACTTTCTGTCCCTTGACTTTGACGCCGTCCTCGCACATGGCCCGGTACAATCCCGGCATATCGGTATTGTAGCCTTTATAGCCCTTTTTTCCGTGCGGACCAGCGTATTTACAGCACCGATATTTGATGCCAGCGGATCTATGTCATCCAGGTACGGGATCACATCGCTTTTATAGGGAACCGTTACATTTATTCCCAGCAGATTCAGTGCAAAAGCACCCTTCACGGCATCCTCCAGTCTTCCGGTCTCCACATGGAACGGGACATAGGCCAGATTTTTCCCAAGCACCATGGACAGGGTATTGTGGATCACCGGAGACAGGGTGTGCTCCACCGGGTTTCCGATCAGTCCGCAGGTTCTGGTATAGCCATTGATATCATTCAGCATTTTGATTTCCTTTCCGACGCTTTTCTCTATGGTAGAAAAACAGTACGATCTTTTCCAGATATCTCTTGAGTACGATCTGAATCTCTTCTTTCGGATGAATGGGTTTCGTCAGATAGGTCATGATCCCGCATTTCTTAGCCTCCCCACACATCGGTGAACAGCTGATCCCCCACAAAAAGTGTGGTATCCGCCCCGGTATGCATCTGTTCCATAGCCCGCAGATAACCTTCTCTTCCGGGTTTCCCGGCCTTATAGATATAGGAAGCACCTACTGCATCCGCAAAACTTTTTACGCGGGGCTCCTTGTTGTTCGATAACAGCAGTGTCTGAAATCCCAGTTCCCGCAATCTGCCGAAGAACTCTGTTGCCTGCGGTGTTGCCGGTGCCCCGTGCGGTACGAGTGTATTGTCAATATCAAAAATGATTCCGCGATACCCCTGTTCATATAATGTTCTGTAATCTATGCCATAGGCGGAATCCGCCTCATAATCCGGGTAAAACTGATGCAACATCTGTCTCGCCTTTCGTCTGTTTTATAATGTAATCAGTATTCTCCTCTAGGGAAAATGCCTGAAAATATGCTTCTTCCAACGGAATCCACAGCTGCAGGAAGTCCTGTAGTATGTCCTCTCCGTTCCTCGTGCGGATCCGCTCCGTCTGCGTCTCATGGTCTATATCCAGAAATACTTTCCGGTCCATGTATTCTCCCAGTACCGGATGGCAGCTGTAAGCGCCTTCCACGAATACAAAACCGTTATTTTGTACCGGGAGCCAGTCTCCCGGTGCCATGCGGGAACAGTCAAATCTCTGATAGGAAAATGCTTGTCCCGATGCAAGCTTCGGCATGACTTCCGTCAAAAATCGTTCATAGTGCACATTTCCGCCGGGCTCGCTTCTGCGCTCCTGCGTCCGAAGTGCAGGCGGCAGAAAAAAATCATCCATATGGATCACATCTCCGCCCAGTTCTTTTGCAAGTCTGGCAGCCAGTGTTGTCTTCCCGGCGGCGCATCTGCCGTCAATGGCAATAATGCGCATTCCGGTGGGAAGCACACGCAATTCCTCTGTCAGCTCAGAAACAGTTCTCAGCGATCTCATCCACAGCCTCCGCAATGTATTCTCCCAGGCGTCTGCTCTCGACTCCCACGATAGTGGCATGGCATTTACTCATGGGGATCAGGATCAGTTTTGCATCATTCGAAGCTACCGCTGCTGCCATGGTGGGGGTGATCTCACCTAACATGGCATCCGCCATGACGATTCCCACCGGTCCTACGATCACGTCTGCCCTCTTACTGTTATATACCACGGCATTCTCCCCGGTGGCACCGCTTGTAACGCCGCTCTTCATCATATTCGCCGTAGCTGTGGCGTTGGTTCCCACTGCGATCAGTTCCGCCTCCGGAAACCGTTCCTTCAGAGCCTCCAGCAGGCTTCTGCCTACGCCTCCGCCCTGGCCGTCCATTACCATAATACGCATAACTTTACTCCTGCCAAAAATAATACATACATGTTCCATGATAGCATGGCAAATGCTTTTTTGCAATTTATCTTGACAAAAAAATGCCCACCCTTTATTATGTATTATGCTTCAGGAAGGAGCTTAACGCCAGAAGGCATATTTATCCCAGAAGGGAAAAGTGTGCCGTTCTGGCTTTTTTGTTACTGTTCAGGTTTCTCCGTCTCGGAGAGGCTTTTTGCGAATGGAGACTCTGAACAGTTATATCTTATCAGGAGGTTTTCCATGAAAAAATTAACTGTTTTAAACAAGAGCATCCTCACTGCTCTGTGTGTTGCCTTATGTGTGGTTCTGCCCATGACTCTGCACGCCATTCCCAAGGGCGGTGTCCTGTTCTCCCCCATGCATCTGCCCGTGCTTCTGTGCGGTCTGGTCTGTGGAGCACCTTTCGGTCTGGTCTGCGGCATTCTCGGACCTCTGGTATCCAGTCTGCTTACCGGTATGCCCGTTTTCGGATATATGCCTGTCATGATGATCGAGCTGGGGCTCTATGGTCTGATCAGCGGTCTGGTCATGCAGTTTCTCCGCAGCGGTAAACTGGTCATTGATCTGTATGCGGCTTTAGTCATTGCCATGCTGGGCGGCCGTGTGATCACCGGTATCCTGCGCGCACTGATCTTTTGCAGGCGGTTCCTACAGCTGGTCTGCCTGGGCTACCGGATATTTCGTATCCTGCCTCCCCGGTATCATTATCCAGCTGATTCTGATCCCCATCATCTATGTTGCACTGGAACGCGCTCATCTGCTTCCGGTACGCTACCCTGCAGTTTCTGTTTCCGCCGAAACCGAAGCCGCATAATATAAAGAGCGACATGCACCGCCGGGCACACCACGCAAAAAATGGCTCCTCTGTCTTACGACAGGAGAGCCATTTTTTGTCTGTAGATCCGTATGAAATAGAGGATTTCCGCCACTGCGGTGATACTCCAGGAGAAAACATACAGCAGATACAGGGACGGTATCGTATGGAAATAGGCAAATACGGTGTAGACCCAGATTACACGGAACACGCAGGAACCCATGATAACAATGAACATAGGTATAATGCTCTTGCCCATGGCTCTGGCCGCCGCAATGGTACAGTCCATAAATGCCGAAATACAATACGAAAATCCCATGATCGTCAGACGGTACATACCGGCATTCATAACTGCCTCATCCCTGGTAAACAGGGACAAAAACGCTCTTCCGAAAAATACCAGTGACACTCCCAGGATCATACCGATGCCGAAGGAATATGCCAGGCTGATGAGGTAACTGTTCCGCACCCTTTTCTTCTTGCCCGCACCGTAATTCTGTCCCATAAAGCTGCCGCAGGCGGTATAGAATGCCGCCATGACATCGTATACCATGGCATCTGCATTGGTGGCTGCGGAATTGCCTGCCACCATGGTGGCATCAAAGGAATTCACACCCATCTGCACAAAGCTGTTGGCAAACTGGAAAATTACGTTCTGCAATCCGGAGGGCATTCCCAGCTTCAGGATATCCTTCGTAAGTTCCGGATCCAACCGCAGCTTTCCCGGATGCAAGGCATAAATGTCTTTGCAGCGAAGCAGCGCCTGCAGGATTAATGCTGCAGATACATACTGGGAAATGATACTGGCCAATGCCACTCCTGCCACATCCATATGACAGACGATCACAAAAAACAGGTTCAGAATAATATTCAGCACTCCGGAAAAACCAAGATAATACAGAGGCTTCTTCGTATTCCCCACTGCGCTGTACACCGCATTACCAAAGTTGTAAATGGCCAGCGCCGGCATTCCCAGATAATAGATCCGCAGGTACAATACTGCTTTGTCCAAAAGTTCCTCTCTGGTCTTCAGCATTGTCAGCATCCACTCGGATAAGCCGACTCCCAGTACCAGTAACAGCACTCCCATGATCAGGCTGACCAGTGCGGCGGAATGAATCGTCTTCGACAGGCTTTCCCTATCCTTTGCCCCGTAATACAGTGCCGTCAGTACATTGATACCGCCGGACAGACCAATGAGGAATCCGGTAAACATGGTGACCAACGTGGCCGTGGAACCCACTGCTCCCAGCGACAGGGAACCGGCGAACTGACCGATCACCGCAATATCCGCCATGTTGAAAAGCACTTGTAACAGATTGGACAGCATTAACGGCACGCTGAAGATCAGTATTTTCTTTCCTAAGGGTCCTTCCGTCAGATCCTGCATATTCTGTTTCATCTTTCTTTTATCCTTTTCCCTGTTACTTACTTGATTCCCATTACAATCCTCCCCGCCGGCTTCCACTCTGACGAAAAGAACGGTCAAAAAAGCTTTTTTGCTCTCTGACCGTTCCCTATTCTAGCATATCTTCTCTTAGTTTGCCATATTTCTTTGTTATATTTTTTGTGCTACATTTATCTGCTATTTCTCTGCTGTATTACGCTGCCTGACTTTTTCTGAATTTTTCCCGGCACCGAACAGCTTGCGGATGCAGCTGGCCATACATTGTTATATCCGCCGAGTGTCAGCAGATAGCCGAAGAACAGGGTGATGACCGTGGCAAAATATTTATTTGTCAGCACGCGCTGCAGCGGAGACATTTTTGCCGGATCGGTCGTGTCGCCGTAGAACAGTTCCTGGAAGGACATACGGCCGATACGTGCGACGGAATCCAGAGATGTCAGCGCAAGCGCGGAGACGCACATGGTCATGAAGACCGTGGCAACCTGTACCGGAAGACCAAACTTCTCAAGGAAACCGGCAACGCCGGAGGAGAAGATGGCAAACGGAGTTCCGTCCGGCTTGGTTCCGTTTACGGCGACAGCGCCGACAACGACAAGGGAGACAATGCCGAACAGAGATTCTACGACCATTGCGCCGTAGCCGACCATCGGCATATCTTTTTCGTTGCTGATCGTCTTGGAGGACGTTCCCGAGGAGACCAGGCTGTGGAAACCGGAGACGGCACCGCAGGCGATCGTGACGAACAGCGTTGGAAAAAGGCTGCTGCCGTTTACGGTAAAGCCGTTAAAAGCGTTTAACTGCATGGCAGGATGAGCGACGAGAACGCCGACCACCGCGCCGATGATCATGCCGAGCAGCATGAACGTTGTCATATAATCACGCGGCTGCATGAGAAGCCACATCGGCATGACGGATGCCAGAAACAGATACGCCATGACAATGTAGATCCAGGCGGATTTGGTGGTGCAGATCGGAAGTGCCATACCCACTGCAAACATGGCAACGAGCAGCGCGATTGCAACAACCGCTTTTACCACTTCATTCATCTTGCCGACATGCTTCTGGATCAGACCGAAGATAACGGCGACGACGATAAAGAGCATGGAGATGGAAGCAGCGGCGGAGTTTGCGTAGGAGGTCTCGGCAGTCATGCCGTCCACGCCTTTTCCGACGAACGTACCGGCAACCATGTCCGTGAACGCTGCAATGACAAGCAGGGTAAACAGCCAGCAGAACAGCATGAAGAGCTTCCGTCCGGTCTTGCCGATATATTTTTCAATAATCATACCCATCGACTTGCCCTCATTTTTGACCGAGGCATACAGCGCACCGAAATCCTGTACCGCGCCGAAAAACAGACCACCGATGATCAGCCACAAGAGTACCGGCACCCAGCCGAATACGGAGGCTAAGATCGGACCGGTGACAGGGCCGGCGCCTGCGATGGAAGAAAACTGATGAGAAAATACAGTAAATCTGGAAGACGGCACGTAATCCTCCCCGTCCTCATGGGTGTAAGCGGGAGTCTTGGCGTTTGGATCAATGCCCCATTTCTTTGCCAGCCAGCGCCCGTAAAAGAGGTAGCCGGCACCCAGTGCTACGATTCCGATTAAGATAATCACTAAACCATTCATTTTTTTTCCCGCCCGAAGGCGGCTCCTTTCTGATAGATCAACATTGGGCAAAGAGAAGGATGGCATTTTCTGTAAAATAAAAACGCCCCCGTCCCGCTGCACGATATGTGCAGCCAAAGACGAAGGCGTAAGCTTCCGCGTTATGCTG